>Ga0207831_100017_pt1 | contig 439341 bp, 422 predicted proteins | sample TtanPargueraPR_7_FD_187741 | JGI IMG/M metagenome (GOLD analysis project Ga0207831, IMG submission 187741) | Aerobic enrichment media microbial communities from Bioluminiscent Bay, La Parguera, Puerto Rico - Tt and M1 (2) (SPAdes) | ecosystem: Environmental > Aquatic > Marine > Unclassified ...
CATTGTTATCCTCCTTTTGGCCAAGAGGAATCCACTATAAATATATTATATCAAAAATATGTGCACGATTAAATTCTGGTTTCACGAAATTACTCTTGCAAACAAGACGTTAAATATTCATTTTAGTTTTCAATCCAGAAAAAGTTCTTGACTTAGAGTAAACTCTAAGGGGTAAGATAAAAATAACCAATAAATAATTATTAAGAAAAGGGGTTATGTTATGGATAAAAATAATTTTTCCTATTATATTCCAACAAAGATATTTTTTGGTAGTGGTATGATTAATAAGTTAGGCGAGATGAAGTTACCAGGGAAAAAAGCACTGATTGTAATATCTTCAGGGACTTCAATGAAGAAATACGGTTACTTGAATAAGCTATGTAAGTTACTTGAAAAAAATTCATGTGAATATGTAGTTTATGATAAAATTAAACCAAATCCTACCTACAAAAATGTAATGGAGGGTTCAGAGATTGCCAAGAAAAACAATTGTGATTTTGTAATAGGTCTTGGTGGTGGAAGTAGTATTGATGCTGCAAAAAGTATTGCGATCATGGTAACTAACGAAGGTGATTATTGGGATTATGTACATGGTGGAACTGGTAAAGGATTACCTTTAGGCAATAAACCATTAGAGATTGTAGCGATAACAACAACTGCTGGTACTGGTACTGAAGCAGACCCATGGACTGTTATAACAAAAGAAGATACTTTTGAAAAGATTGGTTATGGCAATAATGATACATTCCCTAGTATATCAATTGTGGATCCTGATTTGATGATGAGTGTGCCAACAAAACTTACAGCATATCAAGGATTTGATGCACTATTTCATGCTACAGAAGGATACCTTGCTAATATATCTAATGAAATAAGCGATATGTATGCATTAAAAAGTATTGAATTAATAGGAAGGTCTCTGGCGAAAGCAGTTAATGATGGAAACGACAAAGAGGCTAGAACAGATATGGCTCTAGCTAATACGTTATCAGGATTTGTTGAATCAACATCCAGTTGTATATCTGAACATTCATTGGAACATGCTCTAAGTGCGTATCATCCTGAACTTCCTCATGGAGCAGGTTTGATTATGATATCAGAAGCGTATTATAGATTTTTTATGGATAAAGTACCAGATAGATTCATAAAAATGGCAAGAGCACTAGGTAATCAAAATGCAGAAGAACCAATAGATTTCGTTAATGGACTTTTGAAATTACAAAAAGATTGTGGAGTAGATGAGCTAAAATTATCTGATTATGGAATTCAAAAAGATAATCTAGAAATGTATGCCAAGAATGCTATGGACACTATGGGTGGTCTATTTGAATTAGACCCATACAAGTTGACATTAAGTGAAGCAACCAGTATACTGGAACATGCATATAAATAAAGGTTGAAGTGGGTGATGAATTGAGTTTTACGATTAAAGATGTATCTGATAAATTAAATCTTAGCAGTCATACAATAAGATATTATGAAAAAGAGGGAGTAATACCTAGGGTAAAAAGGAACAAAAATGGTGTTAGGGAGTATACTACAACGGATATTCAATGGTTAGAATTAGTATGTTGCCTAAAAGAAACAGGAATGCCTCTAAAGGATATTAAGAAAATAGTTAGACTTAGTTTAGTTACCAATACTGAAGATACTTTAGAAGAAAGACTTGAAATATTGACAAACCATAAAAACAAGGTCTTAGAACATATGAAATCAACTGAAAAAAATCTAATGAAGATCAATAAGAAAATTGATTATTATAAGGGAAATGTTAATTGTAAGTAAGGAAAATAGAATAGATATTTTTTATAATGTTTAATTATAATATATAAGATAGACTCTATTTAGAGATGAATTAACAGCTAAATAGAGTCTATCTTACTTTATTTAGAATATTTAGTATAGCCATATACCAAATGCTATTAAAATTAGGGATAATATAATTACACTTATATTTATTCTAAGCATTTTCTTAGGATTATACAATGTGGCATGAACAAATTCCAGGAATTTATTGTAGTTGAACATAAGAGTTAATATCTTTATACCTGTAAGGGATATCAAGGTACCTAATATCCATCCATAGGGAATAGAATAAACTATATAAATATACCAAGTAAGGGCTATTAATATAAGACCAACTATACATACTATGTATATCCACAGGGGTTTTTTCTCTTTATATGCTTTTGTTGTCTCCCATTTGTTCCAGTTATCTTTCATTACAGCCATAGCGATTCTGGAAATAATACCTATTGCTGCCCATAAGAAACACATAATCTTGAAATATAACATTATAAACAACTCCTTTATTTTTTTGTTTAATAGAGAGGTAACCATTTAATTATTTCTCTATTATTATAATTTGATGTGACTAAGTAGTCACTATTATATTAAAAAAATATACCCTAAGGTTATATTTTTATTATTCTATGTGATTTAAGCTAAGATACCTTTTTTAATTAGTTCTAAGGTATCATCAAGTGCCTTTTCAATCTGTATATTTAAGGTATCATTTTTAATGTTACTTACTAACTTTTCTTGGCTGATACCATTCTTTTTCATTATATATCTACCTATATTTGTTGTTATTTCTGTTAGAAAAAAGGCTATCAATTCTATATCTATATCTTTTCTTATTTGTCCGTTATCACGGGCTTGAATTATTAGGTTCTTTATATAATTATCAGACATCAGTTTCATACTATCTATCGTTTCGTTCTTAAAAGGGTCATGATTCCCACTGAATACTTTTGATAAGAATATGCTGTAAGTTGGATATTCTATATCAAACTTAGTTCCGATTTTTAATATTTGTTTGTATAGTTCAATAAAGTCAGAGGTTTCAAACTTGACATTGGAACTAATGTATTCAAGCTTTTTGTTGCTTACTTGTTCTATTAGATAAAAATATAGGTCTTTTTTGTTATTGAAGTACTGATAAATACTCCCTTTAGCTATTTTTAATGTTTCTACCATACGAGTTATAGAGGCATCGTTATAATTATTTTTAGTAAATTCCTCTAAAGCGATATTAAAGATTTTATCTTTTTTGGCTGTAGGTAGATTATAATAGGTATTTGATGGCATTTTATTTATCTCCTCTAATATAATGTGACTGGATAGTCATATAATAACATAAAAAATATTTTAAATCAATACTATTTTGCTTTATAGCAATCATAGACAAAACATTTTTTCTTCTGTTCTGCATAGTTTTTAGATCTAAAATAATGACTAGGGTTACTTTATAATGACTTAAGTTTATTGTATAATTAAGGTAATATGAATTTTGGAGGATGAAATGGGAGATGGTAGGTATTATACACCTGAACAATTCTTTAATATGATTTTTTTTACAATACTTATCATTTATATTGTGATAAGTTTGATGATATATCTGTATAAAGGTTCTAAAAATAATAAATCTCTACTTTTAGCTCAGATTATATTAGGATTATTGGTGATCTGTAGATTCATAGAAGAGATTGTATATAAACAAAGTGCAATAGATTTTTTTGGTTTTGTATCTAATATGTTTCTGTGGGTTTACATTCTGACTTATTTAATGTTTTTCTCGTACATGGTAATTAAAAGATGTTTGGATAGATTTATATTCATTACATTTATATTGTTATTTGGAATACCTTTTATTCTAGTTTTATCTGGAAGTGGCTCAGATAAGATTATCTATCTATTATTTAATATTAATTTCAGTGTTGTATCAACTAGATTTATGCCTTATAGGGTTAGTTCATCTATATTTGGTGCTGTCAAAGATTTTATACTTGACTATGTATTTATAACTGATGAAGATGGGTATATCATTTATAAGAATACAGGAGTCATAAAATCGGATTTTTTTAAAGATATAAACAAAATTGATATAAGGAATATAGAGAACAACTTTAGTAATGAAGTAATTATGAGAAGTGATTACGATAAGACTTTAATAAAATATATAAATGGCAACGAGACATATTTTCAATACAATAAAAAAGAATTATTAAAAGCTAATGAGATTGTCGGATATATAATAACCTTTATTGATATAACAGAGCTTATCAATATGTTGGATCAACTTAAAATCAAGCAGGAAGAAACTACTAGAGCCAATAGTAAACTTACCAAGTACAAAGAAATTGTTTATGACATAGAAAAAGAGAAAGAGATTAATAACCTGCTTTCAGAAATTGCAGATAACCAATATACCTCCATGCGTAAACTCAAAGAAAATATAAATTTATTGGGAGATAACATAGATGATGATTTTTATAATAAGATAGCAGATATAATTCAACATGCAAAGGGTGACTTGCATGATGTTAGGAAAGCAGTTACAGCGTATATGAATTACTATGACGAATAATGGGAAAACAGGAGGTAGTTATGATTAAGGTGATAATAGCGGATGACCAATCTTTGCTTAGAAAATCTCTAAGTCAGATTATAAGTATAGATGAAAAAATTAATGTTATTGGTCAGGCGGCAAACGGTAAAGAAGCCATAGAACTTTGTAAACTTCATCATCCGGATATCGTTCTTATGGATATTGAAATGCCAGAGATGGATGGAATCTCTGCCCTTAAGATAATCAAGAAAAACTATAAGAATACAAAGGTCATAATACTGACAACTTTTGAAAATACAGATAATATAGTAGAATCTTTCTTATCACAAGCTGATGGGTATATAACAAAAGATATTGATCCAGATGAACTTATAACAACCATCAAATGTGTTGGTTACGGTCTAACGGTTATACATAAGAGCGTCAAGAATATTATGGTGGATAAGTTCAGAAAAATGGGAGAAGGAAGAAAAAAATATGCTGACATTTTATCTATGGAACAGATTGATATGATTAAGTTGATTGTAGATGGTAAGAGCAACAAAGAGATTGCAAAGATATTTAATTATACAGAGGGAACTATAAAGAATAAGGTTAGCAGAATTTATGAGAAGCTTGGTATTTCAGATAGATTACAGCTTGCGGTATATGCTGTAGAAAATGGTATAGAATGATGACTGATATCTTAAGATTGGAAATAGAGACCATATGTATAGTGCATATCATTGCTATAATCTTATCAATTATCTTTTTCATGATGTTCTATATAAAGGCAAATAAAGATTATGCTTTAAAAGCTTTTTTGGTCATGCAGATAAGTATGATTGGGTGGATGGTATTTAAGATATTCAAGACAGTATCACCTACCATTGTATCAAGATGGTGGTTCATAGTAGGATATTATATTTGTGCTTGTATTCTGGAAGTGGCTTTTTTAGAATTTGGTTACGCTTATTATAAGGGAAAATCACTACCACAAAAAGTTAAGTATCCCATCTACACTTTATCACTTCTACAGATGATAGCTGTTATAACTAATCCATATCATCATATGTTTTATGCTACTTATGATTTCTGGGGGGATACTTTCGGCATATTTTTCTACATTCACACTTTAATAGAATATACTTTCATTGCTATAGGCTTCGTATATTGCTATAAAACTTTTAAGATAAGATTCCAGTATAAAAAAATATTATATAAATATTTTATTTCAGCTGCTATCTTAGTACCTTTGATACTTAATTTTTTATATATAACAAAAGTAATACATAGATTCGTTTTTTCATTAGGTATACCAGTCATTTTTGATATTACTCCTATTGTTTTTACTTGGTCGACACTTGTTTTTGTGTATGCTACTTTTAAACATGATTTTTTGAACATCTCACCTATTATGAAACATGAGATTGTACACAAATTGGATACTCCTATATGTGTGTTGGGTTCTAGCTGTGATGTTATCTATGTCAATGAAAAATTAAATGGTATATTTCATGACAAAGCAGCTACCGTAATGGGAAAAACATTTACAAAAGCTACCATAGAAGAGTTGAAAAACGAGAAAAGAGAGATAAATATTGAAGGGCTTAGTTTTATTATATTCGTAAAAGAAGTCTCTTCAATAAAAGAGACACAGTATCTAATTATTCTGCGTGATATAAGTGCATATAGAAAGGTTGAAGATGAAATCAAATCCAGTCAAAGGGATTTGGATAAATCCAATCGTGAGCTTAAAAAGGCAATCATTACACTAAAAGAAACATCTAAAATAGGTGCAAGAAACTATGTAGCAAGGGAGCTTCACGATATTATAGGTCATTCACTTGTGGTGGCAATTAAACTTCTAGAAGTAGCTAAATTATATTTTGATAAAGATAAAAAACAGAGTGTACTAGCCATGTCTGACGCTTCTGTATCTATTGGGGCTGGTATTGATAATATGAATGCCATATCACTTATAGAAAGAATGGATAATATATATACAGGTGAATTACTCAAGAAAGATTTGAAAAAACTGTTAGAACGTATTAAAAATGCTGAGATAAAGACTAATCTACATTTTAAGGGTGAATACCATAAAATTGATGAAAAGGTCTTTGATATAATTAAGAAAATATGTACAGAGCTTATAACAAACTCTTTGAAGCATAGTGGAGGTACAGAAATTTTTGTTTCAGTTAATATTAGAAGTGAAAATATATCTATCCTAGTTATGGATAATGGAAAAGGTTGTGATAACTTAAGTAAGGGTAATGGTCTTAGTGGTATTGAAGAACGTTTGAAACTCATTGGAGGAAACGTAGACTTTGTTAGTTCAAGAAATGAAGGCTTCATGAGTAAAATAAATATAAGTAAATATTGATAGGTTAACTAAATAAAAAAGTTGGATGACTTGCGTTTACAAAGTAGTAACGGAGGTCATTTTTTTATGTCTTTACTGATTACGTGTGATTATACCTTGGTGACTCTTGCTGTATTGTAAGTGACGAATGCTTTTAATATTATAAAAGTAACAAATTGTAAGGAGGAAATTAATATGATAAAGACACATGAGATTGACTTTAGATTATCAAGTTATGTAGGAGGGATGAGAAATGAATAAAACTAATAAATGGGTTAGTGTTTTGGCATATATAGTGTTTTTTATACCTATCTTAGTTGATAGCAACAACGAGGAATATAAATTCCATACAAATCAAGGGTTGACATTATTTCTTCTTGCTGTGGCTATTAGTATGGTAGGTACTTTTGTTCCTGTTATCGGCTGGTTCATCATACTTCCACTTGGTGAAATCTTCTGCCTGGTACTTGCAATAATGGGAATCATAAATGCTTATAATGAGAAGATGAAAGAACTTCCTATTATAGGTAAAATCAAGATTATTAAATAATAAATGAAGGAGTTTTCAATAATGAAAAGAGTAAACAAATTAATATTCGTTCTTGTATATGTTTTAATCATCAACATAGTGTTAATAGGATGTGGCGGTATCAAAAAGAAGATGGATGAGATTATAAATACACCTGTAGAAGAAACATCAACAACAAAAGATAGTAGTAAAACTGTTGATGTAAGTGAAGAATTAGAAGCTAGAGCAAAAAGTGAAGGCGTATCAACAGAAGACATGCAAAGTATGATAGAAGAATTAACTGTCATGACTGCTGAGAAATATGGTTCTACAAAGGATGAATATATCAAAATGTTGGATAAAGATAGCAAAACACCTTTTGATGAATTTGTTACTGCAGCTGATTTTATGGGAATCACTATAAAAGAATATTATGAATATGAAAAGCAAAACGCAGCTAATCTGACAGATGAGCAAAAAGAAATAATGTCAGGAATGAAAGATGCTATGAAAGAGTTACAAAATGTTGACTTGGATGCGATTGAAGAACAGGCTGAAGATATTATCAATAAAATGGAGAACATGGAAAAGGGAGAAAATTAGGAGCAAGAATTATTTATAAAATAAAATATAATTTCTTGATTGATGGTAAGGAGGAAACCATGAAAAAATTAAAATCAATATTAGGATTAATACTTGTAACTACATTATGTTTGAATATAACAGCTTTTGCAGGTGGTGAAGCAGGAAGTATAATGTCAGCAGGACATGGAACTACCTATGTAATAAGGAATGATGGGTCACTTTGGGGTTGGGGTGGTCAATACTCAGGTAATGGAAATGGTTATAAGGAAAAGCAGATAACACCAGTTAAGATACTAGATAATGTCAGGAGTGTATCGGCTAATGATATTACGGCTGTTGCAGTAAAAAAAGATGATACATTATGGGGATGGGGAAATTTTGATGGATATCCAAAGGGTAATAAATTAGATCCTACATACTTAACACCAGTTAAGTTTTTAGAGGATGTCAAAATGGCAGCATGTGGAAAAGGATATATACTTGTACTCAAAAATGATAATTCCCTATGGGTATGTGGTGACATGTACACTGGAGATGGAACCAATACTCAGGCAAACGGAAGAGATGGATTCAAGAAGGTATTGGATGATGTCAAATATATGCATGCAGGTAGAGAGACGGTATATATCATGAAGGAAGATGATACTCTATGGGGTTATGGAGATAACTCTTATGCACAATTGGGAAATATGACTATAGAAGGTGATACAAACACAAATGATGAACTAAGCCTTACTAAGATTCTGGAGGATGTACGTTATGTTACTGCTGATCCTGATGGATGGAATGTATTAGCAGTAAGGTCAGATAACAGTTTGTATTGTTGGGGAACAAAAGGTTTCTATACAGAAGAATATGGTTGGATTGAAGATGCAGGGAAACCATATAAAATAATTGATAACGTGAAAACATGTGCAGCTGATGGTGATAATACTTTCATAGTCAAAACTGATAACAGTCTATGGGGCTGGGGTTATAGTTATGAAGGCAAGAGTGTCGATGAGAAATCACTTAATAAAATAACCAATGACGTACTTAACATATCTCTAGGTGAACGCCACGCAGCAGTAGTAAAGTCAGATTACACTTTTTGGACTATGGGCGGAAATTATAGAGGTGGACTTGGTTATGATATTGATGCAACTTGGTATACACCTCTTACAATGATACTTGACAAGGTTCAAGACTCACCTGCGAACTGGGCTGTAGATGAAGTAGAAAAGGCTATAGGTGAAAAGCTCATACCAGAAGATTTGCAAAATAACTATATTAAGCCAATCACTAGAGAAGAATTCTGCATACTTGCCATTAGAATGATAGAAGTAAAGTCAGGTATGGATATAGATGACTATCTCCATGAGGTAGGTATAGAAATTGCAGCAAATACTACCTTCATTGATTGTGATACAAAAGAGGTTTTAGCTGCAAAAGCACTTGGTATTACAGATGGTACATCACCTGATACTTTTGAACCTGATAAGTTATTAACTCGTGAGCAAGCAGCTAAGTTCCTTACAACTACTGCTATGGCATGTGGAAGAAATGTAAGTCTAAGTACACCAAATTATGCTGACATCAGTGAGATAGCTGATTGGGCTAAACCTTATACCGGTTATGTATACGATATAAATGTTATGAAGGGTGTAGGTGGTGGACGTTTTGCTCCACAAGACTCATATCAAAGACAACAAGCCTTTATGACTATGTATCGTATATGGCAAGCAATAGATAGCGTAGATACTACAACTAGAATTAGCTTCTAGAACATAGACTTTGTTTAGCATCCAATGTTATGCCTTTCAAGGCTTAATTAGAGCTAGCAAAGTCTATTTTTATTTTCTATCTTGCATATTCTAAGTTTGAGGTATAAATTAGATTATTGCTTTTGTGGATTATTAGTAATAAAAAATGGACAAATTAGACTTTAGAAGAATGATATAATATAATTTAGTGTTATAATATATTAATGGAGATATATCTGTGTTTTACATATTAATAATCCAGAATAGCAATAAAAGATAAGGGGATATGAAAATGAGAGACATTATATTACAGAAATTGAAAGAGATAGAGCAAGAACATGAAGTAAAAATCCTATATGCTGTAGAATCAGGAAGCAGGGGCTGGGGCTTTGAATCCAAAGATAGTGATTATGATGTAAGATTTATATATATTCACAAACCAGAATGGTATATGTCTATTAAGGAAAAAAGAGATGTCATAGAATTACCTATAAACGACTTACTTGACATTAACGGATGGGATCTAAGAAAAACATTGGTGTTATTTAAAAAATCCAATCCCACATTATTAGAATGGTTAAGCTCACCAATCATATATGGGGAGAGAACTAATCTAGTTAATGAACTAAAAGAGCTGCTAAAAGATTATTTTTCTTCAAAATCATGTATCTATCACTATTTGCATATGGCAGAGGGAAATTATAGAGAGTATTTAAAAGGTGAAGAGATAAGAGTTAAAAAGTACTTCTACGTACTTAGACCAATTATGGCATGTATGTGGACTGAAAAGTATGGAACTCAGCCACCGATGTCATTTGAAGACCTTATGAACCATCTACACTTAGATGAAGAATTAATCAATGAGATTGAAAAACTACTTGTTATAAAACGAAGTGGCAACGAAATAGACAAACAAAAGAAAATAAATATTATAAATGATTTTCTAGAAGATAAAATATGTTATTATAAGGAATATGTTAAAACCCTTAACATACAGGTAAGTGATGATATTGATGCACTAGATAACCTGTTTAGAAGTACTTTACATGAAGTATGGGGACTATAATTATGAAAATAGAAAATTATAAATGAAAAGGAAAAATGAAAGGAAGTAAAGATGAAAAAAAATCAGTGTGATTATTGCCTGTATCTGACATATGATGAAGAAACTGATGACTATTATTGTTCATTGAGTCTAGAACAAGATGATGTTGAAAAATTAAGTTATAGTAAGTACAATGGTTGTCCTTATTTTAGAATGGGTGATGACTATACTATTGTTAGAAAACAGGCATTTTAGAAAACTAAATGGATGTAAACAAAAAATTCTAGGTAATAGACTATTGCCTAGAATTTTTTGCTTAAGTATAGTGTTAAATAATAGTAAAATAAGAAATTTATTTGATAATTATAATATATGGATAAAAAAATGCATTAATGATTATTAAGTGAAAACACAAATATAATTTGAAAATATAATAAAATTAGTAAAATATTATTAATAATAAATTATTTAAATGTTAACAAAAATAAAGTTTGAAATAATATATTAATATATATGGTTTAATTAATATTTAAAAGCAGAAAAAACTGTTAATAAGCTATAAAATTGATAATAAATAATAAAAACATTGAAAAATGTATAAATAAGTGATATTATTAAAATACGATGAAAATTATAACAATAAATTCTAAAGATAATAATTCTATATTTTATCTAAAAAAGGTGCTATAATTTCATGTTTATGAGCTAGTTTAAAACATATATTAAGACTTATAAATTAACTATTCATAATATTGTAAAAAAGAAAAAGCCCTATTTTCTATACGAGAACAGTTAAATGACTAATTTTAACTATAAAAAGATTTTATTCAGAATATATATTCAGTTCTATTATACATTTCAGTTAACCATCAAAACAGCAAGGAGGGATACTTTGGATTTCTTTATTTCAAAAGAACAAATGATGTTAAAGAATGAAATCATTGATTTTGCAAAAAATCATCTTAATGACAATAAGTACATAGAAACATTCTCAATGGAAATGTGGAAAGAAATTTCTGATCTAGGATTATTAGGAGTCACTGTATCAGAACAATATGGAGGCTTGGAAGAAAGCTATCTTACAGCAGCTTTGATGTTTGAAGGATTAGGGTATGCCTGTAAGAATAACGGATTTATTTTTGTAATCAATAATCATATCTGGGTAGGTCAAAACCTAATTTATCTCTATGGTAGTGAAGAGTTAAAAGAAAAATATTTAGAGAAGATGGTAGCAGGACAAAAGATTGGTGCAATTGCTATCACTGAAGCAGAAGCTGGATCAGATGCTATGAGTATGGCTACTCATGCAGAAGATAAAGGGGATCATTATGTCCTAAATGGTACGAAGATGTTCATTTCCAACGGTCCAATAGCAGATATCTTTATTGTTTTCGCTGTTACCAGTGAAGGAACTTTCAAACGTTATACAGCTTTTGTTGTAGAAAAAGAGTTTGAAGGATTTCAGGTATGTGAAGACATAAAGAAAATGGGTCTAGGAGCATGCCCTACATCAGAAATTGTACTGGACAATTGTATCGTTCCCAAGGAAAACGTTCTGGGTAGATTCAATATGGGGGCTAATATAATGACTGCGGCACTTGAATGGGAGCGTTGCTATGAATTTGCTCCACATGTAGGTGTTATGCAGAGAATAATGGAAAAATGTTTAGAACATGTAAATAATCGAAAACAATTTAATCGGTTAATCGGTGAAAATCAATCTATATCTCATAAAATAGCTGATATGCAAATGAGTATAGAATTATCTCGATTGATGTTATATAAAATAGCATGGCTTAAGGATCAAGGTAAAAGCGCTTTTATGGAGTCTTCTATCTTTAAAACTTATGTCAGTGAAAATTACATTAAGACATGTAGAGATGCACTTCAGATATTCGGTGCTTATGGGTATACAAAAGATTATGAGATTGAAAGGGAATTAAGGGATGCTCTAGCGTGCAGTATCTATTCAGGAACCAATGAAATGCAGAAAAATACCATATATAACATGATAAGAAGTCGAGTGGTCTAGGTAAAAATATGGTAAATGTAATTTTAGCTTATGAAAGGAATTGGTTGACTTGAGAATAGTTATGTGTATTAAACCTGTAAAAAAGGAACTTGTTTACAAGGAAAATGAACACCTTGAAAATTTGGTAATAAATCCATATGATTTGTATGCTCTACAAAATATAATTGAAATGAAAAAAGAAGGTACAGAAATAATCTGTATCAGTATGGGTCCAGAGGGTGCTAAAGAAGCATTAAGACGTTGTATTGCACTTGGAGTTGATGATGTGATTCATCTGAGTGATAAGCATTTTGCAGGTGCGGATACTATCGCAACTTCCTATGTACTAAAAAAAGCAATTGAAAAAATAGGTGATGTGGATCTTATTTGCTGTGGACAAAAAACAGTAGATGGTGAAACAGGACAAGTTGTATATGCTCTTTCAGAACAGCTAGGGATGCCTTGTATAGCTCAGGTTGAGACCATAATGGATTTAAGTGTGGAAAATGCATCTATAGAAAGAGAAAATGGTGAGTGTATTGAAAAGTTGAAAGTAAGATTACCTGCTGTCATTTCATATAGAAATTGCACTACGATATATAAAAAAATCAACTTGTTAAGGTTAAAGCGTGCAAAAAACAAAGAAATAGTTGTTTGGAATAGGAATGATTTAGAGATTGATAGGTCCATGTGTGGACTAAAAGGGTCTAAGACCATTGTTCAAGATGTTAACAAAATCAATCCTATGGTAAAAAAAGAACAGACAGTATTGGATGGAGATATTGAAAATACGGCTATGATCATTAAAAATATTATATTAGGAAAAGACAATGGAGTATGTACATATGGGAAATAAAAAAATATGGATTATAAATGATCAGGATGTACTATATGCAACAGAACATGTTTTACAGATTCTACATAAAGGTATTAGGTTAAAGAGAAATGATAATGATGAGGTATCAGTTATTTGTGTTGGAGTAAATCGGGAAGATGAGTTGAAGAAATTATTTCAATACGGAGCAGATAGAGTTATCTTTTGTGAACAAAGAGAAGGATATAGTATTTCATTATATGTGAAATGTATAGCAACAATGCTGGAAGATAAACTGCCTGATGTCATATTATTTCCAGCATCTATAACAGGTAGACAGACAGCTGCAATGTTATCTGTTCGGTTTAATGCTGGACTAACTGCATGCTGTACTGATATAAAGTATGATGGTGATAAGGAAAGATATGTCTTCATTAGACCAGCCATGAGTGAATCTGTATTAGCTAAGATAACATGTATTAATGAGAAGCTTCAGATGTGTACAATAAAAGAAAATATATTCGAATCAAGATTTGTAACTAATGAGATAACCTTCAATATGGAATATTTCTCCTATACAGAAAAGGGTTTGGACAAAAATATTGAGGTTTTGGAACGTAAAGCATTAGATCTTAAGGAACGTGTGGATATTAAGTCAGCCAAGATTGTCTTTGTCGTTGGAAGAGGAATGAAACACTCTATGGATTTATGCAAGACAGTTGCAAGACAATATGGTGCCGTTGTTGTAGGGACTAAGGCAGCCGTAGAAGAAAAGATGATCCAGGAGAATCGTCAGATTGGTCAGTCGGGTATTAGTATCAGCCCTGATATCTGTGTTGCATTGGGAGTGTCAGGAGCAACTCAACATATGGTTGGCATTAAGGGTGCACAGGTCATTATAGCAGTCAATACTGATGTGAATGCCCCCATATTTGAATACTCGGATTACGTAATAGTTGACAAAGGTGAGAATATATTAGCAGAACTTGCAAAATAAGAAACACGAGAAGTATCCAGAAGGGAGATTAGACTATGAAGGATGGGTTTTATGTCTCTGCTTATATTAATATCTCTAAATTAGGTAATCTGTATCAAGCAGGACATAGACATGATGAAAGTATTGCTTTGTGGGAAAAAAAAGGACGTAGCGTATCCTTAATCCATTATTGGGAGTTAGAAAGGCTAACAGGTATTAAGCAGCAAAGGTTACCATTTTTTGATGTCAAGCAGTGTAAAGATATCATCAATGAATTGTTAAGTGAATATGATATTACATTAGATGATGTAGTAGAGATATGGGGTGAGCCAGAGTTACAAGAGGATGATAGCTATTTACCAAAGTACTTGTTTCCTGAATACACATTACACGGTTTTGCTCATTTGGCATCTTGTTTTTGTATGGATATGGATATATTCAGAGATGAAAATATTCTAGCATTTGCTGTAGACGGTGGTTCTGATAACACTATTGATGCGTATGATAGAGAGGGTATAAGTGAATATGACCGGCATTTTTATATGGGAAGTTACTCAGAAGCTGGAAAAAAGTTGAACTTATTTCCAGTTGTATCACCTGCTGAAATATGGGGATGGGCTTTAATGCGATATAACATAAGAGAAGGTACTTTAATGGCATTAGCTTCCGCTAGTGAGAGTAAAGCCTATTATAATATAGAAGATCTACTGCCTTTTGATGAGTTTAAGATGGGGACAAACAGCCGCAAAAAAATATTCAGTATGATGGATGAAATAGATACCTATACCAAAGATGATATAGGTAAAAAATTCAACTATTTTGATAAAAGATTCAGTGAGAAGGAAAATCGTATTAGTATGGCTATGAAAATAGTTCAACAAATATCCTATAGAATTATGGACAATAGCATTGAAGAAGCTATTGAGAAATTTGGATTGCGTACAGAGGAGACTTATCTTGCTATGTCAGGTGGATTTGCTTTGAATTGTCCATGCAACACTTATTTAATGAATAAATATCATTTTAAAGGATTTATAGCACCACCTTGTGTAAGTGATTCTGGTATGGCATTGGGGATTGGATTATCATCGTTTTATGTTAGAACCTCAGGGGATTTTGATTTCAAATTAGAACATGCTTATTACGGTGATAGCTATAAAGTAAAAGAATTCTTAGATAAACAGGAATTCAGTAATTTTATAGAAAGCGTTGAAGAATTTGACGCAGTTAAAGTTGTAGAAGATATGCAAGAAGACATTGTTCTATGGTATGAAGGAAGTTCTGAGGTTGGACCAAGAGCTTTAGGTGCAAGAAGTTTGATTGGTGATCCTAGACATACAAGAACAAAGGACCGTTTGAATGAAGTAAAGAAAAGACAATGGTGGCGACCTGTAGCTCCTATTGTATTAAAAGAAAAAGTAGGTGAATGGTTTTATAATGATTACGAGTCTCCATTTATGTTACAAGCTCTAGAACTGTTAGAGGATAAAAGACAGATAGTACCTGCAATAGTCCATGAAGATGGAACATCAAGGTTGCAGACTATTGATAGAAGTAATCCTCAAACATACCTCTATAAGGTAATGAAGGAATTTGAGAGTGTGTCAGGAGTACCTATTATCTGTAATACCTCTTTGAATGATAAGGGAGAACCTATAATCAATAGAATTGAAGAAGCCTGTAATTTTGCTTTACGTAAAAATATAAGAGTGGGCTATTTCAATGGTTATAGAATCCTATTCAAGAATCATGAAGAATATAAGAACCAAGAAGTATTGGAGAGAAAGCTTCAAATGGAGATATGGAAAGATGAGTTTCATAAACAAGAATTAATTAAAAAATATAATCCATATAACCTGTCTCAAAAAGAAATCTATGTTTATACATTTACCAATTTGTATAAAGGCATCGAATTATTTGATTTAGATTATGAAAAGCAGAAGGAGATCGCAAAGCAAGTAAAAGAACTACTGAAAAAAGATCCATTATTTAATAAACAGATTCTTTTAATAAGAATAATGAATGCCAATATAAATACAAAAAAACTATAGTAGGAAAGGTAGAAGTCCAATGAAAGATGGATATTATTTATCAGCATATTTAGAAATCAATGAGGCTAGTAATGTTCTTTCAATAGGAATTCGACATGATAATTGCGTTGCACTATGGGAAAAAAAGAATTCTAATGTAAAGCTTATACGTTATTGGGAACTAGAGCGATTAACTGGGTACAAACAAAATGCATTTGCCTGCTATGATAAAGAACATTGTCAACAGATTTTGAGTAGTTTACTAGAAAAAGAAGGATTAACATTAGATGATGTCATAGAAATATGGGGTGTTCCAGAATTATTAGCAGATGATAGTTACTTATCAAAACATAAATATCCTGAGTATACCTACCATTGTATGTCACATTTATCTTCTTGTATATTTATGGATACAGAGATATACAGAAAAGAAAATGTTCTTGGATTCAATTTAGATGCTGGTTCTGATTGTATTGTCAATGCTTACAATAAAGAAGGCGAAAAAGGTGAGATTGAGAAATATCCATTTGTTGCAGCTTTTTCAAAAGCTGGTACTAAAGACCTTTCTTTATCCCCTGTATATTCTCCAGGAATATTTTGGGAACATGTATCAACTTACTTCAATATGAGAGAGGGTAGTTTGATGGCACTTGCTGCGGCAAGTGAAAGTAAGGCATATCTTGAAGTTGATAATATTCTTGTAAATAAAGCTTTGCCATTGGATAAATCAAATCAAGCAGAGAATCAACTTCTTAGTCTAGTTAGAGAGATTGAGTCCTATACCCAAGAGGATGCAGGAGTCAGTTTTAATTACTTTGATAAGAGATTCAGTGAAAGAGAAAATAAAATAAGCATGGTAATGAAAATTATTCAGAACATGTCTTATAGGATTATGGAATTAAATATTGAAAATGCTATTAGAGATTTTGGTATTGTTCCAAAGGAAACCTACCTAGCTATGTCAGGTGGATTTGCCTTGAATTGTCCATGTAATACATATTTAATGGATAAATATCATTTTAAAGGTTTTCTAGCACCACCTTGTGTCAGTGATAGTGGTATGGCATTAGGGATTGGACTTAATACATTTAATTGTAAGACAGATGGAGAGTTTAATTTCAAATTAGAATCAGCCTATTATGGAGAAAGTGACAGCCTGGAAAAGTTTCTTGATAATAATGAATTTGAACACTTCATTCATTCAATAGATCCATTTAATGTAGAGCAAGGAGCCATGGATTTGATTAAGGAGCCAATAATATGGTTTGATGGTCATTCAGAAATCGGACCTCGTGCCTTAGGAGGGCGAAGTATACTAGGTGACCCAAGAAAACAAGAGACAAAGGACATCTTGAATATTATTAAAAAACGACAATGGTGGAGACCTGTTGCACCTATTGTATTAAAAGAGCATGTTAAAGATTGGTTTGAGAATAATTATGAATCACCCTATATGTTGCATACTCTCAAAATTAAAGAAGAAAGAATTAATGAGGTTATAGCTATTGCTCATTCTAATGGTACAGCAAGATTACAAACTATAGATAAGGATACGAAGCAGTCAAGATTGTATCAGTTGATGGAAGAGTATCATAGAATCACAGGAGTTCCTATAATATGCAATACTTCTCTAAATGATAAGGGAGAGCCAATAATCAACCAAATAGATGAAGCTTTTAACTTTGCTCTAAGGAAGAATATTAATATTATATACGTTAATGGTCATCGTATCCAATTGAAAAACCATGAGAACTATGTGGAATCAAAACCTTTACGTAGGAAGTTGAACATAGGTATATGGAAGAATGAAGAAGAGTACCAAGAATTATATCATAAATATAACCCTCATAATATTGACGATAAATTATTCATGACTGGGATAATGTGGGGATTACCATATGATAGGCTTATGGATGGTGACAACAAGATTGATGCTTTACAACGTGTTGTAGAAATAAAAATGTATATAAGTAAAGTAGGTATTCTTAGAAGGAAAAAAATTGATATGTTGTATAACTTTTTCAGTCAAATGAAAAATAAGGAATTGATATTTAATGAAGAAAAAGAATGCGTCTAAAATAATGATAAGAGAGAAGGGGAAACAAATGAATAAAGATATGAAAAACGGCTATTATCTATCTGCATATGTTGAAATTGACCAGCTAGGAAATATATATCGTTTTGCTCATAGACATGATCAAAGTATCGCATTATGGAAGGTACAAGAAAATAAAGTAGAGCTTATTCATTATTGGGAACTTGAACGATTAAGTGGAGTTAAAAAGCATCAATATTGTTTTTATGATAAAAATCAATTCTATGATCTGATGAATCATTTATTAGGTCCATTTGGGTTAAGTACAGATGACATAATAGAAGTATGGGGAACGCCAGAGTTAGGTGATAGTGAAAGCTACATGTCTTTAGGGCGTTATCCAGAGTTCTCATATCATACAATGTGTCATCTATCTTCTTGTCTATTCATGGATACTAATATATACCATAACGAAAAAATATTAGGATTTTCTGTAGATGGAGGTTCGGATATTGTATCTGATACAGAAGCCTATAAACGCTTTCCTTTTGTAGGATGTTTGACAGACTATAAAAATGGTCAGTTTGCATTGGAATCCGTATGCTCACCTGCTATTTTGTGGGATTATATGAGCTCTCATTTCACTATGAGAGAGGGAAGCTTGATGGCTCTAGCTAGTGCAAGTAAAAGTACTGCTTATTATGATATGGAAGATATACTTCTAAATAGTAATATAAAAGTAGAAGAAAATGTATACAATAAAATTCTTGATCTAATAGAATTCGTGGATAATCTAACCCAAGAGGATGAAGGTGTAAAATTCAATTATTTTGATCCAAGATTTAGTGAGCATGAGAACAGAATCAGTATGGTCATGAAGATAATAGAAGAAATGTCTAAGCACATTATGGAACATAATATTGAATTTTTTATAGAAAAATATGGTATTGATACAAAAGAAGTTTATCTAGCTGTAGCTGGAGGATTCGCTCTTAACTGCCCTTGTAATACCCATTTAATGAACAAGTATCAGTTCAAAGGATTTATTGCACCACCATGTGTAAGTGATAGTGGTATGGCACTGGGTATTGGTTTATATGTATTCTATGATAGGATGAATGGAGAATTTGACTTTGCCTTACAGGATGCTTATTGGGGAGATCAGAATGATTTAAGTAAATTCCAGAAGGAAGACTATAGTCAGTTCATAAAAAGTGTAAGTGAATTTGATCCAAAGCAGGCAGCTATGGATATTATAGAACATCCTATAGTATGGATTGAAAATGGTGCCGAGATTGGACCTAGAGCACTAGGTTCAAGAAGTCTGTTGGGTGATCCTAGAAAGATGGAAACCAAAGATGTGCTTAATCATATTAAAAAAAGACAATGGTGGAGACCTGTTGCACCTATTGTTATTAAAGATAAGATTAGTGAATGGTTTGAAGACGAATTTGAATCACCATTTATGTTACATGCCTCCAAGATTCGGGAAGACAAGGATAAGGAAGTTATTGCTATTGTTCACGAGGATAGAACAGCAAGACTCCAAAGTATAGATAAAAACACTAGACAGAAAAAAATATATCAAGTAATGGAAAGCTTTAATGAAATAACTGGAGTTCCTATTATTTGTAATACCTCATTAAATGATAAAGGTGAACCTATTATAAATAATATTGATCAAGCAATTAATTTTGCACTTAGGAAAAATATTCCTATCATGTATATTGACGGAAAGCGTTTTGAATTGATGAACCACCAATCATACGATAAGAAGTTTCCACTGAAAAGAAACATAAGTCTAAAAATGTGGGAAGATAAAGACGAATATGAGCAGCTAGTGAAGAAATTTAATCCAAATGAACTCTCTGTAAGGGCTTTATTCTATTATATTCATTTGAAGATAAATGATATTGACCTGTTACAAGATAAAAGAGAGTGCAAGAAGTTAGAGATTAAATCAATGATGTATTTCAATGGATTATCACCATTCTCAAAAGCTGAATTAAGTAGATTATTTAACGACAATATGTATTATAAACAATTGGAGGAGGAGTTCAACGCATGAATATAGGTATTATAGGTGCAGGAGTCATGGGCAGAGGAGTTGCATTAGCTTATGCTCAATATGGTCATAATATCGTCTTGGTGGATATAGAAGAAAATGTACTGGAAGAAGCTAAGAAACAGATAATTAGAGAGTATCGTTTTCAAGGTATGTATGGGAAAAAGTGTGAGGATACGATCCAAAATATCCTTGGGCGTATAACATTTACTACTCAGCTTGAGAACGTTGAGATGTGTGAATATATTATTGAGAATGTTACTGAAAACTGGGAGATAAAAAAGAATGTATATTTGCAGTTAAATAAAATATGTAATGAAAATACAATCTATGCTGTTAATACCTCCTGTTTTTCCATTACTCGAGTAGGTGCTCTCATGAATAAACCAGAAAATGTAATAGGATCTCACTATATGAATCCGGCACATATTAAATCAACTGTAGAAGTAATAAAAGGGTATCACACATCAGAGAAGACAATAAACACGACACTTGAATTATTAAAAACAATTGAGAAAGAAGGCGTTGTAGTAAATGATCTTCCTGGATTCGTATCCAATCGTGTATTGATGCTAACCGTTAACGAAGCAATCTATTTGGTACACGAGGGAGTGGCAGAAGCAAAAGATGTAGATAAGATATTCAAGCAATGCTTTGGACACAAAATGGGACCATTAGAGACAGCAGATTTGATTGGTCTTGATACAATTTTATTTTCTGTAGAAGTATTATATGAAAGCTACTGTGACAGTAAATATAGACCATGCCCATTATTGAAAAAAATGGTCAATGCTGGATTACTTGGTAGAAAAAGCGGTCAAGGGTTCTATGCCTACAATTATTGAAAAGGAGAATGAAAGATGAATAGAGAGGATATCAGTAAAAAATTAAAAGCTTTTTTATGCAAATTTTTTGGTAAGAAAAATGTAGAGACATTAGGTGATGATGATGATTTCTTTGATTTAGGTTTTGTTAATTCTTTGTTTGCTATGCAGTTAATTACATTTATCGAAACAGAATTTGATGTAGCTATTGATGTAGTGGAATTGAATATGGATAACTTTAATACTCTAAATAAGATTGTCAATATTATTGAAAGTAAAATGAAATAACTTAGTAGGAGGGAGTCGTGTTACATGTCCGATAGAAATAAAAAAATAAAGTGCGTCGTATGGGATCTTGATAATACTATGTGGGATGGAGTTCTTATTGAAGATAAGGAAGTGACATTAAGAAGTGATGTCCTTAATATTATCAAAGAGCTTGATCATAGAGGTATTCTTCAATCCATATCAAGTAAAAACAACTATGAAGATGCTATAAATAAATTAGATGAATTCGGAATAAAAGATTATTTTTTATACCCTCAAATAAGCTGGAGTAGTAAATCTCAAGCTGTAAAAGAAATTATTAGTTGCTTGAATATTGGTGCTAATACAATTGCTTTTATTGATGACCAGGATTTTGAACGAGATGAAGTAAAGAGTGTTATTCCAGAGGTTACGTGTTTTGATGCTAATGAGATAACAAATATTCTTGATAAGGATATTTTCATTCCTGATTTTATTACAAAGGACTCAATGAGAAGAAGAGAGATGTACATAGCGGATTATCATAGAAAAAAAGTTGAAGAGACGTATCAAGGACCACAGGAAGATTTTTTAGCATCCTTAGATATGAAAATTAGTATTCAGTATGCAAAAGATGAAGATCTGGATCGTGTAATAGAGCTAACAGAAAGAACAAATCAATTAAATACAACGGGTTATACCTATTCCTATGAAGAATTAAAACTTATGCAGGATTCTGATACTCACAAATTGTTAATCATTGGACTAGACGATAAATATGGAACCTATGGAAAAATAGGCATTATTTTAATTGACACAAGTAATGAACGATGGGTATTGGAATTGTTCATCATGTCCTGTAGAGTCATGTCCAGAGGGATTGGAACTATTTTACTTAATTATATTATGGATATGGCTCAGACAGCTAATAGAGAATTATACGCTAAGTTTATTCAAACAGAGAAGAATAAGATGATGCAGCTTACATACAATTTGGCGGGATTTAAAGTGTTTGAGAAAAAAGAGGATTATATTTTTATGAAAAATGACTTAAGTAGAATACAAAAGATACCAGAGTATGTCACATTGATTTCAGATCTTCCTGAATATGAAGAGGATGAGAGAAGGAGGATATATGGATAAAATAGCATTAGTATTTCCAGGTCAAGGTGCCCAGTATGTAGGGATGGGAGAATCCTTTTATAATAATTATTTAATATGTAGACAGACATACGAAGAAGCCAGTGATATATCGGGAGTAGATGTAGCAAAGCTATGCTTCAAAAGTAGTCTAGGGACTCTTAGCAAAATGAACAATATGCAATTGGCTGTAACAACAACTTGTGTTGCAATTGCTCGTGCCTATTTCTATGAGTATGGAATGACCCCACAATTCTGTGCAGGACATAGTGTAGGTGAAATATCAGCATTCATTACCTCAGGTGCTGTTCGCTTCTCAGATGGTATCAAGATACTAATGAAGCGGGGAGAATTATTGGAGGATGTATATAAACAGAATATAGGAACTATGTTGATTGCTGAAGAGGTGGATTATAAAACTGTTGAAAGTTTAATTGAGGACTCTAAATTAAATAAGGATGTCTATATTTCCTGTGAGAGTTCCCATAATCAGATACTCATCAGTGGAACGAATGAAGGTATTGAAATAATGCAGGAAAAGCTTCTTGATAGCGATGCAAGGATTACACCACTCATTACAAGTACCCCAATGCATTGTCCTTTAATGGGAAGTATACAGAAAAAATTTTATGACTACCTTCTTGAATTTGAATACTACCCATTTAGAATACCTGTAATTACAAATTTACATGGTAGACCTTTTAGTGATCCAGAGCTTATTCCAGAGGTTATGTCAAAGCATCTTACTCATCCGGTTCAGTGGAAGAATATTATTGAATGTATGGATAAGTATGGTGTGTCCATTGCCTTAGAAATGGGACCTAAGAATTTAGTAACAAATCTTATTGAAAACATAGCACCTGAAATGACAGCCTATTGTTTTGGTAAGAAAATGGATAGAAAATATTTTCATGAGAACTTTCTTGGAGATGAGAATTACAAAAAGGATATTCCAGAATTTATGAGTCGTTGTTTAGGTATTGCAGTGGCTACCCAAAATGCTAATACATCTAATGAAAATTACCAAAAAGGAGTAGTTGATAATTATAACAATATCAAAAAGCTCCATAAAGATATAACTGATAGTCATAGGAAGATTCTGAAAACAGATATGGAAATGGCAATCCAATATTTAGAGAATATATTGAAGGCAAAAAATGTACCAGAGAGAGAACGAAGAAGCTGGATAAAACAATTATTGGATGAAACAAGTAATTATTATTTGTTGGAAGAATATTATGCTTAATCTAACAGATGTATTTAATGTGGGAAAGGATTGGTTACTATGATACTATACTGCGTTCCACATGCTGGTAGTTCCGCACTCAACTATTATCAATGGAAGCTGCTTATGAATGATAATATAAAAATTGTTCCTCTAGAACTGGCAGGGAGAGGAGCTAAGTCTGAACAAGCCTTATATAAATGTTTTGATGAGGCCGTTGATGATTTGGTAGAAGAGATTATTAACAATCAATCAGATGAGAAATATGCTTTATTCGGGCATAGTTTGGGTTGTTGGTTAGTTTATCATGTGTACTTTCGATTAATTAAGAAAGGGATGGAGCCACCAGTACATATATTTTTTTCAGGTAGATGGTCTCCATTAACGAAGAAAGAGGAACTTAAATACAGAGATATGACAGATGGAGAGTTCATGAATAGAATTAGAGAGATTGGTGGAACAAGTGAAAAAATAATTAATTCACCAGAATTTGTAGACAAGTATCTTCAAATATTCAGAAGTGATTTCGCCATTATTGAGAGCTATGAAAATCCTGCAGAAAATGAATTAATTGAAAGTGATATTACTGTATTAAGTGGAACACAAGATAATTCTATTAAAAATTCAGAACTGCTTGAATGGCGAAAGACTACTAGTGGGATGTGTACTATATGCAAGGTTAATGGAGGTCATTTCTTTCATCTTGAGAATATGCAAGATACCATTAACATAATAGAAAGTAAATTAGAAGTTATTTAAACAGCAATCAGGAATAGAAAACGGAAAGGGGGAAATATTATGGAAAAAGTAAAAGAGTTACTCTATGAGTTAAGAAAAGAAAAAGAAAAAGGAGTATACTTTGTTCATTCACATGAGAATGTTAACTTTGCTTCCTATTATGATTTATTTAGACAAGGGCTATGGATGAAGAATTATCTATATGAAAGAGGTATTAGACCAAAAGATGAAGTTATTATATCAATGGATAATTCAGAGTGGTTCTATATTACATTTTGGGCATGTATATTAGGGGATTTCATTGCTGTTCCATTAAGTGTCAGTAATGATGAACTCAGTAAACTAAGTGGTGCTCTAGAGATTTGCAGTAATTCTGTTCTTGTTACAGATAATGAATCACTGTGGAAAGAAATCAGTGAATCTGATTTAGCACTAAAAAATAGTGTATTCTGGAATGAAGAAATGACAATAAGTCTGGATGAAATGTTTTCAGAACCAGTCACAGAAATAGATGATTTAGTTCTATCTAAAGAAGAGAGTGGTTTGGATATAGCTTATATTCAATTTTCATCAGGTTCAACTAAAGACCTAAAAGGAGTGGGGATAACAAATCAAGGAATTATAACAAATGTTGATGATATTCTATCATCTCGACATATTTATGGAGAAGAAGTATTCGTTACATGGATTCCTTCATACCACAATTTTGGATTATTTTTTAATATATTTCTACCTATCAGGCATAATTGTGATGCCCATATCATTGACACGCAATATGTGGTAAAAGATCCAGCATTCTATTTGGATTACTGTAATAAAGTAAGAGGAACCGTTACATCTGGCACTAATTTCTATCTTAATTTTATTATTAAACTATTACAAGAAAAAGGAGTTAAAGATGAGTGGGATTTCTCTAGTATACATTCAATGTTCTTAGGAGCAGAACCTATATCCATCAATTTATGTAATGAATTTGCCAAGTACATGAAAGAATGTAATTTCCAGCGTAAAGTATTATCTCCATCATATGGATTAACAGAAGGTACTTTGGGTGTTTCTGTTACTACAGATGATGATTTTATAAAGAAAATATCCGTTAATAAAGAGAGTATGAGTATTGGTCATACCTTAGAGATAGTTTCGGATGATGATCCCATGGCTTCAGAAATAATTAGTGTAGGAAAGCCTCTTCCTGCCTTCAAGTTGAAGATAGTTGATCTAGAAGGTAATACATTGGAGGATGGGCGTGTTGGCTTAATCTTTATTGCAGGAAAGTGTGTACTAAATAATTATTATAATCGTAAACGGGATGAAAATTTTATTGATGAGTGGTTCAATACAGGTGATATTGGCTTTATCTATGATGGAAATTTACATATTACAGCCCGTTATAAAGAGATGTTTATATATAATGGTAAGAATTATTATGATAATGATATTGAACGTTACATTCAGAAGCTAAATATATTCACTGAGGAGAGAATAGTTATTCATGGATATCGTAAAAATGTAGATGATGTTAATGATAATGTGATTTGTTTCATCAAAGGGAACACTCCTATGGAAACACTAGTCAGTAAAATTAAAAATGTATTGTCACATATGAATAATGTTTTAGGAATATATATTAACGATTTTGTCTTGGTAGATAATATCCCCACCACAGTTAGTGGAAAAGTGCAGCGGTATAAGCTGATAAATAATTATATAAAAGGTGATTACGATGAGCAAATAGCTGCATTGACTTGTGAAATGGATAAGGCTAATAATATTATAGAATGCGATGTATCTTCTATTGAAGATTTTATTGCAGACACTCTAGAAGATATTGTAGATAACCAAATTGATTATAGTGGGTCATTTATGTCTATGGGACTAAACTCTCTTCAAATAGCCAAATTACATATGGCGATTAATATAAAATACGGTGATTGTATAGCCATTGCAGAGCTTTTTGAATATACCACCATTGAGACATTGGCTGAGTATATAATGGAGAGAGTAAATGTTAGAAGAGAAATGGAAACTCTAATTGGCTAGAGGAGAGAGAATTATGGAAAATAAGAGGAAAGAACCAAGAAAAGATATTGCTATTATTGGTATCGGATTAAAAATATCTTGTGCTAGGGATTTAGAACAATATTGGGAAATTATTAAGAACAAAATAGGCTGTACTGAGGACTTTCCAAAATATAGAGCCAAAGGTGTAGAGGGGTTAGTCAACATTTTTAATGATAGTGGCGAAGAACCAAAATTCTATAAAGGCTCTTATATAGGAAGAATTGATGAATTTGATAATGAATTTTTTCAACTCTCACCACGAGAGGCTTCATTAATGGACCCAGCTCAACGTATTTTTTTAGAAACCATACGAAATACATTTGATGATGCAGGCTATACGGCTGAGAGACTCAAGCAATCAAAAACAGGGGTATTTCTAGGTTATACCTCATCGTCCTTAAAGGATAATTATATTGTCGATATAGCATTGAATCATCCAGATTTATTACCTTATTCAATGACTGGTAATATGGCACCGCTAATACCATCAAGAATTGCACATCTGCTGGATTTGAAAGGTCCTACTATGGTTATGGATACAGCATGTTCTTCAGCTCTTGTTGCTCTTCATGAGGCTTGTGAGCATATCTTATCAGGTAATTGTGAAATGGCTGTAGCAGGAGGTCTTAAGCTTAATGTTTTGCCTCTGATTTTGGATAACATGAAAATAGGGATAGAGGCACTAGATGGTAAGACAAGAACCTTTGATTCAGGAGCAGATGGCTCTTCTATGGGTGAAGGGTGTTGTACCGTTCTCGTGAAGCCACTAGATTTGGCAGAAAAAGATGGAGACCTTATATATGCGGTTATCAAATCAAGTTCCATTAATCACGATGGAACAGCTTCAGGATTAACAGCACCTAATCCAACAGCTCAATCTGATGTAATGGTGGATGCTTGGAATAAAGCGAATATTAATCCAGAGGACATACAGTACATTGAAGCACATGGAACAGCTACAGGATTAGGTGATCCTATTGAGATACAAGGTATCAATAAAGCTTTTAGCAGATTTACTGATAAAAAACAGTTTTGTGCTATTGGGTCATCAAAAAGTAATTTAGGACATATGTATGAATGCTCAGGATTAGCTGCATTATTAAAAGTGGTAGCATCTATGAGACATAATACAATTCCTCCTACAATCAATTTTATGTCACCTAATACAAACATTGATTTTATTAACTCACCTGTCTATGTAAATACGGAAGCAAGAAGTTACATAGATAATGGGAAAAAATACATTGCAGGAGTTAGTGCTTTTGGTTTAAGCGGAACCAATTGCCATGTTGTACTGGAAGCCTATAACAACTGTGAAGAAGAGAATAGGAAGACTGTTGATAAACCAACACTCATAAGTATAGCTGCAAAATCAGAGTATAGTCTTAAGGCTAAGATCAGGCAGTATTTGGATTATATAAGAGAAAACTATGAAGAAGTTGATTATTATAATTTTTGTTACAATGTCAATCTATATAATGATATCTATGATAGGAGAATAGCCTTTGTCGTAACCAGCAAGGAAGACTTGTTAAGGAAATTAAAACATATTGATAACAATGGATTAAGCGAATACCCAGATCAAAAGATATATTATCACATGATAGTAAGAGATAATAGTGATTATAAGAGCCGAAAAGCTATGTTAAAACAAATGGATGAATTAACAGGTAAGCTTAATGGATTATTAGAGGCTGAGACCTTGGAAAGGAAAGACTTGGAAGAAGTATGTGAGTATTTCGTCTTGGGAGCTACTCCACAATGGGAAAAGTTGTATGGAGAATATAAAGGTATGCATATTCATTTGCCTGTATACCCATTCCAACGAACAAGCCTATGGTTGCCTAAGAAAGTCTACAAGAATAAGAAAAAATTATACTATACCAAAGATTTCCAAATGGAACATATTATGAATGTAAACAATGCTCCAGAAAATACATTGATTATTGGCTGGGACGAAAGTCAGATAGAAGACCTAAAACAAGGGGTATTGAAGAAAAAAAGCAATGGAGACACTGTTTTATTAAAAAATGTCCATGCACTAGAACAACAAAAGGAAGAAATTCTGGAGAAGATGAAGAAAGTTTCTCACATCATATATTCATTATATGAGTGTAATACAGAAGATATGGATAAGCTTATGATTATGCAGGAGAATAATCTGCATACATTATTATGGTTGGCTAAATTAATTAGTAATAATGAAAATCAGGAAAATGTTAAATTAGTGGTTTTATCAAAAAATGGTATTAGTATTACTGGCGACGAAGAAGTAATCAATCCTCAAAATACGACAGCTTTAGGATTAGGTAAATGTATAAGTAAAGAATTGAAGAAAATCAAGTTTTGCTTTGTTGATTATGATTATGAGACAACACTTGATTATATTATTCAAGAAATAAATTCCAAGAACAAAGAAGAGGTTGTAGTCTATCGAAACAATATAAGGTATGTTGAAAGGTTAAAAGAAATCATACCATCAGGTCAAGATAGTAGTGAATTATTAATTGATTCAGGTGTTTATATTGTTACTGGAGGATTAGGTGGAATCGGTTATGAGACAGCCAAGAAAATCTGTGAAACAACAAAAGACACTACACTCATAGTTATAGGTCGAAGTGAGCTTGTTACTAGTGGGGATATTGATCCAGGTCAGGAAAAAATGCTAGAGAAATATAATAGATATACTACATTGGCTCACTTGTCTAAAAACATAGAATATTACAAAGCTGACGTATCTAAATATGATAGAATGGAAGAAATATTAACTACAGTCAGAAAGAAATACGGAAAAATAAACGGTGTCATTCATGCAGCTGGAATAGGTGGGGGAAGATTAATTGAAAGTACCACCGTAGAAGATATTGATGCAATGCTTAAGCCAAAAGTATATGGTACCTGGAATCTGGATCAATTAACTAAAGAAGATAACCTGGACTTTTTTGTTCTATATTCATCTATTGCCACTGTTTTCAGTAGTATTGAATTATCTGCTTATACTGCGGCAAATACCTATCTTGATTATTTCTGTCAATATAGGAAGGCTAACAGATGTGGTAAGACATATACCATAAATTGGGCAACATGGTCTGAGATAGGTATGTCAGTAGAGCATAATTTCACTGTTGATACATTATTCAAGACAATCAAAACCAAAGACGGAATAAAAGGCTTTCTAGATGTTTTAGGATCAGATTATACGAATATAATTATTGGAGAGTTGAATTTTGATAGTCCAATAGCTTTGATGATGAACAATTATCCTATTAAGTATTCTGAGTATATTATGGATCAATTGGCTGCATTGAAGGATAAGAATAAGAAAAAAAATGTTACGGATAGACCAAAGATGATATCAGGTACTGGTGACTCCCAGTATAGTGATATCGAAGTTAAGATTGCTCATGCCTGTCAAGAAGTATTGGGATATGAAGAAATTGATATCAATGACAACTTTTTTGAAATGGGTGCGGATTCTATTCTAATGGGGCATATTTTCAATATCATAAATGAGTATTATCCAGAAAGGTTACAATTAACAGATTTATTTGCTTATCCTAGCGTAAGGCAATTATCAGAGTATCTAGATTCCAAACAAGATGTAACCTCTAAAAGAGATAAGGAATCAAAAGAGAGAGTTAATAATGTACCAAAACACTACGGTGAAAAGGACGTTGCTATCATTGGTATAGGAATTGATCTACCTTGTGCGAAAAATATAGATGAATATTGGGAAATGATTATTAATGGAGTAAGTGTAGTCAGGGAAATACCAGAAGAAAGAGCTAAGGATCTAAGAAAACATTTTCGTTATTTGGGTATGGAGAAAGATGATATTAAATTTAACAAATGTGCTTACTTAGATGAAATAAATAAGTTTGATTATGAACTCTTTAATATGTCACCTAGAGAAGCCAAATTAATTGATCCTATCAATAGACTCTTCTTACAGTGTTGTAACAGTGCTATAGAAGATGCAGGATATGGAGGATTGAAAATAAGAGGAAGCAACACAGGTGTTTTTCTAGGTTATACAGCCAATCTAGGTAATTTGTATAGCCGTATCTTGTATGAATTGGATGCAGAATTATTCGGAGAGTCATTACCAGTGAATCAGGTAAGTATGGCGGCAAGCCGAATTGCTTATGTAAATGATTTGAAAGGACCAACTATGGTTATTGATACAGCTTGTTCATCTTCGTTAGTAGCCATGCATACAGCATGTCAACAAATACGAAGTGGAGAATGCGATATGGCATTGGTTGGAGGAGCATCCATAACCATGTCTCCTTTAGCTGGTGGATTCACAGTTGGATTTGAATCCAGTGAAGAAAAGACAAGATCTTTTTCAGAAGGAGCTATGGGGACTGCCGTTGGAGAAGGAGTTGGAGCTATCTTATTAAAACCTCTATCAAAAGCTTTGGAGGATAAGGATAGTGTATATGGCGTTATTAAAGGAAGTTCTTCCAATCAGGATGGAAGTTCATTTGGTATAGCTGCTCCTAATTACCTTGCTCAATCAGAGGTTATACAAAAGGCTTGGCTTCAATCGGGAATAGAACCAGAAACAATCAGTTATATTGAAGCCCATGGTACGGGGACAGCGTTAGGTGACCCAATTGAAGTTAAAGGTATTACCCATGCTTTCCAAGCTTTCACAGACAAAAAACAGTTCTGTGCATTAGGAACAATTAAACCCAATATAGGACATCTCAATGAAGCATCTGGTATCAGCGGTATCATTAAAGTACTGTTAATGATGAAGTATAGGGAGTTGCCTCCTACAGTATTTTTCCAAGAGCCTAATCAGAACATTGATTTTATTAATTCACCTGTATATATGAGTGCTTTGAAAAGAGAGTGGAAGAGAGAAGATACGCCTAGACGAGCTGGAATTACAGGGTTAGGGATGAGTGGAACCAATTGTCATATTGTTCTTGAGGAACCACCAAAGATTGAATATGAAGAAATGATAGAAGATACTCCTACTCTATTTGTAATTTCGGCGAAATATCAAGAGGGATTGAAAATACTAGCTAAGAATCTAGTACAATGGCTTTGCAGTAATGAAGAAAAGAATCTTTATGATGTACTATATACCCTTGCTACAGGAAGAGGTCACTATAATTATAGAGTAGGATTTAGGGTCAATAGCATTAGTGAACTTATTTCTTCATTAGAAGCTTACCTTAATGGTGATGATGACAATTATAGAATTCATCAAGGTAAATACGCAATTGTTTCTGAAAACAAAAAGGTACGACAAGATTTTGAATTGACAGTGGAAGAACATAAGGCATTGAATCATAAGGCTGAAAAACTGTTAGAAGATGTTATACATAATAGAGATAAAAAGAGTATGGAAAAATTGTTGGAAGCGTATACAAAAGGTGCAGATATTGATTGGCTTCAACTTTACAATAAAGAAGGATATCACCTCCATCTTCCAACTTATCCTTATAAGAAAGAGTATTGTTGGTTCCCACCTCCTTCTGATCCAGATGAGATAGAGAGTGTTAATTTTGATAGTTTCTATTACACCATGAAGTGGATGAGAGAAGATTATGGGGAAAGTAATCTTGATGGCAGCCAAACAGGAAAAACCTATTTACTTTTCCATAGCAGTTACTTTGCTATGCATCATATGGCAGAGATTCTAACAGAACGAGGAATCAATGTGATTCAGGTATTCCTTGGTGAAACCTATGAGAAGGTTGATGATTCAATCTATAGAATTAATAATTCTATAGAATCCTGTATACAATTATTTGAAGCAATCAACTCTTATGATATTGATAAAATAATTCACCTTGCTTCCATAAGTGAGGAGAATAATAAGAGAGAAAATGCCAACATAATGGATAATACAGAATATGAGCAGATTGAAGAGAGTTTAGATAATGGTTTTTATCATATTATTAATCTAATTAAAGCCATGATAAATACACATTATAGCAAGAATCTTGAATTAATCATTCTGTCACAATGTGCTTATAGTATATCTAAGAAGGAAAAGGTATTATATCCTGAAAATGCTGTAGTACTAAGTATTGGTAAGGTCGTTGAACAAGAATATCCTAATATTGAATGTAGAGCAATAGATATACAAGATGCCCAGGATATGCCATTGGCAGTAGATGAAATTCTTACTAAGGATAGAAAACTTTATCTTGTTGGATTTAGAGAAGGTATAAGATATGTGGAATGCTTTACAGAAGAAACAGTCATGCCACAGGGTGATATCATTAGAGAAGATGGTAACTATATAGTCACAGGTGGATTAGGAGATATAGGTATTGAAACCGCAAAATATCTGTCGGTAAAAGGATGTAGTAGTGTTACCTTACTAGGACGGAGTGGTTTTCTTCCTAGAGAAGAATGGAATTCCCCTAACTTGAGCGATGAGCATAAAAAGAAAGCAGATATCCTAAGAGAAATCGAAGAAAATGGTGTTAGAGTACTCATTTATGCTGTAGATATTTCGGATTATGAAGGCATGAAACAGGTCTATCAACAGATAAAGGAAGAAGTAGGTAGGGTTCATGGTATTTTCCATTCAGCTGGAATTGCTGGTGCTGGTTATATACTAAGAAAGGAAAAAGAGGAATTTGCACAGGTATTAGCTCCTAAGGTTAGAGGAACTTGGATAATTGATCAATTAACTAAGGATGAGAAATTAGATTTTATAATGCTTTATTCTTCGGCAGTTACTTTTTCAGGAGAAGCAGGTCAAAGTGATTATGTAGGTGCTAACTCTTATTTAGATGCCTTTGTTGATTATCGAAATGCCAGAGGTGACAGAACTTATGTTATTAATTGGGTTTCATGGAAGGAAACGGGTATGTCCGTGAGATATGGTATTAATGTGGATACCATTACAAAAGCCATCACTACTTCCCAAGCTATCTATTATCTTGACAGACTGTTACAGAGTCCGGTGAGAAAAGTAATTATTGGACAGTATAATATCAATGAGAATTTATTAGTTATAAGTGATTATAGCCGAAATAGAATTTCAGAGGATATTCAAGAGAAGATGGATCATCTAAAGAAAATCTATATGAATAGACATAAAGGTGATCGTATACTGACTGAAGATGGATTTGAAGTAGCCCAAGTTAAAAAAGGGAAATTGTTAATTCTTCCACATAGCGAAAAAACTAGCCATCTAGATATGATAGATGAATTAAATATTGATAATAAAGTGATTTCTAACGAAATAGAAGATATACAGGATAACTTGTGTAAGATATATTCAAAGATACTAGGATATGATGATATTGATATTTATGATAACTTCTTTGAAATGGGTGGAGATTCTATTTTATTAACTAGGATGCATGGGTATATTGACAACCTATATTCAGATATTGTCAATGTTGCAAATCTCTTCGAATATACATCAATATATACTTTGTCAGAGTTCATTCATGATGAGCTAATGAAGAAGACCGTAGGTAATGAAGAAAAAGAGGAAACAGGTATCCTAAGTAAATATTTAGATTCCAAATGGACAGGCGAATTAAGCTACGCTCAAAAGAGAATGTATGTGGTTTATAAGAGAAGCAAAAATAAAAAGATATACAATAATCCATTCGCATTCAAGCTAGATAAAATGGAATCAAAAGAAAATGCATACCATTGTATTAAGGCTCTAATGAATCGACATGATGTCCTTAGAACAAGTTTCTATTTTGATGGTAAATCCATATGTCAAAGGGTTGAAGAAAATATTGAACCGGATATATCTTATTATTATCAAGAGGATATAAATGATATTGACTATAATGAATTACTAACAGAATTTAATTTAGGTAAAGCTCCGCTCTTTAAGGTGTCGGTCATTGAACTGGGGAATGGTGGTTGTGTGCTATTTTTTGATATGCATCATATTATTATTGATGGTTACTCATCTAGTATTATCAATAGAGAGCTTAATGATATCATAACTGAATCACCATTAGCTGAAGCTACATATCAATATAAACACTATATTGAATATGAGAAAGATTTCGTACAATCAACAGAATATAACAAGATGGAAGGATATTGGGATGAACGTTTGAAGGGTTATGTACGAGAAAACTATCTTCAAGATTTTGAATCCCAGGATAAACAAGAACAATCTGGAAGTTTTAGCCTGACCTTGGATCAAGAACTGATAAATAGCCTTGAAAAAGTAGCTAAAACGAATAATGCTTCGTTATTTGCCATGTTCCTAATGGGTATTAATCTAGTAATACATATGTTTGATTCCAGTGAAGACGTAATTGTAGGTGTTCCATGTATAGGGCGAGTACATGAGGATGTCATGAATATCGTGGGAATGTTTACTAATACTCTTCCAATGAGAAATTATCCAGTGGCAGATAAGCTGTTAAGTGATTTCATTCTTGAGATGAAAAAGAATATTAATAATGATTTAGCCAATCAATGCTATCCATATGATAGGATGGTGGAAAAATACAGAAAAACCCATAAGGATGGTAGTTCCAACCTATTTAATATCATGTTCGATTATGAGAGCCCTAATATGGATATTGTAGAAGGAGAAAGAAAAGGTTCTGGGGATATAATCCTTCCAGTCAGCTTTGCAAAATACGATATTGATATACAAATCACCAATAAGAATTCTTCCTTAGTCATGAAAGTTGATTATTCCAATGAATTCAGTGAAGAAAAGGTTCATGATTTCATTGATAAGTATCTAGCCCTATTAGGTCATATTACCAAAATAAAAGGAGAAGAGAAAATAGGTGATATTGTGACTGATGTATTAGAAGGTAAAAATATTATCACCGCTTAGTGAGGAGAATGAATATGAATAGAGATGAAATTAAAGATAAACTATTAGAGTATGTTAGAGAGAAGCTTCAATCAGAAGAGATTACAGAAACAACTCAGCTAGAATCCATTGATGAATTTAGTTCCATTTTTGTTGTTGAGCTCATATTATTCATAGAAGAAAATTTTGACCTAGAGGTATCTTACGAAGACTATAATATGGAAAATTATTCAGACGTAACAAGTATTATCGATTTAGTTATAAGGAATAAAGAAAAAAGTTAAATAATTGTATCCCAAGCTGTGTTCTTTAATAACATTGGATAGATATTCAACTAAGGAACACAGCTTACTAACAATGATAGGTAAGAGGGGTGTATATGAAAAAAAGAGTAAATCGTAATATAGCGAGAATATACGGTAAAAGCTATAAAAGAATGCTGGTAGTGGTTTTTATAGGAGCATTTATTGCAGCTTTATCACAGCTTTTTTATACCTATGAGATAGGTGTTGTTATTGATGTATCAAGTCATGAAGAAATTGTCAGAAATACTATTTTCATTGGTGCAGCAGTTATCATTAGAGTTCTAACAAGCTTCATAAAAAAAAGGATATCTTTTAGAGTAAAGAACAGATTTTTGTATCGATTAAGGAAGATGGTAGCCGAGAAAATATGCTATTCTGATTATAAAGAACTTGAAGCAAAGGATGATAAGAAAATATTATCTATCATGTCTACAGATGTTGATGGATTTATAAAATGGTTTGATACCCTATTTCTGTTAGGAGAATTGCCTATAAAACTGGGATTATGTATTTTATATATATTCTATATGTTTTATACAAGTTGGACTGTTATTGATTTAGTAGCAATTATAGGCTTATTGTTTATTACCCTATTATTGAATAATATTTGGGCAAAAAGAATATATCCTCTTACCATGAAGGAAAGAGATAACAAGGGACAAGTAATCAACTATTTCATAAATTCTTTGAATTTCAGAATGATGATCAAGGCATATAATATGGAAAAAAAATTCATGGATGATAATAAAATCAAGCTGAGTAACTTAAAAAAATCAGAGCGCAAAACTTACTTATTTAACAGAATGATGAATTATTATGCTGCTATGAATGGTTATTTTGGATTTTTATTAGTGTTGGGCATTGGAGCTAAAAATATCATTAATGGTACATTGCAATTAGGACAATTGGTATCTATGCTTTTTTTAATGGATATAGTTGGACAAGGAATAACTATTCTTCAATCAATACCTGCTAATTATCAAAATGTTAGAGCATCCATAGATCGAGTAAATAGCATATTAGACTTAAATGATAATAAAGAGGAGCAAGAAGAGTCGAAAGAAAATATTAATAACGATAATCCTAGCAATATTGCATACGAAATAAAAAATCTATCTTTTTGCTATACTGATAGTTATATATTAAAAAATATTAGTTTTAGTATAAATAAAGGTGAAAAGATAGCTATTGTTGGAAAAAGCGGTTGCGGTAAATCCACTTTATTAAAGCTGTTGTGTAATCTCTATGAACCACAGGAAGGTTCCATAGAATTCATGGGGCAGCCTATTAATAATATGAGTAAGAAGAGATATTATGAGAATATAGCTGTAGTCACTCAAGAGAGTTTTATACTAGATGATACTATTGGTAATAATGTGCGTATAGTTGATGAAAACAAGAAGACAACTGATGTGAAGAGGGCTGTAACTAAGGCACAGTTAAATGAATACATAGCTACTTTGGAAAATGGACTAGATACAGTTATTGGTACTGGAAGCCATATGTTATCAAATGGTCAAGACCAGAGGGTTAATATAGCAAGGGCATTTTTGAAAGATAGCCAGGTTTATATTTGCGATGAGCCCACATCAGCTTTGGACGAAGATAATACCAATAGGATTATGGATATATTTTTGGATGATTTAAAGGATAAGACCTTTATTGTAATTTGTCATAGTGGAATTGATTTTGAGCGATTTGACCGGGTTTTATTTATAAAAGATGCTGGAATAGCTGGATATGCGCCACATATGGAACTTATGGAAAAGAATGAAGAGTATGGAATGATGTTTGCAGAAATGTAACATATAGTTCTAAACATGAATAATAAGAGAGGTACATGTATATGAAAGCTATTAAAAAAATGATAAGAATTATTAAACAACATCCAATATTATGGATTGTTGGTATATTGGGTTATCCAGTGACGACTTTGGTTGCTCGCTTAATTTATGCCTATGGATTTGAATTATATGTGGAAAAACTTGAAGATAAAAGTATTACTATAAAACATATTGCATTACTCCTAGGGTTTGTCTTTGTTGGTTTATTAATAGCCAATCTACTTGAATACATAACAGCGTTTTTAATAAAACAATTTCGTTTATCTGCACGAACCAACATACAACAAGAAATCTATAATAAACTACAGAATGGACCTATATCAAAAACATCCATCTATGATAATGGAGAAGCGTTGACAAGATATAACACAGACTCAGATTTAGCAGCAGCTATGGTGACAGATGATGTTGTACTATCTATTTACCCCATTATTGTTGGTTTAGGATATATAGCATCCATCATTCTAGTTAATATCTATATTGGGATAATGGTCTTAATAATAGGTATTTTAATTATTTTTTTCAACAAGTATTTTGTCAAGTACCATAAAAAACTGAATCGAATGCACTTAGACGGTGAAGCCGATTTCATGAATCTATATCAGAATACAGTGCGAGGTAAAATGAGTATCCGCCTAATCAATGCTGAGAAAAAAATAAGTTCCAAGTTACAAGATAAAGCAGAGCACCTAAAATCAGTTGAGGATAAGATGGGGAGAATGGAATCTTATAAAATAATTACATTAGATTTATTTTCTTATATATGTTCAACTCTTATGATACCTGTGGCATGCCTGTTCAGTGCATGGGGCTATATATCTATTCCAGAAGTAATTTTAATTACTCAATTATGTAAGGATATTGTAATTCATATATCAGGATTTGGTTGGGCTGTTTCCAACTTCAAATCCCATGAAATATCATTAGACCGTGTCTTAGACATTATGGATATTGAAGATGAGAATAATGGAATTAAGCCTCCTTTACATAATGAAAACGAGCCTTTGTTAAAGTATGAAAATGTGAGATTACTCTATGGGGAAAAATGTGTATTAGATAACATCTCTCTAGAATTCTCTAAAGGTGAAATAGTTATGTTTTCAGGGCAAAGTGGCTGTGGTAAGTCAAGCCTCATCAAAGCATTGCTTGGATTTGTAGATTATAATGGCAGGATATTATATAAAGGTGTTAATATAAAAGATTTCTCCATTCAAGAATTGAGAAAAGAAGTTGCATATGTACCAGAAAGGGCTGATATGTTTGAAGGGACAGTACTTGATAATATCCTGTATGGAGATTTTGATGCAACAAGGGAGCAAATAGTAGATGCCTTATCTAAGGCTGCTATCCATAAAGAGCTGGATATTGATTATGAAGTTGGGACAGAAGGGATGAATCTATCAGGTGGGCAGAAGCAGAGAGTTGCCATAGCCAGAAGTCTATTAAAAGAAGCATCTGTCATTGTTTTGGATGAACCTACTGCTGCCTTGGACAGTGTATCAGAAAAGATTATCCTGGAGACATTAAAAGAGCTCAAGAATCAAGGGAAATGTGTTATTGCCATTACACATAGAGAATCTACATTGGCTATTGCTGATCGAATTATAAATATATAAGCCTAAAAGCTGTAGAGAGAAAGAGAGGTTTTTACATGAATAACAATCGTAGTATATTATACAATGAATACTTTTGCTTGGATGAGAAGGATTGCAGTTATATTGAGGAGTTAGATAACAAAATCTGTGAATTCTTAAAGATATTCAAGGCAAAGAATATTATAATACCCTCTTTTATAAGAAGAGATATATTGGAGAAAAGCGGATATTTTGGTAAAAATAGACATCAATTAACCGCAGTCGCAGTTGCTCATCCAGACCACTATGAACAAATTGAATCAGAGAGAGAAATTACAGATGAAACGTCACAACTAAGCGGGCTATATCTGACTCCTGCCGCCTGTCTTCATGTTTACCCAATGTTTGAAAACCAAGTCATATCAGAATCAATGTGCCTTACAGGAAAAGGAAAAGTGTATCGATATGAAGGTGGAAAGCATGATGGGTTACAGCATTTTTGGGAATTCAATGTAAGAGAGTGTATTTTCATTGGATCAGAGTCATATGTCAGGGAATCCTTAGAACAATTTGAAAAGTGGTTGTATCAGTATGTATTGACCATAGATGAAGATGCAGTTGTACAACCAGCCTTTGATCATTTCTTTGGTTCATCCAACCAGTTGAAAGCATGGAAAAAATTTCAGTTAATGAATCAAATGAAACGAGAATTGATTGTTCATATTGATGAAAGGGAAATTGCTCTTGCTTCATTTAATTATCATGGTACAAAGTTCAGCAAGGCATATAATTTTGATAATAGTAATGAGATTGTAACAGGTTGTGTAGGTGTTGGACATGAAAGATGGTTAAGATTAATTAAGTGGATAAATGAGAAGTAATTTCTGGTAGAGGAGTTGAAGAGAGAAGAACTCAGATAATGATGGAATTATTAAATATAATACCAGAGAGGAAGGATACAAATGATGAATATTGTGATTGAGGAGAATCCAGCATATGATTGCTTGGATATGTTGATAGCAGCGATATCTAAATATATAAAGTGTGAATATAGGTTAATGTTTATAGACGCATGGCGCTTTCTTTATAATAATAATCAAGAATGGGAAAGTCTTGGAGATAAGATTGCATTATACTCTCTAAAATGGGCATATTTACATAAATATCATGGATTAGATACTAATATTGTTGTTAAAAATACATTATCTGAAAAGATAGATTTCATACGGGATCAAATCAAACAAGATAAACCAGTTGTTATAAAAATGGATATATATTATTGCCATTGGATTATTAGAAGTTACAAAGTAAGACATTCAGATCATTTTTGTATTGTAACTGATATGGATGATGAGAATATTTATTGTATAGATTCATATGTTATAAATAAAAAAGTAGCTTTGCCTTATAAAGATTTTGCAGAAGGGAATTCACTATTTCTGTCATTTGAGCAAAAACAACAAGTCAAGAAACTAGATTGGAAATCTTTAATAAAAAAAGAATTGAAGTGTATAAATAAATATAATATGATTGATTGTATTATAGAATTTTCTAGGGATGTTAAAAAGAGTTTTGATGTTAAAAAAGAGATTGAACCATATAAAGATATGATATCTGTTTCACCAATAATCTCAAAACTTGGAGAAGTATACCGTAATAGACGGCGATTCGCACTCTCACTAATGTGTTTGATGGAACAATATGAAATTAATGATCTAAAATTCATAATAGATAGGTTAATATATGTATCTAATGTATGGAGTATGGTCTATGGGATGCTTATTAAATCTAACTATATTGAGAATTCATCAGATTACATTGATAAAGTTGCTAAGAAGATAGAGGAAGTAGCTAGTTTTGAAAAAGAAATCATTGATGAGTTATATAAGATTTTAGATGATGAGCCTATAAAACCATTTGTTCCATATACCCATTATAAGAAATATGAATTCAGTAAGTATCAATATTTAGATATTACCTCACATTTTAATAATAACGCCATTGGATATATTGAAAATCAAACGTATTATCCTAATGTGATAGGAGATGATAGATTCTTAGTGGTGAATGAGAATCTAGAAAAAGATGTATTAGAAATAGAAAATATGAAATTTAGATTGCCTGAGTATGTAAATGAAACATGTGATAATATTGAATGTTATTCACAAGTGCTAGATATAGATCAAACAGATGAAACCAGCTATGATAGTATTTTTATACTAGGGTGTTGTGATATTGGTAGTCATTCAAACGATATTATAATTAATTACAATGATGGTACTAAGGAGAAGAAGGTATTATACTTGACTTCTTGGCTAAGTGAATCACCTAGATTTAATGATTTGATAGCTTGGGTAGGAGAGGGTGCTGTAATTAAAGATAATAAAATAAAATGTTATGATTTTGATGTTCACATATATGCTAATAGTATAGCAGTTGATTCCAGTAAAATCATCAAAAGCATTGAGTTGCCTTATTGTCCCAATATGCATATTTTTTCTATCACTTTGGCAAAAAAGAACGAGTGATATGGTAATAACAATAATTATTACAAAGAGATTGGAAGTAGAGGGACTGTCGTATAATATATCCATTATGGAAGAGGTATTATTATTATTCCACAGTCCCATATTATAGTATCAGGCTTTTTCTAAACGTTCTATCTCTGTAATAAATCTAGGTATGATACTCTGTTCTCTATCACAAACATCTTCTAATAAAGGTATGATTTTTTCTATTATTTCAACGCGTTTTGTCATATTAAATTTCAAGAATAAGTTACGTATTGAAAAGCAGATTTGCTGAATAGTGATATATTCATCTTTAATTGCTTCTAAATCACATACAGTTCCAGTATATTTTTTCATGAGATATTCTATTCTTATTACCATACATTTTTTATGTTCCCATAATAAATGGAAAGGTCTAATATCATTTACTCCTACATTATTGTGCAATAATTTGAGATATTTAATTAGTTGCTCATATATATCAATTCCATATGCAAAGTCTGTAGTAGGGTTTCTTAGTATAGTATACTTGCTGCTAGAGTTTTCACCATTAAGGTAATCGAGTAATGAATTTCTTATGCAATTCAAATCTAAATCATATGTAAAATCATCTTTTATATGTAAAAGTTTTATATCATGATTATGTGAAGCTAGATCACTTGAAGCTTGTTCAAATTCATCATAACTTATTTTGGTACTGTTGAAAATACCCTTACTATCAAAACCTAATATATCATATTCCTTTTTATCATTATCAAAACCATAGATCATATTTTCATGGAAAAAGTGTTCTTTTTGGTATGTAGGTCTGTTTGGAACATAGTATTCATCAAGATGACAAACTATATAGTTATCTCGCATCAATGAATTAATAATCGATAGGTTTATATTTATATTACAATCAATTAATGTGTAATTATCTATTGAATGAGTATTAAGCCACGGTATACCAGGATATATAGAACCAATCCAAGGGATTTCTGTAGCAGTACATAATGTGAAAAAGTCAAAGAAATTATTTCTTAGGGTAGTACGACATATTAATTGAATATAGTTACAAGAAAACCAGGGCATACACTTATCGTAATTAAAAATTATTGATAATGGGAATGCATGGACTACATAGCCGATAATTGGAGTACTACTAATGGGTAGTTTTTTGCTATTCATTTTTATTTTAATCCTCCTTGATTAAATTAATTTAGAAATAGCTTGTATTAATATATGAGTGTTTATATTTTGATTAATACAAGTAACTTAGAATGTTGCTAATATTTATAATATTATTTGATTGTATCAGCAATGTGTGATTGTGTCAATAATATTTAATTATAATTAATATATGTATGAGTGTTTGATGGAAATAATGTTCATTAATGGTACTTATTATTTGCAACATTCATATATATTTCTATGATATATGCTAAAAAAACAACATATCTAAATTATTAATAATAATTAATTAGTTAAGAATTGCATTACTATTAGTTTTTTGTGAAATATGGTATACTATTGGTAAATTAGGAGTTGTATTATATGATAAAAAATTTACAACTATTTAAATAAACATAGCATTTAAGAAAGAGATTAATATAATGAAGAAAAGAAATAAATTAATTATTAAGCCTACAATAATGAACCCATACTATGATAAACCTAATTGGTTTGAATCAGAAGTGGATATTGATCAATTTGTATTTATAGATAGACATTCACTATCAAATGATGTAAAACAGTTTATTATCTTACTTTTTGGATATAATGACATAGAATTAGGTAATTGTTTTGAAGCCTCAGTTAACAATTTCTTAGAATTACAGAAAGATGAATTAGCAATGTCGGGAGGTCCCACTTTTATTTATAATGAAGTACAGATTCTACCAAGCTGTTGTTGTGGCCTTGAAGATTTAGAAGATGTAGCAACCTGTATAAAACATAAAAAGAGTCCTTGGCTTGGACATGATCCATATCCATGTATAGAGTATTCAAAAAGAAATAAGATTAAAATTTGGTCAGATGATTATAAGGAAAATAAAGATGCTTTTTACATTAGTTGTACATATACCGAATTGCTTGTAGCTTTGCATGAGATGAAAAGGGATTTAATCTCATTTATAGAAGGTCCATGCTTTGATTACCTTGCAAGATTTAATTTGAAATATGCTAATAATATGATAAATCATTTAAAGAAATTACTTATATATGTTTAAATTAACAGAATATGAGGTGGAGTTATATTGGATAAAAGACTTTCTAAAGAGGAATGAGAATTTTAGGCAAGTTATTTTTGTTTGTTTTGATATAGAGAATTATCTAATATATAAAGAATTATTAGGTGTGACAGAATGAGCAATAGCATCTGAAGATGAGAATTTCATAAAGATATCAATGTAATGATTAATAAGAGAAGATATAGAGGTGAAAACTAGCATGAACTATACAGAATTAAGCAAAGAAGTATCTTATGCCCTAAGACATAATCCACAGGAGTATGGCTTAATACTTGATGACGAAGGATGGGTAGATATAGAAGATTTATTAAAGGCATTAAGAAAAAAGAAAAAATGGAACAAAGTAGATGTAAATGATTTAATAAAAATAATTGATGAATCAAATAAAAAGAGACATGAAATTATTAATAATAAAATAAGAGCACTATATGGGCATTCAACTAATAAAACAATTATAAAGGAAAAGATTGAACCGCCTGAATTTCTATATCATGGTACTGCTAGAAGATTTCTTGACTCAATAAAGAAGAATGGGTTGACTCCAATGGAAAGACAATACGTTCATTTATCAGAAGATAAGGAGACAGCTTATGAAGTAGGCAAACGTAGAGATAGCAAACCTGTAGTGTTGAAAGTAATGGCTAAAGTTGCATGGAATAATGGAGTAGCCTTTTATTTAGGTAATGATACCATTTGGTTATCAGATTTAATACCCAATAATTATATTACCCAGGAATAGATATGAATAATTTTATTAGGCTTTTTATTATAAACAGGTATAAAAAACACTTTTATAGTGGTATAATATAATTAAGATTATAATAATTCTAATTATATTGAGGTGGAAATCATGAAGAGCTTTTTAGGTAGAAAAGCAGAATTACAAAAGTTAAGTAGTGAGTATAACAGAGAGAGCAGTTTCATTGTTATGTACGGTAGGTGTAGAGTTGGTAAAACCACACTCATCAAAGAATTTATTAAGGATAAGAAAGCACTATATTTTTTATCTACATCTGAACTTGAAATAAAGAATAGAAATAGATTCATAACATCCGTAGCTGAATTTACTGGTATGCCTTATCTTAAAAATAGCAACTTTGATAATTGGTATGATATCTTTGAAATAATCGTTAACTATCAACCAGAAGAGAAAAAGATAATTGTCATAGATGAATTTCAATACCTTGCTAACGCCAATCCATCTTTTACTTCTATATTCCAAAGAATATGGGACGATATATTAAAGGATAAAAATATTATGGTTATATTATGTGGCTCTTATATTAGCATGATGACAACTCAGGTTCTTCATTATTCCAGCCCGTTATATGGTAGAAGAACATGTCAAATGAAGCTTAAGCCTCTGAAATTTACTGAAATAAAAGAAGGTTTTAGTAATCTAAGCTTTAATGAACTTGTAAGTCTATATACAGTAACAGGTGGTGTGCCTAAATATCTAGAGTTCTTTGATAATAATTTAGGTTTTTTTGAAAATATAAAAAATGAGATATTGGATAAGAATGGATTCTTATACGAAGAACCAACATTTTTATTGCAAAAAGAAGTTAGAGAGACTATGACATACTTCTCTATAATACAGACTATTGCTGATAACAATCATAAGCTATCTAAGATAGCATCAGCACTAGAAGTTCCAGCTACAAAGCTTACGCCCTATATAAAAACGCTAATGGACTTAAGCCTAGTTGAAAAACGTGTCCCAGTAACAGAAAAAAATCCAAGTAAGAGTAAGAAGGGACTATATTATATAGAGGATAACTTTATAGAATTTTGGCTTAGATTTGTTTATCCTTATAAAAGTGAGCTAGAGATGGAAAACACACAGTATGTTCTTGATAAAATTAAGAATAATCTCATAGATAATCATGTAAGCTTTGTATATGAAGATATCTGTAGGGAGCAGTTTGTTAATCAATCAAGTGATTTGGGATTTATAATTAGCAAGATAGGAAGTTATTGGGATTCCAAAGTGGAGATAGATATTGTTGCTATAGATAATGATAATAAGAAACTTATCGTCGGTGAATGTAAGTATTTGAATAAACCAATGAAGGATAGTGTATTTTACAACTTGATTGAAAAAGCTGATAGCATAAAAGGTTATGATGATTATGACAAGGTTTATGTATTGTTTTCTCTAAATGGTTTTGAGGATAGGATTATCAATATAAATAAAACACGTAATGATTTAATTTTATTTGATAATAACAAATAGTTATTAATGATTTAGCTATAGGGTAAAATTTTATTAGTTAAGAATACAGTAATATAAATGATTTCTGCTAATATATATAATAAACATTATATTAACCATTACAATTTTATCACATATTTCTAACCACTCTAATAATATTATTAATATATAAATAATTATTTAGAGAGGTTATTTGTTTATGAAGAAAACAAGTAAAATCAGACATTTGTTTCCTGGGGGGAATACCACACAAGGATTTTTTTCATACTATGACAATATTTTAAGACAAGATGAAGCAACTAGAATTATTTGTCTAAAAGGAGGACCAGGAGTAGGTAAGTCCACCTATATGAAGAGAATAGGCAAAGTAATGGAAGAGAAAAACTACGATATAGAATATCTGCACTGTTCATCAGACCCTGACTCATTAGATGGAGTTTTTATACCAGCTATAAAATTTGCAATAATAGATGGAACATCACCCCATGTAGTTGACCCTAAAAATCCAGGAGCAGTAGATGAGAACGTACACCCATTGGGGATATTTTTTATATAAGCAATTATAATAGAATACTATACAATAAAAACTTCAGTCTCACCAAGCTGAAGTTTTTTCATGCCCAAAATCCTAAATATAAGAGTTATTTTTATCTTAACATAAATCTAGAAAGCTAGGTATAGTCAGACATCAATTTAGAATGATTAATGGCAATATTAAGAAAAGTCGGCATGTTATTACATAATTCACTACCTCATATTACATATAAATATAATAAGAGCATTGTAGATGTATAATAAGTATGGTAAAAATATTAATTAATGGTATTTTAAGTTATAATGTCTGAAAACAAAGAATTATGGTTTGAATTAGAATAGACATATTATTCGTTGAAAGGATTAAAAAAGGTTGCTTTTAAGAAATGTTTTTTGATAAGTTTCACAAATAATATATTAAAAATATAGACGTAAGTAAGAAAAGAATGAATATTTAAGCGATGAAAGTAAAGCAAAAATAAAATTATTATAAAAGGAGATTAGCTAATGTTAGAACAAGTCCCATGGAGAAAACATATCAATCTTAGTCCAGATAATTTATTGAGAGATGTGTTGAAAGTTGTATTTGATGAGGATGGTGGAAGTGAATTTTGGCTTAAATACCAAAAGAATCATAATCTAAATTGTATTCGAGACATTCATACGGAAGAAGATTTGAAGATTTTAGGAGATCCTGAATATGTGACTAATCAAATTACTATAGCATTACGAGACTACCCAGTAGAATATTATGTACCAAAAAGTCTTATCAAAAATAAGTCAAAATTGATGTTATCTGTAACTGGTGGAACGACTGGTAAAGAGAAGACAGCAATATTTAATACTAAAGGCTTGTTTGAAGATTATGGTTTCATGGGGTATCATTTCATAACAAAACATGGATTTTCCTATACTGGAGAAGGGTATAGCTTATTATATGCAGGACCCACTGGTAATCACTATGTAGGTAAATCTATTAAGCGTATGGCAGAAAACACAAATGCTTTGTTTTATGCAATAGATATGGATACGCGAATATTCAAGAAATTCCTTATTGCCCAAAAATATGAGGCAGTTAATCTGTATATGGAACATATAATGGAGCAAATAGTGGATATTCTAAAGACAAAGAAAATTGATTGTCTAGTTACAACATCTAAAATACTAGAAGAATTATATAAGTATATTGATGTTGATGCCTTAGGTTTAAAGATGATAATGAATTCTGGAACTGCTACATCGCCTGATACATTGAAAGTATTCACTAATGAAATATATAAGGATGTCATATTTATGGGTGCCTATGGAAACGCATTATTCGGTCCATCTTTTGAGATACCACGTAAAGAGAATGATTACAATATGAGATATTATTCTAATTATCCTTATATCCAGATTGATGTAGTATCTAAAGATGATTTGTTTTCTAAGGTTAACTATGGAGAGACAGGTAGGGTATTAATGAGAAGATATACACCAGAATGCTTTATTCCTTATTATGTAGAGCGTGATATAGCTGAACGAATAATGCCTTCTAAGGAAAATGGCATATTCTGGGACGGAATCATGAATCCTAGACTTAACCAAGATATGGCTGGGAAAATTGTAGAAGGGGTTTATTAATTATGATTAGTATTCCATTAAAAATAGGTAATGAAGATTATTATACTATTGAAAAAAATATAGTAACAGATTTATCAGGTAAAGCAATTGCAAAATGCTCTATGGCTCCATCAATAAAAGTAGATCAAGCTAATGATATGTTCTGTGCAAATAAAACATCTTGTAGAGACATAGATATTTATCAACTTATAGAAATATTTAATCGAGCAGCTGATATTTTTAAGGGTAATGTGCTGATGGGAAATGAAGTACTTTCTTTTGATGATTATATTAATATAGTTGTAGAATCAACTGGTTTACCAGTAAGTTATGTCAAAGAAGGACAAGCCGTTATATACTATTATTTTAAAAATATAGGCAATATACTTAAGGCACAATCGCCTAATATGTCTTTAGACGTATACAATGAACATATGTATATGAAGGGTAATAAGACTATTGGTTGGATAAAAGATGGTATAGATGTAGGTGTAATCTCTCCAAGTAACAATTCAACAGTACATACAGTATGGATGATGGCATTGGCAATGAAATCGCAGATTATGATTAAACCATCTTTAAATGAAGTTTTTACACCATTAAGAATTATTCAATCTCTTTTAGATGCGGGTTTACCAAAGGAATTTGTTTGTTTCTTGCCTGGTAATCACAAAATAACAAATAAAATTTTGTCTACAACGTCAAAAGGAATATTATTTGGAAGTAGCGATGTCATAGATAGATATAAGAAGGGCTTTCCTAATGTAAAATATTATGGCCCTGGATCATCAAAGTTATTTGTTGATGAAGATAGTGGTGTAGATTTCGACAAAGTAGTGACACATGCCATTGATGGAATTATGAGTTATGGAGGAAAAGGGTGTATTTCTATTTCTTCTATCATATGTACAAAAGATGGAAGAAAGTATTCAGATTCTATAGCAGAAAAGTTAAGCCATACTCATATATATAATCCCTTGGATACTAAAGCAATAATTCCAGCAGTCAAAGAAACTAATTTGTGTACAGCTCTAAATAAATATATACAAATAATGGTTGATTTAGGAGCAGAAAACATGTCACAAAAATATATAGGATCTGACCCATATGTAGTATCAGAAAACTGCAATTATCTATTACCAACAGTATTATATATGGAACCTACACATCCTATGTTCGGAATAGAATTACCATTCCCTTTTGTTACTGTAACGAGTGCAAGTGGAAGTTTGGCTAAGAACCTATTAAGAAAGTCTCTGGCTGTATCAATTATAAGTGGTGATAATGAGATATATCAAGAACTTTTGCAAGATGAAAGTATTCAAGTGCTTCATCGGGGATTGTTAGAAAATGTATATGATGTAGATCCTGAAAAACCATTTGAGGGATTTATGAGTGACTATTTGTTTAAAGTTAAAACGATATAAGTGGGGGATAAGATGATAGTAAAAGCGCCTGTTAATAGTCTAAGATCAGCAGAATTACAATGTAAATATGGAGCGAAAGAAATATATCTAGGATTAAGAAGTGATAAATTGAATCGGCTTTCTTTCTCAGGAAGGGGCAGTATAAAGGTTGATAAAAAGGGCTCTAATAGTAATATTGAGAGTGGTGAAGAATTAAATAAAATAATTAGCCATTGCCATGAAAAGGGAGTTAGCGTTGCATTGGCAGCCAATTGCCCTTCATTACCTGATGCTATGAAAGATGGTTACGAAGAGTATATTAATGAAGTCATAGAATTAGGTGTAGATTCAATTATTGTTGGTGATCTGGCGTCATTGATTCTAGTAAGAAAAATTATACCAAAAGATTTCTATGTTACTGCTTCGGTTTTCATGGAATCATATAACATCGGGGTCGTTCAGATGCTAAAACATTTAGGAGCAAATGAAGTGTATATTCCTCATCATCTTAAATATGATGAAATTGAAAAAATATGTGATGAGGGATTGAATATTGGAGTATTTGCTAATTATGGTTGCTCCTTTAGTAACGGACGTTGCGGACTTATACATAGATGGGGTGAAGAAATAGATATGGGAATACCTTGTCGAGCAAAATTTGATATAAGTAGTAAGAATGGAAGTATCAAAGATGCATACCCTATATTGGATTTTGGTTTGGATTGCTGTTTATGTACAATTAAAAAATTAATGGATTTTAATATCCATTCTTTAAAGTTAATAGATAGAGCAACCCCTGTAGAGCAAGTTCTACCTTTTACCAAAGTATATTCAACTGCAATTAAGATGTTTCAAGAAGGTAAAAATTTAGATGAAATAAAGGCTATGGCATTTAAAACAGTGCCTTGGTGGGAAAATCAGTTTTGTGCAACTAAAAATTGTAGATATATGGATAATTGCTATAGCAGTTATTATATTTAACTTTTGGAGGGTAATATGAATATTGAAATCAGAGTCAATACCATAGAAGAAGCTTATACATTGATGGAATTTCAGGTAAATATAATAGCAGTTGGTAATGAGAATTGTGTATATAAAGTACCTAAATATGATGAAATAAGAGATTTAGTCAATGAAGCACGTAATAACAATAAAAAAATAAGGGTTGTATTTCCCAAAACACCAAATATACATTTTGATAATATGCTTGAACTTTTAGAAAAAATAGCAAATCTAGATGTTTTAGTAACTATAAATGATTATGGATTAATGTTTAGAGCTAAAGATATAAAATTGAAGAATGGTTTTGCTATTGGTAGAGTTTTGGCATTCTCTCTACTTACATCTAGTCCTTGGTACGATCTTCTTGTAGAGGGTGAGAATCAAGAAATAAAAAAAGCACTTGCAACAAGTAATATGGATAGTACATATAAATTAGATTTTGTAAAAACACTTGGTGCTAATGAGATTGAAATAGAATATTTGAAAGAAGTCTGTGAGAATACTGAAAGAATCATAGAAAAAACATTTAAAGTATCAGCCCATTATGAATCTTGTTTGGTTGGTTATAGCAGGTGTTGTCCTGTCAAAAAAATGCTTAAGGAAGAAACAAGTACTTGTGCTGAAGAAATTGCATGTAGTGAACCATACTATATAGAATTTAAAGAAAAATTTAATACTATACCTGTTCAGAATAAAAAGAACAACTATAATTCAATGACGCATTACGTTGAAGATGAACTGGTTAAGAAGATATTCACACCTCTCATGGTTGTTGGAAATGGACTATACAAGAAAAATGAAAATAATAATTTTGAGTATAAAAATGTATCCACTATGATTATCAATAGTGTTTTCTATGATGATAAGGAACATTTAGAAAATGTATTCGAATTATTAAAAATAAAAAAGGAGATAAGCGAATGTTCAATAGTAAAGAAACAGATAGGATAAAAAACTTGGTAGAAAGTTATCTAGAAAAAAACAACAATATCGACCAATGGGACAAAAGTCTAAGAGACCAATATCACCTTGATGCTATTAACTTAATCCTGGATTTAGCTAAAGACAATGAACACTACAAAGGAAAAATGCACAAATTAGATAGTACTAAGATTAACAACTTAGATGAGTTTAAGAAAATTGAGTTTACAACAAAAGATGAATTAAGAGGAAAACCGTATAAGACAGTATGTGTTGATAAAAGCAAATTAGCACAATTAAATATTTCAACAGGGACAACAGGTGGAGATAACATTTTTTGTTTTTATACAATGAATGATTTATATTGCAGCGAAATCCAAACTAAATACCCAGAACTGATACCATTAAAAGAAACAGATATCGTTGTTAATGCTCTACCATATGAAATGAGCTCAGCAGGGATATCGCTACAAAGAGTATTCCAAGTAGGTGAAAGAGCTATTGTTCTTCCAGCAGGTAAAGGAGGAGTATATTCCACTCCTAAGAAAACTGTGGAGCTAATGCATAAATTACAGGCAGAAGTTTTAATGACATCTCCATCCTATGCTGCAACATTATATGAATATGCACTTGAGAGCGATTTAGATCCTATAAAAGACTTTAATTTAAATAGGATTTGGCTTACTGGTGAAGGCTGTAGTGATACATATAGAAAGAGAATTGAAAAAATATGGGGAGCACCAGCATACTTCTACTATGGTTCACTTGAATGTGGTTCTCTAGGAATGGAATGTCGTTATAGAAATGGCTATCATATTCCAGAAGCTCATGTCTATATGGAAATTATTAACCCTGAAACTGGTGAGACCTGTGACGAAGGAGAAATTGGCGAAATTGTAACAACAACTCTAGTTAGGGAAGGTCAACCATTTATAAGATATAGAACTGGAGACTTAGGAATTATTAAAACAGTTGAATGTGAATGTGGCATCAAAGAAAGAAAGCTTGCTCTTAGAGGTAGAGTATGCGATCAATTAAAGTTAGATGGTAGAATATTTTCACCATTTTATTATGAAGATTATCTAATGAAAGTAGAAGAAGTAGGGTTATGGTATCACTTCATTGTTAAAAGTGATGGATTGACAATTAGAGTGGAAAAGAATTACGGTACTGATATTAGCGATGATGAATTAAAAGAAAAAGTTGTAAAAGTGATAAAAGAGGGTACTGGAACTATTCCAATGGTAGAAGTTGTTGATAAAATACCAAGAGTTTTTACAAAAGCAGTAAGAGTAATACAAGAGGGTTAAAAGGAGGTTTATATGTTAGCTATTGAGGTAGAAAACTTAACAAAACAATATGGCAAACATTTTAAAGCGGTTGAAAAGGCAAGTTTCTCTGTTGAAACCGGAGAGATATTAGCACTACTTGGACCTAATGGTGCTGGTAAAACAACATTATTTAAAATGATGACATCATTAAGCAAGATTACGGCAGGTAAAGTAAATATTATGGGATATGATTTACACAAAGATGAGTATAAGGTTAAAAGCTTAATCGGTTATTCATGTCAAGAAATTGGGCTTGACCCAGAATCCTCAGTTCTTTTTAATATGCGATTATTCGGTAAGTATCAACATATATATGGGGATAAGCTAAAAAAAAGAGTGGATTTTTTGCTTCAACTATTTGAACTGAAAGAAGTGGAGAATAGAAAAGTTAAATTGCTATCAGGTGGAATGAAAAAGAAATTGGAAATAGCAACAAGTTTAATAGCAGAACCTAAAATATTATTCTTGGATGAACCCACACTTGGGTTGGATATAGAGTCCAGAAAAAAATTATGGGGATATATTCAGCAATTAAATGAAGAACAAGAAATGACAATAATTCTTACTACCCACTATTTAGAAGAAGCAGAGAAATTATGCGATAAATTAGTAATTCTGGAATCAGGTAAAATCATTAAACAAGGGTATATAAATGACCTCAAAGAAGAAGTTGCTAACGATCTAATAAAGATTAATTTTTCTAAATATGAAGAACGTGAAGCTATTGAATATGCTTATAACAAACTTACGAGTTTATCTTTTGTTAACGAAGTAAAAAAGGTTAAACAAGAGTTAATTGTATCAGTATCAAACGGTAGAAGTTATATTACAGATATCTTGGATGAGACGAAGAACTGGAAATATAATATTAAGAGCATTATGGTAACAGAAGCTTCATTAGAGGATATATATCTAGAGCATACAGGTAATTATATTAGAGAGGTGTAATTTATGAATTTTCTAAATGATATTTTCACAACAACCCAAAGGTATCTGAAATCGCAAGTACAAACTCCATACTTTTTGGTTTTCAGTATAGCCCAGCCTATTTTTTGGCTTATTATCTTTGGACAATTATTTGAAGGTATGTTTACGACGGGAGGCTATAGCTATATTCAGTTTATTACTCCTGGTATTGTGGTTATGAATGTTTTATATGATGCGGGTTATTCAGGGATGAGTGTTATTGAAGATATTGAACACGGAGTTTTCTATAAAATATTAGCATCACCTACTAATAAATTAGCTATCGTAATTGGTAATCTATTAGCTTCTTTTTTAAGTATTTTTATTCAGGTAACAATTGTAATTATTATTGCTTTAATGCTTGGATTCAGCTTTTATGGTAATCTATTAGATTTACTTATCATGATTGTTGCAATCGGTTTATTAGCCTTTGGTGTTTCAGGCTGTTCTAAGGCATTAGCATTTTTCACAAGGAAAGATGACCCAGTGGTTATTATAGTTAACTTTATTACTATGCCTCTTATCTTTCTATCAAGCATATTATTACCAGCAGAAAGCATGCCAACTTGGGCTGGGAAACTTATTCTATTTAACCCATTGGAATATGCAGTTAGAATAGTGAGACAATGTTGTTATGGAGCTGTAGATGCTAACTTAGGTTACTATCTGGTTATACTATTATGCTTTGCAATAGTAGGGGTAATTTTATCAACATTAGGAATTAAGAGAACAACTGATTAGAATAGGAGGAAAGACAATGATTATTGATGCTCATACACATATATCAGATACGGATTATGGCAATATAGACATATACGAAAAGGAAAGTAATGTAGCTGGAATAGATAAATCAATTCTATTTCCAGGTGGAAGTATAGATGTTAGAAAAATGACAAGATACATTACAATGAAAGACGCTCCACCAAAAGTTCCATTCAATAATAAGCTTATAGGAGATATTGTTAAAAGAAATCCTGATAAATATAGAGCTTTTATGGGGATTAATCCAAAAGCCCTTAACACAAAGGATACACTGGATATTCTAGAAAAAGGAGTTAAAGAAGAGGGTTTTGTTGGATTGAAGTTGTCACCTACATCTCATCAGTTTTCTTTTTTTGATGCTACAGTGCAAGAGCTTTTTAAGCTATGTGGGGAACTAGGGATACCTGTTTATGCACATACAGGATTTGGAGCGGGTATTTCAACCGATGACTTTGCAGCTTGTGCCAAAGATTTTCCTGGAACTAATTTTATTTTGGGGCATATGGGATTTGGTCCTGCGGATATTGACGCTGTCATGCATGTTAAGGCATTGGATAATTTATTTATTGAGACTTCTGGAGGAAGTAGCATTATTATTAAACAAGCCTTTAAAATACTAGGCGACAATAAAATGATATTTGGTTCTGAATATCCAATGCATTCTATAAAAAGCGAGCTCACAAAGGTAGAGGAATTAGAAGTATACGGAAACCTTGACAATATACTATATAAAAACATACAAAATCTTGTTAAACTATCATGAATAAAGAAGTAATTCTAATAACAGGAGCAACTGATGGTATTGGATTTGAATTAGCAAGAAAACTGTCAGACAGTTCTAAAAAGATTCTTTTACATGGTAGAAATATGGAAAAATGTGAGAGAGCAATAGAAAAAATTAAATTATCTACAGGAAATGACAATCTAATACCACTTCCATTTGACTTAGGAAGTATAGATGAAATACATAAAGGTGTTACTGAAATTGCGAAAAATCATACAGATCTGAAAGTAATAATCAATAATGCAGGTATATTTACAAAAAAATATGATGTAACAAAAGATAATATTGAAAAAATGTTCATGGTCAATCATTTTTCGCAATTTATTTTGATTCAAGAAGTGCTTAAGATAGAGGAGTTAGATTTAAAAAGAATCGTTAATACTGGTTCATTAGCACATTTACACGTTAAGTTTGACATAAGCCATATAGTTGATAGTGCTAATTTTAATCCATATAAAGTATATGGTGCTTCCAAATTATATTGTTTAATGCATAATTATCTACTAAGCGAGAAGTTAAGAAATAGAGGTATAGATGTTAATTGTTATGATCCAGAATTCATAAACACAAAGTTAAGTAGAGAAGGTTGGGAAGTACCTCCTAATGGCTCCTTGGAATATGCAATTAATACAGTTGTTTCTATTTTAAATAATAACTTTGAGACAGGAAAATACATTAGTAATGAAAAGGTTATTGATGGATCTAAGTGTTCAAGTAATGTGGATTGTATGCAAGAATTATGGAACTACGATTGCTTACTCTACGAAAGAAAAATAAATGAAAGGAAATAAAACGTGAATCATTATTATGAAGATTATTTAAAAATTAATTTACCATTCTGTGATTATGAAACAAGTTCTGAAAAGATTTATAATGAAAATATCTACTCTTTTCACGAAGACACTATGTCAAAAATCATGGCTATAGGTAGAGAACATTACCAAGATATATATACGGTAGCAGTTTCATTATTAATACAGAACTATATTGATTATGATGATTTAATATTATCAATTCTTACTGATGAAAAATCATTAGTAAGAGTTGATAATAGAGAAGATATAACAATAATGGAACTCATAAACAGAATGAACCAAACAAAGATTGTTATTAATAAGGAGAATAATGATTCAATAGATGTAGATATACTGATTGCTTATAATGAGTATAGTTGTAATCTAGAATCATTATCACCATACGAACTTATATTTGATTTTAGTAATATTAAGAATAGAGAACTTATAATTAAATATAACTCTTCTATTATCAATCCTAATTATATTGACTTACTTGCAAATAATTTAGAGATGACTTTATTATCCTTAAGTGCAGACTTAAATGCCAAGAAGAGCAAGATAAATTATATCTCATATTATGAGCAAAAAATGCTTTGTGAATTTAATGATACCGACAAAAGATATAACAACAATCAGACAATATATGATTTGTTTACATCACAAGTAGCATTGACACCCGATCAAATAGCACTAAAGTTTGGAAATCGTACTCTAACATATTCTGAACTTTTTAAAGCATCAAGTGAATTAGCGAGTGAACTAGAACGGATATTGTTGAATCGAAGAGAACCAATAGGTGTCTATATTAATAGAAGCATCGAAATGATTATAGCTATGTTTGGTATTATGAAAGTTGGGTGTCCATATGTACCATTAGATCCCAATTACCCTGATGAAAGAATAGATTATATTATTTCTCGATGTCAGATGAATTACGTATTAACCCATAACCAGACTAATGAAAAAGAGTTGAAGAACGTAACTAAATTAAACATTGAAAACCTACCCATGCATAATAGAAGAAAATTAGAAACAACTGTCAAACCGAAAGATCTTGCATATATTATATTTACATCGGGAAGTACAGGTAACCCAAAAGGAGTTCTCATAGAACACAGACAAATTGTCAATACATTACAGTGGCGTAAAGAATACTATAGGTTCTCAACAGCAGATTCAGTGCTGCAATTACCTTCATTTTCTTTTGATAGCTCAGTAGAAGATATATTTACTCCTTTGATTAGTGGTGCAACCTTAGTTCTCATAAACGATGAAGAAAGGTTCAATATAAGTTCACTGCAGTATTATATTGAAGAATACAACATAACACATCTCATGATGTTACCTAGCTACTATAGAGTTATATTAAACGATATTTATACAAGTTTAGAAGGAATAAGGAGTATAACTTTAGCCGGTGAAGCAATAAATAAAAGCCTTGTAGAAGATCATTTTAATAGATTACCCAATGTTAAAGTGTATTCGGAATGTGGACCAACAGAGGCAAGTGTTTGTGCTAATGTCTATGAATTTGATAGTGACAATATACGAGTATTATTAGGTCCTCCAATACACAATGTAAAATGCCATGTAGTAAATAGAATGAAAAAATTGGCACCAATTGGAGGGATTGGAGAGTGTTGGATCGAGTCGCCAGGGGTAGCTAGAGGATATTTGGGACAGACATACAACGAAAGGTTTATTGAAAAAGACGAGTACGACTTTAATAAATCTTATAAAATGTATAAATCTGGTGACATTGTGAAATGGACTTATGATGGAAATATTGAATTCTTGGGAAGAAGAGATAATCAAGTTAAAGTAAGAGGTTTTCGAATCGAAATAGGGGAAGTTGAAAAACACATTTTGGATACCAAATGTGTGGAAGATGTAGGTATTGTTGTCAATAAAGATTCCATTGGTGAGCGATTCCTAGAAGCATTTGTAGTATTTAAAAAGAATAAGAATGTCAATGACCTTAGAATATCACTTGCTAAAAAAGTACCTAATCATTTAATTCCAACTTATATTATTAGTATTGATAAAATTAAAAGATTACCAAATGGCAAACTTGATAGGGCAAATATTAAGAAGAATAACATAGACAATCTTGTAGATCATGAAGAGAAATATACTCCTATGGAAGAGAAGCTACACAAAATAATTGGTAATATAATTAACAGAAAAATATATAGTAGCGAAGAGCCTTTAGAATATTACGGTATTACTTCTCTTCAGATTATAAAGATCATATATGATATTGAAAAAAATACTGGCTGCAAGCTCACTTTAACCGACATATACCAGTTGAATTCAATCAATAATATTGTCAAGTTCATAGAATCTCAAAACCAAGGTAACCTTGTAACGGATATTGACAAAGCTATTACAAAGATGAATTCTAATTTGGGGATAAGCAGTCAGTATAAGTATGATGATATGACTCAAGGGAAGTACAGACTAATTCTAAATAACAAAGACCGAGAAAAAGAAGGTCAGGTTATACAGTTTATTGATAAGAATTTTGATAATACAATATATCCTACTAAGATTATATATGAATCTGATGCAAAATCCAATATGGACTCAGAATCATTATATCATGAGACTAATATAAAGGTTCATGAACTATATTCTAAGCTAAATGATGATATCAAAAGATTTAATAATGAGCTCCTCTATAATAAAGAAGAAAAGAAGTTTGCTTTTAACGGTATGCAGAGTGGGCATGTAATGATACCCAATAGATATACAGGTGATATGTTTATAATTAATAAGACTGTATCCCTTGAGAAAATAAAGACAACAATTATGGACATGATAAAATCCCAAACACTTCTTAGAAGTAGAGCAGTCTACTTAAATGGAGAATGGTATTGGGAGGAGCACAGGATGCCTGAAACAGTAGATATTCCTTTTATAGATATAACAGATTATTCCTTATCAATGCAAAAAGAGATCATTAATAAGCTATATGAACAGAATTATTTTGTTGATTATAATAAGAAATATAGAGAAGATGGATGTTTATCTTACACTATTATTTTAGTTAAGAGAGCGCTTGGTGATTACATACTGTTATTCTTTACAGATCATATCATATATGATCAAGTAAGTTTTGAAGTAATTAAAAAGACATTTGATACTTTCCAAGTGAACCAATTAAAAAAAGATTTTTCTTATTATGTTTCGATTTTGGAGGAATCATTATCAAGTAATGGTGGAAAACAGGAAGGATTGATTGAAAGCTTAAATATGACTCAGTTTAGTCAATCTATAATCAAATGTTATGAAAAAATGTCCAAGCTGCCAAAAGGACAACCAACGAAATACAGTATACGTTTTAAATACAGAGATGATGATTTGGATGTATTCAAAAATGCGCTACATATGTATAGTAGTATTATTTCAGGATTAACTGGAAGTAATAAATTACCAGTATGCATGCTTAGCTATGGTAGAAAGTACGGTAATGAAAGCTTTCATGATTCTATAGGAGAATTTGTTGATATACTTCCAATCTTAGTTGATGTGGAAAATATATGTAGTACCTTGAAAAAGCTTGATGAACAGATTGATTATCTGAATAATAACTCAATAAGTATATCTACTATTATTTTTAATAAAAGAATACGTCCATTATATAAACAGTTTTTGAGATTATTTATGCCGGTATCGGATATATATGTACCTAATTTTCTAAAGTTTAATTTTGTAGGGTTTAAAGACATGGAATCTGATAAGCTCATAAAAGATATTTTAGATAATCATGAAAAACTGAACTATACTCAACGCAGCGGTGGTATTGTTTGTGAAGTATTTTGCTTGAAGAATAATGAGTTTCTTATGGAAATTGATACTGATTATTATATTGAAGTAAATGATATAAAAGGGTATATCCATAATGTATGCAAGGATGAGGAGATTTGTATTATGGAGGTGAAAACATGTTAGGAGAATATTATTTTAGGTTATCAGATTTTGATGAAGAAAAATTAGACAATGAGATTGATATTATCGCAATTGGGCATATGGGATGCTGTAGAGCATTACCAGATTATAATGAAATACTGGAAGTATATAATACCTGTAAAAAACATAATAAAAAACTGAGACTATACACACCAAGGGTTCCTCAAGAACATCTGAAATTTATGATGGAATATCTTCAAGCAATCAGTATGTTGTTTGAAAGTGATTTCTTTCAATTAGTCATTAATGATATTGGTTTACTGTTTTGGATGAAAGAGAAGGATTATAAACCTAAACAACTGATTTTAGGGGCAACTTATTCATGGAGTGCAATGCAAAACAGTTTATATGACAATATTATACGTGATGAAAAAGAGGATATTAAGCGAATGTACGCTCAGGTTAATAATAATAATGACATTCGACTTTCCTTCTTAAAGGATTTAAATATTACTGAAATTGAGGTTCCTAATATAAAAGGAGTCTTAGAACAGGTTGATAGAATTAGAGATAATGGATTTGCAATTAGTGTATTTAAAACCTTTATTTTAGCTGGGTTTTCCCGTTCATGTGTACATTGTAAGATTAAAAAGATTAAAGCCTCTAATTGTAACAAAGAATGCGAAGAAGTATTTAAATTAGACATGAATCAGATGTGGGATTATTTAACAGGTTCATTCCCTTATTTTGTTGATAAACCAGAAATTAATGCTTATTACAGCTCATTGTTTGTACATGGAAATATGCAATATAGAGAACTAAAGAATAGTATAAAAGGAGATGAAGATCAACTTAATTTAATGAAAGATACTATTATTAAATGTTCTGGATTAGATAAGTTGGAAAAAGACTATGAGTATGAAAATAAAATGTCCGGTCAATTCATTAAAAGTAGCTAAAACACAAATAGCATTAGGAGCCACAGAATTATATTTAGGGGGCTCCAGTAATGAACTAGCAAATATAACATTTGGCGGTAGAGGCAAAACAACTTGGTCTGGGAATAACTGTACTGTTAATCAGGAAGAACTAAAAGAAATAGTTAGTTATGCTCATTCTAAAGGTGTAGAAGTTTCCTATACGGTAAATATGCCTATCATGTATCAAGAGATAGTTGATCAATATTTAAAATATGTTGAAGAAGGGATTAATGCTGGTGTCGATTCAATTATTATTGGGTCCATTGAAAGTCTATTATTACTTAATAAGTATAAATACCCTGTAAAATATACTGCTAGTGTTTTTACAGAATGCTATAATGAGAAATTTTTAAAGTGGTTAGAAGAAATGAATGTTAGTGAAGTATATTTACCACATCATCTCAAGTTAAAGGAAATAGAACAACTATCAAAGAGTACCTCCATGGATATTGGAGTATTTGCACATTTTGGTTGTTCAAATAGTAATGGCGCTTGCTTTTTATATCATGAAGCAGGAGAAAATATAAATGTAGGTTTACCATGCCGAGGAAGCTATGAAGGGTACTCATCTTCAAGAAAATTAAAAGCATCTAATTATTTAGATGCAGGTACAGACTGTTCGGTATGTTCAATTAAGCAATTATATGATGCAGGAGTCAAGTCATTAAAGATTGTTGGAAGAGGAAAAGATATTACACTATTAGGTGCATTGACGAAGGTATATAAAATGGCTGTAGATGCTCTTGACGACAATTTTGATCCTGATGCCATCAAGGAACAAGCAATAAAATTAATGCCAATGATGAAAACTGATAATTGTGATTTGCGAAGATGTAAATACTTGTCAGGAACACCGATTTTGAATTCATTTGTTTAAGGAAGAGAGTGATTATATGTATGGAAAAATTAAAAGGTTGAATAAATTATTTGATACTAGAAGTAATCATACAATTATTGTACCTATGGACCATGGAGCAACAGTAGGACCTATCAAAGGGTTGGATAGCTTAGGTGAAACTATAAATCAACTTGAAAATAAATTCGTTAACGGTGTTGTACTATGTAAAGGACAGTTGAATGATATTGACATTATTAAAAATTGTCATGTTCCAATTATAGTACATTTGAGTAATTCGTCGCTTCTATCACCATCTACTAATTTTAAAACATTAGTTGGTAGTGTAGAGGAGGCTATTGCAATTGGAGCTGATGCCATTTCAGTACATATTAATTTGGGAGCAGATAATGAGCATACAATGCTTTATGATGTAGGAAAAGTTGCTGACGCTTGTTTCAGATGGGGAATGCCTCTATTGGTTATGACTTATGTAAGAGGAAATAAAGTTCAAGAAAATCCAGATAGTATTAAGTTAGCAGCACGTGTTGCACAGGAAATAGGGGCCGATATTGTAAAAGTAAATTACACTGGAGATATTGAATCCTTCCAAGAAGTTGTATCCGGAGTATCTATTCCTGTGGTTGCTGCAGGTGGGGGATATGATGATCCTATAGGTGTACTACAAACAGTGAATGATATAATGACTGCAGGTGCATCGGGAATATCCTTTGGCAGAAAAGTATTCCAAAGCACCAATCCAACTAAAATAACAGAAGCATTATCAATGATTGTACACAAGACACATTCTCTTGAAGAAGCTATTAGACATATTCAATTAAGTGATAATTACGTTGAAGCCACTACTTCATTCAGATTCAGTCATAAATGTAGTTGAGACATTTTCATATTATGAAATTGTCTTAGTAATATAACAATAAAAAAATACAATAGAATATTGAGGAGGAAAAAAATGAATAAAAAAGTAGAAATTTCATTTATTCAGTTTGGGATTGAAGCTGATCCATTTGAGTCAGCTGTAGTAGAAACTAATGTTAATAAGGTATGTGCCATGATTGATGAATTAGAGCCACATACAATGGATCTAATTATTTTACCTGATGAAATCTTCGGGGCTTATGCTTATGGACCAATGAACATACCTTTGGACTTAGAAAATGAATATCTTGATAAAATTAAAGAAAAAGCAAAGGAGTATTCTATATATATTGCTGGTTCAATAATGGCAAAACAAGATTATATAAGTTCATATAGTAAAGGTTTTTTAATTGACCGTCAGGGAGAGCTTGTATTTGAGCAGAATAGAAATAATGTATTTGCTCAAGAAACAAGATTTGTTATTAAAAATCAAGATGAAATTAAGGTATATGAAACAGATTTTGGAAAAATAGCTTTATGTGTAGGAATTGATATTCTATTTCCTCAAATATCACAACAGCTTATTAATAAGGAAATCGATATTATAATATCTCCTAATATGTATTATGGTAAAAATGAAGAAACTAATGAATTAGGATATTCATCAGGATTTTTCCGAGTAGCTGCAAGAGCAAGGGCAATGGAGAATCAAGCATTTGTATTGATGAGTAATAGCACTGGGATAAATTATCATACAGATGAGCAAATGGTAGGAAAAAGCATGGTTGTCTATCCAAATGGAAAATATTATGAAACTGATCAAAGGGAAGGTAGTTATAGCTTTGAGTTGGATTTAGCTAATTGTGAAGATAAGTATATGTCAGTATATGATTTGAAAACTCTAGCAGACGTTAACAGTAATTAAGATAGGTTTCAAAAGATTATTTGGTAAAACGATGATTATAGTAAATAAGTTTAAATATTAAGTAAAGGAATGAGAATAAATGAAGAAAGAATTATGGTTTGATGGTAGTGTTTTAAGCCCTGAGGAAACTGGTTTGATTACCGATGCAACTAATCGAGGTTATACTACTGTTATATTGAATAAAAATCAACTAAAGAAAGTAAAAGTTTCTAATAGAGTGAAAAAAGCTATACGAATAAGTTCAATAGAAGAAGTTGAGAAGTTTGACAAGATTGACATTTTTATTGTGGATAATTTAAGTATGGCTGAACAACTTATCAATATGAATAAATGTACTGCTTATTATACTACTGTAAATGATAGAGAAAATATGGAAAAAGCAGCAGACATTAGGATACCTTTAAATTACTTGATTATTGAGTTTCAAGATACTACCAATATTCCTCTAGAACTAATTCTTGCTAAATTGCAAAATGACAAGGTGAAAGTAATGAAGGTAGTTAATGAAAGCTCAGATGCTATCGTGGCTATGGGAGTTATGGAAATCGGATCAGCAGGAGTTATTATGAAGAGTAAAAATATTCACGAGATTGTAAATCTAAGCAATGAAATAATAAAGAAAGAAATGAAGAAAATGGATTTAGTAGAATGCGAAGTTGTAGAAATCAAGCATCTAGAATTAGGGGAAAGAGCATGTCTGGATTCCACTAGTATCATGAGCAAAACAGAAGGTATGATAGTGGGTTGCACATCAAGTGGAGGACTATTGATATGTTCTGAAGTGCATTATCTCCCATATATGAATACTCGTCCTTTTAGAGTAAATGCAGGTACCATATCATCTTATGTATGGGGGCCTAACAATATAGTTGAATATATTTCAGATTTAGAGGCTGGAAGTAAATTACTGGCTGTTGATATTAATGGTGATTCTAGAACCGTTAATGTTGCAAGAGTTAAGTCAGAAGTTCGTCCTTTAATACTCATAGTGACAAGATACAAAGATGTGGAAATAAAAGCTATTATGCAGGATGACTGGCATATGAGAGTATTCTCACCTGAGGGTAAGGCTGTTAATATAACAGATTTAAAACCTGGTGACAAAGTTATGGGGCATTGCAGTGAACCAGGTAGACATGTAGGCATTAAAATTTCAGAGACAATCATAGAAAAATAAGTAACAAGCTCTGATATTCCCAGAGACTATATTATAGTAGGAGGAATCATTATGCGCACATTTGAAGAAATTAATAAGAAACGCCTAGAGAATCTAAATAAAACTTTAAAAAATATACATAAAAGCCCTATGTACAGGGATAAATATAACTTTGATATAGAGGAATTAAATGATATATCTGAACTAAAGAAATTTGAAATTACAACAAAAGAAGAATTAAGAGCATATAGCCCTATTGGAAATTTGGCAGCTGATATGAAGGAAATTGTACAATACCACGAAACATCTGGTACAACTGGCAAAAGCATATCAACATGGTTGACAACTTCAGATCACCAAGTATGGTGTGATGAAATGGAAAGTGTTGCCCTAAAATTCAACGAAAATGATATATTAGCTATCAGATTTCCTTACGCACTTTCATTCCCAGCACATATTATCCAAGATATAGTAAAAAAAGCTGGTGGGGTAGCAATTCCTATAGATAGTAGAGGCGTAGTTACACCACATACACGTGTTATTAATCTAATGCAGAAATTGAAAATCACTACAATAGCATGCTTGCCATTAGAATTGATCATGTTAGCTGAAACAGCAAAATTAATGGGATATGATCCAAAAGAGGATTTTAAATCATTAAGGGGTTTTTATACGATTGGAGAGCTACTAACAAAAGAGAGAAAGAAACAAATTGAAAATATTTGGGGAGTACCAGTATATGATAATTACGGTCTTACAGAATGCGGAGTAGTAGCAACAGCCTGTGAAAATGGTCATTTACACGTAGTAGATGAGAATTTTATAATTGAAATTTTAGACCCTGAAACACTGGAGCCAGTACCAAATGGAGAGAAAGGTATAATAACTATAAGCAATATTAATTTTGAAGGTAATCCACTGATTAGATACTATACTGGTGATATAGGCAGAATAATAGATGGAAATACATGTGAATGTGGAAAAAGTAGTGAAATTATTGAACATTTTGGAAGAATATATGATATAATTAAAATTGGAGACCAAGAAATATTAATGCAGGAATTACAAGATACGATTCTAAAAGCTACTGGGGACAAGGTTTCACCATTCTGGATGGTTAGCTTTAATAAGAAAAGATTAACTATTAACTTTGAAGAATCAGATAATGGAGAAATTTTGGATAAAAAAGCTGCTGAGCAGGAAATTTCTAATCTGTTAGGTTGTGAATGTAAAATTAAACTTAATAAATATGGAGAACTTTTTGATAGAGAAAAGTTGCTGAAAATGCAGTTAACTATTAAACCAAAGTATATTGCTGACTATTCCCAGACATCAGATTATCCATGTACATTGAATGATTTATTGAAGGGATATGGAACATTCTAATATGCAATAATCAAATTACATTAAGTAATTTTATACAATCACAGATGTAAAATAATGTCATGGACTAATAACTGTTTTTATTGACAGAGACTATTTTAGTACAATGGTTTATTAGGCTTAGTTTCTTAACTACTACCTGTGAAATTGATTTTCTTTGTCTTTTGTAATAGTCGTATTAAGAGTTGAAATTATAATGAAGGAAGAAAGTAAATGAAAAAAATATTAGTTATAGTATGGATCGTTGCATGCTGTGGAGAATTTTTAGTTCCTTTTATCTTAAGTTCTCGATTAAAGAATTATAGTAATTTAAGAACTGTTATGAGTGCCATAGCTACTAAAGAAAATGGAATAATAGGTATATTATATAGTTTGTGGTTAATTATATTTGGGGTTATAGTTGTTAGCATATCTTATTCGATAATAGACATCTCATCAATAGGAACATATAAAGCTGCAATAATAATCTTGGGACTGTATGGTATAGGCTGTATTATTTGTGGCATATTTCCAGTAAATAATACAAAAGAAATGCTTACTATTTCTGCTAAAATTCACGGATATGTAGCAGTTATAACATTTTTTATGCTGATGTTCATTCCACTATTACTTAAAAAAGAGTTATATGCAAATGGTCTTAATGGTTTAGCGATAGGGTCTAATTTTGTATTCATTGTTTCATTTGTGTTGTTTGTATTACAAATAACATCAGAAAGAGAGCAGTTTGTAGGGACGCTTTTAGGCAATACTGGTCTGTGGCAACGCCTTTATTTAGGTGTAATCTATGTATACATGTCATTTGTTTTGTATGGTATAAAATGATATAAATTATCAAACTAGAATAGCTTTCTATAATTTAATAAAATCATAGAAAGCTATTTTTTATGTGCTATCGTTTTTGATCGCACATTATAATATTAATTTCAAATTCACTATTATTAGATTGCCAATTATATACACCATTGTACTGGTTAACACAACCAAAAAGACTTTTTAATCCTAATCCATGTTCTAAGATGTTTCTTTTATGAGTTTCTAAGTCTAATACCATTTTTTGAATACTATTTTTTGAATTTATTACCAAAGCACCGTTATAATACAGTATATTCATAGATATTTTTCTGTTACTTAAGGGGCATTTAACAGTCGCTTCTATAGCATTGTCCAAAATATTACTGATAATAGCTATTAAATCTTTATCAAGAATATTAATTCTACTAGGAACTTTAATGTTGTATTCAAATATGATAAACTCTTTCTTCATTAAATTATATTTTACATTAATTAAAGTATTGATAACTCTATTCTGTGAGAAGTTATAGTAAGTAGCTATGTCTACATCTTTGATCAATGAGCTAAGTATATCTTGGGCATCATTATAGAATTCATTCTGAATGTAATTATTAATAACTACTAGTTGGTTATGTATATCGTGTTTAAATTTTCTTATTTTCTCATTCTGTACTTCTACCTCTATGTAGTGCTGTTCTTTCATCATTAATTTAAGGTTAATGATATCGGACTCTTTACTCTTAATATATAATCTTTCCATATGATGAAATATAATAAAGCAAACAATGTTTATAGATAAAAATACAAAAAAGACAATGTAATTCATCTCTGAATATAAATCATGATGAGTAAGCTCGAAATTATAAAATACTACTATGAATGCAATACTTAATGTCGGTATTATTAAATGAAGTAAATAATTTGCAAAATTACCTTTGAGTCCATGTGTGTTAATGTATTTACTCTTTAGAATTCTAATAACAATAAAAAAAATGGAGTAATATAATACTTGCAAAAAGTATAGCATGTAATTATATTTGTTAATGTAATATTTATTTGATTTATATATTGTTATTATTGATAACCATATAAACATATTCAGTATTAAGTAGAAAAGGAAATAATGTACTAGTATACAAATTTTTTTTGATATATTATCTTTCTCATATAATATAAAAGCTATTATTAATGATAATAATACTGCAACTAAAACGTTGATTGGATTACTGTTAAAGGTAATCTTAATTATGGTATTAATCAACACTAATATCCCAAGTGTAAATGTAATAAATGTTTTATAGGGTCTTTTGGGAAAGTATATGCCAAGAAGTTTGTATTCTAAAAATAATTCTATAAAACTCATAAAAAATTCTATTATTATTACAATCATATTAACCTCGCTAAAATGAATTGTCTATACTTATGCATAAACTCATTATAATATTTTCTAGATATTGATATTCGTTTATTGTTTTTTAAGACCAATTCCTTATTCTCAATCTTAAAAACAAAATCCATATTAATTATAAAAGATTTATGTATTTGAGCAAAAATAGTATCGTTTACATTATCATTTAACTCCTTAAAAGTTCCGTAATAAGTAAAATTTTCATTATCTGTATGAACAAAAATTAACCTTTTATCTTTTTCAAAATATAATATTTGATTATAATTTAATGTATATAATATTTTTCCCGACTTGAATTGAAAAATAGTATTTTTTATAGTTAAAAAATGCTTAGCTCTTATTAGAATTTTATCAACCATGTCTTTATCAATAGGTTTTCTTAAATAATGAAAAGCATTAACTTCAAAAGCTTGATAGACTAGTTCACTATGGTTGGTTGTAAAAACAATAAGTGCATTCATATCTTTAGATCTAATAAACTTTGCTGCTTGAAGACCATTTATTTCTAACATTTCTATATCTAAGAAATAGATTTGATAATAAATGTTAGGTTTTTCTAAATTTTCAATAAGTTCTTCTCCTGATGTATACACATCACATGTAAATAAACGTTCATTATAATTGAAGTATTTATATATAAATTCTTCTAGTTTCCCACTATCTTGGTAAGTATCATCACATATTGCAATTTTCATACTAATCTCTCCTCTGTATCTTAATATATACTATATTGTTATCAATAATTACATTAGATTTTGGTTGAACAATTACATAAAGCAGAGGTTGTTAATCTTGTATTTTGTCATTATGCCGATATCACTGAATTGTTAGTTTAGAGTCATTGTTCAGGTTAATTGATGTGCTCGTGATTAGAATGTGTTTTAAAAATTTTAATGTATTAATATTGTAACATATATTGAGTAATATATCAAAAAAAAATATATTATTATGTCTTATTTGTTGTTATAAAGAATGTGTTAAGATAATAATGGAAATAAATGCCGAATAAAAAACAATTTAATCAGAAAATATAATAAAACACTAAAATATGTAAAAAAAATAAACAAATTTCTAGTATTAACTTTTGTTATTAAAGCGTTTTGCATTAAAAAATCTTTAACTTAATCATTGGGGGAATCAGTAGCTTTTCATTTTTAAAATAGGACATGTTGTGGACAGCATATATTCTTATAAGGAGGTGTTGTATGGAACAAGTTAAAGAAGATAATTTGTGGCTATATAATAGCAGCATAATCTTTGTAAGAAAATTAATGAGAAACAATATGATAAATCATCAGGAATACAATACCATAATGAAAAAATTATATGAGATTTATAATATTAAAAAACAACCTGTCTAAAAACCATAAGGCATGTATAAGATGAAATAGTAAAAGGACATTAACGATATAAGCTTGATATGGAGGCGGATTATGATAAGGAGAGCAGTTGCTTATTGTAGAGTAAGTAGTGACCATGAAGACCAGCTTAATTCTCTAGAGAATCAAAAACAAATGTGGGAAGAATACATAAACAAACACGAAGGTTTAGAGTTTTGTGGATTATATGTTGATGAAGGAATAAGTGGAACTTCTACTAAGAAAAGAGAAGCTTTCAATAGAATGGTTAATGATGCTTCAACAGGTAAGTTCGATTTAATATTGACCAAGGAAGTATCAAGATTCGCAAGAAATACAGTTGATACATTACAGTTCACCAGAAAACTAAAAGAGTACGGAGTTGATGTTTATTTTAAGATAGATAATATAAATACCGGAGACAATGACGGAGAACTTAGATTATCTCTCATGGCAACATTAGCCCAAGAAGAGTCCAGAAAGATATCTGAACGTGTTAAATCTGGACATAAGCAAGCTATGAAAAATGGTATTGTTTTTGGTGCTAATAGAATTTTTGGCTATGACCTAATAGATAAGCAGCTATTCATAAATAAGACTGAAGCAGATATTGTGAGAAAAATCTTTAATTGGTATCTATTAGAAGATGAATCCTTACATGGTATAGTAAGAAGACTAGCGGCAATTGGGATAACTAAGGGTAAACTGGGAGGGAAAATAAACCATTCTTCAATTAGAAGGATTCTAGAAAATGAAAAATATGCAGGTGATTTAAAGCAACAGAAATATTATACTGTCAATTATCTAACCCATAAAAAAAAGAAAAATAAAGGAGATAAAGGTTATATAATAAATATAGATAATCATCCAGCTGTTATTGACAGAGATATCTGGAATAAGGTTCAGATGAAGCTTAATGATAATATGAGAAAATATAAAGAACAGGGAATAGGATATAGTAAGTCATTATTTTCAGGTAAAATAATATGTGGTAGCTGTGGTGGAAAATATAGAAAAAGAACTATGAAAAACAAGGATGGAACTTATCGAGTAATCTATAAATGTAACGTTAATTATAGCAAAGGTAAAAAAGGCTGTGAAAATGGAAGTTATATTCGGCAGGATGTATTAATTAATATTTTTATTGATTTACTCACAAGAATTTCAGAGGTTAAGGATAAAAAAATATTTATAAAAAATATGATGATTGCCCTTGAAGAAGGTTTAGTGAATAATTCTATTAAAAGACTAGAGAATATTGAGAAGCAAATTACAAAAATTCAAGATAAAAAAGATAAGCTGCTTGATCTTTACATGGATGGAATTTTAGGAAAAGAAGGTTATATTAAAAAAAATACTGAATTACAAGAGGCTGAAAGTAGATTTAATGCTGAGTTACAAATTGCTGAAAACAGAAAATATCATTTGAGTTCTAAGAAACAGAGATTAGATAATTTGTATAATATAGTATGTAAAGAACTTGACTATAGCGAATTACAAAGTAATGATGACATAAAAGAGTTAGTGAATATTTTTATTGACAAAATAGTAATTAAAGAAAATATTATTAATTTTTATCTTGTAGACGGTAATTATGAGATAGATATAAAAAAATATCCTAAAAGGGTGAACACAGGAGATTATCCATCTAGGAGATTTCTGGAATGAAGAAGGCATAGTAAAAAATAAAAAACAAATTTTGGATGTCAATGCTGCTGTAGGTAAATTATTCAAACGTGCCTATAGATATTTAGCAGCTGCTAAGAATCTATATACTGATATTGAGCTGATACACCAAGACGCAGTTAATAAAGCAGGAGTTTATATTGAAGCACAAAAAATTATTTCTAAGATATTAGGGAATATTAATGTATCAAAGAAAATTGGCAGAGTAAGAAAATTATTCGCCAGTGCCATTACACCAAAAGGATTTGTTAATCATCTGGATTCAGTTATTGGCTGTAATGATAAAATATATAGAATAATAGGCGAACCAGGTACCAATACATCAAAATTGCTTGAATTGATTATGGAAGATGCCATAAAAAAAGGAATAGACGTTGAAGCTTTTTATTGTCCTATAGATCCTGAAAACAAAATTGAGCATTTAGTAATAAAAAAACTTGGTGTGGCATTTATAACAACTAATGATTTCCATGACTTGAAAGTTGTTAATTCCCAGATAATAGATATGAACAAATATATTGATTATACTATATTAAATCAGTATTTTGACGTATTACAATATGATTATAGAGTATTTAGAGAACTTGTGGAAACTGCAATAACTACTATTCATGATGCAAAGAAATCTCATGATTATCTTGAAACTCTTTATATTCCACATATGGATTTTGACAAAGTAAAACAAAGTGAAGATAAGACGCTGAAGAGAATACTTAAATATGCTGAAGAACTTAATGTTTAAAAGTAATTGACATATATGTCTAATAATAATATAACGTGGATATATCTATTTATTAATCTAATTGGTACACTGGATTATAAAAAATACGATATATCCATATTTATTATCATCTATTTTATTTTACTCCTTTCATAATCCGTATTTTATTGATAAAATAAGAATTAACTTTTAAAGATAGAGGTAGAGCCATGATAGATTTGAAACTCTTAACATTTATAACTGTAGCTAAGACCAAGAATTATACTAGGGCTGCAGATATTTTGAATATAACTCAACCTGGAGTCTCCCAGCAGATAAAAGCGTTGGAAGATTATTATAATGTAAAACTTTTTTACAAACACGGAAAACAAATGGAATTGACCAGCGAAGGTAGGTTACTCTTTTCTTATGCAATAGAAGTTAATAGGATGAGCGAAATGATCAAACATGAATTAATCAATAAATCATCTATAATCAATAAATACTATGTAGGTGCAACATTAACAATAGGAGGTTATGTATTACCTAAGATTATCGGTGAATATCGTAAAAAACACGAAAATACAGATATTATTCTTTACGTAGAAAATACAGAAGCTATAATTAAAAGATTATATAGTGGAGATATTTATTTAGGTGTAATAGAAGGACCTTTCAATAAAGCAAAAGTCAAATACGAGAAGTTTCGAGATGATGAATTGGTATTGGTAGTATCTAAATCGCATCCATTTGCTGAAAAAGGATCAGTAGCAATTGAGGAAGTACTACAAAACAAGCTGATTCTAAGAGAAAAAGGCTCAGGAACAAGAAAAGTATTTGAAAATAAACTTATAGCATCTGGTTATAGATTAGAAGATATGAACGTTTATATGGAGATAGGAAATATAACAGCATTAATTTCTTTGGTGGAATCTAATTTGGGATGTACTATCATATCAAAAGAGGCTGTAAAAGCATCTGTAAAAGCTGATAAACTTAAAATAGTTCCCATTAAGAATTTTAATATTATGAGGGAGTTTAATTTTGTCTATCTAGACCAGTCCCAATATGGTTTTATTAAAGATTTTATTGAGTTCTGTAAAAATCCTAATTAACTCCTGATAGTTGATTGAATAGACTTTGCATAAATATTTCTTATGATAATATAATTTATTATAATTTTACCTTATAGGTGTGGGCTGGTATAATTACTCTTGAAAAAGAATAAGAAGGACGGATTATTTATGAATAAAACTATTAAGAAGTATGTACCGGGTATTGTTTTTGTACTAGCTATATCTATTGCATCAATGTTTTTAAATGATTTGCTAAAGGTATATATTAACCTTGAAGCACTTACTATAGCCATCATAATAGGTATCATTTATAACAATACTGTAGGAACACAAAAAGTATTTAATGAGGGTGTCAAGTTTTCTCTAAAAAAACTCCTTAAAGTGGGAATAGTTTTACTTGGATTCAAGTTGAACATTAATTCCTTATTACAATTGGGACCTAAAATACTGATAATGGTTATGATTTATGTACCTGTAGCTCTAATTTTATCAATGATGTTAGGTAAAGTATTAAAAGTCAACAAGAAATTATCTGCTCTTATAGGTGTTGGGTCATGTATATGTGGTGCATCTGCTGTAGTTGCAATGGCTCCATGTATAGGTGCAGATGATGATGATTCAGTAATATCTGTATCAATAGTAAGTTTTTTAGGTGCTATTGGAGTGCTGATATATTCAGGAGTAGCAGCTAGTCAAATGGATCTGTCACCAGTTCAATATGGCGCATGGTCAGGTCTTTCTCTTCATGGTGTTGCTCATGCTCTTGCTGCTGCATTTGCTGGAGGTAATGAAGCAGGGGAGATAGGGACCATTGTCAAGATGACAAGAGTGTTGATGCTTGTACCTGTATCAATTGTTTTAAGTCTCATATTCAATAAAGGAAATACTAGTAGCAAGAAGACTAAATTTCCTATGTATGTACTATATTTCATTTTAGCAGGAGTTATAAATTCATTAGGCATAATTCCAACTGGTATCACTAATATGTTAACGAAAGCAAGTTCAATATTTATATTGATGGCAATGACAGCTATGGGATTATCAGTCAATTTGAAAAGTATACTAAATAAGGGTGTAAAGGCTTTAATTACTGGTACCATCTTATTCATAATATTATCTACAGGTAGCTTGTTAGTAATTATGAATATCTTATAATTTTAAATCTATTAGTTAAAAAAAATGACTTAAAAAATGTGCGGACAGCACATTTTTTTTTAATTAAAGACATAAATGAATGAAAAACAAAGAAATAGAATACTAGTAGGTTTGTTATTTACAAAAATAGAAATCCATGATATTATGGAATTAGATATTTAGAATATTATCTAAATATGTAAAGACCATATATATTTTTATTTTAAGTCACAGAAAATCGAAATATGAACTAACTAAAACTGTAAAAAGGAGAATAGAATGTTAAAAGTTAATAATCTATCAAAAACATATTCAAAAGGAAACACCAAGGCAGTAGATAATCTTAATTTTTCAGTTAAGAAAGGGGAGATATTTGGATTTTTAGGACCCAATGGAGCAGGAAAAACAACTACTATCAAAATGATTGTTGGACTTTTGAAACCAACAAGTGGTAAGGTTATAATCAATAATATAGATAATCAGAGGAATGTATTACAAGCTAAGAGACACATCAGTTATGTACCTGATAAACCCGAGGTATTTGATAAGTTAAAAGGTATAAGTTATCTTAACTTCATTGCTGACGTATATGGAGTTAAACAGGAAGATAAAAGAAAAAGAATGGAATATTATCTAGAATTATTTTCAATGAAAGATGCAGTAAATGATGTAATAAGCAGTTATTCTCATGGTATGAAGCAAAAGATTGCTTTAATAGGAGCACTTTTACATGAACCTGACCTTTTTATATTAGATGAACCAATGGTTGGGCTAGATCCAAAGTCTTCATATAACTTAAAAGAGGTTATGAGAAGTAGATGTGAAAAGGGTAAGTCAGTATTCTTTTCAACCCATGTTTTAGAGGTAGCAGAGAAATTATGCGATAGAATAGCTATCATAAATAAAGGAAAAATAGTAGCTCAAGGCACAATGGAAGAATTGAGAGCTCTAGAGGGAGAAGAAAATTCTTTGGAAAAAATATTCTTGGAGTTGACAGAAAAATGAGAGATATAATAAGACTAACCAAAGTAAGTTTAATTAGTGGCTTCAATCTGCATAGTTTCAATATAAAAAATATAAGAATAAACAAAAAGCTATGGAAATTACTATTAGCAATAGCTATTATTATAACCTTTGCTGTTATGTATATAGGTTATTTTAGATTTATTGATAAACTGAGCTTAACTTTTATACAAATGAATCAAAGTTATTATTTTAATGCCTTATTATATAATATAATGAGTCTACTTATATTTATATTTGGGATACCTTATATAATGGCTTATTTCTATTTTTCAAAAGAAACTGAGATGTTATTAGCCTTACCTATCAAGCCCAAAAATATATTGGTATCAAAATTCTTATTGCTTATGATATATGAATATATAATAGTATTCTTAGCTGTGACACCTGCATTTATAATTAACGGAATTCATCAAAATGCTGGTTTAGTGTATTATGTAATTTCAGTGATTTTACTACTCATTATACCAATGGCACCCTTAGCCTTATGTAGTATTATATTGATGTTAGTGGCTAGGGTAACTAATTTCAGTAGTAAAAGGAATTTAATCAGGGGTATATTTTTATTCTTGATAACATTTTTGGCAATAGGTATTCAGATATATCTACAAAACAATGCAGTATTAATAGAACAAGGGGAGTTCTACCAGAATCTATTGACTAATAATGAAACTTTGATAAATATGTTAGGTAATATCAATCCTTTAGCAAAATGTCTAGGAACATCCCTAGTATCTACTTTAACTATAAGAAGTATTATGAACTTGCTCATATTTATTATAGTGAATTTAATGTTTTTTGGTTTGTTTGTTGTTGTAGGAGATAAGGTTTATTTAGATGGAATAATTGGTGGTAATGAAGTTAGGTCCAAGAAAAAAGAACTAACTGATAAAGAATTCAATAGAGAGATTAACAAGAAGAGCAGTCCTTATTTAGCAATATTTAAAATAGATTTTATTACTATATTAAAAACACCAATTTATTTATTTAATTGTTATGGAGCGGCTATTATAGTGCCTATAATAATTATTTTACCATTAATGTTTGGAGGAGAGATCAGTTCCATATCAATTGATTCAATATTAGATTTGTATTATGTTAATACAGACTTTGCTAATTTTATTATTGCAGGTATTCTAATTTTAACATGCTTGTTTAATCCTACTTCAGCTACTACTTTTTCTAGGGAAGGTAAATATTTTTGGATAAGCAGGATGATACCAGTGAAGTCTAGAGACCAGATTATTGGAAGAAGCATAAGCGCTTTGTTGCCACAGATTTTCTTGGTAATAGTTCTCATAATAGGATTAAATTCAGTGTTGGATGTTGAAATAGGAACATATATCATTGGGTGCGGATTAGGATTATTAAGTTCAATACCTATAATATTATTAGGGATGATAGTTGATATACAACGACCATTATTAAATTGGAGTAATCCTCAGAGGGCTGTAAAACAAAACATGAATGTCATAGTTACAATGTTATTGGGAAGTATTATAGTTTTAGGTTTAGGTGGATTAACATGGTTGTTGCTGAGATTAATGGTTGATAGTATAATAATTTTTGGTATTGATTTGGTTATAATCTTATTACTTACAATTATTTTATACAAGATACTGAAAAATAAAATTCAAGTCAGGTTCGTTGAAATAAATCAATAGGATCAATAATATTTGAAAAATGAATATTCATTGGAACATAGGAATGGCTGTACATAATATACAGCCATTTTAACTTATATGGTAATGTTCGTTATAATGTTGGTGGGTAAATACCTACCATATCGGAATTATGAATATAGATATAGTCATTTGGTTGTGGATCAAGAATCACTAAATGTACCATTCCATCTCGAGTAATTCCTTTAATATAGACATTAACTCTACCATAACCAGGAATATAAGTGTTGATAACCTTTCCAATATTATCTTTAATAACTGGAGCAGGAATATACTTTAATGAAGGATCTTTTTTACCGCCCTTTTTAGGTCTTCTTCTATTACGTTCCCTTTCTCTTGGCGGATAAGACTTATATGCTGGTAATACTGACCATGGATTATATCCATAATCATCAGGCATCTGTTCCTCAGGTTGATAGTTATAATTATTATAGTCAGATGGTTCTTGAATTGGAGGAGCATTATTATAATTATTTGGTTGTTGAGGGTTACTCTCGTAATAACTTTCCATATAATTAGGGAAAACACTCCAAGGGTTAAATTGTTGTTGATTAGGATTTTTATCTAAATTGTAATGTTTTTTCTCTTCTGTCTTGATATAAGGACTCACATAAATCACCTCCTATATTATATTATGGAAAAGCTAATTATTTTGGGATAAGTAATTGAAATATACAAGAATAAATGAAATGATTTATGTAATAATGTAAAAATTAATGGTTAAAATACTTATGTAACTATTTAATTCAACAGAGAATAAGTTTATGAATAGGAGTAATATCATGCATAAGAATGAAGAAAACAACAAGAATAAGAACAATAATTATAATACTGATATCCCTGATTATAGTTCTAAATTAGATAATTCCAACACACCTTATCCAAATCCTCAAGATGATTATGATGAATTTGCAAAAGAGTTGAATCCAGATGATTTTGAATAAGTAATTTAAAAGTGGCTGACTCATAAAATGTAAATCTTACTAGAAGATTTACGTAAATGTATTATGAGAAAGCCGCTTTTGCTTTTTGTTTTAACTGATGAAATTATCTAGCTTCAAAACTACCACAATCTGTAATTTCTTGTGTCTTTACTGAATTAGTCAAATTATCCAAATTAGAAACGCTGGAATTAACTACTTTGATGTGATCAAGTGAACAATAATCATTATCTGTGTGATATTTACATTCACTTACTGTACACCCTATGCTAGCATTATAATTTCCTGATTGCATCAAAAAGACTCCTCTCATGTTACATTAATATAGTAATCAATAGAAAAAACTAATGGTTAATACACAAATATCTATAATGACTATCATATACATTTTAACTATTTATCATCTTATGTATTAACCATAATATTAATTTCTCCTAAAAATAATGTATTATGCATAAAGCTATAATGAAAAGATAAAGTAATATTGGAACAAAATGGCTATAATAACCGTCATAAATATATAAGTTAAAAAGGAGAGGTTAATAATGAAGAAAAATTTAAGTTTTAGTATTATGATATGTATGCTGAGCTTAATAATAACAAGTAGCTGTTTACTCATTGATAATAACTACGTGAATGCAGAAAATAACCAGTCTATTACAGTAAATAAACAACAAGAGGAAGTTAACATCAAAGAAATATTTGATTCATCTATTAACATATACCATAAAATTCAATCAAAATTCGATATCAATTTCATAAAAAAAATTACAACTCCAACTGACAACAGCAAAAATATTTTTGAATTGCCTACTATAAAATCTAAAGATGAGCTGATAAAACTTGTAAATGAGCATATGTACGATTATTGTAATGAGATTAAAGGTGAAATACAAATCACAATGAATTCTAAAAATGAAGCATCTACAGAAAGTAAATCATCAGCTAAATCTAATTCTGACACCAATAATCAAGTTGAAGGAATAGAAGAAGGAGACAGTGTAAAAACCGATGGTAAATTTATATATATAATAAATAATAATAAAATATCTATAATAAATCCTAATCCAGAAGAAGTGAAAATAATAAGTGAAATAACTCTAGGTGAAGATGAAAAAGATATTGCAGAAATATTTTTAGCAGATAATAAATTAATAGTAGTCGGCAATAAATACGGTTTCTATGTAGATAAAAAACCAATGTATTCTAAGAAGAAAGATAATACTACCCATTTTCGTCATACCTATGATATTAATGTAGAAACAAGTTTTGTTAAAATATATGATTTGGAAAATATCAACGCACCTAAAATAATTAAAGATTATACTTTTGATGGATACTACGTTTCAGGAAGAACCATAGAAGATAATTTTTATATGGTAACATCCAAGACTATAGGAAATTACATATATTATGATTACAAGGATAAAAGTGGTTTTGACAATAATATTTTACCATGCTTTATTGACAATGAAACCATGAAAAAAACTACTATAAACTATAACCAAATCAAATATTTCCCAGGTAATATAGAACCAAACTATATAGTTACTATAGGGATAGATTTAACAGATATAGAAGAGATACCAGATGTTAATGCCTACTTAGGTAAAACTAGGAATATTTATGTATCAGAAAATTACTTGTATACTTCATTCTATAAAGACAGAGAAACAATTATCTACCAATTTAAGCTTGAAGATGGAAAAATAACCGAATCAGGCAAAGGTAAAGTTAATGGAAGTATATTAAATCAATTTTCCATGGATGAACATAACAACCACTTCAGAATTGCTACAACAAGTAATGATTGGAGTAGTAATAAGTCAGGAAACAATGTTTATATACTAGATAATAGTATGAATACTGTAGGTAGATTAGAAAATATCGCTAAAGGAGAGAAAATATACAGTACAAGATTTATGGGAGATAAATTATACATGGTTACATTTAAACAAATTGACCCATTTTTTGTAATAGATACATCAGATGTAACCAAACCAGAAGTACTAGGATATCTAAAAATACCAGGTTTCAGCAAATATCTCCATATGATAGATGATAACCATGTATTAGGTTTTGGGCAAGAGACACATGAAGGAAAATATGGTGCTAGAACAGATGGATTCAAAATATCTCTATTTGATGTAACTGATGTTAATAATCCAATAGAAAAAGACAAAACTGTAATAGGAGAAGCTGGTACCAGTTCAGAATTATTATATAATCATAAGGCACTAATGTATCTGAATGAAGATAACATAATGGCTTTCCCTATACAGATTGTAGAAGATCATCAACACACCTTCAAAGGTGCTTATGTCTATAATATAAATAATCACTCACTAGAATTGAAAGGCGCATTAACTCAATTTGATAGCCCAAGCGAATTCAAAGTCTATTATCCAGATAAGAATATTACTCGAATATTATTTATTGACGAATATTTATATACAATATCAGAAAATGCTGTCTTTATACATGATGTTAATGACTTGAAGAAAATAGGAGAAGTCGAATTATATTAAAACGAATGGGCTAAATATATTACATACAAGTAAAATCATACTGTAATATATTTAGCCCATAAAAATAAAAGCCCCTAGCTACTTACAACTAAAGGCATATATATGTATATTAATTCAATTTATTTAAAAAGAATATAGACAAAGTACCTGGACCTGAATGAGCACCAATAGCACAACCAACATCTCTAATTACAAATTCCTTGATTCCAAACTTTTCTTCCAATTTAGCTTTCACTTTCAAAGCTGTTTCCATATCATCAGCATGATTAATAGCAACGATCTGTTCTCCTAATCTGTCACCACGTTCTTCCACAATATCAATCATTCTATTAATGGATTTCTTTCTACCTCTAACTTTTTCAACAGGTATCAGTTTTCCATCTTCTACATCTAAAATAGGTTTGATATGAAGAACTGATCCTATTACTGCAGCAGTTTTAGAAACACGTCCACCTCTATATAGATATTCTAAATCATCAACAGTAAATATATGTTCCATATGCTTCTTGCAGTAAAGTATTCTATCTATAACTTCTTCTTTTGAAGCACCATCTTCAGCAGTTAAAGCACTCAAATAAACTATTAGACCAAAACCAAGAGAAGCAGCCTTTGAATCAATAACAGTTAAATCAAAATCTGGATATTCCTCTTTGATATCTTGCTCAACAATCTTAGCTGTTTGATATGTACCTGATAATTCTGAAGAGAAAGCGATATAAATACATGGCTTGCCACAATCCACATATTTCCTGAACATTATATCAATACTTTCATATGTTGCCTGAGCAGTTTTTGCTATGCCGCCCTCACGCATATATTTAAATAGTTCTGCTGGTTTAACATCTACATTATCTTTATACTCTTTATCATTCATATAAACAATCAATGGTAAAACGTCTATATCATATTTGCTAATTATATCATCAGGTAAATCACAGGCGCTGTCTGTTATTATTTTTACATTCATTTAGTATCCCTCCTTAGATAGTTATAACTATATTGTACACTAATTTCTAATTTTATACTATCATTTTTACTGATTTTTTAGGTCTAACTTTTGGGGGTCATTTCAATGATAAGAACGCCTTTTACAGGTTGTTGCTACATCTAAATCAAATAATAGCAACAAATGTAACAGAAGTGATTATCATTTTATATGGTATCAATATACTACCGTTGTCTCATTCTACACAAACTAATTATCATTTATAACACTAGAAGTAATAACCTTGAAATTTCCCTCATTCAAATAATTCTCTATTCTAGTAAAAGTCTCATTATAAGCCCCATTATCCATCAAATTAATTGTACACTTATCAGAATCCAACTGAGATAACTCAGACTCTAGTTCCTGCATACTCATAGACTTATCATTTAAAGTAATCTCCTCATCCTTAACTACAATATTAAAATATTTACTATCCTTATCTTTACTAGCTTTATTTGATTGAGCAGAATTAGAAGAGTTACTCAAATCTATTTTAAAATTGAACCAATCAAAGCCAAAATTATCAGCTCCTAAAAATACAAGCAACCCAAGAACAATGATTGTTAAAAAAACTTTACCTTTCCTGCTTTTTTTCCTGTATCTTGACATCTTCATATCTCCTTTTATCTAACCTATCGGTAAGACATATTTTGTTTTGAAAATCTTATCTGTTCCGTGTTTCTGTTGAATATCTTTTATAGCATCCCATAATAGATTAAAGGCATATCTATAAACGTGATCCTCTTCACTTAATGTAATCAATATGAAAGTATAACCACCTTCTCTATCATCAATAACCTTCTCAATAATATCTTTTATCTGTTCTTTTTTATTACTTCTATCTTCTTTGGAATCTATTTCTTCCAAGGTAATATAAGTACTCATATCTTGTTCATTGATAAACAATTTATTTTGTGTGGATTTTAACTTGATATCAATAAAAAAATACTTTTTGGATATAGTTTCATATTTGTGAAGCTGTTTTAAGATTGAATCATCATCAATTAACTTATCTATATCTTTACTATCAGCAATATCTTCTAGAGTTTCTTCATTATCAGAAAACCATTTAGCAAGATTCTCTGATACGTCAAGTAATGTATCCTTTTCATTAGCTATATCAAAAGACATTTCATCAATGTTATCATTAAGATTATCAACTTCTTTTTGCAAATCTAAAATATTATTTTTTAAATCTTTTATTTGTTTATCTTTTTCATCGATTGTAGCTTGTAATTCGTTGTTTAACTCATGTTCACCATTAAGCTTGCTATCTTTTTCGGAACTAGCGGCATTTATATTCAACATAAATGCGAAAAGCAATATTAAAACAACATCAAGTAATGGTGTCAGATCAAGAAATATTTTTTGTTTCATAATCATCACCTTTACTTGTATATCTATCAATTCTACTTATCAATAGATTGAAATTATCATCATTAAAAGCTATCTTAGGTGAAACAGTTCCGTCAATCGCTTTAAAAATTATAGCACATACTAATCCCCAGAAAGTCGAAGTTAAAGCTGTAGTGAAATTGAGCATTATTGTATCACTAGTAAAAGAAACAAGCCTAAGTAAAGAGATTATGGTTCCAAGTATACCCATAAGCGGGAAGATAGTTGTTATTGAAACAAATACGTGATAGCACTTTGTTTCTTTTTCTTTTAGTTTGCGTAATAAGTGCAGATCCAATTCAGAATTATTACTTTGCCTAATTGAATTGATTATCTTTTCTATGGGAAGATAGATAGTTGGCTGCAAAGAATGTTCTAACTCAGCATTAGATTTCTTTAACCTAGGTAAAATATAAAATAGATTAACAAGGGCTAGAATAATAATTAAACCATCATAGCCAAGTAAGTTTTTAAAGATTATTACAAAAAACTGCATAGGTTACCCCCTAAAATTATGTTTGCTCAATATTGTTGCTAACCAAATTATACCATAAAATGAGTTGATGGGTAGAAAAAAATAATTTGTCACCAATAGTTTATTAAATGAATATATTAAAAAAACTAGACAATATGTAAAGAGTGTAGTAAAGTACTAATGAAAAGGTAAAAATATAAATTAACTAATTAAATTAAGTGAATGATAAAAAGTTGAAAATAAACTTAACTTGGAAAGGAGATGGTAGCATGGACGCAGGGCCTGGGTGCAGTTATCATAAAAAAACTAAATATTATCTACCATCTCAAAACCAAGAGTATTAATAGCATTTGGCTCTTAGTGTTTCGTTTATGGTAGAATACATAAAGGGAGGATCTATATGGATTTAAAAACACTAAGAGAGCTATTAAAGGATAAACAATTAACTAAGATCAGAAATGAGTTATCAGTCCTCCAAGAGGCTGACATAGCTGAATTGCTTGAAGATATAGAGATAAAGGAATCATTATTAATTTTTCGCTTGCTTCCCAAAGAAGTTGCAGCAGAAGTCTTTTCTTTTTTTGATGTTGAGAGACAATCAGAAATTTCCTCTTTAGTCAGTGATAAGGAACTTGCAGATATAATTAATGAATTGGATTTTGATGATAAGATAGATTTAATTGAAGAAGTGCCTGCTAACTTGGTTAACAGGATATTACAACACTCTACAGTTGTTGAACGTAGACTTATTAATGAATTCTTAAATTATCCGGAAGATTCAGCTGGTAGTCTGATGACTATAGAATTTGTAGGTCTGAAAAAAGAAATGACAGTTAATGATGCTATGGATAAAATAAGACGTATCGGTCTTGACAAAGAGACTATTTATACAAGTTATGTAACAGGTTCAAAACGAACTCTAGAAGGAATAATATCCCTAAAAGATTTGGTACTCAGTGACAAAGAAACAGTTATATCCAATATTATGGAGACAGGTGTCATATCTGTTAATACCCATGATGACCAAGAGGATATTGCAGAAGTATTCAAGAAATATAATTTCTTATCATTACCAGTAGTTGATAATGAAAATAGATTAGTTGGTATTATCACCATTGATGATATCGTGGATGTTATTGAAGAAGAAACAACTGAGGACTTTCAACGTATGGCAGCGATTGAGCCTACGGAAATAGAATATCTTGATGCATCAGTATTAGTATTAGCAAAGAAGAGATTACCTTGGTTGATAATTCTTATGTTTTCAGCCTATTTGACTGAAATGGTAATGAACCATAACAATGGTCTGATTATACAGTTTGCATTAGCTATATATACTCCTATGCTTATGTCAACAGGAGGTAATGCAGGAGCTCAATCAGCAACATTAGTAATACGTAGTATAACTTTGGGAGAAATAAAATTCATGGATTTCTTTCGTGTATTATGGAAAGAGATAAGAGTAGGATTAATGGTTGGTACTACACTTGGTATACTTAATTGTATTAGAATATATCTTACTGATGGTGAAGTATCAAAGGCAATAATGGTAGGTCTAACATTAATATGTACTACTACTTTTGCGGCTATAATTGGTGGAACACTTCCAATAGTAGCCAAGAAATTAAGACTTGACCCAGCAATAATGGCAAGTCCAATGATTACTACTATTGTAGATGTGACAACATTACTAATATTTTTTAGAGTTGCATCACTTATTTTGGCATAGAATTATTTGCATTATTATATGTGTTTATGATAAAATAACTTGAATATCAAATATAAAATATTACTAAGGTAGAAATAATTATTAATAATAAATAACGTAAGACAAACAAGGAGGAAATTAAATGTTAGTAACAGGAAAAGAAATATTACAAAAAGCTCATGAAGAAGGATACGCAGTAGGTGCTTTCAATACAAGTAATCTAGAAATGACTAGAGCAGTAATTGAAGCTGCAGAAGAAGAAAAATCACCAGTAATCATTCAAACAAGCCAAAGTGCTATTACTTATGCTGGTAGTACAGAAATAGCTATGATCGTTAGATTATTAGCAGAAGAAGCTTCTGTACCTGTAGCATTACACCTTGATCATGGAACTGATTGGGATGTAGTTATGAAGTGTCTTAGAGACGGATGGACTTCAGTAATGTTCGATGGTTCAAAATATGAATTTGATAAAAATATCGAAATTACTAAGCAAGTAATAAGCATTGCTCATCCAATGGGTGTTTCAGTAGAAGCTGAATTAGGTAAAATTGGTGGAGTAGAAGACCACGTAAAAGTAGATGCAAAAGATGCAACTATGACAGATCCTGATGAAGCAGTTGAATTTGTAGAAAAAACAGGAGTTGATTATTTAGCAATAGCTATTGGAACAGCTCACGGAGTATACAAAGGTGATCCAGAACTTGATTTTGATAGATTAAAAGATATAAAAGCTAGATTAAATATGCCTATAGTACTTCATGGTGCATCAGGTGTACCAGAAGAAGATATTAAAAAAGCAGTATCATTAGGCGTTAACAAAATCAATATTGATACTGATTTACGTCAGGCATTTAAAAAAGCTATGCATAAAGTTGTTAAAGAGCAACCAGACGTATATGACCCAAGAAAAATGTTAGCACCAACTTCAGATGCTATCAAAGAAGTTGTAAAAACTAAAATAAGAATGTTCGGTAGTAACAACAGAGCATAATAAAAAAAATAAAAAATTTACCATAAAAAAGTGTTAATTCACTTTTTTATGGTATAATATATATAATGTATTAAATTGCTTAATAAAATATAAGAAAACAACAGATATACTAATAAAGGGTATATAGACTATTAACATTGCTAAGACTAAGACATTATATTGAATTACATTATTTATATAAAATAAGTTCAATATAAGCATATCCAATTTATATTTCATATGACTTATCATTATTAATCCCAATATAAAATGTGTTTTATATATTAAATAATTAGATAGTAATTGATTTAATTAATAGATGGTTTATTATTATATTGTTAATAATCATCATGGGACAAACTTTGGTATATATTTATATTGGAAAATTTTTATTAATAAATTAAGTCTAACTAATATAACATATTTGATATAATATTTACATAGTTTCGGTTGGAGTAATAATTAATTAAAAACGGAAGGGGTGCTCTAATGAGTACAGATTTCAAAAAATTCACTTTAGCTGAGCTTCGCAAGAAAGCAAAAGAAATTGGCATTAGAAGTGTTACAACATTCAAGAAAGCAGAGCTTGTGCAAATTCTTACGGAAGTTGAAGCTAAACAACAAGGGAAAGAAGAAGAAAAACAGGAACAAAATGTGGAACAAGAAAAGCAACAGAAAACAGAACCAGAACAGAAAGAGAAATCACAACCAAAAACAAAGAAGAAACAAGTAAAGAAACCGCAGCCAAAACTTGAAAAAGCTGAACAAAAAGAAGAGCCGAAGATAGAACAAAAAGTAGAAAAAACTATTAATAAAGAGAAAATTGTTCCTAAGAAAACAGATTATAAAAAACAGCAATATAAAATAGAAGATAGAAAAGAAGTTCAAAAAGTTATAAATAAAGAATCTAATGAAAATAATAAGGAAATCAAAAAAGAAGTACATAGAGATAAACCAGCTAAAACTGTACCTTCAGATTTCCAAGATTTAAATAGCGGAGAAATAGCTTACGGAGTATTGGAAGTATTACCAGATGGATTCGGTTTTATTAGATGTGCTAATTATCTACCAGGTGAAGATGATGTTTATGTATCACCATCACAAATTAGAAGATTTAATTTAAAGACTGGAGATTTAATAATTGGTAATATAAGAGTACCAAAAGAAAATGAAAAATTTAGAGCATTACTATATGTCCAGTCTGTAAATGGCGATTCACCTGCCAATGCAGCTAAAAGACCTAATTTTGAAGACTTAACACCTATTTTCCCTGATGAAAGGGTTCGTCTTGAAACAATCTCTTCAGAATATTCAACCAGACTAATTGATTTTGTTGCGCCTATTGGTAAAGGGCAAAGGGGTATGATTGTGGCACCTCCAAAAGCAGGTAAGACAACATTGCTTAAAAAAATTGCCAATGCCATAACAAAAAATCATCCTGATTCTCATCTTATAGTTTTATTAATTGATGAAAGACCCGAAGAAGTAACAGATATAAGACGTTCTATCAATGGTGACAATGTAGAGGTTATATATTCTACTTTTGATGAACTGCCTGAACATCATAAAAGAGTTTCTGAAATGGTGTTGGCAAGAGCCAAGAGAATGGTTGAGCAGAAGAAAGATCTATATATATTGCTTGACAGTATAACAAGACTGGCTAGAGCTTATAACTTAACTATTCCGCCTAGTGGAAGAACTTTATCAGGAGGTCTTGATCCTGCAGCGCTTCATATGCCTAAAAAATTCTTTGGTGCAGCTAGAAATATCGAAGAAGGAGGAAGTCTTACAATACTTGCTACAGCACTTGTTGAAACAGGAAGTAAGATGGACGAAGTAGTATTTGAAGAGTTTAAAGGAACAGGTAATATGGAATTGGTTCTTGATAGAAAGTTATCTGAAAAAAGAATATTCCCAGCTATTGATATTGCCAAATCTGGTACAAGAAGAGATGATCTACTTTATACTAAAGAAGAGATGGAAGCTATTTATAGATTAAGAAAAGCAAGTAGCAATATGCGTTCAGACGAAGTTACTGAAAGTATACTAAAAGTTTTTGTTAAATCTAAGAATAACACCGATTTCTTTAATACAATCAACAATAATTTACTAGATAAATATAGATAAATCAACAAACTATTTAAATACAACCATGAAAAGTATTGCATACTATTATTTCATGTGTTATAATATAAAAGCTGTTTTAAAATATAAGTTCGACCTATGTCGGCATATAATATTAAGTTTAATATTTGAAAGAGGTGAAACAAATGAAGGAAGCAATTCATCCAAAATATCATCAAGCTAAAGTAAAATGTAACTGCGGTAACGAGTTTGTTACAGGTTCAACAGAAGAAAGCATTCACGTTGAAATTTGTTCAAAGTGTCACCCATTTTATACTGGAACTCAAAAAGCAGTTTCTGCTCGTGGACGTATAGATAAGTTCAACCGTAAATATGGTATGAACCAAGAAAATAACTAATTAGCTAAGAAGTTGAGGATTATCCTCAACTTTTTTTATCTTATACTATATACAATTTTTCACAAAATTAAATAGGTAGATAAAAAAAAGATAACATGTTATAATTTAATAAGTTTAAAAAATAATATAATATGGAAGTGATATAATTGAAACCAGTAGATATAGGAGGTCAAGCTGTTATCGAAGGTGTTATGATGAAAAACAAAAACACCTATGCGGTTGCTGTCAGAAAACCAGATAAAGAGATAATAATTGATAAAAGAGAATATACAAGTTTTTCCGAGAAGGTAAAACTTTTTAAGCTACCCATATTCAGAGGTATGTTAGCATTTGTGGAATCATTAATTATAGGTATGAAGATTCTTACTTATTCAGCTGAGTTTTTTGAAGTAGAAGACGAGAAAGAAAAAGAACCAGGTAAATTCGACAGATTTTTGACTAAAGTATTTGGAGACAAATTAGATAAAGTTGTAGTAGGTTTTTCTGTTGTATTGTCAATTATATTGGCAATAGGATTATTTGTGTTATTACCTTTAGGACTTTCTCAATTAGTCAAGGATAAATTACCAAATGAGAGTTTAATCAATTTGGTGGACGGAGTAATAAGAGTTGTTATATTCCTTGTATATCTTAAAATAATTTCATTGATGAAAGATATACAAAGAGTTTTTCAATATCACGGAGCAGAACATAAATCTATAAATTGTCTAGAACACGAAGAAGAACTTACTGTTGAAAATATCAAGAAACATTCAAGATACCATAAGAGATGCGGGACAAACTTCTTGCTTATTGTAGTTCTTATGAGTATACTAGTATTAATGATTATTGATGTTAGGACATTTTGGTTGAGGTTCGCTGTAAGATTATTATGCTTACCATTAATAGCTGGATTGTCATATGAAATTATAAAATGGTTAGGCAGATCAGAATCAAAACTTGCAGCTGTTATTGCAAAACCTGGATTATGGTTACAAAGATTAACAACAAGAGAGCCAGATGGTTCACAGATAGAAGTTGCAATTGCTTCATTGAAAGGGGTCTTAGTTAACGATGAAGAAGACCATAAGGAACGCATTGGATGATGGAATTAAGACTTTATCAAGTAATAACATTACTGATGCTAGATTAGACGCTGATTTATTACTAGAACATGTACTTGGAGTTGATAAAGTATATATTATAATTAACGGTAATGAATTAATAGCAGAAGAAAAATATAATATATATAATGATCTTATATCACAGAGAGCTGAGGGTAAACCCCTTCAATATATAATTGGGTACCAAGAATTTATGGGTTTGACATTTAAAGTCAATGAGAATGTATTGATTCCAAGACAAGACACCGAAGTACTTGTATTAGAAGCAATCAAATACATTAAGGAAAACAATATAACCAATATACTAGAGATTGGTACAGGTACCGGTTGTATTCCAATAAGCATATGTTATAATTGTAATGGTGTAAAAGCTACTACTGTGGATATATCAGATGAAGCTCTTAAAATTGCTAAAGAAAATGCAATTAGTAATAATGTTGCTGACAGGATACAATTTGTCAGAAGCAACTTATTTGAAGATATAGAAGAAAATCATGACTTTCAGCTTTTTATATCTAATCCACCGTACATTCGAAGTAATGATATAGGTGAATTAATGATTGAAGTGAAAGAACATGAACCCATAGGAGCCTTGGATGGCGGAGAAGATGGACTATATTTTTATAGAGAAATCTCCAAAGAGGTTAAAAATAGAACAAAAAGAAGGAGCTATATTTTATATGAAGTAGGATATGATCAAAGTGATGAAGTTAAGAACATTCTAAATGCATTAGGATACACTGATATCAAAATCTACAAAGATCTAGCTGGAATTGATAGAGTTGTAGCTGGTGCTATAATAAATAAGGGATAAGATATTCTCTGTGAGAATAAAGCGGCTTAGTCGCTTTTATTGAGGTAATTTCATAATTATAAATTCCCTAACAATATAGAGAGGTGTAGTTATGTTTGGTAAATTAGACGGTATTGTAAGTAAATTTGAAGAGATATCTGAGATGATTAATGATCCAGATATTATTAGTCAACAAGATAGATGGCGTAAGCTTATGAAAGAGCATAGTGATCTATTGCCTATAGTTGATAAATATAAAGAATACAAAAACACTAAAATTAATTTAGAAGATAGTTTAGCTATTCTGGAAGAAGAAGATGACCCAGAAATGAAAGAAATGGCTAAAGAAGAACTAAATGAGAGTAAGGAAAGACTAGTTCATATAGAAGAAGAATTAAAGATATTATTATTACCAAAAGACCCTAACGACGATAAAAATGTTTTTGTAGAAATTAGAGGTGGAGCTGGTGGAGATGAAGCGGCTCTATTTGCTGGAAGCCTATTTCGTATGTATTCAAGATATGCTGAAAGAAATAGATGGAAAGTAGAATTAATCAGTTTTAATGAATGTGGTGTTGGTGGTTTCAAAGAAGTAGTTTTCATGATTACTGGTAATGGTGCTTATTCAAAATTAAAATATGAAAGTGGAGTACATCGTGTTCAGAGAGTCCCTGTTACTGAGTCAGGAGGAAGAATCCATACCTCTACAGTAACGGTAGCTGTATTACCTGAAGTTGAAGATGTAGCTGTTGAAATTAATATGAATGATATTAGAGTAGATGTCTTCAGGGCTTCTGGTAATGGTGGACAGTGTGTTAATACAACTGACTCTGCTGTTAGAATTACTCACTTGCCAACTGGTTTAGTAGTTAGTTGCCAAGATGAGAAATCTCAGCTTAAAAATAAAGATAAGGCTTTAAAAGTACTTCGTTCCAGATTATTTGATATGGAACAAGCAAAACAACAAAAAGAATTAGCTGAGAATAGAAAAAGTCAAGTAGGTACAGGAGATAGAAGTGAGAAAATACGTACTTACAACTTCCCACAAGGTAGAGTGACTGATCATAGAATCAAGTTAACATTGCATAGACTTGATAGTATACTGGATGGAGATATAGAAGAAGTAGTTGATAGTCTAGTAACAGCAGATCAAGCTCAAAAATTAAAAGATATTGCAAGTGTATAATATGATTAGTCTATAAAAGTCTTTTTAGAATTAAATAATATAGTACTTTTGATTGATTGATTGTATATAATGTGAACTGTCTCATAGGGTTTTATTTTACTAAGATTGAATTGTAAAATATATTATGAGACAGTTTTTTATATGTATAACATAATTTGGATATATAGTTGTTAGGGCAATGAAACACTCATTTTATTATGCACATTTACTACATATAATGATACATGTTATAAGATTAGCCGAAATATAGATATATTTTACTAAAAATATGATAAAAACATTGTGATATTCGACATTATTACCATTGCATATTGCACATAATAGTAGTAGAATCTAATTTGTGCTATTTTAAATTTATATTAGGGGGCATAAAAAATGGATTTTTCAGCAATGATGCAACATGCACAAGAGTATCATTTTTTATTACAACTGGCAATATTATTAGTAGCCGCTGCAGTTGGCGGATGGTTGGCTTCAAAAGTATCAATGCCACCAGTTCTTGGACAAATACTAGTAGGAATTATTATAGGTCCGACAGTTTTTGATTTGGTAGATGGTGAAGATATACTAATACGTGATATATCACAAATAGGTGTGGTATTTTTAATGTTTCTAGCTGGTTTAGAAACTGATTTAAAGGAACTTAAAGCATCAGGAAAAGGTGCTTCAATTATTGCAATGGGTGGTGTACTGTTGCCGTTGGGTCTAGGAACGCTGGTTCCATTATTATTCTTCAAGGGTTTTTTACCAGACGGAGATGCACATCATCAATTAATGTTTGCATTATATATAGGTACAATATTAACAGCAACTTCTGTTAGTATTTCTGTTTCAGTACTTAGGGATATGAAACAATTAGCTAGTAAACAAGGAATTTCTATCTTGGGCGCGGCTATAATAGATGACGTTGTAGGAATCATCTTATTAGCTGTAGTATCAGGTATGGTTAATCCTTCAGCAGACACAAATGTAACACAACTAATGATAAAAATCGTATCATTCTTTGTTATAGCTGTTATCGGAGGTATAATCATCTCAAAGGGTATCACCAAATTTGCTCAAGGCTCAGTATGGAGAGATAGAATTGTAACATTTGCCATAATATTATGTTTTGTCTTTGCGTATTTAGCTGAGATGTTTAGTGTAGCAGCGATCACAGGTGCATATTTTGCAGGTGTAGCACTTGCTACAACACCATATAGACATCGTGTTGTCAGTAAGATACAATCATTTGCTTATGCATTATTTACACCAATATTTTTTGTAAGTATTGGACTAAGTGCAGTTATTAAAAGTGATATTGTTAATTATATAGGTTATGCACTAGTGATAGTAATAATCGCTATATTTGGTAAAATAGTAGGTTGTGGTCTTGGTGCAAGATTATCCGGATTTAAAGGAAGACAATCATTACAGATTGGTGTGGGTATGATAGCCCGGGCAGAAGTAGCGTTGATTGTTGCTAATCAAGGGCTGAGAAGTAATATAATAACGAATAAGACTTTTACGAGTATAGTTTTATTGGTGGTTATATCAACAATCGTTACACCACCTCTCCTAAAAATGTTATTTAAAAGTGAAAAACCAGTTGAAGTATCACAGTGTGAATAGTATAATGATATTTTAAATAGGGAATGTCATATAATAGAAATAAATATTATTTAAACTAATCGTTGACTAGTAACAGTCCTTAATATAAGGACTTTGTATAATAAAACATGAAGGAGTGATAGTGTGTACGTATTGTTTATTGTATTGAATGAACCTGAGTATTTACCTGAAGTTTTATTTAAAATGAAGCAATTAGGTATTAGAGGGGCGACTGTCATTGATAGTATGGGTGCTACAGCAATAAGTAAAGATATCTATAATATACCTGTAATTGGTGGTTTCATGAAATCTATCGATGGTGATACTCATTATAACAAAACGGTTTTTTCTGTTATTGAACGTGAAGATCAGGTAGAACTAGTGATGAACCATATAGAAAGAGTGATAGGTGGAGATATGAAAAAACCTAATAAAGGTATTATGTTTGTATTACCTGTTACTCATATGCGAGGCGGAGAATTACAACGTCATATTGAAAGTAGAGAGAACAAAAAAGTTATGGCTAAGGAATTCGAAAGTGAATATTATTAAAAAATCCTATTTAAGAAAAGAGGATGATATATGCTAAACTGTAAGTATATTCTTTTTATAGTTATTAATGATGTTAAAAAATCCAAGAGTGTCAAGAAAAAGCTGGCTGACCTAGGTATATCCAGATATACAGTCATTGATACATTTGGATTATCAGCGATAGAAGGATGTAATGCAAAAATATCGTCTAAGATGTTTAATTACATGAATAATCCTGATAACAAAAAATACAATAAAACTATATTTGTTGCACTTCCTACTGAAGAAGCTGCAATAAGTGTAATGGATGAAATTGAAATAATCCTTGACTTGAATAGTGATAAAACAGGAAAAGGAATAATGTTTACTGTTCCAATCTATAAGAGTCATGGTATAAGGATATAGTTTAAAAATCTCTGATTAAGTAATTCATGCTTAGTTGGAGATTTTTGTGTATATTATATTACTTTTCTTCTAATAATAAATGTGTAGATTATAAGAAGGAGAGTGTAGATATATGAAAGCTAAAGAAATAATGACATCTGATATAGTTTCCGTTAATGAAGATACATCTATCAAAGAAGCTGCAAGAAAAATGAGAGATGAAGATGTAGGGTCAATACCAGTAGAAGATAATGATGAGCTAGTCGGAATAATAACCGATAGAGATATCGTCTTAAAAACTATTGCAGAAGATATTAATGCCCAAGATGCAAAGTGTAAAGATATCATGTCAAAAGACGTTATAACTGCAACACCTGATATGAATGTAAAAGATGTAGCTGATCTAATGTCACATAACCAAGTAAAAAGAATTCCTGTTGTAGAAGATAAGAACGTAGTTGGTATAATTTCTTTAAAAGATCTATCTCAGGCTAGAGCCTTTGAAGATGAAGCTGGAGAAGTATTGAATGATATTACAGAAGATGACCACAATACTTTTAGATAATAGAAAGTACTCATACTGAATAATGAATTAAAAATTTTTCTTGTACTATTAGAGGTAAGGGAGTTAAAGGGTTGCGTATACTTACTGTTAATCTTTCACTCCCTTTTTTAATACAATAGATGATATGGTTTGAAACCCGATAAACTCCAATAAAAAATATTGACTTTTATATTAGACTATGATATTATTTATAAAAATATATAAAACTAATTCGACAGTACGCAAGTCGACCTTTAATTTGGTACAGAGAGACCAGCAAGGGAGGAAATTATGATGCGAGACATCGGTGCGTTCTTTTATTGTATAAAAAAATATACAAACTGCATAATGGATAATATGAAGACAGATAATATTATTATGGCAATTCTGTCCTCATTTGTAATTGAAAAAAATAAATTTTGTAATATTAGGGAATATACATGGTAATTGATTTTACCATGTGTATTCCCTTTTTCATTATTTACAAAAAAACTCAGGAGGGTTGAATCAATGAAATTATTAATTAAGAATGGAACAATAATTAATCCAAAAGAAGACTTAGTTAAAAAATTAGACTTACTTATAGAAGATGATGTAATAGTAAAGATACAAGAAGACATTACTTGTGAAGCAGATGAAATTATAGATGCAGAAGGATTATGGGTAACACCAGGACTTATAGATGTTCATGTACATCTAAGAGAACCAGGATATGAACATAAGGAGACTATAGCAACAGGAAGTAAAAGTGCCGCTGCTGGAGGATTTACAACAATATGTGCTATGCCTAACACTAATCCAGCTATAGATACAAAAGAACTAGTTGAAATGGTAAAACAAAAAGCAGAAAAGGAAGCTGTAGTGAATGTTCTGCCAATAGGAGCAATAACATTAGGACAGAATGGAGAGCAGCTGGTAGATATTGAAGCTATGTCAAAGGCAGGTATCTGTGCGATAAGTGAAGATGGTAAATCAGTAATGGATGTAAAGATACTGAATGATGCTATGATACAAGCTGAAAAATTAAATATACCTGTATTATCACATTGCGAAGATGCCAATTTAGCGAAAACAGGAATCATGAATGAAGGCATTGCTAATAAATTAGGTGTAGAAGGAATACCACCAGAATCAGAAGACATAATTGTATCAAGAGATATAATTCTTGCAGGAAGAACAGGAGCTAGACTTCATATCTGTCATATTAGTACGAAAGAGAGTATAGATTTTCTAAGAAATGCTAAGGAAAGTGGGTTGAATGTGTCTGCTGAAGTATGCCCACACCATTATACGTTGACAGAAGAAGATGTAACAATAGAAAATACGAATACTAAAATGAACCCGCCATTAAGGAGTAAGATAGATGTTGAAGCGGTAAAAGAAGCATTAAGAGATGGAGTAATAGAGATAATAGCCACTGACCACGCTCCTCATCATATTGATGAAAAAAACCAAGGATACGAAAAAGCACCAAACGGTATAGTTGGACTTGAAACAGCTGTGGCATTAGGAATAACTCAATTAGTTGAAACAGAGATATTAACGCCTCTACAACTTATCAGGAAAATGAGTTATAACCCAGCTAAGATGTTAGGAATTGATAAAGGAACATTGGAGATTGGAAAAATCGCTGATATAACAATTATTAATCCTACAGAAGAATATGAAATAGATGTAAATAGATTTCATTCAAAAAGTAAAAATAGTCCTTTCCATGGAAAACATGTAAAAGGAAAGGTTAAATATACAATTGTAAATGGAAAAGTAGTTTTCAAATAAAGATTTATAAGGAGGAAGATAGAAATGGTAGATCAATTAATAAGAAAGATTAAAGAGATGGATAATGCAACGGTTGTAGGATTAGACCCTAGGTTGAATTTTGTACCAGAATATATAAAAGAAAGTTCATATGAGAAATATGGAAAGACTCTTAAGGGAGCAGCTGATGCATTTTATAATTTTAACAAAGAAATAATAGATAATGTATATGACCTAATACCTGCTGTGAAACCACAGGTTGCCATGTATGAGCAATTTGGTGTTGATGGACTGAAAGCTTATATAGATACAATAGATTATGCAAAAGAAAAAGGTCTTATAGTAATAGGAGATATCAAAAGAAGTGATATAGCTTCAACAGCTTTAGCATATTCCAATGGACATATTGGTAGAGTAGAAGTCGAGGAAGAAGCATTTGAAGTATATAAAGAGGATTTCATAACTCTAAACCCTTATCTAGGATATGATTCCATAGAGCCTTATATAGGGAATTGCAATGAGTATGATAAAGGATTGTTTGTGCTAGTAAAGACATCCAATCCAAATAGTGGAGAGATACAGGACCTTGTTGTAGAAGGTGAAAAGATATATGAGAGAGTAGGAAAGCTAGTAGCTGGTTGGGGAGAGAAATCAATGGGTGAGCTTGGTTATAGCAGAGTTGGAGCAGTTGTAGGAGCAACTTATCCAAAGCAGAGTACTGAGCTTAGAAAAATTATGCCTAAGACTTTCTTCTTGGTGCCAGGTTATGGTGCACAAGGGGCTACAGCAGAAGATTTGGCTGGATGTTTTAACAAAGATGGATTGGGAGCAATAGTTAATTCTTCTAGAGGAATTATTGCGGCTTATACTAAGGAAGCTTATAGAAATAAGTTCAAGGATGAGGAATTTGGTAAGGCGGCTAGAGAAGCTGTGATTAGTATGAGGGATGATTTGAATAGGGTGAGATAGAGATTTAAGTGGTGCAGGACGGTCAGGTAGTAAAGGGGTATGTTTCGCCGGCAGGTTATACGTCCTGTATAAAATGCCGGGCTCGCCGTCCGTGGCTCGCTGCTTCACATACCCCTTTACTACCTTCGGTATTGGATGATGGACTCACGTATGGATAATTAAAATAATAAATTAAAGATAAAGTTTATGATGATAGATAATTGATGACTTAGAAGGAGTTTACTATATGAGAGCTAGATTGATTCTTGAGAATGGGACTGTATTTCATGGGAGAGCTTTTGGATATCTTAAGGAGACAGTTGGAGAGGTTGTTTTTAATACTGGAATGACAGGATATCAGGAAGTGTTGACTGATCCGTCTTATTATGGACAGATTGTTACTATGACGTATCCTTTGATTGGTAATTATGGTATCAATTTGGATGATATGCAGTCTAAGGGAGCTAAGGTCAGAGGATTCATTGTTAGGGAAAAGTGTGATGATCCTAGTAACTGGAGATGTGAGTTTGAGCTTGATACCTATTTGAAGGAGAATAGGATATTAGGTTTGGAAGGTATAGATACTAGGGCATTGACTAAGATAATTAGAAACTATGGTACCATGAAAGGGATTATCACATTAAGGGATTTAACTGATAGTCAGATAAAATTACAGTTGGATGGATTTAATAATAATAGTGCGGTAAAAGAAGTTACTACTAAAGAAGTACAGGTTGAAGATGGTGATGGGTTACATATTGCCATGATGGATTTTGGGATAAAGCAGAATATTATTGATTCATTCAAGAGTAGAGGATGTAAATTGACTATTTTTCCAGCTGATGCTAAAGCAGAAGATGTGTTGGCGGTAGAGCCTGATGGAGTATTCCTTAGTAATGGACCTGGAGATCCAAAGGATATACCAGGGTCTATAGAGGAGATTAAAAAGATAGTTGGGAAAAAGCCTATAACTGGTATATGTTTGGGACATCAACTATTAGCTTTAGCTCTTGGTGGTAATACTGAGAAACTGAAATTTGGACATAGAGGTGCTAATCACCCAGTGAAGGACATGAAAACTGGCAAAATCATGATAACATCCCAGAATCATGGATATGTGGTTACTGATGAGGGTCTGCCAAAGGATGTTAGTGTGACCCATATAAATATGAATGATAATACAATTGAAGGTATGAGGCATAATAAGTATAAGATCTATAGTATACAGTTTCATCCGGAAGCTTGTCCGGGACCATATGATACAGATGGGATATTTGATGAATTTATTGACACAATGAATGACCAAGGAGGTAAATTAGATGCCTAAAGATATGAGCATAAAAAAAGTATTGGTAATAGGTTCTGGACCTATAGTTATTGGACAGGCTGCAGAGTTTGATTATTCAGGGACACAAGCTTGTCAAGCGTTAAGAGAAGAAGGAATCGAGACTATATTAGTTAACAGTAATCCAGCTACGATAATGACAGATAAAGAAGTAGCTGATAAAGTATATATAGAACCACTTACTATAGAGTATCTAGAAAAAGTAATTGATATTGAAAGACCTGATAGTCTGATTGCTGGTATGGGTGGACAGACAGGACTTAATATAGCTGTTGAGCTCTATGATAGTGGAATATTGGATAAGTATAATGTTAGAGTTATAGGAACATCCATTGAGGCAATAAAAGAAGGAGAAGACAGGGAAGATTTTAAGAAATTGATGGAGAGAATTGACCAGCCTGTAATAGAAAGTAAGATTGTAACCAGTATGGAAGAAGGTGTAGATTTTGCTGCTAAGATTGGTTACCCTGTTGTAGTAAGACCGGCTTATACACTTGGTGGAAGTGGCGGCGGTATCGCCAAAGACAGAGAAGAACTTAAGCAAATATTAGCTAAAGGTCTGCAATTAAGTAGAGTTGGGCAAGTTTTATTAGAAAAATCAATTAAAGGTTGGAAAGAAATAGAATATGAAGTTATGAGAGACTCTTTTGGTAACTGCATAACTGTATGTAATATGGAAAACATTGACCCTGTTGGAGTACATACAGGTGATAGTATTGTTGTAGCACCATCACAGACTTTATCAGATGTAGAATATCAAATGCTAAGAAAAGCATCTATAGACATAATAAATGCCATAGGGATTGAAGGTGGATGTAATGTCCAGTTAGCACTTCATCCAGATAGCTATGAATATGCAGTAATCGAGATTAATCCAAGAGTTAGCCGTTCTTCAGCTCTAGCATCAAAAGCGACAGGTTATCCAATAGCCAAAGTAAGTACCAAGATAGCATTAGGCTATGGACTAGATGAAATCAGTAATGCTGTAACTAAGAAGACAAAAGCATGTTTTGAACCAACACTTGATTATTGTGTAATTAAAATACCAAAATGGCCTTTTGACAAATTTAGAAGAGCTAAAAAGACATTAGGAACTAAGATGATGGCGACTGGAGAAGTTATGGCAATAGGAAATAACTTTGAATCAGCACTATTAAAGGCAATTCGTTCCCTTGAGATAGGAGAATACTCACTATACCATAAAAAAGCTGCTACAAGGAGTTTGGAAGAGCTAAAAAGAAGAGTACAGATACCTGATGATGAAAGATTATTTGACTTGGCAGAGCTTCTAAGAAGAAATTATAGAATAGATAAAGTATGTAGAATAACTGGAATAGATGAATTCTTTGTAAATAAAATAAAAGGAATAGTTAATGAAGAAGAGAAACTAAGAACTAAGACAATAGATGATGTAGACAGAGAGTGGATGTTATACCTCAAGAAAAAAGGTTTCTCTGACAAAGCTATAGCGGATTTCGTGAAATGTAAGCCAGTAGAAGTCTACAACCTTAGAAAAGCCTACCATATAAAAGCTGTGTTCAAGATGGTTGATACATGTGGTGGTGAATTTGAAGCACTATCACCATATTATTACTCAACTTATGATGAATACGATGAGGTTGAAGTGTCTGATAAGAAAAAAGTTATGGTTATAGGCTCAGGACCTATTAGGATAGGACAGGGGATAGAATTTGATTATTGTAGTGTACACAGTATATTAGCACTAAAAAAAGCAGGAATAGAAACAATAATAGCCAATAACAATCCAGAAACGGTTAGTACAGATTTTGATACAGCTGATAAACTGTATTTTGAACCGCTTACAGAAGAAGATGTACTTAATATCATTGAAAAAGAAAACCCAGATGGAGTCATACTTCAATTCGGAGGACAAACAGCCATTAAATTAGCTGGATTCCTGGATGAAATGAATGTAAATGTTTTGGGAACTAAGCCTAAGCAAATAGATGAAGCAGAAGATAGAGAAAAATTCGATGAATTAATGGAGTCACTTGGAATAGAAAGACCTAAGGGTAAAGCTGTTTGGAATCTACAGGAAGGCTTGGAAGAAGCAGATGTATTAGGATATCCAGTACTTGTAAGACCATCCTACGTACTTGGTGGACAAGGTATGGAGATAACTTATGACAAGATAGAATTGGAAAGATACCTTGTACAAGCATTTGAGAGAGACAGCAAAAACCCAGTATTGATTGATAGATACTTGATAGGTAGAGAGATTGAAGTAGATGCAATATGTGATGGAGAAGATATCTTAATCCCTGGAATCATGGAACATCTTGAAAGAGCGGGAGTCCATTCGGGAGATAGTATATCAATATATCCATCCAAGAATATCGAGCAGGAAATAAAAGATAAGATTCTTCATCATACAAGACAGATAGCTAAAGCGTTAAAAGTAATTGGTATGATTAACATTCAATACATCGAGTATAAGAATGAATTATACATCATAGAAGTAAATCCTAGGTCTTCAAGAACAGTTCCATATATAAGTAAAGTAACAGGGGTTCCAATGATTGATTTAGCTACAAAAGTAATGTTAGGAAGTAAGCTTAGTGAGTTAGGATTTGGAACAGGTTTATATAAAGAGGCAGATACAATAGCCATTAAAGTACCAGTATTCTCAACTCAAAAACTGCCTGATGTAGAAGTCAGCTTAGGACCAGAGATGAGGTCAACAGGTGAAGTTCTAGGAGTTGGAAAGACTTTTGAAGAAGCATTGTTCAAAGGATTCATAGCTTCTGGTATGAATATGCCAAAAGAAGGTGGAACAATCCTAGCTACTATAAAACCTTATGACCAGGAAGAATTCATACCTATAGCAAAAGGATTTGCTGATAAGGGATATAGATTCCTTGCAACAGAGGGTACTGCAAAAATTCTAAAAGAACATGATATAGATGTAAGTATTGTAAAGAAAATCAGTGAAGGCGTACCAAATATTCTAGACTTAATAAGAAGTGGTATGTTAGACTTAGTAATAAATACACCTACTAAAGCAAATGATTCAACAAGAGACGGTTTCAGGATTAGGAGAGCGGCAATAGAAGCTTCGGTACCAGTCTTAACTTCTCTTGATACAGCTAGAGGGTTGTTAGATATCTTGTGTACAGATTTGAAACATGAGGATACGGATGTGTACAATTTAGGGGTCAGGGTAAAGTGTTAGAATCACTTGCCTTACTCTGAGAAGCGATCGGTCTGCGTGATTCTAACACTTTACCCTTCGGTCGTTTCAGAACGGGATTATAGTGCAAATAGTAAGTTGATGAATAACATCTGGAAAGGAGATATTATGTGTCAGGATAATTTTAGAGATAAGGAAGAGGCAGAGATAATATCTAATGTGGAAATAGCGGATAATGTATATAGGATGGTTATTAGGCAGGAAGAGATTGCTGTTAATGCTAAGGCAGGACAATTTATTAATGTTTATTGTAAGGCTGAAAGTAGGATATTGCCTAGACCTATAAGTATTTGTGAAGTGGATAGAGATAAAGGATTAGTTACGATTGTTTATATGATTGTTGGTATGGGAACTAAGGAATTCTCTGACCTTGATTCAGGGGATAGAATTGAAGTGTTAGGTCCATTAGGTAATGGGTTCAAGATAAAGGAATGTGATGAGAGTATTATTGTTGGTGGTGGAGTTGGTGCACCACCTCTTCTTGAGCTTGTGAAGAATCTTCCTGGTAAGAAAAGAGTTTTTCTTGGATTCAGAAGTGGGTCGTTCTTGACTAAGGAATTTGAGAAATATGCAGAAGTTCATGTTGCGACTGATGATGGTTCGGTTGGAGAAAAAGGAAATGTAGTTCAGTTAATGGAAAAAGTGGGAGTAAAGGGAAATATGATATACTCTTGTGGACCAAAACCTATGTTGGCTGCGGTCAAAGATATGGCTGAGAGATTAGAAGTAGATGCTCAGATATCATTAGAAGAAAGAATGGGCTGTGGTATAGGGGCTTGTGTAGGATGTATATGTAAGATTAAAGCAGATAATGAACTAGGATATGTTCATAAGAAAGTATGTAAGGATGGACCTGTTTTTGATGCTAAGGAGGTAATATTTTAATGAATACTTCAGTAAATATAGCAGGGATTGATTTTAAGAATCCTGTAATGACTGCTTCTGGAACTTTTGGGTCTGGGAAAGAATACTCGGAATTCGTAGACCTCAATAGACTTGGGGGAGTAGTTGTTAAGGGAGTTGCAAGTAAGGAATGGTTAGGTAATCCAGTACCAAGAATTGCAGAGACTTATGGTGGAATGCTTAATGCAGTTGGTTTGCAAAATCCTGGGGTAGATGTTTTTATAGAGGAAGATATTCCTTTTCTTAGAAAATATGATACCAAAATTATTGTTAACATAGCTGGAAAAACAGTGGATGAGTATGTAGAAGTGGCTGAGAAACTTCAAGATGCAGATATAGATATGATAGAACTTAATATATCTTGTCCTAATGTTAAAGAGGGTGGTGTAGCATTTGGGACTGACCCTAAAATGGCTGAATATGTTACATCACAGGTCAAGAAACATTCCAAACAACCATTGATAGTGAAGTTGAGTCCTAATGTAACAGATATTACAGAAATAGCTAGGGCAGTAGAAGCAGGTGGAGCGGACTGTGTTTCATTAATTAATACTTTGCTAGGTATGAAGATAGATATTTATAAGAGGAGACCTGTACTTGCTAATAGAGTTGGAGGATTCTCAGGACCAGCTATAAAACCTGTTGCAGTAAGAATGGTGAATCAGGTATATAACAGTATCAAATTGCCTATTATAGGTCTTGGAGGTATATGTAATGGGGAAGATGCTATTGAGTTCATATTGGCTGGAGCTACGGGAGTTGCTGTAGGGACTGCTAATTTTATGAATCCTAGAACAACGGTTGAAGTTATTGAAGGAATTGAGAGATATATGGAGAGTATGGGTGTTAAGGATGTTGGGGAGTTGATTGGTGGGGTTGAGTAATAAGTAACGGTCGGGGAGTAAAGGGGTATGTTTCGCCAGCAGGTTATACGTCCTGTATAAATTGCCGGGCTCGCCGTCCATGGCTCGCTACTCCACATACCCCTTTACTCCCCTCGGTCTTGACTGATTAAGATTGGTGGGGAGACTGAGAGTGTGATGTATAGTAAGTTTTGTAAATTGGGAAATTATATATGTACTCAAGGTATGATTAAAATATCGAGTGGAGATAGTATAGGGGAATATGGAGCAGTGAGCCACGGATGGCGAACTCAGCGCTTTAACCTGACAGCCCTACTGGACTGTCAGAAATAATAATGGACTCGATGTACATTATTATTTAATTAACATGGACGTTTAAGGGCTGACGGAATATTCCCCTATACTATCGGAACGACTGTTAGTTAAAACACATAATAGTTAATTTAAAATACAGAATACGAATTAGGAGGAATTTATAGTATGGAACAGTATAAAAGAGATTTTATTGAGTTTATGGTTGAGTGTGGAGTATTGACTTTTGGTGATTTTACTACTAAGAGTGGTAGAAAGACTCCTTTTTTTGTGAATACGGGGAATTATAGAACTGGGAGTCAGTTAAGTAGACTTAGTGAGTTTTATGCTAAAGCTATTATGGATAATTTTGATACTGATTTTGATGTATTGTTTGGACCAGCTTATAAGGGAATACCTCTTAGTGTAACTACAGCAGTGGCACTTAGCAATAATTATGATAAAGAAGTGGCTTACTGCTCTAATAGAAAAGAAATAAAGGATCATGGTGATAAAGGAATTTTGCTTGGAAGTAAGTTGCGTGATGGTGATAAGGTCATTATTATTGAGGATGTTACAACTGCCGGGACATCAATCTATGAGACTATGCCAATAATTAAAGCTAATGGTAATGTGGATGTAAAAGGATTGATCATATCTGTTGATAGAATGGAAAAAGGGCAGGGAGATGAAAGTGCTCTTAATGAATTATCCAAGAAGTTTAACATGAAAACTTGTGCTATTGTAACTATGGATGAGGTTGTAGAGCATTTATATAATAAAGAGATTAATGGTAAAGTATTGATAGATGATAAGATGAAAGGCATGATAGATTCTTATTATAGTATTTATAGAGGAAATTAGAAAAGAGTAAATTTAATATAATAAAGATAATATAAGACACCTTGATGTTATATGAGAATATATATTTTGTATTGGGCTATCCTATTGGATGGCCTATTATTATAGGTAAATAGTATTAATTTGAAAAATGGAAAAATTTATAAGGAAGTAAATTTTATACACCTGATATCAATTATTTAGACTTCCATATTATTCCAAATATTTTATAATAAAATTAGGTAAACATGCTTTGAGTATTACTTGATAAATCTTTACCTTTGATAAGTAATAACACTTATCAATAATAAAATATTAGAGTTGGAGGAGTTTATATGGGTAACAAAAGCATTAACAAATTGATGTCATTATTATGTATTATTACGTTATTAAGTGTATTTGCAGCACCAGTTTTAACTAGCAGTAATGTATTTGCTAACACTTCAATTAGTTACTATGTATCACCAGAGGGAAATGATCAGAATTCAGGGACACAGCAAGAACCCTTTGGTACACTAGAAGGAGCAAAAAATGCTATTCGTACTCTTAAAAGCAGTTCTTCATTACCAGCAGGTGGTGTAACTGTCTATTTGAGAGAAGGTACCTATAATATGAGCAGTTCTTTTGAATTGACAGCTGAGGATTCAGGAACTGAAAGTTCTCCTATTATTTACAAAGCATATAATGGTGAAGATGTAAGGATTATGGGGGGATACGATATTGATTCTACTGGGTTTGTAGGGGTTACAGACCAGACTATTCTTAATAGACTACCAGCAGAATCAAGGGATAAGGTATTACAGATTGATTTAAAAACACAAGGTATTAGTCAATATGGAGAAATATCCAAAGCTGGTTTTGGATGGCCTAAGTTACCACCAGCACCAGAGTTATTCATTAACAATAAGACTATGACCTTGGCTAGATATCCTAACCAAGGTTATATGACTACAGGAAGTATAAATAACCAAGGTTTCATTCCAAGAAATCATGTTGATGATGATCCTTCTGATCCTGGTTATGTATCACCTGATGAGTATATCAATCAACAGGGACCTATTTTTTCATATTCTGATACTAGAGCTTCAAGATGGACTGATGAAGATGAAATATGGTTATTCGGTTATTGGAAATGGGATTGGGCAGATGATAACCTAAAAATAAAAAATCTTAATACTTCTTCTAAGCAGATAGAAGCTGATCATCCAAGTTTCTATGGTATTAGTAGTGGTAAACGTTATTTTGCGTATAATTTATTATCAGAAATTGATATGCCAGGTGAATGGTATCTTGATAGGACAAGTGGTATTTTATACATATATCCAGAGGGTGATTTAGCTAGTAGTAAAATACAGCTTTCAACTCTAGATGTTCCACTAATTAGAATGGCAGGAACTTCCTACGTAACAATAGAAGATATTACATTTGAATTATCACGTAGTGATGGAATTCATATGACTAATGCAGATAACAACCTAATTGCAAAATGTACATTTAGAAGATTAGGACAAAGAGCGGTTGTAATCGGAGACCCTTCATCAATAGGTCATTCAACTAATGATCCAGCGACTATACCAGATGGTGGAAGCAATAATGGTATTGTAGCTTGTGAAATCTATGAAACAGGAGCAGGAGGAGTTTTCGTAGCAGGAGGAGACAGGATATCTCTTACACCAGGAAACAATTATGTTGAAAATAATCATTTTTATGATTTTGCTCGTATAATAAGAACTTATACACCAGCTATAGCATTAAAAGGAGTAGGAAATAGAGCAAGTCATAACCTTATCCATAATGCACCTCACTTTGCAATTGAATTTGGTGGAAATGACCATATAATCGAGAATAACGAATTGTATAATATTGTTTACGAAACTAGTGATGCAGGTGCAATCTATACAGGTCGTGATTGGACATACAGAGGAAACGTTATCAGAGATAATTATATTCATAATATACCAACGATAGGTGGGCTTGGTTCTCACGGAGTTTATTTAGACGATGCCATGAGTAGTGCAGAAATTACAGGTAATGTATTCTATAACATCAGTAGTAGAGCATTCTTGATCGGTGGTGGTAGAGACAATATCATTAGTAATAACATCATGATTGATTGTGGTATGTCTTTATCATTGGATGACAGATTACTTGGTTGGGCATCAGATTCAGCTAAAGCTCCAGATGGAACACATTATAAAAGATTAATTGCAATGCCTTATCAACAAGAACCTTGGAGTAGTCGCTATCCAGAATTAGTTAATATTTGGTCAGATAGTCCAGCAATTCCAAAAGGTAATGTTATAACAAACAACGTTATATATAAAAGTGGAGCAATGAGTATAGCTAGTAAAGCTTCTCAATATGGTACCATCAATAATAATTTAACCCTAAGTGCTAGTGATAATCCAGGCTTTGTGGATGAGGCTAACAACAACTTTGCCTTAAGATCAGATTCTATGATTTATCAGCAATTACCTAATTTCCAAGCTATTGATTTTGATAACATGGGATTAAAAGTTGATGCATATCGTAGTAACTTAAATTCTGCTTTCGGCGATTTTACTGCTGTTTCTCCACAAAATAATGATACTGATTTAAACGCAGCAGGTGTAGAATTAGAATGGACACCATGTGAAGGTGCAGATTATTATAACGTTTTAGTTGCAACAGATTCTAATTTTACTAATATTGTATTTGATGAAAATGTAGAGACTAATAAGAGATCAATAGGTGGTTTAACTCCTAATACTACATATTATTGGAAAGTAGTAGCATCATCCAATGCTAATTGTCTATCAGGAGTAGAAAAGATGAATACAAATGGTATCTTACAATTCACTACAGGTGAAGCATCAGGAAGTACATTTCTAAGTGATATGAACTGGACTTCTTGGACTGGATATCAAGAACCAAATAAAGATGTAGATAGAGATGGAGATTCATTAAATATCAATGGACAGACTTATACTAAAGGGATCGGTACTCATGCAAATTCTACCATCATATACAACTTAAATGGTAATTATACTAGATTTTTAAGTGATATTGGTGTAGATGATGATGTTAACGATAAGGGAACTATAGTATTCAAAGTCTATCTTGATGATGTTTTGAAATATGATAGTAATGAAATGACTGGTTCTAGTGCTACAAAATATATTGACATTGATATTACTAGTGGTAATGAACTAAAATTAGAAGTAACAGATTCAGGTGACGGTATCCATTATGATCATGCCAACTGGGCTAATGCTAGACTTGAAGGCGGTAACGGAGGAATACCTACTACTCAGCCTATTATGATACAAGCAGAAAATTACAGTAGTATGAGTGGTATAAGCAATGGCGGTGACATGATTGGAAGCTGTGATGATGGTGATTGGGTATGTTACAGTAATATAGACCTTAGTACAGGGTATAGTCTTCTAAAAACAAATGTTGCAGTACCAGCTCAATACGCAGGATCTAGAGCTGAAGTAAGACTTGATAGTACTACAGGTACACTAATAGGAACTTTTACAATTCAGGCTACAGGTGCATTTGATGTATTTGAAGAACAATCTATAAATATAGTAGGGGCTAGCGGTACACATGATATCTATGTTGTTTTCAAAGATTATTATGGTGTAGGTAACTTTGATTGGTTTGAATTCAGTAATTAGAATTAATTAGTTAGGCAGCTTACCCTTGTGGTAAGCTGTTTAGTTATGTGCTAATATATTTACATAATCATAATTTATTAGAATGTGTGGTGAAAAAAATGAAGTCACATCATAGTTTATATAATCCTAATTGGATAGAGAATAATTATCAGCTGGAAGTTAGAAGTTATTATTATAGACATTGGAAGCAGTTTGACATGAAATTCCATAAACATGATGAAATAGAAATAATGTATGTCATTAAAGGCAGATGTACCATAAGAACAGAAGAACAAAAATATATCTTGAAAAAGGGAGATTTCATTTTATTAGATGCAAACGTACCACATGCTCTAATAGTTGATGAAGAAGAAACCTGTAGAATGCTTAATATTGAATTCAGGTTCATAAAATCAGTAACCGGGTATCTGACATTTGGAGAATTGGTGTCACAAGTTAAATCAGTACGTACAATGTTGGAGATGAAAAAATCCCATATACAATTAATAGATACAGGTGAAGTTTATAATGATTTACACAAAATCATCAATGAACTTAATCAGAATAAGGAAAATCTAATGATACAGATATTATTGATGCAGTTGATGATAGATGTTTCTAGACAGCTTGTACATTTTACAGACCAAAGTATATCAAGTAAAAATATATATGTAAAAAAGGCTATAGAATATCTTTATCATCATTATGACTGTGATATAAAAGTATCTCAGATAGCTGAAAGTATTAATATACATGAAGGTTATTTGTATAGAATTTTTAAACAAAGTACTGGGAAGACAATTATGAATTATCTAATGGAAATAAGACTTGATAAAGCAAAATTAATGTTAGAGAATACAGATGTTTCTATTACTGACATAGCTGAATATATAGGAATTAACAGTAGACAATATTTTACATATATCTTTAAAAGATATTATAAATTAACACCAAGTAATTATAGAAATAATTTTACCACAAGCAGAAAAAATAAAAGAGTATAGAATTCTTTTCTTTTTTATTCTATGTGGTGAGAAATTTTAAAGCTTAATTATTATATAATTGTTATAATCCTATCATAAATTGATTTTTATGAAGGAGGAAGTAATATGGCTTTTAAAGTAACGTTTATTGGAGCAGGAAGTATTGGTTTCACAAGAAAATTATTACAGGATTTATTATCAGTACCAGAATTCAATAACATCCAGGTAGCATTTACGGATATAAATGAAAATAATCTTGATATGGTTACAAAACTTTGCCAAAAGGATATAGATGCAAATGGATTAGATATCAAGATTTTTGCTACATGCAATCGTAGAGAAGCTATAAAGGATGCTGATTATGTAATAAACGTAGTTAGGATAGGAGGGCTTGAGGCATTCAAACCGGATGTGGAAATCCCAATGAAATATGGAATCAGTCAATGTGTCGGTGATACTTTGTGTGCTGGTGGAATAATGTACGCACAAAGAGGTATACCTGCAATCCTAGAATTCTGTAAGGATATCAGGGAAGTAGCACATCCTGATTGTATAATGCTGAATTATTCTAATCCTAACGCTATGATAACATGGGCATGTAATAAATATGGTAAAGTAAAGACAATTGGTCTGTGCCATGGAGTACAACATGGACATGAGCAGATGGGAGAAGCACTTGGTATTCCTTTTGAAGAACTAGATATCATATGTGCAGGAATCAACCATCAGACTTGGTATATACAAGTGAATCATAATGGCGAAGATATGAAAGATAAATTATTAGAAGCTTATGAAAATCATCCAAAACTTAGCCAGGCAGAAAAAGTAAGAATAGATATGTTAAAAAGATTCGGTTATTATAGTACAGAATCAAATGGACATCTAAGTGAATATTTACCTTGGTATCGTAAACGTTTGGATGAGATAGAAAATTGGATAGGTCATGAACTATGGAATCAAGGTATCTATGCAGGTTATCTAAATGAATGTATACGTACAAGAGATTCATTTGAAACAGATTTTCCAAAATGGATTAATGAACCAGCAAAAGTTTACAAACAAGAAAATAGAAGTAATGAGCATGGTTCATATATAATTGAAGGACTTGAGACTGGAAGAATATATAGAGGACATTTCAATATAGTAAATAACGGTACAATTACTAATCTACCTGATGATGCTATAGTTGAAGTACCTGGATACGTTGATGCTAATGGTATTAACATACCTAAAGTTGGAGATCTTCCACTTGGTTGTGCAGCGGTATGTAACAGTAGTATTAGTGTTCAAAGATTAGGAGTGGAAGCGGCTGTTCATGGAGATGATAAGTTATTAAGGCAAGCTATGATGGTAGATCCTTTGGTAGGTGCAGTTTGTAACCCACCTGAAATATGGCAGATGGTTGATGAAATGCTGGTTGCAGAAGAAAAATGGTTGCCACAATATGCTCAAACCATTGAACAGATAAAAAAGAATAATAAATAGTATCAAGGGCTGTATTAGAGATTTGATATCTTTATACAGCCCTTATTGGTTAAGTTTTTCATACTAATTCAGCTAATCTAGTAACAGCTACAAATATGTCAGAAATCTTATACCATGTTGGGTAGTCAACTATTCCAGTAACTGGAAGTAAAAACGCTTTTTGGAATATCTCTACAGCTTCTTTTGTCTTTGGACCAAAAACTCCATCCACTTTTAATCTAGGAATAGCGGGATAATTTTTGGATATAGCATTAAGCTGACGTTGAATAACTCTCACAGGTTCGCCAGTTGAACCTTGCTGCAAATTATAACCAGGGAAAGATGAAGGTATTCCACTAACTTTTTCAGCAGTATTAATATACATATCTTGACCATAGAAATATCGAAGGATTTCTATAGCATCATCTCCTAGATCACCTCTATATTTACTTCCCCATTGAGTCATCCAATTCTCACATTGGACTCTGACACCATCACAATATTGAGTAAGTATAGGTTGAACAATTCCAGGTCTTGATAGATAATTTACGAATAATTGATCTACTATATCTGAGATATTTCTATATATGTTTCTACCATACACGAATTTATGGTCAAATGCTGTAGAAGATGTAATGTTAAAGTTTTTGCCTTTTGCCCTATACCATTCTGTATATATTCTATTCAATGTAAACGAAAGTATAGCTAATATATTAGCTTGTATAGTACTTTCGGGCCAAGTGGAATATATTTCAGATGATGCCACATTTTTAATGTAACTAGTGAATGGAACAAAATAATTAGGTGCACTTGTATCATCAGGTGATCCGTCATGAACAATAATAATGCTAGGTACAACAGGCTGGTTCAATACAATGAAGCTATCTTCAACATCATCTTTTACTTCACTTTCTGGAATTTTTGGTGGATATTCTGCATATAGAGTATGAGGGTCTATAACTAATATTTCTTGCTGTTGCTGCTTGATCTTTGAAGAAACCTCTACAGAAGGAATCATTCTTACATCTTGTAGAGCTAATTGATCTGGTAATATCTGACATCCTGCAATTTTAACTGTTTCAAATTCTGGTGCTGTTATTTCAAGATTATATTCTGAATAAGGTTTTGGATTATTTGGTTCAAGGCTATATTCAAGTGGTGGAGCATCTAGGTCTATAGTTACTGTTCTACCAAGATTAGTGGTAGTCAATTCTTCAACGATTTCATTTTCAGGAGTAGCTTTTCTAATAGTTACTTTTGCAGAATTTATAGGCTTAAAACCTAATTGAGTGACCGTATTCACTGATAACTGACCAAAAGATTGAGTCGACGTTTCGGCTGGATAAATCCTTTTTCTCATAATTCTCCTTACTAATTTGGGCATAATTTTACTTACTTTCAGTATATGAGAAGACAAGTATTATTGATAAAAAATAAATCTAATATTTTTAGTTATAATAATAAAAAAAGAGAATACTACTTGCGTAGTATTCTTATGTGGGGGAGAACATATTGTAAACAGGGATACTAAGTAACCCGTTACAACCAATCTATAAGCTAGCCTTTATATAAAGACCAGAATAAGGTTGTTTGATCCTTATATAAAGGCTAATTTATTATCCATAAAAAAGCTTCCATACAATGAATCGTTATTTGGTATCCCTGTAGTAATAAGTATATCCAAATATAATTTTTTATATTCAATCATAGTCCAAAATTATTAACTAAAATTATCACAAATTTTAGTTAAAATTAGATATTTATTGACTATAGTTATATGTAAAGGTAAACTATAATTAAACTCGAATTTTATGACATAATAACAATTATGATTTATCCATAAAAAGTAATTAGGTATTATATTAGAATTTTACTTTTTTGGAATAATACAATTTTTATAGGAGGTATCAAATATGAATATAGCTAGTTACATAGACCACACAATACTTAAACCAGATGCGACAAAAGAACAAGTCATTAAAATATGTGAAGAGGCAAAAGAATATAAATTTGCTTCAGTATGCGTAAATGCATTTAGGACCAAATTAGTGAAAGAGAAATTACAAGGTTCTGATGTAAAAGTGTGTACAGTAGTAGGATTTCCACTTGGTGCTGTACCAACAGAAGTTAAGGCTTTTGAAACTAAATTAGCTATTGACCATGGAGCTAATGAAATAGATATGGTTATTAACATTGGTGCATTGAAGGACAAGAATTATGATTATGTCTATGAAGATATCAAAGGTGTTGTTGATGCTTGTAAAAATAAAGCGTTGGTTAAGGTAATTATTGAAACTTGTTTATTGACAGATGAAGAAAAAGTTAAGGTTTGTGAATTGTCTGTTAAAGCAGGAGCAGAATTTGTTAAGACATCAACTGGATTCAGTAAAGGTGGAGCAACTGTAGAAGATGTATCACTGATGAAGAAAACAGTTGAAGAAAATGCAAAAGTAAAAGCTTCTGGTGGCGTTAGAGATTATGAAACAGCTAAAGCTGTTATAGATGCTGGAGCTGATAGAATAGGTGCAAGTGCAGGAATTGCAATTGTAGAAGGTTCTAAATAGAACTTACCATCAGTAAATTATAGGCAAGCCTTATGGCTTGCCTAATTGAATATTTTAGATAATTCATCTAATATGAAATCATTTTGTTCTTTATTCATAAAACAAAAGCGGAAAAATTGTGAATTAAGAAATGGGAATGTAGAAGCATCTCTAATCATAATTTTTTTCTGTATTAATGTTTCAAATAATTGTTGTGAATCTATATCGTCTCTTAATATCTTGATTAAAATAAAATTAGCTGTTGGTGGATATACTTGAATATCTTTCCAGCTATCCAACTCCTTGTATATTCTATTACGTTCTTGTTCAATAAAATCTTTTGTCATTTTGATATATTCTTTATCTTCAAACATAACCTCACCAGCAAAACTTGCTAAAGAGTTGATTGTCCAAGGATTTTTTAGATTATTGATCTTCTCCATGATTGTTTTATTACCGCAGATACCGTATCCTAATCTTAAGCCAGGTGAAGCATAGAATTTTGAAACTCCTCTAGTTATAAACAAATTATCATATGAATTTGTAAGTCCAACAGAAGTTATTTTATACATTTCCTTTGTGAATTCTATATATGTTTCATCAACCATAACATATATATTTTTTTCATGGCAATATTCCAATATGCATTTTATGTCTTCAGAATAAATTGATGTTGATGTAGGGTTATTAGGATTACATATAACAAGTAAATCCATATCATCAGTTATATTTGATAACAGATCTTTAATATTTATTTTGAAATCCAGCTCTTCTTTCAAAGGATAATAATTAGAAGAACCACCGCCTATTGAGATTTCTCTTTCATATTCTGAATATGTAGGACCCACAATAAGAGCTTTTGTTGGTTTGATGATATTAATGAATATGGAAATAAGTTCAGTTGAACCATTACCAACAATTATATTTTCATAATTAACATCTATATATTTTGCCAATTGCTTTCTTAATTTTGTATACGCCCTATCAGGGTACATACCTATAACATTAACGTTTTTCAATAGTAGTTCTAATAGATTTTTAGAAACTCCTAGTGGATTGACATTTCCGCTAAAATTGATGATATCATATTTATTTATATTATATACTGATTCTATTTTCTCTAGGTCGCTACCATGAAAATGACTTTTTTTATTTGACACTTAATCACTTCCTTTACATCTATCATTATACCTATTAAGATTCAAAATGCAAGTCAAATTCAAGATAGTTGTGATATCTATTCATGATATTCATTTAATACAGTGGATTATTGAAGATGGTTTATTTATATAATTATATTTTCTTGAAATGTTTTTTTATTAAAGTTATTATAGATAGTAATATCGGCATAACCAATAAAATACCTATACCTAAATAACTTACATAATCAAGGGCTTGTCTTAGCATATCCATAGTTGTAGGTATTAAAGTTAGGATGAATACTATAGCTATAAGGATAAACACGATAATATTACGATTTATTCTAGAAAATAATTTATTAAGTAAAAATACTGCCATGTATAAGGAGAGAACAATTGTACCAAAAGTACTCAAAAGCCATGCTACTATAAAAATGGAATCTAATCGCTTTAAGAATTGCAAGGCATCAATTTCAATTCTTCTTATCGAAGCGAATCTAGCATCTTCATAGTGAATAATGCTATCAACTCCCATAACAGAAATAGAGGATTCAACATTTAGGATATAGACTATTCCTATTAGAACCAAAATACCTAATATATATCTAAAAACCTTTTTATTTTCTTTTTTAAAATCCATTGGTATTACAGCTAATAATTCTATACCCACAAAAGGGAAAATTATTTTAGGAAGAGTTTTTATTAAACCTTTTACATCTAATAAGAAGAAAGGCTTTATGTCAGTTAATTCACCCTGTGAGAAGATTGCAATATCCAATATTAGGGCGAAGATAATGAAAACTAAACAAAATATCTCAAATATTCTTCCTAAAACATGGATATCATTAAGCAATGTATAAAAACACACAATAAGCATAAAGGTAGTTAAAGCCCATATAGGTGTGTTTATTAAAAAGGAAAGCTTTATTGTTTCGCATGTCAATTTAGTTATAACAGTAGCTGTGGATATTGAATAGATACTGATGATAAATATAATACAGTATGATATAAATGTACCAGTAAGAATTCTACTATATTCAAAGATAGTTTTATTATTAAAGGTTTTTGCTAAATAAGTAAATAGAAATGCTGAAAAAATGATAATAATATCACCTATGACAATAGATATCCATCCGCCAGTACCTAATTCTTCGGCAATGTTTTTAGGAAGAGATATTATTCCGTATCCTACTATATAAGAAAATATTAAAAAAATTATCTGCTTGTTTGTAAGTGGCTCTTTCAAAAAAATACCTCCAATTATTGTCGGGTGTCATCTTTTGTTTTTAAATATTCTGGTCTTTTTTTAGATAAATGTACATCACTTATAAATAAATTTTTTAAAGCTTTAAAATTCAATGGTGATAAAGGAGCAACGTAGGATACACCAAAACTATCCATGGAGCATAGATTGACTGTTATTAAAATTACTCCCATAGTAAAACCAAATAATCCAAAAACACTAGTAACTATTATCATTAAAAATTTCAGAACCCTAATAGTATTAGTGATTGAATAATCAGCAGTTGCAAAAGAACTCATGATAGATAATGATACTATTATTACCAGTAAAGGACTAACTAAACCTGCTGAAACAGAAGCTTGACCAATAACTATTGTACCAACTATACCAATAGCGGGACCTATTTGTTTAGGAAGTCTTACACTAGCTTCTCTAAGAATTTCTGCAACTGTTTCCATCAAAAATGCTTCTAGAAAAGCGTTAAAAGGAACAGTTGCTCTTGATGTAGCTAAACTAATTATATATTGCGGTGGCAGGATATCCGAATGAAAGCTAACAACGGCAACATATAGTGAAGTCAAGAATAAAGAAATCATTATACATAGAATTCTAATGAACTTTGAAAAAATACTTATGAATGTATTGTCAAAATGATCATCACCAGTATCAAAAAATTCTATAAAAGTCTTTGGTACAACTAATGCCAGATTTCCACCTTCCACAAGAATTATTACCTTGCCGTCCAGAATATTGGCACATGCAGTATCTGAACGTTCAACAATACCAGATTGAGGGAAAAAATTATATGAATTATTTAATATGAATTTTTGTATATAGCTGGATTCCAATATGCCGTCAATATCTATCTTGGATATTTTATCTTTTATAGTACCAACTAAGTGTGAATTGGCTATATCTTTAATATATACCACAGCTACTGTAGTCTGGGTTCTTTTTCCCACTGTTAATTCATCAATACGTAATTTGGGGTCTTTTAACCTATATCTTATTAATGATAGATTATCATTATAATTTTCATTAAAAGCATCTCTAGCACCTTTTATAGTATTTTCTATATTGGGTTCTTGTACTTGACGCTTTTCAATTTTTAAGGTATTGGCAACAATATATTTTTCTTCTGTAGTTATAATAATTACTGAATTACCTTTTAGAACATAGTTAATGATTTCTTTTTCTTTAGTATCCGTATAAAAATCATCAATATAAATTGTATTAATAACCTTGTCAATAGTGATAGCTTTTTTTTGACATAATAATAATGGTTTGATGATATTTAATGAAAGTATATTTCTATCAGTAATCTGTTGGATATATAGTATAATGATTTCAGTATCCCCAACATTAAGATACCTAGTTGTTATGCCTAGTTCTTTTGTTTTTTTTATCCATGAATCGTTAATAATATCCATTTGACTTCATCCTTTATAGTACATTTATCTCTTAAAATTATCATCGCTTTTCAAGTTTTTGTTTACTATTGTTGTTTTCACATTAGCATTGATATTTGCAGATAAAAACGCTTGCTCCCAATCTATTTCCTGATATTGATAATAATGTTGAGCCTTGAATTCTTCACCAAAATTAAAAATATCACATTTGAAATTTTTTTGAGCCTCTTTAACAAAATCAATAATTTCGTTAGATATTTTATTAGAAAGTTCGGTTTCTAACTGTTTAATCATTTCATCTGAGATATTATGTTTATAATACTGATAACGTAGTTCTGCATGTAAGTCTAAATTGACAGTTATGTTTACTATATCATCTTTCAATGAAGTTGATATTTTCCTCTTGTTAATATGAACTCTAAATGAATATTTATTTTGATTATCAAGGGGATCAGGGATTAGTTCTACTAACTTAGTATTATCAGCTAGTATATACAAAAGAGGTTCAGTGTCCTGAACATCTATTATATCAATAAGTTTAGAGTCTTTGAAAACAGCCAATCCTAAATATTTTAAATCGTTAGATTCTATACCGATATATGGAAGGACATAACCCTCTGAACCAAATGCAATATCAGAAAGTAAATCACCGACATCAAGACAAATTGAATTTCCTTCGTCTTTTAGATTCCTTAATATATTCTCTATAAATAAACCAATTGCTAGAGCCTTATCAGTTTCTATATTAAAACATTCTTTTGTTGGTTCACGGCATACTACAGTATTTAACGTTTTTCTATAATCAAATAAACTGTCAACTCTATTCAGATATGATTCTATTCCACGTTTTGCAAATTCTTCACTGAAGAGTACAACCCTGGTAGCGCCAAGAAACGAAGGGTAAGGAATATTTGAATTATAGTTTACTCTAGCTTCTTCAAATGTTTTACCTTGGGCAAATATAGTGTATACGCTGGATGATTGTGATTCACCTGCATCTTCTCTTGGAGATCCGGTTAATTTTACAATTTCACCACAAAACTGTATGTTATCATCAACATAATCTATTCCCAAAGATATATTTACACATTTTTTATTGATGTCTTTTGAATCCCAACAACCTGTGAATAATAGCAGGGGTATAAGAAAGATACATATTATCTTTTTGTACATGATTTCACCTTTAATTAAATTTATATAGTAGTAAAGATTATTGAAATTAGTATTACCAATATATGAAATATTAAACATAAATTGACACTATTCTTGACACTTAATTAAGTGAACAATATAATAAATATATACTTTAATTCTATTTACTAATAATCATGATGTTAAAATATGAAAGAGGTAACTAAATGGGACTGATAGCAAACTTAAAGAATATATTTACCAAAAAAGTTATTGCTGATATTGATGAAAAAAATTATCTTGGAGTTGATATCAATAATATTTATAATGATGTAGAAAACACAAGTAAATTGTGCAGCAAACTGAAAAATACTTATAAGGATAAAGAACAGGTAATAGCAGAATATGATAGAGTGAATAAGATTCATACCAGTATTCAACAGATTGAAAAAATGAATAAAAAGCAATTGGCAGAATTTGAAAATTGTGCTAATAATTATATTGCTATTAAAAATGATAAAGTAGAATATGTGGATAGGATAAAGGGAGCAGGTCAACAATTCGATTATCTTCAGGATTATGAAGAAAATATTGATGATGTAATTAAGAATCTAAAAAGTGTTGAGCAACGACAACGAGATGTTAAAAATGACATTACATACATAGAGGGAGAAAAAGGTGATTTGTTATATGGTAAAGAGAGGTTAATCAAGGCACAAAAATTCGTTAAGATCTTGATGATTGGGTTATTAACCATTTTTGCTTTTTCAGCATTGATATTAAGCGTTGTTTATACTAATAATGACGTTAATATTTTTATTCCCTCAATAATTATGATTGTAGTGATAGGATTTTTTAGTTTGTGGATATATATTTTCAGGAGATATGTTATACATGAAATCAAGAAAAACAATATTTTGATGCAGAGAGCTGTTGAGCTTCTTAATAAAGTCAAACTTAAATATGTAAACAATGAACAGTTCCTTGCTTATGAATATAATAAATACAAGGTTAAGAGCGGAGAAATGCTAGAAGATAGATGGAAACAATTCCAGCAGAACAAAAAAGATAAAAGTAATATACATAAAATATCAGGTAATATAATCATTTTGGAAGATGATATTGAAAGAGTACTTAAAAAACATGATATCCAATCAATTAATTATATCTTGGATAACATTGATATATATTTAAATAAAGATAATAGATACACAGGTATGGAAAACATTAAGCAGGATAAGAAAACGCTAAAGAATACTTTGGAACAATATAATAATGAGATACAGCTTATAACCAAAATATTGATTGATGTTAGGAATAATGATACTACTAATGAAAAGGCTATAACTAAAATGATTAATGAGGTACTTATATAATTTTAAATTATTTTATTGGGTGCAAAAAGAGTTTTGTTCTGACGTGGCATTAGCAAAATAGTATATGTATATGTTACGCCAGCAACTTGCTCGTCCTGAAACTTTTATTCTTCTTAAGTAACAAAAAATAGCTGTTTTACATTTTATTATATATGTGAAGAAAAGATAAAAATAAAATAGCCTTGACAAACAAAAAATATTATAATACCATATAATATAATTAGTAATAGATAGTATAAATGCAGTGAGAAAGAGGAGTATGTTTGATACGGCTTACAGAGAGGAAAATTACTTTGAACTTAGTTCAGGTAGCTGAGAAATTTTCTATGATATGACAAACAGAAGGTAGCTTTTTAGCAATTTATCTGAAATTATAGTAGGATAGATCGGATGACTCCGTTAATGGTTATTAAGTGCTTATTTGGTATTGGCTATGCTGATACATTTAAGAATTAAGGTGGTACCACGGTCTTATCGTCCTTATTTGGATGATGGGATTTTTTTATTTTTAGGAAACTATTTTTGATGAGGTGATTAAATGAAAATAATAGGTATTATTTTAGTAGTAGTCGGAGCAATTATTTTTTATGGTGCAAAGCTTATGTATAAAAGGAATAAGAAGAAGTTAGATTATAATCCTAATAGGAACGATAATGAGGAGTTCTTAGCGTTGTTGAATAACGGAATGATTGTTACTAGAATAATTGGAGCATTATTAGTAGTAGTTGGTGTAATAATGATAGTACTATTTAGTTAATCACTCAACTTTACTATTGGTAAGAAAACATGTAATCATGCTTAATTAAAAGATTTGTAGAATAAAAATAATTACAAAAATATGTAGGAGGCAAGTTATGGCGAAAAATTTAGATAAAACTTACGATCCTTCTAAGGTAGAAGGAAGATTATATCAGAAATGGATGGACAATAAATATTTTCATGCAGAAGTAGACAGAACTAAGAAACCATTTTCCATTGTGATTCCACCACCAAACATTACAGGGCAGCTACATATGGGGCATGCTCTTGATAATGCTATGCAGGACATTCTTATAAGGTTTAAAAGAATGCAAGGGTATAGTGCTTTATGGCAACCCGGAACAGACCATGCAAGTATTGCTACAGAAGTAAAAATTGTAAAGAAAATGGCTGAAGAGGGAATTACTAAAGAAGATATAGGAAGAGAAAAATTCTTAGAGAAAGCTTGGGAGTGGAAAGAAGAATACGGTGGAGTGATAGTTGACCAGCTTAAGAAATTAGGATCATCCTGTGATTGGGACAGAGAAAGATTTACTCTTGATGAAGGATTGTCTGAGGCTGTTGAAGAAGTATTCATCAAATATTATAACAAAGGTTACATCTACAAAGGTTCCAAGTTAGTTAACTGGTGTCCAGTTTGTCAAACCACAATATCAGAGGCAGAAGTTGAGCATGAAGAGAAAAATGGACATTTCTGGCACATTAAATATCCTATAGTAGGTTCAGATGATTTTGTTGAGATAGCGACAACAAGACCAGAGACTATGCTAGGTGATACTGCAGTAGCTGTACATCCTGATGATGAACGTTATAGCGACCTTATTGGTAAGAAAGTAATTCTACCATTAGTTAATAAAGAAATACCTGTAGTAGCAGACAAGTATGTAGATAAGGAATTTGGAACAGGAGTAGTTAAGATTACACCAGCTCATGACCCTAATGACTTTGAAGTTGGACTAAGACATGATCTAGAACAGATAAATGTAATGAATGATGACGGTTCCATCAATAAAAATGGTGGAAAATATGAAGGATTAGATAGATACGAAGCAAGAAAGCAAATGGTAAAAGACCTAGATGAACAAGGATTACTTGTAAAAGTAAAAGAACATACACACAACGTAGGTATGCATGATAGATGTAAAAGCGTTATTGAGCCAATGATAAAACAACAATGGTTTGTTAAGATGGAAGAATTGGCGAAACCTGCAATCAGAGCTCTAAAATCTGGTGATTTAAAATTTGTTCCAGAGAGATATGGTAAGATATATCTTCATTGGTTAGAAAATATCAGAGACTGGTGTATATCAAGACAGTTATGGTGGGGACATCGTATCCCAGCTTACTATTGTGAAGATTGTGGAGAAATCATAGTTAGTAAAGAAGCTCCTGAAAAATGTACTAAATGTTCTAGTACCAAGTTCCATCAAGAGGAAGATACACTTGATACATGGTTCAGTTCAGCATTATGGCCTTTCTCAACACTTGGATGGCCTAAGAATACTGATGAATTAGGATATTTCTTCCCAACTAATGTATTGGTAACAGGATATGATATCATTTTCTTCTGGGTAGTTAGAATGGTATTCTCTTCAATGGAATTCATGGGTGAAGTACCTTTTGATACAGTACTTATACATGGTCTTGTAAGAGATTCACAAGGTAGAAAAATGAGTAAATCCCTTGGAAATGGTATTGATCCATTAGAAGTGGTTAAGCAATACGGAGCAGATGCTCTAAGATTAACATTAATGACTGGTAACGCACCTGGAAATGATATGCGTTATTACGATGAAAAAGTTGAAGCTAGTAGAAACTTCGCCAACAAAATATGGAATGCCTCTAGATTTATATTAATGAATCTTGAAAACATAGAAGAAAGAGAAGTAGCATTAGATGAATTGACACCAGCAGATAGATGGATATTATCTAAAGCCAATACTTTAGTAAAAGATGTTACAGAAAACATGGAGAAATATGAGTTAGGTATTGCTGTAGCAAAATTATACGACTTTATCTGGGAAGAATTCTGTGACTGGTATATTGAAATGGTAAAACCTAGATTATACAATGATGATGACGATACCAAAGCAGCCGCATTATGGACCCTAAAAAATGTATTAATAACATCACTTAAGCTATTACACCCATATATGCCATTCATCACTGAAGAAATATTTACTTTCATTCAAGATAAAGAAGAATCCATTATGGTTTCTGAATGGCCAGAATTTAAAGAAGAATGGAATTTTGCAGCAGAAGAATCAGAAATAGAATTGATTAAACAAGCTGTAAGAAGTATTAGAAATGTAAGAGCTCAGATGAACGTACCACCATCAAAGAAAGCAAAAGTTTTTGTTGTATCCGATAAAGAAGAAGTAAGAAATACATTCCAAAAAGGAAAAGTATTCTTTGCAACACTTGGATATGCTAACGAAGTAGTTATTCAAAACAACAAAGATGGTATTGATAATGACGCAGTATCAACTGTTATAGAAGATGCAACCATATTTATGCCTTTCGCTGAACTTGTAGATATTGAAAAAGAGATAGAAAGATTGAAAGCTGAAGAAAAGAAACTTGAAAGTGAATTAGATCGTGTAAATAAAAAATTAGCTAATGAACGATTTGTTAGCAAAGCACCTGAAAAAGTAGTTGCCGAAGAAAAAGCAAAGCTTGAAAAATATTCAAGTATGATGGAACAAGTAAAAGAAAGATTAAATAACTTAATTGCAAAATAAATATAAAAGCAAGTAGAATAGTAAAGTAAAACAGACAACGGGTGTGTAATAAAGGGGCTGTCTGATAATACATTTTTTGGAGAAGGCTAAAAGTTTTGGAAGATAGACTAGGTTTAGCTATTCATACCCTTAAACGTCCTGTTTAAAGGGTATGAGCTACGCCGTCCATGGCTTCGCTTACCGCTAAACCTAGTCTATCTTCCTTGATATTGACGTTAAAAAAATGTATTATCAGACAGCCCCTTCTTACTTATTTGCCGCTCTTGAGCCAGTAGAAGCTCTAATATTTCTTTAGATTATAAAAGAAAAATGAAAAATAACCGATACACATGAAAACCAGGATAATATTTCCATAATCAGCAACAGTCAATTTTGTAAACTGGCTAAGATTACTGGATATGGCTATTGCACCAAATGTAATCCAAAAAGCAGATTTGCCTGCCTTATCACGTATAAAAACACTTCGTTCCTCTTTTTCAGCTTTAATTCGATCAACATAATCAGGTTTATTTCTAACCGATAGATAAATTGCTATTTGAGCAATTCCAATAATTGTAAATGCTAAACAAAGAGCATACAAACTTTTTTGATCCTTACCATCTTGGAAATAACCAAGCACACCAATAATGATACCACCTAAAATAAAAGCAAATGACTTTTTAATCTCATTCTTAACATATTTATTCATAAAATATCTCCCTTCAACTAATTAATCTTCTTCCTCATTATAAATAAAAATATCTTCTATTAATTTATCAAAGGCCTTAGAAACCTTAAATGCCAGATTAATAGAGGGGTTATACCTACCATTCTCCAAAGAAATTATAGTTTGCCTTGATACCCCCACCTTTTTAGCCAACTCTTGCTGAGTCATCCTAAACTCTTCTCTCAACTCCCTTATCCGATTCTCCATTCAATACCTCCTTTAGTAAAAAATAATACTTACCTCTTAATCAATGTAAAGTGAACTTTACCACACCAAAAGTATAGCACGCTTTACATTTCATGTCAAGCAAACTTTACATTATATTTTAACTCAACAACATTATACACAATCCCCATTAAGATACACATTGAATAGAATAGGGAGGTTACTAAGAACTCTTAAAAACTAAATACAATGAAATACCTGAATTGATGTACACAATAAAAAAGGTGGTATAGGACTCGTTTTACGCAGACCGTTCCTTGGAGTAAGGCAAGTAAAACGAGTCCTATACCACCTGCCCCCATATACTAACCCCAATCATCTATTTTACTATTGAAACTCCCAACCTTATATGATACATTTATATAGAATTTAATCATAAAAAAAAGTCAAAAAATACAACTATATGCATCAAACTTATGTATTTTAATATAAATCCCTGGAGGTATTAACCCTTGAACTATAATGAAGCTGTAAAATATATACTTGATATACCAAAATTCGGAGTAAAATCAGGACTCGATAACATAAAAACTCTTCTAAAACTATTAGATAACCCCCAAAACAACCTAAAATTCATACACGTAGCAGGAACAAACGGCAAAGGTTCCGTATGCACAATGCTCTCATACATACTATGCGAACATGGCTACAAAACTGGATTATTCACATCACCACACCTTGTAGAAATAAACGAAAGAATAAAAATAAGCAACACCAACATAAGCAACGACGACCTAACAAGCATACTAATCCTAATTAAAGAAAAAATAGATTATATGGTAGATAACGGTTTCAATCATCCAACTTTTTTTGAAGTACTAGTAGCCATAGCATTAGTATATTATAAAAATAAAAACGTAGATTATGTAATCCTAGAAACAGGCTTAGGAGGCAGACTAGATTCAACCAATGTAATTGAAAATCCTATACTAACTATAATAACATCAATAGGACTTGACCATGTTGCTATTCTTGGAAATACTATAGAAGAAATTGCAAAAGAAAAAGCAGGTATAATCAAACAAGGCAGACCTACAGTTTTATATTATGATAAAAAAGAGATATTTGACACAATAAATGTCGAATGTGTAAATAAAAAATCGAAACTTTATAGTTACAATGATTTCCACTATAGTATTTTAAAAAGAACCAAGAAAAACATTGATTTTTCTATAAATAACAAGTATTATAATTATGAAGAAGTTTTTTTAAACACTATAGCAAATTACCAAATTATTAATGTTTCCATTGCACTTACCGCTGTTGAAGTATTAATAGATGAAGGTATGAATCTAAACACAGAATCTATATTAAAAGGTCTTAAAAAATTCAAGTGGCCAGGTAGAATGGAATATGTAATGGACAATATGCTAATTGATGGAGCACATAATGCCCAGGGTATCAGCATGTTTGTAAATAATATTAATAATTTATATGATAATACAGAAATCAACATTTTATACGCTAGTTTAAAAGATAAACCTTACAATGAAATGATTAGTGAACTGAAAAAATGTAATAATATAAATAGGATGATTTTGACTCAGATAGATAGTGATAGAGCAACAGACGTTAATCTACTTAAGGAATCCTGCGAAAAGTTAGGTTACGATAATATTTGTCCAATAGCTAACATAGATGATGCAGTTAATTATGCAATGCAGTTAAGTAGGGAAGGTAGAATGGTATGTTGTATCGGTTCATTATATCTGGTTGGCTATATTAAAAGTAAAATCAAAGAGGAGGACCAATATGATTAATTTTGAAGAAGAAATTAAAAGATTTAAACCATGCCTGGAAATTGAACAAGCAGAAGAATCGATATATGCTTATGATTCAAAAGATGTGTCCGATATTTTACAAGAAATGATTAGAGAAATAAAAAATGATGATAAGTAGAGTGGTGAGATAATAATGAGTAGATTATGCCTAAAATGTGGTAGTGAATTAAATGATGAGTATACATGCACTAATTGTGGATTGAAAATTGATATATATGAAAAAATTCAGAATACTTCAAAATTACTATATAATCAAGGTTTGCAAGTTGCTAAGCTCAGAGATCTTACTGGAGCTATCAGCTTATTGAAAAGAAGTTTGAAATTAGATAAAAACAATATAGATGCCCGTAATTTATTAGGACTTATATATTTTGAGATAGGTGAAGTTGTATCTGCACTTCAGCAGTGGGTAATAAGTAAAAATATACAAAAAGATGATAATATTGCTGATTATTATATTGAAAAGATTCATCACAATCAACACAAATTAGATACAATAAATTCTGCTGTTAAAAAATATAATCAGGCATTGAAATACATTGAACAAAAAAGTGAAGATCTAGCAGTTATACAACTTAAAAAAGTAATAAGTCTTAATCCTAATTTTGTAAAAGCTTATTGTTTGTTAGCACTTTGTTACATACATGACAATAATTTGGCAAAGGCAAAAAAAATATTATTAAAAGTTTTATCTATTGATAAAAGTAATTATGTAGCATTAAAGTATTATGAAGAAATAACATCACAAGACCCAGAAGAATCCAAAGAAAAAGAGAAGATATATGCAATTGATAAAAAACAAGAAAATTATTCAATCAAGGCTAAACCCAAGAAAGAAAGCAGGATTAACCCATCAGTATTACAGTTTGGTTATGTAATATTTGGTGTTGTCATTGGACTTCTAGTTGCAGTATTTCTGATTGTACCGGGAAAAGTGAAAAGCAAGACAAAGGAAGCTGATAACCTGAGAAAAGAGATATTAACCAAAGAAAATGAATATGATACTTTATTAGATTCTCTTAATAGTGACAAGGAAAAATTACAATTAGATTTAGATGAAAAAAATGAGGTTGCTAAACAGTATGAAGAAAAAGCAGCCAACTTTGAAGCGTTGGAAAATCTTCAAAGTGCAGTGGCATTTTATCTAGATAATGACAAAGAAGCTGCAGCAAATAAATTATATGTTGTTAAATCAGAGAATTTGACGTCAAATTCAAAACAACTATATAATAAGTTAAGACAGGAGATATACCCTGTCATGGCAAAAAATGCATTTACTGAGGGTTCAAGATTATATAGCAGAGGTAAAAGCCCTGTGGTAGAAAAAAATCTCAATCAGGCTGTTGCTTATTTCAAAACTGCTACAAAATTTGCAAGCAGTGATGATTATTTTGCAGATGATTTGCTTTATTACGAAGCAAGATGCCATCAATTATTGGGTAATAACAAAGAGGCAATTGATTTATTCCAGAAATTGATTGACCAATATCCAAAATCAAGCTTCAAAACTTGGTCAAATAATTATTTGAGTCAATTAAAAAACTAAAAATATAAATTAAGGAGCTGTTTCATAATAATTTTTATGGTAAACATTTCGATGGAATTTTAATCTATCAATTGATTATTAAAAAATATTATGGAACAGTTTTTTTATACAATAATATATTGGGTTAAAAAGATAATAGTCAAAACAAAATATTATATATTCCTTATTTTAAAAAAAATTACAATTAAAAAAAGGAAATTGGAAATAAATGGAGAATTTATAAAAATATGTAAAATATTTACAGGAGGAGGTAATCTAGTGTCTACCCAATGTAAAATTGTAAAAAGAAACTTAATTGTAAATGTTTCAGAAGAACTTGATCACCATAATGCAGAAATAATCAGAGATAAGATTGATAAGCTTATAATAAAGCATAATATTAAGTGTGTCATATTTGATTTCTCCAATACCAAGTTTATGGATAGTTCGGGAATAGGGGTTATAATGGGGCGGTATAAGAACATTAAAAATATGGGAGGTAATGTTGTTGTTACCAACGTAAATACTAGAATGGATAGAATCTTTAAATTATCAGGTTTATATAGAATAATCAATAGTTATGATAGTGTAGACCAAGCACTAAAAAATATTTCTAATATTAGCTGAATGAGGTATTTGATTATTATTGAACTTATTGAAATAATTAATAGATATTAAAATTCGATATAAAAATAACAAATATTGGTAATAATAAAGGGGGATATTATGAAGTACGAAAATGAAATGAAAATAGAGTTTAGCAGTAAATCACAAAATGAGTCTTTTGCAAGAGTGGTAATTGCATCTTTTGTGGCTCAACTAGACCCAACACTTGAAGAATTATCAGATATTAAGACAGCTGTATCAGAAGCTGTAACCAATGCAATCATACATGGTTATGAAGAATATGATGGACAAGTTTATATGTATTGCAAAATTACAGATAATAAAGTCTATATAGAAATAAAAGATTTTGGAAAAGGTATTGGTGATATTGACAAAGCACGTGAACCCCTGTTTACTTCAAAGCCTGAATTAGAACGTTCGGGAATGGGTTTCACAGTCATGGAGACTTTTATGGATGAAGTGGAAGTAGAATCCAAAGTGGGTGTTGGATCAAAAATAATTATGAGGAAAAAGCTAGAGAGTCTAGAAAAGCTTTAAGAAGGTGTTGAATATGGATAAAACACTAGAACTTATAAAAAAATCTCAGCAAGGAAATCAAAATGCAAGAGAACAGATAGTAGAAGAGAACATTGGATTGATCTGGAGTATTGTAAAAAGATTTTCTAATAGAGGATACGATTTGGACGATTTGTTTCAAATAGGTAGTATTGGGTTGTTAAAGGCAATTGATAAATTTGATTTATCTTATAATGTAAAATTCTCAACTTATGCGGTTCCTATGATAATGGGAGAAATAAAAAGGTTTATGAGAGATGACGGGATGATAAAAGTCAGTAGATCATTAAAAGAAGTAGCAAATAGAGTACGTATCAATAAAGATCTTTTAAATAAAAAATTAGGTAGAGAACCTACCATAGAAGAAATATCTCATGAGATTGGTACATCAGTAGAAGAGATCGTAATGGCTCTGGAATCTAATGCAGAAGTAGAGTCTCTCTATAAAACCATACATCAAGGAGATGGTCATCCTATTTTTCTAATAGATAAACTTGAAAAAAACACAGATGAAAACACAGTGATGATAGATAAAATAGCATTACGTCAGGTAATTAGTCAGTTATCTCCAAAAGAAATGGAGTTGATTATATTAAGATATTATAAAGATAAGACTCAGACAGAAATAGCAGAGAAGATTGGTATATCTCAAGTACAAGTTTCAAGGCTAGAAAAGAAGATTCTAACTCAAATTCGTGAAAAATTATCATAAATTAGAGTAATTATTTGAAAGAATTACCCTTATCATATATTTGTTTATTTGTATTTTTCATTCCCATTAAGGAAGATAAAATATAATTTTATCTTATCCAAACCTATGATTATTGGTCATAGGTTTTTTTTGGAATTTTTTAAATGAAAATAGTCACTTTTCTTATAATTACCAGAATAGTTATGGTTAATACTTCAAAAAATATTAGTAACTTATATAAAATTCTAAAGAGGTGATTTAATGAAATATAAAAGGATATTGATAGTTGCTATTATGCTTGTATTAGTATTAGTATCTGTTATGACTTATATGTACTTAAATAAAGAAACAGATATATCATATCAAGGAACATTTGTTAATCGTACCTTTAACCAAAAAGGGTGATTAGATGAATAATGTATATATAAAAGCTAGTAAAAAGGTTAGTATTGAAGGCAAAAAAGATGTTATCATTGACGATATTGCTGATATAGAAGGTAGAAAAGATATAATTGACAAGATAAAAAATATTATAGTATTTACTATTGATACTGATGAAAAAAAGAATTACCTATTATCAATAATTACGGTAATCACAGAAATACAAAAAGTATTTGAAAATATACTAATCCATAATGTTGGTGAAGAAGATATTATTATCTCCTACAGCCCTAAAAAGAAAGAATGTAAATATAAGAAACTAATTAACATCTTTAAGGTTATATTTGTTTGTATTACCCTTTTTACTGGCGGTGGTATTGCAATAATGACTTTTCATACAGATGCAGCTGTACCAGATGTTTTTGTGAAATTATATAGTTTATTTTTGGGAGAAGAAAATCTTAATCCTCTAATTATTGAAATACCCTATTCTATAGGTTTGGCAGTAGGTATAATAGTATTTTTTAATCATTTTTCTTCAAAAAAATTAACTGATGATCCTACTCCAATAGAAGTAGAGATGAGATTGTATGAAAGAGATGTTGAAGATTGTATAATAGAAAATCTTAGTGATGAAGGGAATAAGCAATAATGTTTTTGCAATATCTATTATTAATTATAATTGGATTTGGCGGTGGGGTAGTTATAGCTGGTGGTGTCTTTGCTTTCATAGCTATTATCGGAATTGTTCCTAGATTAGCTCAGAAAACAGCAACACAAAAATATATCTGGGTATATGAAGATGCCATTATGTTTGGTGGAATGTTTGGAACCTTAGTAATGATTATTAATTTTGAGTTACCGCTAGGGAATATAGGAGGGATTATATACGGATTTTTTTCCGGTATATTTGTGGGATGTTTAGCTGTTTCACTAGCAGAAGTATTAGATGTAATACCTATTTTAACTAGAAGGTTTAATATAAAAGTAGGGATGGCATATTTTATTGTAACTTTAGCAATGGGAAAATTGATTGGTTCATTACTGTACTTTATCATACCAGGATTTTATAAGCTAAAGTAAAGTAGAGAGGTAAGAAAGGATATATATGATGGGAAATATTAATGAGCAACAAAAAGAATTTCAAAAATTAATTGATAAAACGTCGCCAAAAGCTAGTCTGTTAAAAAATTGTATATGGGCTTTTGTAGTTGGAGGAATTATATGTTGCATTGGTCAGGGAATTACTGATTTGTTAATGTATGTAGCAGAACTTCCCAAGGATGCAGCATCTACTTTTACTAGTATTATTCTAGTATTCCTTGGGGCATTGTTAACAGGACTTGATATATATGATAGTATCGGAAGAAGAGCAGGTGCAGGTTCAATAGTACCTATTACAGGATTTGCTAACTCTATTGTATCTCCAGCTATTGAATATAAAAATGAAGGTTATGTGTTTGGAGTTGGAGCTAAGATTTTTACTATAGCAGGACCAGTTATTTTATATGGTATGCTTTCTTCGGTAATAGTTGGATTGGTTTATTATATGATAGGATTAGGATAAGATTGATTTATTGGGATTTACAGCATTTGATTTTGAAAGGATGATATAGCATGGGTAGTCAGGTAGGAGAGCAAACTATAGCTTTTGATAATCCCCCTACTATTATAGGACATGGTAATATTGTAGGACCAAAGGAGGGAGATGGATTATTAAAAGAGTATTTTGATAAAATATTAGAGGATACTTTGTGGGGAGAAGAATCTTGGGAAAAGGCTGAAAGTAAAATCCTTAATGCAGCAATAAATTCTGCAATTGATAATGCTAATATAGCAAAAAATGATATCAGGTATATTTTTGCAGGGGATCTTTTAAACCAATTGACAGCTAGTACTTTTGCTATTAGAGATTTCAAAAAACCTTTTTTCGGGTTATACGGTGCTTGTTCAACAATGGGAGAATCTCTAATCTTAGCATCTATGGCAGTAGAAGGTGGTTTTGCAAATTATTGTGTTGCAGCTACATCCAGCCATTTCTGTGGTGCTGAAAAACAATTTAGATATCCATTGGAATTTGGTAATCAAAGACCTTTGACAGCTACTTATACTGTAACAGGTAGTGGTGCTGTTGTTGTTGGGAATACAGGAATAGGACCAAAAGTTACCCATGTGACACCTGGTAAGATTGTTGACCTTGGTGTAAAAGATGCTATGAATATGGGGGCAGCTATGGCACCAGCAGCGGCTGACACTATAATAGCTCATTTCAAGGATACAGGTAGAAGTGCAGCAGATTATGATTTGATAGCAACTGGAGACCTGGGAATGATAGGTAAAAAATTGACCATTGAATTGGTGGGAAAAGCAGGATACGATTTGAGCGATAATTATACAGATTGTGGTATTGAGATATTTGATAATGAAAAACAGGATACACATGCTGGTGGAAGTGGCTGTGGTTGTTCAGCAGTTACTTTGACAGGCTACATTTTAAAAGAGATGGCTAAAGGTACATTCAATAGAATTTTATTTATACCTACAGGGGCATTATTAAGTCCTAGCAGCAGTTTTCAAGGTGAGAGCATACCAGGTATAGCTCATGCTGTTGTAATAGAAAATAGCCAAGAATAGTGTGAAGGAAGGGACATTATGATTGATTATATTAAGGTTTTCGTTACAGGTGGAGTAATATGTGTAATAGCACAGATTTTAATGGATAAGACAAAATTGATGCCTGCTAGGGTTTTAGTTATTTATGTTTCATTGGGAACATTTCTAACTGGACTAGGTATATATGAACATGTTGTAGAATTTGGTGGAGCAGGAGCGACTGTACCCTTGATAGGATTTGGTTATTCCTTAGGTAAGGGAGTAATAGAAGCAGTGAAGACATCAGGTTTTTTGGGGGTCTTTACAGGAGGAATGACTGCAACTGCTGGAGGAATAACGGCGGCTTTATTATTTGGTTATCTAGCAGCTGTATTATTTAAGCCAAAAGATACAAAATAGAAGAATTAATATGGGCTGTCTGATAATATATTTTTTAATAAATGTATTATCAGACAGCCCCTTTGTTATTCTTGATATATGAATGGTGGTGGAGAATAATAATCGTCATCAAGATATGGTTTTTTGTCTTTGTCTTCAATTTCAATAGGTTTGTCTTCTGGTGCTATGAATTCTTCGTCTTCGTTAATTTTATCATCAAGGTCACCATCAATATAATCAGTTGGTAATTTCACTTCTGGTTTCTTGACATGAGGTCCATGTACATTGCAATATTCACCGATAGTGCTGTACAGTAATTCATATTTTCTATCTTGTATCCTTGGAGGATGTTTAGGGTCCCAGTTGGAAGGAACAAGAGGTTCAGGTCTTTTTATGAATACTTTTGTATACTTACTATTGCTTGGACAATATTTATTAGCAGGAAGTCCAGAAACAGAACATATAGTTTGCTTCACATGAACGTCACAAGTCTCAGTTGGAACGGTACCTTTTTCAAAGAATTCAGTCATGATTGTAGAACCACGTGGGTCTTTATTGCATAATCCTAACTTAGCCAGTTTACCCGATTCTGTACATATCTTAGCTGTTACAATATTATCAGGTTTGTAGAACTCTTTTCTAGGTAGCCCTTTATGAATTTCTTCCATAATTTTTCGCCAGAGTATCTTATGATAGCTTCTTTTATAAACTTGTTCTTTTGGTGTGTCATAACCTTGCCATATACTGGCAACATAATAAGGAGTATATCCTGTAAAAACAAGGTCTTTCTTCTCGGAAGAGGTTCCTGTTTTACCAGCAATGGGCATACTAACACTATTGAACTTTACAATTGTTCCAGTACCTTTTTTAACTACATCTGTCATAGCATTAGTCAATAAAAATGATGTTGTCTCTTTCATGACCCTAACAGGCTTTGGTTGTTCGTTGGTAAGGATTAGGTTATTGTCATGATCTAGTACTTTTGTGTAGAAGATAGGTTTAACATATTCACCGTTATTGGCTATAGCGCCATAAGCTGCTGTCAGCTCTAATAGACTAACTCCTTTAGTAACGCCTCCAAGAGCTAGAGAATAGTTTTTATCAGAATATATTTTCCCATTTATGGTTTCCTTTTCTACCAATGATGTAAATCCAAGATTCAATAAATAATTAAAACTTGTTTCTATTCCTATATCCATTAATGTCTTTACCGCATGAATGTTGATAGAATAGGTGATACTGTCTCTTACAGTTGATAATCCTTTATAATTATATTTGTACTCACTGCTGTCATACCAATTGTGTACTTCCCATGGTACAGAATTTTTTGAAACAGAATATGAAAATGGAACATCATCAAGTACTGTAGCTAATGTATATCTACCAGTATCAATGGCTGGTAGATAGGCAGCTAATATCTTGAAAGTTGAACCAGGGTGACGATAGGTCTGTGTAGCTCTATTTAAAAGTTGATTTCCGAGTTTTTCACCACGACCCCCTGCAATAGCTTTTACATGCCCTGTGTGATAATCAATTATTACCATAGCAGCTTGTGGCTGAGGTACTAGAATGCTTGATTCTGATATTACTTCATCTCCTTCAGAAATCCATGAAGCTTTTAATTCTTCTACATAGGCTAGTGCTTCTTTGTCTGTATCAAATTCTTTCTCTTTATAATAATGCTTTATCCCAGAATCTTTTTTATCCACTGAAAGACTATACATAATCTTAACAGAGTAATCTTCTTTCTTAGGAGGATAGTTGGATTCATCAAGGAATTCTTTATCTACTATGTTCTGTATATTGATGTCTTGAGTAACATATATATTAAGACCACCAGTGTATATAAGGTCATAGGCTTGTTTTTCTGTATAACCTTTCTTAATGACTAAGTCATCTTTTACACGAAGAATGACTTCGTCAACGAAATAAGAATAATTAGAATTCTTATTAGCATTTTTATTAGTTAATTCAATCTTAGAATATACATCTTCTTCTATGGCTTGGTTATATTCAATTTCAGTAATCTTACCTTGCTCAAGCATTTTATTAAGAACTATAAGTTGACGTGAATGATTGTTTTCAGGGTTAGCTATTGGGTCATATCTAGTAGGATATTTGGTTATGCTTGCCATAACTGCTGATTCCGCAAGAGTAAGGTCTGAAACATCTTTGTTGAAATATCTATTGGAAGCTGCTTGGACTCCATTAGTACCACGCCCAAGAGCAACTGTGTTCAAATAACTTTCCAGTATAATATTTTTATCAACCCTTTTTTCAAGTTCTATGGCTAGATATTGTTCTTGGATTTTTCTTTGAAATGTTTGGGTAGCTGATAAGACATTATTCTTTATGACCTGTTGAGTTATAGTACTTGCACCTTCACCAGTCAGATCTTTTGATTTTATATTATTTATGATGGCTCTCAGAATACCCTTTAGGTCAATGCCTTGGTGTTCATAGAAACGTTCATCTTCAATTGCAATGAAAGCATTCCTCAGGTGTTCCGGCATTTGATCTAGTGATGCATATATTCTATTAGCATCAGTTCCATGAAGTGTGGTTATTTCATTCCCAAGTTGATCATATATAAAAGTTCTATATCCTTTTGGCATAATATCTTTATCATAATCTATTTCTGGTGCTGCATCAATGATTGCTTTAGTTATACCAAGCCCAGCTATTATTATGAGTCCAAAGGTTATTAAAAGAGTCAATACTAAGATTCGGATGAACGATGTACTGATTGATTTTTTTACTTTATTCGATTTTGATTCTAATTCTTTTTCTCTTTTGCTTTTAGAGTGATTGCTATAATTCATGTAATAGCTCCTTATAATGCATATTGACTGTTTCTTGGTATTTTTCCTATATTAAAAGGATGTCTTTTTTGGGAGTCTATTATTCACAAATTAGGGGAAAACTTACAGTTTTTTTATGTGTGTATATACAACAAGAGAAACCCCTATGAAGAGGTTTCTCTTAATTATAATCAATTATTTGTATTATCACTATCTGGGTCGTTATTATGTTCCTTAGGTAAAAATGGTGTAAATAAATCTGAGTTAACATCATTATTATCGCTATTACCATTATTATTACCATTATTATTATTATTATCACCATCAGGGTCTATAAAATCTGGTGGTAGAATATCTGGTACTTCTGGTTCTGGACCATGAATATTACAATATTCACCTATCATTGAAGGTGGAAGCTCATATTGTCTATCCTGAATTGTAGGTGGTCTTCTTGGGTCCCATTCTTCTGGTACGAATGGAACAAGTCGTTGAATGTATACTTTTTCTTCCTTACTTGATTCAGGACAATATTCTGTAGCAAATAATCCAGAGTCTTTACATATTGTTGCTTTTATATGAACATCACATGGTTCAGTTGGTTCAGTTCCTTTAGCAAAATATTCTGTTCTTACAGTGGAACCTCTTGGATCTTTATCGCATAGTCCAGGAACAGCTAATTTACCTGACTCTGTACATATCTTAGCGGTTACAATTCCAGAAGGTCTATCAAATTCTTTTCTAGGAAGTCCTTCATGTACTCGCTGCATTACTTCTTTCCAAATCTTTTTGTGATAATTTAAGTATTTTTGCTCTTTTTGGACATCATAACCTTTCCATACAACAGCTGTATAATAAGGAGTAAATCCAGCAAAAACTAAGTCTTTATCACCTGTAGATGTACCTGTCTTACCTGCAATAGGCATGCCAGAAAACCAAACTTTTTTACCAGTACCATTGTTAACAACATCAACCATAGCATCTGTCAACAAGAATGCAGTTGTTTCTTTCATTACAGTTCTTGTAACTGGTTCTTTTTGCATAAGTAGTTTACCGTCATGGTCAAGTACTCTTGAATAGAATGTAGGTTCTATATATACACCATTATTAGCGATAGCTGCATATGCACCAGTTAGTTCCAACACAGTAACACCTTTTGTCAGACCACCAAGTGTCAGGGATAAACCTTTGTCAGTGAAGTTTCTACCATTTACGGTTTGCTTTTCAACTAGTGTTGTAAAACCTAAATTTAGTAAGTAATCAAAGCCTGTCTGAACACCTATATCATTTAGGGTCTTTACAGCTAGTATATTCATTGAATATCGTATACCTTCTCTAACGGTTGTAAGACCTCTAAACTTATAATCATAGTTTTTAGGCCAGCCCTTAGGTTCATTAGGAAATTGAGTAGGGACATCATCAATAACTGTAGCTAATGTATAACCAGCTGTATCAATAGCAGGTAAATAAGCAGCAAGTATTTTAAATGTCGAACCAGGGGAACGAGTGGAAGTTGTAGCACGGTTAAATGTGAGGTTTCCTACTTTTTCACCTCTACCACCAGAAAGTGCTTTTACTTGACCAGTGTGTTGATCAATGATTACCATTGCTGATTGGGGCTGTGGTATATATGTAGGGTTTTCAGCAACTATCTCATAGCCTTCACCAGTTAATTCTTTCTTCAATTGTTCAATATAATCATTAGCTTCTTGGTCTGTTTCAAAGGTTTTATTTTTTTTAACGACTTTTTTGTTACCATCTTTATCTTTTACTGTTACTAAATAATCTAGAATAACACTGTAATCAACATTTTTCTTAGGGAAAAAGTCTTCATTAGTGTAAGTTTCATCTACGATTTTCTGCATATCAGTGTCTTGATTGATATAAATGCTTAATCCACCACGATAGATTAAGTTAAATGCTTGGGTTTCAGTATATCCTTTTTTAACCATAAGGTCATTTTTTACTCTTGAAATAACTTCATCAACGTAATAAGAATAACTTGAATTACCAGCATAAGTTTTGTTTACTATTTGAATATTATTATATACGTCTTCTTTTAGTGCTTCATCATATTGTGCTTGTGTTATTTTCTCCTGTTCTATGAGTTTTTTGAGAATTCTTGTTTGTCTTCTTTTGTTATTCTCAGGATAAGTAACAGGATCATAAAAACTAGGGTTCTTAGTTATTGAAGCAATAACTGCTGATTCAGCAATTGTTAATTCACTTACATCCTTATTAAAATATTTATTAGCGGCTGCTTGTACACCATTGGTTCCTCTACCAAGGGCAACAGTGTTTAGATAGTTCTCTAATATAGTTTTCTTGTCGGATTTTTTTTCAAGCTGTACTGCTAAATATTGCTCTTGTATTTTTCTTTGAAGCGTTGTTTCTGTTGATAATATATTATTTTTAATAAGCTGCTGAGTGATGGTGCTGGCACCTTCACTGAAACTTTTTTCTTTTATGTTAGTGAAAATAGCTCTAAAAATACCTTTTACATCAATTCCATTATGTTGCCAAAAACGTTCATCTTCTATAGCAATAAAAGAGTCTTGAAGATAAGTAGGTATTTCATCAAGTTCTACAAATATTCTATTAGCATTAGACCCATGTAATTGAACGATTTCGTTACCATCTTGATCATATATAAATGAAGTGTATCCTTTTGGAACAATATCTTCTACGTTAATATCAGGTGCAGAGTCGATGATGGATTTAACGAACCCTAAACCAGCACAAACACCTACAATGATTAGTAACAAAAATGCAAAAACTAAAATCTTAATAAAAGATGTGCTTACACTTTTCGTGGCTTTACTTGATTTTGAATCAAGTTCTTTTTTCTTTTTCTCGTTGGAATCCTTACTAAAATTCATAATTTTCCTCCTTCATACAGATGATATTATATCAAATATAACTAGATATAGAAAGCAAAATATATATTTTGGCATAAATTTAATATTTATTAACAGATTATTCATAAATTGTATTGTGTTTGTAATTATTCTGCAAAGGCTTTATTAAATATGGTTTCAGGGATTACATAATAAGGTTTTATTAATATTATTAACATAAATTTCCTGTATAACAGATTGAACTTATATTAGAATTAAATATCTATACCCCCTTCAATTAGGTCAACTTATATAGGTAGACATACACAAAATATAATTGCTTATCATATACTTTATATAAGGATTAAGAAATGCTGTTAATGCAACAATAGACATAGGAGGAGATATGAGAAGGAATATAAAAGGCAGAAAGCCGAGAAAGAGTAGAAGTAAGAAAAAAAGATTTGGTGCATATATATGTATCCTCATAGCAGTCATAAGTCTTAGTTTTATTTTTGTATATACATATTTAGATAAGCAGATCTTACCTATTGTAGTAGCTATGTCACAATTGAAAATCAAAACTATAGCTACACAGTCCATAAATGATGCAGTTAGAAAAACATTAGAAGAGAAACAAATAAATACTGATGAGTTAGTGACGTATTTCTATAATGAAAAAGGAGAGATAGTATCTTGTAGTGTTGATACTATAACCATCAATGAGATATGTGCTGATGTCATCAATAAAATCTCAGAAGAAGTGGATAAATACACAGATGAAACTATACCTATACCATCAGGTAATCTAATAGGGTCTAATATATTTGCAAATACAGGTCCTAATATAGAGGTGGAAATACTTCCTTTTGGTACAGCCACCATTAATTATGATAGGGAATTCAGATCAACAGGGATAAATCAAATAAATCATAGAGTATGGCTCAATATAGAAACCACCATGCAGGTAGTTGTTCCACTTGCATCTGAAAAAGTAACAGTATGTCAACAGGTAACTCTAGTAGATAGAATCTTAAGCGGAACAGTACCTCCTAATTATGTAAATGTTCCAGAAAGTAACATCTTGGATGTAGCACCAGGAGAATTCAATAAATAGAAATTATTAATAGTGTCTTAATAGTGGTAAATGTAGAAAAAAACATATATAGTGATAATAACGAGAGTTTATTATCACTATATTCTACCCAATTTCTAGTTTATTGGGGCTATAACATATCTTCTCCAGGAGCCCAATCAACTGGGCATAGACCACCTGCTTGTAAAGCTTGCAAAACCCGTAGGGTCTCATCTACAGAACGTCCTACATTAAGATCATGTATAACGCTATATTTTACCACACCTTCTGTATCAATAATGAATAATCCTCTTAAGGCTATGCCTTCATCATCAAGTAATACACCATAGTCCCTTGAAACTGATTTCGTCATATCAGAAGCTATAGGAAAATTAATTTTACCAAGATCACTATTTATCCAAGCTTTGTGAGAGTGTTCGCTATCCACACTTACACCTAAAACTTCTGCTCCAAGTTTCTTGAATTCTTCTATTTTCTTACTATAACCTGTAATCTCGGTAGGACAAACAAATGTAAAGTCTAAGGGGTAAAAAAATAATACTAACCATTTACCTTTATAATCTTCCAGCTTTGCTTTACCAAAGTCACTTCCATCACCTAGGGCTGTAGCCATTTCAAAGCATGGAGCTTTTTTGCCAACTATCCTATCCATATAATTCCTCCTCATGATAATTTTTAACCTTTTATAAGAGTATTACATTTTTAGGGGAATATTATTCTATTATTAATGCATAAGATAATGTACAGTAATTTAATCCTTATTTAGCCTTGATTTTATAAAATTATTTATGCTATAATAAAATAGTATTTGTAATTAGAACCACTATTTTATGAAAGCGTAACATATTAAGAAATTAAAATAAATTATAGCGAGGTGTTAATATGAAATTTACTAAAATGCATGGTTGTGGGAATGACTATATTTACATTAATGGTTTCCAAGTAAAAGTAGATGATCCTGCCCAATTATCCATTAAAATGAGCAATAGACATTTTGGAGTAGGTTCCGATGGAATAGTGCTTATATTACCTTCAGATGTAGCTGATTTTAGAATGAGAATGTTTAATTCAGATGGTTCAGAAGCTGAGATGTGTGGAAATGCTATCAGATGTGTAGGAAAGTATGTTTATGATAATAAGATGACAGACAAGACTAGTATAACAATTGAAACACTAGCTGGAATTAAGATACTAGATATGACAGTAGTTGATGAAAAGGTGACATATGCAAAAGTTGATATGGGAGAACCAATATTAAAGGCAGAAGATATTCCTGTAATCAGTGATAAATCTCCTGTAATTGGAGAAGAGATAGATGTTAATGGTAAAACATTTGAATTTACTTGTGTTTCCATGGGTAATCCTCATGCTATAGCTTATGTTGATGATACAGATACTTTTGAAGTAGAGAAAATAGGTAAGTTAGTTGAAATAGATGAAAAATTCCCTAAGAAAGTAAATGTGGAATTTGCACAAATAATAGACAATGAAACTATTAAGATGCGTGTATGGGAGAGAGGGTCTGGAGAAACTTTAGCATGTGGAACTGGAGCTTGTGCTACTCTAGTAGCATCAGTACTTAACAATTTAACTGATAGAAAAGCTGTTGTTAAATTAATAGGTGGAGATTTATTAATAGAATGGGATAAAGAGAGTAATCATATCTATATGTCAGGTGAAGCAGTAACTACATTTGAAGGAGAATGGTTATTATAGCAATAGTAATTAAACGGGAGGAAAACTAAATGGAGACTTATATACAAGAATTAATAGCAGACAGAATAGGTGGAAATCAATTTGGAAAGAGTACTGTAATATACAAATTTGAAAAAATAAAAAGAGCTAAAGCTGCTGCAATAAGCGAACATCCAGATATGGAAATCATTGATATGGGTGTTGGTGAACCGGATTCAATGGCAGATGAAGGTGTTGTTAAGGTGTTGTCAGAAGAAGCATCCAAGTGGGAAAATAGAAATTATGCTGATAATGGAGTTCCAGAATTCAAATCAGCCGCTGCAAAGTACTTAGAAGAAGTTTATCAAGTAAAAGATATCAATTGTGAGACAGAGGTTAATCATGCCATAGGTTCAAAACCAGCACTTGCTATGATGGCTCAGGCATTTATTAATCCGGGAGATGTTACTTTGATGACTGTACCTGGTTACCCGATAATGGGAACTATGACAAAATGGCTTGGTGGAGAAGTTTTCAATCTAAGACTGCTTCAAGAAAATGACTTCTTACCTGATCTAAATTCCATACCTAAGGATATTTTAAAAAGGGCTAAGTTATTATACTTAAATTACCCTAATAATCCAACAGGAGCAGTTGCCACTAAGGAATTTTTTAAGGAAGTTATTAAGTTTGCAAAAGAAAATGATTTGATTGTTGTACATGATTCAGCATATGCGGCTTTGACATTTGATGGGAACAAACCATTAAGTTTCTTAAGTGTAGATGGAGCTAAAGAGGTAGGAATAGAAATCCATTCACTATCTAAAGCTTATAATATGACTGGATGGAGAATTGCTTTTGTAGCAGGTAATGAAAAAGTAGTAAGCGCTTTTGCAGCTGTAAAAGATAATAATGATTCTGGACAATTCAAAGCTATACAAAAAGCTGGTATTTATGCTCTAGAACATCCAGAGATTACTGAAAAGACAGCCGCCAAGTATTCAAGAAGACATAATATGCTTGTTGAAGTTCTTAATAAGATAGGTTTCAATGCTAAAAAACCAAAGGGTTCTTTCTATTTATATGTTAAAATTCCTAAAGGTGTAAGAGGTGGCATTGATTTTAAATGTGCTGAAGATTTCTCTCAATTCTTAATAAGAGAAAAATTGATTTCAACTGTACCATGGGATGATGCAGGAGCATTTGTAAGGTTTTCTGTTACATTTCTAGCTGATACAGAGGAAGAAGAGAAGAAAGTAATTGATGAAATATATAATAGATTATCTGATGTAGATTTTATTTTCTAATTGGATTAGAATTGAATAAAATTAAATATGTAATTCAAATAATATGGACATTTCTTTAGGGAAGTGTCCATATTTTAATTACATATATTTAATAAATTACAATATTAAATATTAAATATATGCTAAAAATTAAAATAATGAATAAAATAATAATTGAAAAATTTCAAAATAGTGATATAATATTAATAAATAGCTAATGATGATATGAAATATAAGATAAAAGAGGTGAATAGGAAAAATGCTATTGAACTGATGTGAGACATAAAACATAGCTTAAAAGAATAATTAAAAAATAATAAATAATAGGAGATGTAATTATGAAAAAAACAGTAAAATTATTAATGAGCGTATGTTTAAGTTTAGCAATGATGATGAGTATTTGTAGTTTTAACATTCAAGCAGCTGACGATGATAATGTAGATTTATATTATGCAAATATAAATAGTGTTTATGATCATGGGGTGTTACAGGGATGGAACATTCAAGGTAAAATTGCTGTAAAGAATCTGGCATATCAAAAAAATGTAGTAGTCCATTATACATATGATGATGAAACATGGAATGATGTATCTGCTAGTTATGAGAAAACTTCAAATGACGGATATGAAATCTGGACTTTTGAAACACCTATGCAGCCATCAAACAAGTATTATTATAGATACAATTGTAAATTTGCAATTAAATATGAAGTAAATGGACAAACATATTGGGATAATAATGAAACAAAGGATTATTCTTTTAAAGGTCTTAATCTAACTAATAAACAGGATTATCAATTAAATAAGTGTCAAATGCTAGTTGATAGATGCTATTATAGATGCGGATTAAATGGAACAATAATGTTCCAAGATTTTAATCCAGATAAAGAAGTAACTGTTAGATATACAACTGACAACTGGAAAACATATAAAGATATCAAAGCTTACAAACATCCATTGTATAAACCATATAAAAATATGGAAACATGGATATTCAGAATTCCTGAAAGAGCTGATAAATACGAATTTGCAATCATGTGTGAAGTGAATGGAAATACTTTCTGGGATAATAACTTCGATAAAAATTATGTTTACACTAGATAATTATTTTTATAATTAAATAAAAGCTAATATATAATGTTGTAATAAATATGATAAATAATAGGAGATGTGATTATGAAAAAAACAGTAAAATTATTAATGAGCATATGTTTAAGTTTAGCAATGATGATGAGTTTTTTTAGTTTTAATATTCAAGCAGCTGATAATGATAATGTAGATTTATATTACGCAAAAATAAATACAGTTGTAGATCATGGGGTATTACAAGGATGGAATGTGGTAGGTAAAATTGCTGTAAAAAATTTAGCGTATCGTAAAAATGTAGTAGTTCACTATACATATGATAATAAAACATGGAATGATGTATATGCCAGTTATTTAAAAACTTCTACAGATGGATATGAAATCTGGACTTTTGAAACACCATTACAGCCATCAAACGATTTTTATTATGAGTATAATTGTCAATTCGCAATTAAATATGAAGTGAATGGACAGACATATTGGGATAATAATAATACAAAAGATTATTTATTAAAAGGTTTTAATCTAAGAAGTTTGCAAGGGGATGTATTGAATAAGTGTCAATTATTAGTTGATGATTGCTATTATATAAATGGATTAAATGGAACAATAGTATTCCAAGATTATAATCCAACTAAAGTGGTAACAGTAAGATATACAACAGATAATTGGAAGACATATAAAGATATCAAAGCGTACAAACATCCATTGGATATATATAATAATTTGGAAACTTGGACATTTAAAATTCCTGAAATAGCTGATAAATATGAATTTGCAATCATGTGTGAAGTGAATGGAAATACTTTCTGGGATAATAACTTTGATAAAAATTATGTTTACACTAGATAATTATTAATTATAATATTTGAATAAATAAAAGGGCGTTCCTATAAAGGGACGTCTTATTTATTAATTGATTTTAGGTTGCTTATAAGTAACCTATATTCGCTAATATAATATAAAAAAGTGATATTTACTTTATTTTAAAATATAATTAAGATAAATTAATATTTATTGGTTATTTTATATTATTAATTTTGATTCTATAACAATGTTACATATTATTAACTAAAATTATTATATAATATAAAGAAAATTGTGTTATGATAACAATTGAAAATATTCTAAATAATGGTATAATAACATAGTTGAAAATATTACTAGAAAGAAAGGGAGTTAAAATTATGAAAAAAACAGTAAAATTATTAATGAGTATTAGTTTATGCATGTGTATGATAATGACATTATTTACATTTAACATTTATGCAGCAGCTGATTGTAATGTAAAGCTTAATTATGCAGATGCTAAGCAAGAACGTGATTGTGGAGTATTAAAAGGATGGTATACTCAAGGTGAAATCTCAGTGAAAGATTTAGGCGATAACAAAAATGTAGTAGTACATTATACTACTGATGGAAGTACATGGGAAGATGTAACTGCCACATTTTTAAAAACAGCAACAGATGGATATGATATCTATACTTTCAAAACACCTTTATGCCCTTGGAATGGATTTTACTATTATAACTATAACTGTCAATTCGCTATTAAATATGAAGTAAATGGACAAACATATTGGGATAATAATAATGGACAAGATTATTCAGTGAATGATTCAAATATGTAATGATATGGAGTTATCAAAAAAAGGCATTCTTTATGGAATGCCTTTTTTTAAGAAATAATCTCAATCTTATCTTTTAGAGTTTCTTTAGTAGATGCCAATATCTTAGAAACAATACCAACACCAATTTTTGATATGAATACTAATGTCATATCATCTAACCCCTTGGATTCATATTCAATAACATCTAATTTTTCATTTACCGTATCAATCTTATAAGTGATATCATTAACAGTTACAAACCCTTTAATCCGGTAACAGAATTCTTTTAGAGTATTAAGAACTTTGATTATTTCTTTAAGTTCTATGTTGTTATCTTTCAATTTCATTATTATGGTCTTAGGCTTGTTTTCAGTTGTATTTGAAGTTTCACCAATTTGATCATTAATGACAGATGAAAATTTCAGTGATTCAAAATCAATTTTACCATGAGTTATCTCATAGATTAAAGCTTTATCATTGATTGAACGTATCCTAGCTTTTATTTCATCGGCTGTTTCAGGACTTATCAAGTCCATTTTATTAATCAAAATGATTTTACTATGTTTGATTTGATTTTCTACGCTGACCATCATGTCTATTTCTTTCATGAAATGCAAACCATCTACTATGCAAATAGCTCCTTCATAGGAAAAATCATTACTACATTGTTTTTTTAATAGGTCAATTATAGCTAACATATTGGCAGGATCTGCTAACCCAGAGCTTTCAATATAGATATTGTCCAGTTTTTTTTCTAAAAGAGCTCGAAGACTTTCTATGAAATTATCTTTTAGACAACTACAAAATATTGAGCCGTTAGTAAGCTCTATCATATCCATATCTTTTCTGCTTACTACAGAGCTGTCTATACTAATAGAACCGAATTCATTCATTAAAACACCTGATTTAGCTTCTTCGGAATCTAAAACATTTTGCAGAAAACTTGTTTTACCAGAACCTAAAAATCCTGTTATGAGATATATTTTTGTCATGAAAATCATCCTTTATATTATAAAAGTAATTGTTATATCAGAAATACATGTTCATAATATATTCTTCGTTGAATTTCATATTCGTTGATAGTTCAATATATTTGCATTTTGATTTTATTACATCAAAATTATTTGAACTGTTGTCATCTAGGAGATACTTAACGCAACCACCTAATGAACTATTACCTAGAATTTCAACTTTATCTTTTAGTTCTTTTTGAAGTAGTCCTATTGTTATAGCATTAGTAATATTAAGATTGCTGCCAAAGCCTCCAGCTAGAAATACTTTATCAACATCATCAAAGGATATGGAAGCTTCATCTATTAATACACTTATTCCTGCTGAAATAGCAGATTTGGCAAGTTGGAGCTGTCTGATATCTTCTTGATATAATCCTATTTCAGTTTGCTCATCTTTGTATAGTACAACTTCATCTATGTTTAATTTTCCTGTATTATCTATTACATCAGTATCAATCAACTGGGCAGTTATATCTACAAGGGCTGAACCACAGATGCCTTTTGGAGTACTGTTGCCAATAACATCATATTTGAATTTATCATCAACCAAGCTAATATTGCATATGGCTCCATCAATACTTCCCATACCGCATTTAATATTGGCACCTTCAAAAGCAGGTCCTGCTGCAGTTGCAGCACAGATAATAGAATCATCTTTTGTCTTCAGTGCTATTTCTCCATTGGTACCTATATCAATAAAAAGAATGTTTCCTTCTTGGTTGATAAGATCACTATAATAAAAACCTGCAGTTATATCAGAGCCAATGTAAGCTGAAACTCCAGGTAATAGAGTAACAGTACAATCAAGCAGATTATCTCCGAATAGTTGACTGTATAGGTATTCATTAAGAGATAAGTCTATTGTTGTAAAAGGACTTATGGATAATTTATAAGGATTAATACCAGTCAACAGATACTGCATGGTCGTATTTCCGCTTATAGTAATTTCCATTATATCTTTTTCATTTAATTCATATTTATCAACAATAGCTTTTATGCCAGAACTGATTTCATTACATATCAATTGGGTCTGAATGTTTTGCTTGTCTTTTATAGCGTAATTAATCCTGCTTATTACATCTGCGCCATAAGCCTTTTGAGGATTAACATTTTTATAAATGCCTATTTCTTTACTTTTAAGCAGGTCGATAAGTGTTATTACAATAGTAGTAGTACCAATATCAATACCCACACCATATGCAGTAATTTCATTATCAGCAGCTCTAAGTATTTCTTTGTTGTTCTTAGACAACAGATATATATCCTTTTTTAGATTATCTATATTAGATAGTCCTTTCACTGCGTTTAGAGAATATTTATAATTTGCTACTAACTTCTCATTAATTAGTTCTACAGCACTCTTATTGTTATCAGGACTTTCTATTATCCCATCAATTTTAAGTAATTTATATTTTGGGTTTTTGATATTACCAATTTTATAGTCCGTCTGTATTTTTGATGTAGCAGCTTCTTCTTTTAATTCTATAGTTATATCATTATCAATATTATGGAAGCAAGATAGAATTATTCTTTCTTCAATCTCACTATCTGTAAGGAATCTTCTTTCTTCATCTGATAATTCTATATTACCTTTTAAAAGTTTCACTTTACATTTACCACATACTTTTTTTCCACCACAATATGCTTCAATAGGGAAGTTATAATGTCTAATTACGTTTAAAAGATTTTCACCTTTTTTCACTTGATATCTGTATGACTCATTTCCTTGTTTTATTATTAAATTATATTTTCTAAAAGGACAAGTCAAGTTACTGCATTTACTACAATCGTGGTCTACTGTAGTAGGAGGTATATTTGCTGAGGCTCCATAATAGTAAGACAGAGTCTTAGTAGGAGAGAACATATATCCTGATGTTATAGTAATGTCAGTGGATTCTTTTTCATTAATCATATCAAGTATAGTCTTTTGGAATTTGATACTTGATTCACTAGAGCCAGGTTCGATTCTTGATGTCAGATTGATACCATTGTCACTTTGTTCTTTTTGCAGTAAATTGAATAGAGAATTACTTATATCAAATAACATCTGATCACCTATAGTATTCAACATCATACCTTTTAGATAGTCATTGTTATCAAAATAACGTTTTATCTCTTCATCAATAAAACTACCTAGAGTAACTAAACAAAAAATTACTTGTTCGCAATTATTGTCAATATAATTATCGTTAGCTGTTATTATATAGTATCCTTTTGGTGTAATGTTCTTAACTGAATCATCAACTACTTCGTCATATATTTTGCAGTACTCGCTATAATTGGTACTATCTTCATAGCACTGCATAGTATTAAGTACTTCCTTCTTGTTTAATGTTTTACTAAATTCAATTACCATTCTTGATAATCACCTCCATAAGCTATCCATAAAGTTAGAGAGTTAAAATACGATTATAATTATATATTATAACTCTTAGTATTTTAACTCTCAAGGAATTCTACAGATATGATTCTATAACGCTGAATAATTCTTCTTTGCTAGGTATGATGGAAGACCATTTAAGTTCACCATTAATATATATACAAGGTAAATTGGTAACTCCCATTTTCTTACATCTAGCTATATTGATTTTTTCTGTGAATTTATATTCAATTAAATCTATTTTATCGCCAAAGTTTTCTTTTGCTACATTAGCAGCATCCATCATATAAGTACAAGCAGCACATGAGGCAGAGTCAAGAGTAAATACTTCTACAAATGGTTTTTCTAGATTCTTATAATCAGGTATCTCAACATTGATATCCTCATCTTTTGATTCATAGTTCTTAACCATTTCACGAATTGTATCAGTATCTTTAATTGTTTGACCTATGGCTATTGTATTATCAGTAGGTACAGCATATGGCATATCACAACCTGGAGAAATGATTAAGTTCTCATGTGTCAAAGTATCTATCATATTAACAACATACTTCATATTATCCTGTTGAGTTCCATGTAACATCAATGTTGTTAATGGAATATTACCGCCAATAGTTATATTATACTTATCTGTTATCTCTTTTGCTGATTTTATATCAACATTTTCATCTATAGATATTGAATCTGGACTAGTTTTACACATTACTTCAATTTGTCTAGTAGCATTACCACATACAAAGAAAGAAGATTTGGTATTCTTTACTTTTATATAATCAAAGATGGTACTAAATGAATCATGACATAAAGAAGTAAAATGTTCAGGTGATATTTGAGAAACTAGTGGGTCAACCACAGCTATTATATCCATGCCAGCTTCAGTATAGAAATCTATCATTTTTAGTGAAACTTCTGTACAATATTCCATTAACTGTTTTACATAGTTCTCATCCAATATCATATCCATAAAGAGATTGTTTCCTCTTAAATGTGATGCTAGTGTAAAAGGACCACATATCAAACCATATAATGCAGTAGTATCACCAACTGATTCCTTCATTCTATTCATTACATCAAGAATAAGAGGAATTCTACCACTTTCTTTTGTTGGGAGTTTACATTTACATGGAATTATTGCTTCTTCTTCACAAGGATGTGTTTTTACAGATGGTGGACAATCATCAGACCATACAAGTTCACATCCAAGTATTTCAGCTTCTACTTGTAGATCAAAAATTACAGGCATACCATCTGGTTGGTATAATTTATGAGCTTCCATTAATGAATCATATAACTTATTACCGTCTTTTAAGACTTCTTCTGCAGTATAACCTTTTATTGAACCTGCATGAACGCCAACAAATGGAACCCAAGGTATTTTATCTGTGGATTGATGTTCTAATATATTAAGTACACGCTCTTTTCCTGTCATATTAACACCCTAACCTCTCTTAAGTTTTTTAATTTTAGTTTAATATTAGTTCTTTAGCAACTTCAGCAGCTGAAGCAGCATCTACTGTATAACGGTCAGCGCCAATTTCTTCTGCAAAGTTATCAGTAACAGGTGCTCCACCTATCATAACTTTTACTTTATCTCTTAATCCTTTTTCTTCTAATGCGTCAATAACTGCTTTCATATTAGGCATTGTAGTAGTAAGTAGAGCAGACATAGCAATTATATCTGGATTATTTTCTTCTACAGCAGCAATATATTTTTCTGGAGAAACATCAACACCAAGGTCAATTACTTCAAGACCAGCACCAACCATCATCATTCTTACAAGATTCTTACCTATATCATGTAAGTCACCTTTAACAGTTCCGATAATAACTTTACCTACAGGTTCTATTCCTTGTTCTTCCAATAAAGGCTTGATAACATCAAGACCAGCATTCATAGCTCTTGCAGCTATTAATACTTCTGGTACGAATACTTCGTTTCTTTTGAATTTCTCTCCGATAACACCCATTCCGTCTAGAAGACCATTAAGGATATCAGATGCATCTAATCCTTCAGAAACAGCTTGCTCTGTTAATGCAACTACCTCTGGCATTTTACCTTTTTGTAGTTTTTCAGAAATATTTTGTAGTAATTCGTTCATTTAGCAGCACTCCCTATAATTTATTTATTTATAATAGTATGTAATTATTCTAGTATACAATTGATATTAATTATAGAAATATAATATTTAATTTTGTACTATTTTATCTTATAGTTAATTTATCACAAAAAAATAACTAAGAGCTGGAAGAAAATGCATTTTTATGGTTACGTCAAAATGTATTTTACCACAGCTCCTTTGTTGGAATAACTATATTAATGGTTCTATATATTGTTACGAACAATTTCTTTTGCAACTTCAGCCGCACTGGCTGCATCAGTAGAATATACGTCGGCACCAATTGTCCTTGCATAATTAGATGTTATTGGTGCTCCTCCAATAAATACTGTAAGATTATCTCTTAGACCTTCTTCTTCTAACAATTTGATTGTATTCTTCATAGTTATCATTGTAGTGGTAAGTAGAGCAGACATAGCTATAATGTCAGGATCATGTTTCTTGACTGCATCAACAAATTCTTGGGGAGATATATCAACCCCTAGGTCTATAACCTGAAATCCCATACCAACCAACATCATTTTAACAAGATTCTTACCTATATCATGCAAATCACCTTGAACTGTACCAATCACTACTTTGCCAAGGTAATTAGTGATATTAGGGTCAATCAAAGGACTTATTATATCAAGAGCTATATTAAATGCTCTTGAAGCAATAAGTACTTCAGGGACATATACTTCATTCTTCTTGAATTTCTTACCTATTATATCCATAGCGTCAATAAGAGTATTTAATATTTGTTTGTAGTCATAACCTTTTTCCAATGCAGAAATGGTCAATTTCCGTACTTTTATTGATTGTCCTTCCTGCACATATTTAGAAATTTCATTTAGAGTATTATCCATATAATCACCTTTTTAATATTGTAAAATAATTTGTCTTATATTAATTATACATTTTTCTGTATTTTCCTGGAGAGATGTTCTCATAATTCTTGAATACCTTTGTATAATAACTTTGATCGCTGAAGCCCATCATTACAGCAATATCACTTATACTGTATTTTAGGTCTAACAGATATTTTTTGCTTTCTTCAACTCGTACCATATTCAGATACTCGGAGAATTTCATATTGGTTTCTTTGCTGAAAAATCTACTGAAATAAGTAGGACTCAGATTGACGTGTTTTGCAACCTCATCTAAGGATATATTTTTATTGTAATTATTATTGATGTATTGCAAAGCTTTCTTGATTACGTTTGTATTTTCAACGTTATCTTTATTTAATTTGAATGCAAGTTCTGTAAACTTCTCTAGAACTTTAACTATCCATACACACAGTTCTTCTACATTATGAATACTAAATGCAGTCTTATAGAACTTGATATTTTGTTCAAATATTTCTTCAAAATTGCCGCCGCCTTCAACTGCAGCTCTAGACATAACAACAACTAACTCTATAATAAAAGAAATAACCTTATCATTATTACCACTATGCTTGAATAATATATAACCAAGCAGTTCATTAAGAATGGCTTTTGCACCTTCAAGGTCACCTCTTCTTACTTTTCCGCTTAATTCTCTTTCAAGCTCAATAGGGTATGCTTTACTAGTAAAATTATTTTCTTCTTTTATCTCTTGAATATTCTCATTTATTATTTTTTGTTCAAGATAAAAATCTTTCTTCTTTTTTAATTCATATTTTTGGTCTCCTACAATATCCTTTGTAATGATAGATAGTAGGTTAGCTAAATATCTTACTTTTTCAGGGGCTATTATAGGTATTATCTTATAATATGATTGTAATATCCCTCTTGCTGAAATAGGGATATTATATACCTTTATTAGGTTGTCTATAACATACGGGTCAGTAATATTCATTTGGATGGGTCCTGCAACTAGAGCACCACGAAAAACATTTCCAATAATAATTGCACATGTGATATGAACTAATCCACCAGGGCAGAAGAATATATAGGATTCTCCTAATGATTCTGATTGTTTACTAGCGTATAGATGAGCTCCGCAACAAGGTGATTTATCACCTGTGAGTTCCATGAACTTAGTACAATAGTTAAACATTTCCCCTTGTGAGAATACTGTATTGCCAGTATCATCTATAAGCATACAATTTACTTCTGTTATCTTGTAAAACAGTTCCATATTTTTTTTGATAATATCTAATTCGTCGTCTTGAAAAAAATCTAGCATAATTATCACCTAACGTCTATATTTGTGTTTAGAAATATATATATATATTATCATATATTCATAATTATTAGTTGTATAATTTTTTCTTTTTTTGGATTATTTTGTTCAAAGAATTGATATATCCAGTATTTTTTTGATTACATTAGAGTAATTTTACTAAAAAATAACTCATCACTAACTTGACACATGTATAATTCTCATATATATATAAATCATGGTATAATATAAAGTAGAGAAAAAAATATGTATATTATAAAATATTGAGTTGGGGAGGAAAAAAATGTATAAAGTTCTTATAGTCGATGATGAATATGAAATAAGAAAAGGTATCAGTAATTATTTTCCTTGGAACGAAATAGGTTTTGAAGTTATAGGTGAAGCAGAAAATGGAAGAGAAGCTCTAAAAATCATTCAGAAGAATCATGTTCATGTAGTACTTTGTGATATAAAGATGCCACATATGACAGGAATACAACTGGCACAAATATTATATGAGCAATATAGTCATATAAAAATAGTATTCCTAAGTGCATATAAAGATTTTGAATATGCTAAAAAAGCTCTTGTCTATGGAGTTAAGGACTATATTGTAAAACCAACTAAGTACAAAGAGCTTTTGAATGTATTTGTTAAGATAAAATCCGAATTGGACAAGTCAGAAGTTATAATAAATAAAGATAATCCTGTCAAAGACGACAAAACCCAAGATACAACTTATCATGATAAAATGATCATTACCATTAAAAACATTACGAAAAACAATTATCAGAATGTAACCCTTCAACATGTAGCTGATAAAGTTAATATTAGTCCTTCCTACTTAAGTAAATACTTCAAATCAAAAACAGGTGAGAATTTTTCTGATTATGTACTAAAAATCAAGATGGAAAAAGCTAGGGAACTATTAATGGACATCAGGTATAAGACCTACGAAGTAAGTGAATTGGTAGGTTACACAAACCCTAAAAATTTTACTAGAGCCTTCAAAAAATATTTTGGACAAAGTCCCCGCAATTATAGAAACGGGGGTAAAAAATGAAAAGTTCAAGATTGTTTATTAAAAACGTAATTGTTTTTCTGATTCCAGTTTTATTACCGGTTATTGTGTTAGGCAGTGTTTCTATTCTGATAACCAAACAATATGTATATGAGAATATAAAGCATAATAATAACAATATACTGAAACAAGAAAAAGGAAATATTGAACTTATTTTTAATGAAATCGATTCTCTGTACATTAATTTCAGTACTAACCCTGAAATAATAGTGGAGTTGAAGAAGATTCTCAGAAAGCCTTTACTTAATAGAGAAGAATATCAAATGGTTCAGACAATACGAAAGTTCATTGATGCTCCAGCTAATGCTAAACCTTATATAAATTCTATCTATGTTTTCTTTGAAAACGATCATGGCCGCATTCTCACTACAACTGAAGGGTTGATATCTAATTACGATTATTACGACATGGAATGGAAAAAACAATTCTATGAGATGGATAACTCAAAAAATACATGGTTGGAAAATAGAACCATCAAACCTTATTCTTTTGATAAGAAAGGGAAAAGAGTAGTAACTGTATATCGTACCATAAATGCATATGGTTCTAAAAAAAGAGAAGGTATGATTGTTCTTAATATTGATACTGATTATATAGATAATTTATTGAACAAGCTTGATGTCATTCCAGAACAATGTATTCTGGTTACCGATGAAAACAATAATATAATATTTAAAAATAAGGATTTGCCTTATCTAAAATCACTGAAGATAGACCAAATAATCAACAGTAATGATGAATATATCATCCAAAATATAGAAAATGAAAAATATATAATTTCTAAATTAAAATCCAACCAGTACGGTTGTAACTTTCTTTCTATAGTACCCGAAAAAAAATTATACAAAATACCTAATTTACTCACAAAAATTGTAACCTACATACTAGTTTTTCTAATAATCATAGGAATAACTTTTACTTATTATTTTATGAAAAAGAGAATCAAAAGACTTAGAAATATCGTAAGGTTGTTAGATTATGCTGAACAGGGAGTGAATATATCCGGTTTCTTTCAAGACCCTAAGGATGAGTATGGATACATTACCAATAAAATAATTGAAACCAATCTTTTACAAAGATATTTTAAGGTGCAACTATCTGAACGAAAATATAAACAGAAGACACTTGAACTATTAGCAATGAATTCTCAGATTAATCCACATTTCTTATATAATACTTTGGAAACAATCTATTGGAAAGCTTTTGAATTCACCAAGAAGCCCAATAAGATAACAGATATGATTGAAGACCTATCTGACATCTTAAAATACTCTCTTCATGCAGAGAAAGAGCAAGTTACCATCAAGGAGGAAATAGAAAACACAAAAAGTTATATCAAGCTTCAAAAGGTAAGATACCTTGATAAATTTCAAGTCATCTGGGAATATGATGAAGAAATATTAGAGAATAAAATAATACGTTTGGCTTTACAACCTATCATTGAGAATTCAATATATCATGGAATAAAAGAAAAGGAAGGCAATAGTGAAATAAGGATAAGGATTCATAGAGAAGGTGAGTATATCAAGTTCCAAATTATGGATAACGGATTAGGAATTAAGAAAAATAGGCTTATAGAGATAAGAGAGAAACTTGAAATGGAGGATCCCCCAAGAGGACATATAGGTATATTGAATACCAATAAAAGACTTTCATTAATGTATGGTATAGAATCCAAGTTATATATAGATAGTGAGTATCAAGAAGGGACTACAGTTCATTTTAGTGTTCCAAAGGAATAGATGGTAGTGAACAAAAAAAGATAATAAAGAATAAGAAAAGATACCTTCTGTTTTATTTGGCAAATATGTTAATAAGAAAAGATACTACTTAACAAATGGGAAGCCTTTTTGTACTAATTGAACAATGATATAATTAAATTGCTAGTTAATTAGGTGAATTTGCCTAAAAGACTTAAAATTTATTTATTATAGGAGGGTATTATGAGAACATTAAAGAGAATAGTAAGTTTGTTTTTTATTAGTTGTTTTTTGCTTTTTAGCATAGTTGGTTGTGGAAGTAAACAAGATACAGAAAGTTCCAATGGGAAAGATGATAGTACAGCAAAAAAAGATGAAACAATTGAGTTACGGTTTTCATGGTGGGGTGGAGAAGCAAGACACGAAGGTACATTAGCAGCAATAGATGCTTATATGAAAGAAAATCCAAATATAAAGATTGAAGCAGAGTATAGTGGATGGGACGGGTATTATCAAAAACTAGTTACCCAGTTAGCAGGACAGACTGCACCAGATATCATACAGATCAATTATAACTGGCTCTATGATCTAAGGCGTCAAGGTAAATTCTTTACAGATCCTAGAGACTTACAAGACATAATTGATATCAGTGGATTTAGCCAAGCAAGCTTGGATGCCATCTCAGTTGATGGAGAATTACAAGGATTGCCAACAGGCTTGAATGCAGTTGGTATGATCTATAACAAAGAATTCTTCAAGAAAAATGATATTCCAGAAGACATAGATTACTGGAATTGGGATAATCTCATAGAAGTTGGTAAAAGAGTTCACGAGGCAGACCCTAATCAATATCTCCTTAACGAATTCCCTAATTCCTTGACCAGTCTTGTGGATATGTATCTTGAACAGCAGGACAAAGAGATAATTAAAGGTGATTTCACATTAGGTGTGAATGTAGATGAACTTACAGAAGCATATGAGTATGTTCAAAAATTGTTTGATAATGGAGTTATCGCTCCTTTTGAAATTACAGCTTTATTCCAAGATAAGACTGAACAATTCCCTAAATGGCTTAATGGGGAAATCGGTATGTTCATGCAAGTTGCATCTGTAGTACCAGCTTTATCTAATAACTTTGAAGTTGGTGTAGTAAGAGTCCCATTAAAAGAAGGGGCAAAATCAAGTGGTGTGAGTATCAACGCAACTAATATATTTGCAGTTAATGATAATGGTAAACATAAAGAAGAAGCCGCCAAATTTATAAATTGGATGTTAAATCATGAAGAGGGTATCAATGTCCTAAAAGATGTAAGAGGAGTTCAATCAACAGAAAATGGACGTAAGATATTATTGGATGCAGGCATCGTTAATCCAGTTATTTCACAAACTATTGATATTGCTTCAAAATATCCAGGAGAAACAAGTAATGAAGCTGAGCTGAATAGTGAATTAAAGAAAATTAAGTATCAATATATTGAAATGTTAGGATATGGTGAACTTTCACCAAGTGAAGCTGCAAGTGAGATGCTTGAAGTTCTAGAGGAAAAAATAAAAGAATTACAAGCAGATAACTAGATAAATTCAATAATAACAATAGTTTTAGAGTAAAGGGGCTGTTTAATATAAAAACACCCCTTTATATACTGGAATATAAAGGAGTTGATTAAGGATGAAGCAAAAATACAAGAAAAGAAGAATGAAAGACTATGTAGGATTATTATACATCAGCCCTTTTATTATAGGATTTCTGATTTTTCAATTGTATCCGTTTATATCTTCGATCATTTATTCGTTTACGGATTTTACTATGATAAAGAAACCTGATTTTGTAGGCTTTTCCAATTATATTAACATGTTTACCAAGGATAGAGATTTTTGGAATAGTGTAAAAGTAACATTTAAATATGTACTGATGGCTGTACCAATGAAATTGATTTTTGCTCTTTTCATTGCCATGGTATTGAACATGAAATTAAAGAGTATCAACTTTTTTAGAACTATATACTATCTTCCATCAATCTTAGGTGGAAGTGTTGCTGTAGCGGTTATGTGGAGATTCCTATTTATGTATGATGGCTTAGTGAATAATTTTCTGGGAGTATTCAACATTCCACCTATTTCATGGTTGGGAAATCCAGATATTTCATTATATACAATAGGATTGTTGGCAGTATGGCAGTTTGGTTCTTCCATGGTGCTTTTTTTAGCAGGACTAAAACAGATACCTGAAAACCTGTATGAAGCATCTGCTATAGATGGAGCATCTAAAGTAAAACAATTTTTCGTTATAACATTACCAATGTTGACACCTATTATTCTATTTAATATGGTTATGCAGACAATCAGCGCTTTCCAAGAATTCACCGGAGCCTTTGTAATTACTAATGGAGGACCAATGAAATCTACATACCTATATGGAATGATGTTGTATGATAATGCTTTTGTACATTTCAAGATGGGTTATGCTTCAGCGCAATCTTGGATACTATTCTTTATAATAGTTACCATTACAGCAATTTTATTGAAGTCGTCAAAACGTTGGGCTTATTATGAAGATGGGGGTGATTTTTAATGTCTATGAAAAAGAAGAATAAAAAATTGATAGTAAGAATCATTGCCTTTGTTTTCTTAAGTCTCTTAGGAATATTTATGACGTATCCATTATTGTGGCTTATTTCATCTTCTTTCAAAGAGAATAGTGAGATATTTAAATCACTTAGTTTAATTCCACAAAAGATTGTCATGAATTCCTATAGTGAGGGTTGGAAAGGTATAGGACAGTTTGGATATTCTACATTCTTTGGGAATACTTTCAAACTAGTTATTCCAATAACTTTCTTTACAGTTATTTCTTCCACTATAGTAGGTTATGGATTTGCTAGATTCACATTTCCATTCAAGAAGTTTTTCTTTTCCGTTATGCTTGCAGGGCTTATGCTGCCAAGTTCGGTAATTATAATACCAAGATATCTTTTGTTTAATAGATTCGGATGGTTGGATAGCTACTTACCTTTTATAGTACCAGCAATGTTTGCAACAAATGCATTTTTTATATTTATGATGGTTCAATTCTTCCGAGGTATACCGAAAGAGCTTGATGAAGCTGGAATAATTGATGGATGCAATTCCTTGCAGATCTTAACGAGAATACTACTTCCGTTATGTAAACCTGCTATTTTTTCAGCTATGCTGTTTCAGTTTATATGGGCATGGAGTGACTTCTTCTCACCATTGATATACATAAATAGCGTTAAAAAATATCCTTTATCATTAGCTCTCAGAATGATGCTTGACCTTGGAGAACAAGCACAGTGGAACCAAATTATGGCTATGTCAGTATTATCAATAGTACCTCCAGTCATATTATTCTTTACTGCACAAAAATATTTTGTAGAAGGAATAAGTACTTCAGGGTTAAAAGGGTAGTAGATTTACTAATAAAAGTGTAATGTAATTATTTGCAATTAGATAGTATAGGAAAAAAGATGAGGTGAAAAAATGCTAACAATTGATTTGAATGGTAAATGGAAAATGAAGAGAACTAAGGATACTAGTTGGATAGAAGCTAATGTACCAGGTTCAGTTTGTAGTGATCTCCTTGATGCAGGATTTATAAGTGACCCTTTTTATAGAGATAATGAAGACGAAGCTCTTGAACTTGCAAATGATGATTATGAGTATTGTAGAGAATTCTATGTAGATGATGCAATTGAAGCGATGGATTGGGTTGAACTTTCCTGTGATGGACTAGATACCTTGGCAGAGATATATATTAATGACATGAAAATAGCAGATACCAATAATATGCATAGAACATATAAATTTGATCTTAAACATATACTTCAAAAAGGGACTAATCATATAAGAATCCTTTTGAAATCACCCCTAGGATATATGGCAGATAAGCAAGAACAGAGCCCGTTGTGGGGTGAACCTGAAGTCGTTGCAGGGTATGCACACATAAGAAAGGCACACTATATGCTAGGATGGGACTGGGGACCACAAATACCTGATGCTGGTATATGGAGGAGTATATCAATAAATGGTTATAGCCATGGAAGAATTGAAGATCTATATATTACTCAGATTCATTCAGATGAAAAAGTACAGTTGGATGTAAGAGTCCAGCATGAGAAGAAACAATCTGTAGAGCTGGCAGTTGAAGCTGTTGTTAGAACTCCAGATGATAAAAAAATTGTAGAACATATGATTGTAGAGAAGGAAGAAAATCATGTCTTTTTAGATATTGATAATCCAGAACTTTGGTGGCCCAATGGATATGGTAGTCAGCCCTTATATGAAGTAGAAATATTATTAAAGCAGGATGAGGAAATACTTGATTCAAGAACCATGACAATTGGCTTAAGAACATTAACTGTTCGTAGACAGGAAGATGAGTGGGGAGAGAGCTTTGAATTCAATGTTAATGGTGTATCCATATTTGCCATGGGAGCTAACTATATCCCAGAAGATAATCTTCTATCTAGATGTAATATAGAAAAAACAGAAACCTTGATTAAAGAATGTATTGAAGCTAATTTCAATTGTATTCGTGTTTGGGGTGGAGGAATATTTGCAGAAGATTATTTCTATGACCTATGTGATAAATATGGTCTTATCGTTTGGCAAGACCTAATGTTTGCTTGTGCAGTTTACGAGATGAATGAAGAATTTACTGAAAATATAAAGATGGAAACAATAGATAATATGAAAAGGCTAAGACACCATCCATGTCTGGGACTTTGGTGTGGTAACAATGAAATGGAGTGGGGATGGGTAGAATGGAACTTCCCTAAGACCGCAAAACTCAGAACTGATTACATCAAGCAATTTGAAATTATACTGCCTGAAATTGCAGAAAAAGTGGACCCTAATACATTTTATTGGGTAGCATCTCCATCATCAGGAGGAGGATTTGAAGACCCTAATAATGATAATATTGGTGATGTGCATTACTGGGCGGTATGGCATAAGCTTTTACCATTTACAGATTACCGTAATCATTATTTCAGATTTTGTTCAGAGTTTGGATTCCAATCCTTTCCTTGTTTGAAAACTGTAAAAGAGTTTACTATACCAGAGGATAGGAATATATTCTCTTATATAATGGAAAAACATCAAAAAGATGGTGATGCCAACGGCAAAATATTATATTATCTTTCAGATACATTCAAATATCCTAAGGATTTTGATTCATTATTATATGCATCACAGTTATTACAAGCAGAGGCAATCAAGTATGGTGTAGAACATTGGAGAAGAAACAGAGGAAGATGTATGGGAGCTATTTATTGGCAGTTGAATGATTGTTGGCCTGTTGCATCTTGGTCCAGTATCGATTGGTATGGCAGATGGAAGGCACTGCATTACTATGCTAAAAGATTCTTTGCACCAATCCTATTATCAGCACACGAAGAGGATAGTAATGTAAAGTTATATGTAACCAACGAAACAATGGATTGTATGAAGGGACATATCATCTGGAGATTGAGGAACAATGGAAGTGATATCTTACAAGAAGGAAAAGTCAATTTTGAAATAGAACCTTTAACTGCCCAATTATGCTGTACACATGATTTTGAAGAGATACTTACTGATAAGTTGGTACGTAGAGAAACCTATTTTGAATATTTCCTATATGTTAATGGAGTTTATGTCAGCAGTGGAACTTCTATATTCGTAAAGCCTAAACATTTTAACTTCATGGTACCTGAAATATGTGCTTTGGTTGAAGAGTGTCAAGAAAGCATTATAATTCAGCTATCATCAAAAGCTTATGCAAAAGGTATAGAACTCGATTTAGAAGATATGGATTGTGTATTCAGTGATAATTATTTTGACTTATCAGCAGGAGACACTAGAACTATAGAGGTAAAAAAAGAGCGTTTATCCAAGAAAATCACTATAGATGAGTTCAGAGATAAATTAACTATTCGAAGTATATTTGATATAACATAAGAGAAGTGTATTATAATTATTTAAGTTTCTAATAATTTTATGGAGAAATAATAATTTGGGGGTGGCAACATGAATTTTCGTCCTATCATAGAAGACTATAGAGATGAAATAATTCAAAAACTTCAAGAACTTGTTAGGATAAAAAGTGTTAATGAAGAAGCTGTAGGGGATTATCCTTTTGGCGAGGGACCATATAGAGCTCTTGAGTATGCATTGAATCTAGGAGAAAAGCTTGGATATAAGACTGAAAATGTTGACAACTATGCGGGTCATATAGAAATGGGACATGGAGATGACATTATTGGTATATTAGCTCATTTGGATGTGGTACCAGAAGGCGAAGGATGGACTTATCCACCTTATGAGGGAAGCATAGATAATAACAGGATTTACGGTAGAGGTACCAGTGATGATAAAGGTCCGGTTATTGCAGCTTTATATGCTATGAAAACCATAGAAGCATCTGGCTTGGATATAAAGAAGAGGATACGATTGATACTAGGGACAAGTGAAGAAACAAGTCCTGAAGATATGAGGTATTATCTGAGTAAAAAGGAAACCCCAACAATGGCATTCTCTCCAGATGCCAATTTTCCTGTAATCAGAGGGGAAATGGGTATATTAGAAATTATTTTAACTAAGCAATGGGATAAGGCTTCTAATGAAAAATGCAGCATTAAGAATGTTATAGGTGGAAATGCAGCAAATATGGTACCTGACTTATGTACGTCCATTATTGAAGCAGATGAAATTCATAAGAATAAAATGATAGAGGTTATTGATGAAATAAGAACAAAAAAAGGTATTTCTGTAGAAAGCGAGGAAGTTCAAGATGGAATCAAGATTATATCCAAAGGGATTTCTGCTCACGGAGGTAAACCAGAAGAGGGTATAAATGCTATATCTCAAATGATTATGGCTTTAGATAAGTTGGATGTAGGGTCTACCCAGGTGAAAGAATTTATAAGAACCTATAATGAGAAAATTGGTATGACATATAATGGACAGAATATAGGCTGTGGTTTTGAAGACGATATTTCTGGAAAGCTCAAATTAAATATAGGTGTCATTAAGATGGATGAAAACTCCTTGGAGATTAGGCTGAATGTCAGATATCCCATAACAGTAGATTCTAAGATAGTTATTGATAATATGAGAGAAGAGCTAAGTAAGTGCGGTATTGATTTATTCGTAAAAAATCATTTGAAACCAATATATATGGATGAAGAACATTTTCTTGTACAAAAATTGATGAAAGCATATAAAAAGGTAACAGGCGATTATGAAGCAGAACCTTTAGTGATATCAGGTGGTACCTATGCAAGAGCCATGAAGAATGCAGTCGCTTTTGGTATCAATTTTCCAGGTGAAAAAGAAACTGAACATCTAAGTGATGAATACATAGATATTGATAATCTACTAAAATGTACTGAGATATTTGCAGAAGCGCTTTACGAGTTGATAAATGATTAGATGAAAATTGCTCCTTATGACAGATTTTTTATCTGTTGCGTAAGGAGCAATTAATGATTTACGGATACTATTTTATATTCATTAACTTAAATAATAATTATATAACTAATATATTATCTACAGAACTATATTTAGGTAACAACTTATTAGTAATAATTTTCGTTGGCTTGGTTATATCACCAATTCTATATGGTGCAACTTTGTTGAATTTATCACTATCAGCAAGTAATAACCAGCTCTGGGATTTGTTGATTATTGAAGTATAGATATTCTTACTGACTTCGGTTGATACTGAAATACCATAATCTAAATCTATTCCTGAACAACTTGTGATTCCTTTGTTTATATTGTAAGATGCCAGATATTCATTTATCTTGTTACTGGCAGTAAATGAATGTTTTTCATGGAATACAACCTCTCCACCTACTAAAATCAATGTTTTACATCTATCTTTAAGATGTTTGGTAGCTTCAATATTATTAGTTATTATTGAGACGTTATCATTGATGTCAATATATTTTGAGAGGTAAGTACAAGTTAGTCCTGAACCTAGAAAGATAGTATCACCTGGTTGAATGAATTTATATACATACTCAGCAAGTTTTTCATTTTTGTTAGTTGTAGTCAATGTAGAAAACTGTGTATCATTTAGAGGCATATTTTTAGTAGAATCAGCTAAAACAGCGCCTCCATGAGTTTTGATTATCAAACCTTTTTTTTGCAAAAGATTCAAATCTTTTCTTATGGTTACATCGCTAACGTCGAAAATCTTTGCTAAAGCTTGAACTTGGACTATTTTATCTTTTTTCAATAAATCTAAAATAGCATCTAATCTTTGTATTGCAAACATAATAGCTCCCTCTTTTATGTGAACAAGTCACTTAAAATTACATTTTGTATTAATGATTATAACATATATGACGTTTTATTTCAAAAGAATATTTTATTTTAGGTAACATTTGGTTATATTTTGATTATAAACAAAACAAAACAAAAATAAACGTAAGAAATTACTATGTTAACATTGCTGTATAATTTTAGCAATTGATTAGATGCCATGATATTGCTAGTATTTAACCCATTTAGAACCGTTATCAGCTGATTCTACACATCTTTCAATCAAACGGACTCCTTCGATTCCTGCTTCTATATCAGGGAACCATAGATTATCTACCACTTCTGTATTACCTTTATCCATAGCATCCATGGCAATAGCAAAACGATGATAAATGTTGGCCCATGATTCAAATAATCCTTCGGCATGTCCACAGCCGATTCTATTAGCTCCAACACCAGGATCATCATTGTAATTGTAGCCATGTCCTCTATCTAATAGACGCTTAGGTTCGCCTTGTACCTCATATACTAATTGGTTAGGATGCTCATCCCACCACTCAATAGAGGCTTTTGAGCCTACAATACGAATTTTTTGCTCATGGATTGCTCCTGCATTAACGCAACTAGCCCATAGATTACCAACAGCACCATTATCAAAATGCATTAGAACAAAAGCATTATCTTCTAATGGAGCACGGCTTTTTACAAAGCTTTGTCTAGTACACATTAATTCATCTATCTTCAGATTTGGAACCATGACTTCTGCTAAGTAGTAAGCATGAGTACCAACATCACCAAGTACATAGGTAGGTCCAGCTACTTCAGGACTAACTCTCCATTTAGTTCCTGGATCATTTTTTTCTACTTCTTCTGAGTGCCATCCGTGAGCAAATTGCATATTGATTATTCTAATCTCACCAAGGTCTCCATTTTCAATCATTTTGCGTGCTTGATGAACCATTTCATGTCCTGTATAACCATAGGTTACACCTATAACTTTATTCTTGCTCTTTGCTATAGATTTCAATTCTTCGGCTTCAGCTACTGTAAAAGTCAGAGGTTTTTCACATATTACATGTAAACCTGCTTCTAATGCAGCTTTTGCCATTTCATAGTGGAACTTGTTTGGTGTTGCTATAGAAACAGCTTGAATACCATCTTCTCTTTTGGATTCTTCTTCAATCATTACTTTATAATCAGCATAACAACGACTAGGATCTACTCCTATGTTTTTACCAAAGTCTACACAGCGCTCTGGATTAATATCAAAAGCACCTGCAACTAATTGAAATAAATTGTCACGAGCAGCTGAAGTTCTATGAATATAACCTATCTGACTGCCACGACCTCCACCAATCATTGCCCATCTTATAGGCTGTTCAAATCTAAACTCTTCATTAAACATTGAATTTACCTCCCAATCAATATTTCAGTCTAATAACCTAAATTACTTAGATATTCTCTGCTTTTTTTAATATCATTTAGACTACCATCAGCATCTAGAGGGTCACGCTCTTGTTCAATGGTAATCCAACCTTTGTAGTGTATTTCTTCTAATTTATCTTTTATTGCTTTATAATCAATGATTCCTTGACCGATAGGACACATCACTTTTTCCTTACAGGCTTCAAAGAAACCTATCTTTCTGTTGATTACATCTTCATAAATGGTCTGGTTAATATCTTTGAAGTGTACATAATCAAGTCTTTCTGCATATTTTCCTAGCCATTCAACAGGATTCATACATGCATAATACAGATGTCCAGTATCCAAACACAATCCAGCGATATCGGAAGATATATCATTTAGAAGATTGATTGTTTCATCTTCATATTCAATATAGCCTCCTGCATGTGGATGGATTACTGAACGTATACCATACTGCTCAGAAGCTATTCTTGATATTTCATGAATATGCTTCATCATAAGCTTCCAGTCTTTGGGGGATAATCTGGGAGCTTTATCAGGATGACCTGCATAGGGACTTCTTATTTTATTAACTTCATCTATTATAACCAGATAAGGTGTCTTGTAATGTTGTCCACTAATAGTGGATGCTTTTGGTAACTCTGATATGAGTTTGCAAGTAATATGAGTTTTATTTAATACATTCTCATAGTTATCAGGTGAAACTAAATTATCATATAGAGTTCCTGCAACAATCTCCAAATTTCTCTTTGATAATTCTTCGTATAGCATTTTAGCGTCTTGTGGTAAATAACCGAAGGGACCTAATTCTATACCTTTATAACCTGCAGTTGAAGCTTCGTCGAGTACTTTTTGCCAAGGGGGATTATTAGGATTGTTAGCATCTTCAACTCCCCAGCAGCATGGAGCGCTTGCTATTTTGAAACTCATATTCAGCCTCCTTTGATTTTAGTGTTTATCTGGCCAGATTACAGCATCAGGTTGTTCTGCCCATTTATGTTCATCTTTGAAAATAGGAGCTAGATATGGATTTCCTTCTAAATGTCTTATTGTCCAAATAAAATACATTCCATATCCAGGAGCCGCAACTTGGGGGTGATCTAAGTTAGGGCGTATAAGAACAGTATCATTTTGTTCCAATAATACTCCTTCATCTTCTAATTTCAATAAGCCAAATCCATTAGAAGGATAGAACTTATAGAAATATATTTCAGGTTGAGGATGATAATGTGATGGAAAACCAGCCCATTTTCCAGGGTAGTGCATATCTTCACCAATCATCAAATTGGAATCTGGATTGATTGAGTGATCTATTATTGTACGAACTATACGAGTTGCAGTTTCATTCATAGTACCTTTACCACGAATCTCAATCCTAATATCATCTTTTGTATATATTCTGCAATAATCAAGCTTATCATTTTCAGTTTTGAAAATAGCTATTTCCGTATCTTCATTTAAACACTCTATTTCAAATTCTACATTATTGCATACTTGAACTAGAATAGGATCATGATCGTAAAAGTTTTCTCTTTCTAGGGTTTCTTCTTTATCTAGGAAAGATACTTTGATCTTACCATTGATAAGAAGATATGCTCTTTCTAATGGTTCTGAATTACTGTACTTTTGTCCTTGATTCATTTTTAATATTTCAAAATCCATCAAAAACTCTTTGTAAGGTCCTTTTGAGTCAACAATTGGTGTTATGCCTGGTTTGAATTCTTGTTGCTGCTTAATTTTCATCTTATTTCCTCCTAATTAAAGACCAGTTTTTTCGTTAATGAACTTACGAGCCTTTATTGCATATTCTAATGGATCTGCAATGCCTGGATCTTGTTCTGCTTCTATAACAATCCATCCTTCATAATTACTATCTGCAAGTACAGTGAAAACTCCATCCCAATCAACTAAGTCGCCATCACCTGGAACAGTATATATGCCAGCTTTTACAGCTTGTAAAAAGCTTAGTTTTTCATCTTTAACTCTTTGTAAGATATCACTGCGGACATCTTTGAAGTGAATATGCTTAACTCTATCAATATATTTCTTCAATACTTCTACAGCGTTTTCACCAGCAAATGTAGCATGTCCAGTATCAAAAAGTGCATATACTAGATCAGGATCTGTCATATTCATTAATCTATCAAATTCTTCTAATGACTGGATTCCAGTTCCCATATGATAATGATATGCTATGTCCATACCTTTTTCTTTTGCTAATTTACCCATTTTATTAAGACCATTAGCTATTTTCTCAAATTGTTCGTCGGTAAGTATTGGAGCCGCGTCGAACATAGGAGCGTCCATGACACCTTGAATACTCACACCAACTTCAGCAACACCAATTACATTTGCACCAAGACTGTGTAGGAAATCTCTATGCTCAATAAATGCTTTTAGTGTCTCTTCTTCAGGTTTAGTAGTGAAGAAGCAGCTAAACCAAGCATTACATATTTGCATACCTCTTATATCTAATGCTTTTTTTAATGTAGGTAGATCTTTAGGATATTTATTACCGATTTCACTACCTGTAAAACCAGCAAGAGCCATTTCACTTAAACATTGCTGATAAGTCAATTCTCCTCCTAATTCAGGCATATCGTCATTAGTCCAGTTAATAGGAGCGCATCCTAATTTGATATTGTGATTAGATAAATTCATCTTACATTCTCCTTTTTGTTATTTATAATTTTGTTTGATTTTGTATTTTAGTATGGTAAACATTTTGTGTTTACGATATTATTCACGTTTTTAGCAGCTTCTACAACTCTATTATCTTTTGCTACCTGAGCAGTTCCGACTCTCCAGAAGTGTTCAAATCCACCAGTCATTGTACCTGGTAATACTTTGATATCTATTAATGTAGAAACACTTTGTTTTTTTGAGTCTTCTATAGCCGCAATCAATTCATCCATAGTATTGACTCTATAGGTTTTAGCTCCATATCCTTCTGCAATCTTAGCAAAATCAATAGGAACATATTCGCCAAGTAGAGCATTACCGTTTCTTGCTCTGAATTCAGTTCCAAAAGTATCAATGCCTTGTGATCTTTGAAGATTATGAATACATTGATGTCCATTATTATCTAATAGGAGTACATTGATTTTTACACCTTCCTGTATACTGGTATATAAATCTGAATGACCCATCAAGAATCCACCATCACCAACAAAACAGTAACTTTCAACATCTGGATTTGCAAGTTTTGCTCCTAATGCACCACTAACCTCATATCCCATACATGAGAAGCCGTATTCTAGATGATATGTATCAGGTTTAGTTGGGCACCAAATTCTTTCAAGATCAGATGGAATACTTCCTGAAGCTGATACAATAATTGCATCTTCATCAATTGTCTTGTTGATAGTTGATAGAACAGCAGTTTGACATAATCCATTTTCGTTTGTTGCATTAGCCATGGTATCCAGTTCTACCTGCCAGTCCTTTTTTGCTTCACTGATCTCAGTTGTGTACTCTGATTTATAATTAGCTTCTTTTAAAGCTGAGGTTAATTTCTCTAAGGCTTTTTTTGCATCAGCTACTATTGATGTAGCATTCATTTTATATGCATCAAAGTCATTTATATTTATTGTCAAAATATCCAATTCTTCATTTTGATATGCAAATTTTGATGAGGTAACGAAGTCATTAAGTCTTGTACCAACAGCAATAATCAAGTCAGCTTGTTTTGCTAAACGATTGCTGGCTAGAGTACCACAGACACCGCCGCCACCCATATTTAATTCATGAGTCCAAGGTATTATGCCTTTACCTGCTTGAGTTTCACCAAAAGGTATATTGAAACTCTTACAAAAATCTAGTAACTGTTGGTCGGCAAAGCTGTATCTAACGCCACCACCACAGATTACCATTGGTTTTTTCTTGGATTTGATAAGCTCTATTGCTGAACTTAAATCATATTCATCAATATCTATTCTTCTAACACGATGTACTCTTTTTTTGAAGAAAGACTCTGGGAAGTCATAAGCTTCTCCTTGTACATCTTGTGGTAAACAAAGTGTAACAGCTCCTGTTTCTGCAGGATTAGTCAATACACGCATAGCTTGAATAGCTGAAGTCATAAGTTGCTCTGGACGTTGAATTCTATCCCAATACTTACTAACAGCTTTAAAAGAGTCATTTGCTGATATTGAATAATCATAGGATTGTTCTACTTGTTGTAATACAGGATCTGGTTGACGATCTGAGTAACTATCAGAAGGAAGTAAAAGCACAGGAATTCTATTAACTGTTGCAGTTCCTGCAGCTGTTACCATATTTAATGAACCAGGTCCAATAGATGCTGTACATGCAAAAATCTGAGTTCTGCGTTTTTGTTTTGCATATGCTACAGCTACATGAGTAATTTCTTGCTCATTCTTACCAGCATAATAAATCATTTCATCTTTGTACTCGTCAAGAGCTTGACCAAGCCCCACAACATTACCATGTCCAAATATTCCCATAACACCTTTAACAAATTTAATCTCTTTTCCATCCACTTCAATATATTGATTGTTTAGAAACTTCAATAACGCTTGAGCGGTTGTAAGTCTAATGGTAGACTCCATAAATAATTCCTCCTTATTTAGTTGATAAAATATATTACTTTAGTTATGCTTGAGTTTTATTTACTTTTGATTACTTTTAAATAGTACATCGTAGTATACATATTTGTCAATAATAATTTTAAAAAAAACATATTTTTGTATAAAATGACAAAGAGTGTTGACAAACGAAAATAAATGAAATATAATGTAATCAAACAGAACATGTTTAATGCGCATATATTTGTTCTTTTTTTATCTTATAAGCAAGTTCTACTTTGAAGCATAAGGAATAGGAGTTGTAAGTAATTATATTATTAGTTTTTTATCATTAAATTATTTTTAATATAATCCATAAAATTATAATATTAACAAATAATTTGATGAAGTAAGTAAAAAATATAATTAATAACAAAATCAAAAAATAATGATTAACTAAATTAGGAGGATTTATTTATGAAAAAACTTTTATCACTAGTACTAATTATTAGTTTGATGTCGATTTGGGTTGTTGGGTGTAGTGGAAATGATACTAAGAAAGATGAAGGTAATAATGAGGTTAATACTAATGATACTGCAAAAAAATATAAGATTGGTGTTGCAGGTTCAAGTTTCGCAGACAAATGGCAAACTTATCTATATGATGCCATAAAAGAAGAAGCAGATTCAATAGATGATGTAGAAGTAGTTTTTACTGATGCTAAAGATGATAGCTCAATACAGATTGCCAATATGGAAAATCTTATAGCTCAGAAAGTTGATGCAATTATTGTTGTTATGGTAGATACAGAAGGAGCTAAACCATATGTAAAAATGTGTGAAGATGCAGGAATACCTCTTATTGGAGTTAATCGTACTTTTGAAGGAGCAGATGTTTATGTAGGCTCTGAATCTATTCAAGCCGGTTTAATGCAAATGGAGCACGTTGTTAAGTTATTAGGCGAAAAAGGAAATGTTTGTATACTTGAAGGAGCTCCAGGATATGAAGCGGCTGTACAAAGAACTGCTGGTAATATAGAAGTTGCTGATAAATATGAAGGAATAAACATTATTCGTCAAGACACAGGAAAATGGGATAGAGCAAAAGGAATGGAAGTTGCAGAGAACTGGTTACAATCCGGTGATGAAATTGATGCCATAGTAGCTAATAATGACGAGATGGCAATTGGTGCAATTCGTGCCCTTGAAGCTGTTGGCAATACTGATATTGTTGTTGCTGGTATTGATGCTACACTTGATGCATTAGAATATGTAAAAGCTGGAACTCTAGATGTTACAGTATTCCAAAGTCCATTTGGTCAAGGTTCTGAATCATTGAAAGCAGCACTAAAAATGGCTAAAGGTGAAAAAGTTGAAGAAGTGGTTTGGGTACCATTTGAAATAGTTAATAAAGATAACGTAGATGAATATATTGCTAAGTGGGAATAAGGGATTACTAAATATTATACCGGAGCGAAAGCTCTGGTATTAAATGAAGGAGAATGTACATGAGTTCTGATATTATATTGAAAATGAAAAATATTACAAAAACATTCCCTGGTGTTAAAGCTTTAGATAATGTCAGTTTAGAAGTTAAAAAAGGAACTGTTCATGGATTAATGGGAGAAAATGGTGCTGGAAAATCTACACTTATGAATATCCTTATCGGTATATTGCAGCAAGATGCCGGAGAGATTGAATTCAAAGGTGAAAAATTGAATCTTAAAAACACAGCCGATGCGTTGAATGCAGGAATTTCAATGATTCATCAAGAGTTGAGTCCTATACCAGATATGACAGTGGCGGAAAATCTATTTTTGGGAAGAGAACCTTCAAAATGGGGAATGGTAAACGAAAAAAAATTATATAAGAAAACAAAAGAGTTGCTTAACGAACTGGGAATAACAATTGATCCACAAAAAAAGATGAGAAACCTGAGTACAGCTTATATACAGCTGGTAGAGATTGCAAAAGCGATTTCTTATAATTCTGATTTGATCATTATGGATGAACCTACATCAGCTATTACTGATAGAGAAGTCCTACAATTATTCAATATGATTAAAAAGTTGACTGCAAAAGGTGTTGCAGTAATATATATTACTCATAAAATGGACGAAGTTTTTCAAATAACAGATGAATGTACTGTTTTTAGAGATGGGCAGTATATAGGAACAGGATTATCATCTGAATTAACAAGCAATCAGTTAATATCTATGATGGTTGGTAGAGAAGTGAATCAGATTTTTCCAAAGATTGAAGTTGAAAAATTTGGAGATGTATTATTGGAAGTCAAGGGTCTATGTCACGAGGAATATTTTCAAGATGTTAGTTTTCAAGTAAGAGCTGGAGAAATTCTAGGTTTTGCAGGTCTAATGGGTGCAGGAAGATCGGAAGTCATGGAAACTATTTTTGGTATCAACAAATCAACTTCAGGAGAAATATTTGTTAATGGAAATAAAGTAAACATAAAATCACCAAAAGATGCTATAAAACAAGGTATAGGATTATTAACAGAAGATAGAAAGAGAACAGGTTTATTTTTACCTCTTTCAGTTTCGGATAACACCATTATGTCAGACTTGAATACTTATTCTAATAAAATTGGTATCGTTAATGAAAAGAAAGTTAATTCAGCATGTCTTATGCAAAAGGATAATTTGAAGATAAAAACCCCAAGTATAGCTCAAATAATTAATAATCTTAGTGGAGGTAATCAGCAAAAAGTATTAATTGCAAGATGGCTTCTGATGAATCCGGATATCCTTATAATTGATGAACCAACAAGGGGAATTGATGTTGGTGCAAAATCTGAAATTCATAAACTGATGTCACTACTGGCTAAGGAAGGTAAAGCCATAATCATGATATCGTCGGAATTACCTGAAGTATTAGGTATGAGTGACAGAATAATTGTAATGCATGAAGGCAGGATCACAGGAGAATTGGCAAGAAATGAAGCTAATCAAGAAGAAATTATGAAATATGCCACTAAATAATTATAGGAGGAAGCATAATGGAGAAGATAGGCTTTTTAAAGACAAAAGAAGGTAGGAAAGAGTTATTTAATAAATATGGAATGGTTGTTATTTTATTTATTATGATAATCGTAATGACAATGATCAAACCCATATTCATAAATACTTCAAATATCATTAATATTTTTAAGCAAGTTGCTGTAATCGGAACAATTGCATATGGTGTCACTTTAATCATCATCACTGGTGGAATTGATTTGTCATCTGGTTCAGTAGTCGCATTGGTCGGGGTAGTAGTAGCAAGTTTCTCTGCTCCTGGAGATAATATTATCATTGCAATCATCATTGGATTATTAGTAGGAGCATTGTGTGGAGCTATTAACGGTATTGTATTGTCATATACAGGGATTCCACCGTTTATTGCAACATTGGGAATGATGACTATAGCACGTGGAGCGGCTTTATTATATACAAACGGTCGTCCAATAAGTAATATTGATGAAAGTTTATTGGTTCTAGGTACTGGAAAAATAGGACCGGTCCCAATTGCCGTTATCATTTTCTTATTAGCTGGATTATTGACTCATATCATTCTTAGAAAAAGTACTTTCGGTAAGTCAATATATGCTATTGGTGGAAATGAACAGGCAGCAATCGTATGTGGCTTGAATGTAAAGAAAATCAAAATTCTTATTTATACTTTTGCAGGAGTAATGTCAGCTGTTGGTGGTATCGTTTTAACTGCAAGAGTAAGTTCAGGTAATCCAACTGCTGGATTATCATATGAGTTAGATGCCATTGCATCAGCAGTAATCGGGGGAACAAGTTTATCAGGTGGTGTAGGTTACATATCAGGAACTATTATTGGTGCCTTGATAATCGGTGTACTCAATAATGGTTTGACACTTATCGGAGTTTCTCCTTACTGGCAGCAAGTTGTAAAAGGATTAATTATTGTAGGAGCTGTAATTCTTGATGCATATAAAAATAAAAGATAACACTTTGGAGGTTTCAGAATGGATGGAATTAGTTTTGAACAAGACAGAAAACTTGATGTTATTGCAATAGGTAGAATTGGTATTGATTTTTTCCCCAATGAATATAATTGTCCATTAGAAGAAACAAAAACCTTTACTAAAAGCGTTGGAGGATCTCCAGCCAATATTGCAGTTGCTACATCAAGATATGGCATGAAAACAGGATTTATAGGCAGAGTCGCAGATGATGCATTTGGAAGATTCGCAATAAAATATCTTCTAGAAAAAAATATTAACACAGAAGGATTAGTTGTAGATCGATGTGATAATAAAATGGGTCTTGCCTATGTTGAAATAGTAAGTCCAAAAGAGAGTAATATAATAATGTACAGAGCTGACGCAGTTGATCTGAAACTTACTATGGAAGATATATCAGAGGATTATATTAAAAATTCTAAGGTATTGGTAGTGTCAGGTACAGCTTTGGCAGCATCACCATCAAGAGAAGCGGTGTTCTTAGCTATGAAATTAGCTAGAAAGCATAATACAAAAGTCTTTTTTGATATAGATTACCGTCCATACACATGGAAATCAGAAGAAGAAACAGGCTTGTATTACAGTCTTGCTGCTGAAAAATGTGATGTGATTATTGGTACTAGAGAAGAATTTGATATGCTTGAGAAAATAGATTTACCAGATAATAAAGATGATAAAGTAAGTGCTGATCATTGGTTTAGCTATAATGCTAAAATAGTCATCGTAAAACATGGAAAAGATGGCTCTATAGCATATCTGAAAAATGGTGAAGAAAAGCAAGGAGAAGTATTCCCTGTGAAACCACTAAAAACTCAAGGTGCTGGTGATTCTTATGCAGGAGGAGTTATCAGTTCATTAATAAAAGGTAAAAGTATCACTGAAGCTATGAAATATGGTGCAGGTGCAGCCGCGATAGTTGTAACAAATAATAGTTGTTCTGATGCAATGCCGACAGAAGAAGAGATTACAGACTTTATAAAAAACTATGTAAAGGAGCATTGATATGTTAGTGAATATGAACAATATGCTGCAAACTGCTGTTAAAAATAATCGTATCGTACCAGGGTTCAATGTTTTTGGTTACGAAGATGCAAAAGTAATAATCGAAGTAGCGCAAACAATTGGAGCTCCTGTATTATTAATGACAAATAAGGATGCAGCAAATTTTATGCCAGTCAAATATTATGGTGCATTATATAGAAAAATGGCTGAGGAAGCTAGTGTTGATGTATGTATTCATTTGGATCATGGTAAAAATGTTGTAGATATTGCAAAAGCCATTCAAGCAGGATATACATCAGTTATGTATGACGGCTCAGCTTATCCAATAGAAGAGAACATAAAAAATTCTAAAGATATTTATAGTATATGTAGTCCATGTGATGTTTCACTAGAAGTAGAGGTAGGATGTGTTTCTTATAGTGAACCAGGGCTTAATGTAAGTGAAAAATTAACAGAGGTTGAAGAAGTTTTGGCTATGTCAAATGAAGTCAATGTGAATTGTATTGCAGTGGCAGTAGGTAATGTTCATCGTATGACAGAACAAAAAGCTGTAATTGATTTTGAAAGACTAGAAAAGATTGCTAAAGTTTGTCCAGTACCATTAGTAATTCATGGATCAACAGGAATACCTGATGACCAAATAGAAAAGTTAAGATATTACGGTGTTGGTAAAATGAATATAGGTACAGCTGTACGCATGGCTTTTGGTAATACTGTGAGGGATTTTTCTAATGAAAATCCACATATCTTTGATAGAATCCAATTATTCCAGAAACCAATGGAAAAAATGAAAAAAGTTGTTACTGAAAAATATCGTTTACTCGGTTGGTAGGAGGTATAAATGTGAAGAAAGTGGTTGATTTAGATACTATCAGAGATTGCTTTTTTGATGGTATGACTTTAATGGTTGGAGGATTCATGGGGTGTGGAGCTCCAGAAACTCTTATAGATTATATTCTAGACCTAGGAATAAAAGATATTACACTTATATCTACAGATACTGCTACTGTTGATAAAGGTGTAGGGAAATTGATAGTTGCAAAAAGAGTGAAAAAATTATTTGCTTCACATATAGGACTTAATCCTGAAACTGGAAATCAAATGAATGAAGGAACAATGGAAGTTGAACTAGTGCCTCAAGGAACTTTGGTTGAACGAATCAGATCAGGTGGAGCAGGCTTAGGTGGAGTTTTAACACCAACTGGAATAGGTACAATAGTTGAAGAAGGAAAACAAGTATTAGAAATAGATGGTAAGAAATATATATTGGAAAAGATTTTACAGGCAGATGTATCTCTAATTAGAGGAAGCGTAACTGATGTCTATGGAAATACAGTTTATAGAGGTACAACTAATAATTTTAATCAAGTTATGGCAACAGCAGGTAAGACTGTGATTGTTGAAACAGAAAAATTGGTTCATGGTGGAACCTTATCTCCAGAAAGCATAAGTACTCCAAGTATATATGTGGATTATATTATTAGAGGAGGTAATAGGAAATATGTCTATTAGTGATGTGAAAAAGCGTATTGCAAAACGTGTTGCCCTTGAATTGAATGATGGTGACTTTGTCAACCTAGGTATAGGTCTTCCTACAAAAGTAGCTAACTATATTCCTAGCGGTGTAGAAGTGTTCTTTCAATCTGAAAATGGTATGTTATGTATGGGAGGTATTCCAAAAGAAGGGGAAGAATCCTTTGACATAGTGGATGCTGGAGGACAATATTCTACGTTATTACCATATGGAGCAGCTTTTGATAGTTCCAGTTCCTTTACTATGATACGTGGAGGACATGTAGATGTATGTGTTCTAGGTACACTGCAGGTTGATGGAGAAGGCAATCTAGCTAACTGGATAATACCAGGTAAAATAGTTCCAGGAATGGGTGGAGCAATGGACTTGGTAACTGGAGCAAAGAAAGTTATTATTGCCACAACCCATACTAATAAAGGTAAACCCAAAATACTTAAGAAATGTACTTTGCCCTTAACAGCAGTAGGGCAAGTTGATACTATAATTACAGAATTAGCAGTGATAGAAGTAACTGAAGATGGGTTAGTCTTAAAAGAAATCAGTCAAGACACTACAGTTGAAGAAGTAATAAAATTGACAGAAGCAGAATTGACAGTAAGTGAAGATATAAAAGTATGGAAGGATGAATAGAATGGATTCTGTTGTTATCTTATCTGCCGTAAGAACAGCTGTAGGAAATTACGGTGGAGCATTACAATATACTAGTGCAGTAAAATTAGGTGAAACAGTTATAAAAGAAGCTATAAACAGAGCAAAAATATCCAATGAAGATGTTGATGAAGTATTGTTCGGTTGTGTATTACAAGCTGGTTTGGGACAAAATGTTGCTAGGCAGGCGGCTGTAAATGCAGGGATACCCGAAGAAGTGCCAAGTATGACAATAAATAAAGTCTGCGGTTCTGGATTACGAACTGTAAGCTTAGGTGCTCAGACTGTTCTTGCCGGGGATAACAATGTTGTGGTTACAGGTGGAACAGAGAACATGAGTGCTTCCCCATATGTATTAGATAAAGCTAGATTCGGATATAGGATGGGTAATGCAAATATGATTGACATGATGGTAAAAGATGGACTATGGGACGCATTCAACGATTATCATATGGGTATTACAGCTGAAAATATAGCAGAACAATATAATTATACAAGAGAACAACAAGATGATTTTGCAGTAAAATCACAAAATAAAGCAGAAGAAGCCCAAAAATCAGGTCGTTTCAAAGATGAAATTGTTCCTGTTGAATTAATTGGCAGAAAAGGTAAAATCACTATTTTTGAAGAAGATGAATTCATTAGATATGGTGCAACCCATGAGCAATTAGCTAAGTTAAGGCCAGCATTTAAAAAAGATGGTACTGTCACAGCAGGTAATGCTTCTGGTATAAACGATGGTGCTGCAGCAATAGTTATAGCTAATGAGGAATATGCTGCTAAAAAAGATTTGAAACCTATCGCAAGAATATTAAGCCATGCTTCAGTAGGATTAGACCCAAAAATAATGGGGCTTGGACCCGTGAATGCTGTAAAAAAAGCATTAGAAAAAGCGAATCTGACTATAGATGATATTGGACTATTTGAATTGAATGAAGCTTTTGCGGTACAATCTCTAGGAGTGTTGGAACAATTAGGTATACAAGAAGAAAAAGTCAATGTAAATGGCGGAGCCATTGCAATAGGACATCCTATTGGGGCTTCAGGAGCAAGAATATTAGTAACGTTACTCCATGAAATGATGAAAAGAAAAGTTAGATATGGTGTCGCTGCTCTATGTATCGGTGGAGGTATGGGAACATCAATTATCGTAGAAAATATGAATATATAATAAAAAATGAAGAATAAGGGCTGCCAAAATACTTTAGTCAAGTAAGGTATTTTGACAGCTTTTTTGCTCTCTGAATATGTTTTAACATATAGTAGATTAATGGAAAACTATTGCCAGAATAATATTTTTATAATATACTCTTAACTAATAAAGATTGCTGATAATATTAATACTATATGAAAAGGAGGCATTGTTATGTTAGGAGATAGCAGATATACAAAAGAAGATATAATTAAAATCACACGTGAAGAGGATATCAAATTCATAAGACTTCAATTTGTTGACATTCTAGGTACTCTCAAAAATGTAGCTATTACAGATGAACAGCTAGAGAAAGCATTAAATAATCAAATATTGATTGATGGTTCATCAATAGAAGGATTTGTTAGAATGGAAGAATCTGATATGTATCTAAAACCGGATTTGGATACTTTTGAGATATTTCCCTGGAGACCTCATCAAGGTAAAGTAGGTAGAATGATATGTGATATATATAATCTTGACGGTACTCCTTTTCAAGGCGATCCTAGATATGTTCTCAAGAAAGTAATAAAAGAAGCTGCAGATATGGGGTACGATTTCAATGTAGGACCAGAATTTGAATTTTTCCTATTTCAGATAGATGAAAATGGTTATCCTACAACAACTACTCACGATAATGCAGGATATTTTGATCTGGGACCAATTGATTTGGGAGAAAATGTTAGACGGGACATAGTACTTACACTTGAAGAAATGGGATTCGATATTCAGACATCTCATCATGAAGTAGCTCCAGGTCAACATGAAATAGATTTCAAATACAGTGATGCATTAAGGTCTGCAGATAATATAGTAACTTTTAAGCTTGTAGTTAAGGTCATCGCAAGAAAACATGGACTACATGCCACATTCATGCCTAAGCCTATATTTGGGATAAGTGGTTCAGGGATGCATTGCAACCTGCTTATGTATGATGAAGATGGTAGAAACATCTTCTATGATGAAAAAGATGAGCTGAATCTATCAAAAGAAGCATATTATTTTATTGGTGGATTACTTAAACATGCAAAAGCTTTAACTGCTGTAACTAATCCTACGGTAAACTCTTATAAGAGATTAGTATCAGGATTTGAAGCACCTGTGAGAATTGGCTGGTCAACTATAAATGCCAGTCCACTTATTAGAGTTCCAAGAGGTAGAAACAAAAATTCTCTGATTGAGCTTAGAAGTCCAGACCCTTCCTGCAATCCTTATTTGGCTGTTGCAGCAATGTTGAAAGCAGGACTTGATGGTATTAAGAACAAGATAGAACCACCAAAAATGATGGAACAGAAAGAACTAAGTAAAGTACTTGATACACTTGATGTAGAATCAACAATTCCAAGTACTCTGAAAGAAGCGTTGATAGATTTATCAAAAGATGAAATAATAAAAGATGCATTAGGTGATGTTTACGAGAGATACATGAAAGCGAAAAGTCTAGAATGGGATGAATATATATCAGTAGTCCATTCATGGGAAGTTGAAAAATATATTTCAAGATATTAAGAAAATATTTATAGCTGAGTAAAAGGATGTTTTGTGTATGGGAGCTAGAATCATAGTAGGATCCTCTAACAAAAAAATATTGAAGCAATTATCGCACTTCCTTAATGAAAATGGATATAATGTAGTAGGTGAAACAACAGATGGATATGATATCCTAAGGAGAATCCATACTGTTTATCCGGATTTATGTATTATGGATTTCAACATGAAGGGATTAAACGGTCATGACGTGAGTGAAGTGCTGATAGCAGACAACGTATGTCCAATCATTACCATAATTGGTTCATCTGAACTGCATTATTTTACTAACTTAAAACACGAACCCATATTTAGCTTGCTTATCAAGCCTATCAATAAGGATTCATTAATAAATACTATCGATTTATTGGTTAAAACATCTAGGAGTATAACTCAGTTGCGAAAAGAAGTAAGTACTCTGAAGAAGAAGCAGGAAGATAAGCAATTGATTAATCAAGCTAAACAATTATTGATAGAGGCTAATGGTCTAACAGAAGAAGAGGCACATAGGAAGATTCAGAAACTCAGCATGAACAAAGGTATCTCAAAAAGAATAGTAGCTATAGAGATTATTAACAAATATAAATGATAATAGTTTGAAAATTATGAAAGATAATTTTTGGGTAATTAATACTTGCATTATCAATTATGATATGATATATTATATATAGATATGACTGGGCAAAGGAGTCCGACTTTAACTAAACTTTTAGAACAATGGCGTTCTTAGGGAAGTTCCCTTAGTAACGCTTTTTTTATTTGATTTTTATATAAAAAGTATAGTTGAAGGCTCTAATTGCTTAATAAATAATGGTTTTTACAAGATATAATTATTAAAAAAAATGTAATCATAAGAACGTATGAGAAAACCAATGAAAATATAAAAATAAAAATTTGATTATGATTTAGGAGGACATAGTATGAGTATCAACGATTTATTCGGAACAAATGTATTTAGTGATGCAGTTATGAAAGAAAGACTTCCAAAAGAAACATATAAATCACTTAAAAGAACAATAGAGATGGGAGAGCCACTAGAGAAGACAACAGCCGAAGTAATTGCAAACGCTATGAAAGATTGGGCTATTGAAAAAGGAGCAACTCATTATACGCACTGGTTCCAGCCTATGACAGGAAAGACAGCAGAAAAGCATGACTCTTTTATATCATTGACTCCTGACGGAAGAGCAACTATGGAGTTCTCTGGTAAAGAATTGATTCAAGGAGAGCCTGATGCTTCATCATTCCCTAATGGAGGACTTAGAGCTACATTTGAAGCTAGAGGATATACGGCTTGGGATCCAACGTCACCAGCTTTCCTAAAAGAAGATTCAGCAGGTGTAACATTATGTATACCAACTGCTTTCTATTCTTATACTGGTGAAGCTCTTGACAAAAAAACACCATTACTTCGTTCAATGGAATCTATTTCAAAACAAGCAATGCGTGTATTAAAATTATTTGGAGAAACAAGTTCTAAGAAAGTAATAACTACAGTAGGAGCAGAACAAGAGTATTTCTTAGTAGATAAAAAATATTATCAAGCAAGAAAAGATTTAATATTCACTGGAAGAACATTATTTGGTGCAATGCCTCCAAAAGGTCAAGAATTGGATGACCATTATTTTGGAAGTATAAAAGAAAGAATTGCTAATTTTATGAGAGAGTTGGATGTTGAACTATGGAAGCTAGGGGTATCTGCTAAGACAAAGCATAATGAAGTAGCTCCAGCTCAATTCGAAGTAGCACCAATCTTCTCAACAACAAATATTGCAACAGACCATAACCAATTAATGATGGAAATCATTCAAAAGGTTGCAATGAGACATGATCTAGTATGTCTACTACATGAAAAACCATTTGCTGGAGTTAATGGTTCTGGTAAGCATAACAACTGGTCATTGGCTACTGATGACGGTATTAACTTATTGAATCCAGGAAAAACACCAGAAGAAAATGCAAGATTCTTGCTTTTCCTATCAATAATTATTGCAGCAGTCGACGAGTATGCTCCATTACTAAGATTATCAGCAGCTAACCCTGGTAATGATCATAGATTAGGAGCTAATGAAGCTCCACCAGCTATAATTTCAGTATTCTTAGGTGATAAGTTAACTAGTATAATCAATCAAATTGAAGCTGGAGACCTTAATATAGAAAAACAAGTAGAATTACTTGAAGTAGGTGTTTCTACACTTCCAAAACTACCAAAAGATTCTACTGATAGAAATAGAACATCACCATTTGCATTCACTGGTAATAGATTCGAGTTCAGAATGTGTCCTTCATCAGCATCAATAGCTGGACCTAACATTGTTCTTAATACAATTGTTTCTGAATATCTTAGAAGAGTTGCTGATGAATTAGAGAAAGCTGATGATTTCAATGAATCTCTTAAAAAAGTTATGGTAAGATTAATAAAAGATCATAAGAAAATCATATTTGATGGTGACGGTTATTCTGATGATTGGATTAAAGAAGCAGCAAGAAGAGGACTTCCTAATCTATCATCAACAGTTGAAGCTTATACTTATTTTGATAAACCAGAAGCTGTTGAATTATTTGAAAGACATGGTGTCTTCACAAAAGGAGAAATAGTTTCTCGTAAAGAAATCGTATTTGAAGAATATGCAAAAATAATTAATATAGAGGGACTTACAATGTCTCAAATGGTTAAAAAGCAGATTATTCCTGCATGTATTAATTACATGACTGATGTTGCTGAATCTATCAGCAAGATTAAGGGTGTGTGTCCTTCAGTGGATGTATCTGTACAAGAAGAACTTGTTAATAAGATTTCAAAACTATTATTCGATGTTAGAGTGAAAGTTGCTGATCTCAATAAAGCAATTGAAGAAGCTAAGGGAATTAGCAATATTGAAAGTATGGCATTTGCTTATAGAGAAAAAGTATTCCCAGCTATGGCAGAGTTAAGAAAACCATGTGATGAACTTGAAAAAATAGTTTCAGAAGAAGCATGGCCATACCCAACATATGATGAACTATTATTTAGAGTTTAGTTCTATCATATACACATAATTACGGTTATAATATACTCCTTAATGTAAATATATTATACTAGGCTAACCATGAAGAAAGCTGTTTACAGCAATCTTCATGGTTTTTCTAATATCTATTACAATTAAGAATATATAACATCTAATTATTTAACATTTGTCTATAACCTGAAGGTCTGTTATAATATTAAATAATCTATAAGATTAAACATATTGTTGAGGTGGAATAAAATGATTGTTACTATAGCACTTAATCCTTCAATTAACAAATTAGCTGTTATTGATGGGTTAGAAGTGGATGGTGAAAACAAAGTACAGGATTATCGTATAAGCCTTGGAGAAAGCCCGATATATACAGCGTATATAATAAAGTTACTTCAGGGAGAACCATATGTATTAGGATTTTTAGGCGGAATGGGCGGAAGGTTCATTCATAATGTAATGCAGAAAAACAGAATAAAATCTGATTTTGTATTTAACATGGGTGAAAGTAAATCTATTTATAGAATTGTTGATTCAGTAAACGGAACACAAACTACATTATTGGATGACAATATGTTAGTAGATGAAAGAGACGAGAAGAACCTGAAACATAAGCTTCAAAATAGAATAAAAGATGCTAAAATAATGGTTTTAGGTGGAGATATGCCAAGAGGTACAGATTTTAACCTGATTGAAGACATAAATTCGGTAGCCAAGAAACATGATATTAAAGTCATTACTGCATTGGAAGGGCAAAATCTGCGTAAGTCGTTAAATCTTAAACCATATGCATTGAAGATAAGTGATAAAAACATTTCTGATTTAGTTAACGTAGATACTTTAACCTATGATAAGTACTATGTAATAAAAGAGTTGTACGATATACTTATATCAAATAAGATTCATTATATGTTATATGATTCTAATGAGGGTCTATATGTACTCTCAAAAAATAAGATCTGCAAAGTTATACTTAGTGAAACTCCAGAAATATCTGACGGTATTGGTGCAAGTGATTCAATGGTTGGAGCGTTTGCTGTTTCTATAGAGAGAAAATATGAGCAGGAAAAGATGGCTAAACTGGTTATGGCAAGCAGTATTGCTGTAAAAAGTTCAAAATATCCTACTATATGCAATAGAAAGGATATAGATTATTATAATAATAAGGTAAAAATTGTTGAAATAATGAATAGGAAGAGGGGTTTTATAGAATAAAACATATTACATTAAATATGATAATAAAAATATCGCAGTAATATCATATATATGACGGTATTATACAGAGATGCTAAGAGGTAATGAAATGATACGTCGAAAAGAGTGATTTTCTACATTGATTTGCGATATGTTTATATAGAATACCTACTTTAAGTAATATATAATGATGATAAGGCATGAAACTACAATATGTATTGTGATAGAAAAAAATAGGTACTACATATTGTGGAAATATTAATGATATTTCTAGAAAGCTAGGGGATAGTTTGGACATGTCTATTAGATTTTATTACAGAAAGCGGGGATGTTATTATGAAAAAATACCTGGAAGGAACAAGACAAGTTATAACTGAGAATAATCTAATTATTAACCTAGAGTATTATTTAGTTGAATCTACATACTACGAAAAAGATGAAACGAAAGTTGCATATGGTGTTGAAATACTTAAGAGAGATAATTTTAATTATTTAGAATCCGATATTGTTTCTAAGGTAACTGACAGTAAAGATAAGATTATAAACATAATTAATAAACTCATAGCTAATATAGTAACCCCTGTGGGTATGGTTTGTGCGGTTGATGAATTATTTTAATTTAATATAGAAGTGGCTGTCCAAAGATACAACGTAAAATATATTATCCGACAGCCACTTTTCTATATGATTCAATCAGGTTTTATGTGATTTTGTTTGAAGGTATTAGGAGTCATTCCACTAATTTGTTTGAATATCTTACTGAAATGGCTCTGAGTCGTGTAACCTAATCGGGCAGATATCTCAACTAATGATAGGTTGGTGAACAGAAGCAAATGTTTAGCTTTTTTTATTCTATTCATATGAATATATTTGGTAAAACTGGTTCCAACTTCCTTTTTAAAAGTTCTGGATAAATAACTGCTGTTAGCATTAACATGATCTGCAACATCAGTCAAAGTAAAGTTGGTACAAAGATTATCATTAATATATTTAATCACTTCTTTGGTTAAGGGAGAGTAATTTTTCTTATTGGAAGACAGACTGTTCTTTATTTGAGTCATGAAATCAAGTATCATAATAGCATTAAGATTAAGTAAAGATTCTTCATCACGTAGAGATTCTATTTTATTAATATACAGGTCACTAAGGAAATACGCATAATTTTCTTCTAAGCCAGTTTCAATAGCCATTCTAGTTATAAGTGCACAACTGCATATCATATTGTTCTTCAAAGACCTTATTGAGTTGTTTTCACATAATACTGAAGAAGGATAATTACTATACTCATATCCAACTTTTTCTAACTCGTCTATATTACCAGTAATAATTGCCTGGTAAAGTCGTTTTTCCAATTCATAAGGGTAATGGGAATAGTTGATAGAATCATTTTTTGATTCTTGGTATAAATATTCCTCTTTCTTGGACATATCGGTTATTTTGAGTGAGTTGAAAATCTGACTGAAATCCATATTGCCTATAAACACAAAATCCCTCCCAAAAGTAAAATATACGAAAAAAATAGTAAATAAAATGATATACAGTTGATAGATTAATCTTTACAATATAATCAATAACATTAATACAATTATATCAGATTGAGAGGTAAATAAGTAGATAAAATTAAGGAGGAGATAGTATGCAGGAAAAGATTAATAAGCTTCTATCAGAGTTGACATTAGAAGAGAAAGCTTCTTTATGTTCAGGTAAGGATTTTTGGACTACCGAGCCAATTGAAAGGTTAGATATTCCTTCAATCATGGTTACTGATGGACCTCATGGATTAAGAAAACAAGCTGGTGATTCAGACCATCTTGGAGTTAATACCTCAGTACCATCAACTTGTTTTCCTTCTGGTGTAGGATTAGCATCATCATGGGATAGAGATTTAGTAGAAAAAGTCGGGGTAGCATTAGGTGAAGAAACACAAACAGAAAATGTATCAGTCCTATTAGGTCCAGCAGTAAATATTAAGCGGTCACCTCTATGTGGGAGAAATTTTGAATATTTTTCAGAAGACCCATATTTATCAACTCAAATAGCTAAACATCATATATTAGGTGTTCAGAGTCAAGGAGTAGGAACATCTATAAAACACTTTGCTGCCAACAATCAAGAATACAAGAGAATGAGCGTTGATACTTTAGTTGATGAAAGAAACTTAAGAGAAATATATCTTGCTAGTTTTGAAACTGCCATCAAAGAAGCAAAACCATGGACTGTCATGTGTGCCTATAATAAATTAAATGGTACTTATTGTGCTGACAACTATAAACTACTGACTGAAGTCCTTAGAGATGACTGGGGTTATGAAGGTTTGGTAATCTCAGACTGGGGAGCAGAAGATGATAGAGTAGAAGGAGTAAAAGCTGGTATGGACCTAGAAATGCCAGGTAATGGAGGACTCAATGATAAAAAAATCGTTGAAGCAGTCAAAAAGGGTACTCTAGATGAAAAAGATCTTGATAAAGTTGTAAGAAGAATATTGGAACTAGTTTTTAAAGGAATAGATAATGCAAGGGATATGAATTATGATAAAAAAGAACATGATTCATTAGCTAGGAAAGTTGCATCAGAATGTATGGTACTTCTTAAAAATAATGATAAAGTACTTCCATTGGATAAAGATAAAAAAGTTGCTGTAGTTGGTGAACTAGCAAATAACCCAAGATATCAAGGTGGTGGAAGTTCACATATAAACCCTACGTTTTTACACAATGCATTAGAAGAAATGGAGAAGCTGGGTACAGTAAATTTTGCAAAAGGATATGATGTTAATATTGACGAGCCTAGCCAGAAATTAGAAAATGAAGCAATAAGCTTAGCAAAAGAAAGTGAAGTGGTTGTAGTATTTGCAGGTCTTCCTGATAGATATGAATCAGAAGGATACGATAGAAAACATATGCAAATGCCTGAAAACCAAGTTCATCTAATTGAAGAACTAAGTATAGCTAATGAGAATATAGTAGTAGTATTGTCTAATGGTTCTCCTATAGAAATGCCTTGGATAAATAGTGTGAAAGCAGTATTAGAAGGATATCTAGGAGGGCAAGCAGGGGGAGGAGCTGTGGCTGATATTTTATATGGCAAGGTTAACCCTTCAGGCAAATTAGCTGAAACATTCCCAATTAGATTGAATCATAATCCATCATCATTGAATTATCCAGGAAAAGAGAACAAAGTCTCCTATAACGAAGGGTTATTTGTAGGATACAGATATTATGATGCCAAAGATATGGATACTCTATTTCCATTTGGACATGGACTTAGTTATACTACTTTTGAATATATTGATATTGAAATGAACAAAAATGAAATAGAAGACTCAGAAAATGTGGAAGTTACTGTAACAGTTAAAAATACTGGGGATACAGCTGGAAAAGAAGTTGTTCAATTATATGTAAGAGATATTGAATCATCAGTTATAAGACCAGTAAAAGAGTTAAAGGATTTTGCTAAGGTAGAACTAGTACCAGGTGAAGAAAAGAAAGTGAAATTCATATTGAATAAACGTTCATTTGCTTATTATAACGTAGACATTAAAGACTGGCATGTGGAAACAGGTGAATTCCAAATATTAGTAGGTTCTTCAGTAGTGAATCTACCTCTTAAAGCAAATATTAGAGTTAATTCAACTAGAAAAATTAAAAAGTTATTTGATAGAAATTCAACATTCGTAGAAATAGCAGATCATCCTGTAGGTGCAATTATAGTAAAACAGATTACTGAGAATATGAAACAAATGTTCAATGATTCAGATATATTTAATGAAAATGCATTGGAGGAGATGGCGGCAACTAATACTCTCAGATCACTTATAACATTTGGTGCCATGAACGAAGAAGAATTACAGAATCTAATCAATCAATTGAATGCCTAGTATTAATATGAAATGCAGGTCGGTCATTAGGATCGGCCTGTTTTTTTGTTTGAAATAATAGTCAATAACAAGTATAATCATATTATATAAAAACAAGATTTTAGTTAGAAGAAACTCATTTTAATACATACACAAATATAATAAATATTTATTCTTATAGGAGGTATTTATGAAACAAGCAAAAGTTGTAATAAGTACAAGCTTAGACCCATGGAAGAATTTATCTATTGAAGAATATTTGGTTAGGAATCTTGAGGAAGATCAATGTGTTTTATATTTATGGAAAAATGACAAGACTGTAGTTGTAGGTAAAAACCAAAACCCATGGAGGGAATGTAATATATCGCTTTTGGAAGACGAAGGAGTCAAATTGTCAAGAAGGATAACTGGCGGAGGAGCTGTTTATCATGGACTTGGAAATGTTAATTTTTCATTTGTGATAAATAAATCTGATTATGACTTGGAAAGACAGCTAAAAGTAATATTGAATATGTGTGAAAAGTTAGGTATCCATGGTAAGCTTACTGGCCGTAATGATTTAACTGTAGATGATAAGAAATTTTCTGGTAATGCATTTTATCATGGCAAGAGGGTTTCGTTGCATCATGGTACTCTACTTATTAATGAAAACATGAGTAATCTAGCAAGATATCTAAATGTTTCTAAAGAAAAAATAAGTTCAAAAGGTGTAAAATCGGTTAAATCAAGAGTTACTAACTTAGCAAGTTTCTATGAAGGTCTAAGTACTGAGATTGTTTGTGATATGTGTATAAAGAGTTTTGCAGATGAATATGCACATGGAAGTAATGGAATAATAATTGAGAAAGATCCTGAGTGGTTTAATAATGAAGATATTAATAAGTTGTATGAAAAAAATGCTTCATGGGATTGGAGATATGGCAGAGCAGCCAAATTTCAAGTGTTATTGGAAACCAGATTTAATTGGGGAGAAATACAGATTCATATAAATACTAAAAATGCTATAATAGATGAAGTAGCCATATATTCAGACTGCTTAGATCAAGATTTTATTGGGTTGTTACCTGATATGTTTATACAAGAGAAATATAATTCATCAATCATAGCACATAAGTTAAGAAATAATAAGTTATCCCAAGGAAGACAAAAAATGTTGGAAGATATTGCTGATTGGATAGAAAACAAGAAGTTTTAGTAATAAATAAGAAGTATAAGGATGATATCGTATGGTAGAAAAATATTTGACTATATTTGAAGATAATGAAGCTGAATTAGTGGAGAAAAAATCTCGATTCATAGCTACAATAAAACATGTAGAAACAGAGGAAGAAATAAAAGATTTTTTAGAGGGAATGCGTAAAAAATATTGGAATGCAACTCATAATGTATTTGCTTACACCATAGGACTTAAACAGCCTTTAGAACGATGTAGCGATGATGGGGAGCCTAGTGGTACTGCTGGTATGCCTATTTTAGAAGTAATAAGAGGTAGCAAATTACATAATGTAATAGTTGTTGTAACTAGATACTTTGGAGGGACTTTACTTGGTACAGGTGGGCTTGTAAGAGCTTATGGAGGTTGTGCTAAGTTGGGAATAGAATCATCCAATGTTGAAGAAAACGTATTATATCATTTAATTGATGTTAAAGTAGATTATACTTTATCAGGTAAAGTACAATACGAAATATTACAGAATGATTATATCATCAATGATACTGGGTATCTTGATCAAGTATGTTATTCAGTATTAGTTGAATATAACAAGAAAGAATCATTCTTGAATAAGATGGTTGATATAACTAGTGGAGCAGCTGATATTATTAATAAAGGAATCTATTACGGAACAGGTACCAATGATGAAATTAGATTAAGAAAAGTAGATCAGCCAGAATAATAGAACATATTAAACAGTTGAGATGTTAATATATAGTAGTTCATAATTCTAAAAGGATTATCAATTGAGATATAGAATATATCTAATAAGGTGTAATTTTTTTACTTAATTCAATGGAGTTATATTAAGGAATAGGGAAAGCTTATTTTTATGCTAAGACAAGGTAATAATAATACTAATTATTTAAGTAAAATATTATAATCTATAATAATTAATTTTAACAAAAGGAGGAAATAGAATGACAAAAAAACTAGAAATCTATAAATGTCCACATTGTGGAAACATTGTTGAGGTTTTTGTAGGAAATGGCGCACCAATAGTATGTTGTGGTGAAAAAATGCAATTATTAGAAGAACAGACAGCTGATACATCTAAAGAGAAACATGTACCATTTATTGAAGAGATAGAGAACGGTTATAAAGTTAGAATTGGAGAAAATCAAGCTCATCCAATGACTGAAAAACATCATATAATGTGGATAGAATTAGTTGCAGACTCACATATATATAGAAAAGAATTGACTCCTGATGATGAACCAGAAGCCACATTCATAGTACCAAAAACAGAAAATGTTTTTGCAAGAGAATATTGTAATATCCATGGATTATGGAGAAAAAATTAAGATATAGATAAACAAATTGAACACGGAGGAATTGTAATGAAATCATTGAAGGGAACAAGAACAGCTGAGAACCTTTTAAAAGCTTTTGCTGGTGAATCACAAGCAAGAAACAGATATACTTTCTATGCATCAATTGCTAAAAAAGAAGGATATGTACAAATATCCAATATATTTTATGAAACAGCAGATAATGAGAAAGAACATGCAAAGAGATTTTTTAAGTTTCTGAAACAAGATTATAAACATGAAGCAATTGAAATAACTGCAGGTTTTCCTATTACTCTTGGAGATACAAAAGATAATTTGTTAGCTGCTGCCAATGGAGAAAATGAAGAATGGTCTGATTTATACCCAGCATTTGCAGAAGTAGCAAGAGAAGAAGGATTTGAAAATATTGCAGTTGTATTTGAGAAGATTGGTTCTGTAGAGAAACATCATGAAGAAAGATATAGAAAATTATTAAGTAATATTGAAGACGGCAGTGTTTTCAAAAAAGAAGAAAAAACTTTATGGAAATGTGGTAATTGTGGCTATATACACGAAGGAGATAGCGCACCTCAGGTATGTCCAGCATGTGCACATCCACAATCATATTTTGAACTTTTATGTGATAATTTTTAATAGTGATAAATAGAGCATACTAGTATTATTATGAGCTGTTCATATATATCACAAAAGTATTCTAATGGATATTTTTGTATATATTATGGCAGCTCTTTTTAGTGTTTTAAAAGAGAATCCAAACATTTACCATCAATATTTTTCATAGGTATATTCATTATCTTAGCTATGGTTGGCGCTACATCAACTAGTGTGGCTTGTGGTATATATGTGTTATTGATGTTATTACCTTTAGCAAAAAGAAGTGTTCTCATATTAGGATGAGTAGGTAAAAATCCATGGTCAGCTATATGGGGTCTTGATAATTTGGTTCGAGGGATTATTAATTGATTGCATATGTGATTATTGAAGACATAGCCATCCTTAGCTTCTAGAACAAACTGAAAACTATTATCTAGGTGGAATAATCTATTGGTTTCTTCACTTGTATATACTCTCTTTATTCCACTTTCTGGATTAGATTGTAATTCTAATAATTGAGTATAAACCTTTTTGTATAATTGTTTATCTCCTTCGGGTTTGATACATATCTGTGCAGAACCACCACATGCGTTACAGAATGCTTTCCAAGATATGATTCTATTTCTATCATTTGTTATTATCAGTTTGTTTTCTTTGAAAAAGGAATTCATACATATATAATATTTATAATCATTCATCCCATGATCACCTAATATTATGAAGTCTGTTTTATCATATATATTAGCTTTTTTAGTAGAGTTAATAAGTCCTTCTATACGAGAATCCATAGTATTTAATATACATTGGATTTTAGTTGCGCTAGTACCAAGTCTATGCATAGTGTAATCCAACTGAGTGAAATGAATGAATAATAGATTTGGCTGTTTTTTTAAAATTAGATAGTTGGAAATATCATCAGCTATATTATCCAAGGTGGGTTGAGCTGAACAACTTAATTTTACATTTTTTAATGCAGGAATAATAAGATTTCTACTACTGTTTTTTATATAATTACTTATAAAACAACCTGGTTCTATAGGCCATAATTCAGGCATGTTATATGTTATTGGAGCACCAGCCATTACTGGCCATAATATAGAAGCACATGTATATCCCTGTTTCTTTGCATAGTCAAATATAGTTGGAACCTTTATGGATTTTTCATACCAATACCATTCTGGTTTCTTATATCTCTCTGGCTGACATTTCTTGTTGGATACAATACCATGTTTATTGGGATATGTACCTGTTATTATGGAAGTGTGGCAGGGATATGTTAAGCTAGGATATATACTATACATATTTCTTACATAAGAACCTTCTGAGATGAATGATTTAAAAGTAGGCAGGTCTTTTATATAATTAAAATCGAGAGCATTTAATGCATCGATACTAATGACTATGATATGCTTATTATATTTGTTCATTGTGTTGCTCCTGTTTTGTTATTATATTATACAACTATGCTCATATTTGTAAATTTGTGTTAATTATAGCTTATAAATAGTATATCCATATATGGTAATGTTTATAGATGGTATAAATAGTTCTTGACAATGGTATGTATATCATTATATAATTTTATAAGAAATTTGTTTAAGAAAGGAAGGTTGTTTTATGATAATTAAATTACATATCACATCAAATAAAACAGTAAATACCCAATTACAATCTAAGAAATATAAAACAACCTGTGTTAGTGATAAATAATAGTTAAATATTATAAGTGAATCTTATATAATTATAGTTAGCTAGTCACAGGCATATATAACTGTGGCTATTATTATGCCTTATTATGAGAAAGGTATAATAACGTGTATGTAATATTGATTTGTCAATGAGTAAATCTATAATATTACTACTATAATTATGCATACCTTGTATAGATATATAGCCATGGAACGTAAGTTACGTTAACATGGCTTTTTATATTGTAGAAAAGGTGAATTATTGAAAAGTGGATTTATTTATAATGCTTCTATTAAAAAACTAATACAGACAAAAGGAGAACTAGGATTATGCAGAGGTTAATGAAATTAATAGCACCATATCGAGGATTAAGAAGAGAAATATATATTATATTTATCGCAAAAACTGTCAATGCAATGGGAGCGTTTGTCTTTCCATTTCTAACATTATTATTAAATAATAAAATAGGTTTATCAGAAAGTGAAACAGGAACTTTTATAGCTATTAGCGGGTTGTTATTTATACCCTCAAGTTTAATTGGAGGAAAGCTATCGGATATCATAGGGAGAAAGAAGCTTATAGTTATTTTTGAGACATTAGGCATATTATGCTATGGTGCTTGTTGCTTTATACAGCCTACCATGTTAATGGCTTATTTGCTATTATTGTCCGGAATATTATTTGGTATAGCTGGACCAGCTCATGATGCAATGACTGCTGATTTAACTACTCCTGAAGAGAGAGAAGGGGCATATTCACTTAACTATTTAGGGTTTAACTTTGGCTATGCCATAGCTATGCTATTTGCAGGAACTTTATTTGAATATAATCTAAAACTGTTTTTTCTATTAGATGTTGTAACTGGTTTAATTGGAATAACACTTATAGGATTATTTGTTAGTGAGACTCTACATAATAGTAGTAAAGAGATATCACAAGATCGTGAATTAGAAAAGAAAGAAGAAGGATCCATACTAGACGTATTATTCTCTAGACCAATACTAATCGCATTTGCATTAGCACTTTTTGGTTATAGATTCGTATATTCTCAATGGTCCTTCATGTTGCCATTACATGCAAAAGATAATTTTCCCGCTGATGGAGCAGCTTTGTATGGTGCTTTAGGGACTTTTAACGCAATTATTGTTGTTGTATTAACACCTGTGCTGACTTCATTATTTAGTAAAAAAACTAATGTAAAAAGAGTATTCTATGCAGGTATATTATTTACTATAGGATTTGGTATGTTAGGGTTTATTTCAATGAAAGTAGCATTTTTCACTTCAGTGTTTATATTCACTCTTGGAGAAATACTTGAAGCTATAAGTGTAATGCCGTTTATTATGAATCATACTCCTGCTACTCATAGAGGAAGGATGAGTTCAATTTTACCTATAACTATGGGATTAGGTTTTACAGTCGGACCACTAATAATGGGACATGTTCTTGAAGCAACGAGTTTTTCTTTTGCTTGGAAGATATGTGCTTTGATTGTAGGTGTATCCACATTATGGATGATAAGAATAAACAAGAATGAGATTAAAAGCAGAGTAGATGAAGAAGAAGCTGTTGTTGCTAATTGATTATAGAATTGATAGATATATAAATAAAAAGTGCAAAGGATGAGTAATATATTCTTTGCATTTTTTGTTGGGACATTGTTAACCTCTGTGTTTTTATAGTTGACAATAGAGGTTAACAAATGTATAATACAATTAATCAAATTAACGAGGAGATAAAATTATGAAATTACAACTTAGAGAAATGATTATGATTGGTATTTTTGCAGCGTTAATGGTAGTTGGAGCTAAGTTAAGTATACCTACACCTTTTGGTGTGCCTTTAACATTTCAACTGTTTTTCAGTATTTATGCAGGGCTTTTATTAGGAGCTAAAGCAGGCTTTTTATCTCAATTAATATACATACTCTTAGGTCTTGTAGGACTTCCCGTATTTACTATGGGAGGGGGAATAGCTTATATTTTCAATCCTACTTTTGGTTATATTATAGGATTTGCTGTTGCTCCATTGATAGTAGGTGCATTATTGAACGGTAAAAAGGATATTAATTTTATTAAAGTTTTAGGTATATCTATAGTTGGATTTGCAGCAATTTATATCATTGGTAATGTGTATCTTTATTTTATAAAAGATCTATATCTTAATAAACCAGCTTCACTAGTCGGTATTTTTAAATCAATGATACCTTTTATGGTAAAAGATTTTATTCTAGTTATTATAGCTGCTTATTCTTCAACTATTATAATTCCTATTTTAAGAAGATCAGGAGTCATGAATGGAGTCTGCAAAAACAATATTTAAATAGTTTTAGTAGGGTTTTAGTGGACAATAGTATATATAATTTAACGAATACAGTGAGAATAAATGATAAAAGCTAGTGATAGCTTTTATTTTTATATAAATATATGGTAGCTATTATTGACAACATATAGTACAATATATTTAACTTAAATTAGGAGGTTATATATATGATGAAAAAGTTGATTTTAAATAATGGTGTGGAAATACCACAATTAGGATTTGGTACATTTCGTGCTAAAGATGATGAAGCTTACCAAAATGTAAAATGTGCTCTTGAAAATGGCTATCGTCATATTGATACTGCAGCAGCTTATGGTAATGAAGAAAGTGTTGGAAGAGCTATTAAAGATAGTGGAATAGATAGAAGTGAGATTTTTGTTACAACTAAACTTTGGAATGATGATCAAGGTTATGAAGAAACAAAAGCGGCTTTTACAGATTCTTTAAATAAATTACAACTTGATTATGTTGATTTATATCTTATACATTGGCCAAAAGGTTATGATAAAGCTCGTGCTTCATGGCGTGCTATGGAAGAGTTATATGAGGAAGGTAAAATTCGTGCTATAGGTGTTTCTAATTTCAATATTCATCATTTGGATGATTTATTAAAAACAGCTAGAATTATGCCAGTAGTAAACCAAGTTGAATGTCATGTCGGTCTACAAAATCGTGTTCTTCAAGATTACTGCAAGAAGTTTGGTATATATCTAGAAGCTTATGCACCTTTAATGAGCAGTAATATAGGTGAATTATTAAATAATGAACATATGATTGAAATTGCCAAGAAATATGGTAAAACTGTTCCTCAAGTTGCTATCAGATTCTTGTTGGAAAGAAATATAATTCCGCTACCAAAATCTTCTACACCAGAACGTATTGTATCAAATAAAGATGTATTTGATTTTACACTTACTAAGGAAGATATGGATATTATAGCTACTTTGAATAATGGAAGAAAGTTATTTCCAGAGCCTGATAATATTAATTTTTAGTAGGAATAGTAGTATTTTTTTAGGAAGATAGTTTAAGGTTTTACCTAGACAAATATAAGAGACCTGTAGATGACATTTTATTGTGGAATGTTTATCTATGGGTTTTTATTTTTATGGTTATTTATTAGATATTAGTAGCATGAAAGTTATTTAGGAATCATTTTATTAATTTTTTATATAATCTTGGAATAGAATATAATAAAGATTTTATAGAAGTGTGATGGAGGATTATGAATAGAACACGTCTAAATACAAAGGTTTTGATTAAAGTTATAGGTGTATTGTTGATTATATTGGCAATAATGATGCTTAGTAATGTTTTGATTGAAAAAACAATAGCTACGTTATCAACGAGTAAGAAGCAATTGCCTATTTATTGTGTTGATACGGATGAGAAGAAGGTTGCAATAAGTTTTGATGCAGCGTGGGGGAATGATGATACTGATAATTTATTAGAGATACTAAAAGAATATGATATTAAAACAACATTCTTCTTGGTTGGTATGTGGGTAGAGAAATATCCAGAGGATGTTAAAAGAATATTGGATGCTGGTCATGATATTGGAAATCATTCAAATACTCATCCCCATATGACTCAATTATCAAAAGAAGGTATTAAAGACGAACTTATGAAAGCACATGAAAAGGTTAAGAATCTGACAGGGTATGAAATGGAATTGTTTAGACCACCGTTTGGAGATTATGATGATAAGTTGGTGGAGACAGCTAGAGAGTGTGGGTATTATACGATACAATGGGATGTTGATAGCCTTGATTGGAAGGAATATGGGGTAGATCACGAAATAAAAACAGTTGTTCAAAATAAACACTTATCAAATGGTTCAATAATACTTTTCCATAACGATGCTAAATATACACCAGAAGCATTAAGACCTATATTAGATGCTCTAAAAGAAAAAGGATATGAAATTGTTCCTATATCAGAATTAATCATTAGAGACGATTATTATATGGATCACACTGGTAAGCAAATTAAAAAAGAATAGATACATATTATTATTAATACAATTTCTGGTTAGGTATTAACTGACTAGAAATTGTATTTTAATGTATAAGTTTTTATATCATTATGTGTATATGTAAAATTGCTTTGGACAAGCCACGAAATAAAAAGTTATTATTAAATAATTTATCTATACTTAAAATATTACTAAAAAGTAATAAAAAGCATTAATTTATGCATTTCATCCCATAAATCGTGCATTTAGTCAGGATTTGTTGAAATTTTTATAAGTTATACTTATTATATTAAGAGATAATTTATTTTAGTTTATATTAATTCTAACATCTAAAACTAACAATGAGTATTTAAAGAAAGGGTATGGTGTATATCTTGATGAAATCATAAAGACCATTTAAAGGTAAATAAGTATTGAATCCAGATGGTATACTTAATGTAATCAGTAAAATGATAAAGGGTTGGTGATAATAAATTGAAGGATCTCTATATGAAGACAATCGAATATTTTTTTGATTGCTATTTCAATATGAGTGCAGATTATAATGAAATAGAGAAGCTTGTTAAAGAGTTCAAGCATATTGAAGCAAAAAAATATGTAGTTGCTTTAGAAAAAGAACTTATGGAAGTGATTAAGTCTGAAAACTGGAAGGCCATTATTGAAATAGCCCATAATAAAGGAGGACGTATATTATCTAATAAAAAAGCAGAAATGTTTTCAAGATTTTTATATAGCCTTGTCAAAGGAGATACTAATATAAATATTCAAGATTTATATAAATATTTTTAGTTTAATAAATAGTATTATATATTTTATGGATTCAATAAATATTATAACGTTATCTTATTTTCGATAGAATATTATGGTTTAAAGTTAAAGAATACATAAAATGATATGATTTATTAATGAAAAAAGGTATAGAATAGGTAAAGTCCTACTTTCTTAATTGGAGGTAGGATTTTTTTACTTGTTTATAATTTGAATAATGAATAAATGTAATGAAACAATAGTATAAATTAAAGTTAATTTTTGGTTTTATATAAGTAGAATTTATTAATGATACATATTAAGATTAGAAAAGAGCGCAACACTTAATTGTACTATTTATATTCATTAATTATAAGGCTATATATCAATTATGTATTATGGTATAATTTGGCATAATTAATAGGGAAGGACGATATACTATGAAAAATATTAAGAAATTCATTTTATTTGTTGCAATAATGATAGTTGTTGGTGGAGTTAATATTTATGCTGCTACAGTTGGAGATCAATTACTACAACCTGAAGAGGGATGGCAAAGATATGATGATACTAATAAGTATATAATTTATGAAGGAGATAATTGGGCGATTGGAGGAACATCCAATACTGCATATGGGGGAAGTAATCATCATATTTTAAGAGGTTTATCAGCGGATAAAATTAAACTACATAAAGTTAAGTTTAATTTTATTGGTACGAAAATAAGATTAATAGGTAACCTAGATGTAGAACATACAAAACAGTTGAAAATTAAAATTGATGGAGAGCTTATAGGTGCATTTAATGCATGGAAAAGAGGTACTTTTCAAAGTCACACTGTGATAATTGAAAAAACTGGACTAGAGAATGGAATTCATAGTATTGAGATATATTCTGATGATGAAGGAAGATATAATTGTGATGCAATAGATATTGACAAAAATGGAAGCCTGTTAGATCAAAATCAACTTGAAGCTCCTAGTAATTTATTAGCTACTCCATCTACTAATAATATAATTCTAAATTGGAATGTAGTAGAACGCTCAGATAGCTATAGTATACTTAGATCAACTACATCAGATGCTATAGATACTGTAATAGCTTCTAATGTAACAGAAACAACTTACATAGATAACAATGTTGAACCAGGAGTTACTTATTACTATGTAGTTCGTGCAGTGAAAAACGGTGTAGAAAGTGATAATTCAAACATTGCATCAGCAATGATAGAAAATATAAATACAGCAGTATTACAAATTAAATTATCTACAACAGATATATACGAATATAGAATTACAATGAATCAAGCTGATAATTTTATTAAATGGTATATTGATAGAGCAAATGGTACTGGATTACCATTCTATAGTTTTTCAGATGAGTCAAAGATTGAACCTTATACAGATATAAATGAGTATCTTATCTTTGATAAAATAGTTTGGTTTAAAGTTAAAGAATACTTAAAATGATATGAAAATTATTAATTAAAACAAGGTATAGTATAGGTACAGTTCTACTTTCTTAATCGGAGGTAGGATTTTTTTTGTTTATAATTTGAATAATGGATAAATGTCAATTATCAATTAAAGTTAATTTTCGGTTTTATATAAATAGAATTTATTGATGATACACATGAATAAATATTATGTCGAAAAAAGCACAACACTCAATTGTACTATGTATATTCATTAATTATAAGGCTATATATCAATTATGTATTATGGTATAATTTGGCATAAATTGATAGGAAAGGATGATATATAATGAAAAATATTAAGAAGTTGGTTTTATTTGTAACGATGCTTATAGTAGTTGGTGGAGTTAATGTTTATGCTGCAACAGTAGGAGATCAACTACTACAACCTGAAGAAGGATGGCAAAGATATGATGATAGAGATAGTATGATACAATACTCAGGTACTAGTCTTCAAAAAGAAAGTGACAATTACTTTGATAATACACAAACATATTATATTGACCCAAATCATAATGGTAAAATCAGATTTAATTTTAGAGGTACAAAATTAAGAATTATTACTTCTCGATATACAGAGAGATCTAATAATATAAAAATTAAAATTGATGAAAACATTGAAACTTACTCTGAATATGGTAATATTGTATATTCTTGTTTAGTTTATGAAAAGAAAGGATTATCTGATAGCGTGCATTCTGTAGAAATATATCAGCCTAATAACGAAATATTTGGATTAGATGCAATAGATACTGACGGTGAATTCATAAGCTATATACAACAACCTTCTAACCTGATGGCAATCACACAGAACACTAATATTGAACTTACATGGGATGCTGTTTCTGGTGCTGATAGCTATACTATACTAAGATCAACTACATCAGATGCTATAGATACTGTAATAGCTTCTGCTGTAACAGAAACAACTTACATAGACAATGATATTGAGCCAGGAGTTATTTATTATTATATTGTACGTGCACTAAAAAATGGTGTCGAAAGCCCAGATTCAAATATTGCATCTGCTATGGTTGAAAAGTTAAATACAGCAGTATTACAAATTAAGTTATCTACAACAGATGTATACGAATATAGAATTACAATGAATGAAGTTGATAATTTTATGAAATGGTATATTGATAGAGCAAATGGTACAGGATTACCATTTTATAGTTTTTCAGATGAATCAAAAATAGAACCTTATACAGATGTAAATGAGTATCTTATCTATGATAAAATAGTTTGGTTTAAAGTTAAAGAATACTTAAGATAATGCCTAGTTTAAAGAGAATACAATTAGTATTCTCTTTATAAAAATACCTTTGTCATTTTATAACTAGAGAGGATAGCCTTGATTGGAAGGAATATGGGGTAGACCACGAAATAAAAACAGTTGTTCAAAATAAACACTTATCAAATGATTCAATAATACTTTTCCATAACGATGCTAAATATACACCTGAAGCATAAAAACTATAATAATGCTTTAAAAGAAAAAGGCTATGAAAATTGTTTCTATATTACATATTATTGCAAAATACAATTTCTGGTTAGTTATTAACTGACTAGAAATTGTATTTTGTTGGATAAATTAATTGTATTGCTATTTGAGAATAGTTCAATAGTGTTAAGCGACCAAGCATTAAATATATCCTAGGAGAGCTATAATATGAGACTTAAGTATTGTTTTGCAACAAGAATTAGAGCAAAGATTGTATTTAGAGTAAATAAATAAAGAGTGATAATACACTCTTTTAATCTAAAGGGATAATCTGAACTTCTCCTCCAATTGCTGGATCGGGGAATGGTAAATAATTTGGTGGAAAAGAAGGGAACCATATATCATCACTAGAAGAACCGCCATTGGGTACCATATCTGGAGGAATTATATCAGCAGCTGGGCTACCGTATCTTGTAAGTGGTGGAGGAATTATTCTCCGATAATAAGTAGGATTATCATAGATAACATCATCATAATAAGGTAAAGGTATTAAGTAAATCATAATTAATCTCCTTTAGGTATGTTAATATATTATATGCTTGTTCATAATAAGTTGAAACAAATCAAAAGTGAGTAAAGATGCGGAATCAAAAGCTATAATAATAATTCATTCTTGGAGACACCTATAACAGTACTTGTTAAAATAAAACTAGCAAAAAAGATTATAAATAATTAATAATGGAAAATGAGGTATTTTTAAATAATAGTTGTAACTAAAAAATTATGTTTATCTATCAGTAATTTATCGTATATAAAAAGGGAGTTTATACTCCCAAGAAAAATAAGGTCTAAATTTAATTAACATCTAATTCGTCATCGTCGTCATCATTAATAAAGATATATACAAATTGATAACTTTGTCCTAGTATTCCAGCTTGTTTAAATTGTTCAAAATCGTAATCCTGCTCTTCAAGTCTTCGTATAGTTCTAGCAATGGAATCTCCTGAACTTATAATAGGACTAGCATTAACTGGACTTTGATCTACTGAAATTACTTCGTTGTGATCTGCAAGAATAACTTTAACGCTTGCCAAAATTTACACCTTCTTTCAATATTTTTTTACAACACAGAATGCATGTCCATGTTTAATGCATGTCCATGTTTAATGCATGTCCACGTTGTTACTATATATTATTCATAAAGCTTATAATTGGTGAATGCAAAAAATCAGAATTGTACATAAAAAATCATATATAAATCATCTAATCATTAACTTTAAACATATTTGGAATCTCTAAAGTAAAAGGTTCACCTACAATTTCAAAAAGCATACTACCTTTTGATGATTTTTCTTTACTAAACATTTTAGCACTAATACATCTACCGCCACTTATATAAAAATTATAATGATTATTAGATAAATCCAATATTATCATGTAGTTAGTAAGAGTATCATATTTATCATAAACAGATAAGCCATGATTAAACTTAAATTGTTTATAGACTTTTTGTTTAATAGTAAGATTTCCTAGTTTATCTATTACTTTGATAATTTCTTCTTTAGAATCTATTTCATATTTGTCTGATGTATTTTTATCATATTGTCTACTACCTATTTTGTTCTCAATTATACAAACCTTAGTAACTTCTTGGGAATCAATATTAAAATAGGTTATTAAGTCAGATCTATAGATAAATTCAAAATAACAAGAATAAGTTGTTAATAATATTATTACACCTAATAAAACTAAACCTGATATTTTCTTTGCATTTCTCATTAATTTATTCCTTCTTTTCAAAAAAATAATTATTATGACTGGGTTATACCTAACTCATAATAAACAGATTCAATTCCATCTTCCACAAATATTTCAATCTCAGAGAATCCAGATTTTTGTAATAGACCTCGTGATCTATTATTGGAAGAGTAGGTGAAAGCTCCAATTTTATCTACCTTATACTTATTAAAAACATCTTGGATGAAAATTTTAGTAGCTTCCGTTGCAATACCTTTTCCCCATAAATCTTTTTCAAAAATCACAATACTTAACATTGCCATTTTTTCATCGGTTTCATCTATACAATAACACCAGATATCTCCTATGTACTTTTCATCACAATAAATGACTTTTCCATAGCTGGAAGCCCCTTCTTTAAGTGTTTCTTGGTACAATTTAAGTGATTCTTCTAAAGACTTAATACTGAAAGGGAATAATTTTTGAATTTCTTCATCCTGTATTTTATCCCAATAAATTTTAACATGATCTTCTGTTCTTGACTTCAGTGATATAGTCATAATATCAATCCTTTCAAATACCTTATAAATAAGAATACTGTTTTTAAAATTTAATATAAGTTAACTTCTTAACTCAATTATAACATATTACTTATATGGAAAATATACACTTAATGACAATTTTATATTATAGATTTTCTGTTTTTTATATATCACTAATTTCTAGTAATGAAAATAGCAGTGGATTAATAACCCGACTGCTTTTTCATATTCAGTGAATAGTACTATGTATTAAATAAAATAGGTTAATATTTATTCTAAATAAATCTATTATTATTTCGTTTATTAGTGTTTTGTACTATTTCCTTAGTAGTGTTTAACATTTTAATAAGAATTCTTTTAGTTTCTTCATCAAGGGAACTATTATTTAATGTATTATTTTCTTCAAGTTGTTTAAGTAAATCATTGATCTGTTCGTCGATTCCTTTCGTTTTTTTTACTTGACCTATTGGAGTACAATTATCAGTTCTACCTATCAGATAATCAATAGAAACATTATATAAATCAGCTATGTTACTTAAAGTACCATAGTCTGGCTGTCGTTTTCCTATTTCATAATGTGCGTAAGTGCCTCTTGGGATATTTAGTTTGGTAGCTGTAACTAATTGTGTCCAATTATTTTGTTTTCTTAAAATTTTTAATCTCTGAGGTAACATATAGTATCAAATCCTTTCTGAATTATTATAACGTTGCGCAATGTAACATTCAATAAAATGTAGCAAAATGTATATTAATTACTTAAAATTACTTTAACCTATCATTTAATGAAGTAATATTGTGCTTAATATAATCAAATTTTAATATAAATCAAATAATTGGTTGTTGAACTATTATTTCACCAATTACAAAATGGGAATCGTTAGTTAAAGATAGTGAAGAATACTTAACTGATATGTTTAAAATAATGATTAAATTAGATGAAGAAATATTCAAAGAGTGCGGATATCCTTACTTAAAAGGTGGATATTTTGAATGTAACCATTTAATTATATTCAAATTAATTAATAAAAGATTTGCTTCTGGAACAAAGATTTACAATCATATGGGTATATTTAAGGTGAATTCAAAAATGGTGAGTTTATTTACTCATTCAAGATTCTTTAAAGGAAAGTATGGTTACAAAGACAAAGTACCTACTATTGGGATTACTGGATTCAGGATTTGGGATGATAAGTATTTTGGAGCTTCTTCTCCTTCATATTAAAAAAGTTTATAAGCTATAAAAAAGCATAATGAAGCAAAACTAAGTAGTATTGCTGGAAAGTAATTACCCACTATTAATTGTGTTATACTAATTATAAGAAAAACTAAAGAAAAAAATATAGCAATAAATTTTTGTTTATTCATCATTATAAAACCTCTTTTTACTATTATATTATTAATGAATCAAACAAATGTTTATAAATATGTTTTTTACTATTTTTTTGTATATGTGTTGAAAATTTTACCCTGAGGTTTACTCCCCCAGGGGATATTATTTTGCAGATGAAATTTAGTCATTAAAATTCTTGGTCTTCATCACTATCATTATCTTTTAGAGGATGTTCTTGCCTATATAGTGTATATGCTCCCATAAAACTTACAAACATACCAGCTACTGCTATAAATCCAGTCATTACACCAAATCCTATTACATCTTCACCAGACTTAATATACATCAAACATGTTATAAAAGGAGTTAATAAAAGGATAACAAAAGAAAAAATAAGCACATAGCAACAGTAATGAAAAATATTTTTCTTATACATGTCAATTACACCTCCTAAGCTATATACACAAATTATATCATATTTATTTGAATCATAATAAATATTATTTATAATCAATAGTAAAAATGATAATAAGAATTCAATATGTTTTCATGCTATAATAAATAAGCATGGATATAAAAGAATTAAAGGTGGATGAAAATGGAAAGGATAGAATACAATTTTAAACTAAAAGATATAAAAAATATCTTTAAAAAGAAGAAATGTCCATATTGTGGAAATACAAAATTAACAAAAAGAACAGTTAAAGAATTTAAAGGCAAAACAAAAAGTCAATTAGATGGTATGGAATTTAACACAGATGTAGATTTATATGCTGGAACTATTGTATATCAATGTGAAAAATGTAAGAAAGAATTTGTTCTACAAGCTCTATCCAATAAAACTAATTGATGGAATTTATAGCAAAAATTAGTAGCTACCCCAATTATTTTGATTACATATTTTCTGACAAAAATATTTACAAGATAATAGAGTTTATTGAAAAAAATCAATCTACACTATATAATAGAATTGATTAATTTTTACTAATGTATAATAATCTAAACATATTTTCATATTGAAAATAAATACCGAATATGTTAATATACTAATAACTAATGAAGCATAATTCAACTAAAATAGGAGGTATAGCAGATGAATATTATTTATTTTAACACCCATGATTCAGGTAGATACATATCACCATATGGCTACAAAGTTCCAACAGAAAATATTGAGAAATTCGCAAGAGAATCAATACTATTCAGACAGGCTTACAGTGCTAGTCCTACTTGCAGCCCTAGTAGGGGAGCTCTATTATCTGGAATGTATGCACATAATAACGGTTTAATAGGTTTATCCCATCGTGGATTTAAGATGAATGATTATACAAAACATTTGGGTAGCTATCTAAAAGAAAATGGTTACAGAACAGCTATAGCCGGTACTGAACATATAGCTAATCATGGATTATTAGAACAGCACAACATGAATTATGATATTTTGCCATATGATGACATTCTAGGACCAGCCAGTGACGACAATGATATGGAAAATGCCAAAGCAGTTGCAGACTACATACTTAACTATACAGAAGATAGTAATTTTTTCATTTCATTCGGCTTATGGAATACACATAGAAAATATCCAGAAGATATAACAGAAGGATATGAACCTGATTACATTAAAGTACCTTCTAAGCTAAAAGATACAAATATGAACAGAGAAGATTTTGCTCATTACTGTACCTCTGTGAAAATAGCTGATGACTGCTTTAAGATGGTTTTAGATGCTGTAAAGGAAAAAGGTCTTTATGAGGATACAATAATAATATTTACTACAGACCACGGATTACCTTCTCCATTTATGAAGTGTACACTTTTTGATAGTGGAATGGGGGTATCCTTAGCTCTTAGGGTACCTCATTCACCAATGAATGGAAAAGTAGTGGACTCAATGTTTTCTCAGATAGACCTGTTTCCAACAATATGTGAATTATTAAACTTGGAAATACCTGAATATATACAGGGAATCTCACAAAAGAGTGTAGTAATGAATGAAAAAGATAAAGTCAGAGAAGAAGTATATGCTGAAATTAATTACCATGCCTCATATCAGCCTATGAGATGTGTAAGAACAGAAGAGTATAAATATATCAGAGTGTTCAATAACTATAAGAAGCCAATGCTGGCAAATATTGATAATTCTAATCCAAAACAACTATTAATAGATAATGAATTTGACAACTATGAAATAAAGGATGAATACCTATTTGATATAGTTTTTGATCCACAAGAAAAAGAGAATCTTACAGGTAATAAAAAATATGATAAGGTATTAACCGAGATGAGAAGAAAATTAGAGGATTTTATGGAAGAAACCAACGACTTCCTATTGAAAGATGAGATAGAAGTACCAAAAGGTGTAGTAGTCAATGACCCATCAGCGGATACATCAAAGGACAAGCGTATTTTTTATTGATAATAAAAAAAGGGCTTAACTAATAGTTTTATTGCCATATACTCCATATAGAATATAATGTCAATACTTATTAATTAAGCCTTATAAAAATAACTTCTATATACTTTTGGATTTTTCAACGAGCCAATGTGTTACATCGTTTATAATCAGTTTATCAGCTTTATCTGTAGAAATACTACCAATAGCATTAATTATTTTATCCATTATAAAAGGAACATCCAGCAAACAAGAAGCCATCTTTTGTATTAAGTGACCGTTCATGGCATCTGAATATATTTTGGCTTCTTTGATATGACCGTTCTTAAGAATCAAACCTAACTCAAAACCGCCCCATGAAAATCTTTTATCAAAAGTAATATCAAATTTTGGAGCTTCTCCATAACGCCATTCCCAAGAGGCATATTTATCATATAATTCTTGAATGTTGTAAGTATCATTATCTACATTAATTACAGTACTAGATTTACCATATATGTTTTCAAAGCTATTAATCAAACTTCTTTTCATTCCTTCAGTAGTTAAAATATCACTAAGCTCACTTAAGTTAATGACTCTAGAACGAACTGAATCAATTCCTTTAGAATTAATTTTCTCCTTAGAGACTTGTAGATAATCAGTAAGCTTATTAAAATCAGTATCTACAAGTATGGTACCATGATGATAAGATGATTTATCCAAGAAATAAAAAGCATTACCAGAGAATTTCTTACTATGTACGGTTAAATCATTACGTCCTGAAAACTCTGCATCAATTCCAAAGCTTCTAACAGCCTGTAAGATTACATTTAACTGTCTATCCACATCATATAAATTTTTATCCATAACAAATGTAAAATTGAGATTCCCTAAATCATGATAGACAGCACCTCCACCAGATAACCTTCTAGCTAATTTGCCACCCTCATTCTCTAATTTTTTACACTTGCATTCTTTCCAAGGATTTTGATTTCTGCCTATAACTATAGTATTCTCATTTTGCCAGAGATACAATATTATTTCATTTTCATTGATATCACGTAACAAGTATTCTTCAAGAGCTAAATTGTACCAAGGATCTGTGGAGTTAGAACATGTCACTTTTACATTAATATCATTACTCGGCAAAATGTAATGCACCACCTTCAGCAGCTAAAACAGCTTCATGTATGGACTCAGCTGTAGTTGGATGAGCGTGGATGGTTTCAATGATTTCATTTGTTGTCAATCCATTTTTAATTGCTAAAGTTATTTCCGCAATCAAATCTGTTGCATGAGGTCCGATTATAGAACCACCAATAACCTTTCCAGTTGATTTATCCTTGATGATTTTAACAAAACCATTGCTGTCACCTAGAGTTAAAGCTTTACCATTAGCCGCAAACGGGAATTTACCAATTTCAATGTCAATTCCATCTTTTTGTGCCATATTTTCACTTACTCCCACCATAGCAATTTCAGGATTAGTGAATATAGCACTTGGGACTACATTGTAATCCATCTTAGTTTCTGTCCCTAAAATATTTTTAACTGCTACAATACCTTGATGTGAAGCAACATGAGCAAGCTGGATTATGTTGGTCACATCACCAATAGCATAAATGTTAGGTATATTAGTCTGCATTTTGTCGTTAACTTTGATACCTTTTGTTCTTTCATCCATTTCTATATTTAATTTCTCAAGACCTATGTTTTTATAAGATGGTTGCCTGCCTACAGCCATAAGTACTTTATCAGCAGTTATAAACTTGGTTTCCTTATCTTCAGTAAATGAAACAATACATTTGTCATCTTCGCTCTTGATGATAGATTCTACTCTAGAACTAGTATATAGTTTGATACCACTATTTTTGGCTATTGTATTAATCTCATCGCAAACATCTTTGTCACATGACAGTAAGGTGTTTTCCAAAAATTCTACAACAGAAACATCAACTCCAAAACTAGAGTATATGAAAGCAAATTCCATTCCGATGATACCACCGCCAACAATAACTAATTTTTCTGGTAGTGTATCAAGTTCAAGAGCTTCTTTGCTTGTAATAACATTATCAAGGTCTATTCCTTTAATAGGAATCATTGATGTTTTAGAACCAGTTGCTATAATAATGTTTTTACTATTTATAGTAGCTTCCAGTTTGTTATTCTTAGCAAATACTATGTTTTTGTCAATTATTTCTCCAGTACCTTTAATCACTTTTACATTATTTTTTTCTAGGAGATATTCTATACCACCTACTAGTTGATTAACGATATCTGATTTTCTGTCAATGACTTTTTTCATATCTACTGAAATGTTATCAGCATGTAGACCGAATTTATCAGCTTCTTTTAATTCTCTATATACTTCTGATGAACGAACAATAGCTTTAGTTGGTATACAACCATAGTTGAGACATGTACCTCCAACTCTTTCTTTTTCCACTAGAACAACATTAGCTCCTAATTTAGCAGCTTGAATAGCAGCTACATAGCCTCCAGGACCACCACCTATAATAGTTATATCACTTTCCAACTGTTGCTTTTGGGGTTTTAATAATCCACCAAAATAATTAAAGCCACCTGAAGATTTACTAGCAGTTTTATTAGTATTCATATTTTTTGGTGGCGCTTTTTGTTCTACTGCCTCCACAGGTGCTTCCCCGTCAATTATTGCTAGTAGAGAACCTATAGCAACTGAATCACCTTCATTGGCTTCAATGCTTTTGATTGTTCCATTAGCAGTTGCCTTAATAGGCATATTTCCTTTATTTGATTCAATATTAAATAAAATATCTTCAGTAGTAACTTTATCATCAACGCTTTTATGCACTTTTCCTACTTTGCCATCTTTTGCATGACCTGATAATTTATCTAACTTAACTTCAATGTTCATGATATCCTCCTTGCTGTAAATATAATGTTATTAAAACTAATGTATTTAAAAATAAGAGGCAGTACCAACTGCCTCCGCTGCTTATATTAAATTTATTTGAAATCGCCTTCAAATGTATCAATTGATTTCTTTAATAATGTTACAGTATATGCCATAGAAGGTCCTCCGCCAAATGCTACTGCTACCATAGCTGCTTCAAGGATTTCCTCACGTGTTGCACCTGCTTCAAGAGCTTTGTATACATGGAATACTATACAATATTCACAACGGTTATAAGCACCGATTGCTACACTCATCAATTCTTTTGTTTTAACATCTAGAGCACCAGGTTCATAAGCAGTGCCTAATAAATTCATGAATGAACCCATATGAGCTTCATTTGTTTTGCCTAAATCTTCTAATCCTGACATAAAGTCATTTAACATTTGTCTTGGGTCTTTTGCCATCTATGTTACCTCCTAGTAGTAAATTAATTGCATATGCAATAGTTAGTATAGCACATATTATTTTAGATATCAACATCTATCAATAATTAATTGATGTTATTGTTCAGATATCTAGAAAGACTATCTAAAATAAATTATTCATTAATATTATCTACCATTTTCTTTAAAACATTCACAAAAACTTCAAGTTCTTCATCTGTAATGTTCCTAGAAAAAACTTTACTGGCTTTTTCACCTTCAGGAAGTAATTGTTTTCTTAGGTTAAGTCCGGAATCAGTTAATTCAAGAGTGGTTATTCTTCTATCATTAGAATCTTTTACACGTTTTACATAACCATCTCTTTCCATTCTGTCAATTAATCTTACTACTGTAGAACTTTTTATATTCATTTTTTTGGCAAGATCAACTTGACTAATAGATTTATTTTTTCCTAGATAATATAATGCAATCCATTGAACTCTGGTACTACCTAATTGAGTCAACCTTTCATTAAAATAATTCTCCATTTGTTTAGAAGCATTATTAGTAATAAATGCAACACAATCATCAAGATTGAACATTAAATCACTCCCTATATTATTAAGTAATTATATTAGTTTATTAAAAGAATATTTTTATAAAAATATCACGTAATTAATTTTAGCAATCAATTAAATTATATTAAAATTATATTAAAAAGAAAAGTCTTTTTTCATAAAAATTAATTTTGGGTAATAAATTTATTAAATAAGTATACTTTTTTATATTATCATAATATTAATAGGGGAATACATAAAGCAAAAACAAAAAACTAATGTGATATAATAAAAAAAACTTGTATAAAAAAAAATCTATGATATAATTAAGATGACGAAACGTTTCGTGATGGAGGTGTATAATATTTCAACTATTAAAGATGTAGCAAAATATACAGGATTATCTATAGCAACCATATCAAAATACATTAATGGTGGTAATGTCCTAGATGAGAACAAAAAAATAATCCAAGAAGCTATAGAAGTCTTAGATTATAAAAGAAATGAAATGGCTAGGGGATTGAAAACCAATAAAACGATGACAATAGGGGTGTTGTTGCCATCTTTGGAAAACATATTTTTTACCTCAATAGTATCAATAATTGAAGGTATTCTACAGGAAAAAGGTTATGGTACAATAATATGTGACTTCAAAGAAGACAAAGAATTAGAGCACACCAAACTTGAATTTCTCATAAATAAACACGTTGATGGTATTATCATGGTTAGTTATAGTGGAGAGAAAAAACATATACAGAGTCTTTTAGATAAAAAGATTCCTGTTATATTATTAGATAGAATGATAAAAGGATTGGATTGCGATATAGTCATTGCAGACAACTTGAATGCCTCATACCAAGCTGTAGAAGAACTAATCATGAGAAAACATAAAAGGATAGGTATAATATGCGGACCAGAAAATACTTATACTGCCGATGAAAGAAGAAAAGGATATATTAGAGTCCATGAAGACTATAACGTTGATATTGATGAAGAGTTAATTAAGAACGCAGATTATACTGTAGTAAGTGGATATAAAGCACTTATTGATCTTTGGAATATGGATAAACGTCCTTCTGCAGTATTAGTAACCAATTATGAAATGACCATCGGTGCAATAATGGCAGTTAATGATTTGAATATTACTATTCCAAATCAATTATCTTTGATCGGATTTGACAATATACAAATGGCAAGGATAGTAAGACCACCACTATCAATTGTGGAACAACCAATGAAAGAGATTGGAGAAACAGCTGCCAATCTTATGCTCAAAAGACTTAGTGACGATTATTCAGATTTTCCTTCAACTTATAGATTAAAAACAAAAGTTCATATCAAAGAGTCTGTATCGACCAATATATAGATTTAACTATATTTGGTTGATATTACTTTATGCTAGAGCTAAACGTTTAGCTTTAATATTTTAATAAAAAACTAAACGATATGCTAATTAATAAAGCAACAATTATTAAACTATAAATAATATAAAGGAGAGTAATGAAAAATGGAAAATAATCTAAGAAAAAATTTTCAAATTGCGTCAGATGGAGTAGACACTAATATTATACCAAAGAAAAAATTATATACAGGGGATGAAATGCCAGCTGTAGGGCTTGGTACTTTTGGTTCTGATAGATTTACTGCAGATCAAATATCAGATGCTGTTTTGGGAGCAATCTCAGTTGGTTATCGTCACATTGACTGTGCTTCTGTATATGAAAATGAAAAGGAAATTGGTGAAGCTCTAGAGATAGCTATGAAAAATGGAATCAAAAGAGAAGACCTATGGATAAATTCCAAAGTATGGAATGATATGCATGGAGATGGTGACGTTTTAATATCTGTAGCAAAGACATTAAAAGACCTAAAGCTTGATTACTTAGATTTATATTTAATTCATTGGCCATTTCCTAACTACCATGCTCCAGGTTGTTCAGTTGATTCAAGAAGTGAGAATGCTCACCCATATATCCATGAAGAGTTTATGAAAACTTGGAGACAAATGGAAAGATTGGTAGATATGGGATTAGTAAGAAATATCGGTACTTCCAATATGACAAAAGCAAAATTTGAATTGCTACTTAAGGATGCAAGGATAAAACCAGCAGTAAATGAAATGGAGCAACACCCACATTTTCAACAACAGGAGCTATTTGATTTTTGCATAAAAAATAATATTCAGCCTATCGGTTTTTGTCCTATTGGTTCTCCAACTCGTCCAGATAGAGATAAAACAGAGAATGATACAGTAGACATAGAAGACCCAGTTATTCTAGCAGCAGCAAAAAGACTTGGAGTACATCCAGCAGTCGTATGTATCAAATGGGCAGTTCAAAGAGGGCAAGTGCCTATTCCATTTTCAGTAAAGAGAAATGAATACCTTAGCAACATAAAATGTGTAACAGAAAACCCTTTGACTGATGAAGAGATGGAAGCTATATCTAAGATTGATAAGAACTGTCGCCTTATAAAAGGTCAAGTTTTCTTATGGAAAGATAACCAATCATGGGAAGACTTATGGGATCTAGATGGAATCATAGCTAAATAGCGAGGAGGGCAATATCAATGAAAGCTGCTGTATTATATGCACAAAAAGAAATTAGAATAGAAGATATTGAAAAGCCTGTTATTGAAGATAATGAAGTGTTGATTAAAGTGAAGGCTTCTGGAATATGCGGTTCAGATATACCAAGAGTCTTGGGAACAGCTTCTCATTATTATCCCAATGTATTCGGGCATGAGTTTTCAGGTGAAGTAGTTGAAATGGGAAGAGAAGTAAAGAATGTACATATTGGAGACAAAGTATCAGTAGCACCTCTAAAACCTTGTCATTCATGTGTAGATTGTCTTAGTGGTAATCATGCATTATGCAAAAATTATAGTTTCATCGGTTCAAGAGAATATGGAGCTTGGGCTGAATATGTTAAAGCGCCAGAAGTTAATATAGTAAAACTACCAAAACAAGTTTCTTATGTTCAAGGTGCATTCCTTGAACCTATAACCGTAGCATTACATGGTCTGTTAGTCATGGATTTCAAACCTATGACAAGTGTAGCTATAACAGGCATGGGAACCATAGGTTTATTGACCTTACAGTGTGCCAAGATAATGGGTGCAAAAGATATTACAGTATTTGATATTGATGACGAAAGATTAAAGATAGCCTTAGAATTGGGAGCGGATAATGTAATCAATACTAAAACAGATGATATAGCTGAACAAGTTAAAAGAATCACTAATGGTAAAGGTTTTGAGATGATTCTTGAAACAGCAGGAGTACCTTTTACAGAATTACTATGCTTAGAGATTGCTGGTAACAAAGGAAGTGTTATGTATATTGGTACACCTCACACTGAATTTGTCATACAGCCAAAACAATTTGAATATATGAATAGAAAAGAATTGACGGTAAAAGGTTCTTGGATGTCATATTCAGCTCCTTTTCCTGGAAAAGAATGGACTCTAGGTGCAAACTATCTTGGAACAGGACAGATAAAAGTAGAAAAATTGATAGATAGGGTTATTGATATCGATGATATAAAAAAAGCTTTTGAAGATATAGAGGCAAAAAGAGTGTCGGGTAAAGTGATGATGAAATTTTAATAAGGAGGTATAACTATGCCATTAGTAAGCTCACTGGAATTAATTAAGAAAGCAAAAGAGAAAAAGGTAGCAATAGCGGCGTTTAATATACATAATCTAGAAACCATTCAAGCAGTTATTGAAGGTGCTAGTGAAGAAAGAGCTCCAGTAATTATTCAGACAACACCAGGAACTTTGAAACATGCAGGTATAGAATACATTGGGGTTATTGTAAAAAAGGCGGCAGATATGTATAATATTCCTGTAGCACTTCATGTTGACCATTGCCCATCTTTTAATACTATTGTACAATGTATTAAGAATAACTATACATCTGTAATGATTGATGGGGCTAATCTTGAATATGAAGAAAATGTGAAATTGGTTAAGCGTGTTACAGATATGGCTCATGCTGTAGGAATACAAGTTGAAGGTGAGATTGGAAGGATAGGTGGAGTTGAAGACGATATGTTTGTCAACAGTGATGAAGCTGCCTTGACAATTCCTTCTGAAGCTAAAAAGTTTGTTGAAGATACAGGTATTGATACATTAGCAATAGCTATAGGAACTGCACACGGTATGTACAAAGGAGAGCCTAAGTTAGATTTTGACAGGTTGTCTGCAATTGAAGCAATAGTAGATGTACCACTTGTTCTACATGGCGCTTCCGGTGTACCAGATGATAGTATCAAAGAGGCCATAAAACGTGGAATAGCAAAAATAAATATAGCAACTGAATTGAAAAATCCTATGGCAGAAGCGATTGCAGGTACATTCGCTAAAAATAAAGATGAAAATGATCCAAGAAATTATATGGGAGCTGCTAGAGAAGCTGTAAAAGAAGTGGTCAAGAAAAAGATAAGGCTTTGCGGATCAAGCGGCTTAGCTGACGAATTCTAGAGGTGTATAATGATTCTTACAATTACTATGAATCCAGCTATTGATAAAGTCTATATAATAGATAATTATAAACTTGGAGAGGTACATCGTCCTATCAAGACGGTTGCCTCTGCAGGTGGTAAAGGGCTTAATGTAGCCAAGGTTGCAAAAACAATGGGTGAAAAAGTTGCTGCAACAGGTTTATTAGGTGGTTCTAATGGAGATTTTATTAATAATAAAGTTAAAGAGCTGGGTATTGAAAGTAGATTTATTAAGGTAAGTGGAGAAACAAGAATATGTGTTAACGTATCTGATACTGTTAATCAGATTAGTACTGAAATATTGGAAGCAGGACCAGTTGTATCAGAATATGAAGTTGATAAATTTATCAAGGCATATGAAAATATGTTGAATGATGTAAAAGTGGTTACTATTTCTGGGAGTTTACCAAAAGGAATATCTAATGATTTTTACAAAGTATTGATTGATATTGCTAAGAAGCATGATAAGAAAGTTATTTTAGATACAAGTTCAAAAGCATTCATAGAGGGTATAAAAGCTATACCTTATATGGTAAAACCTAATACTGATGAGATTAAGCAGGTTTATAGTGGTGATGTTAGTACATTGGAAGGACTTGTAAAGGCTATTGAGCATTTTAAGAAAATGGGTGTTGAGGTACCTGTAATCAGTCTAGGAAAAGATGGGTGTATCGCGGGACTTGATGAAGGTATATACAGGTTTACTATTCCACCTGCTAGGGTTATAAATACAGTTGGTTCAGGTGATTCTTTTATAGCTGGATGTGCAATTGGGTTAGAAAGAGAATTGAGTCAGATAGATATGATTAGGATGGGTATGGCTTGTGGAACTGCTAATACTCAGTTTGCTCAGACTGGTTATGTGGAGAAGGAATTGGTGGATTTGTATTTTGGGCAGGTAGAGGTAGCTGAGATAGGTTGATTTTTATGGTAGGAGTGGGCAGGGTAAATTGTAATAATCACTTGCCTTACTCTGAGAAGCGATCGGTCTGCGTTATTATTACAATTTACCCTTTTGCCCGTGATATTCATGTTAGGTAGATAAAAAGATTACAGTTAAATTGTGTGGTAAGTAATAAAATAATATATATAAAAATTATAGGAGATGATTAGTATGTTGAAGAAGATTCCAAGTATTTTATCACCAGAGTTGTTGAAAATATTGATGGAGATGGGGCATGGGGATGAAATAGTTATATCTGATGGTAACTTTCCTGCTGCTTCAATGGCTCAGAGATTAGTTAGATTAGATGGACATGGTGTACCTGAAGTTTTAGAGGCTGTTTTAGAATTAATGCCTTTGGATGTGTATACTGATGAACCTGTTGGATTGATGGAAGTTGTAAAGGGAGATACTTATGTTCCTGAGATATGGGATACATATAAGGCTATAATCAAGGAAAAAGAGGGAGACAAAAAAATCTGTTATGAGGAAAGATTTGCATTTTATGAAAGGGCTAAGAAGGCGTATGCAGTTGTAGCTACTGGGGAAACTTCATTATATGCAAATATCATTCTTAAAAAAGGTGTTGTTGTTTAATGGGAGAGTTGCTATTAGCTATTGACCAAGGTACATCGGGTTGTAAGATGACTATTTTTGATGTAATGGGTAAAGTAGTTTCTAGTATTACTAAGAGTTATGAGACTTATTATCCTAGTGAAGGTTTTGTGGAGCAAGATCCGGAGGATTGGTGGCAAGTAATTACTGAGGGAATTTCCCAGATGTTAAGTAGAGATAATATTGATCCGAAAGATATAAAAGGTATTGGTATTGATGGGACATCATGGGCTTGTATTCCTATTGATAGGTCAGGTAATGTGCTGAGTAGGGCTATGATATGGTTGGATAGAAGGGCTGAAGAGCAGGCGAAATGGATGAAGGATGCAGTTGGTGAAGAAAAGTTGATTAGCATCAGTGGTAATCCTGTTGATTCAGCTTATATAACTCCTAAGATGTTATGGTTAAAAGATAATATGCCTGAGGTATTCAATAGGACTTATAAATTTTTGCAGAGCAATGCTTATATAGTATATAAGCTTACTGATAAAATTTCACAAGATTATTCTCAGTGTTATGGATTCCATTTTTTTGATATAAACAAAGGTGAGTGGGATTTTGAGATAGCTGATAAGTTAGGGTTATCTATAGATTTGATGGCACCGTTGATGCATAGTCATGATATTGTTGGTAGTGTTACAGAGAAGGTAGCTAAGGCAACGGGGTTGAAAGTGGGTACACCTGTTGTAGCTGGTGGTCTAGATGCTGCTTGTTGTACTTTAGGTGCTGGTGTAATTAATGAAGGAGAGACTCAAGAACAGGGTGGTCAAGCAGGTGGAATGAGTATTGCGTTAGGTAAGCCTGTGATACATGAGAAATTGATTCTTGGATATCATGTTTTACCTGATATGTGGTTGTTGCAAGGTGGTACAACAGGTGGAGGAGGAACTCTTAATTGGTTCAATAGAGAATTTGGACATGTAGAGCAGGAAGAAGCTGATAAGAGAGGTAGTAGTCCATTTGTTATAATGAGTGAAGAAGCTGAGAGAATACCACCAGGTAGTGATGATATAATCTTTTTACCTTATATGAAAGGGGAAAGATCTCCTCTGTGGAATAGTAAGGCAAAAGGTGTTTATTATGGATTGTCTTTTGATAAAACAAGAGCACATATGATAAGAAGTACAATGGAGGGCGTTGCATATGCTCTTAACCATAACTTGGAGACTGCTAAAGAAGCAGGAGTTGAGGTTGGTACTTTATCAAGTGTAGGTGGAAGTGCCAATAGCAGTGTATGGACTCAAATCAAAGCAGATGTAACTAACCGTACTATTCGGGTACCTTATTCAGACCATGCGACTACACTAGGAGCTGCAATTCTTGCTGGAGTTGGTGTAGGTATATATAAGAGCTTTCAAGAAGCTATAGATAAGACTGTAACTATCCAAAAGACTTATCAACCTAATAAAGAGAGTGTTAAAATATATAAGAGTTGTTATGAAGAATATATTAGACTAAGTGAATTATTAGTAGATTCATTTTGGTCATAAACAAACCATGTGAACTGCCTAAGAGGTTTCTATGAACTTATAGGTGGTTCACTATTTTTTTAGTACTTGCTGCCCTTCTAATTACTATATAAAGTTCATTTACACTTACCAAGTGTTCATTATTCTATTAAAAATTATAAAATAAATATTGTATAAATTATATTATTAATATATAAAAATATCATTGTGAATATGACTAATTATTACAAATATAAAATGTTTAATTTGTATAATAAAAAATCAAAAAGTAATTTATCAAATAATTCAATAATGAAAAAAATAAATGAATTAAACAAAATTATAAAATATTAACAATAAATAATTGAATTTAATATAATTAACTGATATAATGGTGAAAAAACGATAATAATGTTGAAATATAGAATTTTATAAGAGAAAAATAAAAATATTAATGAAATTAATTTCTAAGATATCTTTTAGTCATATGATATTAATGCTGCAGCTTAATATAAAAAAGTAAGTAGAACTATATTAATGTATATAATTTATTTAATCATCGGCAAAACTATTTAATCTACTATGATAATTTGAATTATATGAGAGTAAATGATGTATTTCTAGATTATGGAGGGTAAAGGATATGAAAAAAAACGTAAGAAAAAGAATTGTAAGTTTTATATTAATAACTATAATGTTAGTGCAAATATTAACATTTAGTGTGATAGCTACACAAACGAATGATGTTTTTGAAAATCTATACAGCTACACAAGAGCAAGAGTCTTTCAACTTAGTACTGAAGATTTAATTAGAGTATTGGAAACTGATAATTATCTTGATATTAATTATATATTAGCTGATGATCCTGGGTTTGATCTTATTCCAGGTATTGATTTGCCTATTGAAGATGGAATAACAGCAATGAAAGGAGCTATCACAGGATCGATAGGTTGTATTCCAGTTGTAGGAGCACTAGTATCTAATACGGTAGGTCTGTTCTTTCCGGATTCTCTGCCTGAGTTGGAAGCTGACATCAAAAAAGAAATATGCGACATTATTGATTATGAATTTTCTAAAGATACTTTGAGAGTGCTTTCATCTAATATGTTAGGAATCTTGAATAATGCTGACAGGTATAAAGAGAGTATGGTTTTATATTTAAAGTATTTACAAAATCCTACAGATGATTCGGTGGATATTCTAAAAAGTGAACTTCGTTCTTCTGCTGATGAATATTTGTCTAACTTAGAACAATATATTCCTAATTTTAAAAAAGAGGGGTATAGAGTGGTATCATTACCATTATTTACTTTAATGGCTAATCTGCATTTAACTTTATTAAGAGATTTGGCATTAAATGGGGAAGAATGGGGATATTCTAATGCCAAAGTTGAAGTTTATACTCAGGATATTATAAATAAAGTTGAAGAATATAGACAATATGTGCAGATGATATATAAACAAGGGTTAAATGAAAGATATAAAGATGATGTCATGACTGATTTTCCTAGTAGATATGGTGTGCATGATTTAGGACCTGGAAAAAATGTTGCAACCTATAGATGGAATTATATTAATGATTATAAAAGATATATGAGGATGTACGTTTTAGACTTAGCAAGCTTATGGACATATTATGATATTGAGGTATACCCAGATTATGTTAATTTTGAACAAGTTGAACATATATACTCATCTATAGTAGGAAGAGCTGGTATCACAGAAGATATTACTTATTCTAACATTAGTTTTAATCAAAAGATGAAGCAAAAACCTGTGACAGTAGGATATAAATATTATGATAGTACTAATAAAAGTAGTATTATTGATCTTAGTACCATAGAGGCTAGTAAATACAATGTATTAGATTATACAATGGGAATGGATTTACAAAGCGAGGGAAGAGTTAGAGATATTGATTCTATTACTACATATGTGGGAAATATAAAGGTAACCGATGGTACTTCATTTAATGTACCTGTGTCGTATGCTGTAAATGGTAACCAATTCCATTCATTTAATGATATTGAACAATGGGAGTTTAGTTATGAAGGGTACAGGGTAAATGAAATGCATATAATAGATACTATTTGTAAGCCGGAGAAATCAGATTTTTCTTCACTAATAGGTTATGTATTAGGTATTAGAGATACTAATTGTAAGCCGGTGGGATTAGATCATTCAATACTAGGTGTTGTATTTGAATTTAGACCTAAATATTCCAATTATGAAAACTTGGTTTTAAAAGATAGAATAACAGTAATCCCAGCAGAAAAATATAATGAATCAACCCAACATCAACAATTTGAAGAAGTAATTCTTGGTGGAGATTCTATCAAAATAGATACTCTAGCTTATGAAATATATTCTCCAGTGAAAGGTGACTTCCAAATTCGATATCGTATAAGTAGCGGCAATTCACAAATTGCTACACAACAATACAATTTTGATACGGAAGCATATGAGAATATTGAAACAACTACATTAACGAAGCCTCAAGAAGGATTTACTACTGATAATGGTATATATGTTCTTTATGATGTTGGAAAAGTGACACTTAAAAAAGGAATAAATAAGATTAAAATTAATTTATTATCCGGTGATATACCATTGCTTTCAAGCATTGAATTTAAGCCTATTACAATATATGAAGATGAAACTTTGGACTATGATTATATTCAGCCAAAGGATCCATGTATAATTACAGAAACGACTGGTGTAAATATATATCCAGAAACAAATTATCAAGGATTACCACTTTATAGAGGAATACAAAAGTTTGAAAATATAGATGCCATCTCATATTTTGATTTTAAGTCAATCAAATTTGATGGAGATTATAAAGTAAGAGCTTTTGAAAATAGATATTATACAGGAAAGTCCTATGATTTTACAGCTAGTAATCCTAATGTTAATATTGGGGAGATACATTCTATAAAAGTTGTTAAAGGTGGTGATGAAGGAGTTTATTTATATAGCGAAAAGAATTATGGAGGAACAGAAACAAAAGTTTCTTTTGATAGTTGTAACAGTAATGCTATGGGTGTTATTAATGATTCAGTTTCATCAATAAAAATTGTAGGTAACTATGTTGTACAAGCATTTCAACACGAACATTATGGAGGAGAGCATTCAGAGTTACAAGAAAGTGATTCAGACTTGAGTGATAATACTGTTGGTGACAATCAAATATCATCAATTAAAATTACTAAAGTTGATCCCGTCCGTTTACAAGAAGGAGTATTTATTTATAAAGACGAATTTTATCAGGGAGAATGTTCTAGATTGGTATCTGGTGATTATGGTACTTTTTATGATTTGGGACTTGAGAATGATTCGATATCCTCCATAAAAATTGTAGGAGATTATCAAGTTGAAGCATATTCGGATAATTATTATGAAGGAAAATCTCAAGTTTTTAAAGCTAGTGATCGTAACTTATACGATGATTTTATTGGTAATAATAATATATCTTCACTAAAGATTCGCGCGAAAGCTCCTGAAACAACTCAATAGTCTTAGCTCAAATTGTTATATTTCTTATAAGAGAATTGTAAGGTGAAATAATTCTTTAAACTAATGAGTAAAATAGCGCAAAGTTAATAAAAGTAAAATAAAATGTGATATAATAAGGGTGAAATATCTAATATACTCCAAATTCTAGATATTTCACCCTTTTAAGGATCGTTCGCATAATAGACATATGTGTTGAAGATTCTAATCTAGTTAGGATAAGGGGAGTATGTATATATAATTAATCATGTAAGGGGAAGGGGAGTTAAAAATAAACAGCTATCAAATTGAGCATAAAATGGCAGAACAGGACTACATATAGAATAATCCTATCTATCATACCCTTAACAATGACAATTATTATATTAAGTATATTAAATTGTATTTTGTTATGTGTTTAATATACAATGTCGATATTACAAGTATTAATAAATTGTACTACATATTAAATATTTTTCATTGCAATATAGCTTACTTACTTGCCCTTTAGTAAAATAAACTATATTGCATTTGCATAATCCAATTATGCATTTTTGAATTGTTAACACTAGTAAAACATTAACAAAACAGTGAGGTATTAGAATACATTATATATAAATGAAAATAAGTAATAACTGAAATGGATATTATATTGATTTGATGTCAATAATAATAACCAAATCGTTAACTACATTATAATACACATATTGGTTACTGTCAATACCTAATTTTGTATAAATGTGTCTTATTGGTTATTGCTATTTACAGTGATATTAATGGATTCTAAAATAAATGTGAGGTGGTTAGAATGCCAAATTTTAGCAATAGATTAAGATTATTGAGGAAACAGAAAGGAATGAAACAGCAAGAATTAGGAGATATAGTAGGAAAGACTAAAAATAACATTTCACAATATGAAAGAAATGCTAGACAAGCAGACGATGATACAAAAATGCAATTTGCAAAATTTTTTAATGTATCAATGGATTATCTAATGGGATTAACAGATGACCCAACTCCTATATCAGAACTGAGTCATTTCGTAGATGTTGATAAAGAACTTCATAGATTTATTAATAATGTAGAAAATCTAGATGGACTTCGTTTTGGAAATAAACCAATGCTTGACAGAACAAAATTGATCATATCAAAATCATTGAAGCATACTAATGACTTAGCATTGGATTCAATAAAAAATATTAAAAATAATAAACAATGAAATACTTAGTTCAATTGAATTAATTAAACTAGGTAAGTTGAGTAAATAATAAGGGACTGTCCATAAAGAACAGTCCCTTAATTGGTTATACTACCGATACCAGTCTAATAATGGATTCGGTTGTTTTTAATAAGTTTTCTTCAGAATAATTCTTAGCAACTTCAAAGGCTTCCGGTCTTTGATTAATACTGAATATAGAACTGATTCCTCTTTCATAGAGTGCATCAGTCTCATCACCAATAGCACCTACAATAGCAATAACAGGCTTGTGATATTTAACAGCTCTATCAGCTATACCTACAGGTACTTTACCTCTTAAACTTTGCCCATCAATCTTGCCTTCACCTGTTATAATTAAATCAGCATCAGCTACAAGATCATCAAAATCTACAGCATCAAGTAATATATTGATACCTGATTTTAACTGTGCATCAACAAAGGCAACAAGACCTGCGCCTAATCCTCCTGCGGCACCTGAACCCTTATATTTCTGTAAGTTTATTCCTAAGTCTCTATTAACTATACCAGCATAATGCTTAAGGTTCTCATCAAGAATCTTTACCATTTCTGCATTGGCACCTTTTTGTGGAGCGAAAACATACGCGGCCCCGTTAGCGCCATATAATGGATTATCAACATCACAAGCTACGATAAATTGACAATCAGATATTTTGGAATTTAGATTACTTGTATCAATAGTAGCTAAAGAACCTAAGCCTTCACCAGTTAGATCTATTTCACTATTATCTTCTTGTAGGAATCTAACACCTAATGCAGCAGCCATTCCGACACCGCCATCATTGGTTGCGCTTCCTCCAATACCGATGATTATTTTACTACAGCCTTTTTCTAGAGCATCCTGAATTAGCTCACCTGTACCATAAGTAGTTGTCTTCAGAGGATTTTCTCTTCCTTCTACTAGAGGCAGTCCTGAGGCTTGAGCCATTTCAATGACTGCTGATCCATCATCTAATATTCCGTAAGTTGCTTCAATTTTGTCAAAAAGTGGACCTGTAACTTTTTTGGTTACTTTTATACCGCCAATAGCATTTAAAAAAGCATCTACAGTTCCTTCGCCTCCATCAGCTATAGGTATCGTTATGGTTTTAATTTCTGGTCTAATGTTTTTAATACCTTTTTCAACTATATTACAGACATTAATAGAGTCCATAGTACCTTTGAAAGAATCTGAGGCAATAACTATTCTCTTCAAGTAATCAACTCTTTTCTATGTTAGTCAGTCTTTGTTAGATGAATATTACTCCAAGTATCATTATCATCACAATCGCTACAATACCTTGGACAAGGGTAACACCCGTTTGACATTTATAAGCCGTGGATGTATCCATATCACTGAACTGGGAGACAACCCAGAAATAACTATCGTTGGCATGAGATACTGTCATTGAACCAGCACCGATCGCTAGAACTACAAGTACTTTTGCCATTTCACTTGTCATACCCATATTAGCCATAAGTGGTGCAACCATTGCAGAAGTTATGATCATAGCAACTGTGGAAGCTCCCATAGCTGTTTTAAGTAACATGGCTATGATAAATGGTAATAATAATCCAATGTTATATTTAAGTAATGAATCGCTTAATGCATCAGCAAGTGGTAATGATTGTAAGATAGCACCAAGAGCACCACCAGCACCTGTAATCGCTAAGATTGATGCTGAATTATAGATACCTTTTCCAATCCATTTAAAACTATTTTGCTTTTCAGACTTTGGTATTAAAGTCATAGCTAGGAAGATTCCTAGAATCAAAGCAGTAACAGGATTACCTATAAAATCAAAGAATGATTTAACAATACCTTCACCAAATGGTGCAGATGGGAAATCAGCTATTGATTTGAAAGCAATAAGAATAATAGGTAAAATGATAGGTGCAAATGATTTGAAAGCACTTGGAAGTTTACCATATTTTTCTAATAATTCTTCTACTGTTGTTTCTGGATTAGGGTCGATAGGGAATTTTGGACCAACTTTAATTGCATATATGTAACCTGCAAGCATAACAGGGATGGATACAACTAGACCCATTAGAATAACTAAACCTAAGTTAGCTGACAATGTACCAGCCATTGCTATTGGACCTGGTGTTGGTGGAACAAGACAATGTGTTGCATATAATCCTGAGCTAAGCGCAGTAGCCATAACAGCTAAAGATACTTTTGATTTTTCTGCTAGAGCTCTATTTATAGGGGATAAAATTACGAAACCAGAATCACAAAATACTGGGATACTTGCAACATATCCAGTTAAACTCATTGTAAGAGGTGCTCTTTTTTTACCAACTAATCTCAATATACTATTAGCCATTGTAAGAGCCGCTCCGGTTTTTTCCAGTATCGTACCAATTATTGTACCAGCAATGATTACAATACCAATGTTACCTAGGATATTACCGAAACCTTTTTTAATTGTTGATATTATAGAATCAGCAGGCATTTTTGTACATATACCTATAAAATACGCTGCCAGCAGTAACACTATAAAAGGATGCATTTTGAATCTCGAAATCAAAATGATTGTACCCACAATTGCAATTATAACGATAATAAATAGTCCTATGCCACTTGTCATAATATTTCCTCCTAGTATTTTTAAGTATTAGATACCACTATCTACATATATAGAACTTAAACATCATATTCAATTTCATTAAGTTCAATATATGTCCTTGACTTTTATAAGCCTAATAGAACTAAATAATTGCTGGTTCAATAGCAATCATCTAATTCAATTTATCTATATTGTTTATATAAGAATATAAACAATATAGAAGCACTGAATGATAAAAATTATTTACATTCAATCCTGTTATCTGTTCAATCTTCTTTAAGCGATAAACAAGGGTATTTTTGTGAACGAATAGAGCTTCCGCCGTTTCGTTCAAATTAAGATTATGTTCAAATAATGAATCTAATGTTTTATAAAACCATTCTGGAACTTTATTATTTTCATTCAGTATTGACAAATACAACTTCTTAATAAATGGTTCAGATGCATCTGTCTGTATTTTATGGAGAAGGTATTTGGCTTGCGTTTCAAAATCGTTAATATCAAGAGGAGCGTTTTTACTTATGGAAATAAGTTCAACAGCTTCGTTAAATGATTTTTTATATCCATACAAGTCGTTATAAGAATTACCTAAGCCTATTCTAGTATCAAATGGTTGTTTATCTTTAAGGGTGTGTAAGATGTTATCTATATATGTAGAGCGTTTTTCATCAGCAATATCTTTAAAAATTATAAAATAATGATTAATGATACCAAAAAAATCATTATTAGTTATATAATTATTACTAGTTAACAGTTTTTCTATCTCTCCCATAGCATTGACAGATTCATAAACTTCATCATTAGAAAATTTATCTAATTTTATTACCACAGCACATCTTCGCAGCTTGAGATCTACATGTGATACTTTTGATAAACATAAAATTTCTTCCTCTGATTCAGATATAGGATTGAATATTAACTTTCTTATCATTTGATTATTCAGGTCTTTAACCAGGTTGACCTGTTCAGATATAAGATATTGTTCAAGAGCCAGCTCTACAGAATTTTTAACAAGCTTGGCAACCATTCTAACTTCATCAGGATGTCCGTAGACTCCTACAACGCCGATAACCTTTCCTTCAATATTGATGGGAAGATTAACACCTTGTTTAGCACCAGGAAATTTTTCAACATCACCTGGATATATTTCAATACTTTTTCCAGATTTAATAACATCATCGGCACCTTTATGATAGGTGGAGACTCTGTTAGGTTCACCTGAAGCAAGAATAAAACCATCACAATCCATAATATTAATATTACGGTAATCAATAACTTCCATCATTAAATTAACAATTCTTTGTGCAATATCTTTTAAAAACATACCTATCTCTCCATATTTTTATTTATCAAAATATAGTACTGTTCCAGTTGTATTATGAAAATATTTGTCACCAAATTCTAGCTTCAACTGATTCATGGCATTTTCTCCCGTACAATGTGAAATGCCGAATTTTTTTATGTCCATAGCTTTAAAATTCTCTATGGTTTGACGAATTCTATCTTCGTCAGCCCTAACCAAATGTGTTCCACCGATGATTGTATTAATGCTTTTACCAGTACGCTTAATCAAAGTCTTAAGCATATTGATTACTCCAGGATGAGAACAGCCAAGAATTACAACTAGACCATCTGGTGTATCTATCGCTAACATAATTTCATCATTAAAATCATCAAGAACATGTTCATCATTATTTACAAGATAAAATCTAGGGTTGTTTTTCTCGAATGAAGTAACACGTTCAAAATTAGAAATAATATAAATTCCTTTGTCTATCTCTAATATATCTTCATCCACAAGATGAGATTCAACATTATTATCCTCTAAAAATTCTTTGTCAAAACTGTTTCCTAAAAATTTGTAATGAGTATTATCAAAGCTGTATTTTTTTCTAAATGCATTCTTATGAAAATACAGTTTAAAATCAGAAGTAACATTTTCTACAAAACGTCTAAATCCACCTGTATGATCATAATGTCCGTGACTTAAGACTACCATATCTATATCTTTTAAGTCTTTACCAAGAGTAGATGCATTTTTAATAAAATCACCACTTTGACCAGTATCAAACAGTATTTTCTTATTATTTACTTCAATCAAAAAGGAAATACCATGTTCGTTCAATAAGCCTAGATGCTCTCCTTTAGAATTTTCTATAAGAGTTGTTATAGTTAATTTCATTGACATCCTCCTTTCTATTAAGATAAGCAGTTGCATAATATCAACAAATTCATTCGTTTAATAAAGATGTTATTATGCGTTTTTACTACTTTTTTATATTATTGATTACAATTATAATTATAATTTATCTAAAATTAATATTCATTATGTATAAAAACAATAAATAGTGACATAATGTCTATTTTTTTGTGCTTTTTAATAATATGAAAAATTATTTGCGGTTCATGTATTATTATACAACACATATAGCTATTTATGTTAGATAATAATTATTTTTTTATTTTAAGGATTATTAATTACTAAGTTAGACAATAATAAGTGATATAACTAACTTTATATTTTCAAAGGCAGGTTGCTATATATGAAAAAAATTATTATAACAGGTAATGATAAGTTAAGTAACTTAATATTCATTTTTGAAGATATCATGAAAAAAGTTAACGCGAAATACGAAATAGAAGAAGAGAGTAATTTGGTGACTATTAGTGTATTGGATAATAGTGAAACAACCTATTATGCTATCGCTAATGTAGATCATGAATTGAAAGATATTAACCTTGATATTCCTCTATGCAGATTTATTACTCTTGGATTTAATAAAAAATCTAGTGTTACTATATCAAGTTTAGGTGGTGATTTGGATACAAGTAAAACTCTGATCTACTGTATTCAAAGAGAGATAGACGAAGATGATACGATAATTGAGCCACAAGAATTTCCAGTATTCATTAAATCGTCTTGGGGACACGATATATATAATATAATGTCTGCTGTAACAGCTGTCATGTTAATAGATAGGAGTATCAGTGATAAATTAAATTCCATGTAAGAAGAATTAAAAATCTGCTTCTAAAAATCAATCATTTTGAATAAAGATAAATATAGATAAACATTAAACATATGAATATATATTGAATGAGAATTTTTCTAAGGAGAAGGGTTAACGTTTAATATAATGGAAGGGAGATAAGTATCATGGAAGATAATGTTATCAGAAACAATCAAGTCAATTTAATAGGGAAAATACATTCTACATTTGAATTCAGCCATGAAGTATATGGAGAGGGATTTTACAATTTTGATGTAGAAATATCAAGACTAAGTGATAACTCCGATATAATACCTATAATGGTATCCGAACGTCTTATTGACACAACTAGTGATTTAAGAGGTAAGATTGTAGATGTTCAAGGACAATTCCGTTCTTATAACAGACAAATTGAGGGTAAAAATAGATTAGTTTTAACAGTTTTCGCTAGAGAAATCTCTATTTTTGAAGAAGAAGAGATTAAGAGAAACCCTAATTACATATATTTAGATGGTTATATTTGTAAGCCTCCAATGTATAGAACAACTCCTTTTGGAAGAGAGATTACAGATATTTTATTAGCTGTCAATCGTCCTTATAACAAATCGGATTATATTCCATGTATCTGCTGGGGAAGAAATGCGAGATATGCAGAAAAATTCAATGTTGGTGACAGAATAAAAATATGGGGAAGAATACAGAGTAGGGAATATCAAAAAAAATTAAGTGAAACTGAGTCCATAAGTAAGGTTGCATATGAAGTTTCAATTTCTAAGATAGAGGTGCATGAGGAAGAGATTAAGTGAGTTAGGGGAGTTATGTATAAATTAATGGTAGTATGTTAAAGCATATGTAGTGATAATCACTCTGGTTACGTTGTTGTTTTATCTGTTTTTAAGGTATACAACAAGTCGTAAAAATTGTGATTATCACTATATTTTTTATGTTTTTTACAGTTCTATCATTTAGAGTGAAGAATTAAACCAGATTTAAATATCGAGCGGATATAGTATAGGGGAATATGGAGCAGTGAGCCACGGACGGCGAACTCAGCCTCTTAAACACGGACGTTTAACAGGCTGACGGAATATTCCCCTATACTATAGTAGCGCCCGTTAGCTCCTAATAAAATCCAAACAATCTAGCTGTTTGAGCCACAATAAAACATATCACTATCCCTGTTATGGTAGGTATAATAAATGATGCAAAAGTCCATTTTTTACTTTTAGTTTCTTTATAGATGGTTAATAATGTAGTTCCACATGGAAAATGATTCAGTGAGAATAACATAGTACATATGGCAGTAAGCATGGTCCATCCATTATTAACCAATAAATCTTTTAAGGCTTGGAGACTATCAAGTTCTAGCATTGCACCAGTTGACATGTAACTCATAATAAGTATCGGTATAACAATCTCATTAGCTGGGAAGCCCAATATGAATGCCATTAGTATATATCCATCTAGACCAATCAGATTGGCAAAAGGTTCTAGAAAATTAGCACAGTGGGATAGAATACTTATATCTCCAACAGTGATATTCTGTAGAATCCATATGATTACTCCAGCGGGTGCAGCTACAACTATAGCTCTACCTAATACAAATAATGTTCTATCGATTAGTGATCTAATCAATATCTTACCAATCTGTGGTTTTCTGTAAGGCGGTAATTCTAATGTAAAGGATGAGGGGATTCCCTTAAGTATTGTTTTTGACAGCAATCGTGATATTCCAAAAGTTAAAAATACAGCTAAAACGATAGTAAGTAGAATTACTAAAGTGCCAATTACAGATGAAAATCTACCGCTAATTCCAGCAATGAAGATTGTAGCTAGTGCGATAAGTGTTGGAAAGCGTCCATTACAAGGTACAAAATTATTAGTTATTATTGCAATAAGACGCTCACGAGGAGAATCTATTATCCTACAGGCAGTTATACCAGCTGCATTACATCCGAAACCCATGCACATGGTCAAAGCCTGCTTACCATGAGCACAACATTTCTTAAAAAAATAATCCAAATTAAAAGCTATCCTAGGTAGATATCCCAAATCTTCTAATAGAGTAAACAATGGAAAGAATATAGCCATAGGGGGTAGCATAACAGATATTACCCAGCCTAGAGTTCTGAACAATCCCAAAACAAGTACGCCATGGAGCCAAGAAGGAGCATTAATCCAGTTGAAGAACTCTGTCAGTTTTAATTCTGCATTGCAAAACATGTTTGACAGTAATGATGAAGGATAATTAGCGCCTATAATTGTTATCCAGAATATGATCCCAAGTAGTAAAAGCATTATAGGAATTCCAAGTGCTTTGGAAGTAATGACTTTGTCAATTTTCCTATCAAAATCTCTATGTTGCTTTTTATGTTCTGTTATCACCTTATCGGCTATTATCTCAGCTTTTTCAATTATACTAGATACAATTTTCTCTCTAAGATTATTAATATTTATATGATGAACTACTTCAAGATCTTCTTTAATGGTTTCTATCTTATCCATGATTTCATTATGAGTGGATAAATCAATATCAAGATATTTTACTATAGATTGAATTATTGAATTATCTCCATCAAGTAATCTTAACGAAGTCCATCTCATATCTAAAATATCATCTTTGATTATAGGGGAGATAAGAGGACATAGTTCATCAACAGCATTAGTTATCTGTTCATTATAATCAATAGATATAGGGGATAGAGTTTCCTTTGTTCTAATCATACTATGTAAACTATCTTTTAATACATCAAGACCTATACCCCTTCTAGCATTAGTAGGAACAACTGGAATTCCAAGTTCTTCAGATAATTTTCTGCAATCTATATCAATACCTTTCCTCTTGGATTCATCAATTAGGTTAACACATAGAATAACATTACTTGTTATTTCAAGTATCTGGATGACTAGATTGAGATTTCGCTCTAGGCATGTGCTGTCTGCAACTACTACTACAGCATGAGGTTTACCAAAGCATATAAAATCTCTGGCTATTTCTTCTTCAACAGAGTTTGATAAAAGAGAGTAAGTACCAGGTAGGTCTACAAGGATATATTTTTGATCCTTATGAGTAAATGTACCTCTAGCATTAGTGACTGTTTTTCCCGGCCAATTTCCGGTATGCTGTTTTAGTCCTGTTAGGGAATTAAAAACTGTACTTTTGCCTGTATTAGGATTACCTGCCAAAGCAATGACTATATCATCTGGAGATTGCAGGTCTACATTAAAACTATCTCTTAGAGTTTTTAGACCAGTGGATTGATTAGTAAGTCCCATTAAATAGACTCCTCCTTCTTAGGAATATATTCTACTATTATCTTAGAAGCTTCTTCTAAGCGTAACGCTATAACTGACCCTCTAATTTCATATGCTACAGGGTCGCCACATGGGCTTTTATACAAAGCTTTTATCAAAGTATCTTTTACTAATCCTAAATCAAGTAATCTTCTTCTAGTGATTCCATCAGCTTGTAATTTTAACAACTTACAATTTTTACCTATCGTAAGTTTATCAAGTGACATTATGTTACTATTTATACAAATCACCTCAATCATAATTTTTATAGGGATATATTTACTTATTTGAACATAACTTATAAAAAGTTAGCCGTAAGAAACTTTTTTAACTCATTTAGAATAATATATTTTAATAGAACCTGTTTGGTGCAAGTACAAATAAAATTTTTTTCGCAATAATAACTATAACTCAATTAATCACTAAAAAATAAGATTGAAGATTAGAATGTATATATTGAAGAGGAATAAATTTAGTAAAAAAATAATAAATTAGACTTAGGGAGGCGATAACCATCAATTTATCAGAGTTCTATACATTTAGAGGTTATGAGATACTCAACAGAGAAAATAATTATCTAACCCCCAGCATGGAAGATTATCTGGAAATGATATATAGAATATGTAAAGAAGAAAATTACGTAAGAATGAATCAACTTGCTAGTAATCTCAATGTAAGACCTTCGTCATCAACTAAAATCGTTCAGAAACTTAATTCAATAGGATTAGTCAATTATGAAAAATACGGATTAATAAATCTCACCGAAAAAGGGGAGAAGATAGGGGAATTTCTATATCACAGACATATGGTTATAGAAAAATTTCTTAATATTATTGGAGCTGAAGATAGCATATTGAAGGATACAGAATTAATGGAACATTATGTTAGACCAATGGTTCTGAAAAATATTGAACATTTCATTAAGTTCCTAGATTCTAACCCTGGTATCCTACATAAATATTATGAATACCTTAAAAATAATAATCAGCAGTTTTAAACATGGACGTTTAATCTGCTGACGTAATATTACTTTTTTAATTACCTTCAATTACATTCTGCATATCATACATACCTTCAGATTTTTGGCTTAAGAACTTAGCAGCATTTACAGCTCCAACAGCAAAAATGTCTTTTGATAAGGCACTATGATTAAGTTCTACTATTTCATCTTTTCCAGCAAAAATAATTGAATGCTCACCGACGATTGTACCACCTCTAACAGCATGTATACCTATTTCTTTTGAATCACGTTTAACTCTTTCCTTAGATCTATCATAAGTATAGGAATATTCATTATTGAGAGAAGCATTGATTGAATCAGCAATAGCTAATGCAGTACCACTAGGAGCATCAATCTTTTGATTGTGATGTTTCTCGATGATCTCAATATCAAAATTTGCTGAGGTAAGGGTTTGAGCGGCTTTCTTTACTAAGTTAAGTATTAAATTAACTCCAAGTGACATATTAGCTGATAAAAGGATAGCAATCTCTTTACTAGCTTCATTAACTAAATTGATTTGTTCATCATTCAGACCAGTTGTACATAAAACAACAGGTATTTTTCTAGACTTTGCATAGTCGATTAATGAAGGTACAGCTTTGGCTGTGGAAAAGTCGATTATAACATCTCCTTCAACATCAAGAGTGTTAATATCAGTAAAAACAGGGTATGGGTTATCAATATGATCAGATATATCAATACCTGCTACTATAGAGGCATCATTATCTTCTTCTACTATTTTAGAAATTACCTGTCCCATTTTCCCATTACAACCATGCATTATAATTCTAGTCATTGTAAAACTCCTTTCATTTTAAAAGCTTTCCACGAAAAAAAAGTAGTTTTTTCCATAGTATATAAATAACCACTGAATACTGAATTAAAATGTATTCAGTGGTTTTAATGATTTAGATAGTTATTCCTAATTTTTTAATTGCATTTTCAACTCGTAATCTATTAGCTGGTTCCATATCTGTTAATGGTAAGCGACATGGGCCAGATGGAAGACCTAAATAATTCATAGCAGCTTTTACTGGTATTGGATTGACTTCACAGAAAAGTGATTTAATCAATTCATGTAATTTAAGTTGTAGATCAAGACTTCCTTTTACATCTCCAGCTAAAAACTTGGCTACTATGTCATGAGTTTCTTTTGGTAGAATGTTTGCTACTACTGAGATAACACCTTTACCACCTAGAGAGAGTAGAGGTACTATCTGATCATCATTACCAGAATATAAATCAAGATTACCTTCGCATCTAGCAACTAATTCAGTAATATGACCTATGTTTCCACTAGCTTCCTTTATAGCAACGATATTATCTACTTTTGATAATTCTACTGCAGTATCAACATCAATATTAAGACCTGTTCTTGATGGTACATTATATAATACAACAGGGATATCAACGCTGTTGGCAATAGAAGAAAAGTGTCTAATCAATCCTTTTTGAGTAGTTTTATTATAATAAGGAGTTACTTGCAATAGACCGTCAGCACCAAGCTTCTCAGCTCTCTTAGATAATTCAATACCATGCTTAGTGTCATTGCTTCCAGTTCCAGCTATGACAGGTACTCTTTTATTAGTCCTGTCTATTGCCACTTTTATACATTCAAGATGTTCCTCATCATTAAGTGTTGATGATTCACCAGTTGTACCACAGATAACAATACAATCAGTTTTATTTTCTATTTGAAAATCAATTAATTTCTCTAACCCTTCAAAGTTAACACTCATATCATCGTTAAATGGTGTTACTATCGCTACACCAGATCCTGTAAAAATAGACATATAACAACCTCCTAAGATTTTATATACAAAATTATTTACCTACATCTATAAACTTTACATTTTATTATTACTTACTATTTTCCTTGAAATCTTTTACGTGACATAGTCACTCATGTTTATCTTATAGAAAAGTCCTATTTCTAAAGCATATGAAATGCTCAAAATAGCTTTTTATTCTACTTTAGTATATCTGTTTTTCACCAAAACATCAATATAAGGTAAGCAAATATTTACGATTTCATGTGGAAATTTATTTTTATGATTATCAGACCTCCTATTTCTATTACTTACTTAATATATTATATTGCTATTAACTAAAATAATTGAAATTTTTGTTTAATATTTCAGTAATTAGTGGAGGATAAGATTAAAATAAAAAACAGTCGGCGTTATGTGCCGACTGTGAAATAATCAAATAAAATGTCACAAGTAGCACCCCATATATAATAATATATATGACAGTTATATAGCTATTGACTATATACCCAGACAGAAAATAAAACAGGTATTTTCTTCTTCGGCACCTTACCCTTTCAATAATTATCACTTTTGCCTGAACAAATCAAATTACTTACTAATGCAAAATGCTCCTCTACCATACTAAACTATTAAATTTTGTATTATAATATCACTAATGTAGATATTTGTCAAATATTATCTACTAAAAATTTCCCACTTCACAATTAAAGGTGGGAAATTTGAGTTGTCTATTAAAGATTAGATTAATTTTTGAAGTATCTTATTACTTCTTTCAATGAATTTAGTCATCGCTTCAGGGGATAACTGCTTATGACTTATCATAGCTAAATCATAAATTTGATTACAGAATATATCAGTATTCTCGTTATCCTTATTATCAATGATATATTTAACTAACTTGTTTTTCTTGTTAAGTAGAAGACTTTCATTACTTGGCATAGCTGCGCTGTCCATTCCAAACATACCGTACATTTTGCTCATATCCTGCATTCTACGAGATTCTTCAGGTAATATTATCATAGCTGATATATCTTCTGATTTTAGATTCTCCATAGTTACATTAAGATTTTCATTAGCAAGAGCTTTTCTGAATATAGTTTGAACTTCTTCGCTAAGCTTTTTGTTGTCTTCTTCACTTGTACTGTCTTCATCTTTTAGACTATCAGTAAGGTCAGCATCTATTCTAGCAAATTTTATATTATTTTCACTTTCCTTCATCTCAATATGTGAAATATAAGGCTGGTCAATAGTTGTATTCATTATGACAGCTTCCATACCATTATCTTTGAACATCTTGATGTATTGAGATTGAAGAGTTTCATCTGTTACATAATAAACTTTATTTTCATGTTTTTCTTTATTTCTATCTAAATACTCTTCAAGAGTTACATAATCGCCTGTTGTTGTTTTATATAAGATGATTCCCTTTGTTTTATCAAAGAACTTATCGTCTTTTAAGCATCCGAATTTAATGAATGGATGAATATCATCCCAGAATTTTTCATAGGATTCTTTTTCTTTCTTATATAATGAATTAAGTTTGTCAGCAACCTTTTTGGTGATGTAGTTAGAAATTTTCTTAACGAATCCATCATTTTGTAAGAAACTTCTTGATACATTAAGTGGAAGGTCAGGACAATCTAAAACACCTTTTAACAAGAGTAAGAATTCAGGAATAACCTCTTTGATATTATCAGCAACAAAAACTTGATTATTATATAATTTGATTTGTCCTTCCATTGTATCAAATTGATTTCCAAGTTTAGGGAAATAGAGGATTCCTTTTAAGTTGAATGGATAGTCCATATTAAGGTGAATCCAGAATAAAGGTTCTTTGAAGTCCATAAAAATCTTTCTATAGAATTCTTTATACTCTTCATCAGTGCACTCATTAGGTTTCTTCAAGTATAGAGGTGTAGTATCATTTAATGGTTTTGGTGCTTCTGGTTCTTTAACTTCACCATTTTCCTCTTCATTCTCTACTTTAGGTTCTTCCTTATTAGGATTGATAAGATAGATTTCAATAGGCATTAGAGAACAATACTTTTGGATAGTGCTTTTGACTGTCCATTCATTCAAGAAGTCTTTTCCATCTTCACCAATGCTTAATGTAATCTTAGTTCCTCTTTCAGTTCTATCACTATCGCTCATTTCATATTCATTACCACCGTCACTTACCCAGCGTACAGCTTTTGCTCCTTCTTTATAAGAAAGAGTATCTATTGTAACTTTTTCTGCTACCATGAATGCAGAATAGAAACCAAGTCCGAAATGACCTATAATCTGGTCTTCATTAGCCTTATCCTTATATTTATTTAGAAAATCTTCAGCACCAGAGAAAGCAATCTGGTTAATATATTGTTTAACCTCTTCATCAGTCATACCGATACCATTATCTATAAAAGTTAAAGTCTTCTCTTTGTCATCAACGATAACTTCAATCTTGAACTCATTATCTTCAGGTAGAGAAGTCTCTCCCATTGCATCCAATTTCTTTAATTTAGTTATAGCATCACACCCATTGGAAATAAGCTCTCTTACAAATATATCATGGTCAGAATATAACCATTTCTTTATTATTGGAAAAATATTTTCACTATGGATGGATAAATTCCCTTTTTCAGTACTCATTCTTAACTCCTCCTAACGTTTTTCATATGTGTTATTAAAACTTATATAAAATATAATAAATGTATTTTCAATAGATGTCAAGACAAAATTAGCACTCGTCTAAGAAGAGTGCTAACAAAAAGAAGCTTTAATGTTGTAAACTGTGTATTTTAGCCTTTAAACAGCTATACCATGTTTTTTGAAAAATGTTTTTACAGAGTTATCCCAATAATTTTCTAATGTTTTATCTAAGGTGAATATGTTCATGGAGCTTCCAGTAGTACACTTTAGAACGTTATCTTCAAATAAGATATTGATGAATAATCCATTTACATTATCAGCTTTAATACTTAATTCATGTTTCTTAACCATGTTTTCTATTTTATCATGGGGTAGGGCAAAGACAATCTTCAGATATGAAGGGGTCTTATTTCCTTTTATCATATAAAAAGCAATATCCTTTATCTCTGACCATTTGACCAGTTTTCTATCTCCAAGTATCTCTATTTCATCTGACGATAGGTATTTTTTATTTAAATCACAGGATATATTAAACTTAGTGAAAGTATTAAGTTCTACACTTGATACTTCAAATTCATCAAACATCTTTTCTCTTAATAGATTATTCATAAAAAGTTTTATATCAATTACGTTAAAAGATACCATTTAGCACCATTCCTTCCAAATTACCTATCTATATTATACTCTTAAAGTATATCATACAAAATAGAGGTAGAACTTTCAATACTTTTATTGTAATATTATTAAGTAAGTAGTATACCAATCAAAACACATTATATTTTTAAAAACATGTATAGAAAGTAGAGTTGTTTACATATGAATAAATTAAGTAGAGATTTCTATGAAAGAGATACATTGATAGTTGCAAAAGAATTATTAGGTAAGCATCTAGTATATAATGATAACGATGAAGAGGTTGTAGTAAGAATAACTGAGGTTGAAGTATACAAAGGAATTGACGACAAAGCTTGTCACACTTATGGAGGGAGAAGAACGCCTAGAACCGAAGTGATGTGGGGTGAAGCTGGACATGCGTATATTTACATCATATATGGGATGTATTATTGCCTTAATGTAGTTACAGAAAATATTGATAATCCATGTGCTGTGTTGATTAGAGGAGTAGAACCAGTTAAAAACATTACTAAAATGTCTTACAATAGATATAATAAAGCATATGAAGAGCTTAACAGTTATCAAAAGAAAAACTTTTCTAATGGACCTGGTAAGCTGTGCAAAGCCTTGGCACTTGATCGTACTCATAATGGGATGGATTTGCTTTCTGACAATTTATATATATGTGATAACAAAGAAAAAATCCTAGATATAAAAAAATCAAAACGAATCAATATTGATTATGCAGAAGAAGCAGCTGATTACTTATGGAGATTTTATATATAAGTATTGAAGTTGAGTTAATCATAAAAAGAAAGGAAAATGAATAATGAGAACAAGTATGAGTTATGCAAAAGATTTAATGACATTTATTAAAAACAGTCCTTCACCATATCATGGAGTTATAGAGGGGAAGAAATTACTAGATAGAGCAGGATTCACAGAACTAAAAATGAAAGATGAGTGGCAGATGCAAAGAGGTGGTAAATATTATATTATCCCTTACTCATCAACAATAATAGCTTTTACAGTAGGAGAGTTAGTTGATGATATGGGATATAAAATAATATTATCCCATACTGATAGTCCAAGTTTCAAGATAAAACCTATCTCTGAAATCAAAACAGAAAATTATATTACACTTAATACAGAAGTCTATGGAGGCCCTATATATTATACATGGTTGGACAGACCTTTATCATTAGCAGGTAAAGTAGCATTGAAATCAGATAATCTCATGAAACCAACAATAAAATATATGGATTTCAAGAAATCTGTACTTACGATACCAAGTTTAGCAATTCATATGAATAGAGATGTCAATGAAGGTGTCAAGTTCAATCCTCAAAAAGATACTTTACCGCTAATTGGACAGATTAATGATGTACTGGAAAAAGATAATTACCTAGTATCACATATCGCAAAAGAACTTGATGTGGAAGTAGATGATATATTGGATTTTGAACTATTCCTTTACTTAATAGGCGAGGGGAATATTATTGGTATTAATGATGAATTTGCTCAATCTTCTAGATTGGATAATCTAGCAATGGTATACACTAGTCTTTCAGCAATTGCAAGCACAGAAAATAAAAGAGGTATTAATATAGCAGCTTGTTTCGATAATGAAGAAATAGGAAGCAGGACTAAGCAAGGTGCAGATTCAGTCATGTTTGCTAACATATTAGACAGGATATCCTTGGGACTAAGTAGAACGAAAACAAAACACTATAGAATGTTAGATGAATCATTCATGATATCAGCAGATGCTGCCCATGCATTACATCCTAATGCTGTAGAAAAAAATGACCCAACTAACAAACCATTGATTAACGAAGGTATCGTCATAAAACTAAGTGCAAAACAAAGTTATGCTACAGATTGTGAATCAACTGGCGTAATTCAGCAGTTATGTGACAATATAAATATTCCTTACCAAAAATACGTTAATAATTCAACTATACCAGGAGGAAAAACATTAGGACCTATTACTACATCTTATGTACCTATAAAAACAGTGGACGTAGGAGTACCTATGCTTGCAATGCATTCAGTCAACGAATTAGTTGGTGTAAAGGATTTGTTGGATATGGATAAACTATTTAGTAAGTTCTATAGTTTATAGACATTAAAATATTGATATATTAAATAGAACTAAGTAATTGCTATAGAATCAGCATTTATTTAGTTCTATTTAGCTTATAGAATCCAGGGAAATATATTGAATTTATTGAATGGGCGTTTAAATGTTGAAGTGCAATTTATATACATGGTATAAAATGCGAAGATTTACGTAAAATAATTTATATCAATTAACTAAAAAGCTTAAAGAGCCTTTTAATATTTTTACATTTATGGTAATATTAAGTAGTATTAATAACTACATTGTGCAGTATAGATGTTGAGGAGGCTATTCATTGAATTTTAAAATCGTAGTAGACAGCAGTTGTGATTTAACTAAAGAGATGAAACAAGATATGAACGTAGAGATAACCCCACTTACCATAGAGCTAGAGGGTACAAGATACAGGGATGATGATTCATTTGATGTTGAGGAATTTGTTACTCAAATGAATGCAAGTGCTAATGTGCCTAAAACTGCATGTCCTTCACCGGCGGACTATATTGATAGATTTGCGGGAGAAGAAGAAAACGTATTCGTTATAACATTATCAAGTAAATTGAGTGGAAGTTATAACAGTGCTGAAATTGCAAAAGACATTTATCTTAGTGAAAATGATAATAAGAGTATACATGTTTTCGACTCACTTAGTGCATCAGCAGGTGAAGTATTATTAACATTGAAGATCGACTACCTTGCAAAGCTTGGAAAAACTTATTCACAAATAGTAGAGAGTATAGGCAACTATATCAAAGAAATGAAAACACTATTTGTACTGAATAAACTGGATAATCTTGTGAAAACAGGAAGAATGAGTCTAGTAAAAGCTGCTATAGCTAATGTACTTAATATAAAACCTGTATTAGCTTCTAATGGCAAAGGTGAAATAATTATGATAAACAAAGGTAGAGGTATCAACAAAGCTATCAGCAAAATGATTGCGGCAATAGGTGATACTAAAGTCAATCTAGAAGATAAGTTGTTGGTAATAGCACATTGTAATTGTTTCAAAAGGGCTAATACAATAAAAGATAAGGTTAATGATATGTATAATTTTAAGGATATATTTATTGTAGAAATGAAAGGGCTATCTTCCACCTATGCAAATGATGGAGGAATAGTTATAGCTTTTTAAATATAGACTCTGTTTAGTGGTGTTAGTTACTAAACAGAGTCTTTTAATTATTCATTGAGCTTATTGACTTTTTTTTCTGCAAAAACAATGAGTTCATACAGTCCTGTTGCCAATAAAGCTAATATGATGATGCTCATCATTACCCAATCCATCTTGAGTACTTGACTACCATAAACAATTAACTGACCAAGACCTGCTCTTCCAGCTATGAACTCACCTATGATGACACCAATAAAAGATAGTCCTATATTAACTTTCATGGTACTGATGATATTGGAAAAGTTAGCTGGAATAATAACTTTTTTAAGTACATCTATTTTTTTGCCATTGAAAGTGTAGATAAGTTTTACTTTTTCTTTATCCACATTTACAAAGCCATTGAACACATTTATGATTGTAACTACTATAGCTACGGTTAAAGCAGTTATGATTATTGACCTTTTATTATGACCTAGCCAAACAATAAAAATAGGAGCTAGTGCTGTTTTAGGCAGGCTATTGAATACTATGAGATAGGGTTCCAGTATTTTGGATATTTTTTTATTCCACCATAGGATAATAGCTATTATGATACCTAAAACACTTCCTAATGCAAAACTGATTATTGTTTCATATAGAGTTACCCATATGTGATATAACAGTGAGCCATCCATTAACATTTCTATAAAGGTTTTAACAATTCTAGATGGAGAGCTGAATATGAAAGAATCAATTATTCCATATACTGAACATATTTCCCAGGTAATTATTAGTACTGCCAATATTATTATTTGATATAGTAGGATGACTTTTCTTTCTTTATAAACTTTTCTTAAATATTTATTTTGCTCAGGTGACATATTATGATTATTCATTTTTATCTAGCTCCTTCCATATAGCATTGAAATAATCACGAAATTCAGGAGCACTTCTGGAATTAAAAGGTGTCTTATTTTCTACAGTAAGTTTTATATCAAAGATTTTCTTTATGGTAGCAGGGCGTTTGCTGAGAACCACAACTTTGTCACCCATGCTGATAGCTTCATCTATGTGTAATAAAAAGTTACTATAGATTATTAACAGGGAGAAGTTCAACTTCTAGTTTGTCACCATCCCATAGAATATCTTTAATGATTTTATTTATCAATATCTTTTTTTGTTCATTTGATAATAGATTATGTATACTGCCATTAGTCAAATAATTAAGATTATAATCTTTATCAGTATCGTTGGTAGTGGTATCAGTGAGCATTTTCAGCTGTTTATTCAGTGATTGTAGTTTATCATCCATTTGTTCAATTTCATATATTATATATTTTGATGCTGAAGAAGTTTTACTTGATAATATCAGAGTCAATTGATAGATTGCATTTTTGGTTTCACTGATTTTCTTTTCTAATTTGGTTATTTCTTCGTCTTTATCAAAATCGGTTTTAGTATTAATATAGTTTTGCAATTTATCAATAAGCTTATCAACTGATAGATATTGTTCTATAGAGTCAAAAATAATTTCTTCGCATAAGTTTCCTTTTAGGTTTTTTACGTGACAGTTGGTATTATGACTAGATTCTTTCACACGGCATTTATAATAGAAATGTTTTACATGCTTATCCTCGTATTTACTAATTATTTTCAGTGGTACTCTACAATTTTTACATTTGATAAGAGGTGTCAGAATTGCTGTCTTACTGCCTAAAGAGTAATTTCTATGTAAATTGCTTAACAATATATTTTGGACTTTTATCCAATTGGTTGATGTAACAATGGGGTGGTGAACACCGATGGAAATAATCCAACTGGACAGTTCATTTTTATGAGGAGCATTCTTTTTCTCATTATTCTTATTGTAAGCCATAATTCCATGGGTTCCATCAAAATCTTTACTACTTAATTCTTTATTGATTAATGAATTATTTTCTAGGAAATAATTATAGGCTTCATTATCAGCGGCCATATAAACTGGATTAGTTAATATGTTCTTTAGAGAGCTGATATTAAAGTCTTTATTGTTTCTAGTCTTCAAGTTGTTTTTTAGTGTATATAGCTGTAATTTGGTAAGAGAGCCGAATTCTAAATACTTATTGAAGATTATTTCAACCAATTTACTTTCTTGGGGTACGTTAGAGAGTATGGATATTGATTTTCCAGTGCTTTCATCTACTATTCTTGTTGACTTATAACCTAGAGGTGTTATACCTCCCAGCCATCTACCTGTTTCAGCTAATTTGTACATGTTGTCTTTGATTCTTTCAGCGATTGTTTCACGCTCCAACTGGGCAAAAACGCTTGCTATATACATCATAGCACGCCCCATAGGGGTAGAAGTATCAAAATGGTCCCTTATACTGACAAATTCAATATTATGGGAGGTCAGTAGCTCTAATATATTGGAGAAATCCAACACATTTCTACTGACTCTATCTAATCTATAACATATGAGAACATCAAATTTTCTCTCTTTTGCGTTACTAAGCATTTCTTGATATTTGGGACGTTTGGTATTACCACCTGAAAAGCCTTCGTCTTCGTATATGTACAGATTTTTTACATTGAAATTATTATAAGCATATTCTTTACATAACTCTATCTGGTTTTTAATTGATTCGCCTGATTCTGTTATCTTGGATTTTCTTGAATAGATTCCTATATTCATTTAACTACTCCTTATATTTATTATATATAAGTATATGAATATAATTAGAGTTTAAGAGCAGAAAATTAATTCTGCTCTTAAGAGAGTGTAGAGTATGATATTATTAAATATCGATAAGGATATTCACATTCATAATTACTGCTTAGTAGGATTAACCTTATTCCGATGCATTTCTTCTGCAATTTCCCTTGCATGGATTAAGGTTTTTAAGATAATACTTCTTGTTTGTTCATCAATAAGTTCTCCATGGAATTTTAGACCATCAACTTCTTCCAATTTCTCGATAAAAGTATCAAGATCAACATCTATGGATTTATTATCGTCTAACTCCCTAATGGGAAGAGAGTTATTACTTCTCCCTAGCAGATAATCAGTGGTAGTATTTAAAGCTAAAGCAATTCTATTAATTATTTCGCCCTTAGGCTCTCGAAGGTTATTCTCATATCTTGACATTGTTGCTTCTGTAACATGAACTTTACCAGCTAATTCTTTTTGAGTAAGCTGCTTTTTTTTTCTAAGATTTAATATTCGATAACCAATAGAATTATTATCCATTATAAACACCACTTTAAATAATTATTTTTGTTATATATATACCCTTTGAGATATTTCATTAATAGTATAATACTTACTTACCAAAATTAAAATTAGTATTACCAAAAATACAAACTATTAGTTGACACTTACCAAATGGTATGGTACGATTTACTTGTTCGAATGGTAAGTGCTGGGAGGTGAATGTATGAATACTTATAGATTAAAATCTGCCAGAGCTTCTATGGGATACACACAGGTAGAAATGGCAAGAAAGCTATCCATAACACAAAAAACTTACAATAGAAAAGAACTTGGAATAGTCGATTTCAATTTACGTGAAGTAACTAAAATTATTGAAATTTTGAAGCTAGATGTTGATAATGTGTATGGTATTTTTTTCAATGATAAACTTACCAATTGTATACCAAATGAAGCTTCTAAAAATGCTTAGTCAGAAAAAAATATCACTATAATACATATATTAAAGCAAATATGTATTAAAAAGCAAATATATATTTATGTTTAATAATATATTCTTGGAAAGAGACACTTAAGCTACTAAACATTAAAGATTGTAATGTACAATAGATTTTTAGTTCATTTCTATTAAATTTAATGCATGATTAATACATTTACTTATAATATTATTGGCTTAATTAGAATAAATTATGTTAGAATTTTAATAAAAAATAATGATTTATGGATAATAGATGTTATAATCAATATTCAAGATCATAATTAAAAATATGTTGTTGATAAAGAAGGTAACCTCATTACATTGGTAGCCTTTTTTATTTTAGACAAAAACACCTTAATTTTACTTAAGGTGTTTTCAAGGAGTCATATATTAAGTAATTACGAGAGAAGGTTTATTGTAATAACTGAGGTAGGAATAACGATATTTGAGGAAAGTTTGTAATCAATAATACAATAATTATTTCTACAACTAGAAAAGCTATTATCTTACGACTTATGGCTTCAACTTTCAAGCCGGATATACCACATGCCACAAATAGATTAACTGCCATAGGAGGTGTAATCATACCCACAGAAGTATTAACAACGATTATAATACCTAATAATATAGGGCTTATACCTAATGAAGCGGTAAGTGGTAACAAAATAGGTGCTACTAACAATATGATTGCTTGTGTTTCTAGGAAGCTTCCTAAGAATAGTAGCATAATATTAATCAAAGTAGTGATAACAATAGGATTTGATGATAAACTCATCATGGCTGTTGTTACCTTTGCTGGTATTTGAGCACTTGTTATAATCCAGGAAAATGAAGCAGAGTTAGCAATAACAAATAGTACAACAGCAGTACTTATAGCACTTTTTAGAATTACTTGCCCTAGATCTTTCATCTTTAATTCCTTGTAAACGAAGACACTGACTATAAAGGAATATATAACAGCAACTGCAGCAGCCTCTGTTGGTGTAAATACGCCACCATATATTCCACCTAAAATAATTACAGGCATCAATAATGCTAAAATAGCTTCTTTAAAGGTTACTAGAATATTTTTTAAGCTTGTAGGTTCACCTTTTGGGAGATTCAATTTTTTGGAGTAATAGAGAATTACACCTATCAAACTAAGCCCAATTAAAATACCAGGAACAATTCCTGCTGTAAATAATGTGCTGATTGAAACACCTGCTACAACTCCATATGTAATCATTGGGATACTAGGAGGAATGATTACTCCTAATGTACCACCTGCAGCTGCAATCGCAGAAGCAAAATCCTTTGGATATCCCGCCTTTATCATAGCTGGAATCATAATTCCACCAATAGCAGCAACTGTAGCAGGATTAGAACCGGATATAGCTCCAAAGAAAGCAGAAGCGATAATTGTTATAATTCCTAAACCTCCAATAGTATTTCCTACACATGCTTTGGCAAACTTAATTAATCGTACTGAGATTCCGCCTCTTTCCATTAATCCTCCAGCTAACATAAAGAAAGGAATTGCCATAAAAGGAAATGAATCCAGGGATGTAAACATTCTCTGTGCCACAACAAAAGATGGAGTAGGCATATCTCCAAAAGTCAACGCAATAATGGAGGATAATCCCAATGACACAGCAATAGGTATATTAAGTAAAAGTAATATTAACAAGCTTCCGAATAACAAAAGAACCATTGAATTTCCATCCTTTCTTACAAGTATTTTTTCTAGTTCACAACTTGTTTATCTTGAAAAATAACCATCTGTATAGAGCGAATTATCATCAACAACGCACCTACGGGTATAGCAAGATATGCATACCATATAGGGATAGCCATTGCAGGTGAGAGTTGTCCCATATTCATTTGATGATTAATGATCTTGTAAGAAAATGAGATGATTAAAGCATTAAACAACAAAATAATGGCTACTCGAAAATATTTAGCAACTGATTTTAGACTTTTAGGTAATTTATTGACTAGGATTTCAACACCTAGATGTGCATTTTTCTTGATTCCCAAACTTGCTCCTATATAAGCAATCCATATCATCAAGTATCTTGCAAGTTCTTCTGACCATGGAATAGCTCCCAATTTAAAATATCTAAAAATGGTTGAGATAAACACAGTAATAGTCATAATTGGGAAAATTACAATTAGAATATATTCTTCTAAGTTATTTAGTATTTTTCTCAAAATATCTACCTCCTAAGATATTTGACGACTCTCATTAATCAAAGAGCCGCCATAATAATAAGATACTACTTGTTAAGTAATTGATTGATTAGATCTTCACCAATTTCGTCTTTGAATTTATCATAAACAGATTGTGTAGCTTCTTGGAAAGCTTTTTTGTCTGGATAAGTGATTTCCATTCCCTTTGATTTTAATGTTTCAACTAATTTTTCTTCTAGGTCAATACAATAATCTCTTTGCCATGTACGAGCTTCACTCTCAGCTTCATTTATGGCATCTTGTAATTCGGGAGCTAATCCATTGAAAAAGTCTTTGTTTATCATGAATACTGCTGGAGAATAGAAATGTCCAGTAATAGCTAGGTTATCTTGTACTTCATAGAATTTACTTGTATCAATAATTACTAATGGATTCTCTTGACCATCTACAGTTTTTTGTTGTAAAGCTGTAAATAACTCTCCAAAAGGCATTGGCACTGGTTGTGCGCCTAGAGCTTTGAAAGTTTCCATATGAACTGGATTTTCCATTAATCTTATCTTTAATCCTTTTACATCTTCAGGAGAATTTACTGGTCGATTACTATTAGTCAACATTCTGAATCCATTTTCCCAGAATCCTAATCCTCTTATACCTTTGCTATCTAATGAAGATAACATATCTGAACCTAATTGACCGTCTAGAGCTTCAAATGCAGTAGTTCTATCTTGAATGATGAATGGTAAGTCAAAAAGCATGAATTTCTTGGAGAAGTTAGCTAAAGGTCCAGTAGATGATAGAGTTGCTTCTAATGTTCCCATTGATACACCTTCAATTGCATCTCTTTCACTACCTAACTGTGCACTATGAAATAATTGTACATCTATTTGATTATTAGTTTTTTCTTCTACTAGTTCTTTGAATTTCTCTAAACCTTTATGATAATGTGATTCTGGAGATAGAGTATAAGCAATCCTTATAACTGTTGCTTTCTCATTGGACTTATCTTTTTTATCTGTTTGACTTGTATCCTTTTTTGTTGTATCACTATTATCTGTTTTTGTTTCATTACCTTTCCCACACCCTACAAATACAACGATCATTAAAACAATCATAAATAAACTAACTATTTTTTTCATGAAAAACCCTCCTTAAAAGTTTTAGTTATATTTAACATTAGAAAAATAACTCTTATAAGTTGATGATTGATTCGGCGGAATCATTAACTTGAATAATGGGTCACATCTAATGATTAAATCAATCTAGTAAACTGCAGCTGTAAAATTTGGAGCATATAAAGCAGCTAATCTAATAGCTTCTACCATACTTACTTCACTTGCTTTACCTGTTCCCGCAATGTCAAAAGCTGTTCCATGGTCAACAGAAGTTCTTAGGAATGGCATATTATTAGTTATTGATATAGTTCTTTCAAAGTCAACCATTTTGGTTGCAATATGTCCTTGGTCATGATACAGGGATAATACAGCATCATAACTTCCCTTAAGTGCAAAATAAAATACTGAATCAGCTGATACTGGACCTACTACATCAATACCAGCTTCTTGGGCTTTTACAATGGCTGGAGCAATCTCTGTAACTTCTTCATTTCCAAATAGTCCATGTTCGCCACTATGTGGATTCAATCCTGCAACAGCCAATTTTCCATTTTTGATTCCTAATCTTGATAGAGCTTCTGAACATCTAATGATATAGTCATAAACCCTTTCTTTGGTAGTAATCTCACAAGCTTCTTTAAGTGAAACATGACGAGATAAAAAGAAAACTCTTAGATCATATACTTGAAACATAGTTAGTGGGTCTTTACTATTAGTCAAGTCTTCTAGAACTTCTGTATGACCAATATAATTTATTCCACCAGCTTTAAAGGCTTCTTTATTGATTGGAGTAGTGGCTATGGCATCAACTTCTTGAGCAAGAGCTAATTCAACTGATTTCTTGATATAATCAAAAGCTGCTTTTCCTGCCATACCTTGAACTGTTCCCATTTCTAATTGTTCAATCTCTACATTTTCAAGATCAATCAGATTAAGGATACCTTTTTGATAATTACCATTCTTGATGTCTTTTATTACATTAATCTCTAAATGTACATCACAAAATTTCATAGCTTGCTGTAAAGTTTTTTTATCCCCAATTACAACTGGCTTTGCTGTATTATGTACTTCTTCATTAGCTAATGCTTTTACTACAATCTCAGGTCCAATCCCAGCAGGATCACCCATTGGAATGCCTATATAACTTCTGTGCATTTTCATCGTCCCTTTCTTTTGGTTAATTTGTATTTTTATGATATTCAGTAGATACTTTAGTTAATAAATAATCTACACACTTAGTAATGGCATGAATTTCTCCAATTAGACCACCTTTAGTAATAATAGGCATATTTTCATATTGTCCCTTAATAATTCTTCCGTAGACCGCGAGAGGTAGTACTTCATCTTTTACCTCTATACCTGCGGATTGTAACTCCTTACACACAGCTACAGTGACATCACCACCACTAGTGAACAAACCTCCAATAACTCCTGAAGTCTTTTCCATAAGACGTCTTGTTATCTGTGCTAATCCACTTGAGATTCTTAATGAAACATCGTCTTCGGATATATCTAGTTCCTTAGCGATATGGTGTAAGTCTAATACTTCTGTTTCATCTGTAGTGGTTACAACACCTATAATATTGTAATCTTCCATTTTATTAATTAGATTTTCTACAATTGTACTTATTTCATTTTCACGGGTATTATCATAGATAAGAGCTTTTGGATTGACTCTTTCAAATAAACAATCATGTTTTACTTTTAGAGCTTCCAATTGTCTTCTTGTAAGGTTGCTTACACTTCCCACGGTAAGCATTACTTTTTGTCTTGGAATGATTCTAGGTTTATCAATAAATACTTTGGTCAATGCAGCAGTAAAGGGACCAGGGTCCACGGCAATAACTTTTAAACCTGTGCTTTTAACAGCTTGTGCTATTATTTCAATATCTTCATTGGTAGTAGCATCCATTACGATAATCTTATTACCATTTTCTTTGCTTTGAATGATATTTTTCTGTAAAGCATCTTCATCTTTTAAGATTTGACTTAGGGGAATATAATCTACATTATACTTGCTTTGTTCTTGAATCAATTTTGAAACATAAGAGGTGTAAACAGGAGTTTTAGGATCTTTTGCAACATCTGTATTTTCCAGAGGTACGGAATTGACCATTAGATATCCTCCAATAGTTATTCTACCTGAAGAAGGAAAGGCTGCTACTACAATAGCAATTGTATCGTCTTCTAAATGATCTAGGACTGCATCAATTTCACTTCCTACATTTCCACGTAAAGTACTGTCAATACGTTTAGAAAATAGTTTCACATTTTTGTCTTGAAAGAATTCAGTTACCTGAGAGACTTGTTCATAGGCAATATCTTTTGATACACCTCTGCTGTCTGTACTTATGGAAATTATCTTGAAATCTCCATGTAACTGTTCATCATAAGCTTCCAATTTCAAAAATGTAGCTGCTCGATAGCCTGTTCTGGATAATAAAACACTTGTTGCATTAGCTCCTGTTAAATCATCTGCAATAATTACAACTTCGGGCATATTATCCTCCTTTCTTGATTAAATTTTCTATATTAAATCTACTACAACTCCTAGTTGATTAAGTTGATCTAATGTGTGGTTATCAATTCCTTTATCAGTGATGATTCTATCTAATTGGTCCAGATAACAGATTTTTGCAAAACTCCTATTACCAAATTTCCAATGGTCTGTTACCAATATTACTTCATCAGCAGAGTTGATTATTTGTTGCTTTATTCTTTGCTTTTCTAGACTAGGAGTAGTAAGACCTTTATCAAAATCAACTGAGCTTGTACCTAAAAAAGCAATATCAACACATATTTTTCCTATAAAATCTATTGCTTCAGAACCTAAACATGATCCTGTAGTTCCTTGAATGAAACCGCCTGTACAATATACTTGCATTCCTTGAAATTTTGAAAGGAATAGAGCAATCATTAGATCTGGTGTAATTACCTTAAGGTTTTTAATATGTTTTATACGTTTAGCAATTTCCATGTTGGTTGTTCCAGCATCTAATATAATAGTATGTCCTTCTTTTATTAATTCACTTGCAAATTTTGCGATTTTCTTTTTTTCTTCCAAATGAACACTGGTTTTTTTATTGTAAGGTACTTCTTCGATGAGCATATCATGTAAAACAGCTCCACCGTGAGTTCTTTTGATGAACTCATTGTCCTCCAAATATTTTAAATCTCTTCTTATGGTCATTGGAGAAATATCTAAAGCCTTTGCTAATTCATCTACTATGACTGTTCCGTTTTCTTTTAAATATTGGATTATGTAATTTCTTCTTTCTGCTTTTAACATATTATTATCACCACTTTGTTATTATTTGTTCGTTAATTTGTTTTTATTGGTTATTATTTGATCGTTTATGTTTGTTTACAGTATACTCCCATTTTAGACCATTGTCAACAATTTTTGCGCTTGCTAATGTAAAAGGCTATATTATTAAACTAAAATATTAAATAATCCTTTTAAAAGATAGGGATATATGGTAGAATGTAGCTATAATTTGATTTTTGAAAGGAGTGGTGTTACATGTTAAAAATGAATATGGTATTACACGTAACTAAACAATTGAAATTAAACTGCTCCCAGGGAAAAATTAATAATTAGAATGATTATTAGACCTAGAGCAGTGTCATTTATTGCCTAGGTTTTTATATTTATTGTCCAAGGACTTTTCTTGTGGATTACATAGGGAAGGTCTGTGTATAAATATTATATAATTCTATACTTCTGTGGATAACTATAATCCTAGTGCGATGAATGAACGGTGCACTAGGATTTTTTTCTGGAGAGAAAAAGGAAGGTAATAATATTTATGATGATTGACATGTATGGATGGAATCAAGATTTGGAAGATAGTTTTAAGACTCATTATGAGAATGGTTTAATACCTGCACGTATACTGGTTGAACATAGAGGATTGTATAAAGTCATAACAGAACATGGTGAACTTGATGGTATTAATTCAGGCAAGTTGTATTACGAGAATGATAAGGAGTCTTTACCTACAGTAGGTGATTGGGTAGCTGTGACACCTATTGACGGAGAAGATAAGGTAGTTATTCAGTACGTTCTACCTAGAAAAAGCAAATTCGTCAGAAAAATAGCTGGTACAACGACAGAAGGGCAAGTAGTTGCTGCTAATTTTGATTATGTATTTATCGTTGCATCCCTTAACAACAACTTTAACATCAATAGATTGGAGAGGTATTTGACTACAGCATGGGAGAGTGGTGCAGAGCCTGTTATAATATTGAGCAAAGCTGATTTGTGTGATAATACGGATGAGCGACTGATAGAAGTAGAGAATATTGCTTTTGGAGTGAGTACTTATGCAATTAGTTCCTTAGAAGGCATAGGTATTTCAGAGATTAAAAAATATTTTCAAGAGGGTAAGACTTCGGTTGTTTTAGGTTCGTCTGGAGTAGGTAAGTCTACGCTCATAAACACTTTATGTGGAGAGGAAATATTGAAAGTCAATGAAGCAAGGGAAGGTGACGATAGAGGGAGACATACGACGACTCATAGGCAATTGATAATACTTGAAGATGGGGGTATGGTTATAGATACTCCAGGAATGAGAGAGCTTGGGTTATGGAGTGAAGGTGAAGAAGGGAATGCTCTATCGGATACTTTTACTGATATTGATGAACTTGCGAAAAAATGTAGGTTTAGAGATTGTACTCATAGTAATGAACCGGGGTGTGCTGTTTTGGAGGCTATTGAATGTGGAGAGTTGGAGAGAGAGAGGCTTGATAATTTTAATAAATTAAAGAGAGAGTTGAGGTTTATTGAAGGGAAAAAGAATGCTAGGGTGAGGTTGGAAGAAAAGAAGAAGATGAAGGCTATGTTTAAAAAATATAGAAGATAGGTTGATTAGTTTTAGGTTGCTACAGTGTTTTATGTGTAGTGACCTTTTTGTTTTGTTATGGGAAATTAGGATTAAGGGGTAATATGTTAATGGTGGAAATAGGGAGTAGAGGGTTTGGGTATAAAGTGGTGGGTTCTGTGCAGGACGTCCGTGGATGTATAGGTATAGGAAATTCGTTCGCGATTAAATAATGGAAGAAAATCTAAGTTCGTTCCAAGGTATATTCCTAAAGCTTAAAAACTCCCTACGGTCAAACAATTAAGCTTTTTAACGGAATATACCTTTCCACTCACTAAGATTTTCTAACCATTATTTAAAAGTCACTCATTTCCTATACCTATACATCCACTAGAGTAGTGTAAGGGGCTACGGGTATTTCAAGTAAATAAGATATCTAATTATGATATTGATACAAAAGATTTTAATATAAAGATCTTAATATTAAGACTAGCTAATTCTACACACTGAATATTGGCACGAAAGTAGTAAATGATATCTATCTAATATTTCAACGCCAATATCAAAGTAAGGTCTTATAGGTGATACGGTGAGCGTGCCAGGACGGCTAAGCGCCTTTCCTCTAAACATGGACGTTTAGCGGAAAGGAATAGTATAGCCATAAGGAAAATATTAGAAAAATCTGATTTGCGGAAATAACATTAAAATTAAATTTTTACATGCTAAAACCATGCTATTTAGAAGAAAAAGAGTTTTGTAATATATTGACGGGGACTACAAGCAAAATAGTATATGTATATGTGGAGTAGTGAGGCAGGACGCCGAACCCAGCTTTTTGCTCAGGACGAGCAAGTAGCTGGCGAAACATATACATATACTATTTTGCAAAAGCCACGTCCGAACAAAACATTTTTTCTGACCGACTTCTATATAAATTCAATTCCTGAAAAGTTTTATTGTTGAAGCGATTAATTAAATGGTATATAATTAATAAAAGTAGAATTGAAAATATGATTGAAACATATAAGTGATTAATAATTATGTGAATTGAGAAATAGAATATAATTATAGTAATTTTCATTCATATTTTAGAAGCTACATGGTATAATTACTCTAAGCTATATGGAGTTTTATTGTTGTTACATTGGTGTTAATAAGAGATATAAGGTGATATTATTGAAGATTGGTTTTTTTGATTCAGGTATAGGTGGAATAACAGTTTTAAGTGAAGCCCTTAAAATGCTGCCAAATGAAGAATACATATATTATGCGGATTCAATGAATGCTCCTTATGGGATTAAGCCAAAGGAAGTAGTTAAGAAATACATATATAATGTGGTTGAATTTCTTGTATCTGAGGATATTGATGTTTTAGTAATAGCTTGTAATACAGCTACTAGTATAGCGGTGAAGGAATTAAGGAAAATCTATGATATTCCTATAATTGGTATGGAACCTGCTGTTAAATATGCTGTAGAACATGATAAAGATATGAGAGTTCTTGTGACAGCAACTGATTTGACTCTGAAGGAGGAGAAATATCAGAAGCTGGTGGAGAGGGTTGACAATGAGTCAAGGGTTGATTCATTAGCGCTTCCAAAGCTAGTAGAATATGCTGAGGATTTCATATTTGAAAAGGAAGAAGTTGTACCTTATCTAAGAAAACAGTTGGAGCCGTTTGATTGGAGTAAGTATGGTTCTGTTGTACTTGGGTGTACACATTTTCCGTATTACAAAGAATATTTTAGAGAAATTTTACCGGGGCATGTAGAGATATTGGATGGCAATGTAGGTACTATCAGGCATCTAAAAGATATATTAGATAAAAATAATAGGTCTTATGGTAGCGGCGATAGAAAAATGACATTCTATTATTCAGGTATAAAAGATGAGGATAACAGTATTTTGAAGAAATATCTTAACAAACTATAGAGTTATAGTTACAGTAATTTATTAAGATGAAGATTGGAGTAGAATAAATGGGTAAAAAAATATTAAAAGAAGTAAAAGATATTATTATATTTGCAGTTATAGTTGTTGTTAGTGTAGTAGTGATTCAGAGTTATGCGTTGGCATCAACTAAGGTCCAACAACATTCAATGGAAACGACTTTGATGGAAAATGACTTTTTATTTGCTGAGAAGATATCGTATATTTTTACAGATCCAGAAGTGGGAGATATCATAGTGTTCTTGCAAGAGAGACCCGATGGTTTTTGGGGGAATCCAATAGGTATCTGTATTGAAGACACTCTAGGAAAATTCAAGAGGGATGATCCTAGGATGAGATATGTAAAAAGAGTAATAGGTTTATCAGGAGATAATGTTGACATAAGAGATGGTAAGGTATTTGTTAATGGGGAGCAGTTAGAGGAATCCTATACAAAAGGTATGACAGATGCTAGGAATATTGAATTTCCTTTAGTGGTTCCAGAAGGACAATTATTTGTTCTTGGTGATAACCGAGAATATAGTTGTGACAGTAGAAATTTTGGATGTATAGATAAAGATAATATAGAGGGTAAAGTAGTTTTTAGACTATGGCCTCTTAATAAGATGAGAGCGTTTTAAGAATATCAGCTTTATATAAGTAGAATTAAATAATTGCTATAGAGCCAGCAATTGTTTAGTTCTATTCAACTTATACAATCAAGGAAAATATATTGAACTTTTTTAATGGATGTATAGATAATATAGTTCAATATATAGAGTAACTTTTTATTAAATATAGCTTCTGCTATATCATGTGTTACTAATAAAGCTGTTTTATTTTCTTTTTTTATTATAGTACCGATTTCATCTCCAGCAGATAGCCTTGTCTGGTAATCAAGTGCGGCAAAAGGTTCGTCTAGTAATAATATTTCAGGCTTTAATGCTAGAGTTCTGATAAGAGCTGCTCTTTGTCTCATTCCCCCTGAAAGTTGCGATGGTTTATAATTCTTGAACTCATGTAAACCATATTGTTTAAGTAAACTATCTATATATTCAAGATTCTCGGCATTTAGTTTATTATTTATTTCTAAGCCAAGCAATACATTTCTATACACTGTTCTCCATTCAAAAAGGTGGTCTTTTTGCAGCATATAACCAATGTAATGAGAATCGTTATTTATTAAAGACTTATCTAGGAAAACTTCTCCGATTGAAGGCTGTATCAGTCCGGATATAACTGATAATAGAGTGGATTTACCACAACCACTAGGACCTACAATACTAATAAATTCTCCTTTATTAATCATAAGGTTAATATTTTCTAAAGTCTTTGTTTCGCCTTTTGGGGTATGATACGTATAGGATAGATTTTGAATCTTAACTAAAGGAGACATATGGACCTCCAACTTATTTTTATATACTATATTGTATTAAAATTTATATTGTTTTGTGTAAGATAAAATATCAAATGGTATTGAACTTTTATATCCAATACCACTTTAATAGCTGTTAATCTTCGTAAGCTTGTACTGTTGATTTTATTCTATATTTACCTGATGGTATATTGCCAAATAAATATTTACCATCTAAATTAGTTTTGGTTATGTGTATTAGGGTTTCAATACTATCTTCAATAGAATAAAGTGCAACAACTGCATCATTGATTGGTTCTTTGGTATCACTATCACTTATTGTCCCGAATATTACCCCATTGTTAGCTGGATCAGGTATGAGCAATAGATCTATTGGTACATATTCTTTTCCAGCAATAGCTGTTGATAGAGAATGAGCATCAAAATATCCTATTTTAGTTACTTTTGTAAGATAACTACCATCATCAAGATTAATAAAAAGATATTGTCCAGACTCATTTGTTACCGACATACCCATATAAATTTCTTCAGTTCCTTCAACTTTATATAGTTGAACAAATGCACTTTCTATAGGAGCAATATCTGATTTAATTATTCCAAAAATTATATTTTTATTAGAATCAGGATCAAAATCAATGATAATATCAATATCGGTTTTTTTGTTTTTTCTTACTGTTATTGAAATTGGATTTGATAATGTATAATCTTCTTTAGTTGCTGAAATTAAATAAGAACCTATTGGAATAGATGTTAGAGTAAATTTACCAACAACATTTGTAGTAGCATGAGTATAATCTTTAAAATCTGCAGTGGTTAGTTTAACAGTAGCATTAGAAACTGGTTCTCCAGTAGATGTTAATACTGTCCCAGTTATAACTCCAACATTTATATTGGCATTTTCTACTAAGGAAATATCAATATGGTTTTCTTGGGCGCCTTCAGAAATAATTTCTTCACTGTGAGCAATTTGATATTTATCATAACTAGTCATAATTTCACTTTCACCTCTTTCTAAACTTGGATTTTATTTCATAGAAAACAATTTCATCATCATACTCTCTAATTATCAAGTTAAAATTGAATTTACAACTTTCTCTAATTTTGCTTAACTTAAAGTTAATTTTACTAATGTTTTTTAAGTGCCTACATATTGTTTTTTGTTTATACTTAGGATGAGAAACTGTTATTATAAAATCACTACGTGGAATATTATATATTAGATATTGACCGCTCTTATTGGAACGAGTTGTTGCGATGATTTTACTAGGATTATATTTTGGTCTTACAGTGATTTTTGCATTAGAGATACATCTATTATTGGAGTTATTATAAATGGTACCATAGAGTAATACTTTTCTTGTAATTGGATTTTTATATAAATTAAAATCCAATCGTTTTATAGTATCCGGATATATCTTTACTTTTTTAATAGGAGATGTCAAAAAACGATTTTTAGTAGCCATTAATTGATATTTTCCAGGAACTAATATATTTTTAAAGCTATATATTCCATATTTATTGCTTTGTGTACAGTATAACGGTTTACAATTACTATTCAATATTTGAATAGTGGCATTTCCAATTGGCATGTCTCTATATTTTATAGTTCCAGTCAACATAGTTTTGGGTATACATAATTTATCTAATTTCAAATTTATTTTTTTCTGCTGAGAAGGAGATAAATTAAAAGTTTTACTTTCCTTAAGTTTATAAATATCTGTAATTAGCAAAATAATGTCTCCTTTACTTTATTTAAAACAATATCTATCTATAATAATATATGTTCCTTTGAAAATAAAAGTGACAGGTTGTCTAAGTAAAAAGCAATTCCTAGTAGAAGTATTTTTTGTAATATGATATCATATATAATAGTTAAACTATTATATATAAAAGTAAAGGTGAATATATGAAAAAAATTAGACTGGATATCAAACAGAAGAATGTATTTTTGATGTGTATCGCATTACGGAATATCTTTGAAGCAATAGCTATGCCGGGGAATCTAGTATTAACAAGTTTTATGATTTTTCTAGGGCTGGCTGATTATGAGATGGGATATATTCTAGGATTCATAGCTTTAACGAATATATTTCAGTTGTTTTCACCAATGATATATGAAAAATTCAGAAGTCCCAAAAAGATGGTATTGGTTACGAGAACTCTAAGATTCGTAATATTTTATTTGATAATGTTATTACCTTTTTTAGAGAGCTCAAGGTTTATCATTTTATTATTTATTATATTCACATCAGTGTCTTTTACATCTCTCATGGGAGGAACATTTTTAGCATGGAATGATAGAATAATACCTATGGACAGGAAAGGAAGATATTACTCTACACGTAATTTGATAGGAAATGGTGTTGGAATAGTTATTCCATTATGTGTTGGTAGGATTCTTGACAGTTATGTACATACTACAAGGTTATTTATGATAATATTCATTGTAAGTATCATATTTGCAGTGGGAGAAATACTTATTATAGCTAAATTGGAAGATTATCCATTAGTGACTAAGGGTAAACTATCTTTGAAACAAACATTGACCTTGCCTTTAAAAGACGCTAAGTACAGACAGTTCATTATATTTTCGTTATTATGGATGTTCGCATGGAATTTCGGTAGACCATTTTTTAATATATATGCAATAAAATATGTGAAGCTTTCCTATGGTTTCATTGCTTTTGTTTCCAGCTTTACTGCTATAATAAAATTACTACTTGCAAAAGTCTGGGGAGCAGGAGTTGACCGTTACGGTTTCAAGAAGATTCTTAAGTATACAGGATTATGTTTTATGGCAACTCATTTTCTATGGTTTTTTATTTCTGTAGATTGTCATATAATTTACTTTTTATTTTTCTTATTAAATGGTATATTTATGATAGGATTTAATATAGCTAAGTTCAATGTCAACTTGAAATTAACTGATCATGAACATAGACTTTCATATATGGCAGTCAATGCGACTATAACAGCAGTATTTTCTTTTTTAAGTACTAACATAAGTACAATAGTCATTAGAGTGATCGATCCATCATGGAAAATATTTTCTTTAGATGTTTTTCAAGTATTATTCGGTATAGCAGGTATATTATATTTGATTGCTCTGATTTACATAATCAAGAAAGATTTATAATACATAGAAAGGTATGGTGATAAAATGTCCTTAACACCAGCGCCAGCTTTAGAAAAAGGGCTAAAAATATTGGAAATAATAGCAAGGGAAGAACAAGTAAGTTTTAATCAGCTTCAATCCATGACGGGTTATAATGTAAGTAGTTTGAATCGTTATCTGCATACATTACGTTATCTTGACTATATACAGAAAAACTTGAACAACAAATATATAATAGGATTAAAATTTTTTAGTTTGGCAGAGAAGAGCAATAGATGGCATTTTCTTAAGGAAGTAGCTAAGAAGTATTTAGTTGATTTAAGTAACAGGTACGGTATCAGTTTACTGCTTATAGGATATTCTAACGACCAATTCATTGTTTTGACAAAGCAAGCACACAAGGATAACATTACAATGATGAGTGTTGATACTTGTCGTTATTATGAAGAATCTATCACATGGGCTTTACCGTATATTGTCCATCTGGAAGAAGAAGAACAAAAACGTATTGAAGAAATATATGTGAACAAGAATAATAACATATTAGAGCATATGAACCAGTTAAAATTACACTTCTTAGAAAATGGGTATGTTCTTGACAATGGATTCGTAAATAAGAATATACTACGTATAGGAGTACCATTATATGCTGGTGAATCCAAACCTATTGCTGTATTGGGGGCAGGAACATTCAAACAGCATCTGGAAGATAATGTAGATGATGTAATTGAAGCTATGAAGGATACAAGTACTAAGATAAGCGAGTTGGTTTTCTAGATACAATAATCTCTATTAATTTCACTTTTTAATATGAAAGGAGACATCATGTTACTAGAGTTGATAAAAAATCTGTTTGAAAAACTTGGGGTAATCATATTAGGTGCATTCATATTATCAAAATCTGAATTAGTTAAGAAGTTTTTGTTGAAAAAGGAATTAACAATATATGATAAGGTGTTCTTTTCTCTGGTATTTGGTGGAGTTGGAATTTTAGGGACATACTTTGGTTTTCCTGTTAGTGGAGCTCTTGCTAATTCACGTTCCATCGGAGTAATTATTGCAGGTTTATTTGGCGGTCCTTTTGTTGGAATAGGCGCAGGATTGATTGCTGGTATTCATAGGATGTTAATACCTATAGGTCAATTTACAGCTATAGCTTGTGGTATATCAACTATATTAGGTGGAGTACTAGCAGGATTTGCAAAAAGATTTATAGAAGATAAACCAAGAAAATGGGTTTCGGGAATAATAGTGGCGGCATTCATTGAAAGCTTACAGATGATAATTATTCTACTCATAGCTAAACCTTATAGTGAAGCTCTTCATTTGGTAAAAATAATTTTTATACCTATGACATTCATTAATTCAATGGGTACAGGGGTGTTTTTAGTATTAATAGAACAAATATATGATGAGTACGAGAAAGCTGGAACGGCAAAAGCTCAATTGGCTTTGCGTATCGCATCAAAAACTTTAGCCTACCTTAGACAAGGATTAAACGAATATTCTGCACAGAAGGTGGCAGAATTAATCTACAAAGAGGTTAAGGTAAGTGCTGTTTCATTAACTGATAGAGAATCTATATTAGCTTTTATAGGAGTTGGCAGTGACCATCATAAGAAGGGCGCTCCAATATATACGGAAATAACCAAAAGAGCGATAAAAGAAAAGAAATATATAATGGCACAAGAAAAAAAGGATATTGAGTGTTCTAATAAGAACTGTAAATTAAAAGGAGTAATAGTCGTACCTCTTACAATAAACAATAATGTAATTGGAACATTAAAATTATATAAGACACATGAGAATAGTATTAGTCTCTCTGATAAAGAATTAGCAACGGGACTAGGTCAATTATTTTCTACTCAACTGGAACTAAGCGAAATAGATTATCAGAAGCAACTACTCAATAAAGCAGAACTGAAAGCTTTACAAGCACAGATACAACCTCATTTCCTATTTAATACTCTTAATACAATCGTTTATTTTTGTAGAACCGATCCTGAAAAAGCGAGAGAATTATTATTGAAATTAAGTTATTATCTAAGAAACAATTTCAAGACGACAGGTGATTTTATAAGCCTTAAAGAAGAAATATTATATGTAGAGTCTTATCTAACAATAGAGCAGGCAAGATTTCCAGAAAGGCTGAAAGTAGAATATGACATAGAAGAAGGTATACAGTGTAAAATACCACCTCTTTTAATTCAGCCAATAGTAGAGAATGCAGTAAAGCATGGACTAATGGCAAAAAAAGCAGGAGGGAAGATTGTTATAAGTATCAAGAAAAGAGAGGAATACGTAGTAATAACTGTTTCTGATAACGGAGTCGGAATGACTGAAGAACAGCTTGAAAGATTATTTGATAATAATAAAAAACAAGGCATAGGTGTTAATAATGTTAATAATAGATTAAAGAGTATCTACAATACAAGCTTAAAAATAAAAAGCAAAGAGGGAGAAGGAACTACAATGATTATGGAAATACCTATAAGGGGGAAAAAACATGATTAGAGTTATTATAGTGGATGATGAACAACCAGCCATAGATGAACTTAATTATATATTATCAAAATATGATGAAATAGATGTAGTTGGAAAATTTGACGACCCCATACAAGCCCTTGAATTTATTAAAAAACATCAAGTAGAAGTAGTTTTCTTGGATATTTCTATGCCAGAGATGGATGGATTCATGTTTGCACAGCAAATCATTAATTTGAATCTAAATATTAATGTAGTATTTGCAACAGCGTATAACGAATATGCTATAAAAGCCTTTGAAATAAATGCAATAGATTATATCCTTAAACCATTAGATGATGAAAGACTTGAAATGACTGTATTAAAAATAAAAGATAGAGTTGATAACAACCTTAAACAGGATAGTAGAAATATAGAAAAAGTAATTGAATCCCACAAGATAAAGCTGAAAAAATTTCCCGTATGGAAAGGAGAGCGGATCATATTAATGGATCCTGATGAAATATTATTCTGTTATGTTGAAAACAGTGAAACTTATATAGTTACTGAAGACGAATCCTATTATACAGCTGATACATTATGTAAGTTAGAGAAAACATTTGAGGATCACAGTTTTTTTAGATGTCATAGAAGTTATCTGATTAATTTAGAGAAAATAGAGGAAATCATACCTTGGTTTAATAAGACTTATGCAGTGAAATTCAAGAATTGTGAAAAAGAAATACCAATCAGCAGAAGACAATCTTGTCAGTTTAAAAAAATGTTTGATCTATAGATTGAAGTATAGTGAAAGGTGTAATGCTTATACTTTTTACCGTTTATAGTTAGATAATTACCGTTTAAGTTCTAAAATGTGCATTTAACGGCAAAATGCACAATAATAAGTGATATCAGGTATAATAATTGTATATTATTATACATAGGGAGGCATTTTATATGATATCATTTTTATTATCTATAGTTGCTTTGGTTTTAGGATATGTTTTTTACGGTAAATTTGTAGAAAAAATATTTGGAATGGACGAAAACAGAAAAACTCCAGCAGTAACAATGAAGGATGGGGTGGATTATGTACCAATAGCCTGGAAAAAAGCATTTTTAGTACAATTTTTGAATATTGCAGGATTAGGACCTATATTTGGTGCGGTAGCAGGAGCTTTATGGGGACCTGTAGCATTTCTGTGGATTGTACTTGGCTGTATTCTAGCAGGTGCTACACATGACTATTTCGCAGGTATGTTATCAGTTAGACACAACGGGGAAACTGTAGCTGAAATAGTAGGAAGATATTTAGGAACTTCAGCAAAAAATGCTATGCGTATATTCTCAGTAGTATTGCTTCTTCTAGTTGGTGTAGTTTTCGTTAATGGACCGGCGGGTATATTAGAGAACTTGACAGGAATCAACAAAATGATATGGGTTGGATTAATAATAGTTTATTATCTATGTGCCACAGTATTACCAGTTGATAAGATTATTGCAAAGATATATCCTATATTTGGTGCAGCTTTAATAATTATGGGTATTGGGATAATAATTGGTATATTTGTAAAAGGGTATTCTATACCAGAGATACAGCTTACTAACTTACATCCATCAGGTAAAGCAATCTTTCCGTTTTTATTTATTACTATTGCTTGTGGTGCTATTAGTGGATTCCATGCTACACAATCACCAATTATGGCAAGATGTATTACAAATGAAAAAGAGGGAAGAAAGATATTCTACGGTGCAATGATTGCTGAAGGTATAGTAGCCTTAATATGGGCAGCAGCAGCGATAGCATTCTTTGGTAATACACAGGCGTTATCTGAAGCAGGTACAGCAGGTGTCGTCGTTACAACAATATCAGTATCGTTACTTGGTACAGCAGGTGGAGCATTGGCATTGCTTGGAGTTGTGGCATGTCCTATCACATCAGGTGATACAGCTTTCAGAAGTGCAAGACTGGCTATTGCAGATGCTATTAGTCTGAAACAAGATAAATTTAAAAATAGATTTTTTATTGCAATTCCTTTATTTGTAATAGGTGTGGTTTTATGTTTTGTTGATTTTGGTATCATATGGAGATATTTTGCTTGGTCTAATCAAACACTTGCTACAATTATGTTATGGGCGGCAGCAAGTTATTTGGTAAAAGAAAAAAAATTCCATTGGATATGTACTTTACCAGCAACATTTATGACGGCAGTAATAACAACTTATATAATAATTGCTCCCGAAGGTTTAAAACTTTCAACTTCCATTGGATATCCAGTAGGTATAATAGCAGCTTTAGCATCTATTACATTATTCATATTCAAAGCCAATAAGCTAAGACAATCATAAATAATTATAAGAGCTGTTCCTCATAAATTGAACCTTGTTTAAAGGACATTTTATATAGGTACAGCTCTTATTATATATTTTGTACAATTTTATGTAATTTTACATAGTAGGTTTATTTTATCTGAAACCTAAAAAATAATTTGAACCACTGTTGTTATCCCAGTAGGTAACTCCATTTACTTCATAGTATACAGCGAACTGTACATTTTTTGGAGTAGTCTTTGTTTTATAGTCATAATGCCAATACTCTATATTACTATTTTCTTGAGAAGAATGATATACAGCATCAATATCTGTATAAGTTTGCCAATTATCTTCAGTAATTCTAACTTTCACATTTTTTTCTGATGATAAATTCTTTAATGCGATATATCCATTGATTGATTGGATTCTATCATAGGTTTGATTAGCTTCATAGTGACTATTCAAATTTAATATTGAATCTTTAGCTAAAATCACATCTCTTGTTACCGTATAATTGTTTCCATTATTATTATCCCAATAAGTTTGACCATTTGCTTCACATTTAACAGCAAAGATACAAGGAGAATAATAATAACAAGGTGTTTCAAAATGCCATATTTCGTATCCATCTGAAGTTGTATTAACATATTTTGCAGATACATCTTTCCAATTGTTTTGATTATACTTATAACAGTAACGAACAGTCACTTTTTTATTAGGGTCTAGATTTTTAACTGCAATGTTTCCTTCATAATGACCTGTTGAACCGTCAGCAGAAAAGATATGGTATCTTGCATGACATAATTGAACTGGGTCTTCTGAGGCTTGTACATTGGTAGCGCCTGTAATTAGAACAGTAGTAGCAGTTATGATAAAACATATCATAAAACATAATGAATTTTTAAATAATTTCATATAATTCCTCCTAAAAATTTTATTTTAACCAAAAAGTATTATAGTTTATCTCAAAAAGATTGTCAATATATAAAATGAATAATAATTACATTAATATAATTAATTATAACAATATAGAAAATGGAGTAATGTAATTAAAATTAGTAATATATACCATACTTAATTTTGCTAAAACATTAATATGTATATTATAGATGCAATAACATACGAAACATATATATTGAAGAGAATAATACTTGTATAATTTTTTGTTGGAATTATTTTGGAATAGATTTATTATTATGCATAATTATTTATTAAGATGTGCCAATTTAATTACAGTAGCAAAAGGGAACCACCCGTTATACGGGTGGTCATGTTTATTCAATATTCTTAATTGCCTCTTCAGCAAATTCTGTTGTAATAATATTATCATATTCTACTCTTTTATCCAATTCACCAGCTGAATCAAGAATGTTTTGAAGTAGGTCAAGTCCTGTTTTTTCAAAGTAGGGGTCTTTTCTCCAAGTATCTTGGTCTTTATATCTTTGCACGATCTGAACAAGTAATTCCATATCAGTATCTTTGAATTGTGGTTTGATAACTTCTGCAATTTCTTCAGGTGTATGTTCATCAACCCAAAGTTGACTCTTATAGATGGCATTGGTAAACTTTTGTATAGTTTCTGGATTGGCTTTTATATAACTTTTTTCAGCCATGTAAGCAGTATAAGGAACTAAACCGCTTTCTATACCTAGAGATGCAACTACATGACCTCTGCCTTCATTTTCGATTTTTGAAGCAGATGGCTCAAATTCTGCTGTATAATCTCCTGTACCGCCAATAAATGAACCAGCTGTAGCGGTGAAATCAATATTAGTTATAATCTCCACGTCTTCAAATGGTTTGATATTATTCTTTTTCAGAATGAATTCCAGAACCATCTGAGGCATTCCGCCTGGACGACCTCCAATTATTGTTTTGCCTTTCAAGTCTTCTAGGTTGAATTCTTCATTAGTTCTTCCTATTAAAAAGTTCCCTGCTCTTTGGGTAAGTTGAGCAAAGTTGGTATTATGCATAAAAAAATATTATAGGTAGTAAACTATGTCAAACTGCCTGTTTTCCAAGTTTACATCAATACGTTTTATGAATTGCTTAGCAATCTTATTTCGTTCGGGTATAGATAATTCTTCATTGGATAATAATTTATAATAGCTTTCTAAACGTAATTTTATACTAATAGGGTGTTCATCTACCTGGTTAGAAACAAGAGTTTCAATCTTATTAATTAATTCTTCTTCTTCTTTTCTTAATATTTCTTTGTTCTTTTTGTATTCATCTATAGTATCAATTTTAGCAAGATAAGCATTTTTTAAAAGTTCGTATTTATCTTGGATTTTGGATAACTCATTATTAAGAATATCTAACTCTCTGGTATCTTCATCTGTTCTAACTTTTTCTATAACCAAATCATTTCTATTAATATCATCCTTAATTGCATCTAGTATAAGTCTTTCCATCTTTCTAGTAGATATTGTACGTCTAGAATCACAAGCCCTAACACAAGCCATAGAACAACGGAAATTAGTAAATTTCTTTTTTAGAGAAGTAGAAATAGTTAAAGAAGCTCCGCAAGCTTTACATTTAAGTAGATGTTGCAACCAACTTTTAACCTTGTATTCATTTTGTTCTCTTATGTAAAGTTTAGCTTGTTTAGATAGTTTGGCTTGAACAGCGTTGAAGGTATCTTCGTCTATAACTGGAGTATGATCTGACTTAACTAGAACCCATTCAGATTCATCATTTGGCTGACCTGTACCCCCAACTCTATAGTTATATCTCATGTAACCACAATAAACATGATTTCTTAATATATAGTCTAAAGTAATAGGTCTCCATTTACCACCATATTTTGTCTTAAGATTGTTTTCGTTTAGGTAACTTGTAAGAGCAGTCTTACTATAATCTTTATTTATGTATAAGTCAAAGATTAATTTCAGTATGTTAAACTCTTCTTCATTAACAACTAATTTTTTATCTACTAGATCATATCCGTAAGGGGGTCTACCAATATTTTCTCCACGAGAAGCTTTTTCAAATAATCCTTTTTTAACTTCCTCTGCTAGATTCAAACTGTAGTATTCTGCCATAGCTTCTAACATAGCTTCAAGAATAACAGAAAACTTATCATCCTCAATATGTTCAGTAATACTTATTACCTTGATACCACAATCTTTTCTTAAAAGAGATTTATAAACAACGCTATCCTCTCTATTTCTTGCAAAACGGTCAAATTTATGGACTAATATAACATCAAAGGGTTTAGGCTTCGATTTCGCTTCTGCTATCATTTTCATAAAAGCAGGTCTTTTATTTGCTTTGCGACCTGAAATACCTTCATCTACATACATATGATGTTCATTGATATATATACTATTTTTTTTTGCATAGTCTAGCAAAGCTTTTTTTTGGGCTGCTGGACTAAATTCTGTTTGATCTTCCGTACTTACTCTAATATATAAAGCACCTCTTTGCATAATGTCACCATCCTTTTATTATTATTTTAGTAAGTTCTAAGCATCTAGATATGATTGTAAATTACTCTCACCACAAGCAACATTTTGAACATAATACTCCATATCTTTCATGCAGCAATCAAAATCGTTTACTATAATTTCTTCTAAAAGAAATAATTGATTTGGGTCAGAAAATAGAATTCTTGTTATACCTGTTTCGCTTTTAACAGCTTTTTCACATATGAATTCATTTGAGACTTTGTTAATTTCTTCTTCAGTATGTTTTGTTAAAATATATTGTTTTCTTCCTTGTAATTTTAAACGAACAAGAGAATAAAATGCTTTTATATCAAAATATTGACCAGTATGATTATACCTTAAATAGCTTATATCTCTAGCATGTTTAGTTAGGATACTTTTGACATTTTCTAAACATTTTAGCTCTAGTTCATTAATAGTATGATTATCTACTACAGTATTCTTTATGATTTTAGATGATGCTATATCATTTTGCGATTTGCATTTTAAGTATAAGTAACCAGTAGCTTTAGAATCCATTAAAGCATCAAGAAATTTAAATTCACCCAATTGCAGTTCATCAACTAAAGTTGATAATTTATGATTCTTAGATGAGGGAAAAAAATGTCTACTTAATGAAAGTGTATCAACTATTTTATTATCCATTTTTAGATTGTGCTTATGTATTGCATTTAATATAAATCTCATATCAAAAGAAGCGTTATGGGTTACTAAAACATGATTTGAAATAAATTTAATAAAAATAGGAATAACTTCACTTAGAGAAGGTGAGTCTTTAACAATTTCGTTTGTAATCCCATTAATTTTAGTAATTTTATTGGGTATCTTATTTAAAGGTTTGACATAGGTTGAGTAAATATTACAAATTTCACCATTTTTGAAATGTACTGCTGCAATTTGAATAATCTCATCTTCTAACGGACTTAAACCAGTGGTTTCAACATGAAATGCAATAAATTCTTCAACAAAAGTTAATTGCTTCTTATAATTATAAGATATTGTTTGCTGTTTGGTTAAATGTTCATCACTAGTTTTCTGTTTAGGGGTCATGATTAACTTAATTAGCATTAAGATAATTGCAATTGGGATACCTACCAAACTAAGAGTAAGAATTAAAATGGATTTATTATAAAGTTTACTTTCAAAAAAATTACTTTTCTCATTTTTGTTCAAAATAAAACCTCCTAATTGTTATAATTATATGAATTATTATAAATAGTAGGAGATTACATGTCAAATACTAAACAAAGTGATTATGTTTTGTCATATTATTTATTGATTTTCAAGCTTATTAATTACATTTTTCCAGTATTTTATCATTGTTTCCTTAGATTCTTCATCCAATTTTAAAAATTCTATGATAATAGCCTTGTCAATATCACTTGCATCTTGTGTATAATATCCTAAGTCAAAGAAGAAATCATCTTCTTTAAACATTTCTCCTTCGCCTGTCCTTAACCATTCTTCATTTACCTTGAATTCTCTACATATATCATTAACAATTCTCTCTGTTAATGGCTGAATACCTTTTTCAATTCTTGATAAATTGGCTTGAGATATATTTAATGCATTAGCAAAGTTTAATTGAGTCAAATTTAAATCTTGTCTTATTAGTTTTAATCTTTCATTCAACAGAAACGCCTCCTTTTTCTAAATATAACATAGGTTTAAATAAAAAGCAATGAAAAAAATACGAAACGAATATTGACAATATACTAAACGTATGTTAATATATACGAAACGAATAACAAAGGAGTTGATATTAATGTTAGTAAACAAACTAGATGAAAGAATTATAAAGTTACTCAAAGATACAAAAAAGGCAGATAAAGAAAGGATTCTTACAATCCTACAATGGGAAAACAACAAACGATTAAGTCAAAAAGGTGCATAAACACGAATTATGTACAATCAGTATCTCATAAATATTAGTATATTGAGAAAGAAAGCAAGGTGGATATATGAAAGAATGGACAGCTGGTGAATCTAAAGTATTTTATGTAGAAACTGGAGAAACAGTACCAATGAGTCAAATATCCGAAGAGGAGAAGCAGAGACTATCTAAAATATGGGAAGACAGAGTATTGAAAGTTATTGGATATAAGAGGGTAGAAGAGTAATTAAATTAATAAAGAAGGATTATCAAGACCAATCATACATTAATTAATTTTATAGAATTACGCTTAACTTGAATGAATACTCACTAGATTCGATAGCTTTGTAAGTTATTGAAAAGGGACAAGTATCATACAAAAGATTAATTTAGGAAGGAGGCAGAAGTGTGAGAGAAAGAATTTACAACAATATAACGTATATATGTATCAGTAGGGCAGAACTCATTATAGTAAGTTTTCTCTTAGGTTTCGTAGGTAGCATTACTACAATAATGCTAATGAGTTACTTTGATAGAAAATGACCGATTCAGGAGGGAGAAAAAGAAAAATGTTTAATGTTGTAGCTATTAATGATTCATATTCAATTTGTATTGATGCAGGGTGGAAAGACGTTAAGGTAGGAGAAAAATTACTTGTACTAGGAGACACTGGAAACATTATATATTCTAATGAAAGACCACTTGGGAAGCATTACAACGTTAAAACAAAAGTTGTTGTTACTGCAGTATTTAGAGATTATTGTATTTGCGAAGCTCAAAAAGGATACAGACTTGGCACGCTACCATTTATAGTTAATCCAAATGAATTAAGTGAGACTAAAAGTGAGATAAAGATTAATGACATAATTTATAAGAAACCTCGTCATGTAGGAAAGCATAATGAAATTCCCCTAGAACAAACAGTTAATTCTAACAAGGCATTGGTAATATCATGTTTAGAAGAATTAACAACAACCAGTTTTTTAGTAAAAGTAAGTATTGGTATAGGATTGATTAGTTTGATATTAGCATTGATTAGCTGTCTATTTTTGTAGGATGGACTGGATTAATAATAATTTTATGCCTAGTAGTTTTTTGAGCAGTCTTGATTTTGAGAGTTGCTTTAAATGGAGTATCCCTAATAAACTCTAAGTTCTGAAAAACAAAATATCCTTCTATTACTCCATATGGTTCAAGTTTAAGAGGTGGTTTTGTATTATCAAAATGATAACTTTGCTTAACATCAATGTTATCATTTGCATCAACAGTATATTTTGTTGCAATAGAATAACTATTAGGAGTCTTACTATAAAGAACGCTCCATTTACACTTAGGTATTTTCAATGACATTTCACGAATTGTAGTATTCGTTTTTGATTGATTTATTATTTGGAGCCAAATTTGCAATATATATGGAATGTAATTGGATTTGCGTTCATCAAAACAATCATCTAGATAATCATCTGTGTATATTATGTTAAAACCTACATAATCTTCACATTCTTTTGGATGATATATAAATATTCGTATTCTTTCTTTATAAAGGACGTATAAAGATATGAATAGACCAGTTACACCAGTTAATGCACCAATAATTGCAAGAACATTATTTAATTGTGATTTAACTAATTGTACTTCAATCATAATTCACACCTCATTTTAGATAAATTATAACACGAATCGGGAAACAATACAAAAAGATACTTTAGGAAAGGAATAAATTTGAGAAGGAGGTTTGCATGAGTAATTTAGAACAAAAAGTTAATGAACTAGAAATTAAAGTTAATGGACAACAATGGTTAATCAAATTAATACTGATAATGATGTGTATAGTGACACTTACATTAATATCGACAGATATCAAATTAAGAAAGGCAAATGAGTTGTTGAGTCAGTTTATAGAGATACAAGTTAAGATTGATGAATCTATAGTAGAAAATGATAGTCAAATACATATGAAAAATAATTGAAAATTGAAAGGAGGGAGCAGGATGGAAAATAAACCTTGGTTATTAACATATGAATGTGTTAACTGTGGATTTAAAGCTTGGAGCTTACGAGAAATTACTAGATGTCATAAGTGTGGTGCAGTAGTAGTATGCACATATCCATCACAAGAACAAGAAACAGAAGAAAATAGGAAGGAGGCATAACTTTCCTATTTGTAAATAATGTTCATTCACTAGATTGGTTTACATAATATTGAGAGGTAATACTATGGAAAATTACATAGAAAAAACGCTTTGTATCTATTGTGGGATAGATACAAAGCATCTTAACTTTTGTCACTATTCAAAAAATATTCATATCTAATTATAGCATGAAACGGTGACGAAAGCAAGAAAATACAACGCTCGTCTAGGGTGTTTTCGGGCTTGTAATGGGTATTATCTTTACAACTATATATAAGAATATATGAAATACATATGAGTGTAGATATTGCTATATATAGATTGTATAGATAGGGGAGTATAGAAGGAAGTACAACCCTAATATATATCCCATACCCCATACATAATTAACAATCATTGAAGAGGGGGGACACCGTGAGAAGCTATACAAGAGAAAAAAAGATATACTGTGGGGATAAGTATATGGAAGTGGATATATACCCCTATACAGAGAATCAAAAAGAGGTTCACAAAAACGGTAAAAGATCAAGGAAGCAAAAAGTATCAGCACCAAAACAAAAGAAGTTGAATGATAAGAATGCTAGAAGGAAATTCATTCAGATTACTAAAGCCAACTTTGGAGAGAATGATCTTCATGTAACCTTAACTTATAAGAATAAGTATCTTCCAAGTACCAAAGAAGAAGCAGATAAAATAGTATCAAATTATATTCGAAGGATTAGATATAGGAGAGAGAAAAAGGAACTAAAACCTCTTAAATACATAGTAGTAACGGAAGGTGTAACAGCAAAGGATAATAAAGAGAAAATAGTAAGATTACATCACCATGTAATAATGAACGGTGGTTTAGATCGAGACATTGTTGAAGAGTTATGGTGTATGAAAAGGAAAAAAGGGCAAAAGAAAGGTGAAAAGATTGGAATAGCCAATGCAACAAGATTACAACCAGACGAGGAACATGGTGTAGCTGGGTTAGCCAATTACCTAAGTAAAGACCCTTGTGGTAAAAGAAGGTGGAGTTGTTCACAAAACTTGGACAAGCCTTGGAGCAGGACAAACGATTATAAGTATGGCAGGAGACAAATAGAGAAACTTGCCAAGAGTCCACCAGATATAGCCTATTGGGAGAAGCAATATAAAGGATGGAAATTAGCTAAAGACCAATATGGTATAAGGACAGAATATAACGATATAACAGGTTGGTCTATCTATCTTAAATTCTACAAGAGGGAATGAAACAGCTATTGATATCAGGAACAGGAGGAAAAAGAAAATGTATACACAACAGCAGCTTAAAAGAAAATATCAGAGCATGAAGAATAATGCACAGGGTAAGCACTTTGAGAATTATATAAGTGGGGCTTGTATCACATATGCACATCAAGGGAGAGCAAAGGTTGAGAAAGTACCAGAGCCATTCAGAGTAATGAAAAAATATAAAGATGGAACTTTTACAGGAAGATTCACAGCATTAGCACAGCCAGATTTCCAAGGAACGCTAAAAGGTGGACAATCAATAGTATTTGAAGCCAAATACACCACGACAGACAGAATCAAAAGAAATGTACTTTCAAATATGCAACTAACAGCACTGGAACATCATCATGAGTTGGGTGCAAGAGCAGGAATATGTACAGGAATCGGGGATAACTTTTTCTTTATTCCTTGGGTAGTATGGCGAGATATGAAAGAGCTATATGGAAGACAATATTTACTAGTACAGGATATAGAAGAGTACAGAGTCAAGTTTAATGGTTCAGTGATGTTTTTAGACTATGTATATCAAATTGAAAGGAGAAAAATACATAATGGAAACTAAAGCAAATAGTGATACAAAATTTAAGATATATTGCAATTCATGTGCTTTTAATGGTCAAGACTGCTTGATAATGAATAAACGACAATTTCCATGTTGGGCTAAATGTACGAATAAGGAAGAGCTTAATAAACGATATAATTCAATGATGAAATACAGTATAAGTAGAGAACTAAGAAAGAAGGTCAAGAAAGAATATATCACTTGTTTAAGAAGATTGGAAAAACAAAAATAAGGTAAAGAGAGGTAAGAAAATATGAAAACTATATCAATCATTAATTTAAAGGGTGGAGTAGCTAAAACAATAACATCATGCAATATGGCTCATATACTAGCAACAGTACATAATAAAAGGGTTTTGCTAGTTGATAATGATAAACAGGGTAATGCATCAAAATTCTATAAGGTACATAACTATGACAAGCTTAGTTTATCAGAGGTAATGACAGAAAGACACATAAAGTTAGAAAATGTTATCGTTCACACAGCATATGAGAATCTAGACATAATACAAGCCAATATGACACTTCTTAGAGCTAATAGAGAGGTACTAATGGATACTACAAGACCTCAACAGAACAGAATCAAGTCAGCTTTAGCTACAGTATCAGATCAATACGACTATTGCATAATAGATAATGCACCAGATATCAATATTAGCACTATTAATGCACTTGTAGCATCACAGGATGTAATAATTCCTGTAAAAATAGATAATTTTGCATTTGACGGTTTATCTGAATTAATAGAGCAGATAGATAATGTAACGTATGACCTTAATCAACAACTAACTTTAAAAGGGTGTTTGGTGACTTGTTATATGCGTAATGAGGTTAATAAACAAGGTGAGGAATGGTTAAGAAATCAAACTGAGTATCCAGTATTTGAAACTCATATTAGAAGGACAGAGAAAGTTGACGAAAGCACCTTTGCATCCATCCCTATTAGAGAATACTCAATACGTTGTGGAGCATCCAGAGACTATTTAGCATTTGTTGAAGAATACCTAAAATAAAAATGTGCTCGATTCGGTCACAAATTTGGAGGTGTAACCATGAAAAAATTCAACCTAAACTCACTTTTGAACAATACATCATTGAATGCCATAGAGGATAAGGTAAAGAAGTCCAATAAACTAAATATAATACCTATAAGCGTACATGACCTAATACCATCCGAAGATAATTTTTACTCTACAGAGAATATAGATGCTCTTAAAGATTCAATAGAAATGTTTGGAGTAAAACAAAATCTAATAGTAAAAGAGTTGGTGAATGGAAAATATAGAATAATTGCAGGGCATAGGCGATACTTAGCATCACTTTCGTTAGTAGAAGAAGGGAAGCAGGAATTTGAAAAGCTACCCTGTGAGATAGAAACAGTAGATAGAATTATAGAAGAGTTATTACTCATTACCACCAATGCAAATACAAGACAGCTCACTGATTGGGAAAAGACCCAACAAGCCCAACGCATGAGAGAGTTATTGGAGAAATACCGAAAGCAAGAAGGATTGACAGGTCGTACACGTGATCTAATAGCACAGGCATTAAATACATCATCAGCACAAGTAGGTAGGATGAACAGTATATCAAAACATCTAACCGAAGAATTTAAACAAGAATTTAAAGAAGACAATATAAAAATATCTACAGCTTATGAGCTATCAACGTTACCAGAACAAGCACAACAAGAAATAATAGAAGAGTATAAGGATACTGGTACATTATCCATACAGGACATAAAGGATAAAAAGGCAGATATTAAAGCAAATGAAGATAATGGTATGGAGCAAGAGCAGGAGCAGGAATCTAAAGATAAACTAGAAGAAAGCCATCAGAAACCAGAGCTAGAAGTACAAAGACAACATAACACACTAACTCCGATATTCCCAACAATACATAAAATATTAAAAGATATGAGTAAGCAGGAACTAGCAAAGTTTATATGCCAAAGATGTCAAGGTTCTGGCTTCTGTGATTACTTTGCAGAATGTAATTATGGCAGTATAGATAAAAGGACAGAGATATGTGAAAAGTGGTTAGATATGCAAGTACAGAAAGGAATGAAATAAATGAGTAAAGCAGACAAGGTAAGCAAACAATTTATTGACCGAAAGATGTATAAGGGTATCAAAAAGTATGATAGACAGCAAATGGAACATTTTGCAAAGAATCTTTATACTGAGGGATTTAAAGCAGGTGTTGATTCCATAGAAAAAATAGAAGTTAAGATTGAAACAGATATTTTTATATCTAAGATTAAGGAAATATTACGTGTTAGATTAGGTATTGGTAATGTTAGATTCAATAAATCAAATATTGAACAGGACATCAAAGATATATTTCAGCAGGAGCAGGAGGGTTATAGGAATGGGGACAAGAGAATTGTTGGCGAAAATAGGTCTTAACTATATATATGCTGTAAACAGACAAGAGAAAAAAGTAGAAGAGGCTAATACACAAAAAAACGAAGCAATACTATACATCTATGAACAAATGTTGGAAATGTTAGAAAAAATAAGTGAAGTACCAGACAGAGAAGTATACATTCAGTATGGTAAACGGATTAAAGCTTTTGCTTTAGAAACAAAAGTAAAAATACCAGAGGTAATAATAGACTTGAAAGAAATCAACAAATTATTGGAGGAATAAATAGCATGATACTAGAATCAAACCCAAAATTATTAGATCAATATAGATTTATAGAAACTATAATTTATTAGATAATGTTAGGGACAGAGGGAGCAGGAAGTATTAATAGATATAGCATAGTTGCAAAAATTAAGTTTTGTATGGAGGTAGGACATGAGAATAGGACTGATTGATTTTGACGGTAAAATACCTAATCTTGCTTTGATGAAATTGAGTACATACTATAAGCAGCAAGGGCATGAAGTATATTTAAATATTTTTGATCGAAATGTAGATAAAGTGTTTTGTAGTGTATTGTTTACTTGGAATAGACAAAAGGCTGAGAGATTGCAGGGAGCTTATAAAGACATTACATATGGTGGTACTGGATGGGACAAAAAAACAGTACTTCCACCAGAAATAGAGAGTTGTAAGCCGGATTATGATTTGTATACAACAGATTTCTTATATAGCAGAATAAGTGGCATTATGAAAAAGAGCAGTAAGCAAAAAAAGGCTGAACAGTTAGCTAATATGGGAATAGGTTTTACAACTAGAGGATGCATTAGAAGTTGTGAATTTTGCTTTGTTCCAGAAAAAGAAGGAAAGCTACACCAAGTAGCTGAGATTAAAGACATTATCAATCCCAAGTCAAATATTATTACTCTATTAGACAATAACTTTACAGCTGATCCACGTATGGCTGAGAAATGTGAAGAAATCAAACAGAGAAATCTAATAGTAAACATATCACAGGGTATTGATGTAAGAGTTATGACTGAGGAAAAAGCGGCAGCATTAGCAAGCATTAAACATTTGAGATCAATTCATTATGCTTGGGACCTAATCAGCTTTGAAAACTCTATCTTAAGGGGAATACAATTATTATCAAAGTACATTAAAACCTATAGACACATGTGTTATATGCTAGTAGGCTTCAATACATCATTTGATGAAGATATATACCGCTTTAAGAGGTTGAGAGAGTTAAAAGTAGACCCATATGTAATGATCTATAACAAGCGTAAAGATAACATACGGTTAAATCATTTTGCTAGATGGATAAATGCCAGGATATATAAAGTGTGTGACTTTGAAGAGTATGGACCTTGGTTAAAAGATCAAAAGCTTTTCTATGAGCATGAAGAGATAAAGGGACAATTACAGCTGGTGCTATAAGCACTAAAATATTAGATTAATACAGAGGTGAGAACATGAAGCAAATGACACTAAATGATATAAAAGATTATGAACTTGTAGTTGATAACTTTGCAGGTGGTGGTGGTGCATCAGCTGGTATAGAAATGGCACTAGGTAGAACGGTTGATATAGCAATCAATCATGATCCAGCTGCTATAGCAATGCATAAAGCAAACCATCCATATACAAAGCATTATTGTGAAAGTGTTTGGGAGGTAAATCCATATGAAGTAACAAAGGGTAAGCCAGTTGGATTAGCTTGGTTTAGTCCAGATTGCAAACATTTTTCCAAAGCAAAAGGAGGAAAACCAAAAGATAAAAATATTCGTGGTTTAGCATGGGTTGCAGTAAAATGGGCTAGTTTCGTTAAACCTAGAGTAATAATGTTAGAGAATGTAGAAGAGTTCAAGACTTGGGGTCCACTAGATGAAGAGGGAAAAGTTATACCAGATAGAAAAGGGGAAACATTTGAACATTTCATCAAAGCACTTCGAGAGAATGGTTATGTTGTAGAACATAGAGAACTTAGAGCATGTGATTATGGAGCACCTACCACTAGAAAAAGATTTTTCCTTATAGCAAGAAGTGATGGAGAAAAGATTATATGGAAAAAACCAACGCATGGTGATCCAAAAAGTATTGAGGTCAAGAATGGAATACTTAAACCATGGAGAACAGCAACAGAGATTATTGATTGGTCTATACCTTGTCCAAGTATTTTTAACCGGAAGAAACCACTTGCTGAAAATACTATGAAACGAATAGCCAGAGGAATTAAGAAATTTGTATATGATAATCCAAAACCTTTTATCGTAAGGATAGGACAGACAGGGTTTGGAAAAGATAGACTTCAATATCCATTGGATAAGTCACTAACAACTATAACAGCAAAAGCAGAACATTGTCTAGTAACTCCATTTATATCAACTTATCACACAGAAACAAGAGAAAATGAAGTAAGAGGACAAGAGATAGATAAACCTATAACAACTGTTGATGGTTCAAATAGATATGCATTAGCAACGGCTTTTATTGAAAGACAGTTCAAGAGTTCAACAGGACATGCCATGAATGTTCCATTAGGTACGGTTACAACAATAGATAAATCAAGGTTAGTAGAAGCATTTTTAATTAAGTACTATGGTACAGATATTGGTCAGGACCTACAAAAACCATTACACACTGTTACATCAAAAGATAGATTTGGACTAATAACCATAGAGAATGAACAGTACAAAATAGTTGATATTGGACTTAGAATGTTACAACCTAGAGAATTATTCAACGCACAAGGATTTTCACCAGATTACATAATAAACAATGATTACAAAGGCAATAAATATCCAAAGACAGCCCAAGTCGCAAGATGTGGTAATGCAGTACCACCACCATTAGCAAAGGCTCTTGTCGAAGCTAATCTTCCAGAGTTAATTGAATATAGGGCAATAAGTTAGAAGGTGAAATATGAAGAAAATACAAACTTGTAATTGTGGATGCATAGAGGGTAAAAATATACTATTAAATAGCCATGCTCATGTAGGTATAACAACAGAATTTCAAGATAATGGAGTTTTCCATAACAATAAGGCATTATACATAGAAAATAATTATTGCCCTCAGTGTGGGAAAAAATATAACGTAGTGTTTGAGAAAGATGAGCAAGAAGAGTTACCAATATAGGAACTAAATATTAGTTTAGTACAGATTAGAAGGTGATTAATTGGAAGGACAACAAGTTATAAACTTTGATACTGGGAAATTGCAAGATGAATTAGCTTATAAAGTTGAAAAAGCTATTGAAAGATATAGAATGTTTGCACCAAAAGACGGTTATTATTTAGCTTTTTCAGGTGGTAAAGATAGTATAGTTATAAAAGCATTAGCAGATATGGCAGGAGTTAAATATGATTCACATTATAATATTACTACTGTAGATCCTCCAGAGTTACTAAGATACATAAAAAAATATCACCCAGATGTCATTAGAGAAAAACCAATAATGACAATGTGGGAATTAATACCTTATAAATTAATGCCACCAACAAGGATAGCAAGATATTGCTGTTCTGTACTTAAAGAAGGTGGTGGGAAAAATAGATTTGTAGTTACTGGAATAAGATGGGCTGAAAGTGTGCGAAGAAAAAATAATAGAAGCATGATTGAATTTGATAGATATGGAAGTAAATCTAAACAAGCTATGAAATATAGAGAAATATTTTTTATGAATGATAATGAAGGAAAAAGGAGAATGATAGAAAATTGTGCTATAAAAGGAAAACACATTCTTAATCCTATTATTGATTGGACAAATAATGATATTTGGAATTTCATACATAAATACAATATTCCTTATTGTGAGTTGTATGACCAAGGATTTGAAAGGTTAGGTTGCATTGGCTGTCCAATGGCTGGGAAAAAAGGAATGATAAAAGAGTTTAAAAGGTGGTCACATTACAAAAAACTATATCTAAAAGCATTTGATAATATGCTAATTGAACGTGATAAAAGAGGGCTTGAAACTATGTGGAAATCAGCAGATGAAGTTATGGATTGGTGGGTAAATAAACAATAGGAACAATCAGAGCTGCCAATATAAGAAGGTGAGTAAATAAAAAGGTCCACTGTACTAACGAACCTTCTTATTCCTTGCAATTGAGACAATTGAGACAATTAGGCTAATTACACCCAAGACTGTTCCTAAATCTAATTGAATACTGATATTTCATATGAACACCTCAATAACTTTTTTGGACATCTATAAGGACAATTAGTATTACCTTTATATAATGAATATATCATATAAAGTGAAATATAGTAAGTTATTGGAGTATAGTAAATTACGTTACTATTGTTTTATAGTAGGGTAGGAATAATAAACAGATATGTTGTGTCTTGAATATTTATGATCTAGTGCTATAAAAAAAGCATAAATAAACGGATATTAAATAATATCCGTTACAATCGTAAGGGGATTCGAACCCCTAAAGTCATTAGACCAACAGCTTCCTAAACTGCCGCGTATACCAATTCCGCCACACGCTCAATGTGAGAATATAATTATATCATATATAGATATTGTAGTCAAGTTGACTAAAGTTTAAATTAGTAAAAGGCAAGAAATGATATATAACTGATATTTTACTGGATAGAAAAAGTCTTCTTACTAAGAGGGACCTTTTCTATGGTTCATTAACATAGTGTTTAGAGAAACGCTCAAGAGAAATATGAATAATCCTCTAGCGATATATATATTATTGTTTAATTGTATCCTTTTCAGCTTTTAACTTTTCTTTGTCTGAAAGTACTTTAAGGATGCTCAATAAAGCAGCAAATCCACAGAAAATAGCTAGTGATATGTTTGAAGACACTAAGTAGTAAATACAACCAATGAAGTTAGCTATACTAACAAGTATAAAAAATATTGTAATAAGGTTCATTAAAATCACCTCCAATAAGATATTATATCACATTGTTTAGGTATGCAAATATAGGCACAAAGGCTTGGTTTAGTTAATACAAAGGGAGTGAGAAAAATAAAACTTGCAATTATAAGAATGGTATTAGGATGCACACAATGGATTATAGAAACATTTTATACACTAGAAGAAATTGATATGTTAAAAAAAGAATATGCAGAAAAAGAAAACAGACACAGGTAAAAGTTCGGTTTAGCCGAGAAAAGGAAAAATGCTTGAGGTTAACCTCTAGCTAAATTGAGGCTAATCCCAAGCTTAAATGAAATCTAAATATCTACTCTTCATATACAGTTATACTTTCAATATGATCGTATAAAAAGAAAGTATCTGCTAAGATAGATAAAGAATTTGGTGCGTAACCAAATAATAACTTACCACCAACCCCAAAATCATCTATTGTTGTTATATACATAATATAACAGGTAGCATTACTCAGCATGATTGTACCATAACGATCTATCAATTTGTTTTTATTAGATGGGATAGTACTAAGAGGATATTCACGGCACAACATTGTTGAATCTTCCGAAGGTCTATTTGAAGTATACATATATACAATCCTTTTTAAAGTGTTAGTTACTATATGTTATTCTTTATAAAAGTTTAAGTTACTATTTTGTATGTCTAACTAAAACCAATGATAATTAAAGTATTAAAATATCGAAGATTAGAATGATTATAGTATATAAAGAAAAGTCAAAGGTATCAGCAAAAACAAAAGAACTATTTTAGGAGAGGATGATTTTATGACAATAGTTCAAGAATACAGAAGAATAGTAGAAAGAATAGCAGTACAAGAAAGTCAGTTAACTACAGCTAAAATTGATTTGCAAAAGAACATGAATATATATAAACCAACAGATGTTAAAGCAATTACATATGATCAGGAACGAGTACAGACTTCTATGCAACAGCATAGTATATTTATTATCGCTAATAATATTCTAATACTTACTAATTTTATAAAAGAATTAGAGTTAGAAATAAAAAAATTGAATGAACAGAAAGTAGAACTTGAAAAGACTATAAATGAATTAGGAGATATAAAAAAGAAAGTTACAATGTATATGATTAAAGGGTATCCACAATGGAAGATTGCAAGAGAATTACATTATTCAAAAAGACATATTGAAAGAATTTGTAGTCAATTAAAAGATGTCGGTGAAATATCGGTATGAAATGTGTTAATATGCTAATGACAAAATTTATATTTTGAGATATAAGGAGAGCCTAAATGGGCTCTTTTTCTATTGTTAAAGGTAGCTGAGTAATTCCAAAGTAACTTTAATAGCATAATATACATAATATATACTGAATAATAGAAATGAGGTATAAGATGTATTGTTTATACGGAAATAATAATAATGAGTTATCACCAGTTGAGGTATTTAAAATTTTTGGATATTTAAGTAATACAGCTGGATTAGAAAAAGACCTATTAGAAATGCAAAAAACACTTGATTTAACTTCTGAAGAAATAGAAGAAATGAAAGACTTAGTTATTACTAGAGAAATGATGCTGAATGATGAATCAAGAAGTGTATTAGCTAAAAGAGCAGTAAGAGAATACAACGAATTAGTTGAAGATGTAAGCCAAAGAATAGTAGCTGAATTTAAAAGGATAATTGGTAATGAGAAATATAAAAAATTAAACAATTACTTGAAGGAATGGTTTGGTTTAGAGACGAATTATAGGAAAAGATGGCTAAGAGAAAAAAATAGAGATTTAATGCGTGGAGGAATTGGTACAGTATATGCAACACAATGTTATTGCGAAAGTGCATTGCCTTGTTTGTGTTTGAAATTTGCTAACATCGGAAAATTTGAATGGTTAACTCCTGAATGCAAAAAAATATATAAAAAATCGTATCCTATAGATATTTATTATAAAGGTAATACAGTAAAGGATCTAATAGTTAAAGAAGCAGGTCCATATAATATAAAAGATGATTATTGGAATTGTATATGTCGGAAATATAAAGATCTAGATTGTATGATGCCAATGGCACAAGCTGCTTTTTTTGATAACTATAATGATGGCAAAGATGAATATGGAAGAATTGTATTATTACAAGCTGGAATTGATTTAAATGTAAAAACTGCAAAAAAATTAGGATTAAATCATTTGCAAAATGCATGGATTGAGGTGGATTTTAGCAAATTACCAATGTGTCCTAATTAATCTTAAATAATTATATTGGGTGCAAAACTCAATTTTAATTATAAATGTATCTAGTAATCAGATTTATATATTTTTAAGAAGCCTTGTTATATCACAGGGCTTTTTTTGTGCCAAAAATAAAGGAGGTGGAATATGAAGTGTCAAAAAAGAAGCCAGCAAAACCTATACCAGAAGAATCATATGATCGGTTCAAGTATAGGCTGGAAGAGAAGAGCAGCAAGTTCAAGGAAAGAAACATAACTCTATTTTTATTAGGAGTAGCTACAGGATATCGAATGCAGGATTTAGTCTGCTTAACAGTTGGCGATATCAGGGGAAGCTTAGAAAATGGTTTCTTTGAAATTCAAGAAAGTAAGCAGATTAAGGCATGGAGGACACATAAATTTAAACATCCTAATTCTACACAAAAAGAACCAAAGCCAAGAAAACACGAGATTGTTCCTTCTTTGGAAGTAATACTTAAGAAATTTGTTCAAGGTAGAAAAGCTTCAGAGTATGCGTTTATCAGCAACAAAGGAAAAGGAAGTCAATATATTGGTGAAGATAGTTTTTCTGACATACTCAAAGAAGTTGCAAATGAACCTGATATCAACTTAAAACAGATTACAGGTCACAGCCTTAGAAAAACATATGCTCGAAGAATATATGATGCTACAGGTTCATTGGAACACGTACGCATAGCATTAGGGCATAAAAGCATTGAAGTAACTAAGATATATTTAGGGCTTGAAGATGAAGCAAAAGAAAGTGCTGCTAAAATTGCTGGTAGCAGATTATAAATTTTATATTCGAATCCGTAAAAATGTCGAGGTTACTTATTTATGACAAGAGGGAAAAATAACTTCTATATAATGCAACTTAAAAATATAATCCGTAATCCTATATGTTATTACTGATTTGCAGTTTAGTATAAAAAACGACCATGAAGCCAGTAATAATGAAGGGTTAAGCCATGTTTTTGAAGTTTATTTATTAATCATGAGATAAAAAGAGTTTTGTGCATTATTTTTTTTATCTCAAAAAAGTAATATTATTACTATTTGTTATTATTAGTTACTGTTCATAAAAAAATGGAATTTCAAATAAAACAACTCAACTAAATATATTTTGTCAATTATATATATAAGAATTACTAAGGTTTTGAGTACAGTATAAAAAGTACAGTTAAAACTTAAGGGGGGATAAAGTGGCAAAAGAAAAGAACCCTAATAGGTTAGCAGCATTTAAAATTTATAAAGAACATCATGGGAAGATAACCATAAAACAAATTGCTAATATACTTAATGAGAAGCCTAGAAATATTACATACTGGAAAAAGATAGACCAATGGAATGTAAAGTATAATCCAAAAGGTGGAGCACCACTAGGTAATCAAAACGCATTAGGTAATTTGGGTGGAGCACCTATACGTAATCAAAATGCTAGAACAGACGGATGGTATTCTAAATATTACCCAACAAAAACTAAGAGTATCGTCAAGGAATTAGAAGATGCTAATGCTGATCCAATAGAAATTATATGGGCACAGATAATTACTTTATGGGCAGCTATCATTAGATCACAAAAAGTAATGTTTGTTAATGATAAAGATGATATGACAAAAGAGTTAAAGAAAACAACTCGTAGTGACAAAATGGATAGTAATGAATATGAAATACAATTCGCTTGGGATAAACAAGCGAATTTCTTAAATGCTCAAAGTAGAGCAATGACAACATTATCTGGTATGATTAAAAAATATGATGACATGCTTCATGCCAATTGGGAAATGACAACAGAAGAGCAACGGTTAAGAATGGATAAACTTAAAGTTCAAATAGCTAATCCAGAGTTGCAGCATAGAAAAGAAGTTAGTAAACAAAAGCTAAGAATGGAACAGGAAGTGCTAGATTTAAGAAAGAAAGAATTAGAGTTAAAGGAATGGTAACATGTGGAGTACATTAAAGAGCTTCTATGATTCTAAAGAGTGGAAGAAATTCAGAAAGATGATTATATTGCAACGTGGTCCTGTATGCGAAGATTGTGGAAAGCTTATTACAGAGCATAAACAAATAGAGGTACATCATGAAGAAATCTTAACACTTAACAATGTCAATGATGCCATGGTATCTCTTAATCCAGATAAAGTTAAAATCTTATGTAATGGCTGTCATAATAAAAGACATGATAGATTCCAAGGTGGACATAAGAAGAAAGACAAGAATGTTTACATTGTCTATGGACCACCATGTTCAGGTAAAACAACTTATGTACTAGAAAATAAATCAGATAATGACATAGTAGTTGATATGGATAGACTATATGAAGCTGTCACTTTATTACCAAGATATAATAAACCTGATAAGTTATTATTTAATATCATCAGTGTTCAAAAGGCTTTGATAGATAATATAAAAACTAGATATGGTAAATGGAATAATGCCTGGGTAATAGGTGGTTATGCAGATAAGTACAAGAGAGACAGACTGGTAAAGGAACTAGGTGCAGAACTTATTTTAATTGATACAGCCAAAGATGAATGCTTAAGTAGATTAAAGAGTTGTAATGATGGTAGAAGCATAAAGGAATATTCATCATACATAGATAAATGGTTTAGGAGTTATAAAGAATAATGAAGAGGTTGTGAGGATGGATAACAAAAAAGATTATTGATCCCCCCCATGAATAGTAATAGGGCAACACCGAAAGACCGTAGGGGGGAAGGTATTTCTCACAGCAAACTAAAAATTTGAAAATCGGTGGAGGTTTTTAGAAAAGTGGAAAAATCACAAGTATATAAAAAGGAGTATGAGAAATTATCCAACATCTTTAAAGATGTAGAAGATAATCAAAGAGAACTTGTACAGGGTCTTATAGAAGATGCTGCTTTTTTATATGCTGCAAATCATGACTTGAAAGAAATTATGGAAGATATCGGTATGGTGAAAGTACATCCTACCAATAAAAGCTTACAGAAAACATTTGAATCAAGTAAGCAGTTCCTGAAGAATGTTAATACCTACTCAACAGTAATAAAGACCCTTAACAGTATTTTGAATAGAAATGCTATTGAAGAAGATGATGCTTTTGACAAGTGGATAAAAGAAAAGCAGCAAGTGAAGTGATGAAATGGCAAATATAAATTTAATCCTTAACACCATTGATGATGAACATTCATATTTACTTGAATACTACAATAAAGCCATAAAAGGTTTTGAATCCTTGAATCATGCACCTGTAGATATTAAGAACCTAATAAAAAAAGGTGAAATAGTAATCATAGGTCAGGAGCTGATGACCTGCCTTGAAAACTTAATAAATGACTTGGATAATCCTGATTACTACTATGATATTTCAGTTTCAGAACTAAGGACAGAGTTTATAGAAACATTCTGTAAACATACAAAGTCACCATTCTATGGGAAACCATTCATATTAGAATTATGGGAAAAGGCTTTAATAGAAGTTATATATTCATTCAGATGGTCAGATACAAAGTTAAGACGTTTCAAGAAAGTGATACTTCTTATTGGACGAAAGAATGGAAAGTCAGCAATATGTGGAGCATTAAGTATGGCTGAATTTATGTGTGGTAATGGTGGTGCTGATTTGATATGTTCATCAAATGATGATAACCAGGCAAGCATCATTTATGATGAAATCAATACAATGAGAGAGATATTTGACCCTAAAGAGAAAAGGACCCATAAAAATCAGAAGGGTATGTTTAACCTGATTAACAGGTCCAGTATTAAAAAACTATCTGACAGGACCAGGAACAAAGAAGGAAGAAATATTGATTTTGCTATATTAGATGAAAGTCACGAGATGAAAGATAATATCATAGCCAAATCAATAGAGCAATCTCAATCAACAAAAGATGAACCATTATTTATTAATATAACCACAGAAGGATTCATAAATGACGGATATCTTGATGAAGAACTGAAATATGGAAGAGAAGTATTAAATGGTGAAAGAGAAGATCCTGATATTTTAGTTTGGTTATATACTCAGGATTCAGAAGAAGAAATATTCCAAGATGAAATAAGTTGGTATAAAGCAAATCCTAATCTTGGAGTATGCAAAAAAGAAGCTTACCTGGTATCACAGATAAGAAGTGCACAAGCTAAAAGGTCAGATAGAGTTTTTGTACTAGCGAAAGACTTCAATGTCAAGCAGACCAGTGCTGCCAAGTGGCTTGAAGAAGCAGACATAAACAATGATGAAACATTTGATTATGAAGAGTTTAGAGGTTGCTTTGGTTTCAGTAGTACCGACTTATCAGAAACAACAGACCTGACAAGTTCCAAGGTCCTGATAATGAAACCTAACAGCAACAAGAAATACATAATATCTAAGTACTTCATTCCTGAATCAAAATTAAATTCTAAGGAAGCACCTTATAAAGAATGGGTTGAAGCAGGATACATTACAAAAAGTGAAGGAAATGATATTGATTACTCCAAGATCACTCAGTGGCATGAAGAACTATGGAAGAAATACAAGATAAGGATATTCAAAGCTGGATGTGATAAATGGAATGCTAAATACTGGCGTAAAGAAATGGATGAAAAGCTTGATATAGATGTTGAGAATGTACCAATGGACAAATATACATTATCCAATCCAATGAAGTCTGTAGAAGCTGATTTCAAAGACGGTCTAATAATATATAACAGTAATCCAGTTGATAGATGGTGCTTATTGAATACCTGTCTGAAAGTAGATAAAGAAGGATTGATATATCCTATAAAATCATCAGATGCTACACAAAGAATAGATGGTTCAGTAACATTGATAATCTTATATGTATTACTTAAAAGATATCGAACAGAATACATGAACATCATTTAGGAGGAGGTGAGGAAAGCTGGGACTGATTAATACACTAACAAAATTCAAGAACAAACGAAGGATAACAAGATACGCTAGATTCATGAATGGAAACGTGCCTATATTCTCACAGTTTGGAGAGAACATATATGCATCCGATATTGTACAAGATTGTATCAACTGCATTGCAACAGAGTGTAGTAAACTGATGCCTAAACATATTAGGAATGATCCAAACGGTATGCAGGTAAGAGTAAATAGTGAACTTAACAGGTTATTCAAGTTTTCACCTAATGAACTAATGACGACAAAAGACTTCTTGGAAAAGATAGTATGGCAGCTGTATTTAAACTACAATGTTTTCATATATCCTACGTATAAAGATGGAAAGTACACTGGTTTTTATCCATTAGACCCTAAATTGGTTACATTCAAGCAGGATGAAAGAAACAGGATGTTTGTAGAAATGAGATTCGCAAATGGAGATAACTACACACTTCCATATGAAAGCCTTATACACTTAAGACTAAGGTATTCGGTTAATGAAGTAATGGGTGGAGGTATGAATGGACAGCCTGACAATGAAGCCTTAATAAAGATACTTCAAACTAATGATACAGTAATAGAAGGTTTGGATAAGGCAATTAAAACATCATTACAAATAAGAGGTATATATAAATATGGTTCAATGGTTGATGAAGATAAACTTATAAGTGAAAAAGATAAGTTTGAAAAAAGGATTGCAAGTGGTGAAACAGGTATTCTTCCAATGGATGTCAAAGGTGAATATATTCCTATAACGGTTGACCCGAAGATCATAGATAAAGATACCATGGGATTTTTGGAAATGAAAGTTCTTAAGTGGTTTGGAGTATCACTGCCTATCTTGACAGGAGATTTTACAGATGAACAATACCAGGCATTCTATGAAAAAACTATTGAACCATTGGTAATCAGTTTAGGTCAGGCATTTTCTAAAACTATATTCAGTAAAGAAAAGCTGAACCATGGGAATGAAATAGTGTTCTATCCTCAAAAACTACTATTTACCAATGTTAGAAACAAAATAGCGGTTGCAGATATTCTAGGGAACAGAGGGGCATTGACAAACAATGCTTTATTAGAGTTATTTGGTTATCCTCCATACATAGGTGGGGATGAAAGATATATGAGTCTTAATTATGTTGATGTTAATATAGCTAATCAATATCAATTAAATAAAGCAAGAATGGAGGGAAAAAAAGATGGATAAAGAACAGCTACCTAAAAAAGACATAGAAGTCATAAGAAGTTTTGGCTTCCCAGACATCAGGGTAAGTGAAGAAGGAACTTACATAGACGGTCATGCAGCAGTATACAATCAAAGAACTAATATAGGCGATTGGTTCTATGAAGTCATTGAAAGAGGAGCATTTGATGATACTGATTTTGATGATGTACTCTTCAGTGCCAATCATGAATGGCATAAGATACCTTTAGCAAGAAGCAGGAAAGATGAAGGAAATTCAACAATGCAGTTAAAGGTAGATGAAAAGGGTTTGTATGTAAAAGCCGATCTAGACGTTGATAACAACGTTGAAGCAAAAAGTTTATACAGTGCTGTAAAAAGGGGAGACATTAATGGAATGTCTTTTATTTTTTACGTTGAAGAAGAACGATGGACTGATCTTGATAGTGATATGCCTACAAGATACATTTTAAAGATTGCAAAAGTAAGAGAAGTAAGTGCTGTCAATTACCCAGCTTATGAGGGTACTGATATAAATGCTCGTGACAAAAAAGCGTTGGATAACGCTAAAGCCATTTTGGATAATGGAAGGTCACAAGAGTTGGATAAATCTAAAGAGCTGAAAATATTAAAATTAAGAACACAGATATTATCAAAATAAGAAAGGTAAAGGTGAAGAATATGAATAAAGACTTATTATTAAAAATGTTAAATACAAAAGAAGGAAGAAAAAAAGAACTAAGATGTAAAGCAGAAAAAACTGAAGAAATAGCAGAATTGAGAAGTATAAATAAAGAGTTAGACGGAATAAATGAAGATATAGAACAATTAAGAAATATGATTAAGGCTATTGAAAATGAGGAAAGAGAAGAAGTTCAAAACAAAAATGAAGAAGAATTAGAAAAAAGAGAGCAGGAGAACATTGAAGAAAAAAGAAATGCATTACCAGTAGGAGGATTCAATCCATTAGCTACATACACAAAACCTGATGAAGAAAGAGCAGAAATAGAAAAGAAATATGAACAGAGAGGGCAAACATTGAAAGATGGTAAAGCAGTAAAATTCAGTACTGATGAAATGCCAACTTTCAGAGCTGTATCACTAGGAAGCGGTAAGCTTGTCAATGAAGATAAATACAGTAGAGACATAAACAAAACATTCAATGAAGTATCAGGGCTAATTGACAAGGTACATGCTGTACCACTACAGGGTGGAGAAAGTTATTCAAAGGCTTTTGAAAAATCAAGTGGTGAAGGTGACTATACAACAGAAGATGGTGAGTATCATGATGCAGATCCAGAATTTGATTATGTATCCATAGGAAAAGCAAAAATAACAGCTTATACAGAGATTACAGATGAAGCCAAGAAATTACCAAATATTCAATATCAGACTTTAGTTAGAAACAGTATTGAAAAATCACTTAGAAAGAAAATAACTAAACAGATTGTATTAGGAGCAGGAGGTTCAAATGCAATAACAGGTATTTTCAATGCACCAGCAAAAGTCATTCCATCAGGTGATGGAGAAGAAGTAGAAATATCTGAAATTGATAAAGATACACTAGATAAAATAGTATTTGGGTATGGTGGAGATGAAGATGTTGAAGGAGACGCTTATTTAATCTTAAATAAATTAGACCTTGCTAAATTTGCAGCTATAAGAGGAACAGACGATAAGAAACTTTATAAGATTGAGTTAAATGGAAACACTGGAACAATATCATCAGACGATAGTTTCAAAGTTCCTTTTATCATTAACAGTGGTTGTCCTGCACTCTCATCAACTAAAACAGCAGCAGATACTTTATGTATGGCATATGGAAAATTAGAAGGTTATGAAATGCCTGTATTCTCAGATATAGAAGTAGAAGAATCAAGAGATTATAAATTTAAAACTGGACAAATAGCTTATCGTGGCTCAGTATGGATTGGTGGTAATGTAGCAATGTATAAAGGTTTCGTAAGAGTCAAGAAGATAACTGCTTAAGGAGGGATGATAAATGGCTAATAAAAAGAAAACTAGTAAAAATAAGATAGATGAAAAAACAACTGAACAAGAGACTGTAACAAAAGATAAACCAGAAGAAGATAATAATGAGGTTGAAGTAACTATCAAAGAGGACAAAGCAACTAAAAAGAAAACTGTTGCAAAAGATAAGCCTGATATAGAGAATGATGAAGTTGAAGTTATTAAGGAAGAGGGCAATACAATTATAGTAAAAGCTAAAAAAGGTTTGAGTATAGGACAGTTTGAATTATTATCACAAATGCTTAAATCAGAAAATAAAAAGACGGAATATGAAATTGTATTGATGCCATATTCCGTAGATACAGTTGACATTAAATAGAGAAGGTTGATTCCTTCTCTCTTTTAGAATGGAGTGATAACCTTGATAGTTTCCCTTGAAGAGGTAAAACAACACCTTAGGATAGAAACAGATGAAGATGATATCAGTATACAAACAATGATTCATGCAGCAGAAAGTTTTATTAGATCATCTACAGATTCAGTTATTGATGATAAGGATAACCGGGCTAAAATGATATGCCTGTTTTTAATAGCTGACATGTATGAGAATAGAGGACTTGCCAGTGAAAAAGGAAACAGTGGCATAAGAGAAATTGCAAAGATGATGTTACTGCAGTTGTAAAGTGAGGGATGATTTATGGACCCAGGAGAATTAAGAGATAGAATACCTTTTCTTAAGAAGAAAGACAGTGATGCATTAGATTTTACAGATGATGGATATAAGCAATATAAGACTATATGGGCTAAGGTTAAATATATGAGTACAAAAGAGACATTTAAGTCTGATGCCAGTAATGTACTTAATGTAGTCAATCTCATAATTAGAGCAAGAAATGACATAACCAATGATATGAGATTCTTACTTGATGGAATGCAATATGAGATAAAAGGTATACGTCCATTCGATAAAAGAAAAATGTATCTTATAGTAACAGGGGAGTTGAATAAGAATGAGCGACCAAGTTAATATTTCTTTCAACTTTGATAACCTTATTAAAGAATTTGAAAACATGGGTAAGGATATAGAAAAGATTGAAAGAAGGACCACTCTTAAAGCAGGTAAAGTTGTTGCAGATAAGTTACAAGATAATGCTGTAAGGTCTGATGTTGAAAAAGAGGATTATATCCATATGAAAGACAATGTGAAGATATCTTCTCTTAAAAAAGATGATGAACTTAATAAAACCAGAAGTATTCATTTTGGAAAGCTTCAATACAAAGCAAAATGGCGAGAGTATGGAACTAGTTTGCAGGACCCTGACTTCTTGCTAAGTAGAACAGTTAAAGAGACAGAAGATGAAGTAAAACAAATAACAGATAATGATATCAAGAAGGCTTTAGGAATGTAGGTGATAATTTGGAAGATATACGAGACATACTAAAAAATGCATTGAATGATATAGCCAAGACTCAGTGGATGATTCGCCCCAGCAGTTTTCCTTCAATATCATTCAGGATAATCAGTGAAAAAGGTTCTGTTTTTACTACCAGTGGAGAAGAAACAGAATTTTTTATTCAAGTGGATATATGGACCAAGAAGTATATAGATCATGTAAATATATCAAAACTAGTTAAACAAAAACTGATGTTCCTAGACTTCAGCAGACCTTCTGAGACAGAGGACTTTGAAAATGATACAAAGATATTTCATAGGATACAAAGATATTATTATCTAAAAAATAATGAAAGTGAGGTCATGACATGAAAAAACATGCAATACAAGATGTAAAAAACATCTATTATGCACTAGTGACAGCAGATGATAATGGTACTATTACATATGCTGTACCAAAACTTTTATATGAAAGTGAACAGATAGATATTAGTGTTAATACCAGCACCATTAAAAAATACACAACTGGAGGTACTGACGTAATCAATGATTTTGAAGGTGGACAGATTGTAATAAAAACATATGGTATGGATAATGTCACAGTGGCAGAAGTAGAAGGACATGAAATAGATAGTAATGGTGTAGTTATTGAAAAGAGTGATGATGATCCGCCATATGTTGCTATCGGTTTTGAAGCCATCAAAAGAAATGGAGAAAGTAGATTCGTATGGTTGTTATACTGCAAGAAAAAACATGATAACGAAGAATATACAAAGAAAGCAGAAAAAACAGATCCAAAAAGTTCTACTCTTACATTTGAGGTAACAGAAAGAGCAGATAAACAATGGAAAAACGTAATTGATAGTGATGATACCAATGCACCAGATGATCTAAGGACTAAATGGTTTGAAAAAGTATATGATGGTACAGCTTGGGCTTAGTATAACTAAGTCCTTTCTTTTACCTTGAAAGGAGTAAGGTTTTTGAAAAAGATAAATGTCAGACCTATAGAAACTCTAGGTCTAGAATTTGAAGATGGAACAATAAAAGAATGTAAATTCAGTGCATACGCAATGATGATTCTTGATGAAGAATATGAGGGTTTCAGTAAAGTATTTGATGATGCAGAGAACAAACCTTTCTTGAGTGGAGCGAAATTATTATATGCAGGTATGAAAGCATGTGGGAATGATGTAACATTTGAAGATGCAAAAAATGTAGTATGCAATATGACAGTGGAAAGTATAATAGATTTATTTTACTTTGCAGCAAGTACTATTGAAATCAAAGATGAAAAAAAGTTGAAAGTCCCACAAGATCACAAAACAAAGAAAAAGACCAAGACCACGAACAAAAAGAAGAATTAGAACTTGATTGGGATTATCTGTATTATATGTACACTGTTAAGCTTAATAAAAGTGATGAAGAATTCTGGAACAGCTATTTATGCAAGATATTTTCATTAATAGATATTTTTACAGAAGAAAAACAACACGAAAAAGATATTGCAGAGGGTAGAAATAATATTCAAGGCAGTATAGAAGACATATTATAAGGGGGTGAACTATGAATAAAGAGTTCCAAACCATAATTAAAGTTGGAATGAATAGTACAGAATTCAATAAAAACAGTGCAGAGGTATCAAGGAGAATAAAACTCTTGGATACCTCTTTTCGTGAAGCATCAGCCAGAGCCAAGGCATTTGGTGAAACAACAGATACCCTGAAACAGAAATATACTGCCCTTACAGAAAAAATTAATATACAGACATTACGAGTTAAAAACTTGAAAGACCAGTATGAAAAAAGTAAAAAGGAAACTGGTGAAAACAGCAAAGCCACTAGTGTATTAGCAATTAAATACAATAATGCTATAACCAGCCTCAGAAAAATGGAAGGGCAGTTAGAGAAAACAAACAAGGACATAAAAGCACAATCCAAAGCATTTACAGAAGCACAGAAAAAGTTGAAGGAATATGGGGAACGTGCTAAGAAAGTAGGACAGCAAGCTAAAGAAGTATCTAATGGAATGCTTAAGGTTGGGACTGCTGTTACAGCTATAGGAGTAGCAATAACTAAGTTTGGAGTAGACTTTGATACTTCCATGAGAAAAGTCAAGACCATAGCAGATGAAGCACAAGTGAGTAATGAAAAACTTAGTAAAAGTGTCTTGGAGTTAAGTAAAAAATATGGTGAATCCAGTACTGGAATAGCAGAAGCATTATATCAAACGTTAAGTGCAGGAGTTAAAACAAGTGAATCCATAACATTCCTAGATGATGCAATAAAAAATAGCATAGGTGGTTTTACAGATGCTACAACCAGTGTCAATACATTAACTAACATACTTAATGCTTATGGATTAGAGACAAAAAGAGCTATGGAAATATCGGATAAACTTCTTGTATTACAGAAACTAGGTAAAACAACCATAGGAGAATTTGGAGATACTATCGGTAGGGTTGCACCTTTGGCAGCACAAGCAAATGTAAGTATAGATGAATTATTATCCTCTATAACTGCATTGACAAAAGGCTCAATTAAAGACAAAGAAGCTATTACTGCAATGAAAGCCATCATAGCAAGTATAATAAAACCTACAGAAGAAGCAAGTGAAGAAGCTGAAAAATTAGGGTTGAATTTTAGTGCTACAGGACTAAAAGCAAAAGGATTCTCTAAATTCCTGGATTTGGTTATGAAAAGTACAGGTGGTAATACAGAAAGCTTGACTAAGCTGTTTGGTTCTGTAGAAGCCTTGAATGCTGTAATGTTATTAACTAGTTCTAAAGGTAATAAAGATTTTAAGGAAGCTTTAGATGCCATGGCTAATTCAGTAGGTACTACAGATGAAGCAGTACAAGATATGGATGGTACTGGTAAAACTTTAGCTAGGACCATAGAATCTGTAAAAACAAGTGCTATTAAAGCATTCCAAGCATTAGAGCCAGCAATACAAGGTGTATTAGGATTTATTAAACTTGTATTTGGTAGTTTAGGGAATCTAAATCCTAAAGTATTACAGACTATTGCTATTTTCGGTGCACTTGTCTTTACATTAGGTATATTCGTGAAGATAGGTTCTTCCATAGCAACAATAAGTGGTGCTATATCTGCTGGTCTAGCAGCTGTTGGTGTTGCCAGTGGAGGAGCAAGTGTTGGCATGGGAGCTTTAGGTGCAGTTTCAGCTGCAAGTGTCAGCCCTATTCTTTTAGTAGTAGGAGCATTAGCAGCATTGGCGGTAGTACTTGCTGTAATAATAGGAAGAAGTGGAGAGGTTACTGATAGCATAAATTCTATTGGTAATATGAAAATGCCACAAATAGAAGTACCTAAGGTAGAAACACCAAAAATAAAATATAATACTATCAGGGTTGATGGAATAAACGGTTACGATACAGGAACAAATCGTTTATCAAGAGATCAGCTAATTTATGCACATAAAGACAAAGCTATTGTTCCAGCAAAAGACAATCCTTTCAATCCTGATGCAACAACCAATGGTTTAGGTGGAGGGGATATAGTCAATATCTACATAGATGCTAAAACAACAAAAGAATATAACGATTTAGTAGACATGGCTAAAAACTTAAAACGTAGGAGAAGGGTGGGATTAGCTTAATGGCTCAACATACAGTTACTTTGCCAATAATAAAAAATGGATATGTTTCAGAAGTTTACCCTTATCAGCATTATAATGTAAATGATTATTTACTAAGTGGCTTGACTTTTACGGATTCACCATATGTTTATAGAACTTATCGAATCGTACTAGGTTTTGATAAAGTATTATTTCCAGTTAGAAAAAAGATTGTAGATTCTGTTTTACATTATTATTTGGTGGATGCAGTTACTACGTACCAGCCATTCGACAATATTGAAATAGCATGGAGTCTAGCCAACGAATGGAATGAAAGCACAGTAACTTATAATAATTGCCCTATACTATCAGAAACTTCCAATAAAAGAACAAGAAATAATATAACCAGTGGTTGGAGACAATTCCATTTTTCTAATACAAATTATATTAATGGCATTGCTTTTGAAGTTGGAAAGCCTTTCCAGGACACAGAACACAGAGTATATTCTCGTACTAGTTCTTATGCGCCTTATATAGTAGTTACCTATGAAGATGTGCCACCAGATTCACCAACATTAATAAAACCTATTGGAAATTATGTAAATAATTTTTCAGCAATCCGTTTTGAATGGAGTTATAACTCTTCTGTAGGAGGTATTCAAAAGAAGTTTGATTTGCAATGGTCCAATAATAATGGTAGCAGTTGGAATACAGTTACACAAACAACAGCAAATAATTATTATGATATGCCAGCTAATACATTACCAACTGGTAATATAATGTGGAGAGTTAGAACGTACAATGAGTATAACGAGGTTGGGGCTTATTCAGAAAACAAGATCTTTTATAGTGTAGGAGCACCAGAAACACCATTTATAACAACTGTAGAAAACAATTGCAGACCTATAATTCAATGGGGAAGTTTTAATCAACAATTATATCAGGTACAAATAAAAAAAGTTGATAAAATAATTTATGACAGTAACAATATTGCAAGTGTTGTAGATAAACAATATAAAATACCTATATTCTTAGATGATGGGGATTATATTGCAAGAATACGAATCAAGAATGAATATGATTTTTACAGCCAATGGGGTGAAAAGAGTTTTACAATATCCACAACAAAACCATCAAAACCCGATATCTCATTAACAAACAATAATAAAGGTATATCTATCATAAGTAATATTACAGATACAGAAGCTAAATATATAGTCTATAGAAAAGCCTATAATGAATCTGATTATATTTCTGTAGGATACATAGAAAACAATAAATATGATGACTTTAAAACTAAAAGTAATGAGTTGTATTCTTATTTTATTAGGTTATATAGGGGAAATTCCTATAACGATAGTGAAGTAAAGACAATGAAATTCTTGATAAAAAATCATGATTTCTATGATGTTATCAATAATGAATCAGTCACTTTTAAATACCAATTATCTCCAGAAGGAAAGCCGACTTATTATAAAAATAACTATAGCATTAATTACTATAATGGAAGAACCTATCCTGTATTTAATTATAGTCCACATAAAAGTCTGAATTATTCTTTTGAATTTTTTGCAGAAAAATATAATGATGTTGAAAGGTTAATAACCATTCATAACAATAAAAATATTGTGCTATATAGGAATGACTATATAAAGGATTATGGATACATAACAGATCTTACTACAATAAAAAATAGAAATGGTTTTATAGTCAAATTTAATTTGAATAAAGCAGAATACAACGAAGAATTGGAGGTCTAAAGTTTGTTAACACTAGCTAAGAGTGGATACACAGAACAAGAAGTTATAAAAGCTTTACACTCCAGTAGAGAAATAAAGTTTAAGTATAATTTATTGAATAAGGATGAAGTTAAAATAGGAGAATTGACTACATTAGATAATGGAAATATCATATATGTAGATAGTTTGGCAGAAATAAAAAGAACCGCTAGTTTTGTTTTCAAAGAAAATGAAACGAAGGATATTGATTTTCTGAACGATAGGATTCAACCTATGTTTTGCCTGAAAATGCCTAATGATTATATAGAATGGTCATTAGGTATTTTCTTGCTAAATTCTCCAACTAGAGAAGAAAACTATAACGATATATTACGAAAAGTTACAGCATATGATTCAAATTTGATTTTGAAAGAAGATAAGTTTGATAATAGATACAGAATAGCAGCTAATACAAATTATATTAATGCTATAAATAATATTATCAATGGTGCTGGAATAAGAAAAATCAATATCGTGGATAATGGGTATACATTAAATAAAGACAAGGAATTTGAAATAGGTACAAATAAATTAGAAGCGATTAATGCTTTATTGAAAGAGATGAATTATACAACATTATGTGTGGATAAAAACGGTTACTTCATATCAAAGCCTTATGTATTACCTACTTATTTAAATGCTGAATACAGTTACAAAAATGATGACATGAGTATAATCTATAATGGTGCAATAGATGAACTAGACTTATTCAATGTACCTAATAAATGGGTGGTGACTGCAAGTAACCCAGAAGAAATACCTTTGACAAGTATATATGTCAATAATTTACCAAGTTCTAAAACTAGTATTTATAGTAGAGGGCGAACGATTACTAAAGTAAAACAAATAGACAGTATTTTAAATCAGCAAAAGTTAAATGAATATACTAAAAAACTAGCAATAGAAGATAGCCAGGTTTATGGAAGAATCATTTTTGATACGGCATTAATGCCCCATCATAGTTATAACAACATTCTATTCATAGATCATTCCGATTTTGGTATATCTACTAAATATGAAGAAACTAGTTGGAGAATGGACTTAAGTTTAAAAGGAAGAATGAATCATGAGTGTAGAAGGGTGGTTTTAGTATGAGTGATATTCCAACAGCCAGTGAAGTCATAGAAAATACAAAGCAAGAGGAAATACAGAAGCCTTTTAAACTAGGTATTGTAAAAGGTTTATTTGAAAATAAGACAGCCAAAATACAATTTGATGGTGAAGAGAATGCAAGTGAAAAACAATACTCTTATTTAGCTGATTATAAACCAGCTGTAAATGATAGAGTATTGTTGGCTAGGGTTGCAGATACTTATATAGTAATTAATAAAATCAATTATAAAGTAGAGCCACCCGAACCACCAAAACCAACAAATACTTTTTCACAACTATATGTAAATGGTACTGCACAGATACGAACACTAGATGTTAACGGTAATGCTGAGCTACAAGGGGCAAAGTTTACTGGTGGTGTTGACTTTCACAGTGGAGTTGAATTTCATAGTAGTACAGTTTGTAAAAGTAGTTTTAGGACAGATGGCAGTCTAGGATTTTTTAACAGAACACCAACATACAAACGTTCAGTTAGAAGTCTATATAGTTCTGATAACAGCAGCCTAAAAAATAAAATCAATGAAATGATAACCGTATTGAATCAATATGGGTTATTTTAATAGGGGGGGATAATTTGAAACAAGAATACAGTATAAAAGTAGGTACACAAAAGAGATTACATTACATAGAAAACATTAATTTTGTTACATTGGATACTAACATGATCAACATCAAACTATACGATGAAGAAGATAACATCATTGATCTAACGGATAGTAATGTGAAAATAAACTATGAAGATGAACAAGGTAAAAAATATTATCAGGATGAAGATTCAGGATGCATTATTGAAGATGCTGTGAATGGATTGATACAAGTAACTATTGATAATGGGATATTCTCAAACCAAGGGAAAATAAAAGCTGAAATAGTAATCAAAACTGATAAAGATAGAATAACAACTAATCAATTTACATTTAACTCTAGAATACCAATAGACATAGATGGAGAAGCAGTAAAACCACAAGAGATTATACTATGGACAGAAAAAATAGAAGAGATTGAAGAGAACATCAAAGGAATAAAATCAAAGACCGACAAAATAAAGATTAAAAGTAGCAATAACTATTTCATAGGTAATGTTGCTGGCGAATTCGCTACTGGTGGAATGAACAATATAGGTATTGGATTTCAATCTTTTGCTTTCAATGAAAGAGGTAGTAATAATACAGCAATGGGAAGTGACTCACTATCAGCTAATAGAACAGGAGCTAATAATATAGCAGTGGGTTATGGTTCTCTCAGAGGTAATATTAGAGGTAATGATAATATCGGATTAGGTTTTCAAGTGTTAAGTAAAAATACTTTAGGTTTTAGTAATATAGGTATTGGCTATAAAAGTTTATGGAGTAACACTACTGGTCAAGATAATATATCAATAGGTGCAAGTGCCTTAAAGTATAATACTACAGGCAGTAATAATATAGGGATAGGAAGAGACAGTCTAAATTGTGTAGAAGAAACCAGTAGAAATATAGGGATAGGAAAAGAAAGTTTAGGTAGCTGCTATGATGGCAGAGATAATATAGGAATAGGCTATCAGTGTTTATATTATATTGAAGATGGCAGTGATAATATAGCATTAGGTGACTATTCCTCTTTGTATACAATAGAAGGTAATGATGTTATAAGTTACAACAATTCCATTGCAATAGGAACAAAAACATATTTAAGCAGCTCTGATCAAGTACGATTAGGGAATACAAATAATACTGTATATACATATGGAAGTGTTCATAACAGAGCAGATGAAAGGGATATAGCTGATCTAGAAGATACTAAATTAGGATTGGATTTCATACTGGGATTGAAACCAAGACAATTTAAGTTTAATTACAGAGAAGATTATATCCAACTAGCTGAAAATGGTCATATTACTAAATTACAGAAAGATGGTTCTAAGAAAAGGAATAGGATACATCAAGGTTTCAGTGGACAAGAGATAAAACAATTATTGGAAGATAAAAAAATTGATTTTGGTGGATATCAAGATCATAGCATCAATGGTGGAGAGGATGTATTAACCGTAGGATATGCAGAATTTATAGCACCTTTAGTTAAAGCAGTACAAGAGCAGCAATGGATAATTGATGGTTTATTTCATAAGATAGAAGCAATAGAAAACAAACTAATATAGAAGGTGTAAAAAATGAGTGATATAGTAACACAAAAAGAATTTTATGAAGCAATACAGAAAGTTACAAAAGAGACTAACGATCTAACAATAGCAATGACAGAAACTAAGACACTCATAAGAGACTACAACGGGTTAAGGCAGACTATAAATGATGTAGATGATAGAGTACAAAAGCTAGAAAATGACAAAGACAATAAAAAGAATTATAGAGAGTACATAGCATGGCTAGTGGCGTTAGTTAATACGTTACTAGCTATTGTTATGTCAATAAAATGATAATAAAACATAAAAAGAAATGGAGAGATAAATATGAGTATAGCAGTAGTAGGAAGTAAATTTAAAATTGAAGCACCAAATAATAACAAACCAGAATACATAATAATTCACCATGCACTGGCAAAACATTGCACTATAGATGATATTCAAAGATGGCATTTGGATTTAGGGTGGTCTGGGATAGGTTATCACTACTTTATTAGTAAAGATGGCTATATATTTGAAGGAAGAAAGGAAGAGCAAAGAGGAGGACATTGTAAACAGGGAGACATGAATAGTAGATCTATAGGTATATGTTTAGAGGGTTGTTACGAAGATTATAAGAAGCAAACGGATAAAGATGTACCAGCAAAGCAAATAAAGGCATTATTTAATCTTACAAAGCACTTACAAAGAAAGTATAATATTCCAGTAAGTAATGTAAAAAGACATCATGATTTTGCACCTTATAAATTGTGTCCAGGTAATTACTTCCCTTGGGAAGAATTTGTAGAAACACTTAAAGGAGAAAATATTTTGCCAGATATATATAAACATTGGGCTAAAAATAATATTTATAAAGTAGTAGCAGCTGGAATAATGGAAGGTTTTCCAGATGGAGAATTTAAACCTAACTTAACAGTTACTAGAGCAGAATTAGCAACAGTAGTAGCCAACTTGTTAGACATATTGTAAGATTAAAGCTTGTTTAATTAATATTGTTAAGATAAGTGAGAAGCAAGAAATATAAAGGTGAAAGACAAAAAGATTGGAGAGATGTAACATGGACTGGACAGCAATATTAAGCTTCATACAACCAAAATTATTTATTTTAATTATATTTTTATACTGCTTAGGGTTATTTTTAAAAAAGATACCCATATTTAAAGCTGAATGGCTTATACCTATTATCTTATTAGGTGTAAGCTTATTTATTACCGTCATTTACCTGGGTATTGTAATAGAGGGTAAGTTTACTGCAGTAGTAATTGTAACTGCGATTATACAATCGGTTATCATAGCAGCAATAGCGGTATTTGGTAATGAGATAATTAAACAATTAACCAAGAAAAGAAAATTAGATAAATAATATTTAAGCCTACTTCATTAGGTTCTTTTTAACTAAAATTATACTAAAAATTGACTAGAGGAGTATTAATAATGAGGTCATTCAGAAAGACATTGCAGAGACAGAGATATAAAAATTTACATAATAAATAAAAAGAATTATAAATAAGTAATAATTGATATTAAAACCTACATCATTCATGGGTGTAGGTCTTTTTTTATTGCATTAAAATAAAGTTTTTGATATTATTATTATAATTTAAGATTATGGATTAATTAATGCTATAAAGGAGGTAATTATGAATTTTTTAACTAACTTTTTAAAGGATAATTATGAATGGTTATTTTCTGGTGTTTTATCAGGATTAATATTCTTCTTACTTGGAAATAAAAAGGGGTATGATAGAGCTATAAAACAAAACCAAAAAATAGGGAATAATAGTAAAGGAATTCAAGTAGGTGGTAATATTACAAAATAAGGAGTATAGCAAATGAACAAAAAGCAAAACCAAAAAGTAGGGGATAATTCGACTGCGATACAAGTTAATGGTGATTTGGTTTTACCAAATAACATTGAGGTTCATCTGGAAAAGAAAGAAATTTGTGATTTTGTATTTACCAATACAAATGATATAATACCAACAAATTATTTTATGGGTAGACAAGATGAGGTAAAAAAGCTAGAAAATATGGTTAGAAATAATGAAAGATGTATCAATGTGAGTGGTATGGGAGGTATAGGGAAGACTCATATCTGTAGGTATTTATTTAATAGGTATATAAATCAAAACAAGGGTAATAAAGAAAACTTAGTTGATTGTGTAGGCTATTTAAGGTATAAAAATTCTATGGATGAGACACTTGTAGAAGGATTGAAATTTGAGAGGACTTTCTATGACGTAAAACAAGATACAAGCAGAGCATGGGAAAAAATAAAGAATATTTCTAATAATAAAAAAATGGTATTGTTTATTGATAATGTAAATAAAACGTTTGATGAAGATGAAAGCCTTAGACAATTATATAATTTAACAGGATCTATAATTATAACTTCAAGATATAAAGAACTTGAAAATTTTATAGATATTGAAATTGATAGACTAGATTTAGATTTATGTAGGGAGTTGTTTACAAGTATTTATAAAAGCTATATTGACGACAGTGATAGTTTGATTTATATCTTAGAAGAGTTAGTAAGTAGACACACTAAAACTGTAGAACTGATAGCCATGATTGCAAAAGATAGAGATTTAAGTATATGTGAACTTAAAAATCTTTTATTAGATAAGAAATTTAATATTTCTTATCTAAAGGGTAGTGAGAAAATAACCATATATGCTGAATATGAAAAGTTATTTAGTCTATCTAAATTAAATCCAAATACAGAAATTAATGTACTAGAAGGATTTGCTATATTTCCTTATGAATTTATGGATATTCAGGAATGTAATAATTGGTTCAATAAGGATGCAAACATATCTGATGAGGTATTAATATTTAATAGATTATATAAAAAAGGATGGTTGGAAAAACATAATAGAAAATACGCAATGCATCCATTAATTTCAGAAATGTTAAGAAATAGAAGAGTGATGACTAAAAATCATAAGCACTTGATTAAAAGATGTAAAGAGTATATTATAGTTAACCAAAATGATAATGATAAAAATTATAATCCATCTATACAAAGAAGCATGAAATATTTACATACTGTAGAAATAATAGCCCAAAATATTAAAGGATATGATAAGGATGTTGAATGTAGCCATTTATTTAATGAAATTGGAGTAGCGTATGGATATAGTGGTGAATATAAAAAAGCTTTAAATTGGTACCAAAAAGCATTGGACATTTATAAAAAAGTATTGGGGGTAGAGCACCCATCAACAGTAACCATGTATAATAACATAGGATTAACATATTCAAAAAATGGAGAAAATGGAAAAGCGCTAGAGTGGTACAAAAAGTGCTTGGCTATACATGAAAACATATTAGATAATGATTCAACGGTAATAATGTATAATAACATAACATTAGTATATTTGAACAAAGGGGAGTATAAAAAAGCTCTAGAATGGAGCAAAAAAGCTCTAGATATTTGTGAAAAGGGAGGGGGTAAAGAAAACGGATCAACAGCAATAACTTATAATAATTTAGCAGCAGTATATCTAGGAAAAGGTAAATATAATAAAGCGTTAGAGTGGTTTCAAAAAGCTTTGAAGATTAGTGAAAACGTTCTAGGGAAGGACCACCCACAAACAGCGGTGTCGTATAACAACATAGCTAGGATATATGAAGAAATAGGAGAATTTAAAACAGCGCTAGAGTGGTACCAAAAGGCTTTACATATCCGTGAACAGGTCTTAGGTAAAGAGCACCTAGAAACAGGAATGACGTATAATGATATGGCAGGATTATATGTAGTAAAAGGTGAATTTAATAAAGCGTTTGAATTGTACCAGAAAGCTTTGGCTATAAATGAACAGGTGTTGGGGAAAGAGCACCCTTCAACAGCAAGTACATATAACAATATAGCACTAATATATTATTATGAAGGTAAATATGAAAAATCGCTAAAGTGGTATAAAAAGGCTTTGAATATAAGTGAAAAGGTACTGGGGATAGAACACCCAGAAACAGCAATTATATATGACAACATAGCTGGAGTATACAGCGAAAAAGGACAATATGAAAAAGCACTAGAATGGTGCGAAAAGGCTTTGAATATAAGTGAAAAGGTGCTAGGAAAAGAGCACTTAGAAACAGCAACGATATATAAGAACATAGGATTAATATATTTTGCAAAGAGAAAGTATAAAATAGCACTACAGTGGTATCATAAGAATTTGGAAATTATTAGGAAATTATTTGGTAAAGAGCACATATTAATTGCTGAGATATATAACAACATAGCATTAGTATTCTTGAAGCAAGGCGAATATAATAAATCACTAGAGTATTACAAATTAGCATTTTTTATAATAAATAATAATTATGGCACGAATCATACAGCCACAAAAATAGTGATTGATGATATGAAAAAAGTATATTTATTGTCTGGAAGAAATTCTAGTGATTTTAAAGATTGGTTAAATAGAGAAGTTTAATTCTCAAAACTTCATTATCAAATAAAATTGGATTTTAATTTTGAAATTGTACATGATGCTATTAAAGAAGGACATTAGTTAATTAAAGTTTGTTTGTATCGGTAGATAATAATTTTTTTAGTTTATACTATACTAAAGAAGTTTTAGGACAGATACAAACCTACCTTCTTGGATTTTTAAAACACTAAATAAATAAATGTGTTTAAATTGATAAAAATATTTTGATTTACTATATGTAGTATAGAAGACTGTTATCTACTATTGTTGACAACTATATATAGTCTTTAACCTAGAGTAATATTCAATACATAGTAGCTAGTGATATTGACTTAGGATGAATTTTGGTTTAAACTAAACTAAAACTTTTAATTTTATTTAGAATAAAGTTATGTAATTATTGGGGGATTGAATAATGAGTAAAGTACGTGTTGAGTTTAGAGTACCAGATTCTTTAAAAAACCCAACTAAGGCAGATGCTTTTAGATTAGGATTTAATGAAAACAATTTATTGCTTGATTTTGGAACGCAAGAAGAAGGGGATAATGAAGAAGATATTTATGTATCCATTCATAATCGACTTTCATTACCGATTAAATCTGTTAAAGATATTATTGGAATGCTAATTGATTTATGTCAAACTTATAAAGAAGAATATAATATTGATTTAAAAGTATTTGATGACTCTAATTTAGAATAATATGGTTGAGGTGAGAATAATGGAAGCATATAATGTTAATAACTATAATAATATAGTTTATATAGAACCACGACCATTAAACAATATAAGAAATACACAGAAGTATATAAATAATATTAATATAGACAGATATAGTAGAAAAGATTTGCATAATTTATCAACACAAATAGTAAAAAACATTATTAAATGTTATACTAGAAATGGTAATTATTTAGAATATGTTACTAATGGTATTGCTAAATGGACAAACGAGGTTCTAAATAACAAAAAAGGGTGTATTACCATGTTAGAGTGTTGGCAGCAAGAATTAACTACCAAATTAAACAATATTGATGAGATAAATAGAACTATTGTATTCAAAAAATATGATGAATACTATATTTATGCTGTAGGAAGTGCTGTAGATGGGGAGTTAATGAGAAAGTGTAATAATATATACTTTGATACATTAGATGAATTTAGCGTAGTTAATATTGTTGAATTTCTTGCAATTAGTGAGAATGAAGTATCAAATTTTGATATTCCTACCGATGCAGTAGTATTGTCTAAGGGGGATTTATAGTGCCAACCGCTGATGAACATATAAAAAAATATGAAAAAAACAAAGAATTACTGAATAAAGAAGTATTTGATATCCATAATACTGGGTACAAAGAATGGGTTGTAACAATTGCATTTTATTCTGCACTACACTTAGTAGAATATAAGTTTTACAAAGACTCAAAGTTACATACTGGAAATCATAAGGCAAGACTTACTAATGTTAGAATTAATAAAGCTTATAGAGATATAAGATCAGATTATAAATATTTATATGATCAAAGTATTAAAGCAAGATATACAGCTGATATAATTAATAAAGATGATACAAAAGAAGCAATTAAGTCATTACATCGTATAGAAAGTAAAATAATTTCTTAATTAATTAAGACAGAATGTAAAAGCCTACAAAAGTAGGCTTTTAATAACTATGGATTTGTTTTAGGTGATTTATTTAATCAAAATAAGGATTATTGGTCTATTTCAATTGCTAGAATTAGTACGATTACAAGAGCTGAATTTTTAAATGAGTTATCATTGATTGCTAACTTTATATTTAAAAACACATATGTTTTTCCAGTAATTGAAAGATGTGGTTTTAAGCCTATATTATTTGAAGATATTATTTATTGTCTTATAATGATTGTGAGTATATAAGAGAGATATATAAATAGTGTAATATAGAAAAAGTTAAAAGACCTCATAATTTGCATACTAAGTATAAAGATAAAGAGCAGATTATAAAGAATTAATAAATAACAAATTAATCTATACCTATTTAACTTGGTGTAGGTTTTTTTATTGCATAAAAACAGATAGTTTGATATTATAATATAAGATATTTTTATGAATTTTAATATATATATTGTATTTAGTATTTAAAAAAATAAAAGTTGATAAAAATTTAGAGTGCAGTGAGAGAATAACACCTGAAATGGTTAATGACGTAGAGTTTTTATCAATTTTGCTACGACGCTTGAAGAATAAAACAGTTAGTCCAAAAAAGAAAATAATAAGTAATTTCTAAGAGTCTTATACTTTAAAAAAAGAGTATATAGACTCTTTTTTTGTTGAATAAACATCAATATTCTGATATTATAAAAGTATATTAGTATAATGTAAGTGATACAATTAATCATAGGTACAAATATTGTTTAAGAAGAGAATTAGATTAAACAGATATTAAGTCGTTTATTGATGCTTTTGATTTTAGCTTAAAAGATACCAACGGATACAAAATGATGAATATTAAGATATGAATATGAATTTTTACTTGAAGATTATGATAACATTACCTAAATATATAATTCAATCAGTAAAATAACATTATGTATATGTAATATACTAAAAAATATATTTAAAGAAAGCTTAAGGTGATATGATATGAGAGAAAAAACACCATCAGAAATTATACAGTCTATATTTATACAGTATAAAAAGGAATTGATATTTGAAGTACAAAAAGCTGAAACTTTATTGAATATGAAAAGAGTTTCAGATAGTGGAAAAACTTTAGAAATAGCATTAAAAACTTTGTTAACAAGATTATTGCCAGATTATGTTGGAATTACCAGAGGTATAATTTTTGATAGTGATTGCAATACACACTCAAATGAAATTGATTTAATATTATATGATAAACGATACTTCTCAGGATTTGTAGTTGATGATTGGGGAAAAGAGAATCTGTCATATATATCAATTGATACAGTTTTAGGGATTTTATCTGTAAAAAAGACATTAGATTTATATGCTTTAAAAGATGCAATAAAAAATATTTCAAGCGTATATAAATTATCAAAAAAAAGTGTTGAAAATCAATTCCATTATGATTTAAACTTTGGAGATTCAATATTATATAAAGAAGGATCTGAACTAAATAAAATATTTTCATGTATTATAGCGTTTAAAAATGATCTCTTCTATAAAAAGCAAAAAGACAAAGAGATAATTAAAACTGATATTGGAAAACAAAAATACAAAAAGATACTTAGAACTGATACTGAAATACAAAAATATTTTGATGAAAAATCATCAGAAACTTGGTTTGATGGAATGAATACTGATATTATTTATACATTAGATGGTACTATATTTTTTCCAATGATATTAGATGAGGGACAAAATAAATGGATCAAATCTTTTAAAATAGATAAATTAGGAGATAAAAAGAATTCGTTAAACCCATATATAGAAAACGATAAAATAAATGTCGATACTCGATTAATCTTAGGTTATACATATGATTTTGATAAACCTGAAATATCGTTAGGACAATTTATAGCTTATCTACAATATTATTGTGGACAGTTAGTAAAATCAAGTCCTGATATTTCAAAAATTTTTAAAAACTATTTAAATAGATCAATTGGGACTATGGTAACCAAAAGAAGGATGTAATTAATATTAGCTAAGCAATAATTGGCTGACATTATTATTCGGAGTTGGAAAGTAAGCCAATACCAACAGGAAGTATGACTCTGAGTTTCAGTGGTAATCACGTAAATAAAAAACGATAATAAAACAAAAATAAGTAATCTTTTTACGATATTGAATAAAAATATAATTATAAATGCAATGGAGGTAACTAATATGAGCAAGATAGCAATTGAACATCCTAAAGTATTTATCTCTTATGCTTGGGGTTCAGAGGAATATCAAGCTAAAGTTTTATCATTAGCTACAGATTTAGTAAATGATGGAATTGATGTGCAATTTGATAAATGGTCATTAAAAGAGGGAAATGATACATATGCTTTTATGGAAAGGTGTGTTGCGGATACAAGTATTACTAATGTCTTAATTCTTCTGGATGAACAATATTCAATAAAAGCAAACTTACGGAGTGGGGGAGTAGGAACAGAAACACAAATTATTTCTGCTGAAATTTACAATAAAACTAAACAAGAAAAATTTATACCGATTATATTTGAACGTGGACAGAATGATGAGGTATATAAGCCTGTTTATCTTAATGGATTACTTCATTTTGATCTATCAATCAGTGAGCGATATGATGATGAATATCAAAGGTTGGTAAAGCGATTATATGGCATAGAAATTTATCAGAAGCCTGAATTGGGTAAAAAACCGTTATGGCTAGAATCAAAATCTACAGTAAGCACAAAAAAAAGAAGCGCTTACAGTGTGTTAAAAACCAACCTGCCTGAAAAAGCTAGAATTGAACAATTTATTTCATTTCTTACCCAGATAAAAGATAAGATAATTGATTATATGAGTGATAAAGACTTGAAAAGCTTATCTATGGAGGAATATATTTCAACATATGCAGGTACCAGACCAATACGGGATGAGTTCCTGCAGTTGATAAATTATGTTTCATTTGTTAAGGATGGTGAACAGTATATATCTAATATGTTAGAAAATACTCTGAATAATATAAAGATAGAGGATGGGTTATTAAAGGAAATTAAGTTGACACTAATACATGAATTATTTATTTATGTGATTGCTATTTTCTATAAGCATCAAAACTACGAAGGGTTGGCTTATATTTTTGGAAAGACATACTTTGCTAATGATTACTCTGGTAATGCCGGAAATTTTAACATTTTCTATTCTATCAACGAAAAATTGGATAATGCAGTAAGTAAGCGTGATGATAAAAAATATTATTCTGGAACGGCACAATTTTGGGTTGAAAACATTGCCACAGAAATTTGTTCTAAAGATGAATTTGTTTTTGCAGATTTATTATGTTATAATTATGCTGTTTTTGGGAAAGAATATAAGGACTATGGGTTTTGGTTTCCAATAACCTATCCTTATTGTGGGTATGATAAATCTATGATACGAACATTTGCGATTAGATTAAAATCGTTGGAGCATTTATCAAAGCTTTCGCAAATTTTTGGTTATAATGAAATAAGATCATTAACAACAAGAATCTCAGAGATAGAAGAAAGAATCAAGACAGGAGTATCAGAAAGATATAGATATAACACAGCTTTTGATAGTGCCCCTATGATTTGTGATTACATAAAATCAGTAGACTTAGGGACTTTAAAATAATTGTTACAGGATATTTTTTGATACAACATTATTATTTATAAGCTATTATTAAACTTTGATAAAGTAGAATATAGGGCTATTATTTTTAATACAAATAAAAGCACTGATTAAGTACATAGGAGCCTTAACAGGCTCTTTTAATTTGCTTAAAAGCAGAAATATCATTATAATAGTACATAGCTATAATATAAATTACAGTGGAGGATATAGGTATGGATAAAAATATAATGTGGTTAGCAAAGCGACTAAAAGATATTGCAGCAGACCTTTAGAAACTTACAGAGACAGAAAAAAGAGAGGTTGTTGAAAGACTTGACAGTATATCTTATAAAGCATCAAATAAGTTATATAATGTTTTAAATGAGTACATGAAATAAAACAAGTATATAATAGTCTATCTTAAGATAGACTTAAATTGTATATAAATACCATATACAAGTCTTAAGTTCATATCTAAGTTCGCATTCATATGTTTTATTATTCCATTCAGCTATACAACCGAATATATGTTGTTGGTTACCAGCAATCTTATTTGTAGTATGATATAGAATTTGAATATGACCATATGTTTTACCTTTAAATTCAAACCTAATAGGTTCAATATTACCTTCTTTATTACTCCAAGCTAAACAGTTAATCTTATCTAAATACACTTTCATGTTTTATCACCTGATATTATAATAACGCGAACATATATTGGTGTAAAGACAACGAAAAAAATGCAAAAAACGCAAAGTTAATAACAAGCCAATCATATAAAACGGCTGTTTAATGCCTTAAAAGTGCTAGATAATATAAAAACATTGATTAAAAACACATAATTCCGTTTACGTATCATACATGGACTTGAATAAATTTGGACTATTGTATTGTTATTTAAAGTGTAAATGATAGATAGTAGATTTTAAATATAAAAGATGATACTTATTAAAGATAAAGTTACAAAAAAATATTTATGTGATATAATTAAATAAATATTTATATAAGGAGGTGTCGTATGAATAAATTCACACGATTATTTGAGTTAAAAAGAATTTTAGAATCTAGTAGTAACAGAACGGAAGAGCAAAATGAATTGTTAGAAGAACTTACAGAGATTTTAAAGCCTTATCATGAGCAAAAAGATTTTGCACTTTCTATGGGTGGAAAAAGATGTCCTGCATGTGGACGAGCATTGTAATATGGAAAATAAGGAAAAAAATTATTTTATTGTAGCACAAAAAGAAGATGATAGTTTAGATATTGATGTTCAAGTAATAAATATAGCTGATGATATACCAGAAAAGTTACAAGAATTATATGATAAAATTGAAAAGACTAAAAATGTTATAGCATCATTAACTTATTCAAAAGATGAAGATAAAAAGAAATACATAGGTAAACTTTTGACGATAGCACAAGTAGGTCTTGTGGCTCAACAGCCTGAAATGGCTGAATTAGCTATAGAAAGGCTCAAAGATGAAATAACAATTAAAGAAGGCGGATTAATTAAAAATCAATATATGAGAACTTTAGGTATACACGCGTTGATATTATTAGTATTAGCTGTTTTTATTGGTATAGTTATAAAAGGTATTAATGAATATGCATTTGGCTGGGCTGGAGCAATGGCTGGTGTGTGGTTATCATTTGGTATAAGAAAAGTAACCTTTAATTTTAATAACTTGCATATTGTTGAGGATGATAGATTATCAACAATTACAAAATTATTATTTATGGGATTAATAACTATATTTGTTATTTTATTGCTAAAGAGTAGAATCATAATTATTGAATTAGGAAATATTAATACATCAACAATAGACACAAATATTGAAGGTGCATTATTAATAGGTTTTATTTGTGGCTTACTTGAAAATAATCTAGCTCAAAATATTTATAGCAAAGCGAAAGATATTATGAAATTGTAAAAAATTTAAAGTTGGTATTAATTAATCGTAAAATTAATGTTTAGTGAAGATAAAATCAGGAATTAAATGTTAGTTGACAAATATAAATCATTATTAGAGAAATAAAAGAGATAATTTCAAATGATATTTTTGTAATAGAGTTTTCTTAGAGATAAAACTCTATTTTTTTGTCGTGGTAATGTCGTGAAGGTAACTAGTAAAATATAACTGGAGAAGTAAACTCAACTTCTTATAGATAAATTACTAGAACTAGACAGGAGGTGATGACAATGAGAAGTTTTGTAAGTTGGATGGGTGGTAAAAATAGCTTAAAAAAAGAAATAGTAAAAAGGTTTCCTACAACAGAGTTCAATAGATATATAGAAGTTTTTGGGGGTGCTGGGTGGGTACTATTTCATTCGGATAGACATGCAGAAACAGAGATATATAATGATTTTAACAGTAATCTTGTAAATTTATTTAAGTGTGTAAAATATCATTGTCCAGAAGTAGAAAGGGAACTAAAGTTCTTCTTGAATTCAAGAGAATTATTTAATGAATTTAAAGATAGTTATAATACTGCAGGTATGACTGATATACAAAGAGCAGCACGTTTTTTTATGGTTATTAAGACTAGTTATGGTTCTAAATTGCATAGTTATGGATGTGTTAAGAAAGATATACCAACAGTGGTTAAATATTTTGAAATAGTACAAGAAAGACTATCTAAGGTGGTTATAGAAAATAGAGATTTTGAACATTTAATAAAAACATATAATAAGCCTAAGTCATTTTTCTATCTTGATCCACCTTATTATGGAACAGAGAAATATTATCAGGTACAATTTTCAAAAGAGGATCATGTAAGGCTTAAAAAAGCTTTAGATCAGATTAAAGGTAAGTTTTTATTATCTTATAATGATTGTGAGTATATAAGGAAGTTATATAAAGATTACAATATTGAAGAAGTTAAAAGACCTCATAATTTACATACGAAGTATAAAGATAAAGAGCAGGAATATAAAGAATTAATAATAACTAATTATTGAGTTTAAACCTTGAGTAGTAGTTAATTGCTTTAAATTAATATATCTGATATTATTAACTAAATGGAGGAACACATATGGATACATTTGTAATCATTATGATATGCTTAATAAATATACCTATACTATATTTATTAACAAAGAAGTACTTTGGTAGCTTTGCAGATTTAAGTTATTACATTAACAATATCAGATATAATCCTGAAATTAAAGCTAGGTTAATAGGATTTATAGGAATAATATTTTTAATTGTATTTTTCGAAGTTTTAATTGCTTTTAGGTTATTACATTCATAACTAAAATAAGATTTAGAACAGATACAGAATCTATTTTCTTAATTGAAGATAGGTCTTTTTCTATATAAAAAGTAATTATGACATGGTAATGTCTACATATATAAATTTATAATTATATTGACATAATTAATACTATATGTTGTAGAAGTTAATGTTTTAAGCTACTACATATTGTTTGGTAAATGGTTTTTATATATAACTTTTTTAAAATTAATTAATAATTTAATAATTATATGTATTAAAAAATTTTGTAGAAGTATAGACTGATTCCCGATAACATGATATAATACCATTAAATAAGTGGGGGTTACCAATGGTAACCATAGGTCCCTGATGTATAAAAATCTCCTTTATTGGTTAGCATCTTTTTACAACTAGTACATATATTTTATAGAGGTGATTTTGTATGGGTAAAATAATTAATTTAAACCGAAGGAAGGGAGTGCGTAATATGGAATGTGTAGCTCCTTCAAAACAATATGGTGAATATAGCCATGATACTTTAATTCAATTAGCAAAAGTTATTTTATATTTTGCAAGATATTCATCCCAAAATATGTATAAGACAAAATTGAATAAGTTATTATTTTATGCTCAATTTCTATATTATAAAATTTATAGGTACAGATTAATTGATACAGAATTTATAAAAGATTATTATGGTCCTGTATTAAATGATTTAGATGATAAACTAGATATTTTAAAAAAGGCAAATTTAATTGAACTACGAAAAGATCCTTTTGGAGAAGTTGTATTACCAGTAATCTTATTAAAAGAAAATGCTTATTCAAAGAAAGAATTAGAAGTATTAGAGATTGTTAGAAAGCAATTCGATAATTATTCATCAAGAAAAATTTCTCAATATTCTCATGAAGAGAGTCTCTGGCTGGAAACAGATTTAAAAGAAATCATAGAAATTGAACGAGCTAATGAATTGAGGGATTTTGTATGAATTTCACTTTGAAAGCTTTTGCAGTAGTATCATGCCTGATAGGTACATTATTACTATACTTCTTAAGTATTAAGGCTAGTTGGATGAAACAGAGAAAAAATAAATTGATAGTAAATGATGATGATTATAATAATATAACTATATTGAGCAAATGCAAATTTACGAAAAAGTATTTTGTTATTGAATGTATAGTTATATTATTGTTTTCATTTTTTTTGTCATTAATTATCACAATATTTTATGTTTGGCAAGTATACAAGGTAAATGACTTTGATGTTGATAGTGTAGCACAAGGAATTTTATGGTTTGTCGGAATATATATTGTCTTAATTTGTATTGATGAAGAACAAGAAAACATAGATAAATTAGAAAACAAATCCTTGAAGAATATCATAAAGGTAGTAATGAAAATAAAAACCTTTTTGATAAAGGGGCTGGTATCAAAGGAAACAAAAAAGTATAAAGAATTTATCAAATTAAAAATAAAGACTTGTATTAATAACAATAGTGATTTCATTGCTATATTAATTATATGTATTGATGAAAATGCATTCGGAAAGAAAACTTTAAGAGACGAATTTAGAGATGAATTAAAAGATCTTAATGCTGAACTAGTAGATGAATACAATAATAAGAAGTTTACGCTAGAAGAAAGTTTAGTAGATTTTTTCACTAAAGATTTAATCAGATATAACTTTAGCTATCTTGAAATATTGGAGTTTATTGATAATGTTGAGAAACGGATAGGATTATATAATAAACATGAAATTAATAGTAAACTAGATAGATTAAAACCATACAACAAGCCACTGCCGAAGTTAAAAGAACAAGATATTGAAGATATTGGGAAGTTGGTAAATGATGTATTTCAAGCATTTGATAGTGTAATAGGCGAACGTATCAACTAAAGTTATATATTGGATTGATATATTAATTACAAATAATTAAGATTACTTGAATATAATAAGACTAATATTAGTACATATGAGATTGATATATAATTATTTATATATACATTCTGGTTTAGAGATATTAGCCATAGGCGTTAACATTATAGTTGTATGAAAGTTTAAAAGCAAAGAATAAAATATTTACTTAATAATATGTTTATAAAAAACTATCAAAGAACCTTTGTTTTATAAATAGTGGTACTTACTATAAAGAGAAAGCTGGTGACAATAATGGGACCATATATTTCAGATGATAAGTTATTACATTGCACATGTGGAAGTACAAATTTAGTAGCAGCTAGGGCAAAAGTAGGGGTGCAATTTAGCATTTTATGTAAGGACTGTACTGAGAAAAAGCAGAAAAACCAACATGTATGTGGATTCGGTTTAGTCGAAGAATTAGTTGAAAGAGATTTTAATTTATCTGGTGATGATGAGAAAGTTAAAGAAATAACATTAAACATATTTAAGGAGCAGTTAGGACTAGAAGTTGATTGTGATAAAGTCAAGTTGTCAAATATAAACAAAGAATATTAGAAGTAAGTCAAATAGTGATTAGTAAGTGCCACTATTTATAGCATAAAGTACTAGGTTTAGCTTTTAAATCTTTATATAACGGAATTTTTCCATATGGGGAGAAATAGAATTGCACGCAGTTAACACGTAAATTTTGCTATTTCTATAAATCTGAATCCTTTTTTTAAACATCGCTCAATAAAATTACGCTCTTCAAGATTAAGGTTTTCTGGTTGCCACTAGAGATATTATCTTGCATAAAAACTCTTTTCTAGTACAGGCAGGCAACCATACTTACATTATACTAGAAATGAGTGCAAGAGTTATTGTCATTTTCTTAATTTGGAACTAGACAATTAGTTTTTCATTTAACTTTTATATTTTGTATTTATCTCTTGATACGAACATGTGTTTGGGTGTATAATGAATTAAATGCACTTGGTAACACACAGATAGGGACAGGAGTGGATTTCGGAATGGAAGAGTTAAGAGCGTTAAAAGAAGAGTATAACCAGATTCTTAGTGATATAAGGATAAGACCTAATCATATTTACATGTATGATTTAGAAGCAATAAACAAAGAATTATATACAAAGACGGTACAATATATTACTGGTTGTACAACAATAGAAGTATTTGAGTTACTTCCAGAAAAAGTTTTGAAGCAAATACATATGTATTTAAAAGGTATAATATATTGGTATAAAAATAAATAGTCCCTTTACTAATGGGACTATTTATTTTATATATACCAATTATGCATAATAACAACTTAAGTTGTGCGAAATTGATAACATAGTCCTCTTTGCCTTCATTGAAAACGTATATAGATGCCTCTGGTCCCATGAAAGCTATGTCTGCGTTATTAGATATTAGAGCTGTCATTGATTTATCTGCGCCCCATCCAGAGGAGTAGTTAGCTCAAAGTTTTTTGGGATTATATTAACTATTATTAGAGGTGAATTAATATAGATTAAGGGCTGCCTATTATTAGACAGCCCTTAGAATGTAATTACATTAGTAGAAATTATTCTACTTTGAATTTATCAGTTTTATCTTTTAAAGTATAAGCAACGGTTTTTTGCTCTTCAATACTAGCCCCAATCTCTTCAAAGGAGCTTGCTTGTTCTTCAATGACGCTGTTGATTTGTTGAACGGAGCTGGCATCCTCTTGGATTGATGATGACATCTGATCCATTGCTTTTGTCATTTCTTCAGCCACCAAGGTTTGCTGATTAGATGAATCTGATATCATTTCAATCTTATCATTTATGTTTTTGATTGAGTTCAATATATTCTTAAAATGGTCATGAATGACATTAGATTTATCAACACTGACTTCAACTAATTCTTGTCCTTGAGAGATAGCTGAACTAGCATTATCAGCCTTTATTTGTATTTCACCTATCAAGTTACTAATGCTTAATGCTGACTCTTTGCTTTCTTCTGCCAGGTTTCTAACTTCATCAGCAACTACTGCGAATCCTTTACCATGCTCACCAGCTCTTGCTGCTTCTATAGCTGCATTTAATGCAAGTAGGTTAGTCTGTTCGGAAATGTTTGTAATTATAGTTACTATTTCACCTATTTTATCAGATGATGCTTTTAAGTTAACAATAGCTTCGTATACTTGATCTGTTGATGTTTTCACTTTATTGTTGGCATTAACTACTTGTTGAATATTATCAGCACCTTGATTAGCATATTCTAGAGCTGAATTACTGTCTTCAAAAGCACTTTTGACTTCTATTGAAACCATATCAGCAGTACTTGCTAATTCTTGAATGCTTGCTGTTGCTTCTTCGATTACACTAGCATTATTCTGAGAACTATCAGATACACTAGCTATACCGTTAGCAATCTCTTCCATACCTTGGTTGGAATGTTCCATCCCTAATGAAATTTCATTAGATGATACTGCTAGATTATCCGCATTAAGTTTTACTTGTGATATAAGATTATGTATATTGTCAACAAATAGATTGAAGTATTTTGCTAATTCGCCTAATTCATCCTTGGTAGATATATTAAGTCTCTTGGTCAAATCTCCTTCACCTTCAGATATATCTTTTAACATGTTTATAGATTTTTTAATAGGCTTTCTGATTCCTCTTGATATAAGGATACCTAGAATTATTGCTACTACTACTCCAAAAATAATTGTTCCAAGTACTATTAACTTAGCTGCAGCGTATGTTTCTATACCTTTATCATTAGCTTTATCAGCCTCGTTCATATTAAGTACAATGATCTCATCAAGCATACTATCAACTTTTAAGAATAATTCTCTGTTGTTTAATGAGACTTGTCTTGAACGTTTGTCAATGTCTACTATTTTATCATCAGTAGCTGATAATCCTGATGCTATAAGCTTATCTTTTTGTTTGGATAAGTCTATTATTTGTTGATTTAGTTCTTTCCATTTATTCCATTCTGTTGTAAGTTTTTCCCAATTGACAGCTTCTTCTTCTGTCTGTGGGAGCGCTGAGTATACTTCCCATGCTTGATCAGCTCTGTCATAAGCACTTTGAATATAAGCATATTGATCATTTCTGAATTTAGTGTTGGATAAGTCATTATTAATTAATGCACGTTCTCCTGCGATGATTGCTGTGTGGGCTTCATTGATGACTAATATGGATTCTACACTTGGAAGACGTACGTCAGCAATCTCATATTGATCATCCATTATAAGATCCATTGCACGATAACCAACAAATCCTACAACACCCGTAATTAAAGAAACTAATAGGAATCCTGTTAAAATTTTTGTTGCGATTTTCAAATTCTTGAACCAATGCATGTTACTACCTCCGTTAAAAAAATGCTAGTTATATAGATAAGATGCATTATATCATTTTATGTTATATTTTGTCAAAATTATCCAAACGTATTTATGTAAAAATCTATATTATAGATTCTATTTGTATAATAACTTTTTCAATAGAATTAATAGGACATATTATAGAAGGCATATTAATAGATATATGTTAATATGGGAGAAATTCAAGTGGAAAACGATAATATAACTAAGATAAAATATGTTAATGGTATTAAGGTTATATGTAATTACAAGGGGGAAGACAAGGAAAAAGAACAAGTTGAGGATAGAGTCTTCAATATATTAGTTGATATAGGCTGGAATGATTAGAGAAAACAATTCAATATATGTATGCAGGGGGTGTTACTTATGTATCATAACATAAAGGGATTAAGAACTATAGCATTGTATAGGGTTAGTACAGATAAACAGGATGAAGCTATGCAGAAAAAAAGCTGTAGGGATTTTTGTGAAACCAATGAACTAAAAATAATAGATGAGTACACTGAAATTGATGTTTCGGGGTTCAAAACTCCTCTAAAAGATAGATATGAGTTGATTAAGATTCTTATGCGGGCTGAAAAAAAAGAATTTGATATATTATTAATTTATAATAATGATAGATTGACAAGACGTTCAGACGAAGCACCTCACATTCTACAGGTTCTGTCTAATAATGAAATAAGAGTGTTTGAAACGTCTACAGATGCTGAAATCAAAACGGATTCCCACATGGACAAGTTAATCAATTTTTTTAATAGCTGGACTGCTGAATTTGAAAGTATCAAGACTTCTATGAGAGTCAAATCCTCTTTTGCAGATAAAAATGAAGAAGGCAACTTTTTAGGAGGTCTTCCATTTGGATATAGATTAATTAATACTAATTATAAAAATAAAAAAGGCAAGTATATAAATAAGATGATTATTGATGAGAATGAAGCAAATATAGTAAGAAAGATATTTGATTTATACATTAATAAAAATATGGGTACAGTAAGAATAGCTAACTACTTAAATGAAAACAATTACTTAACTAGAAAAAAGAAAGAGGCATTAGACCATAATATTGATATAAAGGAAAATCAGTGTCTATGGCGAGCTTCAACCATAACAAGAATATTGAGAAATCCAGTATATATAGGTCAAAAAGCATATAATAAAACTAAATCAACCAGAGATGAGATAGTCAAGAACAAAAGAGAAGAATATAAGTTGCAACCATATAACGAAGAGCTTAAGATAATCAGTAACGAAGATTTTTATCAAGCAGAATTATTGTTGGAAAAACGTAAAAAAAGAAAAAATGTTCAGGTAAGTACGGCAACAATAAGTGATAACGCACTTTGTAGTGGACTGATCTACTGTAGATGCGGAGCTAAGCTTAAAACAGGTTATTCTATAAGCAAGTATCACAGAAAGAAAGACAATAAGGATATACAGCTGAAAGTATATTATTATTATTGTCCTAATTCTAAAGTTAACAAAGTTAAGCATAAGGAGATTACAAATAAGAATATATACAGCGTACTAAGATATGATTCTATCATTGATAAAATAATACTATATGAATTAAGGACTTTTAATGATAGAAGATATAAACAAGTCTTTGATGAAAAGATAAGTAGCAATATTCATACAAAACAAAATGAACTCAATAACTTGATAAAATTAAGAGAAAAGCTTGAAAAACTAATCATAAAATATGAGATAGCTATAGATGAATGTTTTGTTAACGGTGAAAAAGATAAAGTTGATATATATATTAATAATATCAATCGTAACAAGGCTAAACTTACAAAAATAGATGCGGAGATACAGAAATTATCGAATCATAATCTTAATGCTAACATAAAAATAAAAACAATAAGTACTAAAAATCAGGACTTTAGTAGTTTAGAAGATAGATACAGCAATGCTTCCCTAAATGAGAAGAAAGCAATTCTAAGTAAAATCATTAAGAAGATTATTATTAGTGAAGATGAGATAATCATAGATTTTATGTACTGATGTACTCATTTCCCCATCCTGTAGTTAGTTCAATATCAAGCCCTTCATCTTCAAAGAAACCTTTTTCAATGGCTACATATTGAGGAGCATAGAATATTGAATGTACAACTTCGTTAAGTCTTACAGTTGTAAGATTACTTTTGTTATTACATCCACTGAGCATTGCAGATAATGCAACAATTATAAGTACTACTAAGCTAACCAATTTTCTTCTCACTAATAAACCTCCTTATTTTGTGATATAAACAACTGCTGGTTGGTTGCTTACTTTGGTATTAAATATACTATGCAAATTAGATTGTACCTGTTACATTTATTACCTATAGTAATAATCTTAAAATGATAATAGAATATTATAATTATTTTGGTAGATTTTTTCCTTTAAATATAACTGTTTATATGGTAAAATATGTTGAGTTTTGACGTAATAATTAAAAGGTGATTAATGATGAATAATTTTAAAGAGATTATTAAATATTACTTGGTATTTTTTAAGATAGGGTTATTTACTATCGGTGGAGGTTATGCAATGCTTCCTATAGTGGAAAAAGAGTTAGTAGAGAAATACAAATGGTCCACTGAAGAAGAAGTTCTTGATAGTTATGCATTAGCACAATCCATTCCAGGAGTAATAGCTGTAAATACTTCTGCATTACTTGGTATAAAAGGAAAAGGAGTCTGGGGTGCTGTAGCTGCATCTCTCGGAGTCATATCTCCTTCTATTATTATAATAGTCATTATATCAATATTTTTTAACAGGTTCAGAGAGATTACAGCAGTAGCAAATGCTTTTAAGGGAATAAGGATTGCAGTCTTAGCGTTATTGATACTATCAGTCTACAAAATGGTCAGAAAATCTGTTAAAGATATTTGGGGAGTAGTACTTCTTACGGCATCTTTTGTTTGTGTCTTGATTTTTAATATATCACCAATATATGTAATTGTAGGAGCTGCAATTATAAGTATATTCATTTACTATAGAAAGGAAAAAGATAATGATCCTAGCTAGGTTATTCTATGAGTTTTTTAAAATCGGTCTATTTACTTATGGTGGCGGTTTGGCTATGCTGCCTTTACTTCAAGAAAAAGCGACTGCCTATGGTTGGCTGACTAAAGAACAGTTTACTGATATGATAGCCATATCCCAATCAACACCGGGAGCTATTGCAATCAATATGGCTACTTTTGTAGGTTATGATCAGGCAGGGTTTTTAGGGTCACTAATATCGTCTATAGGAGTTATACTACCTGGATTTATAATTATAATTATTGTAGCAAAGTTTTTGAAGCATTTTAATGAGAAACCTGTTGTCAAGGCGATTTTTGTAGGGCTTAGAGCGACTGTTATAGGTCTGATACTTACTGCTGTTATTAATGTAGCTTTGGTTTCAGTTGTTAACATTGATTTATACAATGAAACTAAGATTATAGGCAATTTATTTGATGTGAAATCAATAATTCTATTTGCAGTTACTATGTTTGCAGTGATAAAATACAAGAAGCATCCTATTTATTATATTATTTCAGCAGGGATTATAGGGATTATTATATGGTAATAAGTGAAAGGATCTGATCTAATGGATTATATACTAGATGTTCACACTCATACAATAGTTAGTGGACATGCATACAGTACTATGCAAGAAGTGATTGAACAAGCTGCTAAGAAAGGTCTAGAGTTGGTAGCTATTACTGACCATGCACCTGCTATGCCAGGTTCAGCACATATGTTTTATTTTAGTAATCTAGGAGTGTTACCACAATATATTTATGGTGTAGAAGTGCTAAAAGGTATAGAAGCTAACATAATAAATTATAATGGAGATATTGATGTTAGTGAAGTAATACTTAAGCAATTGGATATAGTAATTGCGAGTCTACATCCACCATGTATTGATTTTGGTGACATAGAAGAGAATACAAATGCAATAATAGGAGCCATGAAGAATCCTTATGTCAATATAATCGGACATCCAGATGATGCAAGATATCCTCTTGATTACGATAAAATTGTGAAAGCGGCAAAAGAGCATAATGTACTCTTAGAGGTAAACAACAGTTCCATGAATCCTAACGGGTTCAGAAAAGGTGCTGACAAGATAAAGATCATGCTTGAAAAATGCATGAAAGAAAATGTTTCTGTAGTTATTAATAGCGATGCCCATGTATCATTCGATGTTGGAAAATTCGATAGCGCAATTAAGCTAATTGAAGAAATCAATTTCCCGAAAGAACTGATAGTTAATACTTCTAAGGAAAAATTAAAAAGATTTTTGAAAGGATAAATTATTACTTTACTTTAATATTTTATCGTGGTAAAATTTGATTAAGGAGTCGGGCATAATAGTAAATGGGAAAAACCATTTGGTTTTATTATTATACCTTAAGAAAGGGAGAGGGATATAAATGAGCAAGAATATTAAATCGAATGAGTTGGATAAGCTTTTTGAGGCTATATTGAACTTGAAAAACCCTGAAGAGTGTTATTTATTTTTCGAAGATATCTGTACAGTTAATGAATTACAGTCACTTGCCCAGAGATTACAAGTAGCTAAGATGTTGAGGGAGCAACATACATACTTAGAGATTGCAGAAAAAACTGGGGCATCTACTGCAACTATAAGTAGGGTAAACAGGTCATTGAATTATGGCAATGACGGTTATGATATGGTATTTTCACGAATGAAAAGCTAACGTTAAAACGTTAGCTTATTTTATTTCCCTTTATTCTCTTTTGGATCAGAACTTTGTTTGAAATATCTGTCTATCAATTTTTCTGCCAAGTGTTTCTGGGCTGTTGCTTGTAAAGTCAATAGATATATGATATTAAACAGCTCCAACATATCTTTGTCTTTACCTTCTATATCAGAATCTTTAAATGTATTAACTGCTACTTCAATTGTATTTTCTATATGCTGCTTAAATAATTTAAACTCATCTTTTTGGACATTCAATAATTTATCATAAAATTCTTCCAAAGAAAAATCTGAATTGTTTTCTAACATATCTTTTATAGGTGATAAAAGTTTTTGAATATCAGTTATGGAAAGCACATGTTTAGAATAATAAATGAATATTAGCATAATCATATGATCAGGCGAATATTTTTTCTTTATTGGTGGTGGCAGTATATGGTTTTTACTATAGTTGTTAATCATTGTCTTAGTTAATATTTTATCTTCATCCCTACGTTTTAGGGAGCCTAGATTATCATCCATAAAAGTAGTTACTTGATCCATATACAGGCTTATATTAGGTATGTCCTTTGAATAAACATGATCCATGTTCTCCAGTTGGTTTAATAATTTTTTCATATACGTTAAATAATTCATTAATTTATCACCTCATTATATGATGAGTAGCACTTAAAAAAGATAACTAATCAATAATAAAAATGTCTATATATTGTATTTTATGCATTATATTTATTATATAGTATATAAAACTACTTAGCAAGAAGTTTGTTAAATTAAGTGTATTATATTGAGACTATTAGTTTTTAGAATATAGAGTGCCTATAATAAGAAATATTTTATTATTCATTAATATTCTAATAATAATAGATTATTAATTTTAATGTAACTGATTTGTAGCATATTTATAGTAAAATGGTATAAATGTTAAAATAGGGGAGAGAAGTTGGATGATAAAGTTATATAGGACAATATTATTTGTAATAGTTTTGTTAATGTTATCAGGATGTGATAATGTTAATGAAGTTACTAAGGATACATCAATTGAATCTTCTGTGTGTAAAGATGAAAAAAATATCACAGATACAGCAAAATTTAATGAGAGCTTCTTTGATGATAGGGCTTATGAGGACTGGATTTTATATGATGGAGAAATATATGACCCTAAACATGATTGTGGTACTGGATTAATAGGATATGACACAAGAAGTCATATAAAACATTTATTAATAGAAGATATACATTGTACAGGAATAATTACTTTACCAAATGGTATCTACTTTATGACAGAAAAAGGTATTTGGGAAATACAAAAAGACAAAATTGAATTAATAATAAGCCATACCACAGGAGGATATAGTATCAATAATGGATACATATTGAATAAAGATGATGGACAAACATATTATGATTTGCCATCTAAAGAAGAGTTTACTATAAATACAGAAAATAATATAATATCAGGATATGTTGATGAGGATAATTTGTATTATACAACTGAAAAAGAGCTTAGGGTATATAATCTCAAAACTCGAAAAGATAAATTGATCAATACAGGCATATATACAATTATTGGTATGGAGAAGGAAAATATATACCTTATCAATAATGAAAAGTTAACGGTTGTAGATGTTGAAAATGGTATGAATAGTACATATGAAATCGAAGAGGGACCATATGATGATTATCATATTCGTGAGGGTAAACTATATGCTATGCGTTTTGTAGATGACACAGAAGAGAATGATAATGGTAAGATAATCAAATACGATATTGATGAAGGGAAAATATCTTATAGAACAAATATACATAGAATGACTAATGGGTTTTACAACTATGATAATATATACATCATGACACCTGATATTAAAACTATAGAATATGATATTTTAAATATGATAGATGTTAAGAAAGCTAAGAGACCTAGTAAAAATGACTTTTTCTTTATTTATAATAAATTCATTAACGATTATACATTACAAAAGTATCTAATAGTACATGATGGCTATACAGATAAAGTAGGCAAAAGTTTTTTAACAATGGATATGAATATTTATATAAGAAACAAAGAACTCCTTTTTCTGAATCATAATAATAAACTAATGGGGATAAATGAACAGAAGTCTATACTAAAGAGTATTGACGAGGCTGTTTATGATTACGATTATGATAATAAAACAATCGTGTATACAGATAAAACAAATAGAAGTATTCATATAATAGATAGAGCAACAGGCAAAAAAGAAAAAATTGTGGATGATGCTTGTTATAACATTAAACTTAGAGATAATAGAGTTTTTTATTGTAAGGAAAAAGATGATTTCAATCTTTATTGTTATGATAACGGGAAGAATAATATAGTCTATAATGCAGCTAATTTTGAGTATGATGTCTTAGGGGATTATCTCTATATTATTGATGTGGATATAGTAGGTGAACATTTAGTTAAAAAGAATTTATACAATGATGAGTGTACAACAATAGAAGAGAATGTATGTCATGTAAAAAGAATTGATTCTAAAATATATTATGTCACTAATAAAAAGGGTATCAGCGGAACAGATGGTAAAACTAAAATCAATGTATTATATTGTCTTGAGAATGGTGTAGATAAAAAATTCATTAAGATAATACCTATGGGTTGTATAGATAAATACTTCACATACAAAGATTATCAATATTTTTATAATAAATATGACATGAACGTAATGGAAATTGGTAATACAACAAGTGAAATGGTAGATAAAGAGGATATTATATATGAAGATGATAATACTATAGTGTTTAAAATGTTAATTAGTGGTATAGAATACTGGAATGAATCTATTGTCGTTTTATATAATAAAAAGAAAGATGATATAGAAGTTGTAATAAGAGATATAGAACCAGAAGTATGGCAACAAGATCTTTTTCAATTAAAATTGATAGATGAATGGATTTATTTCTATGACCAAAGATATGGTGGAGATGAAGAAAGTAGAATAATTGGTATAAGTCGTATTAATGTAGATACTTATGAGATACAAAAGATTGCACCAGTGCAAGGCAATAGAATTGATTATATTGCAAATGATAATTATGTAGTGATTCACGATAGATTTGATAGAAATGGAGATAATAATGAATATATAAAAATCTATAGTATGGTAAATAAGAAAGGAATTAAAATAGCAGAATTAGATGACGGAATCGTTAATGCATATGAAGGTAAAAAGAGTTTGGGTTGTATACGTGACAAGTATTTATATTATACAAATGGAGATTATAATTTAGTCAAAGTTAATCTTGAGAATATTAAAGAAAGAAGTACTATTGTTGAAGATATCGATAAAATATTAGGTGATATTTACTTAGGCAATAATAATATATTCTACATTGATGCTGATGGATATATCAGTATGTATAATGGAAGCAAACCAAAGAAGATATCTAAGCTGAAAGTTAGAAGTGGTATTTTCCATTGGAATGATTTTCAAGGTACAGTAGACCCTGGTCTTCCAGGATATAGCTATAAAAAATACAATCAATGTCTATACCAGCATAATTTTATATATTATGTAAGTGAAAACGATCATTTGATGACAATTAATCTAGAAGATTTATTTAATGAAAAGTTAGCAAATGACTGTAAATATGTACTAGAAGATACTGGAGTCAAGAATAATTCTTTATACTATGTAGGGAATAATAAAAAGCTATATGAATTAGATGTTATATCTAAAGAAAGAGACAGTATTGAAGAAATCTATAAAGACGAAATATATTATTATAGAAATTCATTAATATTTATTACTAAATATCAAAATAAAATTATACGACGTAACTTTAAGACAAGATACTTGGAATCATTGGGCAATGTTTATCTCCTTGAGAAAATAAAATATATCAAGGATAATGTAGTTTTTTATGAAGATACGAATGGGGATGCTGATATATTGCTTATGGATACTTTCAAATAGTCCTATTTTGCTCTAGCGAATTTATGTTCGATATGATATTATATTATGTATATGAAAAACTTTACTATAGGTGGTAATAGATATGGATAAAAGATATGACTCTTTGAATAAGGAACAGAAAAAAGCGGTATTACATACAGAGGGCCCCTTGCTTATATTAGCTGGAGCAGGATCAGGAAAAACAAGAGTATTGACACATAGAATAGCTTATCTCATAGAAGAGAAGAAAGTAGCTCCTTGGAATATTCTTGCAATCACTTTTACCAACAAAGCAGCTAAAGAGATGAGAGAAAGAGTAGACAACCTTGTAGGCTCTGGAAGTGAGGATATATGGGTAAGTACGTTCCACTCCACATGTGTTAAGATACTAAGACGTCATATTGATAAAATAGGATATGACAGATATTTTACTATATATGATACTGATGACCAGAAAAAATTAATCCGTGATTGCATGAAACAGCTCAATGTTGACCCTAAGCAGTTCAAAGAAAATAGTATTCTGAGCAGTATAAGTTCTGCAAAAGATAAATTGCTTACTCCTAAAAAGTTTGAAAAACAAGCTTATGAATACAGGGATCAAGTAGTATCAAAAGTATATACAATGTATCAGGATAGGCTTAAGAAGAACAATGCACTTGATTTTGATGACCTGTTAGTAAAGACGGTTGAAGTCTTCAGGCTTTGCCCAGATGTACTATCCTATTATCAGGATAAGTTTAAATACATAATGGTGGATGAATATCAAGATACCAACCATGTGCAATATATTTTTGTAGGTCTACTGGCAAGCAGATACAAAAATCTATGTGTTGTTGGTGACGATGACCAGTCTATCTACAGATTCCGTGGTGCTGATATTAGTAATATACTTGATTTTGAAAAAGATTTTAGAAACGCTGAAGTCATAAAACTTGAGCAGAACTATCGTTCTTCAAAAAATATTCTAGAAGCTGCTAATCAAGTAATCAGTAATAACTATGGCAGAAAAAATAAGACCCTCTATACAGATAATGAATCAGGAGATTTGATTAATTATAGATGCCTTCAGAATGAACAAGCTGAGGTAGAGTTCATGGCTGGTGAGATAATAAAAGGTATTGAATCAGAAGGCAGAGATTTCAAGGATTACGCAATCCTATATAGAACCAATGCTCAATCACGTGTTATTGAGGAAAGATTCATACTTAACAATATACCTTATAAAATCGTGGGTGGTACATCTTTCTATCAAAGAAAAGAAATAAAAGATATCTTAGCATATCTTAAAACTATAAATAACAGTACAGATGATATAGCTGTAAAAAGAATAATAAATGTTCCAAGAAGAGGAATTGGAACAACAACAATTAATAAAGTAGAAAATTATGCATATAATAATGATGTGAATTTCTTCGACGCACTTTGTGAAGTGAGTCAGATACCAAATATGACACGTTCATCTAAGAAAGTGGAAGCATTTACCCATTTTATTAAAGTATTAAGAGTTGAGATGGCAACCATGAGTCTAGTTGATTTAACCAATGAAGTCATTGAGAGGACAGGTTATGTCAAAGAGCTTGAAGCGGAAGGTACTGATGAAGCACATGGAAGAATTGACAATATTGGAGAATTGATTTCCAAGTTAACTGAATATGAGAATAACGAAGAGGAACCAACCTTAAATGGTTTCTTGGAGGAAGTAGCCCTTATAGCTGATATAGATAACTATAATGAAGAGACAAATGTTGTTGTTCTTATGACTATGCATAGCGCTAAAGGCTTAGAATTCCCTTGCGTTTTCATTTCTGGTATGGAAGACGGTTTGTTCCCTAGCTATATGAGCATATCTTCAGGACAACAAGAGGATATTGAAGAAGAAAGAAGATTATGCTATGTAGGTATTACAAGAGCTAAACAGAAACTATATCTCTTAGGTGCTAATTCTAGAATGATTAGAGGTATGACTCAATATAATCAAGTATCAAGATTCATTAGAGAGATTAACAATGAGCTATTTGATCTAGAATACACAAAACCAATACAGGATATGCCTAATGAGAAAACCAGTTTTAGAAAAAATGCTCATAGTTTCTTGAAGTCCAATCCATACGTGGTTAAAAAGAACGCAAATAAGATGCCAGCTCCTGGAAACTTTACCCTTAACTATGAAGTAGGGGATTTAGTCAAACATATGAAATTTGGTATAGGTGAGGTACTTGCTATACAACCAGGAGGAGCAGACTACGAAGTTACAGTTAATTTTCCAAGTGCTGGTGTAAAAAAACTCATGGCTAGACTAGCAAATCTTAAAAAAGCTTAAAATATTAAGAGTTTAATAAAATTTTAATGAAAATAAGAATAAAATTGGTTTAAAAATGCAAAGAATAATGGTATAATTATACAAAATATTCAAAAGAAGGGTTGGTGTAAGTATGATTGAGAAATTTAACAAAGAAGAGTTCCTTAATATGATGCAGGTAAACGACTTGCTAAAGAAGTTTAAAGGTAATGATAAGGAAGACAAGGAACATAAAAGCAAGACATGGGTTTGGGTGGCACTTGGTGTAGTTACAGTTGCCGCAGGAGCTTTTGCATTATACAAGTTGCTAGCCCCAAATGAATTCGAAGATTTTGAAGACGAAGAGGATTTCGAGGAATTTGAGGAATTCGAAGATGAAGATTTTGAAGATATGGATTATGAAGAAAGTGACAATTACAGCTCAGACGAAACAGTAGATGAGTCACAATCTGAAGAATAGTAAGAATTACAGCGGAGAAAGTATTCTCCGCTATTTTTAAGCAATAAAGAGTTAACGGTATATTAAATACTGTAATTATTATTATAATGGTACTATTGAGGAGACTTATATGAAGAAGAAAGATATTATTGAAGGTATTGTTGAGAAAGTTGAATTTCCTAATAAGGGAATTATAAATATAGATTCAGAGAAAGTTATTGTCAAGAATGTAATACTAGGACAGAAAATAAAAGCTGTAGTAACTAAGAAAAGAAAGAACAAAATAGTTGCTAGAGCATTAGATATATTAGAAAAATCACCTATGGAAGGTGAAGCTCCATGTAAAGTATTCGGCAAATGTGGAGGCTGTTTATATCAGTCTTTACCATATGAAGAGCAATTGAAGTTAAAGGAATCACAGGTTCTAGAGTTATTAGATACATTAGGTACCCATTATGAATATGAAGGTATAACTAAGAGTCCTATGGAGTTTAATTACCGTAATAAGATGGAGTATAGCTTTGGTGATGAGTATAAGGATGGACCTCTTGCATTAGGTATGCATAGAAAAGCGTCATTATATGATATTGTTACAGTTGATGATTGTAAGATAGTTAGTGATGATTTTAATGTGATACTCAAGACTACTCTTGATTATTTTTCTGAGAGGAATATACCTTATTATTATAAGAGAACACATGAAGGTTATCTTAGATATTTGGTAGTCAGGAAAGCTGTTAATACACAAGAGATTCTTGTTAATCTGGTTACTTCTTCTCAGATGGATTTTGACCTTAATGAATGGGTTGGTGAGTTGAATAATTGTAATCTGGATGGCAAAATAGTATCTATAATGCATACTATTAATGATAATCTAGCGGATGCGGTTAAGGTGGACGAGATTAAAAATCTGTATGGCAGGGATTATTTTGTTGAGAAACTCCTTGGATTAGAATTTCGTATTTCATCTTTTTCATTCTTTCAGACTAATTCTCTAGGTGCAGAGAAACTGTATTCTGTAGTAAGGGATTATGTTGGTGAGACTAGGGATAAAGTTATATTTGACCTTTATAGTGGTACGGGGACTATTACTCAGATGTTAGCGCCTGTTGCAAAGAAGGCTGTAGGGGTTGAGATTGTTGAGGAAGCTGTTGAGGCGGCTAAGGAGAATGCTAAGTTGAATGGGCTTGGTAATTGTGAGTTCATAGCTGGGGATGTGTTGAAGGTTATTGATGAGCTTACGGATAAACCGGATATTATTGTATTAGACCCACCAAGAGATGGTATTCATCCTAAGGCTCTTGATAAGATTATTGATTATGGTGTGGAGCAGATTGTTTATGTCAGTTGTAAGCCAACTTCTTTGGTTAGGGATTTGGAAGTGTTTTTGAGTAGAGGGTATAAGGTTGAGAGGGTTAGGTGTGTGGATATGTTTCCGCATACTGTTCATGTGGAGACTGTAGTAAAAATACAAAAAATGAAATCAGCGAAATAGCTGTATTTTCAAGGGCTACGAGTGATTTTACGTTTGAAAAAGATGGGCGAGATTTTAGAAATAAAATGCCCATTGGAGAACTTGAAATTATTATTGCAGTGCGCACTTAACTCAATATAGACATGTCAACGTACAGTACCTCTGATTTAGAGGACTTTATGAGAGAAAGCAAAAGAGATAGGGATTTGATTATAAAAATCAGATACCTATCTCTATTATTTTGTAGAAAAAGCATCAGAATCGAAAGGAGAAATGAAGATGAGTAAAGTGATAGCTGTAGCAAGTCAAAAAGGCGGTACTGCAAAAAGTACAACGTGTAGAAACGTGGCAACGATTTTAAAATATATGGGTTACAAAGTGTTGGTTGTGGATTGTGATAACCAAGCTAATCTAACAGATTGTTTTGGTATTGAAAGTCCTGATCAGTTAGAGGTGACTCTTTATCATTTAATGGAACGCATTATTATGGATGAAGATTTACCTAAGAAAGAAGCCTACATAATTAACAAAGTTCAACTGTCTGATATAGAAATCAAGTTGGTGTCAGCCATGAGTAGAGAGTATATTCTTAAAGCTCTTATAGATGAAATCAGAGAAGGCTATAATTATGTACTACTAGATGCTATGCCTTCTCTTGGTTTAATGACATTGAATGTTTTAGCCAGTTGTGATAGTGTGTTAATTCCTGCCACCCCTGAGTACCTATCAGCCAAAGGGCTTGAACATCTTACCTGATGAGAAAAAGACCTATTATAGTTTAGCCAGTCTCTTTGTTAATCAGTGTTATATGGCACTTGTAAAAGTAGCTGATGACAGAGGTGGCAGGTTACTGAATCGAGTGAACCTTTTGTTAGATGAGTTTGGTAACTTCACACAGATACCTGATTTCGCCAATAAGTTAACCGTAGGTGGTGGACGTGGTATAAGGTTCTCTTTGTTTATCCAAGCCTTTGCCCAACTGGATGAAATTTATAACAAAGACGTTGCTCAAACCATTAAAAGTAACTGTGAGATATGGATTTACTTACAAGCAGATGATGTTGGCACACTAGAAGAAATATCCAAGAAGCTAGGAAACTACACGGTATCAACTTATTCTCTTAGCAGTTCTCATGGTAAATACACCACACCCTCTACATCCAATTCGACCAATCTTACCCATAGGGCATTGCTCACAAATGATGAAATTAAATTGATTAATCGCCCTTATGCTTTAGTGACCTCTCGTACCCATCCTGCCATGATGACCATACCTGACTTAGGAAAGTGGCAATTCAATAACCTCTTTAGACTGGCAGGCAAAGAACACAATCGTAAAATATGACAATATCGTGAGAGGGAGAGAGAAGAACGACAAGGTGTTAATGCTATTAATCTATGGAACATATGGGAGTTTCACAAAGATCAATTGAATAAATCAATAGCTAAAAATTCCAATCAAAATATCATGTATTCACAGATGGGAGGAGAGTAGAATGAATCAAATGAAACGTAAAGGACTAGCAGTGCTTGTGATGATACAAGTGCTGTTTTTTAATTCACCTGTATTTGCAAGTCCGGTGGGAGACAGTAAAATTGCTACAGGGACGGAGGCACTTATTAGAGATGCTACTACATGGTTAATGATCTTAGCCCCAATTGTGGGAGGTCTACTCGTTATTTATTTCTTTATCAGAAGAAGTGGGGCAGATGAACAAGATCAAAAGCGTTGGAACAATCGTATTGTAACAGCCATTATTTCTGTTATTGGAGCAGTTCTCGGTAGTGCCATTATCAATCTAATCGTTGGTTATTATCAATAATCAGTTAAAAAATTGAATTAATATAAAAAGATTTAAGAGCAATTGCTTTTAGATACAAAAAACATAAAAAGGAGAGAAATTATAATGAAAAAATTACAGTGGAAAATCATGAACCTAGTGTTAAAAGGAAAGATGGTATTAGCAGACAAGAAAGGTGAGGGAGCATTAAATACAGCTATAACTGTTTTGATTAGTGTGGTTTTAGGGGCATTATTACTTGCAGGTCTTTATGCTTTAATTGGTGATGTGGTATTGCCACAGCTTAAGCAACGCATCATTGATATGTTTAATTTCGCAGGTTAGATCTCTTAAAGATGTGGAGGTGATGTATGGAAGTTATTATCGTGACTTTAATTGCAGCTATTCTATCAGGGTGTTTAGTTTATGTAGACACTCTTTTAGAAGGACTTGTACCAATGGTGCTCTATGCTGAAAAGTATATGGATACTTTACTAGGTATTAATGCTATAGAGCCAATCTTTGATATCTTCTTTGCCTTTGGTATCTCTCTCATCATTCTTAAGTTTCTAAAAAACGGCTTTAATAAATACATCCTCTGGCATGATGGCGATGCAGGAGATGAGCCTTCAACGTTATTTATAGGTTTTTTAAAAGCTCTTGCCACCAGTATATGATTTCCAACCATGTATGGGTGGCTTGCAACGATCATAGAAGATATGTCTAATGAGTTGATTGTACTGATATCTGGTGGAATGCCTTTGGCCTTTGAAACGGTCATTGCAGGGATATCAACAGCAGGTTTATTTACTGGGATTGTATTGCTGATATTCTTCATTTGCTTCTTTATCTTATACATTCAGTTTCTAACAAGAGGGTTGGAGATTATGATTTTAAGAATAGGACTCCCACTTGCTTGTGTAGGATTAATGGATAGAACAGATAGCAATTTATTTAAAAGTTACTTACAGAAATTTTTTCAAAGCACCCTTGCAGTCCTTGTACAGATTGTATTAGCAAAGTTAGGCGTTGGGCTTATACTTAATGCCCATGTTTTTTTGGGTGTTGCCAGTATGGTACTGGCTATTAGAACACCAAAGTTCTTACAAGAATTCTTGATTGTATCAGGTGGTCAAGGTGGTGGGCTCAGTAATAAGATTTATTCTACAGCAAGAATTTATCAAATGGGTAAATCATTATTTAAGAAGTAGGAGGGCGAAGAGATGGATATTTTAAAAGAGCTATCTAGTGTCTTCCTCATTCTTATTCGTTGTGGTACAGTCCTTCGAGTGGTCTATTGTTTTGTGATGATGGGAACAGATGAAGAGTTAGAGAAGGCATATAAAAAGAAGATAAGAAATGTGATCGTCTTTTATATCCTAGCAGAAAGCTGTTATGCGATAAAAGATGTGATCACTAATTACTACACCTAAAGGGGATGAAATGATGAGAGAAAAACCGCTTTATATCCCTCAGGGATTAAAACTTAGAAAAGAAATATTTAATGGTTATGGTAAAGAAGAATTGATGAAAACCATTCTTGTTACTTTAGTAGCAGGCTTATTAGATGCTTTGCAATTCTTCATAACAAGAAATACAGCAGTTACTATTGTGTTAATGCTAGTTGCAGTATCAGGAGCTGTTTTGATGTTGACTAAGGACAACTCCAGCATATCTGTGGTCGACCAAATGGGCTTTCTTATTAACTATCAGTTTAGACAAAAGAAATATAAATATGTTTATAGAATGGAGAGGAGAAGACATGGAGGTTAGAATTAATGAGTTTAAAGTCGCAGGGAAAATAAAAACGACTGTATCTGCAAAATTGATCTACATGCTCTTGAACAAGTTAGCAGATAAAGAAGGTAGTGTTCAAATATCACAGAAAAAACTTAGCAAGATTCTTGGCTTACATAAAACAACTGTACGCAAGAATCTTTGGCGATTAGAAAAGAGCGGTTATATCTATATTCGAAGCAGGTATACAGACGATGGTGGCAGACTGGCAAATGAATATATTGTGAGGTGATGATGTGTTAGTGATAAAGAATGTATTGTTTGTGGAAGTATTAATTTATGCCAGTTACTGTGATATAAAAACACGGATTATTCCTGATAAGGTGCATGTGATGATTTTATTGCTTGGATTGATTCAAGTTAATTGGTTGGATTCAATTCTTGGTATACTTCTTGTGCCACTGCCATTTTTGGTGGTGGCACTGTTAAAGGAAGGGTCAATGGGTGGTGGTGATATTAAGTTAGTTGGGGCGTGTTCCTTCTTTCTTGGTTTTTCTAATGGATTGATTGGAAGTAGTGTGGGACTGGCTTTCGGAATTTTGGTAAACATGATATACTTTTGGTATATGCGATTGGATTATACTGGAAAGGTTGCATTAATACCTTATTTGGGAATAGGGTATGTTTATTTGATTTCAATATATTAATATATGTGAGGGATTAAGATGAGAGAAGTATTTAAAGAATGGTTGAGAAAGAATACAGATTTAGCGGAGGGAACTATAAAGTCATATGGGTCAGCTATAGCAGAATTATCTAACTGGGGAATAAAAGAAGATTATTTTATAACAGGTTTATATGATATAACGAATCTTAATGATTTAACTGAAGTAATTGATAGGATAGGAGTATCAGATTTATATAAAGCTAAAAATGATAAGTACAACAGAAGATGGAGCTCTGCTTTAGCTTTTTATAAACAGTATCTAAATAGTAAAGATAAAAGTAAAGCGATATACTTAAAAGATAGGTTTCAGGAATGGATGTCTGAGCAAGTTCAAGATAATGGGAAAAATTATTCTGAGCATACTCAAAAAGGATATGTGCGTGCTTTGCAAAAGGCATGTAGTGAAATTGAAGATTTAGAGCTTGAGAGTAAAGACTTATTTTCTGTGGGTTCTTCAAGGAGTTTAAAATCTATGGAGGATATTATCAGAGCAAATAGAGATTTCCCACGGGTAAATAAGAAGTTCGGAAAAGGTCAGTTATCAGCTGGCATAATTAAATATACAGAATTTCTTCAGAGCTTAGAGAAAGATAGATCGTCAAATGATATGGATATTAATAATGAATTTCAAAAAAATGCTGTGATTGGAGATGATAATTGTTATACAAAGTTCGATTTCTTATCAGAGGTATTTATTACTGATAAAGAATATGAAAAGATGAAATCTTTGTTAGAACGAAAGATGAATTTGATTATACAAGGAGCTCCTGGAGTAGGTAAAACATTTATAGCTGAAAGATTAGCATATTCTTTAATTGGTGAAAAAGATCAATCAAGAGTAAAAATGGTTCAATTTCATCAGAGTTATTCATATGAGGATTTTATAATGGGTTACAGACCTATTGAAGGAGGCTTTGAACTTAAAAAAGGAATTTTTTATAATTTCTGTGAACGTGCATCCAAGAATCCTGATAGAAAACATGTATTTATTATTGATGAAATAAATCGTGGAAATATGAGTAAAATTTTTGGAGAGTTATTAATGCTCATTGAAAGTAACAAGCGTGATTATAAAATATCACTTACATATTCAGATTCTCCATTTTTTGTCCCTAAAAATCTTTACATTATTGGGATGATGAATACTGCTGATAGAAGTTTAGCAATTATTGACTATGCTTTAAGAAGAAGGTTTTGCTTTTTTAATCTAGAACCAGCTTTTAATTCGGATTCATTTAAGAAATATTTAGTATCGCAAGGAGCTAGTGTAGAGCTGGTGAACAAGATTAGGACTAGAATGGAAAGTATAAATTTGGATATCGAGGAAGATGTGAATCTTGGTAAAGGATTTAAAATAGGACATAGTTATTTTTGCGATTACTCTACTGAGTCAGATTGGTATAATGAGGTAATAAAATATGAGATAGAACCTTTGATTAGAGAGTATTGGTTTGATGAAGAAGATAAAGCAAATGGTTATGTGAAAGAGCTTTTAAGGTGATTCTAATGAATGAAAAACCTAAAATACCAATAAAAAATATTTACTATATGCTATGTTATGCGTGGAATGTATTAGAATATACAGATGAAATAAATTTAGGTTCAGAACCATTTGATAATGTTTATAATCTTTTTGCTAGAATTTATTTAAATGGAACGAGTAGTTTGATTAAGCGAGGTCTTAATAGATATTATATTTCAAATGATGAAGAGATTTCATCAGTAAGAGGAAAAATAAATCTTTCGGAATCTATTAAAAGGCAGACGCTATATAAAGGTAAAATGGTATGCAGATACGATGTGTTTTCACAAGATATTAAACTCAATCAAATAGTTAAAAGAACAATAGATATATTGATTAGGGCACCTGAATTAAACAATGACTTAAGATATAAACTAAAAAAGGTTAAATATTATTTCTCAAATGTTAAAGACATAAAATTTTCTAAATCAGTGTTTAGTACATTAAGATATAACAGAAACAATTATCATTATCGTATGCTAATTAATATTGGTGAACTGATTTATGAAGGATTAATTGTTAATGAAGAAGGAACGGATTTCATTTTTTCCGACTTCATTAGGGATAGGCAAATGGCTAAGTTGTATGAAAAATTTGTCTTGAATTTTTATAAAAGATATTTAGATAAAAAATTCTATCAAGTTCATTCTCCTAAGATTAAGTGGAGTATTGATTCGTTTGAGAAGAATTGTAATTTATCATTACTTCCTGAAATGCGAACTGATGTAGTAGTAGAAAATATAAAGGAAAACAATCAATTAATAATAGATACAAAATATTATGCACAGACATTAGTTGCAAGTAATTGGAGTAACATTGAAAAGGTGCGAACAAGTCATCTATACCAACTTTTTGCTTATGTAAATAATAGTACATTTGATGGTGTTGTAAGTGGAATGTTATTGTATCCTACAATAGAAGAAGAACTTAACGTAAAATATTCAATCAGTGGAAAATCAATGATAATTAGTACTTTAAATCTGAATAGCGAATGGAAGGATATTGAAATGAGGTTGTTATCTTTCATTGATTGAAAAAAGGAGGAGTGCAAAGTGAAACTACTAAAAAACAGAACCATTCTAGGGATAGCCTGTATTGTGCTATCTCTTTTCATTTGCTTTGGTTTAACACCAATGTTCAATGAAGCAGTATCAAGCAAAGTAAGTATCGTTAGATTAATAAACGATATAGCCATAGGTGATGAAATTACATCTAATATGATCAAAACCGTTGAAGTAGGTGGCTACAACTTACCTAATGAAGTTATTAAAAATAAGGAAAATATAATAGGTAAATATGCAACGGTAGATATGAAAAAATCAGATTATATTCTTCCATCAAAATTATCAGATGTACCAATAGCTGAATATGGCTATCTTGATGACTTCACAGGAGATAAGCGAGCCATATCGGTGACACTAAGAACCTTTGCTAGCGGATTGTCAGGGAAGCTGCAAATGGGAGATATTGTTTCAGTTTATGTTGCAGATTATGGTGATAATAAAGAAACACTCTCACCAATAGAACTCAAATATGTTGGAGTGCTTGCTGTTACATTAGGTACTGGATACGACACCAATCAGAATGAAGCAGAAGAAGGAGAGGAAAAAGAATTACCGACAACAATTACATTATGCGTATCTGAAAGAGACAAGCTCTTTTGCTTGCTGATTTAGAAATCAATGGAAAGATACATTTAGCCTTTGTATATCGTGGTAGTAGCGATAATGCAAAGGCTTTTTTAATAAAGCAAGAAGAAGTATTGGAAGATTTAGCTGTTAAAGAATCAATAGACAAACCCAGTACTAAAGATGAAGTAGACAATGAGGAGGGAGATGCCAGTGAGTAAGATAATCGCAATATGGGGCAGTTCTAATAGTGGTAAAACAACTCTTTCAATGAAACTAGCAAAGATGCTCTCTAAAAATAATAATGTGATGATGTTGTTTACATATATTGTTGCACCTTCAATGGGAGTGGTCTTACTCTTTGTAAAGGAAGAGGATAAATCTTTAGGAAATCTCTTGGAAATGGTGACATTAACCCAAGAAGATATTTTAAAGAACCTATTGACCATGAAAGATAATAAGAACATTGCCTTTCTAGGCTATAGACAAAGTGAAAATATAGTAAGTTACGCCGATTATACCGAATACCGTGCCAATGAATTAATCGTTAATTTATCTCAGGTGGTAGATTACTTAATTATTGATGTATCTTCAATTATTCACTTGAATTCTCTTTCAAAAGCATCTTTAAAATTAGCAGATCAAGTTATCAGGTTATGTGGCAGTGATTTAAAAGCTGTTAGCTATTTCAAATCAACTTTGCCACTGCTATCAGATAAATCATATAACCTAAATAATCACATTAAAGTGCTGAGTAAGATAGATGAAAGCGAACCAAGAGCCATGATATTGAATCATTATGCGGGTATAGATTATGAGTTGATGTATTTAGATGAAATTGTGGGTCAGTATAGGGAGGGGCTTTTGTTAAATACTTTAAAAGAGAAAAATAGCTTAAGGTATAATGCAAATTTAGAAAAATTACTCTCAATAATTTCAGATGAGAAAATAGAAACAGAGCAGACTAAAAAAACAGTTAAGAAGTATAAGGAAAAATCAAAGAAGAAAAGAATTGCCCCAAAACAATTGTCTATTAAAATCCGAGAATCCTTGTCAAATCTAAGAAGAAAAAAAGAAAAGGAGCAAGACGATTATGAGTAAGTATATGGACTTTACAGAAGTCTTAAGGCGTGTGCAGGAACATATTTCAAAGAACTATGCCATATTAATAACAGATGATGGTGTGGCAGAAAGTAAGATCAAGTTGAAATCCTATATCAAGAAGTACATAGAATAAAATCAACTAAAAGTAGACGAATACAATAGTTTTAGCTTGATTGAACGCCTTTATGTGGAAATGGCTGAATTCAGTTTCTTGACTCAGTACCTTGATAGAGATGATCGAGTATCTGTTTTACAGGAGCAACATCTAGCGGTAAAACAACATTGATGAGCTATGTGTTATCTACTTTGCCCAATAACAAAAGACTGTTTACCATTGAAAATGGTACTCGTGAGTTTAACTTGATAAAAAAGAATGATAAAGGTGAGGTCATCAACAATGTGATTCATACAGTCACAAGACAAAGTGATGATCCTAAGCAGTCGATCACAATGGCAAAGCTCCTTGAAACAGCTTTAACAGTTAATCCCGATTATATATGTGTTGCCGAGATGAAAAGTGATGAAGCTTTTTATGCCCAAGAGTCTGCCCATTCAGGTCACGGAGTCTCAACTACTATACATGCCAATTCATGTGTAGCCACCTATTACAGAATTGTGACGTTATGTAAGCAGAAATATGATATGGATGAAAAGACACTATATAATCTTGTAATCGAAGCCTTTCCCATTATTGCATTTTGTAAAAAGTGTCTTATTAAAGAAGGTGGTAGTAGGGAAATACGCACGCTTTATAAATATATAGTGGTTGACAATGTAGAGGTTGAGGGCAAATCAAAAATCATTGGTCAATATGAATTAGTAAATGAACCATCGGTAGTCATGCAAAAAAGATTATTAGAAAATGGTATTACAAAGGCTGAATTAAGTCAGCTCATGGGAGGTGTGACAAATGAATAGTTTAATAAAGATTGCTTTTGTTTTAATGGTAGCAGGACTTATGATACTTCTAAAAATATCACCTGTAGAAATCTTTAATTATTTAAGATCATACCGGCCTAAGAAATCACGAGTGTGTATAAGACAAAAAGTATTAAATGTGACTCAGAAAAGAAATTAAGAAGGAATAAAGTGATTGCTACGAGAGATAAAAGAAATACTGACAATGACTGGACGTGCAAATAGCTTTTACTTTATCACAACATTAGCATTGATATTATCTGTGATAGGGATGGCGTTTGCTTCACTGATGAACAACAAATTATTAATGCCTATACTAGGTGTTGGATTTGCATTGATGCCCTTTTGGTATGTCAAGCTCATATCCACTAAGTGGAAAAATGAACTTAATGGAGAGTTAGAGACAGTCTTATCAGTGGTTACAACATCGTATATGAGGTGCGATAGCATTATTACTGCCATTGAAGAGAATATTGATTATATTAATCCACCTGTTTATGATATTTTCAATGCATTTTTAACAGATACCAAACTCATTAACTCTAATATTAATATGGCACTTGAAAAGTTAAGAGGAAAGATTGATAGCGATGTATTCAGAGAATGGGTAGATGCCATAATGGATTGCCAAGAAGATAAGAATTTAAAATCAACGTTAATACCAATTGTATCTAAGTTATCGGATATGAGGATTGTATCAGCAGAACTTGATAATATGCTTTATGAGCCAATTAAGGAATTCATGATGATGGTAGCCCTATTACTTGGCAATATACCGCTTATTTATTTTCTTAACCGTGACTGGTATCATACCTTGATGCATACACTTGTAGGCAAGGGAACGTTGGCAATATGCACTATCGTATTGTTCATATCCATATCAGGTGTAGTGAAACTCTCAAGACCAGTAGAATACAGGAGGTAATGTAATTGAATAGTATACTTTTTATGTTTGCTCTATTCTTTGGAATAGGGCTTTTTTTAATCCTATTAGATGTGTTGAAAGTACCAACAAAGCGAGCCAATAAAGTGTATTTAGCAGTGAGTAAAAAAGGTATAGAAAAGCCAAATGCTCTCGAAGTGAACATCTTGGAATTATCGGAGAAGGTTGGACGGTACATTAAGATCGGGAATTTCAAGAAGAGAAAACTCATCATGACATTAAGATCAGCTAACGTTAATTTAACCCCAGAGATATTTATTGCACAAGCCTACGTAAAAGCAGGAATGGTACTTTTAACTATTGTTCCTGCTGTTTTGATATTACCATTACTTGCACCAGTACTTTTAATCACGGCTATTCTTGTGTTATTTAAAGAACTTGACAGTGCAGATGAAAAGCTAAAAAAAGAGCAAGAAAGCAATAGAATATGAATTACCTCGATTTGTCAATACATTGACTCAAGAATTACATGGAAGTCGGGACGTCTTAGCTATTTTAGAAACTTATAAGAAAAATACGGTTGGCATATTTAAAAGAGAATTAGAAATTACGATTGCTGATATGAAATCAGGAAACTTAGAAAGTGCGTTGACCCGATTTGAAACAAGAATTGGTAGCAGTATGTTATCAGATGTTATAAGAGGACTTGTCGGAACGATTAGGGGAGATAATAATATCGTTTATTTTCAAATGCTATCTCATGATTTTAAGCAATTAGAATTACAAAGATTAAAGGCAGAGGTAATGAAAACACCTGCAAAAATTAAGAAGTATTCTATGATGATGCTTTGATGTTTTATCATGATGTATCTCGTGGTGATGTTGTTGCAGATTGTAGAGAGTATGGGGACGTTATTTTAGTAGATTGGACAAGGATATATTGGAAGGTGTATAATTAATGAGTAAATCATGTATATGTTATGAAGATGCATGGACAAATACGTTAAGTGATATTAAGTTATAAGTAGATATGATAGGAAGGAAAAAACTTATGTTAAGAAAAAAATTTACGGCATTGGTGATAAGTTTAATGTTGGTAATAGTATCAATATCAGGATGTTTGAGTCAAGTAAAATCAACAAAGATAACAGATAAAGATGCTGTTGATATTATGGAGGAAAGTGAAGAAAAGGCAGTAGATAATCAAGCTAACGAGGAGAAAGATACTGATGAGGAAAATAAGGAAGCTGAAGAATCATACATTTCTCTTGTATTTAAGTTAGGCGAAGTAGCGGAAGTTGAAAATAGATATAACATAAAAATGATTGGATTAAATGAAACGGATGACAGAAACCAATTTTCAAATAAGGAAGTAGCCCAAGTGTTGATAATTGATTTTGTTTATGAAAATTTAGGATTAGATGAGTCGCTAAAGTTATCAGATATGGATTTTAAATTTGTTGATGAGGGTGGTAATATGTGTGATACATATCCAGTTAAAGGTGCTTTTGAAGGTAAGGCAGCTCCAGTAGGCACAAGAAGCTTTGCATCAATGACGATTGGTACTATTGAGAGTAGTTCAAAAATAAGAGTATTGTATTATGAGAACATGTTTGATAACGAGCATGCATGTGAGTTTGAATTGACATTGAATGAAAACGTTGAAGTAGATTTTAGTGATCACCAAAGACCAAGCTACTCAAACGCATATAAAATTGGTGACATTATAGAGGTTGATACAAAAAAAGGAAAATACACATTAACTATAGACTCTATAGAAAAAACTAATGACAGAAATCAATTTGAAGAATCAAAACCGGCTGAAGTATACTTAATTAATTATACGTACTCAAATATTGATTATGAGGAGCCATTAAGAATTCATAAAATGAATTTTGATGCAATAGACTCACATGGAAATATGATGACAACATATCCGGCAAGCATTAACAAGCACCCTCAAGAGGCAGTTAAAGGAACTAAAAGTAGTGGACAAATGGCTTTTGGGTCTTTGACTACAGGAGATAATATAACTCTTGTTTATTCAGATAATATGTTTCAAGCAACACCTGATTTTTTCATTAATTTAGACATTGCTAGTGAATAAAAGCTTACATTATGCTTGACGAGCTCGAATATTTTCCATGATTTAAGCAACTTGAACCACAAAGATTGAAGGAAGAGGTAACTGTAAAATCTGCTAAGATTAAAAGGTATTTTATAATGATGTGGTGATGTTGTTGCAGATTGTAAAAGTATGGGAGAGTTGTTTTAGTTCATTGAACAGGGGGGTATTGGAAGGTATAATTGAAAATTGAAAAATTAGATGAGATAGATACTTGATTAAAGAAATTATGTAAGAGAATATAGTGAGGAAAAATTATTATGAAGGCAGAATTGTTTCAAAGTGAGATTATCAAATTAGATAAACCTTTTGTTAGTATAAATTCGGGTGATATACATCGAAAAGTTGGTGGATATCCAAGTAATAATCATAGAATGAAAACGTGCTGTGAGGTAATGTATTCCTTAATGGGTGAAAATGATAATTTGGTAGAATCGCCGGAAAGTGGTTATGGAGCAAGCCTCACAATAGAGTATAAGTTGATTGATCAAAGTAAGTACTTATTTAACAAAACTAGCGTCATTGATTAGTGAAAGAAACACTATAAATGAAAAAGCGAAAAGGGTACTAAATACACCGTTTTTATTAGGTAATATAGGAGAATTTGTATGTGGAAATATTTTTGACATAAGACTAAATGATAACAGATCCCACAAAGGATTTGATGGTGTATTTGTAAATGGTAAATTCAAAGGTAAAAGTGTCAATATAAAGTTTTACTCTAAGAATGATTATATTTTGGATTTGAAAAATCAAGTAAATTGTGATTACTATCTAGTATTAACAGGATCAAAAGGTACAGATAATTGGAATATTAGTGATGTTTATCTTTTTAATACAGAGGAGTTGCTGAATAACTTAAGTGGCTTTAATGTAAAAATCGGAGTTGCGACAAGCGTAAGAAAAGTGTTATGGATAAAAGTAGAATTTATCCAGGATCTAACGATGTTTATAAGTTAAATCATTTTCAAAATCGGTGGTTAGCAATGTTTAAATCGATGTTTCGTGGTTATAGTTGATATATATAACACCATAGTTCAAGACATAGTTATTTGATGCTTACTTCGTAAATAGAGTGCCATACAAATCAATCGCCAACTGAATACATTATGAACTGTGAGAATGTTATGTGAGGCAGAATTATTAATAAAAAAAGGGTGATATCTTGGAAGGATTAAAAGAACGATTTTTATATATGATTATCTGTAAGTTTAATGATTATAAGTTTATCAAAATTGGTAAGTCAGTTGATTTATACATGCGAGTACATAATATAAAGACTGGCTGCCCACATGAAATAACTGACTTGTTTGTTCTTGAATATGAGTACAATATTTTGATAGATGGATTTGAAAGGTTATTACATAGAATGTTAAAAGAAAGTAGACTGAAAGGTGAATGGTTTCTTTTAGATGATAATTTTATTGAACATTTTCAACAGCTACTAATGATGATAAGTGAAAGCAAAATTCTCGATGAAGATTTCTATTTTTTAGATGAAGTATCAATGGACGAAGCAGAAATTCTTCTACATACTCATCAGTTGAATTTTGCTAAAGTTTCATTACCGATAAAGAAAGATAACAAGTTTACAACAACAAATATGAGTATTAATCAATTAATAGAACTCTTGAAGAAGTAGTTTGAAGATTATGTCTAGTACAATTGTAGATTGCTTGCAAACTGAATTTGAAATTATAAGTTAGTTCTTGAATATAACAGTAAATTACTGTTTATGTTTGAGGGCTTTTTTGTTGCAAAGAAAGGGGGTAATTCATGAACTTACTAAAAAATAAAAAAGGCGAAAGCTACATAGATTCAGTAATTGTAGTCTTTGTAGTTATTCTCATGATAGCATTAGCAACAAGTGTACTGCCCATATTCATCAAGAAAGCAAAACTTGATACCTTTGCTGATGAAGTGTAAGATACGTAGAGATAGAAGGTAGAATAGGAACACAAACAACAACAAAAATAAATCAGTTGATTAATGATACTGGATTAAATCCAACAGTAAAATGGTCAACGTCAGGAAAAATCCAACTGAATAATGATTTTAGCCTTGAGCTTACATTAGAAACCGATATCGATTTCTTTTCTTTTGGCTCATTTCCCATAACATTAACATCAAAAGCTACAGGAAGGAGTGAGGTCTATTGGAAAGATTAAAAAATAAAGAGGGAAATGCAGTGCTAATGGCATGTGTCATTGTGTTGGTCATAATGCTTATATTCACTGTTATTGCAGAATACTTAAGGCTAAAAATCATAGTAAAGGGGGTGCGTGATGGTGTGCAATCATCGGTAATATCAGTGGTCACAAATAATTGGGATAATAATTTTAATGGGTTTAGACAAGGGTATGCAGGTTGATATACTCTTAGTGGCTCAAGTTGGAGTAGTGACATTGATAATGGAGCTGTCTATAACGAGTTGTCTTATTTACTTGGCTTACAGAGAATTGGAGCTAAGTATGTTAAATACTCTGGTGATCAAGAAGAATTTTCTATTTATGATCTTTCTGTCAATGTAAAGAATACACCTTTTAGAGGGAATGAAAATAATGAGTTTAGTGCTGATATTTTTCTAACCTTGAAAATACCTTTAGCCTTTGGATGGGGACACCTGCCTGACTTGGTAATGAAACAGAAAGTCAAAGGGAGATTTGTCCCTAAATTCTAATCACTTGACAATATCATCCAATAGGTGATACAATAATTTAAAGAACTATAGTTATAATAATCATAGTGTTGAGGAGTGATGATGTTGTCAAAGAGACAAACCGATTTAACCATATATATTTTATTAGCATTATTAAAAGAACCACTAAAGGGTTATGATATTTCAAAAGAAGTAACTCGTATATCTGAGGGAGAAGTAAAAACGTTAAATGCTTCCCCTTATGCAAAGCTAAAAAAAATGTTAGAACTTGAACTTATTGAGGTGGCAGAAGAACAAAACGAAAGTAGACGGATTGTCTATTATGGTATTACTGAAAAAGGAAGAAAAACAATTGATGAAGAACTAAACAAACTTGAGATTTTAACATCTCGTATCAAGAAGAAGGTGGAGGAGCCTGTATGAAAAACAAAATGAAGTATATCAGCGTTGTTGTAGTCTTACTGATTGTTGCAGTCGCTTTATTTTATGGCATACATCAGAAAATGCAACCAGTTGAGCAGTTTGAAGAAATAGAAACAGAAATAGAGAAGCAACCTGAAGTAGATGTTGAGGATATTGAAGTAGAGGTAACAATAGACGTACCTGAAATTGAACCCGTTGAGGAACAGGTGGAAGTTAAAGAAGAAGTATCTGAAGAAGAAATCACAATAGAAGTTGCAGACCCTATTGTACCACTTGCACCAGAGCTTCCTGAAGAAGAAGCAGAAAAGGAATTAGTTGATGAAGTACCTGAAACGAAAGTAGATTTAATACCTGAAACTGAGGATGTGGTTAAAGAAGGTGATAAAGAAGAAAATCCTGATCCACCAGAGTATGAAGAAACCCCAAAAGTAGAAGAAACAGAGCAACCTGAAAATCCAGTTGTTGTGACGCCAGAGGTACCAGAAGTGACAGAGGAAACAGATGGTAGACATGGAGAAAATCTTGTTCCAGATAGTGAAAATCCATTTCTAAAACCGCCTTCAGAAGTACCTGATAATGGTGAAAGTGGAGAGATGAAAGGTGAAGATTATTATGAAAACGGTGGAAAAGCAGGAGAAGGGGATAAATTTTGATAGCGTGTTATAAAGTCAACTCTTATGAGTTGGCTTATTTTTTTTTGAGGTGATTCATGTTGAAGAAATATTTGATAGTTATCATGGTGTTATGCTTTATGTGTACAACTAACTAATGGATATTGTGAAGACAATGCAGATAGTGGAAGTGGCAAGACCAATAACGCACGTAAAGGAAAAGGATTTTATCGCTATTCAGAGTAAATGTATAAAGTATCCTTGTATTTAGGGTTATCAGATAAAGCTGATATGCATTCAAATATTAATGCATTTAAGATGATTGGTAATGCACCATTGTATCTTAAGCCAAGTTCATTTACTTTACCTAATAATACCTATGGGACAGCATTAAATAAAATTCAAATTTCTTTTGCATTATTACTGACTTTCTAGGGTTTTCACCCTTTGAATTGAAGTTTTTATCGATTTATATATTGAATAAGAGCAATATAGGAAATTGACATAGGTATTTTTTTCTTGTTATTTATCTCAATAGTGATATAATTCTAAGTAAAGATTCATAATATTACAAGAAAAGATGTGTGCGAAAGCATTTTAGATAATAGTTTGTTGAAGGTGAAGAGAATTGAAAACAGAAACTGTACAACCTAACATAAAAAATTTTATTAAATCATTACGAGATATTGGATATTCATTTGAAATTGCTGTTGCAGATATCATAGACAATAGTATAACAGCAAAAGCAAAAAATATTGACATATTGATTGTGCCTGAACCGGATTTAATATTTGAATTATTGGATGACGGTACTGGGATGAGTGAAAATGAGTTAATCGAAGCGATGAGACTTGCAACAAAAGATCCTGATGAGAAAAGAGAAAGAAATGATTTAGGTAGATTTGGTTTAGGTTTAAAGACGGCATCTTTTTCTCAATGCAAAAGGTTAACTGTAATCACGAAGCGTGAAAATCAAGTGTTTGCAAGACGATGGGATCTTGACTACTTAGGGAAAGTAAATGGTTGGGAATTGATAACTCCTGAATCAAGTTCAATTGAAAAATATGGCTTATATGATAAACTTCAAGGTTATGAAAGTGGAACATTGGTTGTTTGGGAAGAAATAGATAGGTATAGTAAGAAAAAAATGTCTACAGTCATATCTGATTTGGGCAATCATCTAGCATTAGTATTCCATAGGTTTTTGGAAGTGAGACCGGGTATGTCGAAAGTAGGAATAAGTATTAACAAAAGAGAAATAAACCCCTTTGATCCGTTTAACAAATCGCATCCTGCAACTCAACAGATTCCTGATGAAAAGATAAACTTATATGGAGATTCTATTATTGTACAACCATTTATATTGCCCCACCATTCAAAGATTGGGAGGAGTGATTATGACTTTTATGCAACTACAGAAGGTTACATTAAGTCACAAGGGTTCTATTTATATCGTGAAAACAGGTTGTTAATATACGGAACTTGGTGGGGGTTACATAAGACATCGGATGCGCATAAACTCGTGCGGATCAAAATTGATATAAGCAGTGAGCAGGATAAATATTGGGGGATTGATGTAAAAAAGTCCAAGGCAACTCCATCTTTGGAAGTAAGAAATGAACTGAAAAGAATTATTAAAAAGGTTACAGTTCAAGGCTCTAGACCTTACAGTGGAAGAGGACGACGTATTATGGATACTAATACAACAAGATTGTGGAGTTTAGTACCTTATAATGAAAAAATTAGTTTTGAACTAAATAAAGAACATCCAGCGTATACGGCTACGATGAGTGAGTTAAATGAAAATCAGTTTACTGTTGTTGATCAATATTTGAAAGCAATTCAGTCTTATATTCCTATTGAAGCAATTCAAGCGCAGTTACAAGAACGACCGCATGATATTGATCAGAAGCGTATTCTTAAAGATGAAGAAGCACAGAGCTTAATGAAATATCTTCAGGATACAGGCAACGAATTGGCTAAGCTAATCATGACAGAAATTTACAAAGATAGGATGGACAATGATGAATGATTTTGAACAGGTATACATATTTGTTAAGCAAAGACTACAAACTTTTGATCAACCTTTAGAAAAAGGAAAGATTAGAGAAATAGTATTGCAAACAAAAGAACTACTGGCAAACATTACGCTATCGCATTTGGGATTGCCGTCAGCTGATAATTTGGTTGATGAAGACTGGGAAAGAATGATAAGGGAGCTTGAAATGCATTTTGACGTAAAAATGCCTGAAGGGTCTATCATCCAAGGTAAAGATCAGCAAAAGAGAGACACAAAATGGTGGAGTGAAAAAGAGAAAGGAAATAATGATCTTTATTATTGGAATAGATATAAAGAGTATATTGGTCAGAACTTTGCTCCTGAAGTCATTAGAACAATTGATATAGATACAGATGTAGTAATGAATAATATTGCAGATCCAAAGCTTTCTCAATTTACCACTTATGGAATGGTTGTTGGACATGTGCAATCTGGGAAAACCGCAAATTACAGTGCGTTAATAAGTAAGGCTTGTGATGCGGGTTACAAATTTATTATTGTTATTGCCGGTGGTATTAACAATCTTAGAAATCAAACCCAAGTAAGAATAAATGAAGCCATAATTGGCTCACAGGAAGGTAAACTTGTAGGCGTAGGTAAACTTGGTGGAACAAAAAGCGAAAAGACACCTAGTAGTCCTACAACTACAACGCAGGATTTTAATAAAAGAGACGCCGATAAATTAATGGGACTTTTTAACTTTGAAACAATAAATGTTCCTGTGATTATGGTTATAAAAAAGAATACCAATACATTATCCAATGTAATAAAATGGTTGAAAGCTAAGTATAAAAATAAGATAGCTAAGCATGCAATGTTAATGATAGATGATGAATCAGATTATGCTTCAGTCAACACAAAAGGAGAAGATGATCCCTCTACAATCAATAAAAAGTTAAGACAATTAATGTCGCTTTTTGAAAAAAGCGCATATATTGCTTACACTGCAACACCATATGCTAATATTTTTATTGATTATAGAGTGGATAATGATAATCTCGGTTTAGATTTATTTCCTAAAGATTTTATTGTAGCATTGAATGCTCCAGATAATTATTTTGGCGCAAAAAAGATTTTTCTTAACAAATACGATAATTATGTAAGGCATATACAAGACAATGGGGGAGTTTTACCACTCAAACATAAAAAGGATACTGAGATATTAAGTATTCCTGATAGCTTAAAAGAAGCGGTTAGAGTTTTTCTTATTAATATTGCTATTAGGAACCTCGGAGGTCAGTCAGGTAAACATAATAGCATGTTGGTTCATGTGAGTAGATTTACAAACATTCATGTAAAAGTTGCGTTTTATATTGAGGAATACTTAAATACTGTTATTGATGAAGTTGTTTCATATGGATTACTTGATAACGCTTCAAAATATAGTACTTATATCAGGTCTCTTGAAGAGACTTACAATAAAGAATATAATGAGGTAGATTTTAAATGGAAAGATATTTTAAATGAGGCGGATTTTAAATGGGAAGATATTTTAAATGAAATAAGTAATTTTATAAAATCAATTATAGTTAGAGAAGTACATCAAAGAGCAAAAATTCCGTTAGAATATTTAGAAGGCGAACCTTTAAATGTTATTGCTATTGGTGGAGCTAGTTTGTCAAGAGGATATACCTTAGAGGGGCTTAGTGTCAGTTATTTTTTACGTACGACAAAAATGTACGATACTCTTATGCAAATGGGAAGATGGTTCGGTTATAGAATAGGATATGAAGACATATGTAGAATTTATATGAAAAAATTAATGGGTAGAAGCTTTTCTTATATTATTGAAGCGACAGAAGAGCTGTTCGAGAATTTTAGGAGAATGGCAGAGGCTAAAAAGACACCAAATGATTTTGGATTATCTGTTACGCAACATCCGCATAGCTCATTACAAGTAACAGCAAATAATAAGTTGAGACATACTACAGATTACTATTTCAATATGAATTTAGACGGGTCTGAAAAAGAGACTACATGTATAGATAAAGATGAGAAGATTTTAACTTGTAATCTACAGGTAATAAATACACTTATACATAAGCTTGAAAAGAATCCGCTATATAAAAGAGATGGTGATAAATATTTATGGAAAGATGTTGATAAAGAGCTTATAATAGAATTTCTTGATAAGTTTAAAGTATACTCTAAAAATCCGGTTTACTATAGTTCTAAAATGCCAATTGAGTTTATCAAAACGTATGCGTTAGAAGTTGATAAAAAGTGGGATATACTTTTGCCTACAGGAAAACAGGCAAACGAAGAATATGATAATGGTGATATACTTTTCAAAAAAGAGAAAAGAACAGGTATGAAGGATGAAGAAATATATCTTGAGGCAAATCAAAGACACATTTCTACTGGCACATTGGAAAAAGTGCTGTTTAGCGCAGATGAAGCAAAAGGTAAGTCAAGACGTGATCTTAGAGCAATGATGGAGAAGCCGTTATTGTGTTTACATGTGATGGATGTTACAACTAAAGATGGTGATGAATATTCTAATGTTCCTGCCTTTGGTATTAGTTTTCCAGGAGATGTAGATGATGATCCGAACATAGTTAAAGCTAAAGTTAATCAAGTATTTGTTGATCGGCTTATTGCAGATTTGAAAGACGAGAGTGAAGTAGATGAAGAATAGCCAATATAACCCCTGGGAGAACATGGTTCCAGGAACACAAAGAAGAGTTAAGCACGATACAAATTATGATTATTTTTGGATTTATGATTATGAAAGAAGATATGGTTTCTTTATTAAGCTAAATATACAAGAAGATATTAATTCAGATATTATGTTGCGAGGAATTGATATAAAGGCAGAACGAACATCGGATAACTGTTTGGAGTTTTACTTGTCGCTTGAGGAAAATGAAGATTGGGAAATATTTTATGCGTTATGTTTTGATCTTGTGTTTGTGATGGATGCTCATGAGTCAGACAATGTTAAGATTAGCAAATTATTAGAAAGACTCGAAAAATGGAAGAACTTATTAGCGAACAAACGACAACTTAACATAAGTAGGGAACAACAGATGGGTATATTTTCAGAACTTTTGTGTTTACATAATATCATTGCACCTAATATAGGATATGGTTCAGCGATCGAGGCATGGGTTGGAATAGAAAAAGATAAGCAAGATTTTAATATGGAAAAATGCGTTCTTGAAGTTAAATCCCATATAACCACAAAAGGTAATGTTGCTAGTATATCTTCTTTACATCAGTTGACTAGTGAAAAGGACAAGCTGTACCTTGTTTCGTATGGACTAACGGTAAACGAAAATGGTAGGACAATTGATGATTTATTTGATGAGATTGTTTATAAGCTTACAAGTAACGAACATGAAGAACTTATGATGAAATTATTTATATCAGGATGGATACCACATCATGACAAGCTTAGAAAAGATAAGTTTATCATGGATTCAGAAAAGTTATATAAAATAAATGAGTTGTTTCCAAAAATCAATTCTAATGATATAGACCCTAGAGTAATAGAAGTTAAGTACAAAGTCGATTTATCACAATGTGACGAGTTTGAATGTACTACCGAAGAATTATTTGGCGGTGAATAAGATGATTACACTTGAAGAGTTTTATGAAAATTTTGTACAAGATATTTTAAGTGATACCGAAAGTAGAGGGCTCCTAAAAGCTGAAGCTTTTTTTGAAAATGTATGTGAAGAACTTGTAGGCACTGGAGAACTAGGTATAAACTACTCTATGTCAAATTTCATCAAACGTGGTATGGAACTAAACGGATATGATTATGATGAAGAACGACAATTATTGACTCTGATTGTACATAATTATTTTCAGGAAGACTCAATCCAAACATTAACTAGACAGCAAATGACAGCAAAGTTTAAACGATTGAAGAACTATCTTAATAATGCATCTACAGCGTTTTATAAAGAATATGAAGAAACAGCAGAAGGGTATGATGCACTATACAACATTTATCACTACTTGAAGAAAAATGCTATTGAAAAGATTAAGTTCGTTATCATAACAGATGGAAAGATAACAAGATCAATTGAGAATATTGAAGATGACGAATTTAATGGAATAAGTATTGAACATAGGATTATAGATATTGAGTACATATATAAAATATATTTGTCTGAATTTATTGATAAAACGTTTGAGGTGAATGTAAATTTACCCTATTTACATGTGAGTAATAATGTTGAAGAATATGATTCATATTTAGTTGTAATGGACGGTAATACACTTGCAGAGATATATGATCAATATGGTCAAAGGTTATTTGAGCAAAACGTAAGAACATTTCTTCAGTTTAGGGGTAAAGTAAACAAAGGTTTGCGGACAACTATAGAATATAATCCTAAGCAATTTTTTGCATATAATAATGGATTAACGGCTACTGCTAGTGAAGTAGAAACAGATGAGAATGGTAACTTAACTAAAATAATTGATTTTCAGATAGTTAACGGTGCTCAAACAACTTCCGCAGTTTATGCAGCAAAAAAGAATCATAAATTAGATATTGATGATGTATATGTACAAATGAAATTATCTGTAATTAAAGATAATGAAGAGAAGAATCAAGCTGTTTCAAAAATATCAGAGTATGCGAATACACAAAATAAAGTTAATAAGTCTGACTTCTTTTCAAATAGCCCATTTCATAAAGAATTTAAAGATTATGCTAATAGAATTTGGGTTGCTGCTTCTGGTGGGTCACAAAGAAGAACACATTGGTTTTATGAACGTGTAAGAGGTGGTTATCTTAATAAGCAGACATTTCTAACGTCGGCTGAAAAACGGAAGTTTAAATTAGAACATCCAAAAGAGCAACTTGTAGATAAAACATTCTTAGCAAAAAGTGAAAACTCATGGAAGCAACTACCTAACATAGTTGCAAAAGGTGCTCAATTTAGTTTTTCGTATTTTGCTGAAAAGACTACAGATGAGCTAGAAAAGAATAATTTGGCTATTACTGAAAAGTATTTTAAAGATGCGATAGCTAGAGTGATATTGTTTAGAAAAGTTGAAAAATTAGTTTCTAATGCTGATTGGTATAATGGTGGATTTAGAGCACAAATAGTAACCTACTCAATTGCCTATCTGTCATATTTAGTTAGCGAACAGTCTAGGTACTTTAGTTTTAATGAGATATGGGAAACACAGTCTATATCTGAAGACTTACATAGTTGCCTCGAAGTTATTGCAGAAAAAGTGTGTGATTGTATTTCAAATCCACCAGAAGGTTTTGGTAACGTTACACAATGGTGCAAACAAGAAAGATGCTGGGATAGTGTTAAGACGCTCAATATTAATATAGATATTCCTGTTAGATATTTACTTGATAAAGAAGAAGTATCCTACATAAAGAAAGAAGAAAGAAAAATCAAGAAATTAGATCGCGGTATAGAAATGCAAATGTTTGTTGTAAAAGAGGTGGATTTTAATAGTTGGGGAATAATGAATGGATTTTTCACTAGACCAGAGAATATGAGAGAATTATCAGGGATGCAACGTGGGATATTGAAAAGTATGTCAGAAGGAAGACTAATGCCTCCTTCTGAAAAGCAATCGAAGATACTGTATGAGATATATATAAAAGCAGATGGATTAGGAATCCTTGTTTGAGGTATCAATAATGTTAAATAGATGATCGGCAATCGCTTTACCTAGCAGTGGAGGTACTGCATTGCCGATTTGTTGATATTGAGCATCCTTTTTACCGTAAAAAACAAAACTATCAGGAAAAGATTGTAGACGTGCAGCTTCTCGTATACTGATTGCACGATCAAGATTGGGATGTATCCACATTGATTTTCGTACATTTACTACAGTGTCGGAGGGTTTATCAGTTTCTAATCTCTTATAAATAGTATTTTGAGTCTTTTCAGGTGACGTATATGTAGTCTTTAAATCATCGGTCAAAGAATGAAAGTTCTGACCTTGTTTTAATGCCTTAAATCGTTTAAGAGCTGTTTCTCTTGTTGCTGTTGTTATATGATTATAGATCATATTTGAGTCAGCCATTAGAGCTAAGTAATCAGAATCTATATGTTCATTATTAACTCGTTCAATTGGCTCGTATTTATCCAATGATATTGTTGGAGTATATTTTTGAAGATCTAAAATTGCATCACCAATTGTAATATATTGATCGTTACTGATAGTAGGTTTGGGCATACTTAGTTGAGTAGCTAATAATTTTTCTTTGATGCCTATCATAATAAAACGTTCCCTTAATTGCGGAACACCAAAATCAGCAGAATTCAACACACCGTAGATAACATTGTATCCTTTTTTGGTAAAGTTCTTATCAATAAATTCAACGATGTTATATGATTTAGCGCTAAAGTAGATGCTATTATTTTCGTGTCTTAAATTAGTATAATTCAGGTTATACCGTGTAATATCAGAAGCCTTTTTAAGGGTTTTGTTTATATCTGTAATAATTTGAATAGTGATCTTGATTTTTTCAAATTCAATCTCATTCACATCTTCGTTTAATGTTAAATACAAGCTCTTGTTCATCTGTGAATAAGATGTGTGCCAAAATACTTGATTATCAATATCCCATTTAGATAATGTTCTTCTAATCAGTGAGCTCTTCTTTTTAAAGTAGTTCATGAAGATTTCTTGGGAAGAACTATTTTTGGCAAGCTGCTTGTATACGGAATCTACATCATTTGGTAGAAGAAAATTTGTGTTAAAGCATGTAGCGTTTTCTCTGATAAATGCTAAAAACTCTTCAGGATGAAGAGGTGCTGAACCAATAAGTATATTCTCATCGTGAAGTTGTATGCCAAGTGTTTTAATAATTGATTCATCATTCTTTGAATAAATGAACTTATGTTTGTCAGATGTGATGGTTTTTACATTTTCCATTACAAATATATTAGGATCTAGGGTTTCAACGGCTTCAACGTATTTTTTTACTAGTTGATTTTTAGGTGAGATTATATAGTTACGTTGTCGGTTAGCATTTGAGAATCCTTGGCATGGAGGACCACCGATAATTAAGTCAACATTCTTAAATCTATTTCGTAATGCTTTAAAATCAATAGTGTTTATATCGTGCATAAGTTCAACATTAGGATGATTTGCTTTATATGTAAGTTGGGCGTTTTTGTCAAATTCAACGGCCAATTTTACTTCGCATTTATTTGTTTGCAAAAAACCATAGCTAAGACCGCCGGCTCCTGCGAATAAGTCTATCATTTGCATTTTTTTCATAATACACCGCTTCCGAATAATATTTCTATATTTTAATTTCAAATTACCTAAAGAAATTATAGCAGCTATACATTATAATGTCCATACTTAACTGAAGTTTATTGTGTATCTTAAAAATAGCTATCTGTAAATATTGAAAAAAAGGATAGGTGTGTTTAATAATATTGAGAAGAGATCATAGTAGGTAGGAATGAAAAACGAATTAGAGAGTATGTAAAAAATTAGCTACAAGATGATATTACAGCTGATTAAATAAGTTTAATGGAATATATATCCTTTTACAGGTGAAAAAGAAGTAAAACTTAAGTAAAGACTGCTTTAGCAGTTGCACGAGAGCGTAAGTGGTTGGCAGGCTTTTTAGAGAGTCTTAAGGCTCCTATGCCCTAATAGGCATAGCAAACTACCTTTGATGAGTTTCGGTTATTGACAAAATATATGCTAAATTAACACAATTGTTGACAATAAACACTTGTTCCAATACAATTAAAATATATTAATATCAGGGGTATAGAATGGTTTGTACTTGTATAACCAAGGACAAAGTGATAACTGAATTGATGCAAGAAAGGGGAAAGTGTAAAATGAAAAATGAGAATGTTTTGTATACAATAGCTAATCGCAATAAAAGCATTGACCCTAGGACCTACCACAATGCAAAACAACTATTGCAGATCTATTCTGATATTGTATGGAACAATGTTGAAGCTTACACAAATGTATTAAAGGAATGTAATGAAACATATGGCTTACCAAGTTATCGAGGACTTGAGATACTAGCAGAGATTGGTGAAGAGGAGAAAGCCATAGAATTAAAAGAACGATTAATGAGTGTAGCAGAAAATAAAATTATGATTGATGCAATTAAAAGAGCATTGTTGCATTTAAGAGAGTATAAGCATAATGGAGAACTCTATTATGATATCATTTATAAAAATTACTTTGTGAAGTACAAGCATACTGAAGATGAATTATTGGAAATGTTTAAAATGTCACGTTCTACATATTATCGAAAGCGAGAGGACGCAGTTTATCTATTTGGTGTATCTTTATGGGGTTTGATTATACCAAATGTATTAGAATCATTTGATCATAAACATAGTGAGACTAAAATGATACTAAATTGAGACCAATTTGAGATGATGTTAAGATTAAATAGGAACTGTCTTGACACTGACATAAGATTTAGCTCCTGATATAATAATAGCATGGTATAAACTGCCAAAAGAAAAAATTGCATATAGAGAAGAAGAGGCTCTACGACCTTAACGGGTTGTAGGGCTTTTTTTGTATTAATGAATACCACAGGCTATGCCTGTGGTTCTAAAAAGCTTATAACTATGGGTAGAAAAAAATAACCTCCAATGCTAAGATAGAAGCAGGTTTGCCGACCGCATCTATAATAGACAAAGGAGGAAGTCCAAATGGACAACAAAAGTTTAGCACATACCAAATGGAATTGCAAATATCATATAGTATTTGCACCAAAATACAGACGTCAAATAATTTATGAAAAGATAAAAAAAGATATTGGGCAGATAATTCGTAAATTATGTGAGTATAAAGGCGTAGAAATAATAGAAGCAAATGCATGTAAAGATCACATACATATGTTAGTAAGTGTACCACCTAAATTAAGTGTATCACAGTTTGTAGGATATCTAAAAGGAAAAAGTTCGCTGATGATATTTGACAGACATGCTAATTTAAAATATAAATATGGGAATAGAAAATTTTGGTATAAAGGATATTTTGTAGATACAGTAGGAAGGAACAAGAAGGCAATAGAACAGTATATAAGAAATCAATTACAAGAAGATATAGCCTCAGATCAATTAAGTCTGAAGGAATATATTGACCCGTTTACGGGTAAGCCGATAATAAAAGGCTAATGAAAACACCTTTAGGTGTAACTTGAGAATAGATGCAGTTGGCAGACTATTCAATGAGTCTTGAGACTCAGCTAGTAATATACCCTTATAGTGTAGGTGCAAACCACCCGTTTTACGGGTGGTGGTGATTATACCCATTTTTCATGATAAAGGCTGTCTTCCCTTTATGCAATGGCATAAAGAGGAGGCGTCTTATGAAAAGCACTATTCGTGCACCTTCTTTTCCTATCTTTTTAAATTACACATTCAAAAAGATATGGAGGGAAGAAAATGAATCAAATTATTTTATGTGACCAGTGTAAAGGTCTAAACCATCAAGAGTTACTTTGTGACAAATGTGCTTTTTACATTCAAAAATATTGTAGTGAGTGTCGTGAAAAATCACCTGAAACTTGTCATTTATGTAGACAGGCAAGAGCGTTTATTGAAAAGGATGATAAAAGATTAGCATCCAGAGAACGAACTCATCGCAGTTACATAGCACACTTTGATCTAACTTATGCAGAAGATAAAAAAACTTATTGTGGATCAACGTGGTGATGCATTAGATACATTAATAGATGAAACTGCTAATCGTCGAATACTTGAGATGTTTGATTGTTTAACAGAGATCCAAAAAAGAAGGTTTATTGCTCACTATATTGACGGGAAAACATTTAGAGCAATTGCCCTTGAAGAAGGGGTAAATCATACTAAAATCCAAAAATGTATTGAACAAACTCGAAGTTTTTCAAATAGGGGGTACAAATCGCCGTTTTTTTCCTTACTTATGAAGGGAGCTTTTTTAAGACACTTCATGGACATTGAAAAATAATGGTTTGATAGACGGCATGGCTGATGATTGACTGGCATAAGCCATGTAGCAGTTTCCATTTATATCAAATCTCTAAGGTACGTTACCTTGTAACCGAAAGGAAAGCGATAATAATGACCTCGCCAAGATTACTTAGTGGAGCGACAACGGTTGATTATAAATGATTTCGTGGTTATGAAATCAAGCGCCATGACCTACAAGGGAAAAGAGAAGATGATACTTCTGCATAGTCCTAATCATCCTATGGAATGCAGTCACTAAATTATGGTGATGAAAATAGTGTAGTTTGCAAGCTTGAGAGCTACATTAGGTTCAATGAGAGTCCTACCAAGACTCGCCTTAGAGATTTATTTCTACATTCTTTAACAATATACCTATGGAGCCATTAATGAGATACCCAAAAAATGAAAGGAGGATTTAAGTGAAAGAAGTACAGGTGATACAAGCTTCTTCTGATAGAATTAATAGAAGAAATGCTGTGAAATTGGAACGTTTAAGAGTAGCAGCTTACTGTCGAGTGAGTACAGATTCAGAGGAACAAAAGTTAAGCTATGATTCTCAAGTGACACACTATCGACAATTTGTTTCAAATAATCCAGAATGGGATTTGGTTGAGATATATACAGATGAAGCCATATCAGGGACTCAAATAAATAATCGAGTAGGATTTCAAAAGATGATTAGTGATGCCCTTGATGATAAAATAGATTTAATTGTTACTAAGTCTATTTCAAGATTTGCAAGAAATACATTAGACACGTTGAAATATGTACGCTTATTAAAGGAACGTAATGTAGCTGTACTCTTTGAAAAAGAAAACATCAATACGCTGACCATGAATGGTGAAATGTTGTTGGTTATTTTGAGTTCATTGGCACAGCAAGAAAGTGAATCCATATCAGCTAATGTCAAAATGGGCTTAAAGATGAAGATGAAGCGAGGTGAATTAGTTGGATTTCACGGTTGTTTAGGTTATAATTACGACCCAAAGACGAAGACACTTACTGTTAATGAAGAAGAGGCCAAGGTCGTTAAGTACATATTTAAAGGTACATAGAAGGTGTAGGAAGCTATATTATTGCTAAAGAGTTAATGCAATTAGGCTATAAGACTAATAAGGGCAATACGAAGTGGGGAACAAGTACAGTTGCAGGTATTCTCAAAAATGAAAAATATAAAGGCGACTTGCTTCTAGGTAAAACTTTTACAGTTGACCCGATTACCCATAGGCGGCTAGTGAATTTTGGTGAAGAGGATAAATTTTATATGGAAGATCATCATGAGCCAATTATTTCAAAGGACTGTTTGAAGAAGCGCAAAGAATTATGGCAAAACGAAGTAGCAGAAAAGCTCAAGAAAATGGCACTAAGAGAGAGAAATACAGTAGAAAGTATGCTTTTAGTAGTATGATGAAATGTGGTTTTTGTGGGAGCACCATAGCAAGAAGGTCATGGCACTCCAGTTCACAATATAAAAAGATTGTTTGGGCATGTTCTACAAGTACAAAGAGGGGCAGAAAATACTGCGAGTATTCAAAAAATATAAAGGAAGATAATCTTGAACAAGCGTTTTTTGATGCCTTTAATATGATGTGTAGCAACCATAAAAATGTGGTCGTTGACTTTCTAAAAACTATTGAAGAATCTATAGGCAGTAATGAAACTGTACAAAAGAGTAAAAAGATTAGTGAAGACATTTATAAGTATGAGAGGAGATTAAGTAAACTTGTCGAACTAAATATTGATGGTTTAATTACTAAGGAAGATTATGAAAGTAAGTATACTCATATTACCAAAAAACTTGAAGAGTTAAAAAATGAGCAGCAAAACTTAGAGAGTAACTATAAGGAACAAAAAGACTTAAAGGAAAAGATCCAATCTTTTAAAAGCATATTTAATAACAATCAGCTAATGACTGAATTTGACAGAGAAATATTTGAAAATGTCATCGATACAGATATTATTGGCAAGATTGATGAGTCTGGTATAAGGAATCCTTATTCCGTAACTTTTGTTTTCAAGACAGGTTTAAAAGTTGAGGAGAACTGCACCGCAAAAAAGTCCTTGGGAATACACAAAAGTGATGATTTTGTGTATTCCTATAGTCAAAACCCCACATGTGGAGACTGTTTGTAAATTGTACCGATAAATACAGGGTTTATCGTCATTATAGAAATGAAAAATATTAATTTGCCATGTTGTTGCCACCGTCAGTACTTAGTCGGTGGTAAAATTATTTTATTGTGTTATCAAATGTATGTCCATAGTAGTAGAGAGTTTAGCATGTCTTAATCTATCTTGGATATCCTTAATATTTGCTCCAGCTTCTATAAGCATAGTTGCATGTGTATGCCTCAATGAACAAGCAGAATGAGCATCAATCAAAGAAAACTAGCCATATATCTGTAAAGACAAAAAATGATTTATAGGGTATAGGGATGAGTTACTGATATTTTTTCTTTGTCGTGTTTTGCAATATACTCGTGGCTTATAGTTTGTTACAATAAGGATAGAATAAATAAATTAGAGGTGTAAAATGAAAAAAGCATACCTTATAAGTAAAGAATACAAAGCTTATTTAGAAGCCTTTGGAATAAGTAGTGATGAATTATTAGATGTGGTAGGAATACCAAAAATAATGACAAATAGAGGTGTATATATAAGTAAGCAACAATATATCCATTTAATGAAAATTCTTGAAAGAGAAAGTACAGATAATAAGATTCTTATGTATAGCGATATTTCTAAAGTTACATCTTTTAGTCCTCCAATATTTGCTGGGCTATGTGCCAAAAATGGACTAGAGTGTTTTAAAAGAATATCAGAATACAAAAAACTTATTGGACCGTTTACTTTAAAGGTTCATGAGGAAGACAATGATGTAGTATTAGAATTTACCTTTGATGATGAAGGTAAAACAAAACTTCCTAAATTTACTCAGATAACAGAAAATTTAATCATGGTAAACCTATTAAGACAAGGAACAGGTAAAAAAATAAAACCTGTAAAAATCAAAGCTAGTTACGAATATCCAAAAAAAATAAAAGATTATTTAGGTATAACACCTGAATTATCAAATCAAAGCAAAATATATTTTTCCAAAGAAGATTTACAGGTATACTTTAGAACAGAAAATAATACTATGTGGGATTATTTAGAGCCTGAGTTTAAGAAAAGAATGGAAGAAATGCAAATAGATGATAGTGTATCAGCAAAGGTTAGAATACTTCTTACTAAACTTATTCCAGCAGGAAATGCGAACATTGCACAAGTATCAAAAGAGATGGCAATTTCACCTAGAAGTCTTCAGAGAAAACTGTCAGAAGAAAATACAACTTTTGTAAAACAACTTAATCACACTAGAGAACTAATGGCTAAGAACTACCTTATTAACGACTCAGTGACTACTGATGAAGTTGCATATCTCGTAGGTTATAGCGATGTATATGTATTTATGAGAGCGTTTAGGCAGTGGACCGGACTTACAGTAAAACAGTTTAGAACAGAACATGCATAACGTGGCACAAATAGCAATATATTAGACGCCAATAGCAATTTTAAAACTTTCTTTGATAAGGTAATATAAACATAAGATAAATAAATTTTATGATATCAAGGAGAGATGAAAATGAGTAAGAAAGTAATTCTAATAACAGGAGCATCATCAGGGATAGGTAAAACAACGGCTAAGAAACTAATAAATGAAGGTCATATTGTATATGGTGCTGCTAGAAGAGTAGAAAAAATGAACGACATAAAAGGGTTAAAAACTATTAAGCTAGATGTATCAAAAGAAGAAGATTGTAAAAAAGCAGTTGATACAGTAATGAATAGAGAAGGAAGAATAGATGTATTATTTAATAATGCTGGTTTTGGATTATATGGTTCTGTGGAGGATATTCCACTTAAGGATGCCAGATACCAATTTGATGTAAATATGTTTGGTCTTGCTGCTATGACAAAGGCAGTTCTCCCACACATGAGAAAACAAAACAGTGGTAAAATTATCAACACTTCATCAATGGGAGGTAAAATTTATACGCCACTAGGAGCTTGGTATCATGCTACAAAACATGCATTAGAAGGTTTTTCAGATTGCTTAAGACTTGAATTAAAACAGTTTAATATTGATGTAGTCGTTATAGAGCCAGGAATTATTCAAACAAGCTTTGGAGATGTAGTAGGTGGACCCATGATGAAATATTCTGGTAAAGGTGTTTACAGCAATCTGGCTAAGAGGGTTGCCCGTACAACAGAAAATTCTTATAAAGAAGGCGGAGGAACTTCTCCAGATGTAATTGCAAATAAAGTTTCTAAAGCGATTAATGCTAGAAAACCTAAGACTAGATATGTAAAAGGCAAATACGCTAGTATGATGATAAATACTCGTAAATGGTTTGGCGATAAAGTGTTTGATAAAATGATAATGTCAACGGTAAAGTAAAAATTGCTCTTACAGGGTAAAAATAAGTCTTCCAGTACTTATAGACGAACAACGCCCCAATGATGGACCCCAAGGTATTGGCGGGTGGTTGGTACTGATTGTAATAGGTTACATATTTACGATACTTTCAACCGCCTTAATGCTTTTTGAAATATACAACTTATATATTAATGGTACAGTTGCGGCAGTAACTGAAAAGAAAGGTGATTATTATAATCCAGAGTTATTTTTGTTAATTAATTTCGAAATGGTGATAAATATACTAATTTTCCTATTTATAGTAATAATTTTGATTTTTCTTTTTAGAAAGAAAAGGTTGTATCCAAAATTAGCCATATCGTTAATTGTTGGAAATAACATAATTGTGGGATTGGATCATCTATTTTGTAACTTGATTGCATTAGAAACTACAGGTGTTGAATTTGCTCAGTATGTAGTCAGGTTAATTGCTGGGATCATAAATAGCCAAGTATTACTAAAGGTAATAGTTGGCTATTTTTATACCTAAAGTTTAAATGTTATTTATGACTTCAGGTTTAGCTATCCCATAAATCTGCTAATAAATTTAATTTAGGACTATATGAATGAAGTAATATTAAGTTTAAGTTACTTTTATGTTCGTTTGAAAAATATAAAATAATTTTATCAATTTAGTTGAAAATTCTACTATTTTGGTGTAAAATTTTATTAGTAGAACTTTCAACTATTATTCATATAAGAAAGGGGTTTTTGAATGTATAGTTTTAAAGATGATTACAGTGAAGGCGCACATTATAAAATTTTAGAAGCCTTAGTATCAACTAATCTTGTACAAGAAGACGGATATAGTATGGATTCTCATTGTAAAAGAGCAATAGAACTTTTAAAAGAAGCTACAGATGATTATTCTATTGATGTGCATTTTCTTTCAGGTGGGACACAAACAAATCTTTTGACTATAAGCTCTTGTCTTAGACCTCATGAAGCATGCATATCAGCTAAAACTGGTCATATAGCTACTCATGAAGCAGGAGCAATAGAAGCCACTGGACATAAGATAATTACTATAGAAAATTCACAAGGTAAATTATCACCAGATTCAATCCAACATGTATTAAAGAAATATAGTTTTGAATATGCAGTAAAGCCTAGGGTAGTTTATATTTCTAATCCTACTGAGCTTGGAACAATTTATACAAAAGAGGAATTAAAGACGCTTTATAAATTTTGTAAATCAAATGGACTTTTACTTTATTTAGATGGGGCTAGACTTTCTTCTGCATTAGTTGTACCAGAAGCACATCTTTCACTTAAGGATATAAATAAGTACACAGATGCCTTCTTTTTTGGTGGTACAAAAAATGGTGCCCTTTTAGGAGAAGCACTTATATTTTCAAATGATGATTTTAAATTGGATTTTAGATATATGCTTAAGCAAAAAGGTGCTATGCTGGCTAAGGGACGAATACTTGGAATTCAATTTGAAACGCTTTTAGAAGAGAATTTATATTTAGATATAGCAAAACATGGGAGAAACTTAGCTCAACATGTGCAATCAAATCTTAAAGCTATAGGATATAAGCTATTAGTAGAATCACCAACAAATCAGATATTTCCTATATTTTCTAATAATATGATTGAAAATTTGAGAAAATATTTTGCTTTTCATACTTGGTCTTTTATAGATCAGGAAAATAGTTGTATTCGTCTAGTTTTTTCTTGGGCTACACCTATAGAAAAAGTAGATGAATTCTTAAATAGAGTAAACCGATTAAAGGAGAAAGGCTTATAATGAGTAATCCAAAGCATTTTATATTTAGAAGATTAGGATCTTTAACTAGAACGATACATGCTATAGTAGAGTCAGAACTTAAAAAATATGGATTAAAAAGAGGTCAATTCATTTATATCATCAGAATTTGTGAAAATCCAGGTATTAATCAAATGACTCTTTCCAATATATTAAAAGTTGATAAAACAAGAACTGCTAAGAGTATAAAAAAATTAGTAGAGAATGAATTTATTACAAAAGAAAGAGATAAAAATGATGCTAGATCTTTTTTGCTTTATCCAACTGATAAGGGGCAAGAAGTCTATAAAAAAATCATTAAAGAAGAAAATAGGCAGATAGATATTTGTTTTAAGGGATTTGATAATTCGGAAAAAGAAATAATATTTGTTCTTCTTTCTAAAATGACTGATAATCTAGAAGAAGATTGGAAAAATCTTAAAAGGTAGATTAGAGTAAATAATACACGATGTGAAGATGGAGGAATTATATGAATAGGAATGAAGCTTTAGAATTATTAAAAGATCATGTAAAGTCAGAACAACTATACCGTCATAGTTTGGCTGTTGAAGCAGCTATGATTGCTTATGCAAAACATTTTGGAGAAGATGTAGAACTTTGGGGGAATTTAGGGCTTCTTCATGATATTGATTTTGAAAAATATCCAGAACAACATCCCCAAATGGCTCCTAAACTCCTAGAACCAGCAGGCGTGGAGCAAGGTTTTATTGATGCTGTATTATCACATGGATTAGATGCAAAGGTGATGCGTACGAATACTATACGTAAGGCGTTAAGTGCTGTTGATCAGATGTCTAGTTTTATTATTGCTATAGCACTTATGCGTCCAACACGCCTAGAAGGTTTAAAGGCAAAGTCAGTTAAGAAAAAAATGAAGGATAAAGCTTTTGCAAAAGCTATAGATCGTGCGTATCTTGAAGAAACAAGGGAAGATCTGGGAGTTGAATTTGCTGAACATGTAGATATTATAGTTAAGGGTTTAATCAATCAAGAAGAAAGATTAAATGCTGAAGGAGCTAGTTTACTGTGAGCCATACCCATTGTAGAAAGTGTATTGAGTTATGCCCATATGCATAAGATATATTAACAAATTGTGATTATACATCTTTATAAAATACGAGATAATATAGAAATTGTTGTGTGATATTAACTTTTCTTTTATATATTAAGTATAACATTTATTAAATACTATAGAATAGGTGGTGTCGAAATGATTGAAGTTTGTTTTAGTGATTCAGAAAAGGGTTGTTTGAAGGTAGCACAGAAAGAGGGCAAAGGATTAGGTAATAATTCAAAGGATGTTGTTGCAATTTTTGGTCTTGATATGCTGGAAATTAAATCAGGAGTAGTAAGTAAAAAGCGTAAAAAGTTGCTTTTTGATATGTTTAAAACTCCTTTTGATGATATTAAAAACTTTGATATTTGGTGGGAGAGGTATGTAAAAGATTTAAATATATTAATCGACAGTGCGCAAAGGGGTGAGGATATCCGTATTTGGTACAGTAATGCACCTTGTTCTATCTGTGGATTATACTTTGTGATGGCTCAAATAGAGAATTTTCAATGCAGGGTAACGGGTATTAAACTTCCCGTTATTATGGAAAATGATAACGGGAAGTTTATAGAATATTTGAGTTGGGCAGAATTAAGAGCAGAAAAGTTTTGTGAATTTCTTCACCTCGAATCTGAAATATCACAAATTGAACGTCAATTAATGGTGGCAAAATGGAGAAAATTAGAAGATGAAAATGCTACACTTAGAGTTGTTATAAACGGAAAACTAACAAGTGTACCAAGTGACTTCTACGATTATTATATCCGTAAAGAAATTCCAGATGATCAGTTTATAATGGGACACCTTATAGGGAATGTGCTTGGCAAATATCAATTTGGTATTGGTGATGATTGGATTGCTAAGCGCATAGAAAACATGATTTCAAGAGGAGAGTTACATGTAGTAAAGGATAATGAGCTAGGGTATAGAAGAATTTTAAAAAAGTGATTGAAATTCTCGAGTACTGATTAAAATGAGGAATAAAGAGTTTATACTCTGTGTTAATGATAATAAAAGAATAGCGTGTTGTGGTAAAAATTACCACATACGTTATTCTTTTGTTTTCACAATAAAATTCAAATAAGGAATTCAAAAAATGAAAAACATATTAAGAAAATTAGAAGAGCTTAATTATTTGATTAAAAAAGAAAGTGAATATAACATTGAACTCCACTATGAGAATTTAAGTGATATTGGATTTAATAGTATTTTCCACGGTGAGTTTTTGAAAGCAAAGGAGTAGATTATACAATTTTCATTTTTGATACGCAGTGTATGATTGTGATACAATTTAGATACAAACAAAATGTATTATAGAATATTAGTTAGTACTTATAGAGGGAGGTTTTCAAATGATAAAAATATTAATAGTGGAAGATGAAAGAGCTATATCAGACCTTATAGAGATGAGTTTGTCATGTGAAGGCTATGAGTGTACCTGCGCCTATGATGGGCGATATGCAGCCGACATTTTAGAGAAGAAAAACTTTGACTTAGTATTACTAGATATAATGTTGCCTTATATAAATGGGTATGAAATTTTAGAATACAGTAAAACGCTTTCAATTCCTGTTATATTTTTGACAGCAAAAGACGAATTAGAAGATAAGGTTAAAGGACTTAGAGCAGGGGCTGAAGATTACATAACAAAACCATTTGAGATATCAGAATTAATAGCTAGGGTAGAGACAGTACTTAGAAGATATGATAAGGCAGATAGTATTTATCAAATAGATGATATAAGTATAGATTTAAACTCTATGCAAGTAATTAAAAGTGGCAAAAACATACAGCTGACAGCAAAAGAATTTTATGTATTGGTAATGTTTGCTAGAAATACAAATAAAGCACTTTATAGAAGACAGATATATAGTCAAGTATGGAATGAGGTTTATCTTGGTGATAGTAGAACTGTTGATTTACATGTACAAAGAGTGAGAAAGAAATTAGGACTTGAAGATAAAATAGTATCTGTTTATAAGGTTGGCTATAGATTGGAGGTTTAAGTCTTGAAATTTTCAATAAAAGTAGTTGTAGGAGTACTTTGGATAGTGATTACTTGTTTTACATTTGGAGGATCATATATAATCGATACAAATTTTCAAATGCTCTTATCGGAACAAAGAAATATATCAAAAAACATAACTGAAACCATATACAATTTATTGAAAAACGATACTAAAGGTTATAATTCAAAGACTCTTGGACATATAAACAATACGTATAAAGATTTTGTAATTCAAGATATAGCTGATTCTATAAATATAAATGTAGAGGGGAAAAAAATAAATTTTAGTATAATTTCTAAAACTAATATTGATTTAGATCGGTGGAGCGGTGGAAGTTTAAACAGTGAATGGCTAGATAAATTAGAAATAAATAAAAGAGCATATACATTTGAAAAAGTTGGAGAAAAAAATTATATAAAGACAATAAGACCATTTGTTTTTTTAGAGAATGTGTACTATATATTTATATATAAAGAAATAACGCACATATTTAAAAATCAGGAACAGCAATATGAGGTTTTAATTAAAACAACGATATTACTGAGTTTTATTTCAGTGATGATGTCTGTAGTATTTTCAAAAGTATTGCTACATCAAGTTGTTGAATTGAATAAAGTAACTGAAGAAATGGGAGAAGGTAATATTCAAAAACGAGTAAAAGTAAATGGAAATGATGAATTAGCAGAATTGGCTAGAAATTTTAATAAAATGGCAGATTCACTAAAAAATTATGTAGAAATGTTAGAAGAAGAATCTCAAAACAAAGAAAATTTTGTTTCAGCATTTTCTCATGAAGTAAAGACTCCACTTACAGCTATTATAGGATATGCAGATATGCTACGAACTAATCCAAATGATATCAATAGAATACAAAAGGGAGCAGAGTATATTTTTTCGGAAGGAAAGAGATTAGAACAACTTTCAAAAAGACTTTTACAAATTATGGCTATAAAAAATCAAGAATTAAAATTTGTAGAAGTACAAATAAAAATGTGGATAGAATCAATTTCAGATAATCTAAAATATTATCTTAATCAGAGAAATATAGAGCTAGAAGTGAATGTAGAAAATGATTTTTTAGTAATAGAGCCAGAACTGGTCAATATGGTGATTGTAAATATAGTAGATAATGCACAAAAAGCAAGTAAGGATGGAGAAAAAATATTTATAAATGGAAAAATAGAGGGGCAATATTACACTCTGAAAATAAAAGATAGAGGAATAGGGATTGATTCTAAAATACTATCTAAAATAAAAGAACCATTTTACAAGGCTGATCCATCTAGGGTGAGAAATAAAAATGGTGCAGGTCTAGGCCTGTCTTTAAGTCAAATTATAATTGAAAAGCATGATGCGAAAATGAATATATATAGTGAAATTAATATTGGAACTACAGTTGAATTGATTTTTAATAGGAGGAAAAGTATATGAAAAAAATTAAAAGTTATTTAATTGTATTTGTATTATTTACTATTACAGCTCTAAAGCCTCTATTGACATATTTCAATATGGAAAATTTATATGAGAAAATAATTTTAGAAGAAATTAATTTTAATAATATAGAAGTATCATCTAATGAAGATATAAAAGGGTTAGGTATAAAAGAGAGAATAAAGATATTATCAGATGCAATGAATGATTCAGATGTGAATTTGATAGGAATAGAGTATGACAACATAAGAGAAAATGAAAAAACATCTGTAAAAAACAAGTTGATGGAACAGATAACAGTACTAAAAAATCTAGGTATTCTTCCAAATGAAAAAACAATAAATGTAGATTTAGAAAATATAATTCTTGAAAAAATGACATATACAAGTTTAGAAAAATCTGATAAGCAAGTGAATGTTTGGGAAGCAATCATAGACAATTCAAAATATCATATAAGCTTAATTATTGATGCAGACTACTATGTGATATATCAATTCATATATTTTGAAAAAGATCATAAAGGAAATGGCTATGCCAACAATTCTATTTATAATTTTTTTAATTATTTAGGATTTAGTAAAGAGAATTTTGTTGAAAAAAAAACAAGGAACGAATATTCATTATGTTTTAGTAATATAGATGAAGAAAACAAATTTGATTATTACTATGTAAATCAATTAGTAAAAGGTGCTGATAAGACAACTTTAGATATAGAAATATCATTAGTTCGGCTATGATGCAAATAATATGCAATTATGAATAAAAAATGATACAAGTTTTTGATAAACTAACTTGGAAAGGCAAGGAATATTATAATTGCCAAGATATTAAAGGAGATTAAAAAATATGAAAAATATAATATCTATTATAATTGCATCTCTTCTAGTGATTTTAACATTGAGTGGATGTGGTCAAGGTGGAAAAGTAGAAAAGGATACTATCAAGTTAGAAGGTGGAAAAGTAGAAAAAGATAATACCAAGGTAATTGATGGATATACAGTCAATTCTGAATATGATTCAGAAAGTATGAAAAGTATTACAGGAAAAGAGTATGTAGCAAGAGAAAATAAAGCCACGTTGGTTAACAAACAAAGTGGAATTGGCATTACTATGACAGAAAAAATTCTTTCAGAGAGAGAAAAAGAAAAATTTAAAACTGGATTTTTCATTATGAAGGAAGGAGTGGTTATGGTCTATACAACAGAAAAAGCAACCTCTTTGATTCCTACTGATGAAGTTCTAGAAAAAATGAGCGATGATGAACAAGATAAACTTTGGAAAGAATATAATAAAAATACTTTTGATTTATTCGCAGTGGTACAAGAAGATCCAACAGACGAGGAAAGCAAAACGTTAATTGAGGATTTTAAGAAAAAATTTAGTAATATTGAAAAGTTATTTGAACTTGATGGTCATACTTTTTACTTTATATATAATGACGATATAAGTAAATGTGAACTGACTGATGAAGAAAAGAAAGAATTAAGCGGGTTCATTGATGAATTTGATTACATCAAAGATAATATATGTATATTTAAAGCAGTAAAAGAAGAGGAATTTCTGACGAAGGATAAAGAACAATCAGGTGATTTTGCAGGTACTATGACAAACTTCTCGGCTAATACAATTGATGGTGCTGAATTGAGTCAAGATGTTTTCAAAAATTATGATATAACCATGGTAAATGTTTGGTCAACGTGGTGTGGACATTGTGTGAGAGAAATGCCAGAAATTCAAAAATTATACGAAAGTTTGCCTGAAAATGTAAATGTTATTTCAATTTGTACAGATGGGCATAGTGAAAATGAACTTGCAAAAAGCATATTAGATGACGCTGGTGTTAAATTTCAGACTATTATAGGCAATGAGAATTTGGAAGATACTTTTTACAAGTATATAGATGCTTTACCAACGACTGCATTTGTAGACGCTAGTGGAAATATTGTTGGTGAAGTGCAGGTTGGTGTTCCTGGAGAAAATGTTGTGGACGGTTATACTAATCTTATAAATAATGCACTTAAACTTATTGGAAAATAAGGAGTTATAGAATGAAACTAACTAAAATAAAATTTAAAATAAATGCAGTGTTTTTAATCACTGCATTTACATTTATATTAATTGGAATTATAAGAGAGGAGCACTTAGTCGTTATAAAAAAAGCTACAAATATTTGTCTTGAGTGTATTGGTATTGGATGATGGATAAAAGAAATGAAGAAGTAAAAAAGCAATCAAGAGTTAGATTTATTATACAGATTTTAGCAGCAGCTGTTTTTAATGGTTATATTATAGGCTTCGTTAAAGGCAAGATTTTTAAAGGCAATAGTAAGGGCGTTTGTGTACCCATTTTAAACTGTTATTCTTGTCCTGGAGCTGTTGGAGCTTGCCCGATTGGATCTTTGCAAGCAGTACTTGGTGGTAATAAGCATAAATTTTCATTTTATGTTTTAGGATTTATCATGCTATTTGGGATACTATTTGGAAGGTTTATATGTGGTTTTTTATGTCCGTTTGGTTTGATTCAAGATTTATTGTATAAGATACCATTGCGTAAAATAAAAATATTGAAAAGACTAGATAAGCTATTACGATATTTAAAATATATTATCTTAATAATTTTTGTTATATTTATGCCTATACTTATTACAAATAAATTTGGAATTGCGCCTCCTTATTTTTGTAAATGGCTCTGTCCTGCTGGAGTGTTGGAGGGAGCATATCCTCTTATAACAGTCAATGAAAGTCTTAGAGCTAATCTTGGTTTTCTGTTTAATTGGAAACTTGGAGTTTTAATTACGATAGTTGTTGCTGCTGTTTTTACATACAGACCATTCTGTAAATATTTGTGCCCACTTGGAGCTATGTATTCATTATTCAACAAATTTAGCTTTTATCAAATGAATCTTGATAGTAAAAAGTGCACAAATTGCAAACTTTGTGAAGAAAAATGTAAAATGGGTGTAGAAATAACCAAAAATATTAACAGTACGGAGTGTATTCGATGTGGTGAATGTAAGAATATATGTCCTAACGGAGCGATTTCAAGTGATTTTATAAAAGCTTAAGTAATAATTCTACTTTCAGGTAGACACATACAAGACAATCCCCAGAACCATCAAACACGATTACAAGAAATACTAAGGAACCAAATAAGACAATAATAATGTAATATATAAGATGTAATACAATAGCAAAAAGCTCTTGTGAGGCAAAAGCCCTTACAGGAGCTTTTTCATATTTACTTAACATTGTATTCAGTTATTAAAAAGAAAGAGGTGAAAGTAATGGATTTTTCAAAAGAGAAGTTTAAGCATCTAGATCAGTTCTTTGCTAAGAATCCTGATATTTGCTTAAGAACTATGAACTTGTTGGACGAACAAGAGGTTTCTACCTTATGTTTTGACAGACTAAAAAAACATAAAGACCAACTTATGCTTCTACTAAAAGCTTGGCAACGATTACTAAAGATATTACCTGAAAGTCAAGATGAAGTTACAGTCATTAAGAATTTACTTAATAATAATCTACATTCGGCAGTGCAGATTGCATCCATACCTAAGAAACACTTTTTAAAAGAGTACGGGCATCTCTTTAATGATTTAGAAGAAGCAAATGCCATGTATCACAATGCCCAAATGGTAAGAAGTCAAATTGCTGTTAAATACATGAGGTTGAAGCAGAACCATGAACCTCATATTGAGGCTGCTAGATTTCGCCAACAATTATAATAAGAGAGGAGTGTAAAAGAATGAGTCAAGATAACAATACTGATTTTTCAAGTTATGAAAAAATATTTGGTGAAATAGATTTCAGAGAAGGCGATGATGCCAGATCTGTTCTATCACCAGCAGCTTATTTAGCTGATTTACTACAATTATATGAAGATGAATTTGATGAAGAAGCCGATAGCAGCTTATGGAATATGAGAAGAGAAGATATTCTTCATATACTTTTAGACGAAGAAAATACTTTTACTATGGTTCCTTATCTAGATATTGTTAATGAAATATTGGAAGGAAGAGTAGAAGGAGATACTTATGAGGTATTAAAAGGAGCTAAACATCCAATTAATCTTCCATTCAATCTAGAACATGAGAAGATAAAAAACTATTTAGCACATATGGAAATTACACAAGAACAATTATATAAACTCTTCTCTATAGATAGTAATGAGGAATTACGTAATAAGAGCAATAATATTATTGCAAGAGAATATTTAGGACTATCAGAGGAAGCTTATAATCATATCTGTAACAATACAACTGAGTTAGTATCACTCTATGGTATTACTCAAGGAGATATTGACGAAGAAGCAGATGACTTAGAAGGAGACAATATAGATAACCTTTTAAAAGAAGATATTAATACTCTACTTACTAATGTAAAGAGGTTCATGAGAAAGACTAAGATTACATTTAAAGAGTTACTAGAATTACTATATGGAAATCTTAGTGACAATGAATCGGAATATGCAGGAAGCTTCTACTTGAATAATAATTTATCAGGGTATGCTGTATTAGATGAGGAACAAGAAAAAATTATAGGTATTGAAAATAATGATGATATGCAAATATGGTTAAGACGTGCATATCTTTTTATTTATCTAGCTAAGAAGACACAAGTATCATTTGTAGAATTAGATATGATTCTTAGGAGTTGTTGCAATAATATACTTGATGAAAAAGCTATTCTACATATGGCATATATTCTAAAATTACATAAAGATTATGAGTTGTCCATTGATATGATATGTGGACTACTTGTATCTATGAACACTCTAGGAACAGGTAATGAAGAGCAGCCTATTGATTTATTTAATAGAATATACAATGGTGATATTACTACCATTGATAAAAATTACATCCAAGTGACAGATACTCTTCATCCTGAGTACGAGAACAGTGAATATACTAGAATCGTACCAGTTAATGAAGATGATCTCATGAGTGATGATAATATAGATTTTAGAGGAAGATTGTGTAAAGCCCTTAAGATGACAGAGGAAGATGTGGCAGCTTTTATAACCTGTTTCACTGATAGATCAGGGATTGAAGGCTTAAAAGTAACAAAGGACATGTTATTAACTAATTTAACCCTTCTCTATAGGGTAGCTACAATAACAGAGTTCCTTGATATATCAGTAAAGGAACTATGCTATATATTAGATGTTATAAGTGATGACCCTATTATTAGAATTCATAATGTTTTTGACAGGTTAATTGCTTATAATCCTAATATCAGGGACTGTTACACAATCTTCTCAAGTAACGATGTAACAAATAATATTTGGCTTATACAGCTCATAGTATCTATTACTAAATGGATGCAGGAGAATGATTTCACTGGTGAAGAATTACGTCAGATAACATTGCGCTTTCAAGCTATTGAAGAGGATGAGTTAGAGGATGACGAAGAAACAGAAGAAATAAAAGCTCTGAAAGAAGAGAAGAAAGCTAAGATTGATTTCTTGAATAATCTTTATACTCAGTTCAAAACCCTACTATTTGACCCACAAGTATTAACAAATGATGATCGTGATGATAGAACTTCAAGGGCTATTTATCGCTATATTATAGGGGGCGATAATAAAGTTGTTTCTAATAAGGATAAAGGTATTCTTCTTTGCAGTAAAGATAAGGATATAGAGAAAGTTTCTGAAGTTGTATATGAAGCTGTTAATCATTTGGATTATCTAAGTATAGAGGATTTTACTAATACTGGATTAGAAGAGAAGATACTTAATAAACTAAAAAACAATTTGGTTTATAGAGGTTATATTAATACAAAAGGTGATATCAATGAAAATGTTTTTCCAGAGAATGTAGAACATTTCCAAATCACTACGGATTTTAGCATAATGAAAGATGATGTTTTTGACATAATAGCTAATATCTATGAAGAAGCTTTAAGTGAAGAGGAATCTAGTGAAGATGTGTTAATGTCTTTATATCCATCTGATTTTGAGGAATTGAATCTATCAGAAGGTGAGCAGCAGGAACTATATGATAATCTATTATTCAACAATTATATAGATGAAGATAGTAATGTGATTGATCCTGAGTTCTTTGGATTTGTGGAGAACAAGGTATTATTTATGGTTAATGCTGATATAGCAGATTATGCTAAAGAAGTATATCAAGTTATAAAAGATAATATGCAGAAGTTTACAGATAAGGATATTGTTCTTGATAGTACTATCTTTTCACATTTACCTATAAGCGAACTTGATACAGAAAAGCTTATGACTAATCTACTATTCAACGATTATATAGATGATGAGCATGTTATTAGGGATAAAGAAGAATTGCTTAATACATCTATTGAGGATTTTAACTTAGCTATTGCTTATTATCCTTATCGTTTTGAAATACTGGATGCCATTAAAAAACATATTATAGAGGTAAAAGATTATTTTTATAATGTGGATGATACTATGCTTAGAGGAGTATCAGGTTATATTGTAGCATCAGATATATACAAAAACTTAGAAGGAAGATACTTAAGAAATGGAAAGATGACTTTAGAAGGTTATAATTTCTTCAGTCAGAATTTCAACATTGAAAACTTCGAGCTTGGAGATTATTTCACTAATATCCATGAAGAAATCATTTTCAATCATATGAGTAAAATAGTAGAGGTAATTGACAGATACAGAGTTAAGACTATTACTTTAGAAGAATTAGGATTGAATGAGATGGAACGAGAAGAGCTTGTGGAAATGTTGGAAACCTGTGAGTATACCTATGACTATAAGCTTAATAGGGAAGAGATAGATTACTTCTTAAATGTGAATAATGCTCTTGTATTTAAAATAGAGAGATTTGATGATTACAATAAGGATATCTTCTTCTTATTACATGATATAGCTAAGGAAATGAAACAGGAGATTGATGATATTAGTCAGATTCTTATAGACCAGGCAATAATGCAGGAGGAGACATTACTTACTGCTTTACAAGATGTATATGGTATTGGAGCAGATGAGATCAGTGTTGTTATGAACAATATCATTGGAACCCATAATAGCTTAGTGGAACAATTTATGGGTCCTGTAATAGAAGCGGTTAATGTAAATGATAAGCTTATGTTAGAACCTAAGAGCACAAGATTCAACAACCTCTATCGTAGAGCGAAGCAGATTGCTATATTGATAGGAAAATTAGGTCTTACCACAGATCAGATAGAAGTAGCTTTTCATGACCAACAATTAACAGAGAAGTTTCCAGAGCATTTAATTTTACCAGAGGGTACTGAAACATTTGATGTCATCTTAGAAGGGGTAGGTTCTATAATATATCTCTTTACTAAAGATAATTATTACGCATATTCTGCTGATGATTATACCTATATTAGAGATATGGCTGCTACAGTTAAGGTTATAGAGGAACAGGATGAAGAAGATGAGCTATATCAAGGTTTAACAGATATAGATAGATTCTATTATGAGTATAGTGAGCAAGGGGTGAACCCATTTTGTGTTGATGCTGCTTTTGTAGATTCATCAGGTACAATTCACATCATATCAGGAACTAACTACTATTGTAAAACTACAAACTCTGACCTATGGGAATTAAAAGAGAGACAATGGGGAAAAGTAGAAAATAACTTTTCTGATATTGACAAGATTGATGGTGCTTACGTAGATGAAGAAGGAAAAACTTATTTATTTTCAAAAGGTCAATATATTAGATATATATCCCATGTGAATATTAATGACCAGATTCAATATATGGATGAAGGCTATCCAAAAGATATTAATAAAAATTGGAAGGAAGAGTTTGGTAAAGAAATTCATCCGTTTTTCCATAAGTCTATAGATGCTTCAATGGTGGGAATAGACCATAAAAGATATTTATTCAAGGATGATGTATATGTATCTTCAGATGACTATGTACATCCAAAGATGATTTTAGACCGTTTTGGACATGTTAAAAATAATTTCAATAGAATGAGACATATTGATGCAGCTTTCACTATTGAAGATAAATACTATTTATTTGCTGGTGACCAAGTTATATGCTATAGAAATAATATAGAAAATAATGGAGTATATGTAGAAGAAGGTTATCCTCTTACTATTGATACATGGATGCCAGAATTACCTTATAATTTTAAAAAGAGAATAGATGCAGCTATTAACACAGACGATGGCATCTACCTATTATCAGATGGTAAATCCATTAATATAACCTATGATGATAAATCATTCCATGTATCAGGCAGCGAGGAAGAGACATCTAAACAGTGGGGTATTGTTAAGAATAATATAATTGAAAATAATAAAGTAGATGCAGCATTTGTAGGATTAGATGGTAAGGCTTATGTGTTTAGTGGAGATCAGTATTATCGCTATTCTGGTGAAGATTATAAGGTTGTTGATTCTGGTTATCCAAGATTTATAGAATCTGATTGGGATTCACTATTAGAGGTAACAGCAGCATTTGTATTAGATGGCAAAACCTACTTATGTGGTATGACAGATGGTGAGTCCATGAAGTATGTTAGATATTCTACTAATGATTATACCGTAGTGGATGAAGGCTATCCAAAGACTTTAGATGATAACTGGTGGAATCTACCTTTTGCTTTGACAAAGACTGATATACCAGATACATATTTTGATACTATTGATGCGGTTTTTACTGACCAACAAGGACGTACTTATTTATTCTCTAGTAACAGATATATTTATTTTGACAATCAACATAGATGGTGGTCAGAACCAGCCTTGATGTCAGATACTTGGGGAGATATGCCATTTGAACATGTTGATGCAGCTTTTACAGGTAAGGATGGAAAAGTATATATCTTCTCTAATGAACATTACATAAGTTATAAGACTAATGATTATTCAAAAATAGATAGTAATGTACCAATTAGAATAATGGACTTTTGGGGTAATGTAAAAAATAATATTGCAGATACAGGATTAGTGGATGCTTCTATGACAGTGATAATACCTGATAATGATGAACTTAAAGAGCGTATTTACGTATTCTCCGGTAATCAATATCATAGATATACTCTACCTTTTAATATGAACAGATATGTAGATGAGGGTTATCCTAAAAACATAGCTGAAGAGCTATCTGAAGAACCAGGGTTTGAAAATCTGAATATAGATTTCTCTAATGGAATAGATTGTGCTATGGCTAATGGTAGGAATATGTACTTCTTCAAAGATGGTACTTGCACTATACTTGTAGAATCTGCATCACAAGTTCTGGATAAAACATATTCACTTATGGATGATGAAATACCTACATGTGTATTTACTCATGAAGGAAACATCTATATGCGTACTCAAAAGGATGGTAACTATAAACGCTGCAGTGATTTAGAAAGCTTGGCTGGTATAAAGCTAACTGATATTTTACCACCATTACTTAGACCATTAGATGAAGATGGTGACGGTAAGCTTATAGAGGATAATAGGAGAATATCTTCCATTCTTGAGGGAACAGATGGTACCACATATGCTTTCTTTGATTTTAATAATAAAGATTCAGAAGCTGATACAGGTAATATAGACGAAGATAATATGTATCATACCTGTTACAATTTCTTATCCAAGCAAGAGTACAGTATAGCAGAAGAATGGGGATATGTGGATAATAATATTATCAAGAATAATCATATTGATGCTGGATTAGTGGGTGTTGACGGTAATACCTATCTATTCAGTGGGGATCAATACGTTATGTATAATCATGAGTCATCAAAAGAATATGGTTATATTGATAAAGTACCAAAAGTCATAGAAGAACATTTCGGACTAAGAAATGTGAATATTGCTTATGTCATAGAGGATAAAACTTTCCTATTAGAAAAGCCAGACGAACAAGGAAGATTTAGATATGTTCAGTATTCTGGTAAGAATTATAGCAAACCTGATACAGGATTCCCTAAAACTGCTGATGAACATTGGTGGAATATACCTATACAGTTTGTTATTGAAGGCTTTGATCAAGTTGATGCAGTATATGTAGAAGATGATAACATCTACCTGATTCATGGGGATAAACAACTGCAGTATAATTATTTAGAAGGAATATGGTCTTATCCAAAAGATATAAATAAGATGTGGAAGAATATACCACTAGAGAAGATTACTACTTTGTTTAAAGGTATAGATGATGCTATCTATTTCTTTGATGAAGACAAGTATTCTAAATTAGTAGATGGAGCCTTTGTCAATATCAACATAGACCCAGTGGAAGGTGAGAACAGACGGACAGATACATATGTAGAAAGTTTGAACAAGGTCTTTGGTAAGGTAGATAATAACATTGTTGAACTTAACAGAATAGATGCTTCTTTTGTTGATTCACATGGTATTACTTATTTATTCAGCGGAGATCAATATGTGCGTTATTCATCAAGTGATTATAGATATATTGATTTTGGTTATCCAAAGAAAATCTATGAGAATCTACGTTTTGAAAAAGGTTTTGAGAATCTGGATCATAAGATTGGCAAGACAGATGATAATTATAATAAAGAAGTTATTATACAAGCAATAATAGCTAATCTAGGCACTATTTACATCTTTATAGAAGACAAATGTATAGCTTTGGCACAAGGAGAAATCAGGGAGTTGCCAATAGGTCACTTAGGAAGAATTAGAAATAATCTACTGGAAGAAGAAAAAATAGATGCTGCCTTTGGAGATGAAAATAGAACATTCATTTTCTGTGGGGACCAATATATTCGTTATTCACAAAAAACATACGAATACGTAGATGAAGGTTATCCAAAATCTATTACAGCTATAACTGACGAGGATTTGGGTATAGATGCAGCTACATTCCAAGGAATATTTACTTATGATTTGGATGCAGCTCTATACAAAGATGAGAGATTATATCTTTTCAAGGGGGACAAGTATTTTTATAATAATCAGATAGCAGAAATAGCTACAGCTTGGGGTAAGATTAAGAATACCTTTAACCCAGATGAACATCTAGATGATATGGTTGAAGTAGATGCTGCGTTCTTAGATAGAGCTGGTAAACTATTTGTTTTCAAGGATAATCAGTATATTCGTTATAGTAACTTGGATAATGAATATGTAGATGAAGGCTATCCTAGAGATATTTGCAATAACTGGGGTAACATGCCTATTAACTTTGAAGAATCCATTGATGGTGCATTCATATTTGATAACAAAACTTATATGATAAAAGGACAAGATTATATACGATACTCAGACCCTGCTTATAAAAAGATGGATCTTATATATCCTCAATCAATAACTAACAGATGGGGAGAATATGCAGATTATCTATTAGCTGATATTAAGATTATCACTGATTATAAGTATATGGACCACATGTATATAGGAGATAATTATACTCTTACAGATTTTTTGCATCCACAGAAGCATATTATAGAAGAATCCTATGAAGTATTAAGTGATATATTTAAGTGGGATGCAGAAGAAATAAAATGGCTCAAGAAAAAACATGCTTTCTTATTTAGTGGGTCACCTTATGAAGTAAATCTTAACATAGAATTACTTATAAAGATGCTATCCATCTTTAAAGTAACACAAGATATAGAGACTACACCATCTAAGCTTTATAGATACGTATGGTCATATATCTATGGAGACAGTAAGGATTTGGATGAGGCAGCTGAGTATCTGTACAAACAATTAGGATTAATGAATAGTCAGAAGGATTGGGCGATATTAAAAGAACAGATTCAAGACGAAGAAAATATTATGAAGCGGGATGCATTAGTACCTTATCTCACATACGTAGAAAGTGATGTAAACAACAGTAGAGAATTGTATGAGAAGCTGTTGATTGATGTGGATATGGATAGCTGTGCTAGAACCTCTAGAATCAAAGAAGCTTTAGCTTGTATGCAATTATACTTCCATAGATACTTTATGGACTTAGAAAAACCAGCGCTAGAGAATTTTGAAGATATGGATATAGTTAAAGACAAGTTGAAGTCCTATTGGGAGTGGATGAAGAATTATCGTGTTTGGGAAGCTAACCGTAAGGTATTTCTATATCCTGAAAATTATATTCGCCCTGAGCTTAGAGATACTAAGACAGAACAATTCAAGACTCTTGAAGATGAAGTTATGCAAGGAGAGCTTACAGATACATTGGTTGAACAGGCTTACAAGAATTATTTGGATTCCTATGATGACGTATCCAGATTAACTGTAGCAGGTGGTTATCGCTATAACGATGATTCTACTAATGATGATAGAATCATTATTTTTGGACGCACAAAGACAGAACCAACAAAATACTATTATCGTACTGCTACATTTATTGATGGGGATACAGAGGCTGTTGAATGGGATTCATGGATTGATACTGAGCTTCAAATTGATTCCCAAAAGGTATACCCAGTATATGCCTTTGGTAAAACATTTGTTTTCTGGCCACAAGTAGAACTGGATAACAAAGAAAAAGAGAGTCAAAATGCAACAGCCAGTGAAAGTGGAGGAAAATATAATTTTAACAAGACCAAGAAAAATAATAAGGTCATAAAGATTAATTTTTCATACCTTAACTTAAATGGTAAGTGGGTTATACCTCAGACACTAGATCAAGAGATTAAGATATCAGATTTAGTAACTAAGTCCACTACAGAGGTTAAGAGTCCTGTAGGTGTAGAACTGTTTGTAAAGAAATCTGACAAATTAGATTCAGACACTCATGACAATATTGTAATAAATTGTAGTTATAGTCTTCTTGACAAGGATTTACTGAATTACAATATTTTCAAATCATTTGAAACAGGATATGAAAGAAAGAATAAGACCTTCCTATTAACACCAGAGCTATATACGGTAGTTAGCAATAACAATCCAGCTTATGAAAATATGGGACAATCAGTATTCAAAACCTTATTTGAGGAAAATATTGCTATGGAAAATGCCGTTGCTTTTAACATTGGAAAAGCACCTTGGTTTGCCTTTGATCATAAGGGTGGTAGTTTCTTATGTAAGCCATCAATGCATAATCTGGATGAAAACGAGTGGCCTAAGACTATAGATTATTCAAATCTAGGTGAAGATGTAACACATATTGATGCATCCTTCCAAGTAGATGGTATTACCTATCTTATAGTTGGGGAAAGCTACTTTGCATTTGATGGAGAGTTCATGGATGAAGAAGGAAATATACTTGATAATTATGTTACAGGTCTTAACTATGAAAAATGGGGACATGCAGATCCTAATGATGAAAAAGTTAAAGCTGCATTTACCATCAATAATTATACGTATATCCTTAGAAACGATAATTATTTACGTTTTGAAAATGGTGAGTTCAGCCAGACACCAGTTAATTATCCAAAGAGTATTGATTTCTTGGAAACTGATATAAAATCTATCCTTGGTAATCAGGAATTCCATGTTAATTTAAATGAGATCAACATTGATTCAGCTTTTATGAAAGATGGTATTCTATATGTTATTGATGGAAAAGAAATCATAGTTGTTAATAGTGAATTAACAGCAGAAGAGTTATTGACACATGAATTTGTGCTACATCTAAAGACAGGTACAGCAATAGGGGCTGTCTCTTTATCAGATAGTGGTGTAATGGTATATAAACGAAATGATATGGTTGAATATAATTTCTACTTCTGTGAATATAACCTAAATACCAATAACTGGGATTCACATGGATTGCTTATTACGGACCAAGATAATAATCCAGTAGATATTGATGCTAGCTTTAGATATAACAACGACCTATATTTGATTAAGGGTAATGAGGTTATGCAACTTAATGATGCGCCTACATCAGATACTAGTTGGGGGACTACACAAACTATTGCTGTTAGTAGATTCTGTGATATGAGTAGTGTAGAATCAGCCACTGTAGTAGATAATAAATATCTGTATATGTTTAGTAGTGATTTATATATCCGTTATACATTGGTTAACGGCAAATTACCACAATACATGGATATAGGATACCCACAGCCTATTAGTCTAATACCTATACATGCTTCATTTACATTAGATTCAAAGAGTTATATCTTATATAAAGGCTACTATAAGAGATTAGCTATAGAGAATGGACAAATTACTAATATCAATCTATATGGTTATAAAAATATGGCTGGAAGTTTATTAAACATACCAAGTGAATTTTTAAACGGTATTGATGCAGGTGTTAATACAGGTAACTATTTGTATCTATTCAAAGATAATGCTTATGTAAAATATGACATTAATAGTGATATCAGACCTTACGAAGTAGAAGATGTACCTTATGATATCATCAGGCTCACATCAAGTACTTCTCATAAGTTAAGTACTAAGTTGTTTACTGAAGGTTTAGATGCTTTCTTAGACCTAAGTACCCAGCAAATAGGTGAATTACCTAAGTTTGATGCTAATATAAGTAATACTACTACTATTAAGATAAACGAAGATAGAATCAAGATATATCCAATATCAGAAACTCTTGATTTTGATAGTGCTAATAGTAGTTATTATTGGGAATTATTCTTCCATGTACCATTCTTCTTAGCTCAGACACTAAATACAGCACAATTGTTTGAAGAAGCTAAAAAATGGTATGAATTCATATTTGATCCAACAGAGGCAGTTTGGTGGAAGTTCTTACCGTTTATAAATGCATCTACAGATGATCTATATGGAATAGAAGATGATGATGACCAAACTCAGATTAAGAAATATTTAGAAGACCCATTTGACCCTCATGCCATAGCTGCTTTACGTATTATTGCTTATGAAAAGGCTTTGGTAATGAACTATATTGATAATATTATTGATTGGGGAGATTTACTCTTTGGACAATACACAAGAGAATCTATCAATGAGGCACGTATGCTGTATATCCTAGCTTATGATTTGCTTGGTGAAAAACCGGAAGCCTTAGGAGAGAGAGTATTAACTAATGATGTAGATTATGAGACACTTACAGAAGAAGCTACTAATAATGAGGATAGATACGAATTCTTGTTAGACCTTGAGAATACAAATAATCTTAGTCGTAATACTTTATTACACTTATTCTCTGGCGGTACAGTTAATGATAGTTTAGTTAATCCTTATTTCTTTATACCTGAGAACTGGAATTTCATTAATTATTGGAATACGGTTGAGGACAGATTGTATAAGATTAGACATTGCATGAATATCATGGGAATCAATCAACCATTACCATTATTCCAGCCACCTATTGATCCTATGGCTCTTGTACAGGCTGTAGCAGGTGGAATGAGTTTATCCCAGGCAGTAGCTGTTAGTGATGGAAGTACTCCACACTACCGTTTCAGCTTCATGATAAATAAGGCTAACGAGTTAGCATCTAAGGTTAGCCAATTTGGTAATGACCTATTAGCTACCCTTGAGAAAAAGGATTCCGAAGAACTTAGTCTCCTACAGCAAAAGCAGGAAAATACTATCTTGACTATGACTCGCAAGATTAAAGAAGATCAGCTGCAAGAGGCTATAGAAAACACAAAATCATTAGAGGAAAGTCTAAAGAACGCTGAGGACACTATTAAACATTATAATGATTTAATTAATACAGGCTTCATACCAGCAGAGATAGCTCAGATGAGTCTTATGTCTATAGGTGCTGCATTCATGACAACAGCTTCTATTGCCAAATTTGTTAACATGGGTATTTCACTCATACCTAAGGCTATAATAGGAACCTTCACTTATGCAGAAGTTAATCAAGATGGATTATTAGAAAACTTCGCAGAAGCTACAGAAAGCTCAGGTGAAAGCATTAATATGCTAGGTGAGATCGTAGGTATGAAAGCTAATCTAGAACGTATGAAGGAAGATTGGCGATTACAACTTAAGATGGCTAAAAGCGAAAAGATACAGTTGCAGCATCAGATTAATGGTTCTAAATTATCAGAAAGTATAGCTCAGACAGAGATTGATATTCTAGAGGAAGAGATTAGACAGAACGATTCAGTCAATACATTTATGAAGAACAAATTTACTAATAAAGAGTTATATAACTGGATGGCAGGAAAATTATCCACACTATATTTCAAGACCTACAAACTTGCACATAAAATGGCAAAATCTGCTCAAAAAGCATTCCAATACGAGCGAGGTATAAAGGAGAGTGAAGTAAATTATATCTCATCCATGTACTGGGATAGCTTGAGGAAAGGTCTTTTAGCAGGAGAGAGTTTGGGCTATGATCTAGACAGAATGGAACAGGCATATATAGAAAGTAATAGTCGTGACCTGGAGATAGCCAAACCTATATCTCTACTAGAACTTGACCCATTTGCACTAGTTAGTCTTAAGGAAAAAGGAGTTTGTGAGTTTAATTTGACAGAATCTCTATTTGATTATGATTTCCAAGGACATTATGGTAGACAAGTTAAGACCATATCAGTTGTATTTGATATGGGAGAAGGTAAAGCACCTGTTAATGCCACTTTGACACAGTTAAGCCATAAGACCATTATTGAACCAGATGTGAAAGCCGTTAAGTACATGATTGACCCTAAAGATGTTCAGCCTACTTCTATTCGCTCAGATTGGAGAGTTAATCAGCAGATTGTCTTATCACCAAGAGGGGAGTATGAAGATAATAACGGATTATTCGAGCTTCGCTATGATGATGAACGTTATTTACCATTTGAAGGTACTGGTGCAGTATCAAGATGGCGATTAGAACTTAATGGGAAAAAGGGATCATATAATCCTAAGAACTTAAAAGATGTCATTGTCAACCTTAAGTATACAGCAAAACAAGGTGGACAAAGTTTTGGAGATGCTGTCAGAGGTATGTTAAAGCCATATCATGCTTTACATTTTATAAATATGGCAGAAATTTTTGGTGATAGCTGGACTGATTTCCTACAAAGTGATGATGAGCTGGCTGTGACAATAACTAGAGATATGTTACCTAATATGGCAGGAAGTAAGATTGATGGTATCTACATGGTAGGTGACCTTTATGAAGAAGGTAAGTTAGGAATGATACTTGATAGTGGTAAAACATATAATCTGGAAAGTGGTAAGTATGTTGAGACAAGCGGTTTAAGTATCAGTAGTAGAGGTTCACAGTGGAGCTTTACTCTAAAAGGAGATAAGCACAATGTTAAAAATGTAGGACTCATTATAGGATATAAGGCTTCCGTATAATAGTTACTGATAAGAGAGAAAACTATCAAGTTTTTTCTCTTATTTTTTCATATAAAAAAGGAGAGTGAAATTATGCCAAACGAAGTATTTGATAGTTTATTAAGTTGGTTAGAGCAATGGATGCAAGTAGTAGATGGTAAATTTACTACAGAAGACGCTTATGCAAAGTATGATTATCATCGTAAGATTAAGGATATTTATAATCTTTACAAGGTGAATGTACCTGAGTATGATGAACCTAAAACATTGACAGATAGTGAGAAAGAAGCTTTCAAAAATCAAATGATAGCAGTTGAGTCCAAGTTCAAAGGACTTAGAATGTTTGGGCAAAGTTCAAAAACAACAATTAAAAAAGCCCTTAGAGATGGTGAAAAAGATTTTGCTTATTTTGTAAGAGATAAGAGAAGTAAAAAAGTAGAACAGGGAAATGCTAGAACTACATTAAGTTTTGACCCTAAGAAAGCGAAAGAAGCATTTGAGTTATTGGCTAATTATATGGAGGATATAAAAAGATCTCCGGAAGCATCATATATTAGTGCCTTCAAAGTTTTAGGTCCTAATTATCAGGGAGAAAGAACTGATAGCGCAATTATGTACTTAACTACTAGTGACAAGAAAATAATAGATAAGATTGTCAAAGAACTAGATGGTAGATTCAAAAAAGCGGGTATAGAAATGTATGACCATGCACCTCTTGGAATGAAAAAATGGTCACCAGGATTTTCATTCTCGCAACAGGGTCCTTTTAGCTCAAGTCATGGCTTGGCTAGGTCAAAGATAATAAATGATGCTACAGATATTTTGGTCAATGATGCTGATTCTGATTTAAGTAAAGAAGCTATGAAAAAAGCGCTGCAAGAATCACTGAAAAAGAATGGCTATGATTCAGATAAACCTGAATTTCTTGATCTCATTAATTTTGTAGAAAATATAGAGACTACTGAAACAGATACGGAGACCAGACGTGATATTCTAAAACGCTATATACTCAATAATAAAGATAAAGGAGTTACTAAAATAATTTCTGCCAATAAAGAAATGTTTAAAAAAGAATTAAAGCAGTTGGATAAGAAATATAAAAAAGACGATAAGAAAAGTAACCCAGCTGAAGCTCCTTATTCTGTTAATGACCAAGTTCTTAGTTTAGATGAAGATTTTGGTGATGATGGAGATGAAATCGATGTAAATAGTACTGTAGTAGAAAAAGATATCACAGATGCAATGGTATACGGTAAGATCATGAGATTCAGAGATTTATTTGGTGCCAATAAAGAAGTAGAAGATATATTGGAAAGCCATGTAAGGAATAAATGCGAAGAGCTTGAAAAAGATGATAGATTGTTTATGTTAGCAATGGAAAAAGCTTCTTTGTCTGTAAAAATGAATCGAGCAGCTGATATATGGCCGAAAGAAGAATCAGACAAGACTATAAAAGCATTAGAAAAACAGATGACTGCCATTGAAAAAGAAGTAAAAGAAATTAATGATCGTATAGTTGTCATGAGAAGGGAAAAAGAAGCAATAGATAAGAAGATTAAAAAAGTACGAGAAGACATAACTAAGCAACGACAACAACCAAGAATTCCTGTACAAAAATCTGAGGATGATAAAAGTAAAGAGGCAAGTGCTGCTGATAATAAAAAAGATAGTAGTGATTCAGCTAGTAATGTCAGTGACCCTAGTAGTTCTGATAGCGATAAGAAATCTAAGATACATAAACGCAGAAAAAGCAATCATAAAAAATAGGGTATTATCAAAAAGTAAAATATTATTAATAGGAGGAGTTTTTTATGAGTATGGAACAAGTATTACAAGTTATTCGTCCTGAATTATTAATAGTTGTAGTGGTATGTTATTGTCTAGGGTTATTCCTTAAGAATATTCCACATATTAAAGATTGGGTTATCCCATTTGCACTACTAATAAGTTCTATCATCATGTGTGTATTATATATTGGACTGGTCATAGAGAAAACATGGAGTTTTGATATTATATTCATTGGTATCATGCAAGGTATTTTATGTGCATCTGTATCTGTATTCGGTAATGAAATATTAAAGCAGATCACCTACAAAAGAGATATTGACAAACGAAGATCATAAGAACTACCATGGAGGTGATGCAATGAACATCATTGAAGATTTCATACCAAGTAATAGACCAAATAGACCTGGAGTTACAATGACACCTACTAGCATTACTGTACATAATACTGGGAATGCTCGTAGTGGTGCAGATGCAGCTATGCATGCCTCGTATATTAAATCAACCAATGAAAAAGTATCTTGGCATTATACGGTAGATGATTATAATGTAATTCAACATATACCTATAGATGAGATGGCATGGCATGCTGGATGTAGAAAAGGTAATGAAACTAGTATAGGAATTGAGATATGCATGAATCAAGGTATCAATATGGCAATGGCAGAAAAAAATGCACAACAGCTTATTGCTTACCTGATGGCAAAAACATCTATAACTGACATTAAAAAACATCAGGACTGGACAGGCAAGTATTGTCCAGCTGTACTTCTTAAGGAAGGAAGATGGGAACAATTTGTCCGTGGCTGTTTTTGTCTATTTGAAGAAAAGAAAAACATTAAAAAAGAACATTGGGCTAAGACATATTATCAACAACTTATTGACAGAGGATTGGTTATTCATGAAGAACGATTGGATGATCCAATTACTCGTGGAGAATTATTTGCTATATTATGTAGAATGTTAGAGTTATAGCTATAAGGCACTATTTGTAATTGTTACAAATAGTGCCCTTTTTTTAGTTGGAATATTAATATTTAATATAGTTCAATTAAATTAATTGTTATCTTATTGTTATAATTATAGATTAAAATAGAATTATGACAGCTCTGGTTAGAAGAAATGTATAGTCCTAATATGAACCTGGCTAAAAGCCATTCATTGAATAAGAGTGTGAAAATATAATGCTTATCTTATCCTGGTAGACAATTATCAACACATAATGGACAAAAAAAGGACAGATAAGAGAATGAAACAATAAAAATAAATGTTATTATTAAGAAAATAATGTATATTCTAAATAAACTATATACATTGTAATTAAAATGTTAACTAAATAACTAATTATTAAACGTGTACATGGCTTGTAGGGTTAATGAAGCATTAGTTTTTACAGCTTAAAAACAATATTTAGGGAGGTTGTAATTTGAAGTATATAAAATTAATCGAGGATCTACTCAAGAATTATGAGTACAATAAGGTAAGAGTGACATTTTTAAGGAATCAAATACAACGACTATCAAGTGAAGAGGAGAATGAATATATACGGTCTAAGATGCTTAAAGGGGGATATTCAGGTAAAGTAACACGTTTTGTTATTGAAAATGGTAAGGAGGTTGCTACATTAAATAATGTAGAAGCAACTGCTGATAATTATAAAGAAAAGATTGAAGAAGAATATAAAATGGTTCTTCGTGAAATAGAACAAGAGATAAAACAGTTAAGTTACGATATAAGTATTATTGATGACTCTTTGGAACTGATAAAAGGAATAAATGAAAAATATTATATTATACTCAAGCAGAACTATGTTCATAAATGTCCTATGGAGATTGTTGCAGAGAGCATGCATATGAGTAGAAGCAGGTGTTACGAACTTAGAAAACAAGCAGTAGAGCTAACTGTAAAAATCGTATACGGTGAGCGGTTATTATTACAACAAACAGCAGAAAATTAATACATAGAAACTGATATACTCTTTTTATAGCAGACAGTTGAAACAATAAAACTGTCTACTATAAAGGGAATTACTCCCTATAGTTGCTTATCATAATATTTTAATGAAAAAAATTCAATTGAATTTCTCAAACCGACGAATAATAAGCCGTAAGTTAAAGCTCTGTCTAAGGTAAAGGTTATTTGAATATCCTTAAATAGTGTTACTGCTTCTCCCACAGCTAAAGATACTATCAAGATATAGTTTGAAAAATTTGCTGTATTGTTTGCTTTGTTCTGAATTAATTGCCAACGTTCGTCTTTTCTGTATTCAATTTCCTTCTTAGCCTTCCACACATAAAGAAAAAGTGTAATGCTAAGACCAAAAATAAGAAAAAGTAATAGAATAGTTTGTTCATTCATCAATTTAACCCTCCTTGTGTTCAAAAACTTTATTGATTGAAACATTAAATACTTCTGCAATTTTGAAAGCTAATTCTAATGAAGGAGTATATTTATATCTCTCAATTGATATAACCGCTTGACGAGAAATACCTACCTTTTCAGCTAAATCAGCTTGTGTCCAATCACGTTCTGCTCTCAAAACCTTAATTCGATTCTGTACCAAGGTAATACCTCCTTAACAAAATGTAACTTGTTGTTTACATTTATAATGTAACACACTGATTACATTTTGTCAATACATAGTAACTTATTAATTTATTGCCTCCTATATATTTGATATCCAAACATATATAGAATATAATTAAGGCTAGCGATTATTAATAAAACTACTAAAAGGAGTTAAACATTTTGAAAATTAAAGAGATAAGACTTGGAAATATCGTCTTACCGAATAATGTTTTTATGGCACCATTAGCAGGCTATACTTGTTATCCTTTTAGATACCTATGTTATGAATTAGGAGCAGGATTATGTTTTACTGAGATGGTGAATGTCAATTCGTTAAGATACAATGATATAGCAACGAAAAGATTACTATTAACAACCAAAAAAGAAAAGTATAAAGTAGTACAGTTGGTAGGTTCGGACCCTAGAGCTATTGAACAGATGGCCAAAAGCGACTATATTGCTTATTTTGATATTATAGATATAAATATGGGATGTCCAGTTCCAAACCTGGTCAAGAGTGGACAGGGAAGTGCATTACTAGGAGATTTGAAAAGGGCTTCACATATTATTAAGCAGTGTAGGAAAAGTGGCAAGACTGTAACAGTAAAAACAAGAATAGGCTTAAAAGAAGATAAATTAATAGCAGCTGAGTTTGCCAAAATGTGTGAAGATTCAGGTGCCAGTATGATTACTATTCATGGCAGAAGCAGAAATATGATGTATAAAGGGACACCTTATTTTGATCAAATAGAACAAGCAGTATCAGTAGTCAATATTCCTGTAATAGCTAATGGTGGTATATATTCAAAAGAAGATGCTGATATTATGATGAATTCAACAGGAGCGGATGGGGTCATGATTGCTAGATATGCTCTAGAGAACCCATTCATTTTTAGTGAGTTAACAAACAAAAAAGTAGATAAGTCATTTAAGAGAATCATAAATGAACAGATCGAAATTACTTCTAAGTACTACGATGAAGTTTATACACTTGATTATATAAAAAGATTTATATCATTTTGTATGAGGACTCAAAAGGGAAGTAATAAATTAAAACAGTCATTAAACAAATGTGGTAATATAGATGAGATTAAAAACATTATCGGACTAATTTTTAACAAAGAAGGTGAATGAAAATATGACAGAGGGATTAATAATTAATAATGGTATTTTAGAATTATGTAATATCAATATAGAAACAATCATAATACCTGATGCAGTCAAAATTATAGGCGATGATGCATTTAAAGGGTTAACTAATATTAAAAAAGTCGTATTACCAGATACAGTTACACATATTTGTGAGCGAGCATTTAAGGGGTGTAAGAATCTAGCCGAGATAATATTTCCTCAACACCTGGAATCTATAGGAGAGTATGCTTTTCATAGATGCCATTCAATTAAAAGCCTAGTTATACCAGAAACGATTAAAGAGATAAGTAATTGTGCTTTTTTGTACTGTGATTCTTTGGAATACGTCTCAATGATAGGTGCTACTTCTATGGGTAAACAAGCCTTTGTAAATAACTATAATCTTAAGAAAATAGTAGTATCATCAAAGCTTGACATAGACAATATTAGTGACGTTTTTACAGGGTGTAGCAAGATATCTAATATTACATTGACAGATGGTACTGTATGCGAATTGAAAAATATAATAGACGTTTTATCAGGTCAATATATAGAGAATGATATAATAAATGCAATTGCAAAAGATGTATATAGAATGATGTCTATCAAAGATGGTATATTATTGAAGATGCTAGCTAACGCTAAAGAATTAGAAATTCCTGAGGGTATCATCGGAATAGGTAAAAGCTGTTTTTTTGATAAGAAAGGGATTGTATCAATAAAATTACCAAGGACATTAAAACATATCGGTAGTAGAGCTTTCAGAAATTGCATTAACCTAGAAAAAGTAGAATTTCAGAATAATGAAGTAAACATTGAGAAAGATGCTTTTAAAAATTGTACAACTCTTAAATATATTAAGTTACCTAACGATAAAGTTTATAAAATTGAAGGTTGCATCAATAATTCTGATGATAAACCAAGTATCGTAGGGACTATACATAAGCAAATATTAAGTAATTTTAAGATATACGGTACAACATTGTACGAATACAAAGGCAATGAAGAGAGAGTAGTCGTTCCCAACGGTATTACAACCATTGCAGAAAGGGCTTTTGCCTGTAATGATAATATAGGAAGAGTAGTTTTACCCGATTCAGTTAAAGAAATAGGGCAGGAGTGTTTTAAAGATTGTGTTACATTACAAACAGTAAAGATATCCAATGGTCTTATCAGTATTGAAAAATCAGCTTTTGAGAACTGTCTAAAGTTAATCAGTGTAAGTATACCTGAAGGTGTAGAAGTACTTGAGGATTCGGTATTTAAAAGATGTATGAGTTTAAAAGAAGCAATACTTACTGAGGGAACAAGATTTATTGAATGTTGTGCTTTTTACGGATGTAAATCCCTTAAGAAAATAATATTACCTAAACAGTTAGAGTATATCGGGGATATGGCATTTTATAAATGTATGAAAATAAATAAAATTACATTACCAAAATCATTAAGAGAAATAGGTAGTAATGTTTTTACAGGGTCAAAATTAAGATATGTGCAAGTAGAATGTGATTTAGAGGACTGTGGTAGTGATGTGTTTTCACAATGTCTTAAGTTAAAGAAAATAACATTCAGTGAGGATATAACATTTATAGGAGATAGATTTGCTTATCAATGTGAATCTCTTGAAGAAGTAGATCTTCCTAAAAATTTAATGTACATTGGAAAGAATGCTTTTGACGGTTCAAAGTTTCTTGATAATATTGATCCATCAGGTATTCAAGATAATATTTTATTAGATGGTAGTAATTATGAGGGGGACGTTATTATAGAAGAAGGTATAACCACTATAGCAGGAGGGGCCTTCTATAATAATAATAAGATTACATCTGTTATAATACCACAATCTATTACTTCTATAGGTGCAAGAAGTTTTTGTGGTTGCAGTCAGTTAAAACGATGTGAACTTCCTAGTAAAGTTACTAGTATAGAAGAAGGTACGTTTGCTTATTGTAATAATCTAGTTGAGGTTACTACTAATGGACGTATAGATATAGTCAACAATAATGCTTTCTATGGATGTGAGAATCTTATTAAAGTTCCAATAGGTAATGTACAAACTATAGGAGCTAATGCGTATAATGGCTGTTATCCTTTGGATTTGGATTCAATAAATCCCATCTATGTAGGTGATAGTGCTTTTAGAAATACACATTTTTTGGAGGCAGCTAAAAAGATATCACCCCTTGTGATAGTTTCAAATATAGTTATTGATGGTGGAGAGTGCAAAGGTCATGTTGATATTCCAGAAGGTGTTATAGGTATTAAGCCATATGCATTTGCTAGAAATACTGATATTACAAATATTAAACTACCGGAAACATTGGTTTACATTGACAAAGGAGCTTTTAGCGGATGTAAAGGATTAACAGAGATTAATCTACCTAAAAGCACAAAGAACATTGGAAAAAATGCATTTGAGAAATGTACAGAGCTAGTGAAGATAGAAGGTTATGCTGCTAAAATAGAGGAAGGAGCCTTCTCATATTGTACACAATTAAAGGAGATAGAGTTAGAAGGAACAAGTTATTTAGGTAAAGAGGTTTTCTGCGGCTGTCAATCTCTAGAGAAAATTCAATGTAAGGATGTTAGAATAATAGGACAAGGGTGCTTTAGTGATTGTCATTCAATAACAGACTTTGATTTTTCAAATATTGTTAGAATCGAAAATTATGCTTTTGATGGATGCTACTCATTAAGCTATATTGATTTGGGACAAAGTACTTATGTAGAGAATTATGCATTTAAAGATTGTTGTAAAGTAAAATCAATCAAGTTAGATAGTGTGAAAATTCAGCATGAATGTTTTGCTTTTTCAGGATGTACTGCATTGCAAAAAATATATATTAAAGATAATATTTATAAAGTTGGGTCATGGGATAAGGTATTTACTAGAGAGATACCTGAGCAAGTTAAGGAGATTTATTTTAATGCTATGAGTTGCTATGATATTGATGACGAATTGTGTTTAGTGAAATACAAGAGTAATGCTATATCAGTTACTATACCTTTAGGGGTACAAACAATAGACCAAGAGGTATTCAAGGACAACCTGCAATTAGAAAATATATCTGTGCCAGAAAGCGTGAAGTTTATTGGACAAAGAGCGTTTACTAATACACCATGGTTAGAGAGCAAAGGAGAAGAACAATCTTTAGTAGTAATTAATAATAACTTGATCTATGCAAATAACTGTCCTAAAAAAGTTATTATTCCAAACCATGTGAAACGCATATGTGGATGGGCTTTTGCTAATTGTTTTGAAGTAGAACATTTGGTATTAGAAAAAGATATTATAATTGAACTATATGCTTTTCGTAACTGTATAAATATTAAAGACGTTGAGATAAAAGGGCAAGTATATAAATTAACTAGTATACAGGATAGGGATAATTCAGATTTACCCGATAATGTAAGACAGATTTTTAGTGATTGCCTTAATTGCTATAAGACTGATGAACAATACCGACTTATAGAGTGTACTGGTAATATAAGAGATATTAATCTTATATCTGGCTTTGGAATTATTGGAGATTCTAGTTTTCAAATGAGCAATTTACTTACAAATATTATATTGCCAGATGATATTAGTGTAATAGAAAAGGGTGCTTTTGAACAATGTAAATGGCTTAAAACAGTAAATAACATGAAAAATGTAAGAGGAATAGAGAAGCAAGCATTTTCAAGATGTTATTCTTTAGAGTCTATTGATTTACCAGAGGAATTAGAATACTTAGGTGAAAAATCATTTGAATATTGTTCTAAACTAAAGAAAGTAGTTATTGGAGAAGGGGTTACAATAATACCTAAAAGGGCTTTCTATCGTTGTACCAATCTTGAGAGTGTGCAACTACCATCAACAGTACAATCAATTGAAGAAGAGGCTTTTGCATTTTGCTACAAATTAAAAGATATAAATATTACAGATAGCATTACAAATGTTGGTGATAGAGCTTTTGAATGGTGTAATAATTTGAAAGATATATAGAAGGATAACGATATGAAATATAGAAAATTAGGAAATACAGGACTTACAGTATCAGAGATTTCATTTGGAACAATACCTATTCTGAGTGGGAATGTCAAGGTTTTGCCTGAATATTTTAGCCCAGATGAAGATATGGCTATAAAACTTATGGAATATGCATATAAATTAGGCTGTAATTTTTATGATACGGCTATTGTACCAGAGTATGGTGATGCAGAGATTAAGTTAGGCAAATTTGCTAAATACATTGGAAGAAAGAACATTATTATATCAAGTAAGGCAAGATTTTTTAATGGTAATGATATGTACAGAGCAGTAAACGAATCCTACAATAATTTAGGTACCTATGCCGATATTTATTTTGTTCATCAAGTGAATTCTGAAAGTGAAGACTCAACATTTGAGAAATATGGTGCCATAGATGCATTAACTCAATTAAAAAAAGAGGGGAAGATACGTTTCACAGGTATTGCTTCCCATTACTATGATATTCTATTAAGAGGAGCAAAAGATAGTAGAGTAGATGTATTGCAAGGAAGCGGTAATCTATTAGAAAGAGGTATGATTAACAGAATTGATAAAGAACAAGCATTTAGGAATAAGGGATTTGTTTTAAATAAGGTATACGCAGCTGGTATTTTACCTGAGTTTTTTGATATACATACTCTGATTAATAATGTACTGTCATATTCAATTACAACTGCATTGATAGGGCTTGGAACTATGGAGCAAGTAAAACAGGCGATGTGTTATGAAACATGTCCTCAACTGTTACCATTTTCACAAGTAATGGCAAGGCTTGAAAAGAGTTTTACTCCTATTAATTGTGATAGGTGTCAAAGATGTTACTGTATTTACGGAACGGAGATTCATGTACTTTTCAGGCAGTATAATTATTATCATCTAGGGAAGGATTACTGGGCACTAAGAAAATTAAACCTTAATATTGAAGAGTGTGCTGATAGATGTAGGAAATGTATAGATATGACTTGTATGAATGATTGTCCAAGAGATATAAACATCCCAAAGAAGATTCAAGAGATTAGAGATTTCGTTAAAAGGCATTAATATGCCTACTCATTTTTTAATAGATGTAACTTTCTATAATCAGTCGGTGACATATTCATATGTTCATTAAACACTTTTGAGAAATAACTGGAACTGTTGAAACCAATCATTTCAGCAATTTGAGTCATAGAATAATTTGTCGTTAGTAGTAGTGAAAGGCTAACTGAAATACGATATTTCATAAGGTATTTTACGGGTGGTGTATGGATGATATTTTGAAAACATCTGGAACATTCTCTGGTACTGATACTAGCGAAATCAGCAATTTCTTTGATAGATAATGGTTCTGAATAGTTATCATGAATAAACTGCATCATGTGCTGAGTACGACTTTCTTGTAATGGGTTAATAGGCACACTCTTTAAATTTTTGTACATTATATCATTCAGGATGAACCGCCAAATACGTGAAAGATTTTCACATATGATTAGTTCTTTACAAAATAGTTCTTTATTAAAAGCAGAGTAAATCTCTTTAATGGCTAAAATAATCTCATTTTTCCATGTGGAAGTATTAGAAAAAATATAGGTTGCTAACTCTGCATTGTCAAAAATGAGTGTAGTCATTTGATGATATAGTGAGGTACCTTTACCACCAGTAAAAATAGATGGCGAAAAAAGAATTGTGATCAATTCACAGCCTTCACCCTCTGCAACCTCCATTGAATGCAAAATATTCGAATTAACAAAAGCACCTTCATTTTCGTTGACGATATATTCCTGACTACCCAAAAGCATTCGTAGACAACCTTTTGTTACTACAAAAATTTCTATTTCTTCATGCCAATGCCACGGTACACTACCCAACGCATATTTTGCTATATCAGCAAAGAAAATTGCACAAGGGAAATCTTCGGCAACATATTCTAATATTTCCATACCTTTTTCGTTAATAGGAATAATATCTCTCTGCATAGTTGTACACCTCTTTGTCTCAAATTTACAAAATATAGTCTTGAATATGATATAATATAACGCTGTTTGGCTATATAATTATATCATAACAAATTAGTATCAACTATAGGTAGAATGAATGATACTGATAAAAGATAATAAGAAGGGATTATATTATTGTGATAAAAGATGTTTTAGGTAAAAGGTTAGGTATGGTTATATCGGGGATTATAGGAACTGCTATAGGATGTGGATTATTAAAATTCGCAGATTTAGGAATTGATCCTTTTAATGCATTAGTAACTGGAATGGCAAATCTAAGTCATATGCAGTATGGGATGATATGTATGATAGTGACAGGTGTATTTATGGTTTTTACTTTGATCTTTGATAAACACTACATAGGTATTGCAACCATTTTCAGTCTTTTTTTATTTGGATATATGGTTGAGTATACGTTGCTACTATTAAATATAATTTTACCTAATACAAATATGCTTATCCGAGTCATCTCATTGATATTGGGATTAATTATTATTAGCGCATCATCTTCTCTATATTTCACTGCCAATATGGGTGTATCTACATATGATGCTATGTCTTTGATTGCAGCAGATAAATCGCCGATTCCATTTCGTATATGCAGGATTGTTTCAGATGTCATTTGCGTCATTATAGGATTCGTTTTTAATGCCACCATTGGGATTGGAACTATTATAACAGCATTTTTCCTTGGTCCAGCAATTGATTTTTTTAACAAACATCTAGCCAAACCGTTACTATATGGAACGTGTAAATGTGAAACAACAAATCATTTGAATAAAGATATGAAAGAGAACAGGGGGATTATATGAAAACGCAAGGTATTATATTTGATTTTAATGGTACTATGTTCTATGATGGTAAAATTCAAGAAGAATCATGGAAGACATTTTTGTATAAAAAAATAGGTAGAGAAATAACAAATGAAGAATTCCACAAATATGTACATGGATGTCATGCGGAGGTTTCATTTTCATATTTCTTAAAGAACCGATTAAGTAAAGAAGAAATTGACCAACTAGCAGAAGAAAAAGAAGTTGTATACAGGAAATTATGTCTTTTGGATAAGCAACAATATCGATTGGCTGATGGTTTAGTTGAGTTTTTGGATTACTTAAAAAAGCAACAGATACCTTTTACCATTGCAACAGCCTCAGGTCTAAATAATCTTAAATTCTTCTTTGAAAATTTAAATCTAGGAAAATGGTTTAACATAGAACAAGTAGTTTATGATAACGGACTTATACCAAGTAAACCTGAACCTGATATATATATAAAAGCTGCTCAAAATATAGGTGTTTCGCCTGGTGATTGCATTGTATTTGAAGATGCTATATCAGGTATTGAAGCTGCCAATAGAGCAGGAGTAAGTAAAATTATAGGAGTTGCATCTTCATTATCCAAGGAACAGCTTCAACAAATACCTGATATCTCTATGGTAATAGAAGATTATAGAGATGTAAAAAACTTGATTAATTTTATAGAATAGATTAATTTGCATTGCCTGTGTACCTAATAAAAGTAGATATGTTATAAATAAAAGGCAGGATTTAATTGTACTGATTAAATCCTGTCTTTTTGCATATAATTAAAAATTGTACATTGTACTGACTTGACTTTACCCTTAGGGCAAGGTGTAAGATATAGGTAAACATGCAGGATATGCTGAAAGGAGGATAATCAATGTTATCTATTGGAGAGTTTTCAAATATATGTAAAGTATCTACAAAGACGCTTCGCTATTATGCAGAAATAGGGCTAATTCTACCTGCTGAGATTAACCCTGAAAATGGTTATAGATATTATTCTGTTGAACAATTAGAAACAATGCTATTTATCAATCGCTTAAAATCATACAAGTTTTCGTTGGAGGAAATAAAAACAATTCTAAAATCAGAAGAATTACTGGACGAAAAGCTTTACTTGGCACTTACCAAAAAAAAGAAAGAAATTGAAAAACAAGTACAGGAATCTAAAAAAAGTCTAAACCAATTAAATGATGATATATTGAATTTGAAACAAGGCAAATCAATTATGTCATATCTGGAAAGTATTGATGTTCAACTTGTAGAAGTACCAAAGATGTATCTTCTTTATTATCGAAAAATGGTTCATGAACAGGAATTTGCTGAGGAATATGGTAATAATTTTACGAAATTATTCAATAAAATCCAAGACGAGAGATTAACAATACTTGCTCCACCAATGGTACTTTTTCACAGTGCAGAATTTAGTCCATTCGGATTAGATACTGAATTTGCTATTCCCATAAAAGAGTATGTTACAGGTACAAGAGATTTTCACCCAGGACTATGTTTAAAAACAGTGTTGCATGGTTCTTATTCAAACCTTTCTTCTATATATACTAAGCAGCGTGAATGGGCAGAAAGGGAAGGCTATGAATCTAACGATGCCCTCTACGAAGTATATGTAACCGACCCTTCTCAAGTTCAAAAAGAGAGTGAGCTTATAACTGAAATTTATTATCCTGTCAAAAAGAAAGTGTAAAACTATCATATTAGCTATATGAAATAAGAAAAGATCAGTAAGCTAAAAAGACAGTAAATGATAAAGGAGAAATTATATGAATCAAGAAAAAGTGACAGAGTTGGAAAATAAAATAAATAATGATTATAGCAATATTACAGGTATGGTTGTATTAAAAGACAGTAAAACAGTATATCAAAATTACTTTAATGAATGTAATGATACTAGTCGAATCCATGTCTATTCAGTAACAAAAAGTATTATTTCCATATTGATAGGTATTGCAGTAGATAAAGGGTACATCAAAAGTATCAACCAGAAGGTATTGGATTTTTTCCCAGATTACATAGTCAAGAAAAGAGAAAAAACAATAAGGAATGTTACACTTAAGAATTTGCTGACAATGACAGCTCCGTATAAATATAAGGTGGTTGTACCCTACATAAAGTATTTTACCAGTGATGATTGGGTTAAATTTACACTTGATTTATTAGGGGGCAGGGGACAGATAGGACAATTCAAATACACTCCCCTCATAGGACCAGACATTTTGTCAGGGATACTTGTTAAAGCAACTGGGCAATCTGTATTAGATTTTGCAAGAGAAAATTTATTCTTACCACTAGGAATTACTGTTGAGAGTAATGTGATTTTTCATAGTAAAGAGGAACAACTGGAATTTAATAAATCTAAAAATATCAGCGGATGGGTTGCCGACGGGGCTGGAGTAAATGCAGGAGGATGGGGGCTTACACTTTCTCCTATAGACATGGCAAAAATAGGTCAATTATACTTAGATGGTGGAATGTGGAATGAAAAACAGATTGTATCCACAAGCTGGATAGACGAGAGTATAAAGGAACATAGCCGATGGGAAAAAATCGATCTTGCGTATGGATATTTATGGTGGGTTATTGATGAAAAAGAACATACCTGTGCAGCTATAGGAGACGGAGGAAATGTAATTTATTTTAATGCAAAGGAAAAAATAGTAGTTTCTATTGCTGCTTTTTTTAGGCAAAATGTAAGCGATAGAATAGAATTTATAAAGGAATATATTGAGCCAATATTCAAAAAGGCATGACCAGTGTGAGCACTTGAATTTTTATTTAAGTGCTTGTTAGCATTTTCAATACTTAGGAATATTAAAATATTTTAGTAGCTAAAGAATATTGACAAATTTTTATACTCATGATATATTTTAGTTACTAAAACATTAATGGATAAAACTGTAAGATTTTAAAGTAATGTGATTATCTAAATATCAAAATAGAAAGGGGGAGAAATTATAGAAATAATCAAATTGAAATTAAGTGCAACAATGTGTTATCTAATTCCTGTTAAGAATAAATATTTACTCATAGATACAGGCTATGAAAAAGATAAAGCATTGTTTTACGGGAATTTGTCAAATCTAAATATTAGCATCAAAGATATTGATTATGTCTTATTGACCCATCACCATGATGACCATGCAGGTCTAATAAATGAAATTAAGACTTGTAATAAATCTTGTAAAATTATTATGCATGAAAAATGTGTAGCTCTTGTTGCAAAAGGGAAAAACGATATGCCTTCTGGCTGCGGATATATTAACCGTAGAGTAAATATGACGATAAAAATATTTAAGAAGTTAAATAAAGAATGGGACTTTGCTTTTCCAGCTTATAGAGTAGACAATAATGATATTATAATTAATGAGGATACTACATTAAGAGAAATTGGAATAGATATTCCCGGTAAAATTATTTATACACCAGGGCATACAGTTGATTCAATTTCACTACTACTGGATGATGGGATTTGTATTGTAGGTGATGCTGCTGCAAATATGATGAATTTTATGGGAACAAGATATTGTGTCATTTTTATCACTGATTTAAAACAATACTATCAAAGCTGGGAGAAGCTAATTAAGGAAAATGTCAAAACTATATATCCAGCACATGGAGAAATTTTTGGAATAGAAAAACTTAAAAAGAACATTTACAAAAATAAAAAAGAACATATGGTAGAAGTGTGAGAAGACGAAGAGATAGGATTTGATTGTATTAATCAGATACCTATTTCTTTTAATACTTAACAAGATAGATTAAACGAAGATTTTTTTATTTACTAAAACTTGAATATATGATAAAATATGGAAAATTCACAATAACTGGAGGTTTCATATGCTTAAAAAAATTACTAATAAAGTACATAGTAAAGTATCTAAAGCAAATGTATTAGAAATTGATTATAATGTAGAAAGTCAAATCATTTTCTATTTTTTAATGAGTTTGCTAAGTACCATATTTGCAATTGTTATCATCGTTGGAATTAAAGATAATACTTTAATTGATCCTATTTGGGAAGACATTCGTAAATCTTTATCTACTTTTATTCTTTGTAACTGGGTAATTTTGTTTCTTCATTTTATCCCTATTGTGAGGTATAAGACACAACCATTAGTAGCGATAGGTAGTGGGGTCATGTCATTTGTGGCGGCTAATATACCTTATCTATTTGTATTATTAGCACTGGACGACAGAGATTGTCAACAATACACTAACTTGGTAATGATAGCTATGGGTTTTAGCCTTTTTCTTATATTGATTCATATACTTAGATGTATTGATGGAATTCAACAACGACTCTTTCTAATAAAGCTTAATAAAATATATACACGATTTATAAAATTAGCTACATATATTGCTGTTGTGGCTATTCTTATAGTATTATTTGGACAATATATTTTGTTGTTGATTACACAGATTACTGTATTACATGGAATCTATCCTATTCTATATGCAATCTATCAAGGATCATTGGTATGTATTGGCATATATCTTAATATTATTTTCTTGGAAATGTCTAGGGTATTTTTAAAACTGGCTTATCAAGTATTCAAGAATCCATCTTATAAAAACTCCTATAAAAAACACCAAAAGGAAGAAAAATTGAACAAGAGGTATAAGAAAAAGAATAATAAGAAGAAGATAAAGTCTGCTGACACAATAATTGAAATGTTTTTCCTTAAACCTTTTCAATATTTGCTTTATATGTTTAGTATGTTTTTTCTGGTTAATATTGGTCATTGTTTTGACAATGGTATGCCAATTGGAGCTATTGTAAGCTTAGTAATATTTCTTGGTTATTCAGCAGTGATTTTAAAGTGGCTTTTAAGCTATGAGATAGCTATGATTGGAAAATGGCTCATTGGTTCACTTTTTGCTTTGGATGTGGATTATATTTTTATGGTAATTATTATGTTAATTTTTGGAGAAGAAAAACTTAGTGCCATGATGAATTCGCTACCGCCAGTAGTGGTTCTTGTAGTTGCGACTATTATACTTTGTTTACCATTTGCTTTCTTTCGCCCTGGGAAAAGGATGGATAAAATTATAGATTTCTTAAGAAATTTCTTGAAAGTTGTAAATTAAGACTACTAGGAAATATCATTTTGTTAATATATATCGGGAAATATGCTATAATCTAGATTATGGTTATAGTAATACGCATATGTTTAAAATATCATAATATTTTATGTGATGATGTGGTTTAAGGGGGTTTTAATGTTGAGATTGATTAAATATATTTCTAAAAATAAGATTTTATCTATTGTTATAGTTATTCTAAGTGCATTGGTAATAATATTAAGTTCAAAATATTATAAGTTGAAAAGCTATGTTGATTCTAATATTGTAATTGAATCATGGGGTTTTGCAGTAAATAATTTTGGAATTATTGGATTGTTAGAACAAGACAAAATACAAGAAGATCGGGACAAAAAAATATATAAGCTTAGTTTTGAAATGTATGATCAATACAACGAGATATGTAGAGCATATGGAATGTCAGGTTTTTCAGGTAAGAAAAATACATTTGATAATAGATTAGTTGAAATACTTCATGATGATTTAAAGGACGTTAATTACTCTGAAATTTTGATGATACACAAAATGATAGAAGAAGTATTGATAGAACATAAAATATGCTACAAAGATCTAGAAAATTATATGAATACAAATGAAGTAGACTACAATAGGTTGCTTGTTAAGGAATGGAAGGATATAATAATTAAGTTGGATTCATTAAGATTCTAAACTCTGGTCACTTTCTTAAGAGTAAGTAACTAAGAGAAAAGTGCGTACTTGTACAGCTTTGCCATTATGCTATAATAAATAATATATTACATATGTAATTTAGTCATAACCCATGGGTAATGTTTTAGTACAATATTGTATTATTTTAGGAGGAAAACTTGATGAAAAAATATCGTTTATATCAAATAGATTCATTTACCAAAGATAAGTTTACAGGTAATCCTGCTGGGGTAATAACTAACGCAGATGGTTTGACTGAGAACGATATGCAGAAAATAGCAAGAGAGTTAAATAATTCTGAAACAGCCTTTGTTTTTTCTTCAGATACAGCAGATTATAATGTTTATATACGTTATTTTACTCCTACTAAGGAGGTTCCAATATGTGGGCATGCTACTATAGCAGCACACTATGCATTGGCTGTTGAAAATAACCTTGACACTACAAGAATTAAACAAAAGTCAGGAGCAGGGATTCTACCAGTTGATATAATCAAGAAAAATGATGATTATAAAATAGTTATGACACAGGGAAAAATAGAATTTGGTATGTATATTGAAGATGAAAATAAGAAAACTCTATTATCAGCTTTAGAAATCAATGGAAATGATCTAATGGAAAATTGTCCTATTCAAATTGTTTCAACAGGTCACTCAAAAGTTATGATAGGCATAAAGAGCAACACAATATTAAATCAACTGAAACCCAATTATAATGCACTTTCTCAGTTGAGCGAAATCATAGAATGTAATGGATATTATGTTTTTACCCAAGATTCAAAAGATGAAAATATTTTGGTTGAAGGTAGAATGTTTGCCCCTGCAATAGGGATAAATGAAGACCCAGTTACAGGCAATGCTAATGGACCTCTAGGGGCATACCTTATTCATCACAAAGTTGTAAGGCATAATAAATCTTTATTCAGATTCAGTGCTAAGCAAGGAGAGGCTATTGGTAGGATGGGTATAATTGAAGTTGAAGTTAGTATAGAAGATGAAGAACCAATAGAAATTAAAATATCTGGAGAAGCAGTTACTGTATTTCAATCAGAATTAATAATATAATCTTAGTATTAAATGAGAAAATATATATTTTAAAGGGTAAGGTGACTCATAGCGGGTCATCTTTTTTTATGGGAAAATGGGTAATTTTTTGCTTTTGAGTATTTTATATAAAAAAATATGGTTGACTTATTGTTTATACTGTATAATAAAAGTATAGGGAAAGACTACACTAATTTACAAGAAAATAGATACACTTCGTGATGCATAGGAGGAATTATGGAATTAAAGCTATTTGGATTTATACATGATGTGACGAATTATTTAGAAGATAAAGCAGATGATTTGGAAATAGCATCAAATGAAATAAAAGTTTTTCTAAAAGAATTATTAGAGGTAAGTACCGATGGTTACTTGAACATCAATAGAAGAGTAAAATCAGTTCCTAGTTTAAAAGAAAAGATTATTAGAAATAATTCCTATAAGGAATATGATTCCCCAGAAGAATTTATATCCAATTTATCTGACTTGATTGGTATAAGAATAGAGTGCAGATTCATTGAAGACGAATATAAAATATATGAAATATTGAAGAGATGTTTTAGTATGTGCCACTCAGATGGATATTACTATAACTCTCTTAACAAAAACATTAGACTGGAACTGGATGGACCACAGCCCCAAAAACAAAAAAACGGTTTTGAAATATATAGGATAGATGGGGTCTATGAATATGATGATGAATTATTTAATTTTGAACTTCAAATAAAATCCCTTGTTAATGTGTTTTGGGGGGAAATAGAACATAAGATAATATATAAAAACAATAATTACACCATATGGGACAGTTTTTTCAAAGATATCATGGGGTCCATAAACGAAAATCTTTCTATGATAGATAAGCAATTACATATTATTGATGATCAATTTAAACAACTAAATACAATTAGTCCATCAGTTAGAAAAAATCAAATTGAAACTACTCTTGCAAAAATGATTTATGATATCTTTTCAATAAAGATAAAGAGTAGCATTGGTTTTATTGTGGATTTTAGAAAATCATGCGATACCATTATGAAATATATCTTCAGGTCCAATCATGCAGAAAACTTGGACGATTATAATAAGACACTGGTAAAAACATTTTCAAGGCTCAATGATATAAGTGAGAATGAGATTGATTTTACCCATGAGATAATATTTGAAAGAGAAATAGAATTAGAAGATGAATTCTCTAAGATTATGGGAGAAACTATCATTGCTTCAATTAATAGCGATTTTCAATGGAATATCTTCTTTAGAGTATTATTTGAAATAGAGCTTGGTAATAATGTTGAGGATTTTGAAACATTCATCCAATTTATAAAGGAGAGGTTCAGTAAAAATAGAAGTCTATCAAAACTATATGTGTTGTTTGAAGATAAACAAGCAGAGGAAATGATAGAGGATTTACTAGAAACCATTGTATATACTTTTAAGAAGATTGATTCCATAAAGTTCATTTACGATACAAGCATAGAGGAGATAAATCATACACTAAGGTATATAGTAGGACTTATATGTAAAAACATTCAAAACTATGAGGATTGGTTAGAATATAAAGAAATATATCTGGAATATTTTCAGGTTAAGATTCTATCCATATTTGATTATAAAATTGAAATGTCAAAAGTAAAGAGATTCTTGAAAAAAGCTAAGACAGAATCAAGTATAATAGGAATTAGTGAAGATATCTTAGGATATACCCATGAATTAGAATCACTATCTTTAATAGAAGCGGATAAAGCCTTGAAACTTTTCAAGTTATAACATGATAGAAATGTACAGAATAACATATTCTTATCTTAAGAAAACGCCCTGATGGGCGTTTTTCAATTCATATTATATTAAAAATCCACCACTTAGGTAAGGAACACTTATTTTAATATTGAAAATTGTTACATATTTAGAATATGTATAATTAAATTATAATATTAAAGTTACTACCATATTTAACATTGAAATGTATATTAATAATAGTATTTATACTAAAAATATTAAAAATAATACATTATTAACAAAAATCTACAAATTATTTAAAAAATTAATTGTATAATGTATTAATGAAAGGGGTGATAGAAGATAAATGTAAAATGACATTTCTAGATACATTCAAGTTACAAGAATCAACATAAATTATGTTCACATATATATTAAGTTAAAATGTAACCGGCAACAAGTAGGTTATGTTATAAAGTAATAATTAGAATAGGGAGGAAGAATGAATGAAAAAAATTTTAAGTCTATTATTAGCAGCATGTCTAGTTATATCTACTACAATAGTTAGTAATGCAAGTGATTTGGGTGTATATCTTTTAACTAAGGAGTGCCCTCAGAATATACATAATTATGTTAATAATAATATTAACAATTTCCTAAACTCTAAATCCAATGAAGGTGAAATTAGTTTAGAAGATATTACAATAGGACAGGTATTCAGTATAGAAAAAGAAAATGTATCCGATCTTGATGTGTTTTATTTTCCTGTATTTCAAAAAGGACATCTTAAATATACATTTAGGGTGTATGAAGTAGATGGAAATATTACAGGTATATTATCTCCTTATTTAGTAAAGGAACTTTTAAGTGTTAGTGGTAAAACAACAACAAATAATCCTGCAAGATTATCTATGAATAATGGAAATATAGTAACAGTAATTAACGATAAGGTTACTACAATTAAAAAAGATCCACTAGGTAGAAGTGTTAACAATTACTCAATAAATAATGAAAACTATAATAATATTACAGTAAACATAAATGAAAAAAATGATAAAAATATTATTAAAGGTTTACATACTTCAAAAAGACAATTATTCTCTTTGGATAGTGTATCTTCTAATAATCTATCTCTTGATTTAGCTGAGACTCAAGGGCAACAATCATGGTGTTCAGCTTTTGCTGGAGCTGCAATAATTAGATACAAGACTCATACTAATGTATTCGCAAAAGATATAATGAAATATTATCATCCAAATAGTGAAAAATTAGAAGACGAGTACATCACTAACTATCAACTTATCAGGTATGCACAGAGGAAAGGTCTTTACCCAAGAAGGAGATCATATACCCTATTACTTAGTTCAGTTGTATCACAAATAGACAACTCTCAGCCAATGTATATAGGATGCGAAGGAAGAGGAGATTACGAAGGAGCTAGACATGCATTAGTGCTTAGAGGTTATGATAAAACTAACAACACTTATTCAATATGGAATCCTTGGTATAAATACTATGAAACAATGCCAATGGATACAAAAGTATATACAGTAGATCCTTCAGCAAGTTTTAAGTGGGATACTACAATATATGATTGGAGCAAATTATAGATCCTAATGAATAATAAAGTAAAAGGTAAAAGCAAAATTGTTAAAAAACCATATGTAATGTATGATAGCAACCTATATGGTATATCTACAGAATTGCCAAAATCATATCCATATAATAATATGCTGGAATCAATAACATATGTAGGAACAATTAGTAAAACAATTAATAGTTGTGAAATGCCAACACAAAATTTTCAAGCAAATAAAGATGGATATAAGAATGCAAAAGTTTATGTAGATGAAGATGCGAATAGAATCTATCTTAGATTTAACAAAGGTCTTGAAAATGATGAATTGGTAAGGTTTGATAAAGATAATAAAGCAATATAGAATAGATAATTAAATTTGGATATATCTAAATAACAGTCCCAACCCCAGAATAGTGAATCACTTATGTTTTTTAATAAGACAACGGTGGTTCACTTTTTATTTGTATAGAGTACTTATAAAACATAGATTCAACAAATTTCTACAAAAAAACAGTCTAAGTTATTAATAACTATTGTGTTCTTTGATTTTTGAAGGTATAATATTAGTAATCTACAAAGTAAGAAAAATACAATTGAATATAAATATATTAAGGTGCCTTAGCAATAAGGAGAATAGGAAAGTCAGTTAAAGTCTGACACGGACCCACCACTGTAAGTAGTAATGATGTTATATACTACGAGTCAGGAGACCTGCCTTAATAGTTGTTAGATTAGTCGAAAGGGGATAAAATTCGTACTTATCATTTTAGTTGCTTTTATAAATGGGTTAAAGGCTCTTAACGTTTGTTAAGGGCTTTTTTTATTAAAAGAATTAAATTGTTTTATATCCTCTTTCACCAAATTGTTTTAATGTGGAGTCTCTATATTAGGATAAGGAGTCCCATATAAAATATAAAAATAAGGAAGAGGAGAAAACAATGAAAAAAAGAGCAGTATTAGTAACTTTTTTGGTTCTCATTATGATGATTACAGGATGTAAGAATAATCAAGACATAAAGGCGGACCAAAATCTACAAGAAGGACAAAAATCAGGATCAGCAAATGTAGATAATGGTACAGAAGATAACACAGACTCAGTGAAGTCGGTGGATGAAGAAGTGTTAATTGACCAATCCAAAGAGATTGTACTAGCAGGAACAAGGAATATTGCACCAGGAGAAAAAGATGCCTATTACTGTAGTTCTGCATTGATGGTATGGGAACCGCTTATTACAAAAGGTTCAGATTATGGTCCTAAGCCAAAACTTGCAGCAAGTTATTCTGCAAACGAAGATTATACTGTATGGACATTCAAGTTAAGAGAAGATGTCAAGTTCCATGATGGAGAAGTGTTTAATGCAGATGCTGTCATTGCTAATTTTGATAGAATGAAACTAGGGAAAAAGTCTTCAAGTTTTTATGGGATGGATATTAACAGAACATATCCAGGGCTGCTTGAAGTGAATAAAAAAGATGATTATACAATAGAATTAGTCTTTGAAAATCCTTTACCAACATTGGATTATTCTATGACTGATTTTGGTAGTGCTATGTTTAGCCCTAATAATTTTGATGAGGAAGGTAATTTCAATGATTTTCCTATGGGAACTGGACCTTTCAAATTAACTGAAAATGTTCTTGATGAGTATTGTGTAATCGAGAAAAACAATGATTATTATGGTGAGAAAGCATTAGCTGAAAGAATTAAAATAAAAGTTATCCCATCACCTGATACACGAATTGCTGCATTAAAAGCAGAAGAGGTAATGGGTGTTATCGATCTTGGGGCTATTCAGCCTGTGATGGCTATGGAATTAATAAAAGACAATCGATTTGGCATATCACACACACCAAGTACGATTACCCATTACATACTTTTGAATGGTAACAAAGAGCCTTTTAATGATCTAAGGTTAAGACAGGCAGTAAGTTTATTAATTGATAGACAATTGATTATTGATAGTTTTTATGCAGGTTTAGGTGAACCTACAGTAAATGTACTTAATGCATGTACTCCTTTCTATAAAGAATTTGATATTGAACATGATGTTGAAAAGGCAAAAAAATTGGCAAAAGAAGTCCTTGGTGATGAAAGAGTGAAGGTTTCTTTCGTTTTAAGACAAGGTGAGCTGGATAGATACCCAAACAAAGAAGAAGCTCAGTTATTGCAGTCTCAACTCGGTGAACTGGGAATAGATGCTGAGATTACAATTCTTGAAAGTTCAGCATGGAATGATGTGGTTAAGGCTGGTGATTTTGATATCAGCTTAAAGATAAAAGGATTATCCAGTGCTGAGCCAAACACGCTGTTTAAAACTATGATGAAAACTGACAATGGATTAAATAAAAGATGGAATTTTGGCTATTCCAATAAAACAGTAGATACATTAATAACTGATGTTGAAAACGAAACAGATATGGATAAGCGTAAGGAAATATATAATAAGATTCAAGGGTATTCAGTCAATGAATTTCCAGCTGTTCCATATTTTAATGATGTGAACCTAATTGCCTACAACAAAAAAATTGAAGGCTACGAAGCTATGTATTACGGCGTATCTCTTGAAAAGACAAAATGGGCTGACTAATGGGCAGCTATATATTAAAGAAGATGCTAAATGTGATTCCTGTACTTATAGGTATCACATTGGCAGCTTTTCTACTAGGTGTATTGTCTCCAGGAGATCCTGCATATATTTCTCTTACAAGGGATGGTATAACAGAACCTAGTGATGAGGAAATAGCAGAGAAACAACATGAGCTTGGTTTGGATTTACCTGTACATAAACAATATTTTAATTGGTTAAAAAAAGTGATTAAACTTAATTTTGGACAAAGTATATATACTGGGGAGTCCATTGGAGAAGAATTAGCGAGGAGACTACCCATTACTCTAAAGCTTGCAATGTATGGTTTTATACTTACAAGTATGTTTGGTATCTTGATAGGTGTCATCATGACATTATTTAGAGGCAGTTTTATAGATAGTTCTTTAAGATTCTTTTGTACACTTATATCATCTATACCGAATTTTTGGCTTGCAATAATTCTTATCACCATATTTGCTGAGACATTACAAATTTTGCCAACAAGTGGTTATGAATCAGAGAAATCATTGATTTTACCTTCAATTGTTGTATCACTTTCAAGTATTGGCTTTATTGCAAGGCTTACAAGAGCCAGTTTTCTGAAAGTATTATCAAAAGAATTTATTGTACTTGCAAATGCTAAAGGGCTTAGAAGTTATACTATAGGAATCATCCATATATTCAAAAATGGAATTATACCAGTTTCTACTTATCTAGGCTTATATTTTGCAGCTATTCTAGGTGGTTCAAGCATTGTTGAAAGTATTTTTGCCCTTCCAGGAATAGGCGGTTATGCTATTGAATCCATCTATGCAAGGGACTACTATGTTATTCAGGCATATGTCATATTGACAGGAACCACCTATATACTCGTGAACTTAGGTCTTGACTTATTATATTTTGCTATAAATCCTAAAATAAAAGAAAGTGAGTGCTAATATGAAAATAAAAATACCTCTAAGTGTTTTGATACTGATTATTTCATTGAGTATATTAGCACCAATAATTGCTCCATACGACCCCTTGGCAGTAGATATGAAATCAAAATTGGAACCACCAAGCCAGACACATCTGCTGGGTGCAGATTCTCTGGGGAGAGATACCTTTAGTAGGGTATTGTATGGTGGAAGACAATCCCTTTTACTGGCATTGATTGCAACCATATTATCCATGTGTCTTGGTATCATCATTGGCGCATTAGCAGGATATTATGGTGGTGCATTAGATTCATTCATTACTTCTGTTTCAAATATATTCATGGGATTACCAGGGACAAGTATTATGATTGCTCTAGTAGGTATACTTGGACCATCTATGAGAAGTTTGATTATAGCCATTGTGGTCAATTCATGGGTATCATTTTCAAGGCTTATAAGAGCAGAAGTCATGAATGTTAAGAATGAGTACTTTATTGATAATCTAAAGAATATAGGAGGGTCTGATGCACTGATTATCTTAAAGCACATTTTGCCTAATATATCTGATAGCTTGATTATTGTTTTTGTATCGAAGATAGGCGGGGTTGTGCTAGGGGTTGCCGCTCTTAGCTACTTAGGATTAGGTCTAAGTCCTCCACAACCTGATTGGGCTATTATGATTAATGATGCAAGACCATATTTTAGAAGTCATTTACAGCTGGTTTTAGCACCAGGGTTTTGTATTATAGCATTTGTATGGTCAGTACATAGTATAGGTGACGGCATCAGAGATAGAATGGATGTAGGAGGACTTAGGAATGAAGACTTCTAATATTGATATAACTAATCTTAGTGTTACCTTTGATACTAAATATGGAAAAGTACAAGGTGTTGATGATGTAAGCATCACTTTTTCTAGGGATGTTGTGACAGGAATAATTGGTGAAACAGGAAGCGGCAAATCATTACTAGGTATGTCCATACTACGCTTATTGTCCAATGAGGCAACTGTTACAGGACAGTGTTTTTATAATGGACAAGATCATATGAAACTATCAAAGGCACAAATAAAAAAAATACGAGGTAGTCAGATTGGATTTATTCCTCAAAATCCAGATTTATCACTAAACCCCATATTGACAATTCAAAGACAGCTCATAGAATCCTTGTTGACCCATACTAATATTAATAAACAAGAGGCAAAGGAAAAAGTCAGATCATACTTAAAACAATTTGGCTTCAAGGATATTGATAAGATAATGAAATCCTATCCCTTTCAGCTTAGTGGAGGCATGAATCAGAGGATATTGTGTATCATAGGTATTATCTGCAATCCTGACTTTGTCATTGCTGATGAACCAACAAAAGGTCTTGATGCAAAACTTAGGAAAATAGTCTATGAAAACCTCATAAATGTAAAGAAGAATTACACATCAAGTATGATTGTCATAACCCATGACTTATATTTTGCAGGAAAATTCTGTGATGAAATCGTTGTTATGTATAAAGGGCAGGTTGTTGAAACGGGATATAGCAAAGACGTGATTAACAATCCAAAACACCCTTATACAAAAGGATTGATCGGTTCAACAATTAGAAAAGGCATGGTACCAATTAATTCCGCAGATAGCAAGGAAAATCCGTCTAATTGTAAATTTTATACTAGATGCAACCTACGTAATACCAAATGTATAGATTCAACGATTGAGATGAAAAGAATTTCCGGTGGAAAGGTACGATGTTGTTCATATGATTAAAGTAGATAATGTATCCATGAGATTTAAGAAAAGAGAAGTATTAGAAGATATTAATTTTACTGTTGAATCAGGGACTAAGGTTGGAATCGTTGGTGATAGTGGAAGTGGCAAATCTACATTAGCAAGGCTGATTACTGGACTTGCCATACCCACAAAAGGTCAGATCTACCTTAATGGTGTAAAAACAACAGATTATAGAAGAAAAGAAAAGAGCAAGGTGGTGCAGATGGTTTTTCAGCACCCTCAAAGCAGTTTTGATGGAAAAAGGAAGATAGGTTATCAGTTAGAAGAAGTTGGACGTATTCACCATAGAGATTATAGTGAAGAAATTAAGAGGTTACTTAATGTGTTTTTAGTGGATGCTAAGTTAATGGACCGTTATCCATATCAGATTAGCGGGGGAGAAGCACAGCGGCTTTCAATTATCAGATGTTTGCTACTCAAACCTAAAGTATTGATTATGGATGAACCTACATCAATGCTGGATGTATCTGTTCAAGCAGAGATTATTGATTTTCTCCTAAGGGTTCAAGAAAAAGAGAAAACGACATTTGTTTTTGTATCCCATGATATTGAATTAGTAAGTCATGTGTGCGATAAGATTATTATTATTGACAACAAGCAAATAATAGAAGAAGGCACTATAAAGGAAGTTATTGAGCAACCTAAAAGTACCTATACAAAAAATCTAATCGAGAGTTTTGAATACTTTTACTGATGGAGGTTTTAATGAACAATAGTTTATATATAAATCAATTGCAGAAGGATACTAATGATATGTGGCGAGAAACACTTGGATGCAGCGGTGAAATCGCGTATAAAAGAGCTCATGATGATCAGATAGAAAAGGAATTTTGGGAAAAGTATTCCCTTATTTATGATACCATTCAATCATTGTATGATTATTGGCCAGAAACTTTTGACAAGTTAGTTGATATCATTGGTACCCAAAAAGATGTTATAGAATTTGGAGCAGGAACAGGTAAATTTACATTACCAATGGCATTAAAGCAAAAACAAGTTACAGCTATTGACTTTTCAAAAGATATGCTACAGAAGTTACAATGCAAAATTGGAGATTTAACCAATATTCATACGGTTCATGGAAAAATAGAAGATATGGAAAACTATAACGTGGATAGCGTATATTCGGTAAATGCTATATATAGGATATCAGATATGAAAGTAGCTATTAAAAAAATACGTTCTTTTGCTAGAGAAAAAGTGGTTTTTGTATGGACAATGCAACGAAGTAAATATGATGAAATATTGAATAGTACCAACAAAAAAGGTATTCTTCGGCGTCAAGAGTATATCCATATCATGAATATTCTATATGACTTAGGTATTGATGGCAATCTGGAAATAATGGATGTTCATAAAAAGATTAAGATTGACAACATTCAATCCAATTATGAAGAACTGAAAGAAATTGCTGGAAGTTATGATTTGGATGCTGATTATCTGATAGATACCTTTAATCAACGTGTTACCAATGAAAATGGTATTACATACTATCAATGGCCTCAAAAAGTAGCATATATTTATTTTGATGGATGTGCCAATTGTAATTGAAGTTTATTGCCATACTAAATAAACAGTATCATTGCATAAACGATATTGACATTCATTTTCAAATGTGATAATATAGCACCGATATATATCAGTGCTATATTTTGGGAGATTATAAAAGGAGGTTGACATGAACTTAAAAAAGGTTACATTTGGATTAATAATGACATGCATAATGTTCAATTTATTTTGTATGATTGCTAGGGCTTCATATGATGAGACTGATTTTAATAAGATAGATAAAATAGTTAAAGAACATATAGGAAATGATGTGCCAGGAGCGTGTGTCATAGTCGAGAAGAATGGGGAAACCATGTTTCAAAAGGCTTATGGATATGCAAATCTAGAGGATAAGAAAAGTATTGAGTTAGACAAAACAGTATTTGAATGGGGTTCAGTATCAAAGACCTTCATATGGATAAGTTTAATCCAATTGGAAGAGAAGGGGATAATAAAGTTTGATGAGGATGTAAGAGTATATTTACCAAAAGATTTTCTGAAAAACTTAAAATATGAATCAAAAGTCACAGTACTTGATTTAATGAATCATACAGCTGGATTTGAAGATTATTTTAATGATATTAGAATGACAGATAAGGAAGCATTTCAACCTCTATCAAAGACATTAATGGATAAACAGCCTCTTCAGGTATATGAACCAGGTGAATTAAGTGGGTATTCTAATTGGGGTGCGGCATTGGGTGCACTTATAGTAGAAAGAAGCTCAGGAATGGAATATTCGGAATATGTAAGAAAAAACATACTGATTCCTTTAGAATTAGAAGAGGTGAGCATACATCCCTTTGGAAAAGATATATCAGATTTATATGAAAACAAAGCTACAGGGTACAGTAAAAAGAAAAATGGGTTAGAAGATGCAGGCTGGATGCATCTAAGCGTCTTTCCAGCAGGGTCATTTAATGGTACTGCATTGGATTTGGCAAAATATGCAGATGCTTTAGCTAATCGTTCAGAGTTACTATTCAAAGACAACAAAGTATTTTTAGATAAATTATTATCTAGTGTTACACTAACTGGTCAAGGTGAAGTAAAATATGGCTTTTGGAGATATCCAGGAAAAGATAGCATATATGGTCATGAAGGCGGTACATATGGTTTTAAGACACAAATTTGGTTTAATCTGAAAACGAAAGAATCCATAACCATCATAGTAAATGCAATGGATTCAACGATCTTTTCAGAAATAATGACTTCATTAGAACCTATAGAATTATATGAAGATAAGGGGAGTATTCCTCTAGACAAATATGAGGTCAGTAGTATTGTAGGTGATTATATACCAGCAAGATCAGTATATTCAAATCCTACTAAGATATATGGAGACTTGCAGCTTATTAGCATCAGGCAGGTGGATGAAGAGAGAATTAGTCTTAAAATGCCATTCTTCAAGAAAAAAGCTATATATGAGTATAAGGGTGACGGTATTTTTTATAACGCTGAGATGCCTTTACAAGAACGTATAATTAGTTTTAAGAAAAATGAAGACATGATGATTATGAATTATCGAATAGCCCATGATTATGTACCAGCACCTAATAATAGAACATTTTTCTATATTATATTGAGAATTGTGCTATTGAGTATTAGTATTCTATATTTTATTATATCATTAATAATTGCAGTCAGAAAATATAGAAGAAATAGAAACACTAAGCAAAAAAGAAAACGCTTGCTTAGAATGAGCATATCTAGTATATTTATTATAATGGTATTGCAATCGGGATATTTTTTCTTTGGATGTTTATCCACTTATAATGTTCAATCTATCCACTTGACAATCACTAGGTATAGTAATACTGTGTTAAGTTTGTTGGGATTATTTTTTGTAATATTATACATGTACAAAAATCCTGAAATCAAAAAAAATGATGTACTAGCTATGGTTTTGTATGTTATATCAATATATATTTTTATTCAATATAAGTTTTTGATAATATAATAATACAAAACTGGTGTGAAAATTGATATAATGATATAAATAATAAGTTTGAAATATTATTAAATATAGAGAGGAAGAATACTGATGCAACTAACTGTAATTGGAGTAGGACCTGGAGATAGTGAATTATTAACGATAAAAGCAGTACGTATGATTAAAGAAGCAGATGTTATTCTAGTACCAGTAAAAAAAGAAGGATCAACTAATAGCACGGCTCTTAGTATTGCAAAACCATATATAGAAGATATGGATAAGGTACAGTACTTATATTTTCCAATGATAGATTGTGATGAAAACAAAAACTATGTTGATACTATTTTCAAGGGAAATGGGGAAAAAATTAATCGTCAGTTGCAAGAAGGTAAAAAGATGGTTTATCTTACCCTTGGTGATCCTATGATCTACAGTACATTTACATATATCAGTCAGTATTTAGATGGGGTTCAGTATATTCCTGGGATACCATCATTCCTAAATGGAGCAGCGTTAAGTAAAAGTCCCCTTTGCATAGGAAAAGAATCAATGGCTGTTGTAAATATGACAGATGATGAAGATACAATAAAACAAGTATTCAACCTCCACGATAGTATTGTTGTTATGAAGGTATGTACTAATCAGAAATTATTAAAAAATCTAATTGAACAAGGAAAGCGAAATGCAATTTTTATGTCTAATATTGGACTTGATAATGAGCATTTTACTACAGATATCAATTATCTGGATGAAAAAGTTCCATACTTCACAATAGGAATCATTCGATAATGAAAATAGCAATTGTACAGACAAAACCAGTAATTAATGAAATTGAGAATAATATGAGGACAATACTATCATTTATTGATGAAGCCAAAGAACAAGAAGCCCAGCTTATATGTTTTCCAGAAATGGCTTTTAATGGTTATAACTTTGATAACTTGGAATGGCAAGTGAATCAACAGAAAAAATATCTTAATCTCTTACAAGGAAAAGCAAAGATAGATAATATGACTATAGTTATTGGTGGTATTGAAAAGATAGCAGATAGATACTACTTAGCTCAATATGTCATAGATGATTCAATAAGAAGTTATAACAAGATTCATATAGGTTCTAAAGAAAGTCGTTTTGTTGCGGCAGGGGAAGAAATCAAAGTGTTCACCAAGAAAGAATTGACTTTTGGAATTATGATGTGCTACGATACACATTTTCCTGAATTATGTACTTATATGGCATTATCAGGTGCAGATTTAATCTTAGCTCCCTCTGCAGTTCCAAATGACCCTAGTAAAAGGGTAGAGGCATGGAAAAAATACTTGGTGGCAAGAGCCTATGACAATCGTGTATATATTGCGGCTAACAATCTTATCTCTTACCAAGGTGGTGGAGGTATGATTTGTTATAATCCAAATGGAGATATGATTGATTGTAATTCTAGTAATAATGAAGATATGTTGATATTTGAAGTAGAAAAACAAAATTATTCAAAAACCTCAATGAAACAAAGGAATTTTATATTAGATAGAAAACCTGAAGTATACAAGAAATATAATCTCTAATATTTAGTTGTATGACTTTATGAAATGCTCAATATTGAACTATATGAGAAACTAATAGATTAAATTACAAGAGGTAAAAAATGATAAATAATAATCTAGAACAAGTCATGAATGATCCCATGTTATTTAAATTATATGATATCAAAAATGTAACGGAAGACATAATAGAATGTATAGTAAAAGAACAATATGGTAAAGGTAAAATCCTTTTCATTACTATTGAAGAAGGGATTTTCGTTGAATATTCAGATTGCTATTTCCATTATATTGATAACTCTGATGTGAAGTTCAATAAAGATATAATCACTATGTATCAAATGCTTGAAGGAAATGCCATAATGAATATTAATGACAAGAAATCAATAATAGTCAAAAAAGGTGATATTTTTAACTTTGCAGGCAATAATCAGTTTTCCAGTTTTGATGGAGACTATAAAAACTTGGTTTCTATAAGTATATTTGGATATTACGAGTGTATTCAAAGGTTCTTCCTGAGCTTTTTTAAGGACGATACAATAGTCAAGGATTACTATTCATATATGAAAAGTATAGATGGAGGATTGGTCTATAAGAATGATCTGATACTTGAAAAGTTATTTTTGGAGTTATTCGAGAGTGTAAAAGACAATAATAACTATCTAATCAAGTTGAAAGCTTTGGAAATAATGTATCATGGTATGACACATCATGCAAAATATGTTGATGTAAAAAGAAAAGAGTACGATCAATACTATATTAAACGAGTATATGAAGTAAAGAATTATCTAGATGAGAACTGGAATAAGAAAATTAGCTTGGAGGAAATTGCTCAATTCCATAATATTAATAAGACATACTTGAAAGAGATATTTAAAGACTCCTTTGACATTTCACCTCATAAATATGTAATAAAAATACGGCTTAGCAAGTCAAAGGATTTACTAGACAATAGAAATTTAAAAATAACTGAAATTGCAAGTATGACTGGATTTTCGTCAGCCAGTAGATATTCTGAAAGTTTTAAGAATTTTTTTGGATATTTGCCTTCTGAATATCGTAAAAATTCTAGTTCAAATAGAGAGCAATAAATACACAAATTAGTTTCGGCTGAAATGTGTATTTTTTTTGCTGTTATGTAGTATAAATGATAATGGATATTATTTATACTTGTCTTATATAGGATAATATAAAAAAATTGGTAAAGATGAATCGTTATTAATAATATTTATATGAAAATTATGGGTTGTATTATTGATGACAATTTAAGAATAGGAGGATTATATGAATGCTTTCTTAGTTGAGAAATTTGGAGAAGATAAGGGTAATCATCTGTTTTCTCTTCAACAAGCACGATTAGAGGAGCTTCTGAACAAGACAAGAGGAAAAACCGAGAAACAGATGAAAACACTCAGAAATACGATCATGCCTAGAATAGCACTTTATCAGATACTGCAGGAATCTGGTATTGAGCAACAGAAGTCTTATGATATTGTAAAAGAGTATATGGTAGATGTTGTATGTGTAAGAATGAAAAAGCAATTTAGAAGAATGGAAAAAATACCTTTCTTTTATAGAATATTCAAGAAGAATATTATTAACAATCTTCTGAAAGGTGGAAATTGGGAATCAGAATTGATCCATGATGATAGCAAGAGTTTCACTGCACATGTACATAAGTGTTTATGGTATGATGCTACTGTAGAGAACGGATGCCCTGAATTGTGTAGAGCTTTCTGTGAATGTGATGACATCAATTTTGATGTATTTAAAAAGATAGACTTTTATCGTGAAGGTGCTCTTGGTATGGGGGCAGACAAATGCGATTTTACTTTTAAGAAGGCTAAGTAATGATAAGCAAGAATAATAATTAGGTTGTATAGAGATAGGTTAGAATATAAAGTAATAGATTAAGGATAACATTTAATAGTTTGATGAAAATTTGTCAATTATTGAAGGTTATCCTTTTTTATTGAATGTATAATTTGTTATGAAAATTATTAATAAATGTTGACTTAGTAGTAAAAGTATACTATCATATATATAGTTAGTATTAATATACTACTAACTACAGAAAGGAGAGCCTTTTGTATGAATAAAGAAAATAATGAACAAGAATTTTTGAATACTTACGATAAAGAACAGTATGAAAAACCTTCAGTAACAGTTGACTTATTGATTTTTACAATAGAAGATGATGAATTAAAGATGGTTTTAATTAGAAGAAATGAGATGCCTTATAAAGATTCCTTAGCATTGCCAGGAGTATTCGTAAGAATTGATGAAACATTGGAGGAAGCAGCATACAGGACAATCAAGGAAGAGATAGGTAGTTGTGACATCTATTTAGAACAGCTATTCACATGGGGGGATATAGAGCGTGACCCTAGGATGAGAATTATATCAATCTCTTATATGGCTATAGTATCACCCCATAAGCTTAAGTTAGTTAAAGGAGAGAGAGTTTCAGAAGTCAAGCTCTATTCAGTTAATAAGCTTATTGATAATAAGGAGAAATTAGCCTTTGACCATATGAAGATGATTAAATACGCTATAGATAGAATTAAAAACAAAGTAGCATATACCAAGATAGCTTTTGAATTTGTTGAAGAGGAATTTACGTTACCTCAGTTACAGAAGGTATATGAGATACTACTTAACAAAACGTTATATAAGGCTAATTTTCGAAACAAGATAAAGGAATTAGTTGAAGAGACAGATAAGATGACAGAAAAACAACCACATAGACCAAGCAAATATTATAGATTGAGGGAGACAGAATATGAACAGAATAAAGGAATTTTTAAAAGATGAGCTGACAGGATGGAAAAAATGGGAAGTAATATGGATGGTATTAGCAGTTGCAGTAATAGTATCACTATCATTGTATTGGGGGGATAATGCAAGAGGTATTATTGCAGGAGTTACTGGTGTTGTTTGTGTAATACTAACTGGAAAGGGTAAAATGAGTTGTTACATATTTGGGCTAGTGAATACAATTCTCTATGCATGGATTGCTTTTGAAGTAAAATATTATGGCGAAGTTATGTTGAATGGATTATATTACGTACCTATGCAATTTGTAGGATGGTTCATGTGGAAGAAACATATGAACAAAGAAACAAAGGAAGTTGAGAAAACAAAACTAACTGTAAAATGGGAAGTTATTCTACTACTTATATCAGCTGCTTGTATATATGGTTATGGACTTGTATTGAAAAGTTTAGGAGGTAATCTTCCTTTCTTTGATAGTATCTCTACTTGCCTTAGTATAGTTGCTATGATTTTAAGTGTTAGAAGATTAATGGAACAGTGGATAATATGGATTGTTGTAGATTTAGTAACTGTATATATGTGGGTGATTGATTATATTAATGGTGGAACAGATATTGCAACTTTACTCATGTGGATTGTCTATCTTCTTAATGCTGTTTTCATGTTCATTAAATGGTTTAAGGAGAGTAGGAGGATAAATAATGAAATATAATGTTGGAATGTACGGAGGTTCCTTTGATCCATTACATATAGGTCATATTCATGATATTATTAGAGCTGCATCAATGTGTAAGGAATTGTATGTAGTAATCAGTTGGTGTAAAGGAAGAGAATCAACGACTAAAGAGCTTCGTTACAGGTGGATAAATGATTGTTGTAGGCATCTATCCAATATAGAGATTATTTTGATAGAAGATGAAGCTGTTGATAAAGAGGCTTATAATACTGATTACTATTGGGAGAAAGGTGCCAAAGATATAAAAAGAGCAATAGCTAAACCTATTGATGCAGTATTCTGTGGTACAGATTATCTAGGTACAAATAGATTTGAAAGCCTTTATTCTCCTGAAAGTAATGTAGTATATTTTGATAGAAATGAAGTACCAGTAAGTTCAACAAATATTAGAAAATGGGTATTTGATAACTGGGATTACATACCCAAAGTTTGTAGACCTTATTATACAAGAAAAGTACTGATTGTTGGAGGTGAGAGTACAGGAAAATCAACATTGGTCCGTAATCTTGCTCTAGCCTATAATACAAATTATGTTGAGGAAGTTGGACGAGATATCTGTGAATTTGCTGGAAGTGAAGAATTAATGATAATGGAAGATTTTCACGAAATACTTTTGCGTCACAAAGTCAAGGAAATGGATGCAATCAAGGATAGCAATAAAATACTCTTTGTTGATACTGACTCAATTACTACATTGTTTTATTCAAGATTTCTCTTGACTGATAAAGAGGAAATTGTTAAATGCACGTCATTGGCAGATGCAATCACTAATATTAATGAATTTGATTTGATACTATTCCTTGAACCAACTATAGAGTTTGTACAGGATGGAACACGAAGTGAGATTATTGAAGCTGACCGTGAGAAATATAGTAATCAAATAAAGGAATTATTAGATATTCATAGCTTCAGATATCACTGCATTTCAGGGGATTATGTAGAAAGATTCAATGAAGCAAAGAAATTGATTGAAGAACATTTGGGACTTAATACTAGATGATAAATAAATGATTTGAAAAAAATAAAAGAAGATGATATAATAAACATACCAACTGGTATGTTAAAGGGGTGATTATTATGGAAACAATGGAATTGATAATTGAAACAGCATTCCTGGCATTTATTGAAAATGGCTATGATAGAGTATCACTAAATGAAATTATACGACGTACTGGGCTGACAAAAGGTGCTTTCTATCACTATTTCACATCAAAGAGTGAACTGATACAGGAAGTAGTGAAGAAGTATTTCTTTACACACATCAGCAATACCATTGGTGCGATTGATGGTTCAGGTGAAACATTTAGAGAGAAAATGGTAAAGATTTACAGTAACGTCTTAAATGTAAATATAAGATTTAACAATTATCAGGATCGTATAATTGACCGAAATGAATTTATGCATTTACTACAGGAATGTATGGATATGGATAAAGACCTTAGAAAGATTGTATTTGAACAACAGATAAAAACTATCAGTACCATGAGAAAAGCCATTGAAGAAGGGAAGATTAACAGAGAGATTCGTGATGATGTGGATTCTCTTGATTTAGCAGAATTAATAAATGCCACAGTAAGAGGAACAATGATTTCATCAGTCACTTTGTCAAAAAAAGAAACAGAAGAGAAGCTTAAAAAAAATATGGAAACAATGTTGACACTAATATGTATATAATTTTTTTTAAAACAAACATACTAACTGGTATGTGGACAAGAAAAATAATGATAAAGGGGTGTTAAGATGAATTTCCCATCAATAGAAAAGTATGTACAGGAAAATGATAATTTGATCAAGTCAACAATATGCAGTAAGAGCCAGATTAATATACCTGGATTAATCTCAGAGTATGGCGGTGGTATGAGTAATGCATTTAAGACTAGATTACCAATATTAAATAAAATGGTAGGATGTATAATTCAGTCAAAGAAAAGTGCTTCAAGTATAGTTAAGAATCCTAGACTAGGTAAAACTGTTATAGCCCCATCAGATATCAAAAAGCTCGAAAACTATATTACGTCAATAGGAATCAACAGTGTTGGTTATACAAAGGTAAATCCAGACCTAATATTTAAAGACAAGTCCATACTCTATGAGAATGCAATAGTAATAACTATGGAAATGAAAAAAGCATCTATAAAATCAGCACCATCCCAAAAAGCTATTAAAGAGATTTTTAGAACCTATTATGAATTGGGTGTTGCAGTAAACAAAATCAGTAGTTTCCTTAGAAAAATGGGGTATAACGCCATGGCAGGTCCTGCTATAGGTGGTGATGTCAGTTATGTTCCATTAGCTCAGGATGCAGGACTGGGTGTAATAGGCAGACACGGCTTGTTAATTACTGATAAGGAGTTTGGACCAAGTTTGAGAATTGCTGCAGTATATACCGATATCGAAAATCTTCCCTTTTCACAAGAAAATCCACATATGTGGGTAAAAGATTTTTGCGATAAGTGTAACAAATGTGTGCTTAGTTGTCCAGCAGGAGCAATTTATGAAAAAGCTGTGACAGTTGGTAATGATAAAATGCCTACCAGATGTATAGACTACACAAAATGTGCTGTTCCTTTTGCCAATGATTATGGTTGCACGGTATGTGTAAAGAGCTGTTCTTTTTTCAATGGAGATTACTATAAAATAAAAGAAAAGTTTTTAAAATGATTATTACTTTTATTATTAACTAGATTTAATATATAGATATAAAAACTTGAAATTAAAATCAATATGTGGTAAAATCATTTCAATTTATTTAAGGAAGTGCATATTATGTTATTCGTAAAAACAAACATTGCACAATTACATCATCATCACAAACAGCGCTTGTAGCCAGAAATGGGTGCAAGTGCTATTTGCATTTGCATCCGTGATGATAAAAAAACGTCGTCCGGATGGACGGCGTTTTTTTATGGGTTGAATTAAAAATTTATTTAGGAGGAAAAGATAATGAAAAATGTAAAAGGAACTTATGATTATTTACCAAAGGAACAAATAGTACGAGAGAAAGTTATTGATACTTTAAAAAATGCATTCAGAATCTATGGTTTCAATCCCATAGAAACACCTATACTTTGTATGCAAGAAATATTGGCTTCAAAATATGCAGGTGGTGCAGAGATTTTAAAAGAAATATATACCCTGTCAGATCAAGGAAAAAGGGAACTTGGTTTAAGATATGATTTAACAGTACCTCTTTCAAGATTTATTGGCATGAATAAAAATGAATTACTGATGCCATTTAAAAAATACGAAATAGGAAAAGTTTTTAGAGATGGTCCTGTAAAGTTAGGAAGAAAAAGGGAATTTTATCAAGCAGATGTAGATGTAGTTGGTATTAAGTCTTTTTATTCAGAGATTGAATTTTTTCAAATGATTGATTATATTGCTAATGAATTAGGAATAAAAGTGGCTGTAAAATACAATAATCGTGCTTTGCTAGTACAGGTACTTGAACTATTAGAAGTACCAAAGTCTATTTCTAGCTCAATTATCTTAACAATAGATAAACTTGAAAAAATTAATAGGGATGAGGTTATACAAGAATTACTAGATAAAGGTATGTCAAATAGTAATGCAGAAGAGCTGTTAAGAATAATGGAGATGAGTTTTTGTGAAATCTTGGAGTTAATTAAAGAGAGGAAGGATGAAGAGGAAATTGAACAGTTCGTTAGATTCAAAGAAGTACTAGAATCCATAAAACCGAGTATAAATACCAAATACGTATTTTCACCATCATTGGCTAGAGGGCTAGAGGTGTATACTGGCACAATATGGGAAGTTTTTGTTAATGATGATTCAATGGTTACTTCTAGTATAGGAGCAGGAGGACGATATGATAAAATTATTGGGCAGTTCTTAGGAATAAGTGAAGAGTGTCCTGCAGTAGGTATGACTTTTGGGGTTGATGTATTAATGGAAATAATCAAAGAAAAACAACAATTAGATAATACAACGGTTGTTGATTATTTGATTATACCTATGAAAGGTACTGAGTTGGAATCACTGAAATTGACAAATGAATTAAGAAAACTAGGTATAAAGGCAGATATGGATATGTCAGGTAAAAGAATTAGGAAAGTGATGAATTATGCTAATAAGATGAATATCATGTATGTGACAATTATCGGTGAGGATGAAGTTAAGAAAGGTTTCATTAAGGTTAAAAATATGAAGACTGGAATAGAAATGGAATTTGGAATTAATGATTATGAGAGTATAAGTAATTTTATTCTTAAGGACGAAAAAAATAGTAGATAATATTTTAGGAAGAAGATTTTAGGCTGGTCTGAAAATGACCAGTTCACAATCTTCTTTTTTAGTATCATAATAAAAAATGTTAAATTAAGTAACTTGTTTATTATATTTTTTAATTAAAAGCATTAATCTTATACTGATTTTATTAAATTACTAATTTTTGTATATTGTACATAAATATTAAGGAAAACTTAGGAAAAAGCTTTATTAAATATTTGGAAAATTAAGTGTAAATATATCAAAATATAGAATATTGTAAAAGTTGATGTTGACTTTTGGATTAAAATATGATTAAATTAATATGTAAAAAATTACAAATACTGCAAAAAATGTGAATCTAGTAATAATTTGTAATGAATAGGATTAAATGTAGTATTTGTGCATGAGAGGTAGGGTTCTGAAGAAGGGAGGTAGGATAATTTTATATAGTAATAAGTCTGAAAAATTTGAAGAGTATAAAAATATAAATGGAATTTTAGGGAGGTAATTACAATGAAAAAAATAATATTAGTATCGTGTTTAGCTGTTTTGCTAGCAACTTCGAGTTCTATCCCATTTATTAATAATAATATAGTCTATGCTTTTTCAACTAATCCCATAGAGGATATTGGTATTTCAATCGGTATAGATGAAGAAGAAATAAGTGTTGAGAATCATGCAAAAGAACAAATAACAGAAAAAACCATAAGAGGAGTATGGAAAGCTGCTAATACTCAAGCCACTGTTACTTTTAGTCCAAAGGGACCTAGCTCTGTATTGAAAGTAGCAGCTAATGTACTTGAAAAACTATTGCCTTTAATAGCTGATGCTTGTGAAGAGTATAGTATTGAGCATGGTGGAGAGACAGAGTATCTCAATTACATCTCGCCAGACTTTGATGATGATAAAGTTGACATTATAGCTTATGACCCTTATTCAACAAAAGGTAGATATATAGGTGATATTGAATCAACTAATACAGATACGATTTTTCGTGTGAAGATATATCCAGAGTTTTCAGCTAATAATCCAGTGGAGTATTCTTTGAAAAATCTTGAGAAAATAGCTATACCAAGTAAAGCAACTATGGAGAACTTGATACTTGAATTTTATTCTGCTGATAATGATACACCTTTTGAAAAAGTTCTTCTTCCAGCAAACAAGGATAATAGGAACTATGGAATATGTTTGACAAAAACTAAATCAGAGAATTATACCTATTATTTAGCTAAAGAGAGAGATGGAAAATTCAATACTTTTATGGTGGATAAAATATTAGCACCATTATATACAGATAGAGGACATCTGTGGAGTAGTGAAGTAGATGATATATGGGATAATTTTGACCAAGATGAGAGAGATTATTATGGACCACTTATTATTGCACATGCCAAGGTGGTAGATAAAGCTGATATAACCAAATCGAGATTTAATGAAGATTATACCTTAAGTCTGTGGCAAAATCCAAAATGGCTTTTAAGAGGAAATACAATGTTCATTTATGGGAATAATTATTATTCAAACTTCAGCGAAAATACTGAAAAAATACTTATTGATGAGAATGGTGAGGAAAAACCTAATCTAGGATTACATTTTAACGAAAATGGAAAAGCGTCTTATCAAATATACATTCCTAGAACAGGAACTTATGAATTAAGTTATATCTTCAAACATAGCGATGCAGTCAATTTTACAGTTAGAAACTTACAGGATGGAGAAATTGTTTACAGCATGGAGACAGACAGTACAGAAGATGGACAACCTCATGTTAAAGTAAGTGTTCCAAGAGAAATTGACATTGATCAAGGAGTACTCTATATTGAAGTAGAAGGTAGTAATTTTGACTATAAGTGTATGATTCTACAATATATTGGAAATAAAGAAGAAGAAAGAGCTGAATATCTTCAAATTTCTTATGATCTAATTAGTTCATATGTAGCGAATGCTATTGACTTAATGGATAGAAAAACAGCAAGTCAAGAAGAAATCGAATATGCTATTAACTCAGCCAACTATGTAAAAGAAAATATGATACTAGTTAAAAAACAAAGCTTATTAGATGCAGGTTACTCCCCTGAGGAATCTCTTATGGGTCAGATAGAAGTTAGAATACAAGATTTGGATAATAGAATAGAACAAGCTAATTCTCAGCTAGAGAGTTATGGAAATGATATTATATTAGTTATAGAAGGAGAAGAACCATATGAAAATATGACTAGTATGAGAATTGACCAAGGAGGAGGAATTGGAGTTTTCACAAGTGAAGATTTTGATGGTGGAAGATTCACTGTAGCTAGATATAAAGTAACAATTCCTAAATCAGGTTATTACATACCAAATTATTTTATTGCCAATTTCAACGATTATTCACTTATTAACGTTGTAGATGAAAATGGCAGGACTTTTGATTCTTTTGCAGTTCGCAATACATGTGACATATGGAATTGGGAATTTGAAAAGATGGAGGGAACAAGAGAGTATTTTGAAGCAGGAGAAACTTACATTGGTGTTTGTTGTACGAGAAAAAGCTTTATGTTAGATAAAATACAATTAGTATATGATGAAAACCAAGAATAATAAAAGTTAAAGACATATAGAGATGACAGGTTGGTACTGTCATCTCTATATTTTCTTTAGAGCTTATCATAATTTATATCAATCATTTCATATTAAAACTTTTCGTGATAAAATGAATACCATGAGTTAAGTACTATAAACAAAAGATTAAAGAGGTAATTGAAATGATACAAGGAATATATGAACAATTAATAAACAAAGAAATTGAGAACAAGATAGCTCATTTAGAAGAATTAAATCAGTATTCACAGAAAAAGTCCATTGATGAAGCAGAGGCACACTTAATTTTATCTAAATACATTGAAGAAATAGTGCGAAAAGCATTGATATTCATTCGTGAAGATAATAGAAAGGATAGAAAAGATAAAAGAAACTTGGTATATCAAATAGAGTTGTGTAATCGTTTGATTCAACTATTATCTGATAATCTTGATTTGGAGACATTCAATAATTACAAAGTATCTGAAACATCAGAACTACTATTATCAATCTATTCAACATTAAACACTGCATCAACAGTAAATGATAAACTGCTGCCAGTTCGTCCAGCTACGTCTATTGCAACAAGCTCTCTTTTTACAGGGTCAGTAAAAGAGCCAGATCTAGTATCAGAATTAAAAAAAGAAATTCAGTCTAGTGACCGTATTGATATGTTGATTTCATTTATTAAATGGAGTGGGTTAAGACTAATATTTGATGAGTTGAAGAAATTTGCTATGGATGGAAATAAAAAGGTACGAATTATTACCACCTGTTACATGGGAGCTACAGATGCAGGAGCTATTGAGAAGTTAGCCAAGTTACCTAATGTGAAGATAAAGATATCCTATGAAACCAAACGTACCAGATTGCACGCCAAGTCATACTTATTCTACCGAGATTCGGGATTCACAACTGCATATATTGGTTCGTCCAATATGTCAAAAGTTGCAATGACAAGTGGACTTGAATGGAATCTCAAGGTAAGTGAAAAGGATTCATTTGATGTTGTGAGGAAATTTCAAGCAACTTTTGAAAGTTATTGGAACAGCTATGATTTTGAATCATTTATATCAGGTAGTGAAGCTCATAAGGAAAAACTGAAATCAGCCATTTTAAAAGAACGTAGTGGGGATTATGATAATAATATGACCTCATCCATGACTTTTTTTGATATTAGACCCTATGCCTATCAGCAAGATATTCTTAATACTTTACAAGCTGAACGTGAAATTTTTGGCAAGTACAAGAATCTAGTTGTTGCAGCAACAGGTGTTGGAAAAACTGTTATTGCTGCATTTGATTTCAAGCAATATTATAAAAACAATCCTAATGCTAAATTGTTGTTCGTTGCTCATCGTGAAGAAATATTAAAACAAGCAATGGATACATTTCGAGGCATATTGAAAGAACCTGATTTTGGAGAGTTGTTAACTGGTAACAGTAAACCAGACTCTTTAGATCATTTATTTGTTACAATACAGTCATTCAATAGTCAAAAGTTAATTAGTAAGACCACATCAGATTTTTATAATTTTATTATAATAGATGAATTTCACCATAGTGCATCCAATTCTTATGGCACTTTATTGGACTACTATGAGCCAAATATTTTGTTAGGTTTAACGGCTACACCTGAACGTATGGATGGTAAGAATATTTTAGAAATCTTTGATGGTCACATAGCTTCAGAGATGCGACTTCCTGAAGCTATTGACCATAAATTGTTATCACCATTTCATTATTTTTGTGTATCAGATGACATAGATTTATCAGGACTAAAATGGACCAACGGAGGTTATCAGGTCAGTGACCTTACCAATCTCTATAAAATCAATCATGAAAAACGTATTCGTACCGTTTTAAATAGTATGGAGAGATATTTAACGGATTTTGATGATTTAAAAGCGCTTGGATTCTGTGTTAGTGTAGAACATGCAGAGTTCATGACAAAATCATTTAATGATTATGGGATAGAGGCTATTTCAGTCACAGGTAAAACCGATAAAAACCTTCGTAATCAAGCTAAAAACAAGTTGAAATCAGGTCAGATTAAAATAATATTTACTGTTGATGTTTATAATGAAGGTGTGGATATTCAAGAAGTAAATACTGTTTTGTTTTTACGACCTACACAGAGTTTAACTGTTTTTTTACAACAGCTTGGTCGTGGACTTAGACATGCTGAAAATAAAGAATGTTTGACTGTATTGGATTATGTTGGAAGAGCTCATGAAAAATATAACTATGAAGAAAGATTCAGAGCCTTGATTCATAAATCAAAACGTTCTGTTAGAGATTCAATGGGGGACGAGATTCTAAGTTTGCCACGAGGATGTCATATAAAAATGGAAAAGCTAGCTAAAGAGTATATTCTTAGCAATATTCGTAACGCTACTATTAATAAAAATGCTATTATTAGCCGAATTAGAACTTATCAGACAGAAACAAATCGCCCATTGACCCTAAGAAACTTTTTACAATATCATGATATGAGTTTGATAGATTTTTATGGTAGGTCAGGCAATAGAAGTCTTTATTCATTGGAATGTATTGCGTTGAATAAAACTATGGATCCAAGTTATGATATGACCATGGTTAAGAGATTCAAAAACTTATTCTATATGGATAGTAAAAGGTTGTTAAGTATAGGTATCAAGTATTTTTGTGGTGATATGGAAGAAATTATAGATACTAAGGTCACAGCTATATTTTACTATAGTTTTTATAATAAAACTCCAGATAATGAAGGGTTTAAATGTATGAATGATGGTTTAAACAAGATTCGTGAAAATAAGATGTTATGCGAAGAGATAATAGAGATTCTAACATATCAATACGAGCATATTAGTTTTGTAGATAACCATCAGCAGATGAACATTGATAGTCCTCTTGACGTGCATTGTACATATACTTCTAATCAAATACTAGCAGGTCTTGGGTATTATAATGAAGTTTTAATGCCTGCTTTTAGAGAAGGAGTATTGCATATTGAAAAAGGTAATACAGACATATTTTTTATTACACTTAATAAAAGTGATAAAGATTTCTCAGAAGTGACTATGTATGAAGATTATCCTATCAATAATAATCTTTTCCACTGGCAAACACAGAATAGAATATCTGAATCAACACCTACAGCACAACGTTATATCAACCATATAAAAAACAATCATGATATTTTATTATTTGTTCGTGAATATAAGAAACGTGATGGTTTTGTGAGCCCCTTTATTTTTATGGGTAAAGCAAAATATGTTTCTCATAGTAGGTCAAAACCTATGAGTTTTATATGGAAATTAGAAGATGATATGCCAGCTAGATTCTTGGAAGAAAATGTGAATCTAGCAAATTAGAATTGAATAATAATTAGAAACGAAGAACCGTTGAGTTGACAAATCCAAATTAAAGTGATATATTGTGTATACACAACAAGCACAATATTGAAGGGGGTTTGTAGTATGCTAGCGTTAAAAGTTGAGAAATTGAACAAAAAATATGAAAAATTTCACCTTGAAGATATCTCATTCAAGTTAGAAAAAGGCTATATCATGGGATTCATCGGCAGTAATGGGGCTGGAAAAACGACAACACTTAAATCAATCTTAAATATGGTTCATATAGATAGTGGTGAAATATCAATTTTGGGCAAGAACTTCATTGAAAATGAAATTATATTGAAGCAGGATATTGGTTATATCTTTGGCGGTGTAGATTTCTATATGAAAAGTAAAGTCAAGAATGTAACCAATGTTATCAAGAGATTTTATACTAACTGGAATGAGGACATATATACTTATTATCTTAAAAGATTTAAACTAGATCCAGACAAGAAGATATCTGAATTGTCAGAAGGGATGAAGGTAAAGTATTCATTGGCTATTGCCCTATCCCATAATGCCAAATTATTTATACTTGATGAACCGACTAGTGGACTAGATCCTGTAGCAAGGGATAATATACTTGACGTATTTCAAGAATTAGTCGAAGATGGTGAGAGAAGTATACTATTCTCTACTCATATTACATCTGACTTAGAAAAATGTGCAGACTATATTACTTATATTAATAACGGTAAAATTGTTGCCAGTAAGACGAAAGATGATTTCATTGATTCATATAGGATTGTAAATGGCTCTTTGGATAAGTTAGATAATATAAAAAGAGATTTGATTTCTTATAAAATAAATTCTTTTGGCTTTACGGGTTTAATTAAAACTGACAGATTTAGTGAAACTGATGGAGTACGTGTTAAAGCACCTAGTTTAGAAGATATTATGATATATTATGCGAAGAAGGAGGATGACGATGAATAATTTACTGTATAAAGACTTTAAATTGGGAATTAGTCCTTTTTTCTACTTTTTGCCAGTGTTGACAGGTGCGTTGATGCTTATACCAGGATGGCTGTATTTCATTGTACTTATGTATTTTTGTTTTATAACCGTACCCAATATGTTTGCAACATATAAGACTCAAAATGATCTCATGCTATCAATTATGATGCCTGTGACTAAAAAGAATATAGTTAAATCAAGAATGCTATCAGTAATTACATTAGAGCTACTCCACATTATAATTGCAGTTTTCTATGCAATCATAAATAAAAATCTATATAATAGTGCAACATATATATTCCTTGAACCTAACATTGCATTCTTTGGGCTTGTATTCATCATGTTTGCATTGTTCAATATAATATTCTTTCCAATGTTCTATAAAACGGCTTATAAATACGGTGCCCCTGCGATTGTATCAAATGCTGCTATTATAATATTTGCATCAGTAGTAGAACTACTTGCTCTGTTTAATACAAGTATAAAAATGTATCTAAAAGGGCCTGATGCAAATAGTATATATTTACAAGTGAGTATTCTTGGTGGAGGGGTTATAATATTTATCATATCAGCAATAATAGCATATAAAATATCAGTTAAGAGATTTGGTAAGGTAGACATATGATAAATGTTGAGATATCTAATACGTCTGAAAAACCTATCTACCAACAGTTGTTTGAACAAATTAGTTCACAGATCATTAAAGGTGATTTGAAAAGTAACTATGGCTTGCCACCAATAAGAACAGCTGCAAAAGAATTACGAATCAGCATAATTACAGTCAAAAAAGCATGGGAAGCACTTGAACGACAGGGATTTATTTATACTATTACTGGACGTGGATGCTTTGTTGCAGAATTAACAGCTAAAGAAATAGAAGATAAAAGAGATGAGTTAACACATAAGCAAATGGCAAAAGATATTCGGTACTATAAGGAATTAGGTCTTTCGATATCAGAGATAACTGAGTTGGTTAAGAAACACTATTAATATAGAAGATAAAAGACTTCATTAAATCTATCCGCTTAATATAGGCGGGTAGTTTTTCTTATCTAGAATATTTAAAACATGAAAAAATGAACGAAGAAAATTCACAAAATGTTTTTTACTGGTTATATATGAGTACAGAAAATGTTATACTGGAAGAAATAAAAATTAATATGAAACAAGATGAAAATAATTCAGTAGCACTAAACAACTAAAGGAAGGTAGAATTATGGCAGAGAAAGAAAGATATTTACCATATTTGGCTGGCACAGGAATGGCTTTAATATTTGGATTTTCTTTTTTATTCACGAAAGAAGCACTATCTGAAATTGATCCATTTCATTTACTGGCTTTTAGATTTGGTATAGCAGTAATTTTATTAACAATTCTGAGGATAGCTAAAGTAATTAGAGTTGAATATAAAGGAAAAGCGATACATAAACTGATAGCAATTGGATTGACACAACCAGTAGCTTACTTCATATGTGAAATTTTTGGTATTAAGCTAACTAATTCCTCAGAAGCTGGAATGATGATAGCTCTAATACCTATTGTAGTAACAATATTAGCGGTGATATTCTTAAAAGAGTTTCCAAGCAGGATACAAATAGTCTTTGTGGGATTATCCGTTATAGGAGCGATTTTTATTATTGTTATGAAGAGTAGTGAAATTGGTTCTAATATTATGGGGATATTATTACTTTTATTAGCCGTATTATTTGGTTCCATCTTTAATGTTCTTTCACGAAAATTTTCAACAGACTTCAGACCAGTAGAAATGACCTATACAATGATGTGGATTGGTGCAATAACCTTCAATGGAATTGCTATAATACAACACTTAATGAAAGGTGAAATATCCAATTATTTTGTTCCTTTAATGAATGTTAAAGTAGTTATAACAGTACTGTATTTAGGAATACTATCCTCAGTTATAGCATTCTTTTTAATAAATTATACGTTAGCTAAAATTGAAGCATCTAGAGCTGCTGTTTTTGCAAACCTATCAAGCGTAACATCAATAATTGCTGGAGTATTAATTAGAAATGAACCATTTTACTGGTATCAGATTGTTGGCGCTGTTATGATTTTATCTGGAGTTTGGGGGACTAATTATTTTGGAGGTAAAAGGAATAGAAAAATGTTATAATATAATTTAATATGACTTGAAAAAAGTTATCTTATGTGATAACATATAATTAAGATTAAGCATATATTATACTACGGAGGAATAAAAATGTAGAATACTATAAGAAAGAAAATGGGGATGTTCCAGTAGTAGACTTTTTATTATCTCTTCAACCTAAGATGAGGGCAAAAGCATTTAGCGAATTAGAGCTATTACAAGAACATGGTAATAATTTACGAGAACCATATGTAAAGTCTATTAAAGGAAAGAGATATAAAGGACTATATGAATTAAGAATAAAATTTGGTTCAGATATTTCAAGAATATTTTATTTTACTTATCATAGAAATAAATTTGTATTATTGAATGGTTTTTTAAAGAAATCAAAGTCTACTCCTAAATTAGAATTGGAAAAAGCAATTAAGTATAAATATGACTATGTAAAGAGGTGTGATGATGAGTAGAACAGGTGTATCGTTTTCACAAGTAAAAGAGGATTTAATGAAAGATAAGGAATTTAAAACTGAATATGAAAAACTTAAGCCAAGATATGAAATAATTTCAGAAATAATTAAAGCAAGAAAAGAACAAAATATAACTCAAGAAGAACTTGCTTTTCGTACTGGTACACAAAAATCTAACATAAGTAGATTGGAAAGCGGTAATTATAATCCAACACTTAATTTTTTGTTTAAGGTAGCAAGAGGGTTAGGTAAAGAGATTCATATTGAACTTAAATAAAGTATTAGATTAAAAAATTGTGTTATAGCAACACAATTTTTTTGTGAATAGTGAAGGGTATTTATACACGATGTTCAATGGTACTTAATCAAAATTCAATAATTCAATATGACCATAAATTAGCAGTGAAAGGAGTTTTACTGAAGGAATGAATACGATTTGGAATTATATAAATGATAATCAAGCTTTGATAAAAATTTTATGGACCATAATAGCTTTTGTGCTTATTATGTTAATCATTCGATTAATTAATCGTATTATTTATTCAACTAATAATGAAAACAATAAATATTATAAAGCTAGAAAAAGAGTTTACTATTTTTTTAGTACAGTTTTTATTATAGTATGTGTATTTCTTTGGTCAGATGATACAGCTAATCTAACAACCTATTTGGGTCTTGTGTCAGCTGGTGTTGCCATAACATTAAAAGATCTATTTGTAAATATGGTAGCTTGGCTTTTCATAATTATTAAAAAACCTATTAAAGCAGGTGATAGGATTAGTATTAATGAACAAAAAGGAGATGTTATTGATATTAGAATGTTCCAATTCAGCCTAATGGAGATATCTTCTTATGAAAATGGTGAGCAAAGTACAGGGAGAATCTTGATTATCCCAAATCACTTTATATTTATACATGGAATAGTAAACTATGATAAAGGATTTAAATATATTTGGAATGAAATTAACGTACTTATCACGTTTGAAAGTAATTGGGAAAAAGCTAAAACAATATTGACTGATATCGGCAATAAACATTCATTGCATTTATCAGAAAAAGCAGCTAGAATGGTAGAACAAGCCAAAAAACAATATATGATTCATTATAAGAATCTCACACCAATTGTGTATACAGATGTTAAAGAAAGTGGAGTACAATTAACAATAAGATACTTGTGTGTGCCACGTCTAAGAAGGAATACTATAAACGATATATGGGAAGATATTCTTCATGCTTTTGCTAACGAAATAGATATTGAATTAGCTTATCCAACAATGAGGATAAATTATAATAAATGATCTAAAAAAATCTAGGTACTGGTAAAAGCACTCTTAACATTGAAATACATTTAGTATAAAATAAAATGCAGGAGGAAAATAATATGCCAAACATCAAATATGAAATAAAAGAAACAGTAGGTATTTTATCTGAAAATAACAAAGGATGGGCAAAAGAATTAAATTTAATTAGCTGGAATGATAGAGAACCCAAGTATGATTTAAGAGATTGGGGTCCTGAACATGAAAAGATGGGTAAGGGAGTAACTCTTTCTAGAGATGAATTGAAAAAACTTAAAGAGTTACTTAATGAGTTGGATTTATAAAATTATAGTATATTAAAGCTATGGAATTTTAACAATTCTGTAGCTTTGTTTAGGTGGAAGTTAAACGATTGAAACTTATAGGGGGATTTAAAAGTATAAGAAAAAATGGTGTGTGACTGAAATAGATTAGGTGTAATTGCTTTAAAACAATCATTAAATTGAAGGAAGTAAATATTGAATAGTTGATTTGATAAAAGTAAAAAAAGTAGAATGCATTTGATGTGACCCCATAAAGTTAGACTTTATAGCGTAGTAGTTTTTAACTGCTACGCTATTACTTTATGCAGCATTAAGATGAAGCCTGTATTCTACCGGACTCATCCATCTTAATGACTGTTTAATTC